>Ga0187776_10000002_pt1 | contig 215757 bp, 193 predicted proteins | sample 0216_BV02_MP12_2_FD_132426 | JGI IMG/M metagenome (GOLD analysis project Ga0187776, IMG submission 132426) | Tropical peat soil microbial communities from peatlands in Department of Meta, Colombia - 0216_BV02_MP12_20_MG | ecosystem: Environmental > Terrestrial > Soil > Wetlands > Peat...
TCATCTCCCGCCCCGCGCCTCTCATCCGTGCGCGAACGCAGGTGCAGGCCGCCGGCCCAAGCGCTGCGCATTGACTGAAACACTGCCGATCGTGTGCCTTGAAGCCTTGACCTGTTTGACTGTTCACGCGGTACATGCGACCGACGCTCACCCGTCGCCGCTGTCCGCATTTTCATAGAGAGACTTCCCAGTGACGACGATTTACGTAGGCAATCTGCCCTTCAATGCAACTGAGCAGGACGTGAAGGTCTTGTTCGAGCGCCATGGCAAGGTGGAGTCTGTCAAGCTCATCAACGACAGGGAGACCGGCAAGCCGCGCGGCTTCGGTTTCGTGGACATGGCCCAGAACGAGGCGCAGGCCGCAATTCAAGCCCTCAACGGCTTCCAGATGAACGGCCGCCCGCTGCGCGTCAACGAAGCGCAGGAGCGCCCGCAGCGCCCGCGCCAGGGTGGCGGTCCGTTCCGGCGCTGACGAGCCGCGTCTGGCAGACAGAGCCGAGAGAAAACCCCGCGCCCTGCGGGGTTTTTTTATTCGGCGCAAGCCGCCCGACGTAGCGCCGTACGGGACACCCATGCTTCGCACCCATCACAAGCGACTGGCGATCATCGCCGGCGCGCTGCTCAGCGCGGCCTGCGCCACGCACAGCACCAGCCAGACGACCGCCCAGGCGCTCGACCGCATTCTCGCGGGCGGGCAGCGCTCGGAGGAGAACCGCGCGCGCGATCGCTACCGCCACCCGAAGGCGACCTTGCTGTTCTTCGGCATCCGTCCCGAGATGAGCGTGCTCGAGGTGTGGCCGGAGCCGGGCTGGTACACCGAGGTGCTGGCGCCGCTGCTTCAGGACAAGGGACGGTACTACGCGGGCGTGATCGCGCCGGATCCCAAGAGCCAGTACGTCACCCGGCGCCTCGACGACTTCCGGCAGAAGCTCGCGGCGCGCCCGGAGATCTACGGGCACGTGACGGTCGTGACCTTCGCGCTCGACGGCTCGGACGCGGTTGCGCCCGGAACTCTCGACATGGTGCTCACCTTCCGCAACATCCATAACTGGATGGCGCGCGATCAGGTCGCCGCGGCCTTCGCCACCATGTACCGCGCCCTGAAGCCCGGCGGCGTGCTCGGTGTGGTCGAGCATCGCGGCAATCCGGCCGTGCCCCAGGACCCACACGCCAAGAGCGGCTACGTGAACGAGGACTACGCCATCAAGCTGATCGAGGCGCAGGGTTTCAGGCTCGAGGCGAGCTCCCAGGTGAACGCCAACCCGAAGGACACCAAGGACTACCAGCAGGGCGTGTGGACGCTGCCTCCGACCTACCGCCTGGGCGACAAGGACCGCGACAAGTACGCGGCCATCGGCGAGAGCGATCGCTTCACGCTGAAATTCGTCAAGCCGGCGAAGTAGCGCGCTGACGCGGCCTGGCGCGCACGATCACGTCGCGATCGTCAGCGACGAGGACCTGAGGCAGCTCGAAGGCCACGGCGCGGTTACTCCCCCGGGCGCTACCACATCTCTCTCAGGCGCGCCCCGACGTCGACCGTGACCTGCTCGCCGGTGCGCTGCAGGGCGTCCCCGCCAGCGCCGAGCGAGCCGCGGAAAGTCGCGGCGTCGAGCGTCTTCAGCACCTTCTCGGTCATGAAGCGGCTGCGGCCGCCGTAGACATGCGCATCTCCCTGGCGCGACTGCTGGGTGAGATGGAACTTGAGCGGCATGATGAGCGCGAGGTCGTTCTGCGCGCGCGTCATGGCGACGTACAGCAGCCGCCGCTCCTCCTCGATGAGCTCAGGCTTTCCGGTGGCGAATTCGGAGGGGAAGCTGCCGTCGACCACGTTGAGCAGGTAGACCGCGTCCCACTCCATGCCCTTGGCCGAGTGAATGGTGGATAGCACCAGATAGTCTTCCTCGAGCGCCGGCTGGCCGGCGAGATCGCTGGTGGCGTGCGGCGGATCGAGCGTGAGCTCGGTAATGAAACGCTCGCGGGATGGGTACTGTCCCGAGAGGTGCTCGAGCTGGTCGAGATCTCCGAGGCGGGTGTGAAAATGCTCATAGATGCGCTCGAAGTGCCGCTGGTACCACTCGCGCGCCTGGTGCACCTGGCCGAGCCACGGCAGCTGCGGATCCGCGAGCGCCAGCATCAGCTCGATGAGACGCCGCCAATCCATCTCGTGGGTCTGCGGCGGCTTGAAGGTCTTGAGCGACTCGAAGGAATGCTCGCCCGCCTCCAGGTGCTCGATCGCGGCGCTCGCGTTGACCGGGCCCATGCCCGGCAGCAGCTGCAGCACGCGGAAGGCGGCCAGAGTGTTGCGCGGGTTGTCGGCCCAGCGCAGCACCGACAGCAGGTCCTTGACGTGCGCGGCCTCGAGGAACTTGAGCCCGCCGTACTTGACGAACGGAATCTTGCGCTTGGCGAGCTCGACCTCGAGCACGTCGCTGTGACTTCCGCTCCTGAACAGCACCGCCTGGCGCTTCAGGGAAACATTCGCCTCGCGGCGCCGCAGCACCTCGCTGCAGATGTACTCGGCCTGGGTTTGCAGCTCGTCCACCGTGACGGCGCGCGGCCGCGCGCCCTGGCCGCGGATCGACAGCAGGTACTTGCGCTGCGCCCGCGGCGCCTCGCCCATCACGGCGTTGGCGACGTCGAGCACCTGCTGGGTCGAGCGGTAGTTCTGCGCCAGCGTAACGACCTCGGCGCGCGGCTTGAAGCGCTCGGCAAACCCGAGGATGTTCTCGACGGCGGCGGCGCGGAACGAGTAGATCGCCTGCGCGTCGTCGCCCACCACGGTGAGCCCGCTGCCGTCGGGCTTCAGGGCGTGCAGGATCTCCGCCTGCAGCCGATTGGTATCCTGATACTCGTCGACCAGCACGTGGTCGAAGTGCGCGCCGATGTGCTGCGCCAGCCGCGGCTCGGACATCGCACCGTGCCAGTACAGCAGCAGGTCATCGTAGTCGAGGAGGCGCGCGTGCTGCTTCTGCTCGACGTAGGCGCGGAACAGTGCGGTGAGCTCCTCCTCCCAGTGAGCGCACCATGGGTAGTGCTGCTCGAGGGTGTCCTTGAGCGCGGTGCGCGTGTTGACGCGATTGGAGTAGATCTGCAGACAGGTGTCCTTGCGCGGGAAACGCTGATCGCGGGCCGCGAGCCCGAGCTCGGCGCGCACGCTGTCCATGAGGTCGGCGGCGTCGCCGCGGTCGATCACGCTGAAGTGCGGGTCGAGCTGCAGGTGCCCGGCATAGTGGCGCAGCAGGCGGTTGCCGATGGAGTGGAAGGTGCCCGCCCAGCCGAGACGCTGCGAGATCGTGCCGCTCACGCCGCCCAGCGACTCATTCAGCGCCTTCTTGGTGATCTCATGCGCGCGGCGGCGCATCTCCTGGGCCGCACGCCGCGTAAAAGTAAGCATGAGGATGCGCGCCGGATCGACACCGTGGATCACGAGATGCGCCACGCGGTGCGCGAGCGTGTCGGTCTTACCGGTGCCGGCGCCGGCGAGAATCAGCAGCGGACCGGAGGCGAAGCCCTTCTCCGGCAGCGGCTCGCCGTGCGTCACCGCCTTGCGCTGCGCGGCGTTGAGCTTCTCCAGGTGTGCGGTAGTGGACATGGGCGCGCCGACTATACCCGCCGCCAACCGGCAACGGCGACCGGGTTAGGATGCGTCTCATGAAACCCGTCAGCCAGCGCGTGCAGTTCACCGGCCGCATCATCCACGTGACCATCGACGAGGTGCTGCTCCCCAACGGGCACCGGACCGAGCTCGAGGTCGTGCACCATCCGGGGGGCGCGGCCGCCGTGGCCGTGGACGCCGAGCGGCGCGTGTGCCTGCTGCGCCAGTACCGCTACGCAGCCGGCGGCTGGGTATGGGAGCTGCCGGCGGGCAAGCTCGAGCCGCACGAGCCGCCGCTCGCCACCGCGCAGCGCGAGCTCGCGGAGGAAGCCGGCGTCGGTGCCCGCCACTGGGCGAGCCTCGGCACCTGCCTGTCCTCGCCGGGCGTGTTGACCGAAGTCCTGCATCTCTACCTCGCGACCGGAATCGCGCCTGCCGCCGCCGCCCACGAGCACTCCGAGGTAATCGAAATTCACTGGTTGCCCTTTGATGACGCCTGCGAACGGGCGCTCGCCGGAACCATTACCGACAGCAAGACGGTGATTGGGCTGCTGCGCGCGCGCTTTGCCATAAGCACCACAGTCGTCGGCGATTGATCCGTGACGCGTGTCACAGTACACCCGCCGCGTGCACGGTTAGGCTCACGAAGCGTGAAGCGCATCGCGCAGTTAGCGACATAATCTGTGGACGAGTCTAGAAAAAAGAAGTCGGCCGAAGGCAAGTCGGATGCGAGCGAGAGCGAGCGCCGGCGGATCGGCATGATCGTGCACGACGACCGCGGCATGGCCTCGGTCGAGTGGCACGATGCGCCCGCCGATGAGGCGCGTCCGGTGCTGGAGATCCTCGGCAACCCAAAACTCACAATCAAGGACGACGCCAGCTACGATCCCTACTCGCGCCACGCGGCCTCGCTGCCGAAGACCAACCCCGGCAACACCACGCGCACCGACCTGCGCAAGCTCTCCGAGTGGATCAAGATGAAGCGCGCGCTGGAGGAACGTAGGGACCGCGGCGACGACGACGAGAGCTGAGGCGGCGCGCCCGGCGCCGCAGCGCGCCACAATGCCACAAGTCACGCCGTGCGCTCGATGTGCGCGCGCTTGCGCGCGTTGCTCAGGCGGTAGAAGCGGCGCAGCTCCGCCAGCACTTCGCGCTCGCCGTGCACTGCATCCGTCAGCCGCTGCTCGAGCCGGCGGCAGAAGCGCGCCGCGTAGCGATTCGCCTCGCCGTAGAGCCGCCGCCGCTCCGCGGCGAGGCGCGGATCGATGCGGGTGCGCTCGAACAGAACGCGGCGCAGCTCCGCCGGGAAGTGTCCCGGATACTGCCGCCGCAGCAACCAGTAGCTCGCCACGTACTTGTCGACTTCCGCCTGCATCTCCAGCTCGAGCAGCGACACCGGCTTGTCGTGCCCGGCATTCCAGGCGACGTACAGGAAGTGACTCACGCCCTCGAGCGCGGTCCACCAATCCGCGACGTTGCCGCCGTTGAGCTCGATGAGCGGATCGGCGCTCGCCAGCCGCTCGAGCAGTGCCGGATCGAGATAGAGCGACAGCGCCACCTCCGCCCCGTCGTCGCTTTGCGCGACGATCAGCTCCTCGTCGGCGAGACCGGCGTGGGGTGCGTGCGGCAGCCGCCCGCGGTCGGTCACCAGGAAGTCGTAGACGTCGTAGGCGACGCGGACATCGTAGATGCCGCCGATGAGCTCCTGCAGGCGCGACAGCAGCATGCTCTTCAGTGCGTGCGCGGGCTCCCGCCACCGCCGCGTGTCGGCTTGACGCCGAGCCGCTCGAGGATCGAATGGCAGCGCGCGCTGCCGGTCTTGAGCCACAGCTCGTACAGCCTGAGGATGTCCCGGTCGGTGTGGCGGTAGGAGGTCTCGCTGATGTCGTTCAGGGCATCCACCAGCGGCTGAAATTTCGCCGACAGCTCGGCGAACACCGCCCCCAGCACGCGCCCGCGGCCGTGTGCGATCGACTGCGCCAGCTCGCCGTAGGCGCGGCCGCCCATGGCGATGTGGTAATCGATGTCGATGAGGCGCGCGGCGAAGCTGCGGGCGAAGAATCCGGCCACGAACAACGATACATCTCCGAGGCGCTGCAGGGCACGGTGGCGCTCCGCCGCGCTGGGCGCCTCGAGCGCCTCGCACAACATGACCACCAGGGGCTTCAGGCGCGCGCATCCCGCAGGGCCTTCGTAGAGCGCCTCGGAGCGCGAGAACAGGGTGAGGAGATTGACGACGTAGTGCTCGGTCTGATCCTCGACCGCGACATGCTGCCGCACGAGCGCCCCGTGCAGGCTGTCGCGAAAGAACTCCTGCAGGTTCGCCACCGGCACGACTCGCTCGGCCTCGGCACTCATCGTCCGCCACCTCCTGACCATATGTAACGGCCCGCTGACAGGTTCGCTCCAAGGCCGACTGCGATACCGTGACGCGTTACGCTGAACGCGTGCAAACTGTGGACACAAGACTGGCAGCGCACCCGCGGGAGTGCTAACTGCCGCCGCGGGAGCAGCCGTGCAAACGAGTCCGTTAACTGCTTCACAAGGAGCATTTCTTGGCCTGTCGGGCTACCACTGGCTGGTGATCGCGGCCGGCTGGGCCGGCTGGGGCTTCGACGTCTACGACGCCGTGCTCTTCAACTTCGTCGCGCCTAACTGCATACCCACACTGCTGCACCTCGCGCCGGGGTCGCCGGAGGCCAGGTCGGCCGTCACGTTCTGGAACGGGGCGATCACCTCCGTACTGCTCGTCAGCTGGGCACTCGGCGGCGTGCTGTTCGGGTGGGTGGCGGACCGCATTGGCCGCAAGCGCGCCCTGTTCGCCACGATCACGCTCTACGCGCTCGGCAGCGGCCTGTGCGCGCTCTCGACCAGCCTCTGGCAGCTGATTCTGTTCCGCGCCCTCGCCGGCCTCGGCATCGGCGGGGAGTGGGCCACCGGGGCGGCGCTGGTGGCCGAGGCGGTGCCGGAGAATCGCCGCGTCGAGGCCGGGGTCATCATGCAGACCGGCTCGCCGCTCGGCGTCGTGCTGGCGGGCGTCGTCAACTACCAGATCGCGGGCGTCTGGCTTGCGCACTCGCCGCAAACCGCGTGGCGCTACGTGTTTCTCGCGGGCCTTCTGCCGGTGCTGCTCGCGATCGGCGTGCGGGTGTTCCTGCGCGAGAGCGCGCGTTGGGAAGCGAGCCGCGTGGGCGCACCGCCCTCGACCCCGCGCGAGCTGTTCGCGCCCTCGATGCGCGCCGCGACGCTCGGGGGCCTGTTCGCGGCCGCCGTCGCGATCCTCACCTGGTGGGGCTGCAACGCGTTCGTGCCGCTGCTCGGCAGCAGCCTCTCGGCAAGCGAAGCGCAGCGCCTCGGCCTCGGCGCGGGCGCGGCGCAGGCGCTGGCCGCGGCGTGGCAGGCACGCGCCTCGAATGCTTTCAATCTCGGCGGCTTCCTCGGCGCCTTCGCAGCGGTGCCGCTCGCGCGGCTGCTCGGCCGCCGCCCGATGTTCACCAGCTACTTCCTGTTCTCGGCGCTCGCGCTGTTCGCGACCTTCGGGCTCGAGCTCGCACCCCAGACGCGCTTCAGCCTGCTGTTCGCGGTGGGCGCCGGCGTCTATGGCGTCTTCGGCGGCTTCACCTTCTATCTTCCGGAGCTGTTCCCCGCGCGGGTGCGCGCCACCGGCGCGGGCTTCTGCTACAACACCGGGCGGGTGATCGCGGCGTTCGGGCCGCTGGTCATCGGCTATGTCTCGGCCGCGGCGGGCGGCTCGAGCACCGCCCTCATGCAGGTGCTGTTCTGGCTCGGGCTCGTGCCGCTCGCGGCGTCGCTCGTCGCCTGGTTCGTAGTGGTGGAGACGCGCGGGCGGACGCTGCCGGCCTGAGCTCCTGGCGCGCGCCTCAGGCGCCGAGGCGCGTGGCCAGCTCATTGCAATCCGCGACGCTGAGGTCCGCCGGCTCGAGCTCCCCGGGCCAGAGCGAGGCGCGGCGGTTCATCCAGGCGCTGCGGCAGCCGGCGGCGCGCGCCGCCGTGACGTCCAGCCAGGGATCGTCCCCGACATAGAGGATTTCGCCCGGGGCGAGCCCGAGGTCGCGCACCAGGCGCTCGAAGCAGCGGGGATCGGGCTTGCCCGCCCCGATCTGGCGCGCGTTGAGCGACACCGCAAAAGCCGCCCCGAGCCCGATGCGCCCGAGGTCGGCATTACCGTTGCTGAGTGAGGCGAGCGTGAATGCGCGCTGCAGGCGCGCGAGCCCCGGCCGCACGTCGGGAAGAATGTCCACCTCGCAGCGCGCCGCGAGGAACACCTCGAAGGCGCGCGACGCGATCTCCTCGGCGTAGCCGCACTCGCGCGCATGGCGCTCGAGAGCGGTGAGACGCAGGTAGGTGACGTCGTGGGCGTTGTGCGGCTCCTGAAGCGCCAGCTCCGCGCGCGCTTCGCGCATGTCCGCGAGCGAGACCTGCGCGGGGATGCGCGGACAGTGCTCGTGCAGCCACTCGAACAGGCGTGCCTCGGCGCGGGCCAGCACCGGCTCCACATCCCAGAGTGTATTATCGAGATCGAACGCGACGGCGCGCACGTCGTTCAGCACAGCCTGGAAGGTTACCACTTAAGTGGCCCAGCTCACCCTGGTCGTCGGCAACAAGAACTACTCGTCGTGGTCGCTGCGCGCGTGGATCGCGCTCAAGCACCTCGGGGTGGAGTTCACCGAGGTCCTCATCCCGCTCGATCAGCCCGGTACGCACGAGCAGATCGACCGCTACGGCCCGAGCGGCCGGGTGCCGGTCCTGCGCGCCGGTGAGCTCACCGTATGGGACTCGCTCGCGATCTGCGAATACGCGGCCGAGCTCACCGGGGCGGGCTGGCCGCGCGCGCGCGAGGCGCGCGCCCTGGCGCGCTCGGTCGCGGCCGAGATGCACTCGGGCTTCCCCAGCCTGCGCTCGCTCTGGCCCATGAACGCGCGGGCGCGGAACCGCCGCACGGCGACGACCGCCTCGCTCGCGGCCGACGTCGAGCGCATCGACGAGATCTGGAACGACTGCCGGCACCGCTTCGGCGCCGGCGGGCCCTGGCTGTTCGGCGCCGAATACACCATCGCCGACGCGATGTACGCGCCGGTGGTGCTGCGATTCAACACCTACGGCGCGCGTGTCTCCGACACGGCGCGCTGGTACATGGCTGCCGTGCTCGAGGACGGCGCGCTGCAGGAATGGCTGCGCGCGGCCCGCGCCGAGTCCTGGACCATCCCCGCCGACGAGGTCGGCTGAGAGAGACCCGCATGCGTGCCTGCCCGTTCCTCGCCCGGCTGCTCGGCTGCGCGCTTGCCTTGAGCTGCCCGCCGCTCGCCTATGGTGCGCCGCTCGCGCCGTTCACCCCCGAGGACCTGGTGAGCCTCAAGCGCGTGAGCGACCCTCAGGTCGCCCCCGACGGGCACCACGTCGTCTACGTGCAGCGCGAGACGGATCTGGAAGCCAACAAGGGCCGCACCGGCCTCTGGCTGCTCGATCTCGCGCACCCCGGTGCGCCGCTGCGGCTCACCGACGGCAAGGCCAACGACTCGAGCCCGCGCTGGGCACCGGGCTCGCGCACGCTCTACTTCCTCTCCGATCGCACCGGCAGCTCGCAGGTGTGGCGCCTGTCCCTCGCCACCGGTGAGGCACGCCGCATCAGCGACTATCCGCTCGACGTCGGCTCGCTCAAGGTGGCGCCGCGCGGCGACGTGCTCGCCGTCTCCATGGCCGTGTTCCCGGACTGCGCGGACCTCGGTTGCACCCGCGCCCGCCTGGACGCGCGGGAGAAGAGCCAGGCCATGGGGCGCCGCTACGACCGGATATTCGTGCGCCACTGGGACACCTGGAGCGACGGCACGCGCTCGCACCTCTTCAGCGTGCGGCTCGCAGCCGACGGCAGCGCGGGCGTGCCGGTCGACGTGTCCAGGGGCTTCGACGCGGATATTCCCGGCAAGCCCTTCGGCGGCGCTGAGGACTACGCCTTCAGCCCCGACGGCGCGATACTGGTGTTCTCGGCCCGCGTCGCGGCGCGCACCGAGCCATGGTCGACCAACTTCGACCTCTACCAGGTGTCAGTCGGCGGCTCCGCGCCGCCGGTCAATCTCACCGCGGCCAATCCCGCCTGGGACGCGCAGCCGGTGTTTCTCGCGAACGGCGACCTCGCCTGGCTGGCACAGGACCGGCCCGGCTTCGAGTCCGACCGCTTTCACGTGATGGTGCGCAGCGCACGCACCGGCGCGGTGCGGGCGCTGACGGCATCCTGGGACCGCTCGGTCGGCCGCCTCGGGGCGATGCCGGACGGACAGCATCTGCTCGCCGCGGTGGATGACCTCGGCCAGCATGCGCTCTACTCGATCGACGTGAAGAGCGGCACGCCGCTGAAGCTCGTCGGCAGCGGCGAGGTGGGTGATTACTCCGCCGGCCGCGCGTCGATCATCTTCAGCCTCGGCAGCCTCGGCGGACCCGCCGACCTCTACTCGATTCCCGCGCGCGGCGGCGCGCCTGCGCGCCTCACGGACGTGAACCATGAGCTGCTGGCCGCGCGGCACCTGAGCGACTTCGAGCAGTTCAGCTTCAAGGGGTGGAACGACGAGACCGTCTACGGCTACGTGGTGAAGCCGTATGGCTTCGAGCCGGGCAAGCGCTCTCCGGTGGCCTTCATCGTGCACGGCGGCCCGCAGGGAAGCATGGGCAACGAGTGGCACTACCGCTGGAACATGCAGGTCTTTGCCGGCCACGGCTACGGGGTGGTGGGCATCGACTTCCACGGCTCCACCGGCTACGGCCAGGCGTTCACCGATTCGATCAGCCGCGACTGGGGCGGCAAGCCGCTCGTCGACCTGCAGAAGGGGCTGGCGGCGGCGCTCGAGCGCTATCCGTGGCTGGATGGCGAGCACGTGTGCGCGCTCGGTGCCTCCTATGGCGGCTTCATGATGAACTGGATCGAGGGCAACTGGCCCGAGCGCTTCCGCTGTATCGTCAGCCACGACGGCATCCTCGACCAGCGGATGATGTACTACTCCACCGAGGAGCTGTGGTTCCCCGAGTGGGAGATGGCCGGCACCTACTACGACGCGCCCGCGCTCTACGAGAAATTCAACCCGGTCAGCTTCGTCGCCCAGTGGCGCACGCCGATGCTCGTCATTCACGGCGAGCAGGATTTCCGCATTCCCTACTCGCAGGGTCTCGCCGTCTTCACCGCGCTACAGCGGCGCGGCATCGAGAGTCGGCTGCTCGTGTTCCCGAACGAGAACCACTGGGTGCTGAAGCCCGCCGACAGCCTGCAGTGGCACCACGCGGTGTTCGAGTGGCTCGATGCACATCTGAAAGAATGAGCGCGCCAGCCGAGCACTTCGTGGAAATGGGAACGCAGGGGCTCGATGCACATCTGAAAGAATGAGCGCGCCAGCCGAGCACTTGCGCGGCTAGCGTCCCTTGCGGAATTTGTAGTCCCCGACCGTCAGCGCGCCCGCCGTCAGCTCCATCTGCGGACTCGCCGCGGCGCCGCCGCTGTCGGGACAGATCCTCGGATCGTGAGAGGCGGCGAAGCCGTCGGCCTTCTTCTTCCACAGCAGCTCGCAGCCCTCGGGTTGCACATCGTCGCTCTGGACCGCGGTGAACAGATCCTTGCTCTGGTAGCCGTCGCGCCAGCGCAGCGGGTCGACGAACTCGTACAGCGTCTGCACGATGCCGCGCTTCTCGTCGAGCTTGAAGCTGTACATCTTCTGGCTGAGCACGCGCCGCGGGTCGTCGGCAGCCGACTCCTGCGCGTAGTACACGTAATGGCCGAGCCGCGGCGTATAGACATGGACGATGACGAGCGCCACCGCCTCGTGTGCCGGGTGGGCGCCGCTGCGCACGTCCAGGTCGGCCTGCGCGCTGTTGTCGTAGCGGCCCGGCAGCATGGTGAGCAGCTGGTTGAGGTCCGCTTCGGTGACCTTGGGCTCGCTCGCGCACGCGGCGAGGACGAGCGCGGCGGCGCAGGCGAGCGCGGCGCGCATCCGGGCCACGGCGTCCGGGCCCTCAGCCATAGGTGGCCCGCCACTGCGCGCGGTACTTGAGCCCGAGGCCCATGAGGCGCTCGAGCAGCTCGCCGTAGGAGGTGCCGGCGGCACGCGCCGACTCGGCGAAATCCTCCGCGGCCTCGAGATTGGGATTGGCGTTGGCCTCGAGCACGTACACCTGTCCCTGCGCGTTCACCCGGAAATCCATGCGAGCATAGCCGGACAGCCCCAGCGCCCGATAGATGCGCCGCGACAGCCGGTCGAGCGTGGCGAGCACCGCCGGCGGGAGATCCGTGGCGGCGTGGGTGGTGATGCCATACTTCGCCTGGTAGCGCTTGTCCCACTTCACTTTGCGAGTGGCGATGGCGGCCAGGGAGTCTGGCATCGAGCCGAACACCATCTCCCATACGGGCAGGCGGGTCAGGCGCTCGTTGCCCATCACGCCGACGTACAGCTCCCGGCCCTCGATGTATTCCTCGACCAGGGCGTCGGACTTGATCTGCTCGTGCACGAAGCCGATGCGCTCCTTGAGCCGCGCCGCATCCTCCACCACCGAGGCCTGGGCGATGCCGAGTGAGGCGTCCTCGACCGTGGACTTCACGAACAGCGGGAAGCGGAGCTTGCGCGGCACGTGGAAGCGCGCGCCGCGGCGAAACAGGGCGAACTGCGGCGTAGCGATGCGGTGAAAGGCCAGCAGCTGCTTGGCGAGCGTCTTATCGCGCGACAGCAGCAGCCCCCGCGGGTTGCAGCCGGTGTAGGGCTGGCGCATCAGCTCGAGGAATGCCACCACGTGCTGGTCGTAGGTGACGATGCCGTCGAATTCCTCGAGCAGGTTGAAGACGATGTCCGGTTCCCAGTCGGCGATCGCGCTGCGCAGATCCGTAAGGCTGTCGAGGACACCCACGCAGCGCACGTCGTGGCCGAGCTTACGCAGCGTCGAGGTGACGTCGTACTCCGTACGCCACTCCTCGATCTCCTTTTCGCTGTGGCCTTCCAGAGTCTCCGGCGGCACCAGGCTCGCGTGCACCACGACGAGCGCGCGCAGTCGCCTCATAAGGGCAGCTGCGGAGTCTCACCCTGGGAATACAGCCCGGTGAGCCGCTCGAGCATCCAGCGCGCATAGCGCAGGGCGTCGCGGCGGTTGCCGCGCACGTAGAGCCCGAGCCGCTCGCTGCGCTCGATCAGCATGCGCAGGATCTGCTCGACGCTGTAGCGCTCGATCCTGAGCGCGCGCGCCACGACGGCCGTGAGGCGCCGCGCATCCGCGCGCAACAACGTCGCCGCGCGCGGCGCGCTGCGGCGGGCGCGCTCGCTGCTGAAGGCGCGCTGCAGCAGCTCGTCGGCCAATCCCCGGCGGATCAGGCGGTTGTGCTTGAGCTTGCGGCGGTAGTGCTGCGCGAGCGTGCGGGTATTGAGATTGAGCGGCTCGATCCGGGTGCGATTGCGCACGGGAGGACGCTGGCCGCGCACGCTCGCGATGAGCTCGTCCACGGCCTTGAGCTTGTGCAGCGCCGGCCAGTCGGCGTAGCTCCTGCGCCAGCCCGATTTCGGAGTGAGCCACACCGCAAAGGTCTCGGCGAAGTCCTCGGCGGGATGCGCCTGCGCGTACCACTCCCCGAGATGATGCACATAGCGGCGGCTGCCGGCGCGCGCGCGATAGCGCGCCGGATAGGGGAGCGAGGCGCGCCCGAACGCCTCGCGCCAGCGCTTGCGCCGGCGCAACCGGTAGGCGTTATCGAGCGCGTGCCCGGCCTCGTGACGCAGGATGCGCATCAGGAGACGCGAGTTTCCGCCCTCGGCCTCGTGCACGATGCGCCGCTCGAGCCGCTCGAGCCGCGGATGTGCGAGGTAGAAGGGCACCGCGATCCCCGGAATGCCGTCCGGAGAGAACCACTCCTCGGACAGCCACACGTGCGGACGCAGCCTGAGGCCGCGCCGCTCGAGATCGGAATAAAGCTGCCGCACGTGCGCGGCGAGCGGCGAGCGGCGGATCGACAGCTTCAGATCGCAGAAGCGCAGCTTGAGCAGCTCTTCATCCGTGAGGCGCGCCCATTCGTGCGCCGGCTCGCGTGCCGCGCGGCGACGGGCGGATTTTGAGCGCACGGCAGCTGAGCTGCGGCCGGCGGCGCGTGTCGGAGACATACGTGCGAGCGCGAATTTTCTTAAGTCGCGGGGCGAAGCGCAGCTTAGCCGAAGCGCGCGGGCGATGTCTGCAGCCGCTGAGCGGGGCAAGGAGCTCAGCCGCCGAGCTCGACCAGGGCGCGGGCGAGAAGTCGATCGGCGAAGCCCTCGATCAACTGCTGTTTCATCAGGCTGTTGCGCCACAAAGTGGGGATAGCGCCTTGAGTGTAGTGGGCCCCGGCGAGCGCGCCGGTGACCGAGGCGATGACATCGGAATTGCCGCCGAGATTGGCGGCCGCGAGCACCGCATCGCGAAAGCTGCCGGTGCGCCCCAGCGCATCGAAGGCCGCGCCGAGCGCCTCCGGAGCGGTCGCGCCGGCTTCGGCGGGAGCGGCGACCGCAGCCCCGGCCGCCGCCGGGCGCAACGCCAGGATGGCGGCGCGCGGCTGACCCGAGAGCGCCGCATGCAGCGCGCGCGCGAGCGTGCGGCAGGCGGCGAGCACTGCCGGTGCCTGGCAGGTGGTGCGCGCGGCCTCCGCCGCCCGCTCCTCGGCCGCTCTCTCATCGGCGAAGAAGAACATGACGGCCGGGGCGATCCGCGACAGCGGCTCGGGATCGAGGATCTCCGGATCGTGCGATCCCGAGAATACCCGCCGCCGCCAGTGCGCCCGCGCGAGGGCGCCGGCGGTACCCGCGGTGATCCCCACGCATTGCCCGGTCGCCGACAGATGACCCTGCTGCTGCCAGCGCGTGTAGCGCTCGACCTGGTCGCGGGCGTCGAAGCCATTGCACTCGAGCAGGCTCTCGGCGAGACACAGCGCCATCGCGGTGTCGTCACTCCAGCCGCCCCGCGGCAAATCGAAGGGCCCGCCGCCGAGCAGGTCCCCTACCGGCGCGAACCGGCCGGGCCGCCGGAACTGGGTCGCCGCCGCCACCGCGTCCCCCACCGCCAGTCCGAGAAGCGCTCCGAGGAAACGCTCGCGCACGCCGCGCACCGCCGTGAGCGCCCCTGGATCGAGCAGCAGGTCGGCGTCCGCCGCGGCCGCAGGCCTCCAGCCGCGCACGTACTCGACCTGCGCGTCGGTCTCCGGGACGGACGGCCACTGCGCCGAGCGCGCACACTCCTGCCACGAGCGGTTGAGCTCGGTGAGAGCGGCCTCGCCGCCGGAGCCCTCCTCCGCCAGGAAGCACCCGGCCACCATGCCGGTGCGGCCGATTCCCGCGCGGCAGTGCAGGTACACGGGCCGCGGCCCGCGCAGCGCCTGCCGCAGGCACTGAAGAACCTCGGCCATGTACCCGGGTTCCTCGGGCAGGCCGTGGTCGGGGATGGGCTTGCGCAGGTACTCAACGCCCGCGGGCAGCTCCGCCTCGTAGGGCGCGAGCTCCCCGGCCTGGGTGAGGTCGATGAAGAAGCCGATGCCCGCGCCAAGAAGATGCGCCAGGCGCTCGCGCGTCACCTCCGGGCTCGCGCCGCCGGGATACTCGCCGGCGAGCAGTCTCCCGGGCAGCACCCAGTAGCTGTTGGGGAGCGGCGGCACCTCAGGCGCGCGCCGGGCGGGAAGCGAGCGCCTCCTCGAGCCCGCGCTCCTCGCGCTCGCTCATCGGCGCCACGCGCTGCAAGTCGAGGCCTGCAAAGTCGAAGCGGCGCGCATCGGCGAGATGCTCGAGCTCGACGTTGCGCAGCGCCCGAAAGATCGTCTCGGTGCGCCCGGGAAATTCCCGCTCCCAATCGGCCAGCATCCGCTTCACGGCGATGCGCTGCAGATTCTCCTGCGAGCCGCACAGCTGGCAGGGAATGAGGGGGAAGGCGCGGCCGCGCGCGTAGCGGGCGATGTCACGCTCGGCGACGTAGGCAAGCGGGCGGATGACGACGTGGCGCCCGTCGTCGGACAGGAGCTTGGGCGCCATCGCCTTCAGGCGCCCGCCGAAGAACAGATTGAGAAACAGCGTCTCGACGATGTCGTCGCGATGGTGACCGAGCGCGATCTTGCTGATGCCGTGCTCGGAGGCGAAGCGGTACAGCGCCCCGCGCCGCAGCCGCGAGCACAGCCCGCACAGCGTCCGGCCCTCGGGCACCACGCGCTTGACGACGCTATAGGTGTCCTGCTCGATGATCCGGTACGGAACGCCGACGCTCTCGAGATAGCGCGGCAGCACCTCGGAGGGAAAGCCGGGCTGCTTCTGGTCGAGGTTGACGGCGAGCAGCTCGAAGGACACCGGGGCGCTGCGCTTCAGCGACAGCAGCAGGTCGAGCAGCGTGTAGGAGTCCTTCCCGCCCGAGAGGCACACCATGACGCGGTCGCCCGGGGCGATCATGCGAAAGTCGGCGATCGCCTTGCCTACCGAGCCGCGCAGGCGGCTGGTGAGGCGTTCGAGAGTCCGGGAGGGCTTTGCGTCGGCGCGCTTCACGTCGAAGATCTGAGGCGTTCGCGGTTTCCTGAGCGGGTCGCGCCCGTGGGCGGCGCGCGGCTTCAGGCCGCCGCGACGCTCGTGGCGCTTTCCAGGTACTTTGCCTCGACGTAGCGGATGAAGGAAGTGGCCGAAAACGGCTTGCCGGTGGCGCTCTTCAGGAGCTCCTGCACCGGCACCTTGGCGCCGAGACCGTGCACCTGGGTGCGCAGCCAGCCGAACAGCCCGGAGAACTCGCCGCGCGCGAGCTGCTCATCGAGCGCCGGGACCTCCGCCCGCACGCTCTCGTAGAGCTGCGCGGCGATGACGGCTCCGAGCGCGTAGGACGGGAAGTACCCGAAAGAGCCCACCGCCCAGTGAATGTCCTGCAGGCAGCCCTCCAGGTCGTTCGCCGGGCGGATCGAGAGGCGGCTCTCCATGCCGGCATTCCAGGCTTCGGCCAGGTCGCGCACCGCGAGCTCGCCCGAGAGCAGCTGCTTCTCGAGCTCGTAGCGCAGCATGATGTGCAGCGGATAGGTGAGCTCGTCGGCATCCACGCGGATGGCTCCGCGCTGCACGCGGGTGAGATGGCCGTAGAGGTTCTCGACGTCCCACTCGGGGCCACTGGCCGAGAAATGCTTCGCGAGCAGCGGCTGCACGTAGCGCACGAAGGGGCGGCTGCGGCAAACCATCATCTCGATGAGCAGCGACTGGCTCTCCTCGAGCGCCATGCCGCGGTCGCGCCCGACCGGCTGGTCGCGCCAGTCCTGGGGAAGCCCCAGGTCGTACATCGCGTGCCCGGTCTCGTGCAGCGCCCCGAGCAGGCCCGAGAAGACGTCCTCGGGCACGAAGCGCGTCGTCACGCGGATGTCGCCGGGAACGCCCTCGGTGAAGGGCTGCTCGCTCTCATCGAGCCGCCCGCGCTCGAAGGGGAAGCCCACCGCCCTCATCACCTCGACAGTCAGCGCGCGCTGCTTGCCGGCCGGGAACTTGCCCGTGAGCGGCAGCAGCGGACGGCTCTCCTGGACCGCGATCGCCTCGCGGATGAGCGAGGGAAGCCGGCGGGAAAGCGCCTTGAACATCGCGTCGATGTCCGCGGTGGTGATCCCGGGGCTGAACTCGTCGACCAGAGCGTCGTAAGGAGCGAGGTTCAGCGCCTGTCCGAGGAGCGCGGCTTTGTCGCGCACCAGGTGCACCACCTCCTCGAGGTGGGTTGCGAAGGATTCGAACTTGCCCTGGGCGCGCGCCTCGAGCCAGCGGGACTCGGCGCGCGAGGCTGCTTTGGTCAGGCGCGCCACCAGGGTGACGGGGGTCGCGATCGCGTGGTCGCGCTGGCGGCGCATCTCCCGAAGATTCGCCACCTGCCAGTCCGCCAGTCCCTGCGTATTGGCCTGCGCCCGGTCGAGGAGTCGCGTGATGCGCGGTGCGGTGAGCAGCGCGTGGTACTCCGTCTCGAGGGCCGCCAGCTGCTCACCGCGAACGTCAGCGCTGCCGCGGGGCATCATCACCGCCGCGTCCCAGCGCAGCAGCGACAGCGCGCCACGGAAGGCGTGCAGGCGCTTGAACTCCTGCTCGAGTTGCTTGTAGGGCGAGGCGGACATGATCTTTCGTCGGCGCACTCAAAGCCCCATGGGGCTTCAGGCACGCGGTTCAGAGAGCTTCGGTGGCACCGGGATACGTGGCTAGTCTACCACTTCCCCCCGATCTCCGCCCCGCCATTTTGTATGTTTTTTTAGTTAAAACAACTACTTATGCAGATAGGCTGCGGTCGCCGGAGAGCCTCCGAGGGCTCTTCGGCGCCTCGAGGATTATGTCGCGTGAGCTCCAGGCGAGCATCGCGCGCTTGCGCTCCTCGCCCCAGCGATAGCCGCCTAAGGAACCGTCCGTGCGCAGCACGTTGTGGCAGGGGATGAGCCAGGCCACCGGGTTGGCCCCGACGGCGTTTCCCACCGCCCGCTCTGCGCCCGGGACCCCGGCGGCCCGTGCCACCTCGCCGTAGGTGGTCGCCCCCCGCGCGCCGACCGCCAGCAACGCCTGCCAGACCTTGAGCTGGAAATTGGTTCCCCTGACGGCGAGGCGGATGGGCGCGCCCACGTTTGCAGCGTCGGCGCCGAAGATCTCGAGCGCCATCCGCGCGGCGCCCGCGTCGCTGCGCGCGAGGCGAGCCCGCTCCCATCGGGCCGCGAGCTCCGTCGTCGCCGCGTGCTCAGCGCGGCGGTCCTCGAAGCTGAGGTGGCAGACGCCGCGCGCCGTGCTCGCAATCAGGGCGGTGCCGAACGGCGTGTCGGTGAAGCCATAGCGGATCTCGAGGCCGGCCCCCTGTGCCTTGAGCTCGCCGGGAGTCACGGCATCGAGCGTCACCAGCAGATCATGCAGCCGGCCGGGTCCCGAGAGGCCCGCCGCGTAGGCCGCCTCCAGCACCGAGCTGTCGCGGGCGAGTGCGGCGCGCGCGGCCCGTGCGGTGAGGAACGCCAGGTACTGGCGGGGAGTCACGCCGGCCCAGCGACGGAACAGACGGTTGAAATGGAACTCGGAGAGTCCGGCCGAGGCGGCGATGACCGCAAGCCGCGGCTGCTCGTGAAAATGCGCGGCGATGAAGGTGATCGCGCGGGCGATGCGGCGGAAATCCCGGCTATCGACAAAGGCTTCGCGGACGGTGCTCATGGAGGGTAATGATAGGCGGGCCCGCGCGCCCCGCGACCCGATTCTTGCGGCGCCCCCGGAGGCGCTCGAGCCTTCGGTTACACTGCCTCACCCGGCGCAAATCCACGGGCAGACGTGCCGGCAGTGGGGCCAGCGGGCAACCGTCACCCCGACGCCGATCGAGACGGCGAACAGCAACAGCAGTGTGAGCCCGATCAGGAAGCGCCGCATGCGCACATCTTAACTGACGTTGATTCCGCAAAATAAATGAGCGCCGCGCCCGGAAAACTCGCCGTCTGCCTGCTCTCTTCTGAGGTGGCGCCGCTGTCGAAGACCGGCGGCCTCGGCGAGGTCGCCCACGCGCTCGCCAAGCACCTGCACGCCGCGGGGCACGACGCACGGATCTTCACGCCGCTGTACTCGAGCATCCCGCGCGCGGGGCTCGCATTGCGTCCCGTGGCGCAGCTGCAGCAGGTGCCGCTCGCCGTGGGTGCGCGTGCCCTGGCGTTCTCGGTCTTCGAAGCCCCGCTGCCGGGTGCCGGCGCCGCCCGCGTCTTTCTCATCGACTGCCCGGAGCTGTACGCGCGCGCGAGCCTCTACACCACGGATCCCGACGAGCACGTGCGCTTCATCGCCTTCACGCGCGCAGTGTTCGTGAGCTGCGTGCTTCTGAAGTGGACGGTGCAGATCCTTCACTGCAACGACTGGCACACGGCCTTCGGACCGCTGTTCCTCGGCACCGAGTACGGCCGTACGGCGCAGTTCGCACAGGCGCGCACCGTGCTCACGATCCACAACATCGGCTATCAGGGTATCTTCCCGGCCGCCGACATCGCCGACCTGGATCTCCCGGCGGGCGATGAGCGGCTGCTCCAAGCGGACGATCTCGCCGCCGGGCGCATCAATGCGCTGCGCCATGGGATCCTCTACGCCGATGCCATCACCACCGTGAGCCCGACGCACGCCCGCGAGATCTGCACCGATCAGTACGGGATGGGGCTCGAGGACAGCCTGCGTGCGCGCGCCGGCGCACTCACCGGCATCCTGAACGGCGTCGATTACGATGAGTGGGACCCGCGGCGCGACCGTTTCCTGCCGCTGCACTACGACCCGGAGCACCTCGCGCGGAAGGCCGAGCTCAAGCGGCAGTTCCTCGCCCGCACGCGGCTCGGCACCGCGCCCGAGGTGCCGCTCGCGGGCATCGTCAGCCGCCTCGCAGCGCAGAAGGGCATCGAGCTCATGTTCGACGCCCTGCCGAAGGTGCTCGCGGCACGCCCGCTGGCCCTCGCCGCGCTCGGCAGCGGGGAGGCGAAGTACGAGCGGTTCTTCGCCGGCCTGGCGCGCTCCTTCCCGGGTCGGGTGGTGTTCGAGAGCGGCTACGACGAGGAGCTCTCGCACTGGATCGAGGCGGCGAGCGATCTGTTCCTCATGCCCTCGCGCTACGAGCCCTCCGGACTCAACCAGATGTACAGCCTGCGCTACGGTACGGTGCCCGTCGTGCGCCGCACCGGCGGACTCGCCGATTCGGTCGAGCACTACGACGCAGCGAGCGGCCGCGGCACCGGTGTGGTGTTCAACGATTTCGACGCGCCGGCGCTCGAGTGGGCGCTCGGCTTCGCGCTCGACCTGTACGGGCAGCCGGCGCACTGGTCGCGCATGATGCGCAACGGCATGAGCCAGGACTTCTCCTGGCAGCGCGCCACTTCCCTGTACCTGGACGTCTACCGGCGCCTGATCCCAGCCTGAGGCTGCGCCCCGCGCTCACTGCAGCTTGAAGCTGCCGCGCTGCTCGAACGGCATCGACTGCAGCCAGCCCTCCGACAGCGAGATCTTGCCGGAGAGTCGATAGGGGACGCTCTGTCCGGGCTCGCCCGCCGGGCGTGCCAGCAGCCGCATGAGCGTGCCGGCCAGGTGGGTCGTGACGTTCATGTCGAACTCCGCCTCGCCGAGCGCCGGTACGACGAAGCTCGCCGCCGACTCGCCGGTCGCAAACGGCTGTCCGTCGACTTCCAGCGTGTATTCGAGGCCTTTGACGGGCAGCCTGCGGTCGTTGGGGTTCTGGACGTGTACGCGCACCTTGAGGCGCTGTACGAGGAGATCACCGCCCTCGAGCTGCAGCCCGACGACGGTGAGCTCGGGGGTCGTGAACTTCGGCGCGAGCGCGCAGCCTGCGAGCAGTGCCGCGGCGGTGAGGGCGGCGACGGCCGATCTCATGCGAGCCATGTTAGCAAAGCCACCGAGCGCACCGGACCGCCTCAGGCGCGTCCGTAGACCGCGTTGAGCCCGGCGTAGCGCCGCGCGAGACTCGCGCTGAGCGAGCCGGGCGACAGCGTCCAGGTCCAGTTGCCGCTCGTCGTGCCGGGCGTGTTGAGGCGCGCCTCGGAGCTCAAGGCCAGCAGGTCCTGCACCGGGACGATCGCGAGCCGCGCCACCGAGCCGAGAGCTGCGCGGATCAGCGCCTCCGGCATGCCGCTCGCCGTAGCGCCGAGGTACAGGTCGACGCGGGCGGCGCTGTCGGCGTCGAGGTGCGAGTACCAGCCGAGCGTCGTGTCGTTGTCGTGCGTGCCGGTGTAGACGACGCTCGCGCGCTCATGCAGGTAGGGCCGGTGCGGGTTGGCGGGATCCCCGTCGAAGGCAAACTGCAGCACGCGCATCCCCGGCAGGCCGAAGCTCTCGCGCAGTGCGAGCACGTCGGGCGTGATCACACCCAAGTCCTCGGCCGCGAGCGGCAGGTCGCTGAATTCCTCGCGCAGGCGTGTGAGCAGCTCCATGCCCGGGGCGCTGTGCCAGGCGCCGCCGCGCGCGTCCGGCGCGCCGGCCGGGACCGCCCAGTAGGCGGCGAGCGCGCGGAAGTGATCGAGGCGCAGCAGGTCCATGCGCGCAAGCTGCGCGCCCACCCGCGCCACCCACCAGGCAAAGCCCTCGCGTCGCTGGGCGTGCCAGTCGTAGACCGGGTTGCCCCACAGCTGCCCGAGCTCGGCGAAGTAATCCGGCGGCACACCCCCGACCGCGGCGGGCTCGCCGCCCGCGCTGAGCTGAAAGAGCTCGCGGTGCGTCCAGGTCTCCGCCGAGGAGGGCGCGACATAGAACGGCAGGTCGCCGAAGAGCCGCACGCCGCGCGAGCGCGCGTAGTCGCGCAGCCGCTGCCATTGCACGTGGAAGGCGTACTGCTCGCGTGCGGTGCGGTCGAGCTCGGCGCCGAGCGCGCGCCGCACCGCCTCGAGCGCGCCGGAGTCGCGGTCGCGCAGCGCCGCGGGCCACGCCCAGAACGGCGTGCCGCCGTGCGCCCGGGTGAGCGCCTCGAACAGCGCGTAGTCGGGAAGCCAGGCGGCGGAAGTCTCCAGGAACTGCGCATCGGGCGGCAGCTGCGCATCGGGCAGCTCGGCGGGGTCGAGGAACTGCGCGTTGCCCGCCCAGTCCGAGCGCACCCAGTAAGGCGAGCCGTCCGCTCCCGTAGGACCCACGGGCAGGATCTGCCATACGGAGAAGCCGGCCTCGCTCAGCCAGTCGATGAAGGCGCGTCCGCCGCGGCCGAGCGCGGCGTCGAGCGCCGAGAGCGGCAGCAGCACGCCCGCGCGGCGCCGGTCGAACACGGGCAAGCGCATGCCGGCCACGCGCGCTCCGCCGTCAGCCGGCGCTGGCGCGGCGCATGACGCCGCCGTGCTCGGGCGAGCCCGCGCCCGTCGCGATCGGCTGCGCGAGACTCGCCGGGGCCTCGAGGCCCAGCCGCCGGTAGAGCGTCGCGAGCTGCCGCCGGTAGAGACGCTCGAACTGGCTCACGGACTCGGTCGGGTTGTAGTCCCCGAACCACCAGAACCAGTCGGAGCTTTCGCACAGGGCGAGTTGCCGCGCGGCGGCCTCGCGTGCCGTGGATTCGAGCGCCGGGATGCTCGCGATGCGATCGAAGGCCTGCTTCGCCTCGCACAGCAGGTCCCAGGCGCGGTTCTTGGCCGGATCGCCCATCCAGGTGGCGAGCGTGCCGTGCACCCAGCTGCCGGCGGCAAGCCTGGGCAGCGGCACGGCCTGTGCGCCGCGCTCGAGGCACCCCGAGAGCGTCGTCAGCTCGATGAGCGGATGGTTCGCGAGCAGCGCGTACAGAGCCCGGAGAAAGTAATAGCCGTTGAACGGGTAATGCTCCCAGGCGTTCTCGCCGTCGAGCGCGATCAGCACCGCGTGCTTCGAGTCACCGTCGTAGCGGCGCGCGAGCTGCGTCAGCTCGCTCACCAGGTTGTGAGCGGCGTCATCGCCGTGCCAGGTCGCGTAGGTGAAGCCGATCAGGTCCGACAGCGCATCGTCGCGGAAGAAGCAGTCGAGTGGGACGCCCTGCGCCCGGTACGGTCGGTTGTAGCTGCGCGCCTCCCGCGCCGCCCGGGCGTCGCTGCGCTCGAGGCTGTTGCGCAGCACCGCGCCACCGCTCGCGGCCCAGCGGAAGCCATGGGCGGCGAGCAGCTCGAGCGTCGCGGCGCTGATCGCGCCCTCGGCGGGCCAGCAGCCCGCAGGTCGCTGACCGAAGGCGCGCGTGAACACGCGCAGCGCCTCCTCCACGTGCCAGGCGGCACGCGCGGCGCCGCCCGGGTAGGCCGCGTGCTCGGGCAATTGGATGTCGGGCACCGTGTCGCGGGCCGAGCGGAAATCGAGCAGCAGCGGGATGATCGGATGTGCGTAGGGCGTCATCGACAGCTCGCACTGGCCGCGCTCGGCGAGGCGGCGGTAGCGCGGCACCACCTGCCCCACGAGCTCGCCGATCAGCCTGAGCAGCGAGCGGCGCTGCGCGGCGCTGAAATCCCGGCCACGCTCGGTGAGCTGCGCGACCAGCGGATCGGCACGGCGCACCGTCTCACCGAGCCACGCCAGGTGGTACCACACGGCGAGATCATGGATGAAGCGATCGGAGGCGTAGCCGACCCGCTCCGCCGTTGCGAGCGTGTCGGCGATGGTCGCGAGCTCGAGGTAGGGTCCGAAACGCTCGATCATCTGCTTGCGCTGCGCGCGCAGGCAGGCCTTGAGCAGCGCCAGGCGCGGCGCGGTCTCCGTCGGCAGCGGGTCCGGGCCGAGGAGCGCGAGCACCGGATCGGGGAGCGGCACGCCGCTGCTCAGGTGCGCCGCCACCCGCGTCGCGATGTCCTCGAGCTGCTCGAGCAGCACGGGCGAGAAGTTCACCACGGCACGCGCACCCGGATTGCCCTCGAGGTGCGCCGCCATGTCGGTGTAGTCCTTGATGGCGTGCAGATAGGTCCAGGGAAGCGTGTACTGCCCCGTGAGCGCGTCGCGGTACTGCGGCTGGTGCATGTGCCAGAGGACGGCTACCGGCAGGCGCGCGGCGGGTGTCATCGGCCCGGGTCCTCAGGGGCGGAGCTTGCGCAGCATGTCGGCCGTCACCAGCACCACGCCCTTCTCGGTGACGTGAAAGCGCTGCTCGTCCGCGGCGCGATCGCTGCCGATCGCCATGCCGGCTGGAATCTCGCAGCCCTCGTCGATGATCGCGCCGCTGATGCGGCAGCCGCGGCCGATCTCGGCGTGCGGCAGCACCACCGAGCGGTGGATGGTCGTGCCCTCCTCCACCCGCACGTTGGAGAACACCAGCGACTCGCGCACCACGGCGCCCGAGATGATGCAGCCGCCCGACACCATGGAGTTGATGGCCATGCCGCGCCGGCCGTCCTCGTCGAGGATGAATTTCGCCGGCGGCTGCTGCACCTGATAGGTCCAGATGGGCCAGTCCTGGTCGTAGATGTTGAGCTCGGGGCGCACGTGCACCAGCTCGAGGTTGGCGTCGAAGTAGGCGTCCAGCGTGCCGACGTCGCGCCAGTAGCTCTGTGCTCTGGTCTTGACGTCCTGGAAGGGATAGGCGAACACCTGGCGGTCGCTGTTGATCGCCTCCGGCAGGATGTCCTTGCCGAAGTCGTGCGAGGAGCTGTCGCGGCCGGCGTCCGCAGTCAGCAGGCTCTCGAGGAGCGGCGCGTTGAACACGTAGATGCCCATCGAGGCGAGGATGGTGTCGGGACGGCCTGGCAGCGCATCGGGCACGGCCGGCTTCTCCGCGAAGCGCGTCACGCGGTTCCACTCGGTGGTGGTGAGCACGCCGTAGTGGCGCGACTGCGCCGCCTGCACCTCCACCACGCCCACGGTGATGTCGGCGCCCTTCTCGACGTGATAGGCGATCATCGGTCCGTAGTCCATCTTGTAGATGTGATCGCCGGCGAGCAGCAATACGTGCTTGGGCCGGTGCGAGGCGATCAGCTCGGCGTTCTGGTACACGGCATCCGCCGTGCCGCGATACCACTGCACGCCGATCTGCTGCTGCGCGGGCACCACCTCGACGAACTCGCCGAACTCGCCGCGCAGGTAGCTCCAGCCGTGCTGCACGTGCTGGATCAGGGACTGCGCCTTGTACTGCGTGAGGATCGAGATCTGGCGGATGCCGGAGTTCACGCAGTTCGACAGCACGAAGTCGATGATGCGGAACTTGCCGCCGAAGGGCGTCGCGGGCTTGCAGCGGTGCAGCGTGAGATCACGCAGCCGCTCGCCGCGGCCGCCGGCCATGATGATCGCGAGCGTGCCGCCGGTGAGGCGGCTCACGTAACGGCCGGAGGAGGCACGGGCGGGCTGGCGGGTCATGAGCCCTACTACAGCGCAAGCCGCAACCGCCGCGCAACCGCGGAACCCGGGCCCCTCACAGCCATTTCATGAGCCCGAGCTCATAGGGGTGGGTGAGCAGCTCGTGAAACGGATAGATCCGGATCTCGGTGGCGAACTGGCCGCACTCCTGCGGGTCGACGTCGAGCGCGAACACCGTCTCGCCGTTCGCCGACTCCTCCGCAGCGCTGAGCGGGCTGCGCCACAGACCATCGCGCGCCGGCAGACCGTAGGAGGAGAGGGGCGGCTGGCTATGGTCGGCCTGCGGCAGCAGCCGCCGGGCCACGAACTCGACCCGCACGTCGGCGGGCGCGAGCCCGTTGAGCGCCACGGCGACCGAGAGGCGCAGCCGCTCGCCGCGCGGCAGGTCGCGCGCCGAGTCGTTGACGAGCTTCAGGCTCACCCTGGGCCAGGCCGCGCGGACGCGCTGTTTCCACTCCGCCAGCGTGCGCGCTCCCGTGAAACCCTCGGCGGCCAGCCGCCGGTACTGGGCGATCGCCGGCTGGTAGAGACCGCGGGTGTAGTCGAACAGCACGCGGCGCATGTTGAAGCGCGGGATCACGGTCATCATGGCGCGCTTGCTGCGGCGCACCCACTCGGGCGGGCAGGCGGGGGAGCTCTTGTCGTAGTAAAGCGGCAGCACCTCCTCGGCGATGGTCTCGAGGATCATGTCCGCCTCGAGCATGTTGCGCCGCTCGGGGTCGGCCACGTTCGCCGGCTGGATGCCCCAGCCGTTGTCGTGCATCCAGCCCTCGGCCCACCAGCCGTCGAGGATGGAGAGGTTCAGCCGTCCGTTGATCGCGGCTTTGATTCCCGAGGTGCCGCTCGCCTCGAGCGGGGATATCGGGTTGTTGAGCCAGACGTCGACCCCCGTCACGAGGCTGCGCGCGAGCTGCAGGTCGTAGTCCTCGAGAAACACCACGCGGCCGAGGAACTCGGCAGTCATCATGAGCTGGCGGATCTCGCGCAGCACCTGCTTGGCGGGCTCATCCGCCGGATGCGCCTTGCCGGCAAACAGCAGCACCACCGGCCGCTCGGGGTTGTTGAGCAGGCGCGCCAGGCGCGCGCGGTCGTGCAACAGCAGAGTCGCGCGCTTGTAGGTGGCGAAGCGTCGCGCGAAGCCGATGGTCAGCACCCCGGGGCGCAGCGGATCGAGCAGGCGCGTGACGTGGCGCAGCTGCGCGGGCGAGAGGCCCTTGCGCTCGTACTCGCGTTGCAGCCGCTCGCGCACGCTCCCGAGCATGCGCGACTTCACGTCCTGGGCGGTCGCCCAGTAACGCTCATCCGGCACCCGCTCGAGCGCGCTCCAGAAGGCGGCATCGCGCAGCCGCTCGCGCCAGTCGCTTCCGAGCTCGCGATCGAAGAAATCGGTCCAGCGCTGGTGGAGAAAGGTCGGAACGTGCACGCCGTTGGTGATGAATCCGACCGGGTTGTCCTCGGGGCGCACTTCCGGCCACTCGTCCGCGCACAGCCGGGCCGACACCGCGCCGTGAACGCGGCTGACGCCGTTCACGTGCCGCACGCCCCCCAGAGCGAGGCGCGTCATGTTGAAGAGATGCGGCGCGGACGGGGCACGCGCCAGGTCGAGGAAGCGCTCGACCGGCACGCCGAGCTCGCGGATGAAGTCCCCGAAGTGCGCCACCACCAGATCGTGTCCGAAGGCGTCGTGCCCCGCGGCGACCGGCGTGTGCGTCGTGAAGACGCAGTCGGCCGCCACGGCCTCGAGCGCCGCGTTGAAGGGCAGTCCTGTCGCGAGATGCTCGCGCAGCAGCTCGAGGATGAGGAACGCGGCGTGGCCTTCGTTCAGGTGCCACACCGCCGGAGCTAAGCCGAGCGCGCGCAGCACGCGCACGCCGCCGATGCCGAGAATCATCTCCTGGCGTATGCGGGTCGAGTCGTCACCGCCGTAGAGGCGGTGGGTGATATCGCGGTCCGAGGGCGCGTTCTCCGCGCAATTGGTATCCAGCAGGTAGACGGGCGCGCGTCCCGCCTGTGCCTTCCAGGCGCGCGCCACGACGTCGCGCCCCGCGATGCGCACGCTCACCTTGAGCCACTCGCCCGCGGGGGTGCGCACGGGCTCGACCGGCAGGTCGCGCGGATCGCGCTCGCGATACTCGGCCTGCTGGATGCCGTCGTTGTCGACGGTCTGCGTGAAGTAGCCCTGCTCGTAGAGCAGCCCCACCGCCACGAAGTTCGCGCGCTCGTCGCTCGCCCCCTTGCAGTAGTCGGCAGCGAGTACGCCGAGGCCGCCCGAGTAGATCGGAAAGCTCTCGTGAAAGCCGTACTCGGCGCAGAAGTACGCGATCAGCGGCTGATCGGCTCCCGGCGCACTCACGCGCACGTAGGCATCGAGCAGCTCGAGCGCCGCGTGGTAGCGCTCGAGGTAGGCAGCATCTCCCGCACAGCGCTCGAGCGCGGACTGGTTGACGCAGCGGATCATCAGTCGCGGGTTGCCGCCGCTCTGTTTCCAAAGCTCGGGATCCAGATCCTCGAACAGCGCGCGGATCGGTCGGTGCCAGCTGAAGAAGAGATTGCCGGCCAGCTCCGGAAGCCGGGACAGGCTCGCGGGTATCACCGGAGTGACTTCGAGGAGCGTGTTTCTCATCACCTGCCCTGGGGAAATGCAGGCCGAAGTCTAGCAGCCAGACAGTCCGCGCCGTTTCGGCCGCGCAGCCCCACCCTCGTCCTGCGAGGGGCTGCAGCGGCGCTTTATTTCGTCAAGGCAGGTAACATCACACTATTGATAGACATCTAGTATTGGTTGGCATATAGTACTAGCAAATGGACGATAGTCAGGCACGCAAGTTTCAGAAGGACCTCAACGCAGGGCTGGTGGCGCTGGTGCTGCTTGCGGTGCTCGAGCGCAGTTCCGAGGACCTCTACGGCTATGAGATCGCCAAGCGATTGCAGAAGGCGAACGAGGGGGAGGCCCTCTTCAAGGAGGGCACCATCTACCCGGTGCTGCGCACCCTGGCCGCCGGGGGACTCCTCACCAGCCGCGTCGTGCCCTCTTACTCCGGCCCGCCGCGGCGCTATTACCGCATCACCGACGAAGGAAGGGCGCTGCTCGCGCAATGGAGCGGCATCTGGCGCCAGACGCGCGGCTTCGTCGATCGCTTCATTGAAGGAACCGACTCATGAGTGCTCATGCTCCCCGCTCGATCGATGAGTATCTGAAGCAACTGCGCGCTGCGCTCGAAGGTCAGGACCCGGCGCTGATCCAGGACGCGCTCTACGACGCGGAGGAATATCTGCGCGCCGAGGTCGCGGCACACCCTGGCAAGTCCGAGGCCGACGTGCTCGAGCTCATCGCGAGCACCTACGGCGCGCCCGAGGAGGTCGCCGCGGCCTACCGGGACACCGAAGCGAAGGTGAAGGCGGCCCTCAAGACTCCGGTGCCGGCGGCGGCGGCGAGCGCGAGCGGCTGGAAGCGCTTCTTCGGCGTGTACCTGGACCCGCGGGCCTACACCTCTATCTTTTATATGCTCCTCGCGCTCGCGACCGGCATCGTGTACTTCACGATCGTGGTGACCGGGCTGTCGCTGTCGTTTGGCTTCGCCATCCTCATCATCGGCATCCCGTTCTTCCTCGCCTTCATCGGCATTACGCGTGTCATCGCCCTCGGCGAGGGGCGCCTCATCGAGGCGGTGACCGGCGAACGCATGCCGCGCCGCCCCGTGCACCCGGGTCCGCCGGCCGGCTGGCTGACGCGCATCGGCGAGATGCTGAGGGATGTGCGCACCTGGACGACGCTGCTCTACATGCTCCTCATGCTGCCGCTCGGCATCGTGTACTTCACGGTCACGGTGACCGGCCTCGCCGTTGGCCTGGCATTCACCTCGCTCCCCCTGCTGGTATTGGCGCGGTGGCTCGGATGGGACGCGAATGCCACGCTGTTCTCAGACGATGTGCACATCGGCGGCTGGGCGCTCTCCGACCATTCGATGGTCTCGGCGGTGATCCTCGGCGCGCTCGGCGTATTGGTCGTCACGCTCCTCATGCACGCCGCGCGTGCGATCGGGCGCGGACACGCGCATCTGGCCAAGGCGCTGCTCGTGGTGCCGGGAGCGTGAGACGCGGCGCGCACCGCGGCGCGATAGACTGCGCCGCATGCCGCGCCTCGTCCGAGTAATCATCATCGCCCTGGGCCTCGCCGCCGCGCTGCCCCGTGCGGCAGTTGCCGCGCCGCCGAATGCCGCGCCGATCGTCATGCCGCCGGCCGCCGCTCCGCCGCCGCCGAACGCGCCGCCCGCCGCGGCGCCCGGGTGCCTGCCCACCGGCAATGGCTACCTCAAGGCGACCATCCGCGGCGCGCTCAATCTCGATGTCGACTGGCGCAACGCCGAGATCGAATGCGACGGCGGGCCGCGGCCTGACGGCAGCGGCATCCGCATGAGCTTCGCGGGACCGAAGCGCGCGGACGGGCGGCGGCTGCGCATGGTCTTCGGGGTGAGCGCGGCGCACGAGGGCCGCAGCGGCCACGCGTTGCCGACCAACCTCACCGTGATCGTCGAGGGCGGACAGCGCCTCTATACCACCCGCGGCGCGGAGCATTGCACCGTGGACTCCCTGAGCCAGCAGCGGCTGCGCGCGCCGGGCACCCCGCGCAAGTATCGTGTCGTGGCTCGCGGCTTCTGCATCGCTCCGGCCAGCACCCTCAACAACGCCGAGCACATTCTCGTCAGCAGCTTCGATTTCGCGGGCAACGCCGTATTCGGCGACGACGCGATCCGATGACAGGAGACCCGTGATGAGAGCTATCGCACGCGCCCGGTGTGCCGCCGTCCTGATGGGTGCGGCCGGTGCCGCTCTCGCACAGTCGAGCGCGCCGCTCGACCTGGCGACCTTCCCGCGCGCCGCGCTCGAGATCGTCCAGCGCGAGCCGGCGCCGGCCCGCAAGCTCCACTTCGACGTCTGGGTGGCGGATACCCCGGCGCGCTCGGAGCAGGGCCTGATGTTCGTGCGCGACCTGCCGGCCGGGCGCGGCATGGTGTTTCCCTTCGAGCCCCCGCGCGTCGTGTCCTTCTGGATGAAGAACACCTACATCGAGCTCGACCTGCTGTTCATCGGTGCCGACAAGCGCGTGGTCAAGATCATCGAGCGGGCGGCGCCGCTGAAGCTCGATCTGCTGAGCTCCGACCTGCCGGTCGGGGCGGTGCTCGAGCTGCGCGGCGGTGAGGCCGGGCTGCTCGGGCTCAAGGTCGGAGACCTGGTCAGCTGGAGGCCGGTCAACAAGGCCCGCTAGACCCTCGAGCCGCGAGCTAGCCTCCGCCGGCAGGCACCGCGTCGAAGGACAGCGCGGTGCGTGGCTGCGAGCCGTGGATGGGACTGGTTCCGTGCCACATGTACGCCGGGTGGAGCACCAGCTGCCCGGCGTGCGGCTGCACCACGCAGGCGACGCCGGCCCCCGGAGTCGGGAAGCGCGGCTCGCCGAGCTTGAGCCAGCCGCTCTTGAGCTCCGTGTCGCTCGCCTCCTCCGGCACCTGCAGGTAGTAGGTCGCGCTGATCCAGCCCTGGTTGTGAAAGTGGTTGACGTGAAAGCCGCCGCGATTGAGCTCCACCGCCCACGCCGCCGCGATCTGCACGGCACCCGGGTTGCGGGCGCTGAGAGGATGCTCGGCGCTGCGCCCGAGCGCGGCCAGGTAGGCGCGCAGCGGCTCGTCGAAGCAGCGCATGAGCGCCTGGATGACCGGGTCGGGATCCGTCACCAGATTGCGCGTTGACTGGCGGCCGTTGCGCAGGCTCTCTCCGAGGGGATAAACGTCGGCGCGCAACCGCGCCGCCAGCACCGGCAGAAGCGCCGCGTTGAGCTCAGGCATCGATGCGTAACCGAGCGGCGGCTGAAGCTCGTAGACGCGCACCAGGCGCTGATACTCATGGAGCTGCTCATAGAGCGGTTGTCCGAGGAGGCGCGCGGCGAGCGCCTCGTAGGCGATCCAGCCCTGGGCGCGCGGCGTGCGGGCGCGCTGCGTGCGGATGAAGGCCATCGCCTCCTCCGCCCGCCCGCGCGACAAGAGGATCGAGACCAGGTTCTCGACCACCCCCGGGTCGTCGGGGAGCGCCGCGGCCGCTTCCAGCGCTTCCGTCTCCGCCTCCGCCAGCTGCTCCCCTTCGCGGATGACTCGCGACAGGAGATAGCGCAGGCGCGGCACCGGACCGGCGCGCTTGAGCTCCTCGCGCAGCAGCCGCTCGGCGACGTCCCCCCTGCCGGCATTGAGCAGCAGCCCGGTGAGCGCTTCCTGCAGATGGACGTCGTCGCGCGCGGCCAGCACCGCCTCCGCCAGCGAGCGCGCGAAATCGGGATCGCCGAGCGCCTGCCGGACGCGCGCCAGATACAGCTGCGCATCGGCGTGGTGCGGCCTCAAGTCGACGGCCGCCGCATAGGCGCGCTCGGCTTCCTCGAGCCGCCCGAGCTGTCCGAGCGCCCGGCCGCGCGCGAGCTCCAGCTCGAAGCCGCGAACCCCGAGCGCCTGTGCCCGGGTGAGCGCGGCGAGCGCTTCCTCGGCCCGCTCGAGCCGCGCCAGGATCGACCCGAGCCGGCGGTACAACGCACCGCTCCCGCGAGGATTCAGGGCGAGCGCCTGGCGATACGCGCCCTCGGCCTCGAGCAGGCGGTTCTGTTTGGCGAGCACGAAGCCGAGTGCCGCCCAGCCGTCGGGGCTCGCGCGATCGGAGTCGACGAGCGTGCGACAGTGGATTTCCGCCTCGCGAGCGCGCCCCAGGCTGTCGAGCGTCAGCACCAGGCCATGACGCGCGCCCCGTTCCCCGGGGGCGAGCTGCAGCACGCGGCGGTACACGCGCTCGGCCTCCTCCAGCCGCCCGGCGCGGCGCAGAAAGGTCGCAAGATTCACCCGCAGCCGGGTGTCGGTGGGATCGAGCTCGACGCTGCGCCGCAGAAGCTCCTCGCCCGCCTGGCGGTCGCCGCCGCGCGCGCGCACCAGGCCGAGCAGGTGCAGCGCCGCGGCATTGTTCGGCTGGTCGGCAAGCACCGTACGGCAGGCGCTCTCGGCCTGCGCGAGCTCACCGCGGCTGAAGGACGCGGATGCCTGGGTGAGCTGAGTGTCGAGTTCGGCCGCAGTGAGCACGCGGCCACTCTAATGCACAGGTCTCACGGAGGACTACTTGATTGGCGCGTCCGCGCCCGCCGGCGCAGCGGCGTGCGCATGCTTCTTCTGCTTGTGCAGGATCGGCTTACCGATCGGCGTGCCGTAGACGTGGCTGGCCGTGTGGTGCGGCGCGAACGAGCTCGCCTTGGTCTTCCGATGGTCGGGGGGCGGATCGGCGAGCGCCGCACCGGCGGCGAGGAGCGCCAGCAGCGCCGCCGCGCACGACAGCACCCGTCCCCCGCGGCGCCTGCTGCCGCCGCTTGGTAGGACCCGCGGCGGCACGCTAGGATGCGCCGCCCGCCCTGACTGCCATAGCACCATGATCACCAAAGGTATCGTCCTCGCCGGTGGCTCCGGCACCCGACTTTATCCGGTCACCCGGGCGGTCTCCAAGCAGTTGCTGCCGCTTTATGACAAGCCGCTAGTCTACTATCCGCTCGCGACACTGATGCTGGCCGGAATTCGCGACGTGCTGCTCATCTCGACGCCCGAGGACCGGCCCTTGTTCGAGCGGCTGCTCGGGGACGGCTCGCAATGGGGCCTGCGGCTCCGCTATGCGATCCAGCCCGAGCCGCGCGGCATCGCCCAGGCGCTCCTCATCGGCGCCGACTTCATCGGCACGGATGCCGTGTGCCTGGTGCTCGGCGATAACCTCTTCTACGGACACGGGCTGCCGGAGCAGCTGCGCGCGGCCGCGGCGCGCGAGCGCGGCGCGACGGTGTTCGCCTACTACGTGCGCGACCCAGAGCGTTACGGCGTAGTGCAGTTCGACGCCGCGGGCCGCGCGGTCGGGCTCGAGGAGAAGCCGGCGGCGCCACGCTCCCACTATGCGGTGACCGGCCTGTACTTCTACGACGCCGACTGCGTGACGATGGCGCGGGCCCTGAAGCCTTCCGCGCGCGGCGAGCTCGAGATCACCGACGTCAACCGTGCCTATCTCGCGCGTGCGGAGCTGCGGGTCGAGGTTCTCGGCCGCGGGGTCGCGTGGCTCGATACCGGCACGCACGCCTCGCTCCTGCAGGCCGCCAACTTCGTCGAGACGGTCGAGTCGCGGCAGGGCCTGAAGATCTGCTGCCCGGAGGAGATCGCCTACCGCCAGGGCTTCATCGACCGCGGCCAGCTCGAGCGCCTCATCGCACCCTTGCAGCGCACCGGCTACGGCGAGTATCTCGAGAGCGTGCTGAAGGAGCGGGTGTTCTGATGCGCGCGACCGCGCTGCCGCTCCCCGGCGTGCTGCTGATCGAGCACGAGGTGTTCGAGGATGCGCGCGGCGCCTTCTTCGAGAGCTGGAACGAGCGGGACTTCGCCACCGCCGGCATCGAGGCGCGCTTCGTGCAGGAGAACGTCAGTCGCTCGCGCGCCTACGTGCTGCGCGGGCTGCATTACCAGATCCGCCACAGCCAGGGAAAGCTGGTGCGGGTGCTGGCCGGGGAGATCTTCGACGTGGTGGTGGACCTGCGCCGCTCCTCACCCTCCTTCGGCAGGAGCTGCACCTTGCAGCTCGACGCAGGCGCGCGCTCCCTATGGGTGCCGGCCGGCTTCGCGCACGGCTTCCTCGCGCTCGCCGACGAGACCCGCGTGCAGTACAAGGTGACCGACTTCTGGGCGCGCGAGGCGGAGCGGACGCTGAAGTGGAACGACGCCGCGCTCGGCATCCGCTGGCCGCTGCCGCCGGGCGTCGAGCCGCTGTTGTCGGCGAAGGACCGCGAGGGCCAGCCGCTCGAGCGCGCGGAGTGCTTCCCGTGAGAGTGCTGCTCACGGGCGCCGCCGGCCAGCTCGGCCGTGCGCTCGCGGCCGCGGCTCCCGCGGGCGTGGTGCTGCGCGCCTGCGCCCGCGCCGAGCTCGACATTGCGGATGAGGCCGCGGTCGGCGCAGTGTTCCGCGAGTTCGCGCCCGCGCTCGTGATCAATGCCGCCGCCTTCACCCGCGTCGATGACGCCGAGCGCGCCGCCGAGGCTGCCTCCCGCGCGAACAGCGCAGGACCCAGAGTGCTGGCCGCCGCCTGCCGCGCCGCGGGCGCCTGGCTCACGCAGGTGTCCACGGACTTCGTGTTCGACGGCCGGCAGGGCCATCCTTACGAGGCCGGTGCGCCGCCCAATCCGCTCAATGTCTACGGCCGCACCAAGCTCGAGGGCGAGCGGGCGGTCCTGAGCGAGCTCGGCGGGCGCTGCGCCGTGGTGCGCGCCTCGTGGCTCTACAGCGCCGCCGGCGGGTTCGCGGCGCGCATGCTGACGCTCATGAAGAGTCGGCCGGAGCTGCGCGTCGTGAGCGACCAGGTGGGCGCGCCCACGCACGCCGCGGGGCTGGCCGGGGTGCTGTGGGCGCTCACTGGGCAGCGTGCCGCGGGGCTGTGGCACTGGTGCGATTCCGGGGTCGCGAGCTGGTATGACTTCGCCGTGGCGGTCGGCGAGGAGGCGCTGCGCCTGAAGCTCCTTCCTGTCGTGCCGCCCATCGCGCCGATCGCCACCGCCGACTACCCGACGGCAGCGGCGCGTCCCGCCTACAGCGTGCTCGACAAGCGCGCCACCGAGAGGCTCCTCAGGGTGAGCGCGCCGCACTGGCGTACCGCGCTGCGCGCGACGCTGGCGGAGCTCTGCGACGGCGGAGCCCGCCCGTGAGGCGGCTGCTGGTCACGGGTGGCGCCGGCTTCATCGGCGCGAATTTCTGCCACCACTGGTGCGGAGCGCACCCGCAGGATCGCCTCGTGGTGCTGGATGCCCTGACCTACGCCGGCAACCTCGCGAGCATCGCCGCGCTCATCGACGCCGGCAGGCTGCGCTTCGTGCACGGCGACATCGGCGAGCGCGAGCGCGTCGCCGCGCTGCTCGCCGAGGAGGCCATCGGCACGATCGTCAATTTCGCCGCCGAGTCGCACGTCGACCGCTCGCTCGAGGACCCGGCGCAGTTCCTGCGCACCAACGTGCTCGGCACCCAGGCGCTGCTCGAGGCCGCCCGCAGCGTCTGGGGGCCCGACGCCGGGCCGCGTGGCTGCCGCTTCCACCACGTGTCGACGGACGAGGTCTACGGCTCGCTCTCGCCCGGCGCGGCGGCCTTCACCGAGAGCACTCCTTACGCGCCCAGCTCCCCCTACGCTGCCAGCAAGGCGGCGGCCGATCACCTGGTGCGGGCCTATGCGCACAGCTTCAGCCTCCCCGCGACGATCAGCAACTGCTCCAACAACTACGGGCCGTTCCAGTTCCCGGAGAAGCTGTTGCCGCTGTGCATTCTCAACATCCTCGAGGGCCGGCCGCTGCCGATCTACGGTGACGGTCAGCAGATCCGCGACTGGCTGCACGTCAGCGATCACTGCCGCGCCCTCGAGCGGATCCTCGAGCGCTCGCCGCTCGGTGAGACCTGGAACATCGGCGGCTCCACGCAGCTGCCGAACCTCGAGGTGGTCGGCACGGTGTGCGACCTGGTGGACCAGGCCTTCGCCGCCGAGCCCGCCCGCGCCGCGCGCTTTCCGCGCAGCCCGCCGGCGCAGGGCCGCGCCGCGCGCACCCTGATCGAGCACGTCCGCGACCGCCCGGGTCACGACCGCCGCTATGCGGTCGACTCGGACAAGATCGCGCGCCGGCTCGGCTTCCGCGCCGCGACGCCGCTCAGGACGGGCCTCGAGGCTACGGTGTGCTGGTATCTGGAGAACGAGGGCTGGTGGCGCAGCGTCGTGAGCGGCGAGTACCGGCAGTGGTACGCTCGGCAGTACTCGAAGGCCGAGAGTACGTGACCGCCAGCCTCCCCTCGCAGTCCGAGGACGCGCGGCGCGCCGCGCGCGCGCTGTTCCGCCGCGCCCGGCTGCAACGCTGGCTGGGGCGGCGCAGCGAGGCGCTCGCGCTGTGCCGGGAGGCGGTGGAGCGCGCCGACTATTCGCGCGCCTACACGCTCCTGTCACAGCTGTCCCTCCCCGGGGAGGACTACTTCCACGTGCTGGCGCGGATCCACCGCCACCTGCGCCCGCGCAGCTACCTCGAGATCGGCGTCTCGCGTGGCGAATCGCTCGAGTGCGTACTGCCCGAGACACGCACTCTCGGCATCGATCCGCAGCCCAGGCTCGCACGAGCGCCGCCGGCCAACGTGCGCATCTACCACGAGACGAGCGACGATTTCTTCGCCAGGTACTCCCCGCGCGCCGAGCTCGGCGGCCAGCCGGTTGAGCTTGCGCTCATCGACGGCATGCACCACTTCGAGTATGCGCTGCGCGACTTCATCAACATCGAGCGCGCGTGCTCGAGCACTTCCGTGATTCTCATTCACGACTGCTACCCGCTCGATGAGCGCACCGCGCAGCGCGAGCAGGTTACCGGCTTCTGGAGCGGGGACATCTGGCGTCTGCAGCTGCTGCTGCGCGAGCAGCGCCCGGACCTGACGGTGCGCACCATCGCCACCCCGCCCACCGGACTCGGCATCGTCCTGAATCCCGACCCCGCCTCGCGCGTCCTCGCTGACCAGCTCGACCGGCTGACCGCCGTGTACCTCGCCAAGGACTTCGGCGTGCTCGCGGGCCGCAAGGCCGAGGCGCTCGGGCTCCTCGAGAACCGCTGGCCGGTGATCCGCGACCTCCTCGATTCCCGACCCGCGGCCTGAAGCCCTGCGGCCGCACGCAGGCACAGGGGACAACTACAGCAGCCGATCCTCGAGCCGGGCGCGCAGCGCGCGCCAATGCAGCAGGGTCCGCTTGCGGATGCGCACGATGAACTTGAGCCGCTCGACGAGCCGCATCAGGGCCGGCGCCGCCCAGCGCGGAATTCCCGGACGGAACACGTGGCCGGTAGAGAGCGTGCGCGAGCCGCGGAACTCGGGGTACATGCGCCGTACCCGCGCGAGCTCCTCCCCGGGATCGACGCCCATCTCGGTGAGCTTGCGGTAGAAGGCGGTGGGACGCCCGTCGCCGGTGCGCGTGTGGTCCATGCCGATCGCATCCACCACGTAGATCGGGTGACGTCCGCCGATGACCCCGGCCCACGCGAGGTCGGTGCCCCAGGTGCTGCGCGTCATGCCGAAAGTCGGCAGGAGCTCGGCGAGCGCCGCCCGTGAGAAACACGGCGCCATCACCTCGACGAAACTCACCCGGCGCAGCAGGCACACCGGATTGCGCACCAGTGCGTTGATGGTCGTGTGCGTGAACCAGCGCAGCGCCGGCTGCGACAGATAGGTCGCGTAGCGCTCGCACAGGCTGAAGAAACGCGACAGGTCCCCGGGCCTCAGGTACACGTCGTCGTCGAGTAGCATGACGTAGCGGTAGTCGCGATATTCCGCCCGCTCGCGCGCGAACTCGAGGAAGCCGTCGAGCTTGTTGAAGCCGCCGTGGGAATAGATTTCGGCGAGCGCTTCGCTGCGGGGGGTCACGTACCAGCTGACGCAACAGTCCCAGTTGCGCTGCGGGTCCTCGGCGATCAGCCGGCCGTGGAGCGACTCGGCGCCGGCGCGCACGAACGCGAGGAACGGCCGCCGCGGCGGCGGCGCCGTCACGCCCACCTTATTCCTGCGCCTCCCGCGGCCGCCAGGCTGCGGCAAGCTCCTGCTGCTTGCGCGGCGGCACCGGGTCGTAGTGGCTCAGCTCCATGGTGTAGGCGCCCTGCCCCCCGGTGAGCGCCTTGAGGCGCGACTGGTATTCGGAGATCTCCGCGAGCGGCACCAGGGCCTGGAGCGTCGCGCGCTGCCCGGGAAGCGTGTCGCTGCCCGAGATGCGCGCACGCTTGGTGGCGAGATCGCCGGTGATGTCGCCGATCGCGCTCGCCGGCGCGGTGATCTCCATGCGCATGATCGGCTCGAGCACGATGGGCGTCGCCTTCTGCAGCGCGTCCAGAAAAGCCTTGCGTCCCGCGGACACGAACGCGACCTCCTTCGAGTCGACCGAGTGATGCTTGCCGTCGTACACGATGACGCGCACGTCCTGGAGCGGAAAGCCGGCGAGCGCGCCCTCGGTCAGCACTTGTCGTACCCCCTTCTCGACGGCGGGGATGTACTGCCCCGGAATCGCGCCGCCGACCACGTCGTCGACGAACTCGAAGCCCGCGCCGCGCGTGAGCGCCTCGATGCGCAGGTACACCTCGCCGAACTGTCCCGCGCCGCCGGTCTGCTTCTTGTGGCGACAGTGCCCTTCGGCGGGCCGGGTGATGGTCTCGCGGTAGGGAATGCTCGGCGGGTGAGTCTTGACATGCACCCCGTAGCGCTCGCTCATGCGCTCGAGCAGCACCCGCAGGTGAAACTCCCCCATGCCGTACAGTACGGTCTCGTTCACCGCGGCGTGGTGCTCGATGCGCACGCACGGGTCCTCGGCGGTGAGCTTGTGGAGTGTGTCGGCGAGACGCTGCTCGTCGCCGCGGCGATCCGGCTCGATCGCCAGCCCGAGCATCGGTGGCGGGAACGACACCGGCTTCAGGTGATACTGGTCCTCGTCGTGCGAGTCATGCAGCACCGCATCCAGATGCAGCTCATCCACCTTGGGTGTCGCGCAGATCTCGCCCGGTCCCGCCTCGGAGATCTCGGTCGTGTCCTTGCCGAGCAGATTGAAGAGATGCGCAATCTTGACGGGCTTGCGTGCATCGCCGACGAACAGCTGGCTCCCCTGCCGCACGGTGCCCTGATGCACCCGCAGCACGCCGAGCTTGCCGACATAGGGGTCGATGCTCACCTTGAACACGTGAGCGATGACATGCTTCGCCGGATCGGGAGCGACCGGCACGCGTTCGGCAGCCTCGCCCATGCCCTTGAGGAAGGGTGGCGGGTTGCCCTCCGCCGGGTTTGGCATGAGGCGCACGATGGTCTTGAGCAGCTCCGGGATTCCGGCACCGCTCTCGGCCGAGGCGAAGCACACCGGCACGAGGTGCCCCTCGCGCAGTGCCTGCTCAAAAGGGTCGTGCAGCTGCTCCGGTGAGATCTCCTCGCCCTGCTCGAGATAGAGCGCCATCAGCTTCTCGTCGAGCTCGACCACCTGGTCGATGATCTGGGTGTGGGCAGCCTCGACCGAGGAGAAGTCCGTCGCCCGGCCGTGTGGCTGGAAGAAGCAATCCACCACCGAGTCGCCGGCGCCGGCGGGCAGGTTGAGCGGCAGGCACTCGGTGCCGAAGGCCTCGCGCAGCTCTTCGAGCACCTGCGCGCAGCGCGCATCGCGGCTGTCGATCTTGTTGACGATGATGAGGCGGCACAGCCCGCGCTCGCGCGCGAAGTCCATGAGGCGATGGGTGAGGCTGTCCACGCCGCTCACGGCGCTCACCACGATGGCGACCGCCTCGACCGCCTCCAGCACCGAGAGCGTCTTGCCGAGGAAGTCGGGGTATCCCGGCGTGTCGATGAGGTTGATGCGCGTGCCGTCCGTGGCGAAGCTGCAGATCGCGGTGTCGAGCGAGTGCTGCAGGCGCTTCTCCTGGGGGTCGAAGTCCGAGACCGTGGTGCCGCGCGCGAGGCTGCCGCGGCTGCGGGTGGCGCCGGCCTGCAGCAGCAGCGTCTCGGTGATCGACGTCTTGCCGGCGCCGGCCGGGCCGACCAGCGCAATGTTGCGGATGACAGAAGTCGCGTACCCCATGGCGGATGCTCCCGGAATCTTCTATTTGGACGCCCGCAAGGAGCATCACCGGTTGGTTTAAGCCTACTCCGGGGGCGTACCGGCGGCTACTTGGTCGGCGTACCATGCGACAGAAGGCGGCAGCGCGCACCCGAGGAGCCCCGGACGCATGAGCGAACCACGGCCGAAAGCGGCACGCGAGCGACGGCGGAGCGAGAAGATCCAGCGCCAGCTCGATGAGGCGCTCGAGGACAGCTTCCCCGCGAGCGACCCGGTCTCGATCGTGACCTCTCAGGTCGAGGAGGATTGGGGAGAGCAGGCCGAGGACTCGGACCCGTCCCCGGCGACACCCGCTACGGAGCCGTCAGCTCCAGCGTCGAGCCCGCCTGATTCACGGTCGTGAGCACGAGCGGCCGCCGCCACACGCGTTGCAGGTAGTCGAGCACTTTGCGGCTACGCTCGAGGTCGAGCCCGCGCCCGTCGGTACCGCTGTCGTGCACGAGCTCGAGCGTGCCGTCGGTACGCACGTGCTGCGCGGAGACGACCGGCGCCCCGAAGTTGTACTTCGGCGAGAGCACCGCCTCATGGAGCGCGGTGAGCTCGGGCTCGAGCACTTTTATCTGCCCATCGCTGCGCGCGCTGTAGCGGAAGAGTCCCAGCTCGTCGGCGAGCTCGCGCGTCAGGTGATTGCGCACGAAGGCGAAATCGTCGTCCTGCTCCATGATGTGGCGCGCGGCCTCGAGCCCGTCGCGCTCGACGATCTTCTCCCACATGGAAAAGCCCAGGTGATAGGGATTGATGGCGAGCGACACCTGCGCGTCGGCGGCGATGGGCCGCACCACGTCCGAATGGCACTTGACCGCGTCCACGTAGGACTGCTGCGGAATGAAGTCGGCCTCGCGCAGGAGACGCGCGTGCCAGTAGGACGCCCAACCCTCGTTCATGATCTGCGTCGCGAACACCGGGTAGAAGTAGAAAGACTCCTCGCGCACCGCCAGGAAGATGTCACGCTCCCAGCTCTCCATCTCGGGGGCGTAGTTCGCGACGAGCCACAGGAGGTCGCGCTCCGGGTGCGGCGGCACCGGGGCGCGTTTCTTGGCCTCCACCGTACCCGCGGCGACCGGATCGAGCGCGGCGAAGCGCTTACGAAAGCTGTCGTCGGCGAGAACCTTGGGCTCCTCGAGATACTCCGGATAGCGCTCGCGCCGCAGCGGCTGGTCGATGTCGATGTGCTGCTCGAGTGCGAGCGCCGCATCGAGCACCGTCTCGACGCGCTGCGCGCCGTGGGTCTCGATGATCTGCTGGATCTGGCGGGCGTGATTGGCGGCGTGCTCGACGATGTGCTCGCTCACCTGCTCCTGGCAGCGGCGGAACAGCAGATTATTGCGCGAGAAATCCGCGTGCCCGAGCACGTGTGCGGTCACCAGGATGTTCTCGGCAAGACCGTTGCTCGCCGCGAGATAGGCGTGGCCCGGGTTACCCGGAAACACCACCTCGAAGAGCCGCGAATGACCCATGCGGCGCTGGATCAGCTGGTAGATGTAGCGTACGCCGAAGGACCAGTGCGGCATGCGCACCGGCAGCCCGTAGACGGCGATCTCCATCATGAAGCTGTCGGGGACCGCCTCGAAATCGACCGGATGGAACGCCAGGCCCGAGCGCTGGGCGAGCTCCTCGATGCGCCGCACGTAATCGCGCCAGTCCGCGCTCATGGTCCTTCCGGGGCCTGGCTCTCGGCCGAGAAGAAGTGCCGCACCGCGCCCCACACGTCGTCGAAATCATTGAGCGCGTAGCTGCCGGCCGCGCAGCCGGCGCCGGAGAGCTCGGCGAAGAGCTTGCCGGTCTCGGTGGCCAGCTGCCTCGATAAGCCGGAGGAGACCTCCACGTAGCCGGTGAAGCAGGTATCCGCCGCCACCGAGGCGAGCGCGGCGCGCGCCTCCGCCGCATCGCTCACCGAGTTGTCGCCGTCGGAGGCGTAGAAGAGATAGAGGTTGCAGCGCCCGGGGTTGTAGCGCGCATCGATGATCTCGCGCACCTTGAGTAGCCCAGTCGAGGCCACCGTGCCGCCGGTGCCCGACACCTGGAAGAACTCCGGCTCGTTGAACTCCCAGGCCTCGGTGGTATGCGCCACGAACACCGTCTCGAGCGAGCGGTATTCGCGCCGCAGGCCCTGCACCACCCAGAAGAAGAAAGTCTTGGCGAGCTTGCGATCGCGGTCGGACATGCTGCCGGAGACATCCAGCATGAAGAACACCACGGCGTGGATCGCCGGCTGCTTGCGCCGCGCGAGCTGGCGGAAGCGCAGGTCCTCGTCGGTGAAGGTCGGGGTCGCCCCCGGCGCTCCGCGCCGCTTCACCAGCTCCTTGAAGGAGCGGCGCCGGTCGAGGCGCGAGCGCGCGCCGCGGCGATCCCAGCCCTCGCGCGTCCAGTCGGTCTCCTCCGACGGTCCCACGCGCGCCTTGAGGTTCGGGAGCTGCATCTCCTCCCACAACCAGTCGACGATGTCGTCGACCTTGAACTCGAGCAGCAGCTGCACCTCGCCCTCATCGCGTCCGCCGGCGCCCTTCTCCCCCGGCCCCTGCTGCTGCGAGGGGTCGGAGAACACGTCGCCGGGCTTGGCCTTGCCCTGGCCGGCGCCCTGGCGCTCCTCGGGACGCCGCAGGCGGAAGTGGTAGTGCTCGAGCATGCGCACCGGCACGCGCACGGTGCGCGCACCGTCGTTTATGACCTCGCCGCCGGCGATGATCTCGGGCAGATTGGCGCGCACCGCCTCGCGCACCTTCTCGTCGTGGCGGAGCCAGTCACGGGCGCCACGCGAGAACAGCTCGTACCATTTTGCGGCGCTCAGCGGGGATTGCCCGCCGCGGTTGCCGCCCTCCTCTTCCATGCTCTTACTGGTACTCCTTTTTCGCCGGCGGCGCTACTCCTGCGCGAGCAGTGTCGTGACGTAGCTGAGCGCTTCCTTGGCGCTGTGCTCGTCGTAGCCGTATTCGGTGACGAGGCGCTCCTGTACGACGGAGATCTTCTGGCGTGCCTCCTCGTCCGGGCGCGCCGTCGAAGTGACCAGGCGCAGCACGTCGCGCCGCTCCTCGAACAGGTATTGCTCGATCGCCTCGCGCATGCGCGCGTGGCTCGCGAGCTTGAACTTCTCCCCGGCCTTGAAGGCCACCATTGCCTTGCGCACCACTTCCTGGCGGAACGAGAGCTTGCCGGAGTCCGATACCTTGATCTTCTCCTCGACCGAGCGCAGGAAGCGCTCGTCCGCCGCGCGGGTCTCGCCGGTGATCGGGTCGGTAACCTGGCGGTGATCGAGCGAGGCCTCGACCTCGTCGAGATACTTCTCCAGCAGCTGCTGCGCCTCCTCCTCGAAGGAGGCAAACATCGCGCGGTGGACGTCTTCCTTCACCCAGCGGTTGTAGAACTCCTTGCGCGCGGTCACCAGGTGGTCGATCCAGGCCTTCTTCTGCTTGGCATCCATGCGCGCATCGCTCTCGATGCCGTCCTTGAGAGCGAGCAGCAGCTCCATGCTGGTGAGACTGTGGGTGTTGCCGCGGGTGATGGCATTGGAGATCGCGTTGATGACGAAGCGCGGGCTGACCCCGGTCATGCCCTCGTCGGGCGCCTCGGTGCGGAGGCGCTGCCCCTCCGTCTCCGGCATTCCCTCGACCGCCTCGCCGGCATAGAGCCGCAGCTTCTTGGCGAGATCGAGCCCCTCGCGCTCGGGCTTGACGAGCCGCGTGAGGATGGCGAACACGGCCGCGAGGTTCAGCACGTGCGGATCGAGGTGCACGTTGCGGAACGCGGGCGCGCCCGACACCAGCTTCTGGTAGATGCGCGACTCGTCCCGGTAGGAGAGCGAGTAGGGGATCTTGATGATCACCATGCGATCGAGCAGCGCCTCGTTCTCCTTTTCCTGGAGGAACTTGTGGAACTCGGCGAGGTTCGTGTGCGCCAGGATGGTCTCGTCGAGGTGAATCAGCGGAAAGCGCGACACCTTGACGTTCTTCTCCTGCGTGAGGGTCAGCAGCAGGTAGAGAAACTCGCGCTTCACCTTGAGGATCTCGATCATCTCGAGCACGCCGCGGCTCGCGGCGTACACCGCGCCGGACCAGGACCAGGCGCGCGGGTCGCCCTCGTCGCCGATCTGCGCGACCTTGGCGAGGTCGACCGAGCCCACGAGGTCGGCGATGTCGGCGGTGGTGGGATCGTGCGGCGCGTAGGTGCCGATGCCGACGCGCGAGGCCTCGGCGAGGAACACGCGCTCGATCGGCACGCGCACGAAGTCGCCCTCGAACTCGCGCTCCACGAAATCGCGCGCCCAGGGTGAGAGCTCGCCCTGCACGCTGATGCCGTAACGATCGCGGAACTCGGCGCGCAGGCTGGTCGGAATGAGGTTGAGCGGGTTCTCGCGCAGCGGCGAGCCGCGGATCGCGTAGAGCGCGCCCTCGTCGGTGCGGCTGTACTCCTCGAGTCCGCGCTTCAGCAGGATCGCCACGGTGGACTTGCCGCCCGAGGGCGGCCCCAGCATCAGCAGCAGGCGACGCCCGACGTCGGAGCCCGCGGCCGCGGCCTTGAAGTAGTCGACCACGCGCGACAGCGGCTCGTCGATGCCGAACAGCTCGCGCTTGAAGAGCTCGCGCGCGCGGAGGTTCTCGACGGCGTCGGGAGCTGCGGCGCGCCCGTGCCAGCGCAGCATGTCCCAGATGTACTCGTGGCTGGAGCGCGCCAGCGCACTCGGGTTGGTCGGCAGGATGTTGGCAAGAAACTCCCCGAAGGTCCCTTCCCAGCGCTGCGCGCGGTGCAGTCGGCTGAAGGAGCTCAGGGTGTCGATGAAGGTGGCACTTGCGCCGTGAGAATCCGAGTCAGCTCCGAGTGGTCGCATCGTCCTTACCCTCCGTTGAGCTCAGCATCACCAATCCCTGGATGCCGGCAGACGCCGGCGGATCCGCTTAGCACTTAACCTAGTCCCAACGTCGCCCGCAAAAAGTGACGGCCTTCCGATCCTCGTGGACTGATTACGTTAAGAGTGTCACAGCAACGGATTGTTCACGCCAGAGGCTCGCGACGCCACCGCGGACGGCCAGAGGCACCCCAGGCCGGAGCGTCGGCCGCTTAAGTGGCTGATTGGCAAGCGCGCCAGGGCGTGGCGGCGCCCCGTAGCGGTGCGTTTGCGCGTGCCGCCTCCTGAAGCGGTGCATTCCTTGCGGCGCAGATCGCCAGCAGCCGCGCAGCGCCCGGGGGGCGGCGGCCGTCGCCTGGCCATCCGCGGCTGCGAGCGCGGCGGCGCCGCGCCTCGCCGGGCACGACGCGCCAAGCGAGCAGTGCTTCAGAGTTTGACCATCCCCGTCGCCGCCTCCCGACGTGCCCTCTCGTTATTGTGAACTGACGCACTGCGCCTGCGGTGAGGCTACATATCCTCCATCGGCGAGGAGTTCCGCGCCGCGCATTTGACTTGCCGCGGGCCTCACTTCACGGACGGAGGGGATTCTTTAGCTTTGTCCGTGAACGCAAAGAAGGTGGGAGACACGCCACGTGGCCAGTGCAGCATCCAGATCATCGCGTAGTCCCTCCGCGGCGCCGTCCACGGGAGCCTCCGGGGCGCCGGCGAGCGTGCAGCCCTCCGTCGACGTCACCGCCATCACCACCCGCGACGAGTTCCTGCTCGAGCTCGGCCAGGCGCTCGCCGGGCAGGCCTCCATCCGGCCGGTGGACTCGGTTGCGGCCGCTCTCGAGAGCCTCAACGCCCACTCCCGCCGCGGCCAGGCGCTGATCGTCGATGCGCTGCAGACGAGCGAGGTCCGCCCCGCGGTCGACGCCGTGCAGAGCCGCGCACCGCACGCCGTCATCCTGGTATTCGCGGACCAGGCGCTCGAGAAGCAGGTAGCCGCGGCGGTCAAGGGCTCGAAGGTTTTCGCAGTATTGCCCTCCTCGCCGATCGACCCGCGCAAGACCCACGCCGTCTTCGCCGGGGTGATCGAGGAGGCGGCAGCCAGGAAGAAGGCCGGGACCGCGGCGCAGGCGCCGCCGGCGCTTGCGCCTGCGCCTGCGCCTGCGCCGGCCGTGGACAGCGACCTGGCATCGACCCGCAGCGCCGAAGCCCTCAAGGTTCCGGGCATGAGCGGCGGCAAGGGCCGCACGCTCCTGATCGCCGGGGCTCTCGTGGCCGTGGCGGCGCTCGCCGCCGGCGCGTGGCTCTTCACCCGCGGCAACGGCGGACCCAGCGTCGGGCCGGCGGCGCCCGCCGCGGCTCCGGCCGCAGCGCCGGTGACCGAGGCACCCGAGGCCGTGCCTGCCGCCGCGCCGAGCGCCGATCTCTCGATCGTGCACGGCAAGGTGGACGAGCTGCTGGAAAAGGCCCGACTCGCCATGCGCGAGCGGCGCTACACCGAGCCGGCCGGTGACAACGCGCTGCTCTACTATCGCTCGGCCGTCGCGGCCAACGCCGCCAACGGCGAGGCCCGGGACGGCCTGCAGCGCGTCGCCGGCGTGATCGCCGGCCGCTTCGACGAGGCCTTGAGCGGCGGCCGCCTCGACGAGGCGGCGCAGAGCCTCGCCAACTTCAAGGCCGCGGCGCCCGACGATCCGCGCGGCGCGGATCTCGCCTCGCACCTTGCCAACGCCCAGATCGCCAAGGCGGTCGCCGACGGCAACATCGAGCACGCGGCGGCGCTGCTGCGCCAGGCGCAGCAGTCCGGCGCGCTGCCGGCCGACCAGCTCGCCAAGTGGCGCGCCGACCTCGGCCGCCGCCAGGACGATGCCAGGGTGCAGCGCCTCGCGGGCCTGGCGGAAGAGCGCATCCACGACGGCAAGCTCATCGACCCCGCCGACGACAGCGCCAAGTACTATGTGCGGCAGCTCGCCTCGGGCTATCCGTCGAACCCGAGCACGCAGCGCGCCGAACGCGATCTCGGCAACGCGTATCTGCGCAAGGCTCGCGATGCGGCGCTCGCCCGCAACGGCGCCGAGTCGGACCGCTGGCTCAACGAGGCGCGCGCCGTCGGCCTGTCGGCCGCCGACATCAGCACCTTCCAGCACGATATCGCCGGCGCCCAGGCCAAGGCCGCCCACGCCGAGGGCGAGCGCTTCGCGCAGCTCGCGCGCGAGCGCGTGCGCGACGGCCGCCTCACCGATCCCGCCCAGGACAGCGCCGCGTACTACCTGTCGCAGCTGCAGGCGGCGGACCCCGAGAATGCCGCGCTCGCCCCGCTGAGCCGCGATCTCTCGGCCAGGCTCCTCGACCGGGCCCGCGCGGCTGCGCAGGCCGGCAAGAGCGCCGACCAGGACCTCGGCGCCGCGCGTCGCTTCGGCGCGGACCCGAAGGACATCCAGGCGGTGCAGCAGCTCGCCGCCCCCAGGGCGGGCGCGGCCGCCGATCCGGCCGCTCTCGCCGCGAATCTCAAGCCGCTGAAGACCGTGCCTCCCGAGTATCCGGAGAACGCGCTGGAGCACGGCGTCTCGGGCAGCGTGCTGCTGTCCTTCACCGTCGACGCCAAGGGCGCCACCAGCGACGTGCAGGTGCTGCAGTCGACTCCCGCCGGCGTGTTCGATCGCGCCGCGGTGAGCGCGGTGAAGCGCTGGAGATATGCGCCGGTGATCGTCAACGGCGTCGCGGTCGAGGTGCCCACCCGAACACTGGTGCGTTTCGAGCTGCCGAAGCGGTAGCACAGGAGAGATCCGATGACCCCGAGCGGCATCGACCGCCGTCGCCAACTCGTCACCGCCGGTATCGCCACGGTGCTGACGCTCGTCATGGGCGCGGTACTGTTCGTCGGCTTCCGCATCGCCACCCAGATGCGCGCCAACATCACGGCGCTGCAGACGGCGAGCGCCCTGCAGAACTATCCCGACGACATCACCCAGCAGCTCACCTCCTTGCGCGATCGCCTCGAGGCGCGCGCCTACTCGGGCCAGGCGCTCGAGGATCTGCAGGGCACGGTACGGCGCTTCGACCGGCAGCTGAAGGAGCTCAACGCCGCCGGCGCCATTCACTCTCCCGAGCTCGCCCGCGCGCTGCAGCTGTGGCACGAGTACGCTCCGGTGATCGAGCCCGTGGTGTCCTTCAACGGCCAGCCGTACGTCGACTCCGACACCTCCGGCAGCACGCTGTCGCGCGACGGGCGACAGCACTACGCCGAGGTGAAGCGGGCGCAGATATTCGCCACCGATAACGCCCATGTGCTGCAGGGCCAGCTCGCAACGCTCGCCACCTCGCTGCAGCACGACGCCTCGGACGCCGCCGCGCGCCTGCGCGCGATGCTCTCGATCGGCGTGCTGGCCGCGCTGGTGCTGGCGGCCGCGGCCGCCTGGTTCCAGTTCACCCGCTCGCGCCACGAGCGCGTCGCCCGCGAGGCGCAGGAGCAGACACGCGACATCCTCAAGACGGTGCGCGAAGGCTTCTTCCTGCTCGATGCCAACTATCGCATCGGCTCGGTGTGGTCCGAGGCCCTGACACGCATGTTCGGGCGCGACGATTTCGCCGGGCTGTCCTTCGAGGAGCTGCTCAGGGACCTGGTGCCGGCGGCGACGCTCGCCACCGCCACCAAGTACATCAAGCTCCTGTGGGGTGAGCGCGCCCACGAGAATCTGATGAAGAGCATCAACCCGCTGGGCCAGCTCGAGATCAGCATGGACAACGGGCACGGCGGCCGCGAGACGCGCTACCTGCAGTTCGACTTCCACCGCGTCATGGGGCCGGCGGGCATCAAGCATGTGCTGTGCTCGGTCGGCGACATCACCTCGAGCGTGCTGCTGGCGCGCGAGCTGCAGGAATCGCAGGACAACGCCAACGCCCAGGTCGACATGATGCTGGCGATGATGCACATCGACCCGCTGCAGCTGGTGTCGTTCCTCGACGGGGCGGAGACGGGACTGAAGCTCGTCAACACCATCCTCAAGGAGCCGGCACGCACCGACGCCGAGTTCCGCAAGAAGCTCTCCGGCCTGTTCCGCGAGCTGCACTCGATCAAGGGCGAGGCCTCGGCGCTCAACCTCTCGAGCATCGCCGCCCGCGTGCACGCGCTCGAGGACATCGTCAGCGAGCTGAAGAAGAAGGCCGAGCTCTCCGGCAACGACTTCCTGCCGATGGTGCTCAAGCTCGACGACCTGCTCGCGCACCTGCGCTCGGTGCGCGAGATGGCCGGACGCCTCACGGCGCTCAAGGAGAGCGCCGCGTCCGCCACCACCGCCTTCACCGCGCCCGCCGCGCTGGCGCCGCCCCCGCCCCCGCCTGCGCCCGCACCCGCCCCCGCGCCTCCCCCGCAAGGCAGCGCGCGTGCGCAGCAGTTTGCGCGCCGCGCCGAGGATCTCGCGCCGACGTTGCACGCCCTGGCCGAGCGCCTCGCGCAGGATCACGGCAAGCGCTTTCGCCTGAAGCTCGCGGGCCTCGGCGACGTGCCGGCCCCCTACGTGGCCACGGTCAAGGACTGCCTGATCCAGATGCTGCGCAACGCCGCGGTGCACGGCATCGAGGCGCCCGAAGTGCGGCGCGCGCTCACCAAGCAGGACGTCGGCGTCGTCAGCGTGGCGTTCCACCGCGCGGCCGAGGGTTTCGATCTGGTATTCGAGGACGACGGCGCCGGCATCGCGCCCGGCACGCTCAAGGCCGCGGCGGTGCGCCAGCAGCTCATCACCGAGGATGAGGCCGCCGCCATGGACACGCGCACCGCGATGGCGCTGATCTTCCGTCCCGGCTTCTCGACTCAGCACGAGGTGTCGATGGACGCCGGCCGCGGTGTCGGCATGGACGTCGTGGCGCGCAGCGTCTACGCTCTCGGCGGCAAGATCGGCGTCAGCACGCACCCGGGCAAGTACACGCGCTTCAAGATCTCACTGCCGGTCGGGCAGGCCAGCAGCAGCGCGGTCGCCTGAGGACGCAGCATGAATGCCCGGCGGCCGATGAAGCTCATGATCGTCGACGACTCGAACATCATGCGCCGGCGCATCGAGCGCTCGCAGCAGTTCGAGGACCTGCAGCTGGTCGGCACCGCCGGCAACGGCGTCGAGGCGATCGAGCTCTTCAAGCGCACCGATCCTGACGTCGTCACCATGGATCTCACCATGCCGCGCATGGACGGCATCGAGTGCATCAGTCGCCTGGTGGCGCTCAAGCCCGAGGTGCGTATCCTGGTGGTCTCGGCGCTCGCCGACAAGGCGACCGCCGTCGAGGCGATGGAGAAAGGTGCCAATGGCTTCCTCAACAAGCCCTTTACCGACCGGCAGTTGAACGAAGCGATCGCGGAGCTGATGCGCTGATGTTGCACGAACAGGAGCTGAAGACTTTCGTCGAGGGCACGACGAACTTCTTCGAGGTCGCGGCCCAGCAGCCCGCCTCGATCGGCTCCCCGTACCTCCTGGAAGGCACGCCGGCGGTGCACGAGTACACCGGCGTCATCAACATCTCCGGCAAGCGCGAGGGCGTGGTGTTTTTTACGGCCCCCAAGGCCATGCTGACCGTACTGCTCATGAAGATGCAGGAGAACGACTTCAGCCATGAGACGATGCGCGATCTCGTGGGCGAGGTCGCCAACACCATCTCCGGCAACGCACGCCGCGACTTCGGCCGCGATTTCGTGATCTCGGTGCCGTCGGTGCTGTCGGGCCAGAAGCCCGAGATCCCGCAGAAGCCGGGGCTGCGCTCGTTCATCATTCCCATCAACTGGCGCAGCCACTCGGCGAAGCTGGTCGTCTCCCTTACCTGACGCGCCGCGGACGCGCTCACAACGCCGCATTGACGCGTGGCAGGCGGCGTGAGCATGCTGCACCGTTGCTTGACGGGGGTGACCGATGAAGAAGCTCATAGCTCTGTTGGCGCCGGCTGCGCTGACACTCTGCCTCCTGGCTGTCAGCGTCGCGCGGGGGGACACGGTAAGAAGCGGTACGTTCAGCAGGGCCGGGGCTTCGCTGTACTGGGAAGAGCACGGTGATCCCGCTCATCCGCCGCTGGTCCTTCTGCACGGCTTCGGCGAATCCATGGCCGTATGGCGGCCGTACCAGGACGCGCTGGCAGTCAGCTACGACGTAGTGCTGCTGGATCTCCGCGGCCACGGTCGATCCACCAATTCACACGAGGCCTTCTCGTTCAAGGAGGTGGCGGAGGACCTGCTGGCGTTGATGGATCACCTGCACCATGCGCGCTTTCGCGCCGTGGGCGCGAGTAGCGGCGGGATCGCGCTTCTTCACGCCGCCTCCAGGGCCCCGGGACGCTTCGAGGGCCTCGTGCTCGTCAGCGCGGCGCCTGATGTCGGCCCGCAAGCTCGTGCACGGGTGCGCGAAATTGCGGCGGACAAGGGCTCGCTTGACTACCTGCGGCAATTCGCTGCTCGCGGGGATGCCCAGGTCAATATGCTGCAGCGCCAGTTTGCGGCGCTGGCCGATTCCAGCGACGCTGCAGTGACGTCGGAACAGCTGGCCGCGATTTCAGCGCCGACCCTGATCGTCCATGGTGATCGGGACGAGTTCTTTCCCGTCGAGGTGGCGGTCAGCCTTTACCGATCCATCCGCAGCTCCTACCTGCGGGTTTACCCCAATGACGGGCATGAGCCGATCTATAACCCGCGTGCCGTCGAGGACTTCAGTCATCTGCTCCTCGAGTTCTTTTCCGGGAAGTGGCAGCACCCTGACGGGGAAGGCCATGACGCATCGACGGCGGCGCGGTGAGCTCCGCGCGCGTTCCGCTCAGGCCGCGTCCTCCTCGGCGCGCAGCCGGTAGCCGACCCCGGTCTCGGTGATCAGATAGCGCGGCTGGCGCGGGTCGGGCTCGAGCTTGGCGCGCAGATTCTTGATGCACACCCGCAGGGAGCGCGAGTCGTCCTCGCGCCCCGGCCCCCATACCTCGCGAATGAGCTGCCGCTGCATCACGATCGAGCCGAGCTGGCGGGCGAGGCAGGCGAGCACGCGGTACTCGAGCGGCGTCAGATGGATCTCGCCGTCCGCGCCGTGCGCCTCGCGCCGCGCCAGGTCGACCCGCACGCTGCCGAACCTGAGCACCGCCGACGGGGCGGCGTGCGTCACGCGCCGCAGCGCGGCGCGCAGCCGCGCCAGCAGCTCCGGACCACTGAAGGGCTTGGTGATGTAATCGTCCGCCCCGGCATCGAGTGCCGCCACCTTCTGCTCCTCCATGGTGCGCGCCGACAGCACCACGATGGGCACCGGCGACCAGGCGCGCACCCGGCGGATCACCTTGAGCCCGTCGCCGTCGGGGAGCCCCAGATCGACGAGCAGCAGATCCGGCTTGTGACTGCGCGCCTCGATCTCGGCGCGCAGCGCGGTGTCCGCCTCGATGCAGCGGTAGCCTTCGGCGGTGAGCAGCACGCGCAGCACGGCGCGGATGCCTGGCTCGTCCTCGACCACCAGCATCTGGTGCATCGCCTCGGTCATGGCGGCTGGCGCGCGAGCGCCGGTGCCGCGGCGGCCGCCGCGTCCGGGGCGCTCTCGGTCGCCGGCAGCGTGAACACGAAGCGCGCGCCGCCACCCTCGCGCCGCTGCGCCTCGATCTCGCCGCCGTGGGCGCGCACGATCGCCTGGACGATCGCCAGCCCCAGCCCCACGCCCACCACGGCTCCCTCGCCGCTGCCGCGCTGGAACTTGTCGAAAAGACGCGCCGGATCCCCGGCCGGCAGTCCTGGCCCGTCGTCCTCGACCGCCACCTGCACGAAGTCGCCCGCCGGCACCGCCGAAACCGACACGCGGGTTCCGGGGGGGGTGTACTTGGCGACGTTGTCGAAGAGATTGGCGAAGAGCTGCACGATGAGTGTGGCGTCGACCCACACCGGCGGCAGGTCGGGAGGCAGGCGCGTCTCGACCCGGTGGCCGGCCAGACGCTGCTGGTAGCGCGTGAGGGCGCTGCCGACCAGGTCGTCGAGCGTCTGCCAGTCGCGCCGCAGCGCGACCTGACCCGACTCGAGTCGCACCAGGTCGAGCACGTTGGAGACGAGGTCCGACATCTCGCGCGCGGTAGTCTCGATGGAGTGCGCGAGCTGCACGCGGGTTGCCTCATCGAGCGTCGCCCCATGCTCGGCGAGCGCACTGCCGGCCCCTGCCATCACCGCGAGCGGGGTGCGCAGGTCATGCGAGATGGACGACAGCAGCGTATTGCGCAGCGTCTCGCGCTCGGCCGCCAGGCTCGACTGCTCCGCCACCTCCGCCAGGTGCGCGCGCTCGAGAGCCAGCGCAATCTGCCCGGCGAAGGTCTCGAGCAGGTGGCTCTGCTCCGGCAGCAGCACACGGCGCGCGTTATCCGGCAGCACCGCCAGCACCCCCACCGTGCGCCCCTCGTCGCCGAGCGGCACGTACAGGCCGCGCGCCGCCGGCAGCGTGTCCGAGCCGAGCCCGGCGCGGCGGCCGTGATCGGCGACCCATTGAGCCACGGCGAGATCCGCGCCGCGGAACGAGGTCTCGAGCGGCGCCTCCGCCGGGTACCCGAGCTTGCCGTTCACATCCGGCAGCAGCACCGTCGCGCTGCACTCGAAGACTTCCGCGACGTGTCGCACGGCCACCCGCGCCATGTTGGTGATGCCGCGGGTGACGGACAGCTCGCGGCTCATGGCATAGAGCAGCGCCGTGCGCCGCTCACGGGCTCCCGCCACCCGGGTCTGCTGCCGCACGCTCGCGGTGAGCGTCGCGATCACCAGTGCGATGGTGACCATGGCGCCGAAGGTCACCAGATACTGCGCGTCCGAGACCGCAAAGGAGTAGCGCGGCGGCACGAAGAAGAAGTCGAAGGCCGCCACGTTCAGCACGGCGGTGAGCGCCGAGGGACCGCGCCCGAGCCGCAGGCCCGCCACCGTCACGCCGAGCAGGTAGATCATGACGAGGTTCGAGAGGTCGAAGTGCGGATACATCAGCTCCGCGACCCCGGTGCACAGCACGGTAACGAGCACCGCCGAGGCGTAGCGGTCCCAACGCACCGCGGTGGCGGTCGGCAGCTGATCCGCGCCCGGCCGCATCGGTGGCGCAGGGGGCGCACGCCCGGCCGCGGCGATCATCACGACATCGAAGCCGCGCGCACGGCGCACCAGCTCGGTCGCGGTCGACGGGCGCAGCCACGCGCGCCAGCCGCGCCGCTTCGGCGCCCCGACGATCACCCGCGTGGCGCGGCGCGTCTGGGCGTACTCGACCAGCGTGTCCGCAGCCGCGGGGCCATCCAGAGTCACGCTCTCGCCGCCGAGCGACTCGGCGAGGCGCAGCACGTCGATGCGGCGATTGCGCTGCTTGTCAGAGAGCCGCAGCAGCTGCGGCGTCTCCACGTACACCACAGTCCACTCGGCATCGAGCGCGTCCGCCATGCGCTTACCGGCGCGCACCAGCTGCTCGGCCTGCTCGTCCGGACCGACGGCCACCAGGACGCGGTCGCGGGCGCGGCGCACCTCACCGCGCTCGGCGGGCAGCTCGCGCGCGGCCGCCTCGACCCGGTCCGCCACCCGGCGCAGCGCGATCTCGCGCAGCGCCATGAGATTCGGCTTGCGGAAGAAGCGCTCGACGGCGGTACCCGCCTGGCTGCCGAGGTACACCTTGCCGGCGTGCAGCCGCGCAATGAGGTCGTCGGGCGGCAGGTCGATGAGCTCGATGTCATCGGCCTCATCGAACACGTGGTCGGGGAGGGTCTCGCGCTGGCGGATGCCGGTCGTCTGGTAGACGAGATCGTTCAGGCTCTCCAGGTGCTGAACGTTGACCGTGGTCCAGACGCTCACCCCCGCGGCGCGCAGCTCCTCGATGTCCTGCCAGCGCTTGGGGTGGCGTGGTGCGGGCTCTCCGCCCACCACGTTGGAGTGCGCCAGCTCGTCGACCAGCAGAATCTCCGGGCGGCGCGCGAGCGCCGCGTCGAGATCGAATTCCTGGCGCACGATGCCGCGGTAGCTCACCGGCAGCGTCGGCAGGCGCGGCAGGCCTTCCAGCAGCCGCTCAGTCTCGAGGCGCCCATGGGGCTCGACGTAGCCGACCACGACGTCGGTGCCCGCGGCACGCATGCCGCGTGCCGCTTCCAGCATCGCGTAGGTCTTGCCGACACCGGCCGAGGCGCCGAAGAAGACGCGCAGCCGTCCGCGCTTCTGGCGCGCCTCCTCGGCCTTCACTCGCTCGAGCAGTTGGTCGGGGTCCGGCCGGGTTTCGGCCATTTTTCAGGTCACTTCAGCGCGTCAAGTGCCAGGTTCAGCTCCAGGACGTTGACCCGCGGCTCTCCGAGGACTCCCAACAACCTACCCTCGGTATGAGCGGCAATCAATGCCCGCACCTGGGTCTCGGTCAGCCCCCGCGCCCGCGCGACGCGCGCCGCCTGGTAGCTCGCCGCCGCGACGCTGATTTCGGGATCGAGACCGCTGCCGGAGGCGGTCACCAGGTCGATGGGAACCGGTGCGAGGTTGTCGGGGTCGGCGGCCCGCAGCGCCTGGACGCGCTCCTTGATCGTGTCGCGAAGCGCGGGGTTCAGGGGTCCCAGGTTCGAGCCGGTCGAGCCGACACCGTTGTAGGGCTGAGGGGTGGTGGCCGAGGGCCGGCCCCAGAAGTGACCGGGGTCGCTGAAGCTCTGTCCGATGAGCGCCGAGCCGACCGCATGCCCGTCACGCATCACCAGGCTTCCCGCGGCGCGCCCGGGAAACATCAGCTGCGCGAAGCCGGTGACGATCAGCGGATAGACGATGCCCGTGAGCACCGTGAGCAGCACGAACAGTGTGAGGGCGCTGCGCAGGCTGGTAGCGAGTGAATTGCGGTGCGTGTTCATGGCCTCTCCCGTGCTCACACCAGGTGCGTCACGACCAGCGCGAGATCGACCAGCTTGATGCCGACGAACGGCACGATGATCCCGCCGAGCCCGTAGATCACCAGATTGCGCCGCAGCAGCGTCGCGGCGCCGAGCGGCCGGTAGCGCACGCCCTTCAGCGCGAGCGGGATGAGCGCGACGATGATGAGCGCGTTGAAGATGACCGCCGACAGGATGGCCGAGAACGGGCTCGCGAGGCGCATGACGTTGAGGGCATCCAGCTGCGGGTAGGTGGTGACGAAGGCTGCCGGAATGATGGCGAAATACTTGGCCACGTCGTTGGCGATCGAGAAGGTGGTGAGCGCGCCGCGGGTCATGAGCATCTGCTTACCGGTCTCGACCACTTCGATGAGCTTGGTGGGGTTGGAGTCGAGATCCACCATGTTGCCGGCTTCCTTGGCAGCCTGGGTACCGGTATTCATCGCTACCGCGACGTCGGCCTGGGCCAGAGCCGGCGCATCGTTGGTCCCGTCGCCGGTCATCGCCACCAGGCGTCCCTGCCCCTGGTGCTCGCGGATGAGTTTGAGCTTCGCCTCGGGGGTGGCCTCGGCGAGGAAGGAGTCGACGCCCGATTCGGCGGCGATGGCCGCCGCGGTGAGCGGGTTGTCGCCGGTGATCATCACCGTCTTGATGCCCATGCGGCGCAGCTCGCCGAAGCGCTCGCGGATGCCGCCCTTGACGATGTCCTTGAGCTCGATGACGCCGAGCACGCGCGGGCCGTCGCTCACCAGCAGCGGTGTGCTGCCGCGGCGGGCAACCTCCTCCACCGTCGTCTGCACCGCCCGGGGAAAGGCCTGTCCCAGCCGCTCGACCTGGCGGCGGATGGCATCGGCCGCGCCCTTGCGGACCTGGCGCTGGCCGATGTCGACGCCGCTCATGCGGGTGTGCGCGGAGAAATGCACGAACGAGGCGCCGAGGCTCGTCAGGTCGCGCTCGCGCAGCTTGAAGCGCTGCTTGGCGAGCACCACGATGCTGCGGCCCTCGGGAGTCTCGTCGGCGAGCGAGGCGAGCTGCGCCGTGTCCGCCAGCTCCTCCTCGCTGACCCCCGCCGCGGGGATGAAGGCCGCGGCCTGGCGGTTGCCGAGCGTGATGGTGCCGGTCTTGTCGAGCAGCAGGACGTCGACGTCGCCGGCCGCCTCCACTGCCCGGCCGGAGGTGGCGATCACGTTCGCCTGCAGCATGCGGCTCATGCCCGCGACGCCGATAGCCGAGAGCAGCGCACCGATGGTGGTGGGAATGAGGCATACGAGCAGGGCAATGAGCGCAGTGATGGTGATCGGCGCGCCGAGCTTGGTCACCGTGACGCTGTAGATCGAGTAGGGCAGCAGTGTCGCGGTCGCAAACAGGAACACGAGTGTCAACGCCACCAGCAGGATCGTGAGCGCGATCTCGTTCGGGGTCTTCTGGCGGGCGGCGCTCTCCACCATGGCGATCATGCGGTCGAGGAAGGTCTCGCCGGGGTTGACCGTGACGCGCACCACGATCCAGTCCGAGAGCACGCGCGTGCCGCCGGTCACCGCCGAGAAGTCCCCGCCCGACTCGCGGATGACCGGCGCCGATTCCCCGGTGATCGCGCTCTCGTCCACCGAGGCCGCGCCGTGGATCACCTCGCCGTCGGCGGGCACGTAGTCTCCGGCCTCGATCAGCACCACGTCGCCGCGCCGCAGGTCATCGGCGCGCACGCGGGTGGCGTTCGCGCGCACGGCCGGGTCGGCGAGCCGCTTGGCCCACACCGTCTGCTTCAGGCCCCGGAGCGCCGCCGCCTGCGCCTTGCTGCGCCCCTCGGCGAGCGCCTCGGCCAGATTCGCGAACAGCACCGTGAACCACAGCCACAGCGCGATGTTGAAGATGAACCACGCCGGCGCCTCGCCGCGCCCGGCGAGCGCCTGCGCCCAGAGCACCGTGGTGAGGATGCTGCCGATGTATACCACGAACATCACCGGGTTGCGCCACTGCACCCGGGGATCGAGCTTGGTGAGCGAGTCGATGAGCGCGGGCCCGAGCAGCGCGCGATCGAACAGGGCGAGCTTGCGCCGGCTCATGCGGCTCTCCACAGCATGATGTGCTCGACGATGGGACCCAGGGCGAGCGCCGGCACGAAGGTCAGGGCACCGACCAGCAGCACCGTGCCGATCAGCAGCACCACGAAGGTCGGGCCGTGGGTCGGCATGGTGCCATCCGAGACCGGAATGCGCTTCTTCGCGGCCAGCGACCCCGCCACGGCGAGCACCGCCACGATCGGCCAGAAGCGGCCGAGCCACATGACGATGCCGAGCGCGGTGTTATAGAAGGGCGTGTTGGCCGAGAGACCCGCGAACGCGCTGCCGTTGTTGTTGCCGGCCGAAGAGAAGGCGTAGAGGATCTCGCTGAAGCCGTGGGCGCCCGGATTACCGACCGCCGCGCGGCCGGCATCCACACTGACCGCGACCGCGGTGCCGGTCAGCACGATGAAGGGCATCACCAGGATCGCGATCGAGCTCATCTTCATCTCGAAGGCCTCGATCTTCTTGCCGAGGTACTCGGGGGTGCGGCCGATCATGAGACCGGCGATGAACACCCCGACGATGGCGAAGATCAGCATGGAGTAGATCCCGGTGCCGACTCCGCCGAACACCACCTCGCCGAGCTGCATCTGGAACAGCGGCACGAAGCCGCCGAGCGGCGTGAACGAGTCGTGCATGCTGTTGGTTGCGCCGCACGAGGTCGCGGTGGTGACGGTGGCAAACAGCGCCGAAGCGCCGATGCCGAAGCGCGTCTCCTTGCCTTCCATGTTGCCGCCCGCCTGGGTGGCGCTCGCGGCCTGATCGACCCCGAGCCCGGCGAGCTGCGGATTGCCGTGCTGCTCGTTGTACTCGGCGATGGCGAGCAGCGAGACGAACAGGATGGCCATCGCGGCGAGCACCGCCCAGCCCTGGCGCGTGTCGCCGACCATCCGGCCGAAGGTATAGGTCAGCGCGGCGGAAATGAGCACGATGGCCAGCATCTCGAGCAGATTCGACAGCGCGGTGGGATTCTCGTAGGGATGCGCGGAGTTGGCGTTGACGAAGCCGCCGCCATTGGTGCCGAGCTCCTTGATGCTCTCCTGGGAAGCGATCGGACCCATCGGCAGGCTCTGGATGTGGGTGGTGAGCGTCTCCTGCACGGGATTGCCGGCCGCGTCCTTCACAGGGTTGCCGGCGGCGTCGGTCTTCGGACTCTGGTAGGTGAGCTCCTCCAGCGTCGTCACGTCCTTGTAGGGACTTAAGTTCTGAATGACGCCCTGCGAGACGAGCGCCAGCGCCAGCAGGAACGCCAGCGGCAGCAGGACATAGAGCGTCGCGCGCGTCAGGTCCGCCCAGACGTTGCCGATGGTCTGCGCGCTGTGCCGCGCGAGCCCGCGGATCAGCACGATCCCCACCACGATGCCGCTCGCCGCGGAGAGGAAGTTCTGCACCGCGAGACCCGCCATCTGCGTCAGATAGCCCATGGCGGACTCGCCCGAATAGCCCTGCCAGTTCGTATTGGTGACGAAACTCACCGCGGTGTTGAAGGCCGAGTCGGCCGAGAGGTTGGCGAACTTCTGCGGATTGAGCGGCAGCCAGACCTGGCAGCGCTGCAGCAGGTAGACCGTGAGCGCCCCCAGGGCATTGAACAGCACCAGCCCGACGGCGTACTCCTTCCAGCCCATCTCACGCGCCGGCTCGACGCCGCACAGCCGATGGATCCAGCGCTCGAGCGGCGCACCGAAGCGCAGCGGCCAGATGGGGCGGCCCTCGAAGACGTTCGCCATGTAGAGCCCGAGCGGCTTCACGCACGCCAGAACGAGCAGCAGGAAGCCCACGATGAGGATCAAGCTGAAGGCGGTCATCAGAATCTCTCGGGTCTGATGAGGGCGTAGAGGAGATAGACGAACAGCGCGGCGGTAAGCAGCGCGCTCACGGCGTAGATGGCGCTCATTCGAGGCCCCCGAGTCGGGAGACCGCCCAGATCAGCCAGTGCGTCGCGGCATAGAGCACGAGCACGGCCAGGATGAAGATGAAGTCCACGGCTATCCTCTTGGGGCATTTGGCCGCAGTTACCTTACTGCGCCGGTTGTGAGCCCGCCGTGAGAATAAATCCCTATGCCGGCGAGGCCGGTCGTCGGAAATTGTGACGCCCGCACTGCCGGTGGCCGGGCTTTTCAAGCGTCATAGTCCGCCGTGAGGGAGAGCTGTCTCAATCCTGTCATCGGCTGCGGGCATTCTGAGGCGGTACCCCCGCCTGGTGCCGCCGCGAGCTAGGGCGCCTGATGCAATCGAGTCCGCTGGCCGTCATCACGCTGCGACGCGAAGTCGCGGCGCGCTATGCCCGCATCCACCGGCTGTGGCTGACGGCACGCAACGTCTATCGCCGCCTGCACGAGGCGCCGGTGCAGGACCTCATCGCGCTGCGCCACGCGGCGCAGCGGCTCGACCAGCTCGATCGCGGGCGTGCGGCGCTGCTCAGCGATCTGAAGGCGCTCGCGGACTAGCTAACGACGCCCTCCGAGTACGCGCGCCGGCAGCAGAATGATCGCCCGCAGCAGCTCGAACACCCCCTCGACCGCGAGACCCACCAGCCTGAAGGGCAGCATCAGCAGCCAGACGATCGGGTACAGTACCAGCGCGAGCAGGGCCAGCGGCCAGCATACGACCAGCAGCAGCAGCCACAGCAGAAACCCGATCATTTGACGACCCTCGAGCCTCACGCCACAGTTTTGAGCGTCGGCGCTGTATAGCACATGACGACCACGCGGGCATTTCAAGCACCTCATGGCCTGGCACCCGGCGCACGCGTGGCGGTGATTGCTCCCGCGAGCGCCTTCGACCGCGCCTCCTTCGAGAGCGGGCTCGCCGTCATCGGCGCGCGCTATGACGTGCACTACCAGCCGGAGATCTTCGAGCGGCACCGCTATCTCGCGGGCTCCGACGCCCGGCGCCTGGCAGAGCTCGAGCAGGCGCTCCTCGACCCCGCGATCAAGGCCGTGTTCTGCGCGCGGGGCGGGTACGGCGCGACGCGGCTGCTCGCGCAGCTCGCGTCGATCAGGCCTGCCCCAAGCAAGCCCCTGGTCGGCTTCTCGGACATCACGGCGCTGCACCTGTGGCTGCAGAGCCTCGGGGTCATGAGCATCCACGGCCCGGTGCTCACCCAGCTCGGCCTGCTGCCCGAGGAGACGCGGCGGCGGCTGTTCCATCTGCTGGAGTCGGCCTCCCCGGCGGCGGCGCTCCAGGCCAGCGACACCTACGTGCCCGGGGTGGCGGAAGGCCCGCTGCTCGGCGGCACGCTCTCGGTGCTGACGCGCCTGCTCGGTACGCCCTACCTGCCTGCGCTCGCGGGCGCGATCCTGCTGCTCGAGGACGTCGGCGAGCGGCCCTACCGGCTCGACCGCATGTGGACCCATCTCGAGCTGGCGGGTGTCCTGCGGCAGGTGCGCGGTATCGCGCTCGGATCGTTCGCTCACTGCGAGGAGAAGGACGCCGGCTACAGCGCCGCCGACGTGCTGCGCGAGCTCGCGCACGCCACCGGGCTGCCGTGCGCGGCGGGGTTTCCGATCGGGCACGGCGCGGCGAACGAGCCGGTGCCCTTAGGGGCGCGCGTGCGTCTCGATGCAAGCGCGCGCAGCCTCACCTTCCTCGAGGCCGCGGTTACTCCAGGCGCCTGACCGCGACCGCGAGCAACGCGCCACCGTCGGCGCGCTCGATGCTGAACTCGATCGGGCGGCAACACACCTCGCAGTCCTCGATGTACGCCGCATCGTCCGCGGTCATGTCGACGCGCGTCTCCAGGCGCTCGCCGCACCACGGGCAGCGCACCGCGACGAACTCCTCGGGCGCGAGGCGCGCGAGGCGCTCGGCGCCCGGCTCGTACACCGGCTCGAGTCCGTAGAGCTGATCGATGCTGTCGGCGTCGAGGCGCGCGATGCGTCCCTTCAGGCTCTCGAGCTCCATGGCCTTGCGCCGGGTCATCGTGCGAGGATACGCCAATATGTGGAAAGCCCTTGCTTCGCTGCTGCTCGGCGTGGCGGTGGCACTCGCGGGATGCGCGGGGGGTCCGAAAGCGGAGACGCCGACGGGTGTGATGCTCGGCGGCAGCTGGAAGCTGAATCACACAGGGAGCGACGACCCGCAGCAGGTGATCGCCAGGATGCGCGCCCAGGCACGCAAGATCATCGAGCGCCAGAGCGCCGCCGTGGACGAGGTCGCGCGCAGCAGCCCGGGCGGACGCGGCGGCGCGGGCGGCACGCCGCCCGCGGAGACGAATCCCGTGCTCCCGCCCGAGGAGCCTGCCACCGGCGGCCGCGGCGCGCGTCGGCCCGACCCCCTGCAATACTCACCCATGATGCATGCGCTGGCGGCGGTCATCGCGCGCGGCGACTTCCTCACCGTGCGTCAGTCGAGCGAGGAATTGGTGTTCGAATATGGCACCACGGTGCGCAGCTTCACCCCCGGAGTGCACAGCGTCGTCTCCGCGGAGCTGGGTGTGGCGGATCAGATCTCCGGCTGGGAGGGGCGTGAGTACGTCATCAACGTCAAGCCGCAGCTGGGCCCGAGCGTCATCGACAGCTTCGGGCTCTCGCCCGACGGCCAGCGCCTGATCGAGAAGGTGCACATCGGCCCGGCGGAGCTGCCGGCCGTGGCCCTGACGCGCGTCTACGACCGCACCACCGAGACGGGCCCGCGGGCACCGCCCACGAGCGACTGAGCATGAGCGAGTCTCCTGAAGTCGGCTCGGCGCGCGGCCCGCAGCCCGCGGCGCTCCTCATCGCGCTCCTGCTGGGGGCGGGCGCCTGCGCGCGTGCGCAGGCGCCCGCTGCCGGCCCAGCCACGCCGGCGCAGAGTGCGCCCCCCGAGGCACCGCTCGCCGAGGTGGTCGTCGAGGGCAAGCACGAGGGACCGCGCATGTGGACGGTGCGCCGGGGCGATCACGTGCTGTGGATCCTCGGCACGGTGACGCCGCTGCCGAAGAAGATGGTGTGGCAGCCCGACGCCGTGCGCGCCGTATTGCAGCAGTCGCAGGAGGTCGTGCCTGCCTGGCCGACCTACGGCATCGGCGCCAACCCCTTCACGGCGCTGCGCGTGTTCATCCAGTGGCGCCGGATGCAGCAGCCCCCCGATCACCTGCCCCTCAAGCAGACACTGCCACCGGAGCTGTACGCGCGGGTCAGTGCGCTCGCCGCCCGTTACGATCCGCACGACCGCCGGCTCGAGGAGCTGCGGCCGATGCTCGCGGCCGAGCGGCTCATGACGCGGGTACTGGATGCCTCCGACCTCGCGCTTCGCAACGAGGTGCAGAAGACGGTGCTCGACCTCGCCCGCGGGCAGGGCGTGCGCATCCGCCAGGACAAGCTGAAGATCGACGATCCGGTGGACGTCCTCAAGGACGTGGGCGCGACACCGCTCTCGGCCGAGGTCGCCTGCCTCGATGCGGTCGTCACGCGCCTCGAGACCGACCTGGGTCCCATGCAGGCGCGCGCGCGCGCCTGGGCGCTCGGGGATGTGGAGACGCTCCGTCAGCTGCCGCATCCCGACGATCGCACCGCGTGCATCGCGGCCGTCTCGACCTCCGAGCGGGTGCGCAATCTCATCGCGCGCGCGCAGGATGACTGGCTGCTGGTGGTCGAGGACAGCCTGGCGCGCAACCGCGGCACGCTGGCGGTGCAGTCCATGGACCGGCTGCTCGGTGAGCACGGCGCGCTCGCGGTGCTGCGGGCGCGGGGCTACGTGGTAGAGGGGCCGTAGCGGTAGCGTTAACTACCGAGCCAGCGACTCAGGTCCGCGGTCAGGCGTGCAGCGCAAAGCCCCAGGCTATTGCCATCTCGGCGAGCGCCGTGGCGCCGGCGAGCCACTGCGGAGTGCGCTCGAGCCACCGCCGCGACGTGCCGCTGGCCGCCGCGACCCCGAGCAGCGCGCCGGTGGTGAATCCCGCGAGATGCGCCACCAGGTCGGTCCCCTCGCCCGCCGAGCCGGTCCAGCCGAGGAGGATCACGCCGGCGATCAGCGGAGCGAAGCGCCTGCCCCAGTGCTGCGGCAGGTGCGCCCGCTCGCGCCAGGAGTAGGCCGACATGAGGCCGAGCGCGGTGAACACCGCGGTCGAGGCGCCCACCGCGCTGTGCTCGGCTGGGCCGGTCAAGCCTTCGGCGAGATTTGCGAGCGCCGCCCCGGTCACGGTCAGGAACCAGGCGGTTCCGCTGCCGAGCTGCCGGCCCGCGAGATAGCCGAACCACACTCCCGCCCCCAGGTTGGCCGCGAGGTGCGCGCCATCCAGGTGCAGGGTGAGCGCGGTCCACGCGCGCCACCATTCGCCGGCCTGCACGCGCTGGCAATCGAGCGTGCCGAGATCGAAAGCGTCGAGCCGCACGAGGCCGTTGCCGACCACGTAGGCCACGCCGAGGAGCGTCGCCACGTAGAGAGCGCACCCGACCCACGCAAAGGGATGGAGGCGCGGCGGCGGCGGCGGAGCCGGTGGCGCGCGGTTCTCCGCGTCGTACTGCGCGAGATGGCGCTGCGCACAGGCGGCATCCTGCGGGTCCACCTGCACCAGGAACTCACCCTCGCCCGGCACTACCTCGCCGGCGACGCCCACCGCCGTGAGCACCAGCAGCCGCTCCTCACACGCGCGGCGCCGTCGCGAGCGAAACACCGTGACCGGGGCGCTGGCGCTCATTCCGGCGGCGGCGCCTCAGCACCGTGCACGCGCAGGTGCGTCACGGCGAGCAGTTGCCGCACCCTGTTGCCGAGAATCTCGTGCAGCGCCTCTCGGGATTGCAGCAGCCCGAAGGCGTCCGGAAGGTAGTCCCTGAAGCTGCGCGGGCGCGGCGCCCAGACGTGCACCGGCGCGGGCTCGACCGCGAGTCCGGCGCTCGAGAATTCCTGCGCGGCGCGCCACTCGTGAGCGCTGCTCGTCACGAGCACGATCCGCTCCACGCCGTCGGCCTTGAGCAGCCGTGCCGAGAGCTGCGCGTCGTCGAAGGTATCGCGCGACTCGCCGTTGACCCAGCGCGTGCTGATCCCGAAGTCGCGCGCCAGCGTAGCGCGCATCGCGAGCGCCTCGCGTGCGGTGCCCGAGACCAGCAGCGGAAGCCCCGTGCGGCGTGCGACGTACGCCCCGTAGCTCACGCGCTCGAGCAGCTCGAGCCCCGCCGCGGGTCCGCCGTACTCGGGCGCCGTGCGCTCCGTTCCACCTCCGAGGATCACGATCGCCTGAGCGCGCAGCGGCCGATTGAGGTCGAGCGCCGGGTAACGCTCGGCGAGTCGGGTCAGCGCGTCCGCCACCACCGGCGTCGAGAGCACCCAGAGCGTCGTCAGGCTGACCGTGACGAGCGCCCAGCCGGCTCTTCTCGCGGCGTCGAGCGTCCGGTGGCGCGCGAGCAGCCACAGGCCGAAGCCGGCGAGCAGCAGCGGCCCCGCGGGCGGGAGCACCAGCGTCCGCAGCACAGACTTCAGCGTGATGAGCATGCGCGCTCCCCGAGGGGCCTTCAGATGCGGATAGCCTGCCAGGCGCGCGAGCGCCAGCGCAGGAACAGCGTCGACCCGAGCACCATGACATAGATGAGGACCGCCACCCAGCCGCCGACCGCGCCCCAGCCGAACTGCGGCAGGAAGTGCACCCAGCCCTCACCCGGCGCGAACGTGAAAGCATGCGCCAGCGGCACGAGCAGCAGCATCGAGAGCGGCAGCACCAGCGCGGCCGGCACGCGCACGTCGCCCGCGCCGCGCAGGCACAGGCTGCTGCCGAGATTCAGGCCGTCGAAGAACTGGTAGCCCGCCGCGAGCCACAGCAGCTGCATGCCGAGCGCGACCGCCGCCGCCGAATCGGCGTCGTGCGCGCCGGTGAAGAACGGCAGAATCCAGGGTCCCCCGAGCGCGATCACCACGCCGATGGCTCCCATGTACAGCGCCGCGAGCAGGATCACCCGATTGCCGACCGTGAGCGCCCAATCGCGCGCGCCGGCGCCGATCGACTGGCCGACGAGCGTCGTGCCGGCGCAGCCGATGCCGTAGCCGGGCATGTAGGCGAGCGAGGTGAGAATCGTGACGATCTGCGTCGCGGCGCCGCCGGCCGTGCCGAGCCGCGTCTGCATCATCTGAAAGATCGCAAAGCCCAGCAGGTCGGCCGCCGGCAGCAGGCCCATCGGCACTCCGAGCCGCAGCTGCTCGAGCAGCCTCGCTGCGCGCGGCCGCCAGGTGAGGTGCGACCGGTAGCGGCGCCGGTAGTCCGCGTCGAGGAAGATGCCGATCGCGAGCGCGAGCCCCAGGAGCTGCGCGGTGTTGGTGGCCCAGGCGGAGCCGGCGATGCCCCAGCCGAGGCGGAAGATGAACAGCTGGTTGAGCAGCGCGTTCACCACCGTCGTCACCACGGTGATCAGCAGCGTGAGGCGCGGCCGTCCGGTGCCATTGAAGAAACCGATCATGGCCCAGACGGCCGCTCCGGCCGCTGCACCGCCGACGCGCGGGAACCAGAAGGCTCCGGCCAGCCGCTCGATCTCCGGATCGAATCCAAAGGGCGCGAACAGCAGGTGCCGCGCGGCCCCTGCCAGCACGAACAGCGGCAGCGCGCACAGCATGGCCCAGAGCGCGGTCCACGTGGCCTGCGCGGCTCGGGCGTAGCGCCGGGCGCCGTAGGACTGCGCCACGATGGTCTGCACGGCCGTGCCGGCCCCGCCCAGCACCAGTATCGCGACCACCACCAGCCACTGCACCGCGCCGACCGCCGCCAGCGCCTTGGTCGAGATGCGGCCGATGAACCACATGTCGGTGAGATTGAGCACGATCTGCACCGCGCTGTTGGCCATGAGCGGCAGCGCCAGCGCCAGCACCGCGCGTTGATCGACGTGCGCCTGGCCGGCGGCGTCCACGCGCTGCGCCGGCAGGCGCCGCGTGTCCGCTGCGTGCGTCAGAGAATTCATGGCAACATCCCGAGGAATCGGCCATTCTCGCACATCGATCCCCGGCGACGAGGAAGTCCCATGCCAACACGCAAGAGCGCCGCGGCGGGCGGCGCCCGCCGTGCACCGGCCCGCCGCCGCGGGCGACTGGCGCCGGGCGGCAAGGCGCGCGGGCTCGATGCCGCCGAAGTGATGGCGTCGCTCGAGGATCCGGCGCTCGCGCCCCTCACCGCGCTGGTGCGCACGGCCGGCGGCGCGCCGCTCGGCGCCTACCGCGAGCCGCTCGGCGGCCGCACGCTGCTGCTCGCCAGCCTGCCGCTCGGTGCGGTGCAGCCGACGCCGTTCCAGCGCGACCTCTCCCCGACTCACGCCCGGCGCCTGGCGCAGAAGATCGACGAGACCCAGGCGTTCCTCGATCCGATCATCGTGGTGCGCGGCGCGGACGGGCAGCTGTGGACGCCGAACGGGCGCCATCGCCTCGCCGCGGCCAGGGTGCTCGGCATGAAGCAGATCACCGCGCTCATCTCACCGGACGAAGCGCTCGCCTACCGCATCCTCGCGCTCAACACCGAGAAGGCTCACAACCTCAAGGATCGGAGCCTCGAGGTGATCCGCATGGCACGCAGCCTCGCCGCGAGCCGCGGCCGCGAGCCCGAGACGCAGTTCGCCGCGGAGTTCGAGGCGCCGGAGCTGCTGACGCTCGGCGCCGTCTACGAGAGCTCGCCGCGCTTCGCCGGTGGGGCCTACAGCGCGTTCCTGAAGAAGGTCGACCGCTTCAGCGAGCGCGGACTCGCCGCGAGCCTGCGCCAGCGCCAGGATCATGCGGCGCGGCTTCAGGAGATCGACGCGCGGGTTAAGAGCCTCGTCGCGGCGCTGCAGGCGCGCGGCTTCCGCTCGCCGTACCTGCGCAACTACGTGGTGGCGCGCATCAACCCGGTGCGCTTCCACAAGGCGAAGCAGGGCGCCACGGCCCCGCCCATGCCGCTCGCCGAGGCGCTGACGCGCATGGCGGCCGCGGCGCGCACCTTCAAGCTCGCGTCCGTGAGCAACTCCGATCTCGCCTGGGTGGCGGTCGGAGCCGGCTCGGCAGAGTCGTGAAGCGCCCGCGGCGAGCCGCCGCGGCAGCTAGCGTTCCGCGCCGTACCTGAGCCCGTAGCCATACGGGAAGAGAGGCCCGGCGGACTCGAGGTCCGGAGCCGCCGCCGGCGCGCGCGGCCAGCTGAGCGGCAGGCGGCCGCGAAAGTCATGGGCCACCTTGCCGTCGCGGACCCGGAACAGCACGTCCGCCACCCCGCCGCCCTCGGCGCCCGGAAGCCACGCGGCGACGAAGCTGTCGGAGGCGGCAAGCTCGGCCTCGATCGAGAGCGGCCGGCCCGATATGAGCACGGCGACGACCGGGATCCGCTGCGCACGCAGGCGCCGCAGCAGCGCAAGATCGCGCGCCTCGCCCGCGTAGGCGAGCGACGGCACATCGCCGGCACCTTCGGCGTAGGGATTCTCGCCGAAGACGACGATGGCGACGTCGGGGCGCACGGAGAACTCCCCGCCCGGACTCAACTCGGCGCTGCCGCCGGCGGCCGTGACGGCGGCGCGGATGCCGGCATAGATCGACTCCGCAGGGCGGATGTCGGCGCTCGGCCGCGTTCCCTGCCAGTCGATGGTGAAGCCGCCGCACTGTTGCCTGACATTGTCGGCGCCGTCCCCGGCGACCAGGACGCGCGACTTCGGCTCGAGCGGCAGGAGCTGATGGTCGTTCTTCAGTAGCACCAGCGACTCGCGCACCGCCTGGCGGGCCACCGCGCGGTGCGCGGCGGATCCGAGCAGCTCGAAGTGCCCGGCGAGGGGACGCGAGGCGGGCCGCCCCTCCGCGCTGAGATGCAGCCGCAGCTTCACGCGCAGCACGCGGCGTACCGCCTCATCGAGCCGCCCCGCGGGGATCTCTCCGGCCCTCACCTGAGCGAGCGTATTGGCATAGAGATCCCGCCAGCTCGCGGGCGCCATGAGCACGTCGACACCGGCATTGATCGCGGCCGCGCAACTGCCGCCGGTGCAGCCCGGCACCTGTGCGTGGCCGTCCCAGTCGCCGATCACCAGGCCGTCGAATCCCATCCGCTGCTTGAGCACCTCCGTGAGCAGCGCGCGGTTGCCGTGCATCTTCACTCCCTGCCAGCTCGAGAACGAGGCCATCACCGCCTGTACGCCGGCAGCGATCGCCGCCACGTAGCCGGCGGCGTCGACGTCCCGCAGCTCAAGCTCGCTCGCCGTGTTGTCGCCCTCGTCGTGACCGCCCGTGCCGCCGTCGCCGAGGAAGTGCTTCGCCGTCGCCAGCACGTGGCCGGCGTCGAGGAACTGCGGCGTGCCGGGGCGGCCCTGCAGGCCCTCGATGAGGGCGGCGGCGGATTCGGCCACCAGGCGCGGATTCTCCCCGTAGCTCTCGTAGGTACGCCCCCAGCGCGCGTCACGCACCACGGCGACGGTTGGAGCAAACGTCCAGTCGAGCCCGGTCACACGTACCTCGAGCGCCGTGATCGCGCCAATGCGGCGCAGCAGTGCCGGATCGCGCGCCGCGCCGAGACCGATGTTGTGCGGAAAGACGGTGGCGCCCGGGATGTTGTTATCCCCGTGGACCGCATCCGTCGCCCACAGGATCGGGACCGCGCCGGGCGCGGCGACCGAGGCCTGGTAGAACCGGTCGGCGAGCGCGAGCCACTCACGGGGTGAGGCCAGCTTGTCGTTGCGAGGCGCGACGTCGGCGCCGTTCAGCACCGAGCCGAGGGGATAGAGCCGCAGGTCCTCCGGGGTGATGCTGCCGATGTCCGCCTGAATGAGCTGGCCGACCTTCTCGGCGGGCGTCAGGCGGGCGAGGAGCGCGGTGATGCGCGCCTCGAGATGCGCATCGACCGGCAGAGCGGCTTGCGGCCTCGGCCACTCGGCCGGATGCACGACCGGGGTTGCGGCGACGGCCGCGCCCGCGAGCAGCAGGGAGGCGACGATCGAGGCAGAGCGCCTCGCCAGGTTTTTCATGAGCCATAGGATACAGAAGCGAGGTCCGCGCCCATGCTCGATCCAGTGACCGATGACCGCAATGGCCTGTCCGCAGCGCTTGCTCCACACGGACTGCCCGATCTGCTGCTCATCGAGCGGGCGCGCGGCGCCGATGCGCGCGCGGTCGAGACGCTGATGCGCCGCTACGCCCAGCGGCTCTTCAGGGTCGCGCGCAGCCTCCTCCCCGACGAGGAGGCCGCCGTGGGCGTCGTGCAGGAAACCTATCTCAGAGCCTTCGAGGATTTGCGGCACCACGAGCCGGCCGGCAAGTTCGCCGCCTGGCTCACGCGACTCGCCCTCGAGCAGGTGCAGGCGCGCCGCGCTGCCGCGCACCCGGCGCTGCGCGCGGCACCCTTGTACCGCCATCCGCTCGAGCCCGCGATCGACGCGCTGCCGGAGGTGTTTCGCACGGTGTTCGTGCTGCGGGTAGTCGAGGGCATCAGCGGCACGGAGACCGCGGCGGCCCTCGCGCTCAACGTGACGACGGTTCGCACGCGACTCTTCCGCGCGCACCGGCGGTTGAGCGGCGGCACCGAGCTGCAGGCCGCACGCAGCGTGTTCGAGCTCGACGGTGTGCGCGGTGAGCGCATCGTGAGCGAAGTGCTGGCGCGCCTGCGCGCCCGGAGCGCTTGACGGCCGCGCACATGCTGTGTGTACTCCGGTCCGGGCGCGCGGTGCGCCAGCGGTCGGAGTCACTTCGGCATCGTGTCATGGTTCCATCGACTCAGGCGCTCGGCCGCGCCGGTGTGCGTCGCGTGCGCCCTCGGCAGCACCGCCCTGGCGGACGCCTTGAGCGCCTACCTGCCGCTCAACCTCGAGCCGGAGATGGAGCGCCAGATCGAGCGGGTGCTGATCCTCGCCGATGAGCCGGTCCTGAAGCGCCCCTTTGCCGTCGAGCTGGTCAAGGCGGCGCTGCCCGAAGCCTGCAAGAAGGACGCGGTGCTCTGCGCCCGGGTGCGGCGCTATCTCGAGCGCTATGCGCGCGACTACGCGCTGACGCATGCGAGCGCCACCGCCGCCGCCACCAGCGGCGCGCATGTGGTGCTGCCGAATCAGCACGGACTCACCAGCAACGATGACTGGGAGCTCTCGGCGCAGGGCTACGTGCAGCCGAGCGACTACCTCCTCGCGAGCGCCGGGGCGATCGCCTACTCCGGGCGCACCGAGGCCACGGGCTCGATGGTGAGTATCGGGACCAGCTGGGCGCAGCTCGATGCCGGTTACCGCGACCACTGGCTCTCGCCGATGACCGACACCGGCAGCATGCTCTTCAGCACCGAGAGTCCCACCCTGCCGACGGTGACGCTCTCGAACTGGGAGCCGCTCACCCGGCTCGGATTCCAGTACGAGGTCGTCTGGGGGAGGCTGCAGCAGACCTCCTCGGGCAGCCCTCCCGGCGACAACATCGTCTATCAGGGTGTCTCGAGCCGCGGCGACCCGAACCTCCTCAGCATGCAGCTCTCGATCGAGCCCTTCCCGGGCTGGTCGCTCGGCGTCAATCGTAATCTCGAGTACGGCGGCGGCAGCGGCCTGCCGAGCTCGGCGAGCTGGCTGCTGCATGCCTTCTTTCACCCGAGCGGCACGGTGCAGACGCAGTCGAACGAACAAGCCGCCTACCTGAGCCGCTTCATCTTCCCCGGGAAAGTGCCCTTCGCGGTCTATTTCCAGTACGCCGGCGAGGACAACTCCAACGGCGGCAGCTATCTGCTCGGCAATGCGGCGCTCTCGGCCGGCATCGACTTCCCGCGCCTCGGGCGCCATCTCGATGCGACCTACGAGATCGCCGAGTGGCAGAACATCTGGTACGTCCACAGCATCTATCAGGACGGCATGACCAACTACGGCGACGTGCTCGGCACGTGGGGCGCCGATCAGCGCAACTTCCGCGACGGCGTCGGCGCCCGCAGCCAGATGCTGCGCCTGGGATGGGAGCCGCCCTTCGGCGGCTATCTCGAGGCCCGCGCCCATACCCTCGTCAATCAGAGCTATTACGGCGATGACACGCGGGGCTACATCCCGGGCAGCTCACCCTTCCGCTACCATCACTACTACGATTTCGGCCTGAGCTATTCACGGCCCTGGAACGGCGTGACCGTCGGCGCCCAGGCGCTCACCGGACGCGACGTCTACGGGGACTCCTTCACGCGCTTCGCCGCGTTCGTGCGCTACGGGGATGAGGCCAGGCAGCGCCCGGACGATGCCGCCGACGAGAGCGGCGCCGATGATGAGGAAAGCGGCGGCCACGGCACGCACGCCAGTGAGTGGTTCGTCGATGCGGGGCTGAATGCCCACAGCGTGCGCACCGATCTCAACGGCCAGGCGCCGATCACCAACACGCCGGTCGGCTTCGGGCCGCACTTCCGCCTCGGCGCGCGCCGCGCGGTGTCCGCCCGTAACGATCTCGGCGTGCGCCTCGAGCTCGACGACGTCGACGGCCACTCCCTCATCGGCGTGCGCGCCCTCGACTACCGCTACCGCTACGACAACGGCGTCGCGCTCGGCCTGTTTGCGGGAGCCGATCGCTACGACCTGGCGACGCCCGCCTATTCCGTCTACGGGGGCATCGGCGTGCAGTGGCGCAATTTCCTGCGCGGGCTTCCCGGCTGGGACCTGGGATTCGATTTCCGCTACGCGCAGAACATCGCCCGCGACCGCGTGCTGTCGAGCGATGTGACGGGCCCCCGCCCGGAGACCTTCTACAAGATCTCGAGCGGGGTCCTGTACCTCTCGCGCCACTTCTGAGCGCGTGCCTTCACGGCTCGAGGCGCAGAATCTCGAGCTCGCCCGCCTGAAATCGCACCGTGTCGCCGGGCTCGTGACCGAGCAGCGCCTGGGCGAGCGGCGCCACCCAGCTCAAGCGGCCCTGCGCCGCGTCGGCCTCGTCCTCGCCCACCAGGCGGAACGACTGCTCGGCTCCGTCCGCGGCGCGCAGCGTGACGCGCACGCCGAAGCGCACGCGCTCGGGCGCCGTCGCCGGCGCGACCACACGCGCGCTCGAGCGCCGTTGCGTCCAGTACCGCAGGTCGCGCTCGATGCGGGCGCGCAGCGCGCTGTCGCCGCCGGCGCGCGCCGCCGCCAGCTCCCTCTCGAGGCTGCGCAGCTGCGCCTCGATGGCGGTGAGGCCGGCCGGCGTGACGAGGTTCGGGTGCGTGCTCACCGCCCGCTCCGGCAGCGTCCCCGGATCGTCATCCGACTCGCGCGTGAACGCCCGGCTCATGCGCGCGCGAGTGCCGTGAGGCGCAGGCTCTCGCTCCAGAGCCGCGCGGCCGCCTCGTCGCAGCGCGCCGCCGCGCTCGGCTCGACGCGGCGGCAGTCGCGGTAGTAGCCACCCGTCTGGTCCGCGACCTCGGGCGAGCTCGCGAGATACACGCTGGTACGCGCTCCCTGCTCGGGCGAGCGCATGAAGGGCCGCACGACGCTCGTGAGCAGCACGCGCACCGCCGGCGTGCAGCCCCGGAACAGCTGGCTGCTGACAAAGCCGGGGTGCAGCGCGTTCACGGTGACGGCGCGCGGATCGAGACGCCGCGCGAGCGCGCGCGCGAACAGCAGGTTCGCGAGCTTCGAGCGCTCGTAGGCGCGCAGATAGCCCACACGGGCGTTCATCAGATCGCTGAAATCGAGCCGTGCCCGCCGGTGCGCTTCGGAGGCCACCACGATCACGCGCGCCGGAGCCGAGCGCGTCAGCGTCTCGAGCAGCAGGTTGGTGAGGAGGAACGGCGCCAGATGGTTGACGGCGAAGGTGGCGTCGTAGCCTTCCGCCGTGCAGCGCCGCGCGCTGTCCATCAGGCCGGCGTTGTTGATGAGGACATCGAGCCGTGGCAGCCGCGCGAGCTGCTCGGCAAGCTCCCGCACCTCGTCGAGGTGCATGAAGTCCGCCCGCACGAAGCGGACCGCGGGGTTGCCGCTCTCGCGGGCGATCTCGGCGGCCACCGCGGCGCCGAGCCCGGTGTCGCGGCCGTGCACGAGCACCGTGGCCCCGGCCGCCGCGAGGGCGCGCGCAGTCAGGCGCCCGATGCCGTGCGTCGCCCCGGTGACGAGGCAGGTTTTGCCGTTCATACTGCGCGCGACCCCTTCAGCCGGATGGTATATGAAAGACCCGGGAGCATGCGCGCACTGAGGCGGCTCGCGGCTGCGCATCCATGAATGCAATCCTGAGCGCGTTCCTGCTGACCTTCGTGGGGCTCTTCCCCATCGTGAATCCCCTGGAGTCGGCGCCGTTCTTCCTCGGTCTGACGGCCGGCCTGCCGCCCGAGGAACGCCGCATGCTGGCGCGCAAGGCCGCAACCAACGGCTTCGCGCTGCTGCTGGGATCGATGGCGCTCGGCCCCTGGCTGCTCGAGCTGTTCGGCATCGAGCTGCCGGTGGTGCGCATCGCCGGCGGGCTGGTGGTGACGGCGCTCGGCTGGAAGCTGCTGAGCGCCGAGGAATTGTCCGAGCACGCGGTCGGCGCCGGCCCGCCGGGCGCGGCACGCAAGGTCGGCAGCTTCTATCCGCTCACCATGCCGCTCACGGTGGGCCCCGGCTCGATGTCAGTGGCAATCACCATCGGCAGCCGCAAGCCCGCCGGCTTCCCTGCGCTCTCGCAGCTGGCCGAGCACGCCACCGGGGCGCTCGGTGGCCTGATCGCCATCGGGCTCAGCATCTACCTTGCCTACCGCTTCGCCGAGAGCATCGCGCGCCTCCTCGGCGCCACCGGACTAGAGGTGCTGGTGCGCCTCTCCGCATTCATCCTCATGTGCATCGGCATCGAGATCATCTGGAACGGCTATAGCGCGCTGCACGCCGCCGCGTCCTAAGGACCGCCGCCGCCCCCCTGCGTGAGCAGTGCCAGCACCGCCGCGCGTGCCGCCGGCGCATGCACCGGCAGCGCCAGGACGTCCCCGGGCCGCGCCCACTCGAGCGCGCATTGAACGGCCTCGAGCTCGCTCATGCGCACGCGCACGGACGACTGCGGCAGTCCCTGCCCGAGGAGCGCATCATGAATGATGCGCGGGATCTCGCCGGGCGCGCGGCCGCGCAGATGCGCCTCGTTTTCCTTGACCACCACCAGCGCGGGATGAAAGCCGGCGGCGGCCCGCGCCAGCGCCTCGATCTCGGCGTCCTGGCGATTGCCGGCGTGACCGAGCAGTGTGCCGAGCCTGCCGCGGCCACCGCGCAGGTGCTCGGCCACCGCGAGCAGCCCCTTGAGACCCTCGACGTTGTGGGCATAGTCGACGAGGATGCGCACTCCGCCGCGCTCGAAGCGCATCATGCGTCCGAAATTGTCGGCGATGCTCGAGCCGAAGCGCGCGAAAACGTGCGCGATGCGCTGCGGCTGCACGCCGAGCGCCGCCGCGGCGAGCGCCGCGCCGGCGAGGTTGGCGATGTTGTAGTTGGCACTGCCGTCGACGGTGAGCGGCATGGCGCTCACCGCGCCGAGATCGTGCTCCGCCGCGCCGCGGGTGAGGAGCAGTCGCCCGCCGCGCACCCCGCAGGTCGCGCCGCCGCTGCGGCGATGTGCGCTGAGGAACGCCGAGTCGGCATCCAGCGCGAACCAGCCGATCGGCGGCGCGCGGCCGAAGCGTCGCGCCAGGTCCGGCGCCTTGGCGCGCAGCCGCTCATCGTCCGCATTGAGCACCAGCAGTCCCTCACCCCGCAGAACCCCAGCGACCGAGAGCTTGACGTCGGCGAGCCCGTCGAGATCATCGATGCCGTACTCGCCGAAATGATCGGGGCTCACGTTGGTGACCAGCGCGACATGCGCGTGCGACAGCGCGATGCCGCGGCGCAGGATCCCGCCCCGTGCCGTCTCGACCACGGCGCAACGCGCGCGCCGCTCGCGCATCACGAACCGCGCGCCGAGCGGTCCCGAGTAGTCGCCGCTCGCGAGCGGCTCACCGCCGAGAAACACGCCGTCGGTGCAGCAGTACGCCGCCGGCCAGCCCTCGGCTGCGGCACACGCCGCCAGCAGCCGCACCGAGGTGGTCTTGCCGTTCGAGCCGGTCACGAGCGCGGTGGGAATGTCGCGCAGTGCGCCCCAGGGCACGGCGCCGGCGCCGGGAAGCGCCGTGAGCTCGAAGTCGCGACCGCCGGCCCCGGCGCCGAGCGTGAGCAGCGCCTCGTCGAGCACATGCGGCAGGCGGCGCGCGCCCGCGGCCTCGAGAAGGCTCATCAGGTCCGGGCGTGCCTCGCGCGAGGCGATCCGCCGCAAGCGCCCGAGAGCCGCCTCCTCCTCGAGTACCGGCGCGAGACCGGCGGCCGGCTCGGCTGCGCTCTCGAGCGCCGCCGCCGCCAGCGCTGCCTCGAGGTGGCGCCACCGCGATGCATCCTGTGCCAGCAGCGCCGCGCACAGCGCCCATTCGTTGACCTCGGTGGCGGTGAAGAGCTGATCGGGCGGTGCGGCGAGCGCCAGCGAGGCGCCACCCGAGTGCTGCCGGGCCGCGATGCCCCCTTCCGTCCAGCCGAGGCTCGAGCGCGCGCGCGCGACCCGCGCGCGCCAGAGCGCAAGCAGTGCCTCATCGACCTTGAGACCCGCGGTCTCGAGCACCGCGCCGGTGCCGGCGAAGAACAGATTGGCACCGGTGAGACGCCGCGAGGCGTCGAAGGGGAGCGCGGCCGGCGCGTTCAGTCGTCGGCCTCCGGAGCGAAGCGCACTCCGCGCTCATCGCGAATGAGGCCTTCGAGGCTCGCCGCGGAAGGTCCGGGCTCGTGCGCGCGCCCGGCGCCGTCGCCGGCGAAGCCGGCGACGAAATGGCCGTTCTCGCCGGCGCGGACGTCTGCGGGCGCAGCGCGCGCCTCGCGCGGGGCGGCGCGGGTGGCGGCGCCGGCCGCCTTGAACTTGGTGATCTGCTTCCAGGAGCGCACCAGCGCGTCGGCGAAGATCAGCAGCAGATCGCCCTGCTGTCCCATGTTGAGCGCCGCGTCGACCGCCTCCTGCTCGTCCGGAATGATCGAGATCGCCTGCGCCGGCACCCCCGCCTCACGCAGCGCCGCGGCCTGGATGCGCGGCACCTCGTCGGGTGCGCGCTCGCGCAGCGTGTCGTCGCGCCGGCAGATGTAGTGATCGAAGCGCCCGGCCACGGCGCGGGCGATCGCGATCAGGTCCTCGTCGCGCCGGTCGCCGGGACCGGCGAGCACCACGATGCGCCGGCCCTGCACGTCGAGGCGCTGGGCGAGGTCGGCCATCACTCCCACGGCGTGCGCGTTGTGCCCGTAGTCGAACAGCACCTTGAAGGGGTGCTCGTTGAATACGTTCATGCGGCCCGGCGCCTGGAAGAAGGTCGAGTCGAAGGTGCGCAGCCCCTGACGGATCGCATCGAGCTTCATGCCGAGCGAGAAGGCCATCGCCGCCGCGAACATCGCGTTCTGCACATTGTGAGTGGCGCGGCCCTCGAGGGTCGCCGGGATCAGGTGCGTCCACAGCAGCGGAATGTGCCCGCCGCGGTCGTAGAGGGTGATCATCTGGCCGTTGACGCCGGCCTCGAGCGCGCAGGCGCGCGCCCCGGCGCGGATGTGCTCGCGCACCAGCGCATGCTGCGGATTCATCGTGACGTAGCAGATGTGCTTCGCCTCGGTGTATCCCGACATCTTCATTACCAGCGGGTCGTCGGCGTTGAGCACCGCGCAGTCGGTCGCCACCTCGACCACGATGCGCTTGACTTCGGCGAGCTGCTCGAGCGTGTCGATGCCCTTGAGCCCCAGGTGATCGGGCTGTACGTTGATCACGGCGCCGACGTTCACCTCGTTGACGCCCATGCCGGCACGCAGCAGGCCGCCGCGCGCCGTCTCGAGCACCGCGATGTCGATCTGTGGATCGGCGAGCACCATGCGCGCCGACACCGGCCCCGTCATATCGCCCTGCACGGTGCGCTGACCGTCGATGTAAACCCCGTCGGTGGTCGTGAGCCCCGGGCTGTAGCCGGCCATCTTGGCGATATGCGCCAGCATGCGCGCAGTGGTGGTCTTGCCGTTGGTCCCGGTGATCGCCGCAATCGGCACGCGCGCGGCCGCACCCTGGGGAAAGAGCATGTCGATCACCGGGGCCGCGACGTCGCGCGGCGTGCCCTCGCTCGGGGCCACGTGCATGCGGAAGCCCGGTGCCGCGTTCACCTCGCAGATGCCGCCGCCGATCTTGCGGTAGCTCTCGGTGATGTTCCTGGAGAGGAAGTCGACGCCGCCGACATCGAGGCCGATGGCGCGCACCGCGCGCTCGGCCATCTCGCGGTTGTCGGGATGGATCACGTCGGTGACATCGGTGGCGGTGCCGCCGGTGGACAGGTTCGCGGTGGAGCGCAGGTGGACGATCTGACCGTTCGCTGGAACCGAAGTGGGCGTCAACTGCGCGCGCTCGAGCATCTGCTGCGCCTGCGCATCGAGCTCGAGCCGGGTGAGCACCTTCTCGTGTCCGACTCCGCGGCGCGGATCCTGGTTCACGATATCGATGAGCTCCTCGACGGTGTGCTCCGCATCGCCCACCACGTGGCCGGGCGTGCGGCGCGTCGCCGCCACCAGCTCGCCGTTCACGACCAGCAGCCGGTGGTCATCGCCTTCGAGGAAGGTCTCGACGATGACCGAGCGCGAATGCTCGCGCGCGACGTTGAAGCCGTGCGCCACCTCCTCGTCGGTGGTCAAGCGGATGGAGATGCCGCGGCCGTGGTTGCCGTTATAGGGCTTGGTCACCACGGGGAAGCCGACGCGGCGCGCGGCGCGCACCGCCGCGGTCTCGCTCTGCACCAGCTCCTGCTTCGGCACCGGGAGCCCGAGACCCGCGAGAATCTTGTTGGTCTCCTCCTTGTCGCTGGCGAGCTCGACCGAGATGTGCGGGGTGCGGCCGGTGACGGTCGCCTGGATGCGCTGCTGGAACTTGCCGTGTCCGAGCTGCACCAGCGACTGGTCGTTCAGGCGCAGCCAGGGAATGCCGCGCGCCTCGGCCGCGCGCACCAGCGACATGGTCGAAGGTCCGAGTGCGCGCCGCTGCGCGAAGCGGATGAACTGGTCGCGGGCCTCCGGCCAGCTCCAGCCCGCCGGCACCGAATCGGCAGGGCGGATGGCCTCCGGCAGCAGCGAGCAGAGCAGGCGCAGCCCGAGCTCCCCGGCGGCGATGCCCTCGTCGCGCTGCGCGTACTCGTAGACTACGGTGTAGACGCCGGTGGGGCCCGCGCTGCGCGTCTTGCCGAAGGTGACCGCCTCGCCGGCGATGTTCTGCAGCTCGATCGCCACGTGCTCGAGCACGTGACCGAGCCAGGTGCCCTCGCCCTCGCGCATGCGGCGGAAGAAGCCGCCAGGCTCGCGGTAGGAGCAGCCGTGCTCGGCGAGCCCGGGGAGAGCCGCGGCGAGCGCCTCGACGAAGGCGTCGCCCAGACGGCCGGTGGGCCAGGCCTCGAGCTCACCCAGCTCGAGCTCGAGACGAATGACGGGGAAACGCGCGTACAGCGAGGGACCGACGTACACGGAACGATCGAGGATGCGCATGGATGCTGCTCAGAGTCGTAATAGTTATTCAAGGCAACCGGGCGCGGGGTCGGACTTAAGGGCTGGTCACTCCTTCGGCTTTCTCAGCGTACCGGCGCTGGCGACGCGTGTGTGCAGATTGAAGGTGGCGCCGGCCACTAGCACGTGCAGCTTCAGCCCCAGCACGCAGGCCGGCTGTCCTTCCTCGACGCTGTCGATGGAAGAGTAACTCACGTCCGCCCCATCGACGATGGTCACGCCGCCGCTGCCCTCGACCTCCACGGTCTCGTCGGGGCCGATCAGGGCTGCCGTGTCCTCGTCGAGTCCGATCCCGACGGCAAAGGGATTGTACGCGAGCGCCGTCAGCAGCCGTCCGAGGCGGTCGCGCTGGCGGAAATGCTGATCGATGATGAAACGGTTGGTCAACCCCAGGCCTGGCGCGAGCCTGACGCTCCCGGCCACCACCGAGGAGCCCTCGTCCCCGGCGGCGATCATGTGCTCGGAGAGGATGCTGGCGCCGGCGCTGGTGCCGCCGACGGTCACGCCGCGCGCGTTGGCCGTGCGAATGAGCCTCGCGACCGGCGTGCCGCCGAGGAGCGTCGTCAGGCGCAGCTGGTTGCCGCCGGTGAAGAACACCCCGGTCGCCGCGGCGAGACGCTCGAGCCTGCCGGGCTCCTGGCAGTCGCGCCGCGTATCGAAATCCATGACCGTCACACGGGCGGCGCCGATGTCGCTGAAGATCTTCTCGTAGCGCGGCCCCGTCTCATGCACGCGGCTCGCGGTGGGTATCACCACGATGTCGGCCTGCGCCCCCCCTGAGGCACTGACGAAGCGCTCGAGGATGTGCCGATCGTTCTCCTTATTCTCCGCGCCACCGATCGCGATGATCCATCCGCGCTGCTCGCCTTGCGGAACTCTGCTGGGCATTCGCTCCCTGACTCCTTATATAGACAGCTTCCCGGGGCGGGAAGGTATCACGCCCGGGCGGCGGGCCGGGAGGTCGCCGCTTACGCACTGTGACCCCGCGCCCAGAATGCTCCGGCGGCGCCATTGGACGGTCGTCGACAGCTCAGCCGCGGAGCAGCTGCCGCACGCCCTCGATGAGCCGCGCCACCTCCTCCCCGCTCGTGTACGCCGCGCAGCCGGCACGCACCAGCCCGTCGTGCTCGTGCCCAAGCAGGCGCACCGCGGTGGTGGCGTAGAAATCACCGTGCGAGACGAAGACGCCGCGCGCGGCAAGAAAGGCGGCGACCGCGGCGCTCGCGTGTCCGGCCACCGAGAACGACAGAGTGGCAGTGCGCGCAGTACCGGGCGGCGGTCCGTACAGCTCGACCTGCGGGATGTCCTGCAAGCCGCTCCACAGCTGCCGGAGCAGCTCCGCGCCGCGCTCGTGGAGGGACTGCGAAACGCGGGCGAGCCGCTCGCGCCGCGGCAGGCGCTCGCTCGTGAGCGAGGCCAGGAAGTCGACGGCGGCGCCGGCGCCGACGATCCCCTCGTGGTTGAGCGTGCCGGTCTCGAGGAGCTCGGGCGGCTCGCCCGAGGCGGGCGCGAGCTTCGGCGGGTCGAGGGCCCCCAGCAGCTCGCGCCGCCCCCACAGCACGCCGACGTGCGGTCCGTAGAACTTGTAGGCCGAGCAGGCGAAGAAGTCGCAGTTCCACGCGCGCACGTCCGGCATCTGGTGGCTCGCGTAGTGCACGCCGTCGATGAACACCCGCGCGCCGATCGCGTGTGCGCGCGCGGTGAGCTGCTCCACGTCATTGATGGTGCCGAGCGCGTTGGAGGCGGCACCCAGCGCCAGCAGGCGCACGCCGGGGGTGAGTTTCGCCGCCGCGTCGGCCTCGTCGAGCCGGCCGTCCTCGCGCCGCATGCGGATCGCGCGGATCTCGACGCCGCGCTCGCGCCCCAGGGCGCGCCAGGTGTCGGAATTCGCGTGATGATCGAGCTCGGTGACCACCACGACGTCGCCGGCCCGCCAGCCACGTCCGAGCGCGCGCCCGAGGTGGAAGGTGAGCGTCGTCATGTTGGCGCCGAACACGATCTCGTCGGGGGAGCCTCCCAGCCAATCCGCGAGTGCCGCCCGCGCGTCGGCGAGCGCTCCATCGGTCTCGCGGCTGGTCGGAAAGTCCCAGTGGGTATTGGCGTTGTGATGCAGCAGATAGTCGCTCATCGCAGCGGCGACGGCGCGCGGCACCTGGGTGCCGCCCGGGCCGTCGAAGTAGGCGACCGGGAAGCCGTTGTGAGTGCGCTCGAGCGCGGGAAAGTGGCTGCGGATCGCTGCGATGCCGGCGACGGTGGTCATGGGGATCCTCGGCAGGGACGGTGGCGCCGTCACTATAGCGCGCGCCGCCTTCTCGCCGTGCCCGATCGGGCTTGACCTCCCGATATCGTTCGGCTCTATTGCCGGTTCCATTCAGGGCTTGGCGGGCGGGGGCAAGGGATGAGGAAGGCCGGGCGGATTGCGGGGTGGGTCGCGCTCGCGCTCGTTGCAGTGCTCGGCTATGCCTCCTACCGCATCGTGTGGGGCAAGCCCTTCACCCTCAACATGCTGGCCAACCGCCAGGCGCTCGAGTTCCTGATGCGCAATCCCGAGATGTTCACCGCGGTGGGACTCACCGACGGCTCGCTCCTCGATCACCACTCCGGCCAGCTCGCGCCCTACACCCTCCGCCAGCGCGACGACGATTACCGGCAGCTCGAGCGGTTCCTCGCCGAGGTGCACGAGTTCGACCGTGCGCGTCTCGACCGGCAGGATCAGATCACCTACGACATCCTCCTCGACCAGTACGAGACCGGGCTCGCCTTCAGGCGCTTCGGCTGGCTGCAGGGGGAGGAGCTCTATCCCGTGAGCCCGATGTTCGGCGTCGAAGTGGAGCTCGCGACTTTCATGCTGACCACTCACGTGGTCAGCAACGACAGGACCGCACGCAACTACGTCAAGCGCCTCGAGGCCATGGGGGACAAGCTCGATGAGGTCACCGCCGCGATGCAGCGGCAGGCACGCGCGGGCGTGGTGCTGCCGCCCTCGCTCCTCGAGCGCTCCCTCACCGTCATCCACGACACGGTGAGCGCATCAGCGGAGCACAACGCCCTGGTCACGACCTTCGCCGAGCGGATGAGCAAGGTGAAGTCGCTGGACGGCGCGCGCAGGCGGCAGCTCGAGAGCGAGGCGGTCGCGGCGGTCAAGTCGCGGGTCTATCCCGCCTACGCCCGCATGAGCGCGGCCCTCGAGGCTTTGAGGCCCGCGGCAGCGACCCAGGCCGCAGGCGTCGGCCGGCTGCCGGACGGCGCGGCCTACTATGCGCTCGAGCTCAAGCAGAACACGACCACCGATTACACCCCCGAGCAGGTGCATGCCCTCGGCCTCGCCGAGGTCGCGCGCATCACCCGCGAGATGGACGTGCTGCTCGCGGCGCAGGGGCTCAGGGCAGGCAGCGTCGGCGAGCGCATGGCCTCGCTCGGCAGGGATGCGCGCTTTCTCCTTCCGGACGACGATGAGGGCCGGCGTCAGGCGCTCGAGCGTTATCAGCAGATCCTCGACGAGATGGCGGCGCGCATTCCGGAGTACGTCCGCACCCTCCCCGGGAAGCACCTCGCGGTCGAGCGCGTGCCGGCGTCACAGGAGAAGGGCACCTCGGGGGCGTATTACCAGCAGGCGGCGATGGACGGCTCGCGCCCCGGCATCTTCTTCGCGAACCTGAGGAGCATGAGCGAGGTGCCGACCTGGAGCATGAAGACCCTCGCCTATCACGAGGGTATTCCCGGCCATCATCTGCAGATCTCGACGGCGCTCGGACTCAAGAACCTGCCGCTGATCCGCGAGCAGACGCTCTACACGGCGTACGCCGAGGGCTGGGCACTCTACGCCGAGCAGCTCGCCGCCGAGATCGGCATGTACCAGGACGATCCGTGGGGCAATCTCGGGCGGCTGCAGCTCGAGCTGCTGCGCGCCGCGCGGCTCGTGGTCGACACCGGCATTCATGCCCAGGGCTGGACCCGCGAGCAGGCGATCTCCTACATGGTCGACACCACCGGCAAGCCGCAAGCCGAACTGGCCTCCGAGGTCGAGCGTTACATGGCGATGCCGGGACAGGCCTGTGCTTATAAGGTCGGCGAGCTCAAGATCCTCGAGCTGCGCGCCAAGGCGCAGGCCGCGCTCGGACCCAGATTCAACCTGAAGGACTTTCACAGCGTGATCCTCGAAAACGGCGGCGTGCCGCTCACACTCCTCGAGCAGCTGGTCGATGAGTGGATCGCGCGCACCCGAGGTACCTCATGACTTCCCGCCGGCGCGAATCGCACCGGGCGGCGGCCGCGGGCCAGCCGCCGCGCTCCGTCCGCTATCGCCACCTCGTCAATCCCTTCGCGCCGGTGCGGATCTTCTCCGACGACCAGGTCGAGAGCATGCATCTCGCCGCGCTCGGCATCCTCGAACGGCAAGGCATGCGCGTGCTGTCACCGCGCGGCCGTACCCTGCTGGCGGCGGCGGGCGCCGCGGTGGACGAGGCGACCCACATGGTCCGCCTCGATCCCGGCATGGTCGCCGCGGCGCTCACCACGGTGCCGCGCGAATTGAACCTCGTCGCCGGCAACCCCGAGCGCAGCTGCCGCGTGGGCGGCCGCAACGTCATCTTCGCGCCGGTCGCGGGACCGCCGAGCGTCAGCGATCTGCAGCGCGGCAAGCGCTCCGGCACGCTCGCCGACTACCGCGATCTGGTGCGGCTGGCACAGGCATTCGACGTGATCCACGTGCTCGGGCAGATGACCGAGCCCGGCGACGTGCCGGTGCACGAGCGCCACCTGGACACGACGCTCGCGCAGCTCACGCTCGGCGACAAGCCGCCCAACTTCTACAGCCGCGGCGCCGGGCAGCTCGGCGACTGCTTCGCGATGCTGCGCATCGCGCACGGCATCGACGAGGAGACCTTCCGCCGCGAGCCGCGCTGCTACAGCATCTGCAACACCAACTCGCCGCTGCAGCTCGACCTGCCGATGAGCGACGGCATCATCGAGTTCGCCCTCAACGGGCAGCTGATGATCGTCACACCCTTCACGCTCGCCGGCGCGATGGCGCCGATCACCATTCCCGGTGCGCTCACGCTCGCCCACGCCGAGGCGCTCTTCGGCATCACGCTCTCGCAGCTCGCGCGGGCCGGCGCCCCGGTCATGTACGGGAGCTTCACCTCGAACGTCGACATGAAGTCGGGCTCACCGGCCTTCGGCACGCCCGAGTACGCCAAGGCGGCATTCGGCGCCGGCCAGCTGGCGCGGCGCATCGGCGTGCCGTGGCGCTGCTCGAGCGCCACCGCGAGTAATGCGCCGGACGCGCAGGCGGCCTACGAATCGCAGATGAGCCTCTGGGGCGCGCTGCTCGGCGGCTGCCATTTCGTGCTGCACGCCGCCGGCTGGCTCGAGGGCGGCCTCACCGCCTCCTGCGAGAAGTTCATCCTGGACGTCGAGATGCTGCAGATGTTCGCCGAGCTCTTCCAGCCGGTACCGGCCTCGAGCGATGACCTCGGGATCGAGGCGGTCGCGGAGGTTGGTCCCGGCGGGCATTTCTTCGCCGCCGCGCACACCATGCAGCGCTACCGCGACGCCTTCTACAGTCCGCTGGTCTCCGATTGGCGCAACTACGGCCAGTGGTTCGACGACGGCGCGAAGACCGCCACCGAGCGGGCGAGCGCCGTGTGCCGCAACACCTTGAGCGCCTTTCACCCGCCGGCGATGGACCCGTCGGTCGCCGAGGCGCTCGAGGCCTTCGTCGCGCGCCGCCGTGCCGAGGGCGGCGCCCCACCCCAGACCTGAAGTCAGCGTATCCGCAGCACGATCTTGCCGAGCACGTGCCCGGCCGCCATGCGCTGCTGCGCCTGGGCGGCTTCGCTGAGCGGGAATTCCGCCGCGATCGGCACTTCGAGCTTCGCAGCCTGGACCGCCGCGTTGAGCCGCTGGTACTCCTGCGGTCCCGTGAGCGCGTCGTACTTGACGACGGGCAGTCCTGCCCGCGCCTGCGGCTCGGGGCGCACGCCGCTCGGGAATGCCACCCGCCCGCCGGGCTTGAGCGCATCGATGCAGGCCTCGAGCGCCTCGCCCCCGGCGAGCGCCAGTACCGCATCGACGCCGCCCGGCGCGAGCTCGCGCGCGGCGGCGCGGAGGTCACCGTGCCGGCCGTCTACCGCGGCGCTCGCGCCGAGGCGCTTCACGAAAGCGATGCCATCCTCGCCCGAGGCGGTCGCGAGCACCTTCGCGCCCCGCAGCTTCGCAAACTGCAGCGCGAGGCTGCCGACGGCGCCCGAGGCGCCGTGAATGATGAGCGTCTCGCCGGACCTGATGTGCAGCGCGTCGTCGATTCCCTGCAGCGCCGTGAGTGCGCTCACGGCCATCGCGCCCGCGTCCTTGAGACTGATGCCCGCAGGCACGTGCCCGACCGCCTTGGCGGGCACGGCGACATATTCGGCGTAGAAACCGCCCTGGGCGTTGTTCCACACATAGGAGTAGACCGGATCGCCGACCTTGAAGCCGCGCACCTCGGAGCCCACCGCGGCAATCGTGCCCGCGCCGTCGACGCCCAGCACGACGGGAAAGCTCTGAGTCTTCCAGTAGTCGAGGCGCTCGCGCACGTCGATGTCCCAGGGGCCGACACCGGCGGTGTCGAGCGCGATCAGGACCTCATCCGGCCCTGGCTTCGGGACCGGCAGCTCGTGCAACGTCAGGACCTCGGGGCCGCCCTTGCGATCGATGGCGGCGGCCCGCATGGTCGCCGGCAAAGAGACGGGGCCTGCGCCGCCATCGGCTGCGGCCACCTGGAGGTCGGCGGCGAGACAGGCGAGTATGAGCACCGCTGCGATCCGGGACGGTGGCATAGCAACGACTCCTGACCGGGTTTGGCTGTCGCATCATAAGATCGGCACGGACCGGCGCATCGCCGGGTGGCCGGCGCCCCGCCGCACGGTATCAACGGCTGGGCTTGCGCGCGTACTCGCGATCGAACAGCGCCTCGAGATCCGGGTGGACGCCGCGCATGGGATCGACCACCGCCTTGGCCCAGTCGAAATACTCGCGCTGGCGCTGCAGCGACCAGTCGGTGGGCGGTGAGATCAGAATATCGCGCAGGTTGCAGATCTTGTCGGCGAGCTTCACCAGCTTCGCGCGGCGGCTCAGGTGCGCAGCGTGCTCGACCTGCAGCCGCTTGCGCTCGGCCTTCGGCAGAGTCTTGTCGTCGGTCACCTCGCGGACGATGTCCGCCACCTCCCGGCCGAAATTCTGCTCGAGGTCCTCGAAGCTGGTCGCGGTGTCCTCCACCGTGTCGTGCAACAGCGCCGCCATCAGCACCTTCGGGTCGCGCTCACCGCGCTCTGCCAGCAGATTGGCGAGGGCCAGCGGGTGATTGATGTAGGGCGAGGCATCCTTGCCTTTGCGCCGCTGATCCCGATGACGCTCAGCGGCGAAAGTGGCGGCGCTCAGCACCCTCGAGAGCGCATCCGCTGGGGCTGATGTCATAGGACCCATTGTGCCAAAGGCCGGCTTGCGCCGCCCGCAGCGCGCACGTAGTGTTCCCGCTCATGCACAAACTGGGCGGCGGATGCCATTGCGGCAACATCCGCGTCGAGCTCGAGCTGACGCGCAGCGCCGGTGCCTATAATCCGCGCGCCTGTGATTGCGACTTCTGCCGCAAGCACCGGGCCGCGTATGTGTCGGACCCGCAGGGCTCGCTCCTCATCCTCATCAGGGACGAGCGCGACTGCGGCAAGTACGCGCAGGGCAGCGGCCAGGCGGAGCTGCTGCTGTGCAGGAATTGCGGTGTGCTGGTCGCTCCACTCTATCGGGACGCCGGACGCCTGTACGCCACGGTGAACGCCAACGTCGTGGAAGGTGTCGCCTTCGGCGCGCAACAGCCGGTGTCGCCGCGGACGCTCTCGGCGGAGGACAAGGCCAGGCGCTGGAAGGAGCTGTGGTTCTCCAACGTCACGCTCCGGGCGGGTAGCCGAGTCGGATAGCTCGCCTCCGCCCATGTCAAACGCGCAACTCACCGATCTCGAGAGCCTGCGGGCCTATCTGACGGCACGGATCGCGCCGGCGCGGGCCCTGGGTGTGAGGCTCGAGGCCCTGGATCCGGTGACCTTGAGCGCTCCGCTCGCGGCGAATCTCAACGACAAGGGAACCGGATTCGCGGGAAGCCTGTTCTCGGTGGCGGCGCTCGCCGGCTGGGCGCTCGTCACGCGCTGGTGCGCCACCGAGTCCGTCGACGCCGAAGTGGTGCTGCAGAGCTCGAGCGCGCGGTTCCTCGCGCCGGCGCGCGCGGACTTTCGCGCGATAGCCCACGAGCCCCCCGCCGGGCAGCGGGACAGGCTGAGACGCATGCTCGCCCGCAGCGGTCGCGGCCGCGCCGAGGTCGCGGTCGACGTCAAGTGTCACGAGGCGCTAGTGATGAGCTTCACTGGCGCTTACGCCGTGATTGCGAGCGCTCGGGCCAGTTGAGGGCGCACGCCCTCGGCAACACGCGCTGGTGCGGCGCCGAGTCGGCTCGGCTAGACTCTCGCGCTCCCGCAGGCCGGACAAGAAGGAAGACCATGAGCCGCCATCCAATCACCTCGCGCCTTACGTGGGCTCTCGCACTGATCTCGTGCGCGGCGCTTTCGGCCGCAACCGGCGCCCAGGAACGCAAGAGCGAGGGCGAGCCGGAGAAGACCGAGGGCCACAAGTTCGAGCCCTTCAAGCCCGAGGCGGTGACGACCAGCGGCAGCGTCAGCATCGGCGGGCGGGCGCTCGCCTACCAGGCGATCGCCGGCACGCTCATCGTTCACCCGCGCGGCTGGGACGACGTGCCGCGCGACCCCAGCGCCAAACCGCCAGCCGGAGGCGCGGACGAGGGCGCCGACGCCAATCCGACCGCCGAAGCCTCGATGTTCTACGTCTACTACTCCAAGAGCGGCGCCGGCGCGCGGCCGGTCACATTCTTTTACAACGGCGGCCCCGGCTCCTCGACCATGTGGCTGCACATGGGCGCATTCGGTCCGCGCCGCATCGTGACCGCGACCGATGCGCACACCCCGGCGGCGCCCTACTCGCTGGTCAACAACGCCTACAGCCTCCTCGATGCCACCGATCTGGTCTTCATCGATGCTCCCGGCACCGGCTTCAGCCGCATCGCCGGCAAGGACAAGGAGAAGGCGTTCTTCGGCCTCGACCCGGACGCTTATGCCTTCAGCGAGTTCATCACCCAGTTCCTCACCAGGTACGGCCGCTGGAACTCGCCCAAATACCTCTTCGGCGAGAGCTATGGCACGCCGCGCTCGGCGGTGGTGGTCAATCAGCTGGAGTCAGAGCGCTCGGTCGACCTGAACGGAGTCATTCTCCTCTCGCAGATCCTCAGCTTTGACCTGAGCCCCGACCGGCCGACCGGTAATCCGGGGGTCGAGCTGCCGTACGAAACGGTGTTGCCGACTTATGCGGCCACTGCCTGGTACCACAAGAAGCTTCCGGGCGAGCACCCGAGTCTCGAGGCGCTGCTCGCCGAGGTCGAGCAGTTCGCCATGGGCGACTACGCGCGGGCGCTGGCGGCCGGCTCGGAGCTCACCGCAAGCGATCGCGCCGCGGTCGCGCAGAAGCTGCACGAGTACACCGGGCTGCCGGTCGACTACATCCTCAAAGCCGATCTGCGCATCGATGGCGGAGAGTTCCGCCAGAACCTGCAGAGCGATGGCGGCCTCACCACCGGACGGCTCGACAGCCGCTTCTCCGGTCCTGACCTCGATCCTCTGAGTCAACGCGCCGAGTACGATCCGCAGTCCGCCGCCCTGAGCTCCGCTTATGTCTCGGCGTTCAACGACTACGCGCGCAAGGAGCTGCGCTACGGCGAAGGCAAGATCTTCAAGCCCAGCATCCAGACCTTCCGCACCTGGAACTTCGCGCACCAGCAGCCCGGGCAGACCCAGGGGCCGCCCCTCTCGCCGCGCCAGGGAGTCAACGTACTGCCGGACCTCGCCAACGCGATGAAGCTCAACCCGAATCTCAAGGTGCAGCTGAACGCCGGCTACTTCGACCTCGCGACCCCGTTCTACCAGGGCGTCTACGAGATGCATCACCTGCCGATGCCGCAGAGCCTGCAGTCGAACATCGAGTTCCGGTTCTACGATTCAGGGCACATGGTCTACGCCAAGGACGCCTCGCTCCGGCAGCTGCACGACAACGTGGCGGACTTCATCCGCCGCACCAGTCACACCGGCGAGTAAGGGGAGCCAGGCTCCGCTCCGGCCTCTATCGCAGCAGCGCGCCCATCACCGGTGTCGCCGTCGGCTGTGCGCCCATGATGTAGATCTGGTTGTTGGCGGACTCGTAGAGGACTACCGGCGCGCTGCCGAAGGTGGTCGCGGAGTTGAGCGTCGCAGTCGCCCGTCCCGTGGCGGTGTCGAGCGTGTAGGCGCAGGGCGCGCCGTTGCAGCTGCCGCCCGCCGTATTGTCGGCGAGCGTGCCGCTGGTGGCCGTCGCCGCATTGATGGTGATGCTCGTCACCGGCAAGGGCGGCGGCGTCGGCAAGTTCCTCCGACCGTAATGGTCGGCGCGCTGCGCCGCGTCATCGCGGGCCGCGCTGCTCAGGTCCGCAGATAAGAAGCGCCGTTCACATCGAGAATGGCGCCCGTCATCGCCGGCGGCGCATCGAGCACGCAGAACGCGACGACCTGCGCGACCTCCTCGGGCGTTGCGACGCGGCCCAGCGGCTGGTCGGCGATCACCGCCTGGTCGCTGATCGCCGCCGCCACTCGCGCCGTGGACACCCAGCCGGGCGCGACGACGAATGCATAGACGCCCTGGGGCGCCAGCGCCTTCGCCATCGACTGACTGAAGGCGTTCAGTCCCGCCTTGCTGGCGGCGTACGCAGGCGCGGCGGGCTCGCCGCGAAAGGCGCCGCGCGAGGACACGCTGACGATCCTGCCGCCGGCCCGCTTCGTCATGGCGCGCGCGGCGCAGTAGGAGAGGTGCGCGGCGCCGGTCAGATTGATGGCGAGGGTACGTTGCCAGGCCGCGGTCCACGCCGCATAGTCGGTCGCGAGCGGCGGATGGTCGGGAAAGATTCCGGCGTTGTTCACCAGCGCATCGAGAGGGTGCTGCGCATCGGCCTCGTGCCACAGCCGTTCGACGGCCGCAGGATCGGCGAGATCGGCCTGCACCAGAGCGTGCCCATGGCCCGCGAGGGCGCGCCGGGTCGCATCCGCGGACGCGCGGTCTGCCTGATAGTGCATCACGACGCTGACACCGCGCGCAGCCAGCGCCCTGGCGATCGCCGCGCCGATCCCTCCCGAAGCTCCGGTGACGAGTACGTGCATCGTGCTGCTCCTGCGGGCTCTAGAGGCTGACTTCCTGACCCACGCCGCGGTGCCGTGCCGCGTCATACACGGCCTTGGCGACGTACAGATCGTAGAGCGCCATGCCGGCCGATTTGTAGGCCGTCGTGCCCGCGACGTCGATGGCGCGGCGTCCCGAGGCGAGCTCGCCGATGGTAAAGAGATCCGCCTCCTTGAGGATACCGCGCTCGACCGGCCACACGGCCTCGCCCACCTCATGGCGCGCAAAGTCCGAGTCGAGTACCAGGTGGCCCGCGAGCCTGAACACTGCCTCGGGAAGCTCGCACATGTCGCGCTCGTAGGAGCCGATGGCAATGAAGTGCTTGCCGGAAAGCAGACCCGGGTCATCGGGTATCACCGGCTCGGCGGAGGTCGTCGCCGTGACGATCACGTCCGTGCGCGCCAGCACCTCGCGCGCGCTCCCGCACTCGACGACACTCACTCCCGCTGCATGCGCCGCCAGCGTGGCACGGAACCGGTCGAAGGCGGCCGCCGAGCTGCGCAGCGCATACACCGTGCGGATCGGCCGCACCGCGCACGCCGAGATTGCCTGCCAGGCTCCCTGTACCCCGGCTCCGATGACACCCAGGGACGCGGACACGACCGGAGTGGCGTGCTTGACGCCCAGCGCGCCGACCGCGCCGGTGCGCATGGCGGTCAGCGCCGCGGCGTCCATGATCGCGAGCGGCAGTCCGGTGCCGGCATCGGCGAGGATCATCAGCCCGCTGGTGACCGGCAGCTGGCGCTCGGCGTTGCCGGGCACGACGGAAACCAGCTTCACTGCTACGGCGCCGGCCCCGATTGCGGGCATCGTGAGCAGCGTCCCGCGCGCCCACTTGATGTGCTGGCGCTGGGGCACGATGGAGTCTGCGCCATCCAGCATGGCGAGCGCCGCCGACTCCACTATCCCAACCGTCTCGGCCGGAGTCAGGAGGCTCAGCACGTCATCGGAACCGAGCGCGATCATGTGAGGGACGCTGGCCTTCGCACGCTGTCCGGGATCCGCGGATAATATCGCCGGATGCGAACGGAGCCACACAAATGAGAATTCTTGCGCTGCTGGCGCTCATGGCCGCCGCCGGGACCGTGGCGACCGCCCAGGAACCCCCGATGGGGCCGCTGCGTCCCGACCAGGTCGCGTTCCGCACGCTCTATAAGGAGATGGTCGAGACCAACACCACGCTCTCGAGCGGCAGCTGCACGCTGCTCGCGGAGCGCGTCGCCGCGCATCTGCGCGAGGCGGGATTCACCGACCATGACATCACGCTGTTCTCGGTCGCCGATCATCCGAAAGAAGGCGGCGTGGTCGCGGTGCTTAGCGGCAGTTCGAAGACGGCGAGGCCCATGCTGCTGCTCGGTCATCTCGACGTGGTGGAGGCCAAGCGCGCGGACTGGACGCGCGACCCGTTCACGCTCATCGAGGAGAACGGCAACTTCTACGGCCGCGGCACCGCCGACATGAAGGGCATGGACGCCGCCTGGGTCGATGCGCTGATGCGCTTCAAGCGTGACGGCTACCGCCCGAGACGCACCGTCAAGATGGTGCTCACCTGCGGCGAGGAGACTACCGGCGCGTTCAACGGCGCCAATTGGCTCGCGCAGAACCGGCCCGAACTCATCGCGGCGGCCTTCGCGCTCAACGAGGGCGGCGGCGGCCGCACGGACGGGCACGCGAAGCTCCTCGAGCAGACGCTCCAGGTCGGGGAGAAGGCGGCACAGAACTATCTCGTGGAGGCCACCAATCCCGGCGGCCACAGCTCGATTCCGATACGCGATAACGCAATCTACGAGCTCGCCGAGGCGCTGCTCAAGGTGCGCGATCATGAGTTTCCGGTGAAATTCACCGACACCACCCGGGAGTTCTTCGCCCGGGCCGGAGCCGCGCATGACGACGAGCTGGGGCACGCGATGGTGGCGCTGGCGAAGAAGCCGGACGACCGCGCGGCCGAGGCCATCGTCTCTCGCGATCGCCGCTACCACAGCATGCTGCGCACCACCTGCGTGGCGACGCTCCTAACCGGCGGTCACGCCGAGAACGCGCTGCCGCAGCGCGCCACGGCCAATGTCAACTGCCGCATCTTCCCCGGGGAGACCGTGGAGGAGACGCGCGCGGCGCTCGTGGCCGCGATCGCCGACCCGCGCATCATGGTCACCGCAGAGCAGGCGCGAGGGCCGGTGGCCCAGCCGCCGCCGCTCGATCCGAGGATCATGGGTCCGGCCGAGAGGCTGGTGGCGCGCTACTTTCCCGGCGTGCCGCTCGTTCCCACGATGTCGACGGGCGCTACCGACGGCATTTACCTCGAGGCCATCGGCATCCCGGTCTACGGCGTGCCTGGATTCTGGGCGGACCCGGACGGCAACGGAGTCCACGGCCTCAACGAGCGGCGCAGCGTCCGCGCCCTGTATGTCGGCCGGGACTTCCTCAACGACCTGATCAAGGCCTACGCGGACGCGGAATGAGCCAGGCCGTGCACCCCAGGGCGCACCGCGCGCGCCACGCGGCGCTGCTCGCCGCGCTGGCGCTCGGCGCCTGCGTGCCGTTCGCGGGCTACGCGGACCAGACCGCGATGACGGGCGGGGTCTTCCGCGTCACCCCGGTGCGGCCGGTGGCGGAGCTGCTGCCCCTGGCGCTGGCCGCGGCGCCGCCTGCGGAGAGCGGTGAGTTCCGGCCCACCGATCTCGTGGAGCTGACTTCTCTCGACCCGACGATCCGGCTCGACATCCGCTACGCGGGCACGCGTAACTTTCTCGGCACACCGCTCTACAGCCAAGCGCGCGCCTTCCTGCAGCGGCCGGCGGCAGAGGCCCTGCTGCGCGTGCAACGCTCGCTCACCGGCGAGGGCTACGGCCTGCTGGTGCACGACGCCTACCGGCCGTGGTACGTGACCAGGATATTCTGGGACGCCATGCCCCCCGAGCTGCACAAGTACGTCGCCGATCCCGCGCAGGGCTCGCGCCATAACCGCGGTTGCGCGGTCGATCTGACGCTCTACGAGCTCAAGAGCGGCCGCGAAGTCGAAATGCCGAGCCTGTACGACGAGGCCACCGAGCGCGCCTACCCAGGCTACACCGGCGGTACTGCCGCGCAGCGCCGCATGCGCGACCTGCTGCGGCGGCAGATGGAGGCGCAGGGGTTCGAAGTCTACGAGTTCGAGTGGTGGCACTTCGACTATCGTGAGTGGAGATCGTATCGGATCGAGAACCTGCGCTTCGAGGACCTCGGCGTGCCGAAGTGACGCGTTAATTCTTGAGCTTGTAGCCCGTCCTGAAAATCCAGCGAACCAAGGCGACGCACAGCACCAGGAAGCACAGGGTCGCCGCGGCGCTCGCCAGCACGTTCACATCGGCCGTGCCGTAGAAGCTCCAGCGGAAGCCGCTGATCAGGTACACCACGGGATTGAAGAGCGTGATCTTCTGCCACAGCGGCGGCAGCATGCTGATCGAGTAGAACGCGCCGCCCAGAAAGGTGAGCGGCGTCAGGATCATGAGCGGCACCACCTGCAGCTGCTCGAAGCTGCCGGCCCACACGCCGATGATGAAGCCGAGCAGACTGAAACTCAGCGCAGTGAGGATCAGGAACACCACCATCCACACCGGGTGCAGAATCTCGTAGGGCACGAACACCCGCGCCGTCGCGAGGATCAGCACGCCGAGCATCACCGACTTGGTGGCCGCCGCACCCACGTAGCCGATCAGCACCTCGATGTAGGAGACCGGCGCCGACAGCAGCTCGAAGATCGTCCCCGACCACTTGGGCAGATAAATGCCGAACGAGGCATTTGCGACGCTCTCGGTGAGGATCGACAGCATGATGAGTCCCGGCACGATGAACGAGCCGTAGCCGACGCCGTCCACGCGGCCCATGCGCGCCCCGATCGCGGCGCCAAAGACCACGAAGTAGAGTGCGGTCGACAGCACCGGCGCGGCGATGCTCTGCATCAGCGTGCGGAAGGTGCGCGCCATCTCGAAACGATAGATCGCCCGGATCGCGTGGACGTTCATGCCCGCTCGCTCACCAGGCCCACGAAGATTTCCTCGAGCGAGCTTTCGCTCGAATGCAGGTCCTTGAAGTCGATATTGAGCTCACCGAGGCGCTTGAGGAGCGCCGGGATGCCGGTCTCGCGCTCGTGAGCATCGAAGCTCAGGACCAGGGTATTGCCGCCATCGGCGAGCTCGAGCGGATAGGCCGCAAGAGCGGCCGGAATCGCCGCCAGTGGCTGCTGCAGGTGCAGGATCAGCTGGCGCTTGCCGAGCTTGCGCATGAGCAGCGCCTTGTCCTCGACCACGATCAGCGCGCCCTTGTTTATCACGCCGACGCGGTCGGCCATCTGCTCGGCTTCCTCGATGTAGTGCGTCGTGAGGATGATGGTGACGCCGCTCGCGCGCAGCCGCCGCACCAGCTGCCACATGTCGCGCCGCAGCTCGACGTCTACCCCCGCGGTGGGCTCGTCGAGGAACAGGATCGTCGGCTCGTGCGCGAGCGCCTTGGCGATCAGCACGCGCCGCTTCATCCCCCCCGAGAGGGTCATGATCTTCTCGTCCTTGCGATCCCACAGGGACAGCTCGCGGAGAATGCGCTCGCAGCAGGCCGGATCCGGCGCCCGGCCGAACAGCCCGCGGCTGAAGTTGACCGTCGCCCAGACGCTCTCGAAAGTGTCGGTGTGCAGCTCCTGCGGCACGAGCCCGATCCTGGCCCGGGCCGCCCGATAGTCGCGCACGATGTCGTAGCCGTCCGCCAGCACGGTGCCCGCGCTCGGCGTGACGATGCCGCAGATGATGTTGATGAGGGTGGTCTTGCCGGCGCCGTTCGGGCCGAGCAGCGCGAAGATCTCGCCGCGCTCGATCGTGAGCTCGATATCGTGGAGCGCGGTGAGGCCGTTGGCGTAGGTCTTGCGCAGCCCCGCGACGCGCACGACCGGCGCGGAGCCGGCCGGCCGCGGCGAGCTGGCGGCACTCGCTCCCATCACGAACGCATGCTCGAGTGAAATCCGGGCATTTTTGCCCTAACCTTGCTCACCAAACTCCGCCCTGCCACCCATGTCCGACGCCGAGCCCACCGATCCGCCGCGCCCGCCCCCTGCGGTGTTCCTGAGCTATGCCTCCGAGGACCGCAAGGCGGCGCAGTCCCTCAGGGACGCTCTGCAGACCTATGGACTCGAGGTCTGGTACGACGAGAGCGGACTCGACGGAGGAGACGCGTGGGACCAGAAGATCCGCAGGCAGATACGTGAGTGCGATTTTTTCATGCCGGTCATATCCGCGCAAACCGATGCGCGCCCCGAGGGTTATTTCCGCAGGGAGTGGCGCCTGGCGGTCGAGCGCACCCTCGACATGGCCGACGATCACACCTTTCTCCTGCCCGTCGTCATCGACGACACCCTGCAGGCGCGCGCGCGCGTTCCGGAGAAGTTTCTCGCCGTGCAGTGGACGCGCGCGCCGGCCGGACAGGCGACCGCCGCCCTCGAGTCGCTGTGCCGCCGGCTCCTCGCCGGGGAGAGCGAGGGGTCTGCGTCTTCGCAGCCGGCGCCGGATCAGGCCGCCCGGGCCGGTTCACGACCGCCGCGCGGCTGGTACCCGGAATTCCCGCGTGAGGAGCCCGGACAGCGGCTACGTTTCCTTGCGCATGTCGTCGGCTGGCTGCTGCAGGCGGCCTGGATATCCTTCAGGCGCCTGCCCCGCTGGATAAGGCTGATCGTCTGGATCTGGCTGGCCATTGCGCTGCTGTCCCGCGGCTGCTCCTTGAGCCGCCAATGGGACAAGGACGAGTCGCCACCCACTCCGCCCAAGGTACCGAGCGGCACGAGCATCTCACCGGCGGACGCCCGCAAACTCCACGACATCGCCGACAGCTATCAGGGGAGCGCCAACAAGTCGGACGTGGCGAAGCTCGGCGTTGAGATCGCGCAGACCTTTGCCAGCGAGCTCGGCAAGGAGATCGCCGCGGCCAAGAGCCCGAGCCCGCTGCTGGCGATCCCGTTCGGCGCCCCGTCCGGCGATCCGACAGCGCAGAAGCTCGCGGACGCCACCTTCGCGCAGGTGTACGGGCGGCTCGCGCTCTCCCATCGCGGACGCGTGGGACTCACGCAGGAGCCGCTCGCCTCCCTCGACAGCGCCGCAGCACTCGCGCGCGGCCGCGAGAGCCAGGCGAAGTACGTGCTGTTCGGCGCCGTAGACCCCAAGTCGCCGCCCCAGCACCTCACGGTGCAGCTGCTGTCGGTGGAGGATGGCGCGGTGACCTGGTCCGAGTCCTATGCGGTAGCGGGCGCCGACCCGGCCGTCATTGCGGCGCAGGTGGACTCCAAGGTGCACGCTGCGGAAGACGATTGAAGGCGAACGTCGTAAGATCGCGGCGCATGGTCTCAAATCGTGGCTGACTCGAAGCTCCGCTATCCGGACGAGCTGCGCCTCAAACCCGGCGTCTCCCTCAGTCAGACGCGCTTTGCGCTCGCCAACTTCTGCCTGAGCCACTTTGGCGCCGACGGCCAGTACTACGCGGACGTGATCGAGCTGTGCATCGACGCGAGCCGCCTGCAGGAAGCGCTCAACACCATCGTCACCGAGGTCGCCAAGCGCTGCCCGGATCGCATGCCGGCGCTCGCCGCCTGCGTGCGCGAGGCAAACGACACCGATCTGGAGAGCTCCGCATCGGGACTTCGTGCGGCCCCCCGCGGCACTCCTCAGGCCCAGCCGGCTGCCAGGACGTCGGCCGCGCCGCCCGCAGGGGCCGCGCCACGCGCCGCGCCGACCCGGCCGGCCGCATCCACGGATCCGCTGCGGCTCGCGCCCGGGGTATCGCTCGCCCAGAGCCGTTTCGCGCTATCGGAGTTCTGTCTCGATCAGTTCGGCGCCCGCAGCCAGCCGCTGGTGGATGCCATCAACGGCGCCGCCGACCTGTCCGGCCTGCAGCTGCTCCTCAGCCGGATCGGCGCAGAGGTCAAGGAACACCACCGCGACGCGCTGCCGAAGCTGATCGACTGCGTGCGCGAGATCAACGCGACCGGCGAGTAGCGCGCGGCGCGTTCACGAGGGTGAGAGCTTGAAGCGCCCGATCGACTTCTCGAGCAGCGCCAGGGTGCGGCTGATGCCCTTGGTCTGCCGCAGCAGCTCCTGGGACGCTGCCTCGTCGCGGCCGCGCTGGAAGGCGTCGTAAGCGGTCGCGAACTTGAGCGACTGTGCGTTCACCTCGGCGGCCCCGCCGCTGACGGCGGACACCAGGTTCTTGAGCTTCAGCTGCATCACCTTGAGAGAGGACATCAGACTGTCCTCGCGCTTGCCGGCCACCCCGATGTCGACCGCCAGGTCGCCGTCGGCGATCTTCTTCATGTACTCCGCGGCCAGGCGCGGCTCCCCGCCGAGCAGCTGCAGCACCTTGCGGTCGAGCAGCAGGAACAGCGTCAGCGAGATCGCCGCACCGATCAGCAGTCCCGCCAGCCCGACCCCGTAGCCGACCGAGCGGCTCACCGCGTGCAGCTCGTCAGCGGGATACGCCGAGACGATCGTGAGTCCCCACTCCGGCAGCGGCGTGCGATCGACCACCCACGAGCCGTCCTTGTTGTCGACGTGCTGCTGCACCTGCTCCTTGGTGGTCCACGAGGGCAGATAGCGCACCGTCTTGTCGTCGATGACGGCGACGAAGCCGCTCTGCAGCACGTGGGCGCGGTCGAGCGCGTCGCTCAACACCGGCAGCTCGGCCTTGTAGCCCACGTAGGTGATGCCGATGTAGTCGCCGTTCTTCGCATAGAGCGGCTCGTAGCCCGTGATGTAGGGACTGCCGAGGATATCGACCACGCCGTAGAAGGGCACGCCCTGACTCAGGGCCGCGTAAGCCCTGGTGGTATTGTTGAGCTCGGTGCCGACGGCACGCTTGCCGTTGTCCTTCATCACGTTGGTGGTGATGCGCACGAAGCGGTCGCCGTCCTTGGAGAAGATGGTCGCCGTGCCCTTCACCATGCGGGTCACGTAGTCGACGAACTCGAAGTTCCCGGCCTGACTCTTGCCGGCGACGATGATGTCGTTGACGGTCTTGTCGGCGACCGTCACCGGCGGACCCTTCTCGGCGCCGCCGTGCGAGCTGATCTGGTCCTTGAGCAGGTTCATGCCGCCGTGGGTGCGCTCTTCCATCAGCGTCTCGGTGGTGACGAACGCTGCCTGGATCGCGGTGACGTTGTCCGCCACCTGCTGCTTGACCAGCACCTCCTCGTGGTGCGTGGCCCACACTGAGAAGCCAACTGCACCGAGGCTCACCAGCAGCAGCGCCACGGTCGCCACGGGGAGCACCACCTGAAAGCGAAATCCACGAAACACGGCCTGCCTCCTGACCTCAGAGAAAGGGTTCGGACCCGGTAATTTGCGCGCTCCGCGGCCGCGTTCGATGTCTACGGCGTCGCAGAAATCGACGCTTACACCCCACCGGCATGCCGCAGCGGTTGCGAAAATGCGCGCCAGCGCACGCTGTGACCGCGCGGCCCAGGGTTGTCGGGCTGCTTGTAATAGAGCGCGGCCGCCCTACACTGCGCCGTCGGAACGGACCCACCCCGGAGAAGCCATGCGTATCGCTGTCATCGTCGCCGCCGCGCTCGCCGCGCTCGGCCTCGCTCCCGCCCTGCCCGCGGAGACCACGGTCGTCACGGCCGCCCGCATGGTGGATGTCCTCGCGGGCCGCGAGGTCGACCGGCCGCAGATCCTGATCACCGACGGTCGCATCGCCGCCGTGGGTCGCCGGGGCGATCCCGCGCCTGCGGACGCGCGCAAGCTCGACCTCGGAGACCGGACGCTCCTTCCCGGCCTCATCGACATGCACGTACACCTGACCTCGGATCCGCTCATCAGTGGCTACCGCCGGCTCGAGCTCACGGACAGCTTCTGGACGACGGTCGGAGTTGCCAATGCGCGCCGCACCCTCGACGCGGGCTTTACGACCGTGCGCAACGTCGGCTCGCACGACTATCAGGACGTCGGACTCATGCAGGGCATCAATCGCGGCTACATCGCCGGGCCACGCATCGTGCCCGCAACCTATGCGATCGGCTCGACCGGCGGGCATTGCGACGCCACGCAATTCCCGCCGTCGATCACCACTCCCAGCACACAGATCGCGAACTCGCCGGACGAATATCGGGCGCTGGTGCGCACGGTGCACAAGTACGGCGCCCAGGTCATCAAGGTATGCATGACCGGTGGCGTGCTCTCGAAGACCGACAGCGTCAGCGCGCAGCAGGTGTCGCCCGATGAGATCAAGGCCATCGTCGACGAAGCGCACCGCCTGGGCCTGCGCGTCGCCGTGCATGCGCACGGCACCGAGGGAATCAACGACGCGCTGCGCGCCGGGGTCGACACCATCGAGCACGCCAGCCTGGCCGACGCCGAGAGCTTCAGGCTCGCCAGGGAGCACGGCGCCTGGTTCGACATGGATATCTACAACGACGACTATATCCTGGCCGAGGGCGCGAAAAACGGCGTGTTCGCCGAGAGCCTGGACAAGGAGCGCAAGATCGGCCTCCAGCAGCGGCAGACTTTCCGCGCCGCACACGCCGCCGGGGTCAAGATGCTCTTCGGCACGGACGCCGGCGTTTACCCGCACGGACAGAACGCGCGGCAGTTCGCCAAGATGGTCGAATGGGGAATGACCCCGATGGAGGCGATCCAGGCCGCCACCCGCAATGCGGCGGAGGCACTCGGTCAGAGCGCGGATGTCGGCGCCCTCGCGCCCGGGCGCTACGCCGACCTGATTGCAGTGGACGGCGATCCGCTCAAGGACATCCACGCCCTGGAGACGGTCGCAGTCGTCATGAAGGGCGGAGTGATCGTGAAGGGCGCCGTGCCCTGAGGCGCTACCAGATGCCGCCGAGCGCCACGGTGATCGCCTCACCGTTCACCCCGCCCGCGGCGTCGCTGCACAGGAACGCGATCACCTCGGCGACCTCGCGCGGCTCGAGCACACGGTTCTGCGGATAGATCGCGGCGCGCTCGCGCCACACCTGCTCGACGCTCACGCTGCGCCGCTCGGCTTCGGTCTTCGCCGAGCGCTCCGCCATCGCCGTGCGCACCCAGCCGGGGAGCACCGCGTTGGACGTGACCCCGAAGGGACCGGCATCCTGGGCGATGGCGCGCGCGAGCCCGATCAATCCATGCTTGGAGGCGCTATAGGCACTGCCGGACCGCTCGGCCTTCTCTCCGGCGGTCGAGCTGGTGAATACCAGCCGGCCGAAGCCGCGCTTGCACATGCCGCCCACCGTGAGCCGCGCCAGCTCGAAGGGACCATCGAGGTTGATGCGCATCGTCTCGCGCCAGACTTCCCAGTCCTGCTCCCACACGAGCCGCTCGTGAGCCGAGCCGATGCCGTGGTTCACGACCAGCACTTCGACCGGGCCGAGCCGCCGCTCGGTCTCAGCAACCGCCAGGGCGCAGCCCTCGCGGGTGCCGAGGTCCGCCGCGAGGTACTCGAGCCCGACGGCTGCGAGCTCCGTGGCCGTGCGCGCCACGACCATGACGCGCGCTCCCGCGGCTGAGAGCAGCAGCGCCGCCTCGCGCCCTATCCCCCGGCCGCCGCCCGTAACGAGCGCCACACGTCCGTCCATCGGCCGCTTCCTCATTAATGCTCGCGGCATCGTCCCACGGTAAACTCGCGCGCACAATCATTCCAACAACCCGGCTCCCATGCGCACCAACACACTCCGCTGCTGGCTTATCGTGATCGCGGCTCTCGGCGGCTTCGCGGCCGCCAGCGCCGCCGCGGCCGACTCCGACAAACAGGGCGATTTCAAGTTCCGCTTCGTCGGTCCCCGGGTCGGGAACCGCATCGCCGCGGCCGCCGGAGTGCCCGGCGATCCCGCCGTTTATTACGCCGGCGCGGCCTCCGGCGGGGTATGGAAATCGGTGGACGGCGGAAACCGCTGGGAACCGCTGTTCGACCGGCAGAACGTCGCAGCCATCGGTGCGCTCGCGGTCGCGCCGTCGGAGCCGGGCACCGTGTGGGCCGGCACCGGCGAGGCCTGGGTCATTCGCGACAGCGACGTGATGGGCAACGGCATCTACAAGTCCACCGACGCCGGCCGCACCTGGACGAACATGGGCCTGCCGCAGTCCGGCCGCATCGGCCGCATCGTCATCCACCCCTCGAATCCCGACATCGTGTTCGCCTGCGTTTTGGGACGCGTCACCGGTCCTCAGCAGGAGCGCGGCGTCTACCGCACCAGCGACGGCGGCCAGCACTGGGCGCGGGTGCTGTTCGCGGGCGAGAATGTCGGCTGCTCCGGGCTGTCGCTCGATGCGCACGATCCGCACACCCTGATCGCGGGCATGTGGCAGGTGGAGATGCACACCTGGGGCGAATTGAGCGGCGGCCCGGGTAGCGGCATCTACCTCTCCCACGATGGCGGCACCACCTGGAAGCGGCTGGAGAAGAATGGCCTGCCCGAGGGGCCCCTGGGAAAGATCGATGTGGCGATCGCCCCCAGCAACGCGAATCGCATCTATGCCCTCATACAGACCCGGGACAAGGGATCGGTGTGGAGATCCGACGACGCGGGCAAGCAGTGGAAGCGGGTCAATTCCCAGCGCGCGCTGATCGGACGCGCGGGCTATTACATCCGCCTCGCGGTGTCGACTGGCACTGACAGCGAGGTCTACGTCGCCAACAGCTCCTTCCATCAGTCACTGGATTCGGGCGAGAGCTTCCACGAGGTTCGTTGGGGCGGCGACACGCACGACATCTGGATCGATCCGTCGAACCCCGACCGCTTCGTCATCACGGATGACGGCGGGATGCTCATCACCACGGTGCACGGCCGCGGCTTCCACCGCGTCCAGCTCCCCATCGGCCAGATGTACCACGTGGCCGTGGATGAGCAGGTCCCCTACTACTTCTACAGCAACATGCAGGACGACGGGAACATGCGCGGCCCGAGCGTACCCCTCGGCGGGGAGGAAGGCTGGGACCGGCACATGGGAGGCTGCGAGTCCGGGTTCACCGTTCCCGATCCCGCGGATCCGAGCGTGGTGTGGGCGACCTGCTACGGCGACACCGTAACACGCTGGGATGCGCGCTACCGGCAAGCGCACTCGGTGAGCCCGTGGAAGCACACCCTCGACTCGCCGCCCAACGCCATCAAGTACCGCTGTCATTGGACGCCCCCGCTCGCCATCGATCCCTTCGATCACAACGCGGTCTACTATGGCTGCCAGGTGATCTTCAGAACGACGGATGCCGGCCACAGCTGGTCGGTCGTCAGCCCGGATCTGTCCACCCAGGATCCGGCGCATATCGCTCCTTCGGGCGGCATCGTCGGCGACAACCTCGGGCAGTTCTACGGCGAAGTGGTGTTCGCGATCGCTCCCTCGCGCCTCGAGAAGGGCCTCATCTGGGCCGGCACCAACGACGGGCAGATCTGGTACACGAAGGATTCCGCCGCCAGCTGGGTCAACGTCACGAGCCACGTTGCGGGCCTGCCTCCCGGGGGCACGATCACCAGCATCGCACCCTCGAGCTTCGACGCCGCGAGCGCGTATGTCAGCGTCGACTTTCACCTGGCGGACAACCGTGATCCCTTCATCTTCAAGACCAGCGATCTCGGCAAGACCTGGAAGCGCATCAACGGTAATCTGCCGAAGCATGAGCTGTCGTACGTGCGCGCGGTCACCGACGACCCGAACTGTCCGGGGCTGCTGTTCGCCGGCACCGGCAACGGCCTGTACTACTCGCTCGACGACGGCGGGCACTGGACGGCGCTGCAGAACGGCTTGCCCCCCGCACCCGTCACCTGGGCGGTGGTGCAGCGGGAATTTCACGACCTGGTGGTCTCCACCTACGGCCGCGGACTCTACATCCTCGACGACATCACCCCGCTCGAGCAGCTGGCACGGCACCGCTCCGACGCCGCGGTCGTGCTGTTCGAGCCGCGTAAGACCTATCGCTTCGTGAACGGCGGCGCCGCCCCGCTCAACTTCTCACTCAACACGCCGCCGAAGGAGCCGGTGCAGCTCGAGATCCTCGATACCGAGGGCCACGTGGTGCGCAAGCTCGAGGCCAAGGACACCATCGTCGGCATCAACCGCGTCAGCTGGGATCTGCGCTACGATTCACCCAGGGTCGTGGCGCTGCGGACGCTGGCGCCGGACAATCCGCACATCTGGCAGGAGCCGCGCTTCCGCGACGAGGATTCGCGCCCCATCACGCACTGGGGCTCGAAGCCGGCCGAAGTCGGGCCCATCGTCGCACCGGGCGCCTACGCGGTGCGTCTCAAGGTGGCTGGCCACTCCTACACCCAGCCGCTCACCGTCGTCGGCGACCCGCGCGCGCCCGGCTCGCAGGCGGACATTCAGGCCTCGGTGAACACCCTGGTCAGAATCCGCGACGACATCAGTCATGTCTCCGACTCCGTCAACCAGGTCGAGTGGCTGCGCAAGCAGCTCGAGGTGATCGAGGCCATGCTGCGGCCCGCGAAGGCCCGCGGCAAGGCCCAAGCGATGCTCGCCGAGGAAGGCGACGAGCCGGATGAAGAGCCGGCGCCCGCCCCAGGCGGCGAGCCAGGCGGTGCCGAGAAGGAACAGCGTGCGCAGCTCCTCGAGGCGGCCGAGAGTCTCGACCAGAAGCTCGAAGCCGCCGAATCGCGCCTGGTCTCGCGCGCGCTGCGCAACAGCGACGACAAGTACTTCGTCGAGCCCGACGGCACCTATCTCGATCTCATCTGGCTCAACGCCGAGGTCGGGACCGGCGGCGGCGATGTCGCGGGAGGCGCGGACTTCGCGCCCACCGAGGCCCAGCTCAATTCCCTGAGGACGCTCGAGGCCGAGATCGCCAGCGTCGACTCGCAGCTCAGCGAGGTCCTGCAGCGCGATCTGCCGACACTCAATCAGGCACTGGAGCGTGCGAGCCTCGCGCCCGTGGCACGCTGACTTCCGCGCCACGAGCCGCGCACAGGCGCGGCACGCGGGGTAAGATCGCCGCTGACGGCCGGACGCCGTGCGATGAGGCGCTAGCCACATGTCGCCTGTGCAAGAGAGCTTCCGTCTGCGGCGTGGCGCCGCCCACGCGCTCTGCCTGCTGCTCACGCTTGCGGGGTCGTGGCCCACATCCGCCGACGACGCCAAGCCGCTGACCGCGATCCTCATCACCGCCCGGGCCGAGCTCCCTGACCCCTTCTTCGCCGACTCGGTGGTGCTGGTGATGAACAACCTGGGCCCCGCTCCGGTCGGCGTGGTCATCAACCGGCCGACCCCGCTGGCGGTCTCGCACCTCTTCCCGGAGCTCAAGCGCCTCGCGCCGCTCGAGGACCGGGTGTACTTCGGCGGACCGGTCGAGTTTGAGTCCGTATGGTTCCTGTTTCGCGCCAGCAGGGCGCCCGAGCATGCGATTCGGGCCTGCGACGGTGTCTACCTGAGCGCGAGCCGGGAACTGCTGCTGCGGCTGCTCGAGCGCGAGAAGCCGATGGAGGGCCTGCGGATCTTCGTGGGTCACGCGGGCTGGGGACCCGGTCAGCTCGAGGCCGAGATCGCGCGGGGCGACTGGAAACTGGCGCATGCCGAGCCGGAGGCGATCTTCAGCCGCAAGTCCGAGCACCCCTGGCCCGCGCCGCAGGCCCCAAAGGACGGTACCTGATGCGTGGCGTCTAGGCAGCCTGCGGGACCGCGGGGCGCGAGCGCAGCGTCCGATCGAACAGGAACAAGGCGCCGACCAGCAGTGCCATCGGCAGCAGCCCCAGGGTGAATGCCGTGCGGCCGTCGGTGGCGGCGAAGATGCGGCCCGTGATGAAGGAGCCGGAGGTTCCCCCGAGCGCCGAGAACACCACGATCAGTCCCGTCATCGGCGCGTGCCTGTCGAGCGGCAGCGAGCTCAGCATGGTCGAGCAGATCGTCGGGTAGATCGGGGCGAGGAACAGGCCGAGCACGGCGGGCAGGTACGCAGCCAGCGGCAGGCTCGCCCAGTCGGTGGCGCCGGCACCGCTGGCGCGTACCGACAGCAGCAGCGTGCCTGCCGCGGCGATCAGGCAGCCGATCAGCAGGTTGCGCCAGTAGACGTGGCGCAGGGCGACGCTGGCGCTCAAGCGCCCGCAGGCCAGCGCCCCGGAGTACAGGCTCGCCAACTGCACGCTGAGCGCGACCGGCAGCTGCAGCACCTCACGGTTGAAGGTCGGCAGCCAGGTCTGCACCTGCTGCTCGATCAGCACGTAGAGGAATGCCGCGGCGAGGAATACCAGGACCTCACGGTGCCGCAACAGCTTCAGCATGCCGGGAATCGGCGACTCAGCCGCCGGCTCGGCCGCATGCACTGCCGACTCGTCGAGCCTGGCGAATCCGACCAGGAGCGCCGCCCCCGCGGCGATGGCGGCCAGCAGCCAGTACACGTGCAGCCAGACCGGGTCGCCGGGGTCGTGGCGATTGATGAACAGACTGAACACCCACGAGGTCGACAGGACGCCGACCATGAACAGGCCTTCGAGGAGGCTCGTCAGGCTCGCGTGCTGCCGCGGAGCCGGCGACAGCAGCCCGATCGAGGAATATACCGAGACCTTGACGAGCGCAAAGCCGACGCCGACCGCGACGAACATGAGTCGCGTCGTGAGGAACCCCGGCACCAGCGGCATCGTCGTGCAGGCGAGCGCCACGAAGCCGAGCCCCGATATCATGGCGCGCCGATAGCCGAGCCGCGGTATGTAGGCGGCCGCCGCCAGTGAGGTGATCGCGATCGGCAGGTCCTTGCAGGCATCGAGCGTCGAGGTCGCCACCTTGTCCACGCCGAACGTCAGCATCGACTGCAGAATCACCGGCGCCACGCTGTTGAGCAGCATCGCGAACACGAAGTACGTGGCCGCGAGCGCGACGATCATGATGATTCGGTTCATGCCGCTACCCGGCGAGTTCACTCGGGGGGCAGCGTAACCCACGAGGCGGCTCGCCGCGTCGCTCCGCCCGACAGCCGGCGGCCAGGACCCGCGCCAGCTCCTCGAGCGAGGCGAGGTCGTGCACCGGCAGCAGGCGGTCGACGTGAGGCAGCATGGCGCGAATCCCGCGCGCCCTGGGGGCGAAGGCCGCGTAACGCAGCAGCGGATTCAGCCACACGAGCCGCCGGCAGGAGCGGGCCAGGCGCGCCATCTCGCGCGACAGCTGCTCGGGCTCGGCGTGCTCGAGGCCGTCGCTCAGCAGCAGCACGGTCGATGCTGCGAGCGGCACGCGGCGCGCCCAGCGCCGATTGAATTCCGCCAGGCACGCGCCGATGCGCGTGCCGCCCGACCAGTCCTCCACCGCCGCGACCACATGCGCCAGCGCCTCGTCGGAATCGCGCGCGCGCAGCTGCCGTGTCACATTCGTCAGCCGGGTGCCGAACACGAAGGCGTTGACCCGCAGCGCTGCCTGGCGCGAGCCGTTCACCAGCGCATGCGTGAAATGCAGGAACATGCGCGAGTAACGCGACATCGATCCGGAGATATCGACGATCACGGTCAGCGGCTCGATGCGGGTGCTGCGAGCCCGATAGGGAATGCTGACGATGTCACCGCCGCGCCGCGCGCAGTTGCGCAGCAGCTGCCGCAGGTCGAGGCGCGAGGCACGGGAGCTGCTGCGCTCGCGCCGGGTAGGCAGCCGCGCCAGCACCGGCTCGAGAGCGGCGATCAGGCGCTGCGCCGCCGTCCACTCGGCGCTGGTCATGGCGTCGAAGTCGATCTTGCGCAGCCGCTCGCGGTCCGAGGCGCTCGGCTGAGCGTCCGCAGCCGCCTGCTCGCGCACCGCGACGGCGCGCCGCGGCAGCCGTGCGTGCGTACTCAGCGCCTCCTCGAGCCTTGCGCTCGGGCCGCGCGGGGAGTGGGCGCCCGCAACGGATGGCAGCAGCAGTTGCATGACTTCCTCGAGCAGCCCCGGATCCCGCCAGAACACCCGGAATGCCTGATCGAAGAGCGCGCGATGCTCGATACGGTCAATGAGACAGGCGCGCAGCACCGCGTACAGATCGGCGCGCGAGCTCAGGCCCGTGATCTCGAGAGCCCTGAGAGCGAGCAGCGGCCGGTCCGTGCCGACCGGCAGGCCGGCCGCACGCAGCACCCGGGCAAAGTGCAGAACGTTGTCCGCGAGCTGGCCCGGGCCGGCTTGCTCGGGCGACGGCGCTGGCAGCATGGTCAGCTCGCGGCCGCGTCCGCCGCGCCCGCGGTGATCCGCTCGAGCAGCCGGGCCGCCTCGGAGCCGCGCACGCGCGCGATGTCCTCCTGGCTCTTCAGCAACACGCCGAGCGTGTCGTCCACGGTTTGCGCATCGAGCCGCAGCCGATCGAGCGCCAGCACGGCCCGGCCCCACTCGATCGTCTCGGAAAGTCCGGGCAGCTTGTACAGCTCGAGGGTGCGCAAGCCCTGCACGAATGCCACGATCTGCTGCGACAGGGCCTCCCTTGCCCCCGGCACCTTGCGCCGGACGATCTCCAGCTCGCGCGCGGCGTCGGGATAGTCGACCCAGTGATAGATGCAGCGCCGCTTGACGGCGTCGTGGATCTCCCGGGTGCGGTTGGAAGTAATCACGACCACGGGAGGACGCGCGGCGCCCACGGGCCCGAGCTCGGGGATCGTGATCTGGAAATCCGCCAGGACTTCGAGAAGATAGGCTTCGAACGGCTCGTCCGCGCGGTCCAGCTCGTCGATCAGCAGTACCGGGGGTGTCGGATGCGGCTGCAATGCCCTGAGCAGCGGTCGCGCAATCAGGAAACGCTCGGAGAACAGCTGTGCGGCCATTTGCTCGCGCGACTCGTGGGCGGCTTCGCCGAGGCGGATCTCCAGCATCTGCCGCGCGTAGTTCCACTCGTAGGCCGCCTGGCTCACGTCGAGGCCCTCGTAGCACTGCAGACGGATGAGCTCGGCGCCGAGCGCCCGCGCGAGTACCTTGGCGATCTCGGTCTTACCCGTGCCTGGCTCGCCCTCGATGAACAGTGGCCGCCCGAGCTTCAATCCGAGAAAGACCGCAGTCGCGAGCTGGCGGTCGGCAACGTAGTCGTACTCGAGCAGCCGTGCCTGCGTCTCATCGATGCTGGCGGGCAGGAGCGGCGGCGGCGTCACATCGCCTCAGGCCAGCAGCTGCTGCACCGCGCGGCGCGCCAGCACGGGAATCAGGTGCGCACGGTACTCGGCGCTGCCGTGAATGTCCGAGTTGAGGCCATCGGGGCCGATGCGCACGGCATCGCAGGCCTGGGGCGTGAACGAGCGGGCGAGCGCCTCTTCCAGAGCCTTGCAGCGGAAGGCGCAGGGACCGGCACCGGTCACGGCGACCCGCACGCTGCCACCGGTCTGCGCCACGAAGACTCCCACCAGCGCGAAGCGCGAAGCGGGCTGCCGGAACTTGGCGTAGGCAGCCCTCGCCACCAACGGGAACTCGATTGCGGCGATGAGCTCGCCGGGCTTGAGTGCGGTCGCGAACAGACCCGTGAAGCAGCCGTCGGCCGGTATCGAACGCGCGCTCGTGCGGACGGTCGCGTTCAGGCCGAGCACCGCCGCCGGGTAGTCCGCGGCCGGGTCACTGTTGGCGATCGAGCCGCCGATGGTGCCGCGGTTGCGCACCTGCGCGTCGCCGATCCCAAGAGCGAGCTGCGCCAGGGCCGGAATCTGGGTCATCACGTCCTTGGAGGCAGCCACTGCCGCGTGCGTGGTCACGGCGCCGATCGTGAGCGTGCGGCCGTCACTGCGGACCCCCTGCAGCTCGGCGATCGCACCGAGATCGATGAGTGCCGTGGGCGCGAGCAACCCGAGCCTCATGGACGGCAGGATGGACTGGCCTCCTGCCAGAATCCGCGCGTCCGGATCGCTCATCGCCAGACGTGCTGCCTCCGCAAGCGCGGTGGGCCGATGATACGAAATCTGAGACATGACGGCCTCCCTCAGCGCCCGGCGGCCTGTATGGCCTGCCAGACACGGTATGGCGTCGCAGGCATGTCGAGGCTGGTCACGCCACGAGCGGCCAGCGCGTCGAGAATTGCATTGATCACTGCGGGAGGCGAGCCGATCGCGCCCGCCTCGCCGCAGCCCTTGACGCCGAGCGGGTTGTGCGTGCAGGGCGTACCCCGGACCGTCTCGACATGGAAGGCCGGCAGGTCGGCGGCACGCGGCATCGCGTAGTCCGTGTAGCTTCCCGTGAGCAGCTGCCCGTCGTCGCTGTAGAGGCAACCCTCGAGCAGCGCCTGGCCGATCCCCTGAGCCAGGCCGCCGTGCACCTGACCCTCGACGATCATCGGATTCACGACGTTGCCGAAGTCGTCGCTCGCCGTGAAGCGCGCGATGCGCACCGCGCCGGTGTCGGGATCCACTTCCACCTCGCAGACGTAAGATCCCGCCGGGAAGGTGAAGTTGCTCGGATCGTAGAACGCGTTCTCATTGAGACCCGGCTCGAGCTTGTCGAGCGGATAGTTGTGCGGCACGTAGGCGGCGAGCGCAATCTCGGCAAAGGCCTTCTTGCGATCGGTGCCGGCGACGCGAAACTCCCCCTGCGCGAACTCCACGTCGGCATCGCTGGCCTCGAGCAGGTGCGCGGCGATCTTCTTGCCCTTGGCGATGATCTTGTCGACCGCCTTGATGATCGCCGTGCCGCCCACCGCGAGCGAGCGCGAGCCGTAGGTCCCCATGCCGAAGAGCACCTTGCCGGTGTCGCCGTGCTGGACGTCGACGTCCTCGAGCGCCAGCCCGAGCCGGTCGGCGACCACCTGAGCGAAGGTCGTCTCGTGACCCTGGCCGTGACTGTGCGAGCCGGTGAACACGGTCACCTTGCCGGTCGGGTGCACGCGGATCTCGCCCGCCTCGAACAGTCCGGCGCGCGCTCCCAGCGCCCCGGCGATGTTCGAGGGTGCGATGCCGCACGCCTCGATGTAGCAGGAATAGCCGATGCCTCGCAGCAGCCCGCGCTGGGCGCTGGCCGCCTTGCGTGCCGGGAATCCCTTGACGTCGGCGATATCCAGCACGCGATTGAGAGTGGCCTCGTAATCCCCGGTGTCGTAGCTGAGACCGACGGGGCTTGCGTAGGGGAAGTGGCGGATGAAGTTACGCCGGCGCAGCTCGGGCGGATCGATGCGCATCTCCCGCGCCGCCAGCTCGACGGTGCGCTCGAGGAGGTAGGTGGCCTCCGGACGCCCGGCGCCGCGGTAGGCGTCGACCGGTGTGGTGTTGGTGAAGACCGCCTGCACCTCGCAGTAGATCGCCGGCGTCGCGTACTGACCGGCGAGCAGCGTCGCGTAGAGGATCGTCGGAATGCAGGAGGCGAAGGTGGAGAGATACGCTCCGAGGTTTGCCGTGGTGTGGACCCGCAGCGCCAGGAACTTGCCGTTGCGATCGAGCGCCAGCTCGGCGGTCGATACGTGATCGCGACCGTGCGCGTCCGTCTGGAACGACTCGCTGCGCTCCGCGGTCCACTTGATCGGCCGGCCCACACGCCTGGCAGCCCAGACGAGCGCCGTCTCCTCGGCATACAGGTAGATCTTCGAGCCGAAGCCACCGCCGACATCCGGCGCGATGACCCGCACCTTGTGCTCCGGAAGGCCGAGAACGAAGGCCGTCATCAGCAGCCGCTCGACGTGCGGATTCTGGCTGGTGACGTACAAGGTGTACGAGTCATCGGCGCGCGAGTACGCGGCGTTCGCGGCCCGCGGCTCGATCGCGTTCGGGATCAGCCGATTGTTGACGATCGAGAGCCTGGTCACGTGGTCCGCCCTGGCGAAGGCCGCCTCGACCGCCGCCTTGTCGCCGATGGCCCACGTGTAGCAGACGTTGTCCGGGGCGATGTCGTGCACCGCAGTCCCGGCTCGCGCGGCCGTTGCTGTATCGACCACCGCGGGCTGCAGCTCGTAGTCGATCTCGATCAAGGCCGCGGCGGCCTTGGCCTGCGCCACCGACTCGGCGATCACCAGCGCGAGCGGATCGCCGACGTGGCGCACCTTGTCCTCGGCGAGCACGGGATGCTTCGGCTCCTTCATGGGGCTGCCGTCGATCGACTTGATGAGCCAGCCGCAGGGCAGCCCGCCGATGCCTGTGAGATCCTTGCCCGTGAAAACGGCGAGCACGCCCGGTGCGGCGCCCGCCGCTGCGGTCGCGATCGAGCGGATCCGGGCGTGCGCATGGGGACTGCGCAGGAAGCAGGCGTAGCTCTGCCGTGGCAGAGTGATGTCGTCGGTGTACTGGCCGGTGCCGGTCAGGAACCGGTAGTCCTCTTTTCGCTCGACCGAGCGTCCGATCAACGGTTGCGCTGCGCTCATCGTTTAGCCCTCGAGATGATGGTCAACGCCCCATGGCCTTCGCGCCCTGCGCGACTGCCCTGACGATATTGTGATAGCCCGTGCAGCGGCAGAGATTGCCCTCGAGTCCCGCGCGGATCTGCTCCTCGGTGGCGTGCGGTTGATGCGTGACCACGTCGAGCGCGCACATCACCATGCCGGCGGTACAAAAGCCGCACTGCAGTCCGTGACACGCCTTGAAGGCCGCCTGCATGGGATGCAGCGAGCCGTCCTCGGGCGTGATGCCTTCGATCGTCGTGACCTCGCGGCCCTGCGTCTGGGCGGCGAGCACGTTGCAGCTCTTGACCGCGCGACCATCGAGATGCACGGTGCAGGCACCGCAGCTCGCGGTGTCGCAGCCGACGTGTGTCCCGGTCAACCGCAGATGCTCGCGCAGGAATGCCGACAAGAGCGTATCGGCCTGCACCTCGGCCGCCACCGGCCGGCCGTTGACTTTCAGCTGAATCGTCACGGACATATGCTTCTCCGGTACTTCCCGGGCGGGCGGCCCCTCGGGCGTGCCTTTCTTGTTGTGAGGCCCGACTGATAATCCAACGGCGCGCGCGCTTCGGCAAGTAACGGTGCGGCGCCGGAGTGCCGGGCCGTTTGCAAGTCCGCCAATCAATGACTTAGAGCCTCACAGCGCGAGCCCAGATGGCAGATCTCGAGAGCACATCGTTGCCGGCGGCGGCTGCGACCCAGGCAGCGCTGCCGCTGGCACGCGCGCTCGCGCGGACGCCGGAGTGGACGGCCAAGGCAGCCTTCGCCAGCTGCGCGGCCCGTGCGCAGTTCAGCGCCGACGACTCCGCGCTGCGCGCGGCACTCACCGCTGCCATCACCGAAGCCTGGACGATCCCGCACGATCTCGCGGGATCTGGGTTCAACGAGCGGCGTAATCCTGCCACTCCCCCGTGCGCTGATTGAGGATGCGGAAGGAGCCATCCGGGCGCGCCCTGAGCTTGATCCAGTGCGCGGTGCTTTCGTCGAGATTGGCGACGTACGGCGCGGTGAAATTACTGTCGCCCGCTTCGGCGGACAGGTGCAGCTGCCAGACGTCCTCGAGCCCCGGCACCTGGTGCAGCGCCTGATAGGTGGTACGCGCCCCACCCTTCGTGAGGCCGTTGTTCATGATCGCGACGCGCGGCCTGAACGCCGCGAAGATCGCGGGATCCGCCACATCCGGGCCGCCGTGGTGGGCGACGAGGTATGCATCGACGGACCCGATCAGGTTCTTCGGGCAGGCGAGATTGAACAGCGGCTCGCCGCTGAGATCACCCACGTCGAGAAAGCGGAACTTGCCGTAGCGGATCACGACCCCGGTCGATCGGGGGTTCTCATACGGGTCGCGCGGCGCGGTCGCCTCGTCCTGGCAAAGCCGATTCCTCTCTCCGGCGCCTGCGAGGGGCGCGGCGAGGGTTGCGCCGGCGGAACTGACGACGGTGACCTCCACGTCCCTGAGAGGCAGAAGGTCCCCCGGCCTGGGTTCGATATGCCGGGCAGCTCCGTTGCGCACCCTCAGGTAGGCGGCAAATCCATCTCGGGTCTCGGGGCTGGTGCTCTCGGCCGCCGCGCTCGGCGCGCCGTGATCGATGAATACCCGGATGGGCATCAGCTGCGCGAGCTCGCTGACACCGCCGTCATGATCCACATGGAAGTGCGTGATGAGCAGATAATCGATCTGCGCAACTCCCGCGTCGCGGGCGGCGGCGACGATGCGGTTCGCATCCCGCGCCCGATGCGGGTCACCGACACGGAAGCCGGCGCCATCGCCGGCCCATCCGCTGTCGATGAGTAATGAGTGCTGGTCCGGCGTGACGACCAGAGTTGACTGCCCTCCCTCGACATCGATGAAATAAATCGCCAGGCTCGAGTCCGCGGATGCGGACGCGCCGGGACTGCTACCCGCGAGTGAGGCGAGGAGCAGAGCGCTGTAGATCGAACGAGTGGCCATTGCTGCACTGGAAAATACGTATGTGCGTCGGGCCGTGGCGAGTATAGCGTGCTCGGCTCCTGCCGAAGTCAACCGCAAGGAGGACTTCCCTATGCCGGCCGCATCTGTGCACCGCCCGCCTCGGTCAGGGATGGCTCGTTCATCCTGGCGCGCACTCGCAGCGGGCCTCCTCACCGTGCTCGTCGCAGGCGGCAGCGCGCTGCTGTGGGCCGCCGGGCAGGCGCCCGCCAAGCCCGATTATCTCTTCAACGACTCCCACTTCCACCTGACCAACTATGTGCAGAAGGGCACCAACATCCACAGGTACCTCGAGATCATGGGGGACAAGGTCGGGCGCTCGACGCTGTTCGGTATTCCGCTGCAGCAGCAATGGTCGTACGGCAACTCCGGCGACTATGCACCGACTTACTACCTCAGTTCGGACGCGCCGCTTTACTACTACTCCTTCACCGACGCCTACATCGCGCGGGCCTACCAGTCGCTCACCAGGCAGGAGCAGGCGCGGCTCGATCCCATGATCACGGGCTTCAACCCCTCCGACATGTACGCGGTCGACCACATCCGCCGGGTACTCGAGGCGTTCCCCGGCGTCTTCAGCGGCATCGGCGAGTTCTCGATCCATAAGGAGTTCGTCTCGGCGAAGATCGCCGGCGAGACCGCGAGCCTGACGAACCCCGCGCTGGATCGCATCCTCAACTTCGCGGGCGAAGTGGGGCTCGCGGTCATCCTGCACAACGACATCGACATGCCCTTCGCCAAGGCGGGCGCGGAGCCGGTATACCTCGCACAGATGAAGGACCTCCTGCGGCGTCACAAGGACACCACCATCATCTGGGCGCACATCGGCCTGGGGCGCATCGTGCGCCCGAGCCAGAGCCAGGCGAGCGGCGACGGAGATGGGGACGCGGCGGAGCGCAGCCCGGTGTACCGCAAGATCGTCGAGGACATGCTCGCCGACCCGACGCTCAGGCACGTGTACTTCGACATCTCCTGGGACGAGGTCGCGAAGTACGCCATCGCTTCCCCCGAGATCGAGAAGCGGACCGCGGAGGTCTTCAACAGCTATCCCGACCGCTTCCTCTTCGGGACCGACAACGTGGCACCGGCGGACCAGCAGACGCAGCTCAGGGTCTTCCACCTGTGGGACCCGATCTGGGCACAGCTCACCCCGGAGGCGAGCCTCAAGATCCGCAAAGGCAACTACGAGCGCATATTCGACGCTGCGCGGGCTAAAGTACGCGCCTGGGAGAAGGCCAACGTGAAGCCAATGTAGGCCGGGCCTATGCGCTCGCCAGCATCCTGCTCACCATCGCCGGCACCGTGATCCTGCAGCTCTGAAGAGCCGTCTGTAAGCGACCCGTAAGCGGACTGCTAGAATCCCCCGGGTACAGTTCGCGCAGCAATAACACGGGACTTCGGTCCCACACCGGGGGATGCGCAAACGATGAGCGCGCGCGGCTGGCTTCCGGCCATGTGTCCGGTGGCGGCGCTGTTGGTCGCTCAAGCTGTGGTCGCGACTGCCGCGGCTTCGGACGCCGTAGAGCGCCAGGAGCTGCAGACGGCAGCCAACGATCTCGAGCAGCGACTGGTGCGCTGCGGCTGCACCTACGGTCATGCCGACCTGGATGCCTACCTGCAGGGAATCGCCGAGCGACTGCTGGCGACGGATCCGACGCCGCCGCCCGGCCCGGTCCGCGTCCGCGCGCTCAAGAGCCCCGAGGCCAACGCCTTCGCCCTGCCGAACGGCGCGGTTTTCATCAACACGGCGCTGCTGCAGAGCCTCGACAGCGAAGCTCAGGTCGCCACCGTCCTCGGACACGAGCTGACCCACTTCACCCGCTCGCATGCGCTCGAGGAGAGCAACAACGCGCAGCACGCCAGCGTCTGGACGCACGCCATCGCGCTGGTGTTCGCGGCGGGCCTGGCGGCGATCTCACGCGATCCGCAGGTCGCCGCGGCTGCAGCCGACCTGTCGAGCAAGTCGGCGGATCTGTGGTACCTCACCACGGTGAGCGGTTACTCGCAGCGCCTCGAGCGCGAAGCGGACACCGAGGGACTCAGGCGCATGGTGGCGGCGGGGTACGATCCGAGCGAGGGCATAGTCGCGTTCGAGCGCCTCGCCGCCGCGACGCACGATGAGGGCAAGGAGCACAAGCCGTTCTTCGCCTCCCACCCGCGGCTGACCGAGCGCATCGCGAGCTATCGGCAGCTGGTCGGCGGTGAGTACGCGAGCGCCGTCGGCGCCGGACGCAGCATCGGACGCGAGGAGTACCTTGAACATACGACCGGGCTCGCGCTCGACCAGGCAGAGATCCTGCTGGCTGCGAAGCAATACGAACGCGCGGACACGCTCGTCACCGCCGAGCTCGACCGGGACGAGACGGCGCGCGCTCGGTTCCTGCAGGGCGAGATCGCACGCCGGCACCTGCGAACGGCCGACGGCGAAAACCGGGCGCTCACGGCCTACCAGCGCGCGGCCGAGCTGCCCGATCCGCCCGCAGATGCGCTACGCCAGGCGGCGCTGATCCATCGGAGGCTCGGTGACGAGGAAGCGGCGCGGCGCGAGTTTCAGCGCTATCTGGAGCTCGCTCCCAACGCCGACGACGCGCCGCTGGTGCGTGCCTATCTCGGTGAGGCGGCTCTCCCCGCCGCCGGATCTGCCCCTCTGCCGGAGAAGCTGCCGTGATGATCCCGCTCCGCATCCGCTCGACAACGCTGGCCGCGGCGCTCGTCTTTACACTCGGCGTCGGGCCTGCCGCGGCCGCCGACGCCGCCGCGCCGGGCTTCAAGAAGCCGCGCGCCGAAATTCTCGCCGCGGTGAAGACCATCGGGCTGCTGCCGGTTGACGTGACCGAGCGAGTGCCCAACACCGAGGCGGTCGCCGAGCGGTACGAGTCGCTGGTCAGCGCACAGCTCGAGCAGGCGGGCTTCCAGGTGGTCAAGCCCGCCGCCATGCGCGAGATCCGCGACCGCCTGAAGAAAACCCTGGGCGGTCTGTACGACCCGGTGACCGGCCACGAGCTTCCGGGCAAGGTCAAGGCCTTCGAGGAGTACTCCCGCAGCGAGTACCTGGCGAGCCACAAGGTCGATGCGACGCTCTGGGTCGGCATCATCGTGCGGCGGGCGAGGATGAGCGGGGCCGGCGCCGATTGGGACGGTGTCAGCGAGACCGTCACCGGACATTCCGGAGTCGGAGGTTTCCTCACCGATACCTTCAGCGGCAACGCATTCTCCGGCGTGGTTCCCGCGCTCTCGGTCGGTATCGTGCTCACCGATACCCACGAGGAGCGGCTGTACGAGCGCGCGGGCGGACTGCAGCTGCTCGAGTACGTGCGTCGCGAGGGCAACGATTTCGCACAACCGCACGTCGACCCGCGTATCCTCATGACCGACCCGGCGCGCGATGCCCGCGCGCTCGCGCTCGCCCTCGATCCGCTCACGCATGGCAGCTCGCAGGCGTCGAAGACCCCGATCCAGGTCGCGCCCATCGTCTCGCCCGCCAAAGATGATGGCCTGCCCGTGCCGCGCGAGGCGCTGCTCACCCGCTATCGGACCGTGGCCATCGGCCCGCTCGGCCTCGGCGATCTGCCGCAACGCGCCGAGGTCGAGCAGCGCTATCACGCGCTGCTGGCCGAGCAGCTGCAGAAGCTCGGATTCACCGTCGTCGGCGAGAACGACTACGCGGACTTGTGGAGCGCGGAGAAGGCCGCTGCCAAGGGTTTCTACGATCCGTTCACCGGCCGGATCGACAACGCGAAGCTCCGGGCCTCGCGCACCCGCGTGTTCGCGCAGCTGCACGACAAGTACCCGATCGATGCCGTCGTGCTGCCCTCGATCGCCGAGCGTGCCGCGCCCTTCAGCCACACCAAGGCACGCTGGGACGGCGTCGAGGAGACCGTCGCCACTCCGCCGCATGGTCTCGCGGTGCTCACCGACCAGACCTCGCAGCTCCTCGGCACGATGCGGGCCGCATCGCTCGTCGTGCGCGTCGCGGCCCCCGACGACGCGACGCTGTTCGAGGACCGCGGTGGAATTCAGCTCACCGAGCGGCTGATCCACGGCCGCTCGGTCGACGTACCGGAGGGAGAATTGCTCATCGACGCAGCCAGGAACGCCCAGTCGGTCGATGTGGCGCTGCGCCAGCTCGCCCCGGCGCCGCCTGCACCAAAGCCAAGATAGCGCACCCTGTTCATGATCGATCGAACAACGAAGGAGCTCTCAGATGAAAGCGTCCACTTCCTTGTCCCTCGCGGCCGCCCTGCTGCAACTGGCCAGCGCCGCCTTCGCGCAGGATGTCCTCAAGGTCTCGCCCGCCACGAACAAGGTCCTCGTCGAGAACCAATACGTCCGCGTGCTGCAGTCGACCTTCAAGCCGGGCGCCAAGGAGCCGATGCACACGCATCCCGCCGGTTGGTATTACGTGACGAAAGCCGGAACCCTCAAGGTCACTTATGCCAGCGGTAAGGTCGAGACGTGGACTCCCAAAGTCGGCGAGCAGGCCTGGATGGACGGCGAGGAAGCGCACAGCGCCGAGAACACCGGTAAGACCACCCTGCAGTACGTCCTGGTCGAGGTGAAGGCGGCGCCCACCAGGACCCCGAACTGAGAAGCGGCCGAGACTCGCGCGGAACTAGTCCTCGTCCTCCTCGACCGGAGTCCAGGACTTATCCGGATCGAAGCGGTCCATCTTCTGGAAGGTCTCGAGCGTCGCCGGGCCCATATCCTTCTGGTAGACGACACCGGTCTCGCCCACCATGAAGGTCTTGAAGCCGGTCTCCCCGTACTCCGCCGGGGCGGCGACCAGCGCGAAGCCGCCGATCATTATCCCCTTGACCACGAAGTCCATCGCTCCCAGCGGGGCGTTGGGACCCTGGGCCTTCAGCACCTTGAAGAAATAGCCGTGGTAGGGCCCGGCTTTCAGGTCATAGCCCTGCTCCAGGGCGCGGGCGACCTTCTCGCCGACGGGGCCATCCCACTTGCCGTCGGCGGTCTGCCACGCCAGACCGTCCTGCTTGCCGGGGCTCGCGATGACTCGCTGCGCGTATTGGCTGGGCTCGTAGCCGCTGCGCTTGCGGTACGCATAGTCGAACTGGGCCTCGACGTAGCCGCGACAGATCGCAATGGCGTCCAGCTCGTTGTCGCCGATGCGCCGGTTGAAGAGCTCGTCGCGGCCTGCGGCGGCATCGAACGACCAGTGGTCTCCGTGCTTGACGATCGGCAGCGCGAAGGGCCACTCATCATCGCCGATGAGAAGAAAGGCGCGATTGCCGGTGTTGGGGAGCGTCGCAATGTGCATCTTCTTGCGAGCTTGGGCTGCGAACTGCAGCGCGCGCTCCCGATCCTGCGCAAACTCGCCGGTGAGGACCACGTCCTCCCCGTCACGCCCCACGATCTGGATGAGCGAGTCCACGTCGAACTTCTCGGCCGCGTTGACCAGGGCTTCGGCGGCCTGTTCGGGCGTGGCGAATGTCTGCGCAGCCCGCCCGGCAGAGGCGGGTGCGGCGGCCTTCGCCTGAGTAGCCGCCGGCTCCGTCGCCGACGCCGACGCCGTCATACCGGCGCTCAGCGCGGCACAGAGGATGGCGCAGTGCATTGGGGTTGCAGAGGTTGATCTCATCTTGTTACTCCAGCGTGTTCGGATCGTGCCTATCTCCGGCGTCCACCACCGCCGCCACGTCCACCGCCACTGAATCCGCCGCCGCTGCGACCGGAGCTGAACGAGCCGCGGCTGCTGGCGGACGATGAGCGCGACCCGCCCGAAAAGGCGCTGCGATCCCCTCCACCTCCGCCGCCGCGTGACACATCGCGGCTACCGACTCGATCCGCTCCGCCGCCAACGCCGCCGCCGGCACCCGGGCCGCGACCCGAGGAACCCATCGACCCGAGGCCCCGATCGCCGCCTGCGCCCGCGCGATTGCTCGGCAACTGCCCGCCCTGACGACTGAGCTGTTGCCGCGCGCCGGCCTCACGTGTTCCTGCCGACGCGCCACGCGTCTGGCCGCCAAAACGATCGGCCGTCGCGCGGTCGCCGTAGGGGGTGCCGCCCCGATGCGCCGGACTATGCTGCCAGTTGCTTCCCGCGCCGCCCGCGCCTCCAACGCCGCCCACCCCACCCACACCACCGGCACCGCCAACACCACCCGGCTTTCCGGCACCTCCGACGCCGCCGACACCCCCGGGCTTTCCGGCACCTCCGACGCCGCCGACACCCCCGGGCTTACCGGCGCCGCCGACCCCCCCGACACCACCCACGCCGCCCGCACCGCCAACACCGCCAACACCACCAACACCGCCAACACCACCGACACCACCGACACCACCGACACCACCCACACCGCCGACACCACCGACACCGCCCACACCGCCCCCGCGGCCACCACCTCCGCCCGTGCGGACGAAGTTATTGTTGTGGTTGATGTAAACGTTGTTGCCGCCCCACCCGCAGCCGCCCCAGGCTCCGCCCATCCATGCGCCCATCATGAAGCCGAAACTGAAGGAGAGGAACGCACCTCCGTAGTAGGGAGGGTAGTAGACCGGCGGATAGGGGTAATACGGGTACGGTGCCGCCCCGTAGACGACGACTGGATCGTACGAAGGCACATACACGACCTGCGGATTGGTCGGCTCGATCACGACGACGCTCTTGTTCTCGATGACCTGCGTCTCGACCTTCTGCTGCTCGGAGGACTTGAGCGTGCCTTTCTCCTGCGCCTTCTTGCGCATGCGCTGGATCGCGTCCATGACATCCGACTGTTGCGCGAGGAACGCGTTGCCCAGGTCGGTCGTCCACTGGATGTCGTCGGCCAGGCGCTTCACCAGATCAGGCACCGCCGCCATCGACTGGATGCTCGGATCCCACGCCTGTTTCGCGACCGCATCGGCCAGCGCCTTGTCTTTCAGGCCCGGGTTCTTTGCCAGCCACTGCTGCAGCTGGACGATCTCGAGCGGATAAGTTGACGCCGCCAGGGTCTGCGCAAGCAGCGGATCGGGGAAGAGCGCGATGGGCGCCACCAGCGAGTCGAGCTGTTCGGCGGGGATCTTTGCACTCTGCGCCGGAGCCCCAGCCCCTGCCCCGCTCTGTGCCGGGGTCGCCGGCTTGCCCGCCGGTGCGGGGCTCGCTGGCGGCGGCGGCGCCGGCTTGCTCGCCTGTGCGCCAGCCACATGTGCCAGACTGTAAACAGACACGATCAGGACGGCCGTGATCAGCACAACTGCGCTCGGGACTGCTCTCGGGAGCTTCAGATTCATGGCTTTATCCCCTGCGCCGATCAGGCTGTGAAGCACAACGGTGCGCTTCTAAAGGCGTTTACAGGCTACTACGAACCCGAAGTAGCAACCAACTTCGGGGAGTACCTACCCCGGCTGGCCGAGGCGGCGGAGTACGATCTGCAACAGGACCAGGGAACGAGCTCTCCAATGCGGGGCAGATCGATAGTCTTGAGGTTCCTTCTTGGTGTAGTGATGCACAGCGGGTTCCGCACCACCGGTTTCGCTGCTCTGTTGACGCTCTTGGTTTGTGCCGTAACGCTGGCCGTTCCCGGATGCGGCCGCACGAAGGCGACCCGGGAACAGGCGATCGAGCGTTACACCCAGGAGCTGAGAGAGGCGATCTCGACCAGCGTCCCTGAGGAACGACGCAAAGAGCAGATGCTCCTGATCGTCGACGACCTCGAGGCGCTTCATCTGCGCTTCAACCGGGAGACGGTGGATTCATTGAGGGGTATCGCAAGCTGAATGCGGACTATGACTCCGCGCGACCCGCGTTCGACCGGCTGTTCTCGGACTACACCGCGAAACGCGTTCAGTCGCGCAACGAAGCTCCCGACCTGCACTTCAAGCTGACATCGCTCGCGACCGCGGATGAGTGGGCCAAAATTGGGAAGGCAGAGACGAAGCTGTATGAGAAGGTCAACGCGGCGCGCCCGGCAGACGGGAACATGAAATGAGTGCGTACCGTACGGAGCGCGGTCAGACCCTCATATTGTTGGCAACGTGGCTGTTCTTCGCCGGCGGCGCCGCCAGCGCGCTGGTCTTCTATGGCCACTCAGTCTCGGAGATGAAGCAAGGAGTCGAACGGGTGATTACGGATGGAGCGCTGGTGTGGCAATCGCGGGTGGAGCTGGCGCAGGGCAAACGCGCCGCTGCGCAGGCGAGCCCGCAGGAAACGCTCGTGCATCTCCAGCAGAACCTCGACCCATCTCACCCGCTCATCGCCACAGCGCGGAGCATCGCAGCCCGATCGATCTGAGCTGGGAGCGCTGTCCCTCAGTGGCGCGCCTCGATCATCTTCCACCCGTTGCCCGACGGGTCGCGGAAGCCGGCGTCCACGGAGCCGTAGCGCTCCACGGGCTCCTGCGTGAACTCCACTCCCCGCGCGCGCATCCGCTCGCAGGCGGTGCGGCAGTCATCCACGACCAGCACCAGCGGTGGCATCGCGCCCTTGGCGACCATCGCGCGCAGCGTCTGCGCCGTCGCCACATCGAGCGTCGGCGGCCCCGGCGTGAACAGGCCAAGCTGGAACGAGGGCTGGTCGGGGTGCTGCACCGTGAGCCAGCGAAACTCGCCGTTGCGCACATCCGTGTGGACGCGGAATCCGAGCTTCTCGACGTAGAACGCGACCGCTTCGTCCTGATCCCGCACGTACAAACCGACGACCTGGACACCCTGGCTCATGGGATCTCCTCAGTTCTCGGACCCCTTTGTACCGCCCGCCACGCGCCGTCGCTTCTCCGAAACTGCGATCCTCAGATCGGGCCGGTGCGCGGCGCTCACGGCGCAGGCGGGCACGCGGCCGAGCTCGTGCGCCGCCGCCCTGCCGCGCGCGCGGATCACGCCCGGGCTCGCGCCCGTGATGTCGCGAAAGATGCGACCGAAGGTACCGAGGCTCCCCCAGCCGGTTTGAAAGGCGATCTCGGTGATGGGCAGGTCGGTGTCGCGCAGCAGTGCCGTCGCCCGCTCGATGCGCCGCGTGAGCAGATACCGGTGCGGCGGAACGCCGAAGGCCTGCTTGAACGACCGCGCGAAGTGAGCCGCGGAGACGCCACTGACGCGCGCCAGCCGCCGCACGGGCCACTCCTCGTGCGAGGCGGCATCCATCCGGTCCTTGGCGCGCAGCAGGCGGCGCAGCAGCCCGGGGTTCTGGGCGGCAGCAGCTCTACTCATGGGCCTGCGAATGGACGCTATCGGGCAGGGCGCTCGGTCACCGAGGCGCCCGCCAGGCGGGCGATCGCACTGAGCGTGGTCTGCGCGGCGTTGAGCCCCAGGCGGAAATCGGCGTCGCTGAAGGTCGCGTAGACATCCGTAGGCTGATGCCAGTGCGGATCCCATCCGGCCCCGATCTGGGTGCCTCGCTCGTTCTCGCGGACGCTGATCGCGGGGACCAGGTTCATGAAGGGCGTGCTGTCGGTATTGGTCATATGCGGTCCGACGCTGGCGGGATAATCGGTGGCGTACGCCTCGTTCGCCGCGTAGAAGGCCCACGCCAGCTTCTGCGCTCCCTCCGCCTGCTTCGCCTGTGACTGGAACTCGATGTTGACGTCGGCCTCGGGCCGTTGCGCGGGGCTCACCGTGCCGTCGGGGCGCGGCATGCCGTGATCGAACAGCACCATGTCATGCTGCACCATACCCAGCCAGCGCGGCTCCGGATAACGACCCGACCCCGGGGGAGACTCGATTCCCTGCAGGCCCGCTCGCTGCTCGACGTAAGCGTACGCGCCGTTGAGGCCGGTCTCCTCGTTGTTCCACAGTACGAAACGGATCGAGCGCTCGGTCTGCACCTCGGAGGAGGAGAGGATCCGGGCCAGTTCCATGACCAGCGCGGTGCCCGAGCCGTCGTCGTTGGCAGCCTCGCCCCAGCCGATGCCATCCATGTGCGCGCCGATGATGTACATCTCATCGGCATGCGTGCGGCCGATCTTGGTGCAGTAGACCTCCTCGCGCTCGCCCGCTGTGCTCGGTGGCGAGTCCAGTGCCCGCAGCCTCTCGTCGGGCTGGCGCTGTGGGTCCTCATTCACCCCGGTCGCGGCGCGCTGCCCGCGGAAGCGGCCGCCTCCCTGCGGCAGGCCGCGTGCCACCGGTGGCCCGCTGGGGCTCGGCTTCTGCTGCGGCGAGTAGGTGTAGCGCAGTCGCGCGACATCCGAGCAGCCGTATGCTCGCAGCTGCGACTCGATCCAGTCGACGGCGGCGCGATTGCGGTCCGTCCCCTGGCGCCGGTCCCCGAAGCGTGTGAGCCCCCTGATGGTCGCCTTGTAGCGCTCGAGATCCAGGCGACCGACGAGCTGAGCGGCGGGGTCGGGCGGGCCGGATACGGCTCCAGCCGGCTCGGCCGCCGCCAACGGGTGAGATCTCAGCATGGCAAGCGCGCCGAGTGCGCACAGCGTGATGACTCTTTGCAGTGTTCGTGGACTCACAAGATGCTCCCCTCCGCGCCCTGCGGCGCGTGACTCGATGTCGCAGCCGGGGCAAGCGACTCATGAAGATAATATTAGAGTCTCAAGCCCGGTTCCCGCCGCGAAGTGGCCCCTGCGGCCGGAGCAGCGGGTGCTGTTCGCGCTTGTCAGCGTCCTTTGTGGCTGTCGACCTTGACGGTGGGTGCTGAAGCGCGCCTTCTGCGCACCCGCACCATCTCGCTGCCGATGATGAGCTCATCACCAGGCTCGAGCCGGGTTGGTGCGGAAATCCGCACTCCCTTCACGTGTGTCCCGTTGGTGCTGTCGAGATCCTCGATGGTGGCCGCTCCCGCGGCGACCATGATTCGCGCGTGACGCCTCGAGACGGTGCTGGCGTCGACGACGAGCGCGCAATCGGCGTCCCGCCCCGCAAGATGCTCGCCGTCGGTGAGGGGGAGGATCTGCCCCTTCCAGACGAGCTCCATCGTTGCCGGGGCGGCGACCGCGGTCGGGCCGCCCGTCACCTCGGCGCAGAACGCATAGCCGGTCTTGTAGGCGGTGCGAATCACGCGCGATCCGCGCGGCGTGTCGCCGAGCGCGGACCGCAGCTCCGACACCAGGCGGGTCAGGCTGGTACGCGCCACGTAAACCTGGGGCCAGAGGAGCTCATCGAGCTCGTTGTTGCTAACGACTGCGGGTCGGCGCCTGATTAGGGCCTCGAGCAGTTCGTACACCTTCGGCTCGAGGGGCACGACCCTGCCCTGTCGCTCGAGCTGCCGTGTGCGCAAATCCAGAACGCAATCGGCGAACTTCAGCCTCATGGGTGTCGATCACAACACTTCCCGCAAGGTGTATCAACGACCCCGATGGAAGCATCTCCACGGACGGCACCCTTCCCGGAAAAGAGGGCCCGGGCGATTCCTTTCGTCCGGACCCTCGATTCCCGTCAGCGATTCGCAATCAGCGGCTGCGGCTGACCGCTGGTCTTCGTCTGGTAGAACGCGGTGAGCTGCGGCAGGCTCAGCTTCTCGATCGCCCTGGCCTCGGCTTTCCGGGTGCAGGAACCGGCAGCAATCTGCTGGAACGGATCGTAGCTGGAGCACACGCGCTTGGCGGCCGCGTGAATGCGGTCGTACAGCGCCTGCACGCCGGCGGGCGAGTCCACGTTCAGGTCGGCGAACTTCACGGTCTCAGAACGGACCGGCTCGGTGGCGTGGGCGGTCGAAATGACCCCACCCGCCAGCAGCAACGCGGTCGCGAACGCGAGGGGAACACGGCTTAGAGTCTTTACATTCGAGCTCATGATGGATCTCCTAAATCAGTTGGCTTACTCACTTCACTCCGGCTCTCGGACTGTGGCTTGGTCCACGGGTCTTCGCGCCTCGGGTGTGACGTTAGTGATTGGCAGGGAGGAGATCTTTAGGGAGTTCTTATGAAGAAGTGATATCTCGAGCCAGAACCAAAAAACGTGGCGGCGCGCTCGCCCGGGAGGCGATCGGTCGCGAGACTCTCGGCGCTTACTGAGGTGATCGCTCGATCAATGCGAGGTAAGAGCTCGACTGCTGACGATCGAACACCATCTCGGTGCCATCGGCTGAGATGTCGAAGTCACCGATGCTGAAGTCCGGCGGCAACTGCGCAAGCAGTCGCTGGGCGCCTGTGCCGAGATCGAGGAGCCACAGATCCTTGTGGCCGATGTCACCGCGGAGAATCACGAGCTGCCCCGGGTTGCGGAGAAACGCGACGCGACGCGCGCCGCGCGTCAGCATCACGCTCGGAAGCGGGTACGGGCGGCCGTCCGCAGCGGCCGCTCGCAGGGGGAAGGTCGTACCCACGTCCGCACCCGAATACACCAGAAACTGCCCATCCGGTGACCACACCGGGTCCAGCGAGTACTCGGCTATCAGGGGTAGGGGCGCGTCTCCGTTCAGCGGAATCCGCATCACGTGCGGCTCACCATCGTGGACAATGGCCGATACCAGGGAGCGTCCGTCGGGTGCCCAGGCCAGGTTGCCGCGCAGTGCGAGCGACTCGGTCACCACCCGGGGATGACTACCGTCGGAGTCGACCAGATAGAGGCGCGAACGATCGTCCTCGCGCACAAAAAACGCGACGCTGCTGCCATCGGGCGAGAGCGCCGGCGACCCGATGAGGCGCGCGTGCGCACTGCTCCAGAGCTCGCGTGCCGCGCCCTGACGCAAGGTCCAGATGCCCAATCTGCCACGCTGCCATGCCACATACAGGAGGAGGTCGCGACCCATCCGCGGTGACCGGCCGTTCTCGGCCACGAGTGCTGGACCCGCGCCCGCGGGTGCCTGACCGAGCGACAGCTGCCACAGACTGGTGCGCGCGGTGGCGATCGTCGTCACGAGGCGCGTGCCGTCGGCGCTTGCAGCGAGCGATGTGTAACTCTCCAGGCCGGTGCTGATCCGGTGCGGCACTCGGCGGTCGACGTCCACCGCGTACATCCAGGGTCCCGAGCCGTCCTCATCGGTTGCCAGGTAGACCAGAGTGCGCGGATCGAGCATTACCGGATAGGACATGCGGGTCTTCTGCGCCGTGATCTGCTCGAGCGCCTCACCGGAGGGTCGTACGCGCCAGATGTCCCAGTCATCGGGCGGCAGGCCGCGCAGGAAGTAGATGTAGGCGTCGTCGGGAGACCACAGCGGAAAGTGGCAGTGCACGCCGGCAGGCGCCACGTAGATCCTGTGGTCCTCGCTGGCGCCTGGTGCGCGCACGAACAAGGGATCGCCAGGAGCGGTCGTGTGGTACACGAGCCGCCGGTCACGGGACCAGGCGAACTCCGCCGCTGCGGGCAGGTACGGGCGCAGTGGTCCTCCGTCCACCGGGACGGCCAGTACGCTCACGTCCTCCGGTCTTGAGCCGTCCGCCCGGCGTGTCCATAGGGTCACGAGCGTTCCGTCCGCAGAGAAGTCCAGCACGCGGAGTGCCGGATTGACGATGTTGGGTAGCGCGCCTCCGGTCAGATTGCGGTAGTGACCGGGTCCCACCTCGCCGCCCCAGACGTCGAGCTGCGCGCCCTGCCCGGCGAGAAACGCCACCTGCCTGCCATCGCGCGACAGGGCCGCAGCCTGCTCGGCATTGCCGAGGTCAGACAAGCGGGTGAATCGGGCGTTGGCCAGGGGACTGCGCCAGGAGTCGCCCCTCTCGCGGACCAGCCATGTCAGCGCGCCGGCGAGCGCCAGCGCCGTAAGCGTCGCGAGCAGCAGGAGACGGGTCCATCGGGTCCATCGGGTCCATCGGGTCCGCGGTTCCCCGGTGCGCGGTGCCTGAACCGGCTGGTCGGCGCCCGTCGTCTGCGCCTCGAGTCCCGCACGCCGGCTCACCCACCAGGCGTCCAGCTCGGAGCGATACGCAAACACCGACCCGAGCTTGTCGTGCAGGTGCCGATGGACCGGCATGCCCTCACGCCGCTCCCAGCGCTGCACGGTGCTGACGTCACGCTTCAGATAGACGGCGATCTTCTTCCATGAATCGAGGCGTTCTTCCTCGCCGTCTCGCGTCGCTGCGCCCTTCGAGCGGGTCTCGGAATCGTCCAATGTGCGCTCCGGGCCATCGCCGGCTGGTCTTCACGGAATTCTATACGCGGGATCCGGCACCGCAAACCGCTGCATTCCACGGCAGCGGCACAAGTTAGTGAGTTTGCAGGGCTTTGCAGCTTGCACCGATTGTGCGCTGGTTGGACCGTGCGCCGGGCGGGGCCCTCTGGCACCTGCCAACTACACAGGAGTCACTGACGCATGAAAAATCTTCCCAAAAAGTTGAGCCTCGCCGGGCTCACATTGTTGGTCGGGGGCGGCATCGCCGTGCTCGTCTCGCTGCCGCAGGCGAGCGCGACGCCAGCCCTCAACTTCAACAGTGTCGTTCTGGTGAGCACCTTCTACGACAAGATCCGCATTCCGCCTCGACACCATCGCGACGACGACGATACGCTGGCCGCCGACCCGTTCAGGGCGAAGATCATCGTGGACGACGCCGATGTCTACGTGGTGGATACGGTCGTGCCACCGGGGGGCAACAGTGGCTGGCACACGCATCCCGGTCCGAGCATCGTTTCGGTCAAGAGCGGGACCGCGACGGTCTACGACGGTGATGACCCGTCGTGCACGGCGGAGACCTACCCCGCCGGCACCGGCTTCGTCGACGCCGGCGGCGGGCATGTTCACCTGGTTCGCAACGCCGGCAGTGTTCAGCTGGAACTGATCGCATTCCAGACGATCCCGCACGGTGCCACGCGCAGGATCGACGCGCCTGATCCCGGATTCTGCCCCAACCTCTGAGCGCGGAGAGCGGCATGCCGTCGGCTCACGCCGGTGGCATGCCGCGCGGAGAGAAGATTCACTGCCGCGACGGTGCGTCCTGGAAACGCTTGCGGACCGTCACGCCGATCAACACGAACAGTGCCAGCGTTAGCAGTTGGCCGATCAGGAACGGCGGCTCCTTGCCGCTCGGCGCGAGCGCGTGCAGGAAGTCGATCTTCAGAAATGCCTGCGTGACCGCGACAAAGACGTTGAAGTACACGGCCAGCACCATCGCCACCACGTAGATGCTGCGCCAGGCACGCGCGAGGTGCCTGATGTAGAGCGCGAACCCCGCGATCGCCACGATCGCCAGCTCGATCACGCCCAGAATCCGTGCCGGATCAGGTGTGGGAGTCCCGAGCGGGGACGGCAGGACGAAGCCGGTGAGGCTGATGAGCACGGTACTCACAAGCAGCACCGCGGCCCAGGTCGACTGCTGCTCCCCTCTCGAGAATGAGATCAGGACCAAGGCGCCAGCCAGCAATGCGCCGAAGCAAATGGCGACGTGAAGCGCAAGCATTGGCGGTTCTCCTACGCCGGAGGAAGGGGAGCTTATACCCGCTGGATCGCCGCGAAGCGACTAGTAATATGGACGCTCGACCACAGTCGTCTGAGCTCAGCGTCAAGCGGCGAAAGCGAGTACCGGTATGCACGTCGCTGAAAAGCTTGAGACTTCCTCTCTCCTGCCCGTGCTGCTTCTCCTGCCCGCTGTGGCGGCCGCCCAGGGTGCCGCTCTCGAGACGCTGATCGCCGAGGAAGCCGCCATCGAGCGGCAAACCGATCCCAGGGAGGGCCCGGGCTGGCCCGACGTGAGCAAAGCCGCGGAGGATCGCCGCGCCGCCGCCCTCGAGGCGCTGCGAGCGCGGCTGTCGGCTCTGCCGCCATCGCCCGCGGGTAGCGAGGACGCCTTGACTCGCCGCTTGCTGGAATGGCGGCTCGGCATGCGGCTCGAGGCGGCACGCTTCGATGAGGCGCGCATTCCGTTCGACAACGGGGACGGATTCTTCAATACCGGCAACTATGCGGCCGAGACGACCGTTATCCGCACTGAGTCTGACGCGGTCGCCTGGATAGACCGACTGAGGGCGTTGCCTGTCTACTTCGATCAACAGATCGACAACCTGAAGCGCGGCATCGCCACCGGCTTTGTCCAGGCGCAATCTACCGCCGGATCGGTGCTCGGCATTCTCAAGCTCGCCGCGGAGCAACCGGCCGCAGCCAGTCCGTTGCTCGAGCCCCTGCAACACCTGCCCTCGACAATTCCGGCCGACCGCCAGGCTGCGCTCCGAGCCGACGCCATGGCGGTGGTCGAGCAGACCGTCAAACCCGCTCAACGGAATCTGGTTGTCTTCTTCGAGCGCGACTACCTGCCCCACGCACGCTCCCAGCTGGGCGCGTCCAGCCTGCCCGACGGCCGCGCGTGGTATGCATTCCAGGTGCGGCGCTCGACTACCACGGAGATGAAGCCGGACGAGGTGTTTGCGCTGGGCGAGCGGGAGATCGCCCGGATCCGTGGCGCAATGGAAAGCGCAATGCGCTCGGCCAATTTCACGGGCACGCTGCCGCAATTCCTAGCGATGTTGCGCACCGAGAAGCGCTTCTATGCCCCTGACCTGCAGACCTATGTCGAGAAGGCCAGCGAGATCGGCAAGCGCATCGACGGGCTGCTGCCGCTCTGGTTTGGCCGGCTCCCGCGGCTGACCTGGACGATCCGCGTCAAGCCACCCGAGCTCGAGGCCGCCTCGAGCGGCTATGATCTGGGTGATCCGGAGAGCGGCGCACCAGGAACCGTGGTCGTGAGCGCCCACTCGTACCAGAGTCCCCTGTTCGGCCTACCCGCCTGGATTCTCCACGAGGGCGTACCGGGCCATCATCTGCAGATTGCGCTCGCTCAGGAGCGCACCGACTTACCGCAGTTCCGCCGCAGGGACGAGCTGACCGCATTCGTGGAAGGTTGGGCGCTCTATGCGGAACAGCTCGGCGAGGAGATGGGTGTATACCGGGACGCCTATGAGCGCTTCGGCCGGCTGTCCTTCGACATGTGGCGTGCGTGCCGCCTGGAGATGGACATCGGAATCCATTGGAAGGGCTGGAGCAAGGAGCAGGCGGAGGGTTGCCTCCGGGACAATACGGCCCTTCCCGAGACCTCGGTGGTGCGCGAGACGCAACGCTATATCGCCTGGCCCGCGCAAGCGCTGGCGTACAAGATTGGCGAGTTGCGGTTTCTCGCGGAGCGCGAGCGGGCCGAGCAGGCATTGGGGACCCGCTTCGATATCCGCGCCTTTCATGACGCGGTTCTGGATGACGGCCCCATGCCTCTTTCGATTCTGCACGATCAGATCAGTCGCTGGATCGAGGCGACGGCTCGCAAACACACGCCGGCATCGGCATGGTGAGCATATGATCGTCCCACGTCTCATCGCAGTCATGATGCTGGCGTCTGTGCAGTGGCAGCTGCAGGGCTGTGCGACCCTTCCGGGACGCGATCCACTGCAGGTGACGGTCGCTGGCGTCGAGCCGCTGGAGGGCCAGGGCCTGGAGCTGCGCCTGCTGGTGAAATTGCGGGTGCAGAATCCAAATGATGCGCCGATCGACTATAACGGCGTGGCAGTCGAGATGCTGGTACAGGGCAAGACGTTCGCCACCGGCGTCAGCGATGCCACCGGCAGCGTGCCGCGCTTCGGCGAGTCGCTGATCACCGTGCCAGTCACGGCCTCGGCGTTTCGCATGCTGGGTCAGGCCCTCGATATGTTCCAGCGCGGCGCCAGTGGCCCCATCACCTATGAGCTGAAAGGAAAGCTCAACGGCGCGAGCTTCAACAGCGTGCGCTTCCAGACCAACGGTGAGCTCAACCTGCCTGCCACGGGCGCCGGCGAGCCTGAGAGCTGAGCGGCGGGCTGTGGCACCAGCGGACGACATGGCAGTCGCCAGGCAAGCTGAGGAGCACGGGGGTGATCGCGTCGTCGCGGCGCTGCGATCACACGGGGTCTCCCGGCTCTTCACGCTATGTGGCGGGCATATATCGCCGATCCTCACCAGCGCCAAGGCTCACGCTATCCGCGTGATCGACGTCCGCAGTGAGGCAACCGCGGTATTCGCGGCCGACGGCACCGCACGGCTGACGGGTACTACGGGGGTGGCGGCCATAACAGCCGGCCCCGGCGTCACCAATTGCGTGACCGCCCTCAAGAATGCGCAGCTCGCGCAGTCCCCCACTCTCGTACTCGGCGGGGCCGTGCCCACACTGCTGCGGGGGCGTGGCGCGCTGCAGGATATCGACCAACATGCGGTCGTGGCGCCGCACGTCAAAGTCTTCAAACGCGTACGCCACGTACGAGACCTCGGCCATGCCACCGATGAGGCCCTGACGGCGGCTCGCGACGGCGTGCAGGGGCCGGCTTTCGTCGAGTGTCCGGTTGACCTGCTTTACCCAAGATCGCTCGTCGGTGAGTGGTACCGCGAGGCAGCGGGAAAGGGCAACTCGGCGGCGAGCCGCTTGCGGCGGCTCTACGTGAGCCGGCATTTCGCCAGGTTGTTCGCCGGAGGCGAAGCCGCGTCGCCGCTACGACCAAGCTCCCCGAGCGTACCTGCGGTGCGCCCCTCGAGCGTTGCCAAAGCTGCCCGGCGTCTCGCGCAGGCCTCCCGACCGCTTGCCATCGTCGGCAGTCAGGCGCTTGCCGCCGGCACCGACCCGGCCCGTGTTGCCACCGCCATCACTCGCCTCGAAATCCCCGTATACCTCTCGGGCATGGCACGCGGACTTCTGGGCCGCGATCATCGGCTGCAGCTCCATCATCAACGTCGTCAGGCGCTCAGCGAAGCTGACTACGTAATGCTGATCGGGACTCCGTGCGACTTCCGACTCGACTACGGGCGGCAACTGCGAGGCTCAACTACCCTGATTGCCGCCAACCGCAGCGCCCGGGACGCCCGCTTGAATCGCACGCCCGACATTGCGGCGATCGGGGACCCTGGCCTGTTCCTGCAACAGCTTGCTGAAGAAGCCGGGGGAACTTCGGCGCGCTGGCAGGGCTGGATTGATACACTCCATGAGCGCGATGCGGCCAAGGATGCGAGCATCGAGCGAGAGGCTGCGATCGAAAGCGAGTTCGTCAATCCGATTTCACTGTTGCGAGCGATCGATCGATGCGCCGGCGACAACGCCATCTTCGTCGCCGACGGCGGCGATTTCGTCGCGACCGCCTCGTACATCCTTCGGCCGCGGGGACCGCGCACCTGGCTTGATCCGGGGCCCTTTGGCACGCTCGGCGTCGGGGCCGGTTTCGGCCTCGCCGCGGCGCTGTGCCGACCCGAAGCTGAGGTGTGGATTCTCTTCGGCGATGGCGCGTGCGGTTATAGCCTGGTCGAATTCGACACCTTCGTGCGTCATGGTGTGCCGATCATCGCCGTCGTGGGCAACGACGCCGGCTGGACGCAGATTGCGCGTGAACAGGTGAAAATCCTCAAGGACGATGTCGGCACCGTCCTCTCGCGCACCGCGTATCATGAGATCGCCAGCGGCTTCGGTGGCGAAGGCATCCTGGTGAAGACTGCCGCGGAGATTCCGGGAGCCATGGCGCGCGCTCGCGCTACCGCACAGTCGGGCAGACCGGTTCTCATCAACGCATGGCTGAGTCAAACGGCCTTTCGCGAGGGTTCTATCGCGCTGTGACGCTGCAAGCCCGGCCCCACGGATTGAGCAGGAGCTGTTTCGTATGTCCGAAATGACACGCATGAAGGTAGCGGATGTCCGCGGCGCAGGCCGGCTGTTGTTTGCCGCCTCCGGTGGACTGGTGGATATCGTCGAACGGCTGCATCGCACGATTCAGCGTCGGCCGGGTGCTCTCGGTCAGCCGGTCGTCGAAGCCACTCAAGGCATCACCGGCTTCGTGTACCGGAGCATCCGCGGCAGCGTGGGGCTCATTGGCCACGGATTCGACTCGGCCCTTGCCCGCTTCGAAGGGAAGTTGCCCGCGGGCGCGACGACACCCGGCCGCGAGGTCTTCATCTCCATCGTCAACGGTGTGTACGGTGACTACCTGGCGCGCAGCGGCAATCCGCTTGCGATCGAGATGCAGCTCCACCACGATGACGCGCCCCTCGATGTCGCCGACCTGACCGCCCATTTCGCAGCGGCCGGCCGCGCCGCGCCGACCGGACGACTCCTCGTGCTGGCCCATGGACTGGGCATGAGTGTCCAGCAGTGGTCCCACGAAGGTCATAACGACAGCGCAGCCCTCGCCGAAGAACTGGGTTGGACTCCGCTGTACCTGCGCTATAACAGTGGCCGACGCGTTGCGGAAAATGGCAGGCTGTTCGCCGAGCTCCTTCAGTCTCTCGTTCGGCATTGGCCGCGACCCGTTGAGGAGCTGGCAATCGTTGGCCACAGCATGGGAGGGCTGGTCGCCCGCAGTGCCTGCCTGGCTGGCGAGGAGCTTCGTCACCGCTGGCTCCGGCAGCTCCGCAGACTGGTATTCCTCGGAACGCCCCATCAGGGGGCTCCGCTCGAGCGCGGGGGCCATGGCCTCGATTACCTGCTGGACTTGAGCCCGTACTCGGCCCCCTTCACCCGGCTCGGCAAAGCGCGCAGCGCCGGAATCCGCGATCTGCGCCACGGCACCGTCACGCTGGGGGAACACCGCTTCGTTCCGCTGCCCAGGGGCGTGGATTGTTATGCGATCGCGGCCACGCTCGGGGCGCGCCGCAGCCTGCTCGCCGACCGCCTCGTCGGTGATGGTCTCGTGCCACTCGACAGCGCCCTCGGCAGACACGCCGAGAGCGGCCGCTCGCTGCGATTCCCGACGACGCACCAATGGGTCGGCTACCGGATGGGACACCTGGAGCTGCTCCGCCGACCCGAGGTCTACGCGCAGCTTCGCGGCTGGCTGAGGCCCGCAAGAGGCGGGGCTCGAGGCAGCACCTAGGTACATGTGCGAGTTGCACTGCTCAGCGTCGACGAGTCTATTGGCAAGCTAGATAAGGAGTAAGCAGCACTTCCGATCGCTGGCCTGCGTCGGCAGCCGAACTGTCGTCCCCACACGTCTGGGCGGCCGCACCGCAGCGACCCAAGCCCACCGTGGAGGAGATGGCCTTCAACAAGGAATGCCTGGACTGCCACGCGAAGGAAAGCCCGGGTATCGTGGCCGAGTGGAGCAAGAGCCGTCATGCGGGCAAGGACGGCGTCGGCTGTTACGGCTGCCACAAGTCACAGGAAGGAGAGCCCGGCGCCTACCGGCACCACAGCCACGCGGGCACCCCGATGTACATTCAGATCGTGGTGACGCCGAAGCGCTGTGCGGCCTGCCACGAGAAGGAAGTGGCGCAGCAGGAGCGCTCGCACCATGCGAAGGCCGGACGCATCCTCGCCTCGCTCGACGGCATCCTCGGCGAGGTGATCGGCGGGCCGGCGGCCGTCGACGCCGGCTGCCGCCAGTGCCATGGCGCGCAGGTCACGCTCGACAAGTACAACCGCCCGACACCGCAGACCTGGCCCAACACCGGCATCGGCCGGATGAATCCGACAAGGGCTACCTGACCGCCGCACCCTTCAATGAGAAGATCGAGTGGACCTGGTACGAGATCTGGCACCACGAAGGCCGCCGTGCCCGCCACGGCGCCTCGATGAACGGGCCCGACTACACCTGGTGGCACGGCCTGTACGAGGTCGCGAAGCACACCTACTTCGAGTGGATCCCCGAGCTGAAGGAGACCGTGCGCAGGAAGGACGGTAATTAGGACTTCGCCAACGCGCTGCTCGAGAAGCACTTCAAGCCGATCGCCGGCCATGACTGGTACTTCAACGGCATCAGCAAAGACACGCTGGAGAACATCCGCCAGTTCTACGCCGAGCGCTACGGACAGACGGCGTCGCAGTGAGTCAGCCCGTGCAGGGCCCGTGAGAACCGCCGACGCGCGGATTTCCTGAATCGCCGGGAAGCAACCAGATAATATTGGGTGCTCGACGCTGATCGTCACCCCGGTGCAGTCGCCTCGCCATTCAGGCTCGAGGCGACAGACGGGTCGATCAAATTGACTAACCGCTACCGGGACCCACGGAGTCTGGTCAGATCCTGTATGAGCCGGCCTTCCCAGTCAGCCCCGTTTGCGTGCGTTGCGGCCCTTGCTTCCTTACTCGCAGCCGGTTGCGCGGTTGGTCCCGACTTCAGCAAGCCCGCCCCCCCGGACGTCGGCGGCTACGCCGCCACTGCCCCCGCGACCACCGTAAGCACCGCCGGAGTTGCCGGCGGGGAAGCCCAACACTTTGTTCCGGGCGGCGACATCTCCGCGGACTGGTGGACACTGTTTCATTCGGCGCCGCTCAACGAGCTGATCGAACATTCGCTTACCAACAATCCCGATCTGAAGGCGGCGCAGGCGGCGCTCTCAGGGGCACGGGAAGAGGTCCTCGCTCAGCGCGGCGCCTACTATCCGAGCGTTTCAGGCAGCTTCTCCGCCAGTCGTCAGCGGCAAGCGGGGACGATCTCGCCAACACCGGCCTCCAACGTCCTTCTGTACAATCTCTTCACACCGGAAGTGAGCGTTTCCTATGTGCCGGATGTCTTCGGGCTGAACCGCCGCACCGTGGAGTCGCTGCAGGCGCAGGCGGACGCGGTGCGCTTTCAGATGATCGCCACCTACAATACGCTCACCGCGAACGTCGTGGTCACGGCCATCCAGCAGGGCTCGGTGCAGCTACAGATAGCAGCAACCCACGAGCTCATCGACATCAACACCAACATCCTGCAGATCCTCCGCTACCAGTTTGAGAGGGGCTACGCCAACGGGCTGGACGTCGCCGCGCAGGAATCGCAGCTCGCGCAGGTCGCCGCCACGCTGCCGCCGCTGCTCAAGCAGGCCGCCCAGCTGCGCGACCTCATGGCGACTCTGGCCGGCGAGTTTCCCAGCCAGGCGCCTGCCGGCACTTTCGAGCTCGCCAGCCTGCAGCTGCCGCAGGATCTGCCGGTGAGCGTGCCTGCCGACCTCGTGACGCAGCGCCCGGATGTGCGCCAGGCGGAAGCCGACCTGCATGCCGCCAGTGCCAGGATCGGCATTGCCGTGGCGAACCGCCTGCCCAACGTCACGCTGAGCGCCGCCACCGGCAGTACCGCGCTTGCCATCAATCAGCTGTTCACCAGCGGGACCGGCTTCTGGTCGGTGGGTGCGGATCTGACCGCGCCCATCTTCCAGGGAGGGACTCTGCTGCACCAGGAGCGCGCCGCGAGGGCAGCCTACCAGCAGGCCGCCGCGCAATATCGCAGCACGGTTCTGTCGGCCTGTCAGAATGTGGCCGACACCCTGGCCGCGCTCGCGGAGGATGCCGAGGGTCTCAAGGCAGGGGCCGCCGCCGCCGACGCCGCCAAAACCACGCTGGATCTCGCCGAGCGTCAGTGGCAGGACGGCTACGCGGGCTACCTCGCGCTGCTCAGCGCCGAGCAAGCCTATCAGCAGGCACGCATCAACCTCGTGCAGGCTCAGGCCAGCCGCTACGCCGACACGGCCGCGCTGTTTCAGGCGCTAGGCGGTGGCTGGTGGCACCGGCCGGCACTCGCCTCGGACGCTCATGACAAATAACGCCGACCACTCCCGGAATGCGGCCCGCGTCGCGCCGCGATCTGCGCACGCCGTAGCACTCGCGGCAGTGGCGGCAGTTCTGTCCGCCGGCGGCTGTACCTCCAGGGAGGCCAACGGCGCATCCACGGTGACCGCGAGCAATGTGAGATTGACTGCCGCCCAGCGGCAGAACATTCACCTCTACACACTCGCACCATCGCGCTTTCGCCGCACCCTGGAGACCACCGCTGCGATCGACTTCGACTACGACCAGGCCACCAGCGTGCTGGCACCCTTCTCCGGTCCGGTGTCGCGCCTGCTCGTTTCCCAGGGTGACGAGGTCGGCAAAGGGCAGCCCCTGGCGTTCGTGGATTCGCCTGACTTTGCCGCGGCCGTCAGCGCCTATCAAAAAGCCCTCGCGACGGCGCGCACCGACCGCCGGCTCGCTGAGCTGGATAAGGATCTCCTGGAGCACAACGGCGTCTCACAGCGCGAGTACCAGCAGGCGCAGACCGACGCGCTCAACGCCGAGGCCGACCGCGACGCGGCGCTTAGGGCGCTCGTCTCGCTGAACGTGCCGCCGGAGGTCATCGAGGCCATTCGCGCGGGCCGGCCGGTTTCGAACCCCGGGGGAATCATTCGCTCACCCGTGAGCGGAACGGTGGTGGAGAAGCTCATCACCCCCGGAGAGCTGCTGCAGGCGGGCACCACGCCCTGCTTCACGGTGGCCAACCTCTCGCGCGTCTGGGTCATTGCGCGGCTGTTTGGCTCGGACCTGGCCGCGGTGAGCGTCGGTGATCCGGCCGAGGTGGTGACCGGGCTCGATACCGCCAACTTCCCCGGCAAGGTCGACAAGATCTCGGCGCTGGTCGACCCCGATACGCGCGCAGTTGCCGTGCGGGTGGTCGTGGATAACCCGCAGCATTCCCTGCGCAAGGGCATGTACGTGCGCGTGCTGATTCATTCCCGCGCCGACAGCACCGGGCTCCTGGTGCCGATCTCGGCGGTGTTGCGCGACGATGAGAACCTGCCGTTCGTCTACCTTGCGCAGGCTGACGACAGCTTCGCACGGCGGCAGATAACCCTCGGCTCCCGCGTGGCAGACAGCTACGAGATCCAGGCGGGGCTGCGCGCCGGCGACCAGGTGGTGGTCGCGGGGGGGCTGTTCGTTCAGTTCATGCAAAGCCAATGAGCGCGACCCCGCCGCCGCCCGACGCTCCCGAGCCGCGCACCGCTTCGATCATCAACCGCATCGTTGCCTCCTCGCTCCGGCAGCGGTTTCTCGTGGTACTCATGACGATGCTGCTGATCGGAGCCGGCGCGCGCTCGCTGAACCGCCTGCCGGTGGACGCTTATCCGGATCTGTCACCGCCGCTGGTGGAAGTCATCACCCAATGGCCGGGTCATGCCGCCGAGGAAGTCGAGCGGCTGATCACCGTGCCTACCGAGCGTGAGATGAACGGTCTGCCGCGCCTCACCATCAGCCGCTCGATCTCGCTCTACGGGCTGTCCGACGTCATCCTGACGTTTGAGAACGGCACCGACGACTATTTTGCCCGGCAGCAGGTGTTGAACCGGATCGGCGAGCTGACGCTACCGAGCGGCGTCACGCCCACGCTGGCGCCGCTGTCGGCGCCCTCCGGCCTGATCTACCGCTACGTGCTGCAGAGCCCGGACCGCTCGCCAATGGAGCTCAAGACCTTCGAGGACTGGGTCATCGAGCCGCAGTTCAGATCCGTGCCGGGAGTCGCCGACGACTCGGGCTTCGGCGGCGGCACCATGCAGTACCAGGTGCTGCTCGATCCCGCCAGGGTTGCCTCGGTTGGCTTATCGGTGCAGCAGGTGGAGGATGCGCTGACAGCCAACAATGGCAACGCCGGCGGCGGATTCTATTCGCAGGGCGGTCAGTTCTATTACGTGCGCGGCATAGGCCGGCTCAAGACTCTCGAGGACATCGGCAACGTGGTGGTGGCGGTGCACGACGGCACCCCCGTGCTGGTCAAGGGCCTCGGCCGCGTCGTCATCGGCATCGCGCCGCGTCTCGGGGAATTCGGCTATCAGGATCAGGACGACGCCGTGGAAGGCGTCATCCTGCTGCGTACCGGCGAGAAGACGCAGGATGTCCTCAGGGGAGTGGAAGCCAAGACCCGGGAGCTCAACGCGAGCGTCCTGCCCGCGGATGTGAAGGTCGTTCCGTTCTACGACCGCAGCGATCTCGTGGATCTGACCAAGGAGGTCGTCGAGCGCAACCTGCTGCGCGGCATGCTGCTGGTGGGCGCGGTGCTGGTATTCTTCTTATATGACTTTCGCGCCGGGTTGATCGTCGCCACCAGCATCCCGCTGGCGCTGCTGTTCGCGTTCGTCTGCCTCGATCTGCAGAACGCCTCGGCCAACCTGCTGTCCATCGGGGCGATCGACTTCGGCATCCTGGTGGACGGCGCGGTGGTCATGGTGGAGAACATCTTCCGCCGCATGGCGGAAGCCCGCCAGGCGGGGCCGCGCGAGGTGCTGCAGATCATCAAGAATGCGGCCGCGGAAGTGGACCGCCCGCTGGTGTACGCAGTAGCGGTGATCGTCGCGGGCTTTCTGCCGATCTACGTGCTGTCGGGGCCCTCCGGGAAGCTCTTCAAGCCGATGGCGGACACCATGGTGTTCGCGCTCGTCGGCGCGCTGATCGTCACGCTGTCGCTGCTGCCGGTGCTGTGCTCGTGGTTCCTGCGCCCGGGCGTACAGGAGCGGCGCAATGCGGCCTTCGAAGCCATCAAGTCGGTCTACATCCGGGGTCTGGACGTGTGCCTCGCCCGGCCCTGGGCGACGACCTTCGCCTCGGCCGCGCTGCTCGCGCTCTCCCTGCTGCTGATCCCGCGCGTCGGCGCCGAATTCATGCCGAAGCTGGACGAGGGCGCGATGTGGGTGCGCGCCACCATGCCCTACACCATCTCCTTCGACGAGGCCGCCAAGATCGCGCCGCGGGTGCGCTCGCTGCTGCGCTCCTTTCCCGAAGTGACGACGGTCGCCTCCGAGCTCGGCCGGCCCGACGATGGCACCGACCCTACCGGTTTCTTCAACGTCGAGTTCTACGTGGGCCTCAAGCCCTATTCCCAGTGGCACGGCTCCTATCGCAACAAGGCCGGCCTCATCGAGGCGGTCAACGAGAAGCTCGTGGCCTTCCCCGGGATCACCTTCAACTACACCCAGCCGGCCGAGGACGCGGTAGACGAGGCGGAGACCGGGCTGAAGAGCGCGCTCGCCGTGAAGGTGTTCGGGACGGACCTGCACACGCTCGAGCAGAAGGGCAAGGCGATCAAGAGGGTGCTGGAGCGGGTGCGCGGCATCACCGACATCACCCTGGTGCAGGAGCTCGGGCAACCGAGCCTGAGCCTCACCGTCGACCGCGCCAGGATCGCGCGCTACGGCGTCAATGTCGCCGACATCAACGCGCTCATTCAGACGGCGATCGGCGGGGACGTGGCGACGCAGGTCGAGCAGGGAGAGAAGCAGTTCGATCTCGTCGTGCGCCTCGATCAGCAATACCGCGATAACCCGGAAGAGATCGGCAATATCCTGGTGGCGACACCCGGCGGACAGCAGATCCCGCTCAAGGAGTTCGCGGACATCCAGGTGACCAATGGCGCCTCGTTCATCTATCGTGAGAGCAACTCGCGCTACATCGGGGTGCAGTTCTCGGTGGAAGGCCGCGATCTGGCCGGTGCGGTGAACGATGCCATGCAGCAGGTCGGCCGCAGCGTGACTCTGCCGCAGGGCTATCGGCTCGACTGGGGAGGCGAGTACTCCGAGTACACCGCTTCGCGCGCGCAGCTGCGCATCATCCTGCCGCTGACCCTGTTCCTGATCTTCCTGCTGCTGTTTGCGCTCTACAGCAACCTCAAGTTTCCGTTCATCACGATGCTCGGCGTGCTGCTGTCGGCGCCGGTCGGGGGGATCGCGGCGCTGTGGCTCACGGGCACGCCGTTCTCGGTGTCCTCCGGCATCGGCTTTCTGGCGCTATTCGGGGTCTCGGTGCAGACGGCCGTCGTCTACATCTCGTACGTCAACAAGCTGCGCCGCGACGGCACCGAGCTCGCCGAGGCCATTCGCCAGGGCGCGATCCTGCGGCTGCGCCCGATCATGATGACCGCGCTGGGCGAGGCATTGGGGCTGCTGCCGGTCGCGCTCGCCACCGGCGTGGGCACCGACTCGCAGCGCCCCTTTGCCCTGGTGATCGTCAGCGGGCTGTTCACGCGACTGCTGATCAGCGTCTTCTTGATCCCCGCGCTGTATACCCTGGTCGGACGCCCAGGGGATCGCCTGGAGGTGTAAGGTCCCGACTGACTCCATCTGCGCAATCGTGTCAGGCGACTTCGAACAGTCCGGCGGCGCCCATCCCACCGCCGATGCACATGGTGACGACGACGTAGCGCGCGCCGCGCCGTTTACCCTCGATCAGCGCATGCCCCACGAGCCGTGCCCCGGTGACGCCGTACGGATGGCCGACGGCGATTGCGCCACCGTCGACATTCAGCCGCTCGTCCGGGATGCCGAGCCGGTCCCGGCAGTAGATGACTTGTACGGCAAACGCCTCGTTCAGCTCCCATAGGCCCACGTCGTCGAGCTTGATCCCGGTGCGCTCGAGCAGACGCGGCACCGCAAACACCGGCCCGATGCCCATCTCGTCGGGCTCGCAGCCTGCGACGGCGAAGCCGCGGAAGATCCCGAGCGGCTGGAGGCCACGCCGCTCGGCGAGGCGTGAATTCATGATCACGCACGCCGAGGCACCATCGGAGAACTGGCTGGCGTTGCCCGCGGCGATGACACCCCCGGCGACGGCCGGCCTGATCTTCGCCACGCCCTCGTATGTCGTATCCGGCCTGATACCCTCGTCCGCGCCGACCGTGAGCTCTTTCGCGAGCATGCGCCGCGTCGTGGGCTCGACGACGCCTGCGGTCACCTTGATCGGCACGATCTCCGCGTCAAAGCGACCGGCCGCCTGGGCAGCCGCGGCGAGGCGCTGGCTGCGAACGCCGTATTCATCCTGACGCTCGCGGGGGATGCCGTAGCGCCTGGCCACGGTCTCGGCCGTCTGCAGCATGGACCAATAGATTTCCGGCTTGTGCGCGGCCAGCCAGGTCTCCCTCAACATGTGAAGATTGCTTTGATTCTGCACGCAGGAGATCGATTCGACGCCGCCCGCGGCGATCACATCGACCTGATCGATGAGGACCCGCTGCGCAGCGATCGCAATCGCCTGCAATCCGCTCGAGCAGAACCGATTGATCGTGGCGCCACTCGTGGTGACGGGAAGCCCCGCACGCAGCGCGATCTGCCGCGCGATGTTGGAGCCGGTCGCGCCCTCCGGGCACGCGCAGCCGAAGATGACGTCCTCGACCTCCGCCGGATCGATGCGGGCGCGCGCCACGGCATGCTGAAGCGCGTGGCCGCCGAGTGTCGCGCCATGAGTCATGTTGAAGCCGCCGCGCCAGGATTTCGCCAGCGCGGTTCGGGCGGTGGAGACAATGACAGCCTCGGTCACGGTAAGCTCCTCATCCGAGGTCAGTTAAAGGTCTTGCCTTCAGCGGCCAGGCGCGCCAGCAGCGGCGCGGCCTGCCAGAAAGCCGGGTCGCCGTGGGGATTGGCGGCGAAGCGCTCGATAGCACGTACCACGTGATAGAGGCCGACGCTGTCGGCGTAGAGCATCGGTCCACCGCGGTGCAACGGAAAGCCGTAGCCATTGAGATAGACCATGTCGATGTCGGAGGCGCTCTGGGCGATGCCCTCCTCGAGAAGCCGCGCGCCCTCGTTGACGAGCGCGAACACGCAACGCTCGACGATTTCCTCGTCCGGGATCTCGCGCCGGGTCAGGCCGAGCACCGCGGAGTGCGCCACCACGAGTGCATCGACTTGCGGATCTGGATAGGCCGTGCGATCTCCCGCGCGATAGGTGTACCACCCCGAACCGCTCTTCTGGCCGAACCTGCCCTGCTCGCAAAGCTTGTCGGGCAGCGTCGAATAGAGAAAGTGCGGCCGCTGCACGCGTCGCCGCTTGCGGATCTCCCAGCCGATGTCGTTGCCGGCGAGATCGCTCATGCGGAAAGGCCCCATCGCCATGCCGAAGGCCTCGAGTGCCTTGTCCACCTGCGCGGGCAGCGCACCCTCCTCCAGAAGGAACGTCGCCTGGCGGCCGTACTGCTCGATCATGCGGTTGCCGATGAAGCCGTCGCACACCCCGGAGACGACGGCCACCTTGCGGATCGTCTTGGCGAGCTTCATGACGGTCGCGAGCACGTCCTTGCCGGTGTCGCGTCCGCGAACCACTTCGAGCAGCCGCATGACGTTGGCCGGGCTGAAGAAATGCAGTCCCACCACGTCCTGCGGTCGGCCAGTGAAGGAGGCGATTCGTTCGAGGTCGAGAGTGGAGGTATTGGAAGCGAGTATCGCGCCCGGCTTCATCACGCGATCGAGCATCTCGAAGACCGATTGCTTGACGTTGATGTCCTCGAACACCGCCTCAACCACGAGATCGGCGTCGGCGATGGCCGAGACCTCGGTGACCGGCCGCAGCCGCGCGGTCCGTTCCTCGAGTCCTTGGGGCGTGAGCCGGCCCTTCTTGACCGCGCTCTCCCAGGTCTTGCGGATGTTGGCGAGACCGCGCTCGAGCGCCTGCCCGTTAGCCTCGAGGAGCGCGACGGGCAAGCCGGCCTCGGCAAACACCGTGGCGATTCCGCTCCCCATAGTGCCGGCGCCGATCACCGCCACCGAGCGAATCGGGCGAATCGGCGTGCTCTCGGGTACGTCGGCGATCTTGGCGGCCTGGCGCTCCCCCAGGAAAGCGTGGATCAGGGCGTGCGATTGCGGCGTCTGCAGGAGCTCTGCGAAAGTCTGCCGTTCGAGCGCCAGCGCCACCTCGAAATCCTTGGTCACCGAAGCCGCCACGGCATCGACGCACTTGAGCGGTGCCGGGAAGGGGCCGGACGCGGCGGTCACCGAATTGCGCACGAACTGCAGGTAAGCCTCATGGTTCGGATAGTCGACCTTGCGCTCCCGGGCGCGCGGCAGGGCGCCGCCCGCCGCTGCCATCTCGGCGGCAAAAGCCACCGCGCTCTGGGCGAGATCATCCCGCGCAACCTTGTCGATGAGCGCAGTGCCGATGAGCGCCTCGCTCGGCACGGTCGCGCCCGAGACGATCATGTTGAGCGCCGCCTCGAGCCCGATGAGGCGCGGCAGGCGCTGCGTGCCGCCGGCACCGGGGAGCAGGCCGAGCTTCACTTCCGGCAGGGCAATCTGAGCGCCCGGAGCGACCACCCGATAATGACATCCCATCGCAAGCTCGAGGCCGCCACCCATGCATACCCCGGCGATCGCAGCCACCACGGGCTTGCGGCTCTGCTCGACGATCGAGATGAGGCTGCGCAGATTCGGTTCGGCCCCCGCGGCTGGCGTATTGAACTCGCGGATATCAGCTCCGCCCGAGAAATTCGCACCCGCGCCGATCAGCACGATGGCCTTTACAGCCGGATCGCGATTCGCCTGGTCGATCGCGTCCACCAGGGCGCGGCGGACCTTCAGGGACAGGCCGTTGATCGGTGGATTATCGAGACGGACCACGGCAACGTCGCCGTGGGGTGCGTCGATGGTCGGCATGGTCACTCCTGCAACTGGCGGGCGCGACGGTAGGGTGTGGTTCGCCCTGCAGTCAAGTCGATCGGTCTGATCGGTTCTCATTCTTAATATTCATTGGATCCATGGGCCATAATCCCTGGGTTCTCGCCACCACTGACGGAAGTCCCGATGGATCTCAATTTCTCGGCCGAAGAAGAGCGCTTTCGCAGCGAAGTCCGCGCGTTCGTCGCCGCGGAATTGCCCCCGGCAATTCGCGACAAAGTGCTCGGTCACAGGCGCCTCGAACGCGAGGATTTCCTGAGCTGGTTGCGGATCCTGAACAAGCGCGGCTGGGTCGCACCGAGCTGGCCCAGGAAATTTGGCGGCCAGGAGTGGGATCCTGTCCGCGAGCTCATCCTCGAGGAAGAGTGTGCGCTCGCGGGAGCACCACCCGTGCTGCCCTTCGGTCGGCGCATGGTCGCGCCCGTCATCATGACCTTCGGCAATCAGGCGCAGCAGGAGTACTTCCTGCCACGGATCCTCAACGGCGAACACTGGTGGTGCCAGGGGTATTCCGAGCCTGGCGCCGGCTCCGACCTCGCCTCGCTCAAAACCCGAGCCGAGCGCCGCGGTGATACCTATGTCGTGAACGGCCAGAAGACCTGGACGACGCTCGCCCAGCACGCGAACTGGATCTTCTGTCTCGTGCGAACCTCGCAGGAGGGCCGCCCGCAGGCGGGCATCTCATTCCTCCTCATCGACATGAAGTCGCCGGGCATCACCGTCCGTCCGATCGTCACGCTCGACGGCGAGCACGAGATCAACGAGGTGTGGCTCGACGACGTCGAGGTCCCCGTCGCCAACCGGATCGGCGAAGAGAACAAGGGCTGGACCTACGCGAAGTTCCTGCTCGGGCACGAGCGCGTCTCGAATGCGGCATTGGGCCCGAGCAAGCGGGCGCTGCGGGAATTGAAAGCAATTGCCGCCGCGACACCCAGCGGCACCGGCCGGCCACTGATCGAGGTGCCGCGCTTCCGTGACCGGATCGCGGAAGTCGAGATCGATCTCATGGCGCTCGAGGTAATGGTGCTGCGTGTCATTGCCATGGACCGCGAGCGCCACACGCCCGGACCCGAAGCCTCGCTTCTCAAGCTTCACGGGAGCCAGATCCAGCAGACCCTCTCGGAACTTGCCATGGAGGCGCTGGGGCCGTATGCGGCGCTCCATCAGCCGCAGGCGCTGGCCCCGGACTGGACCGGTTCGCCCGCCGGTCCGCCGGCAGGGATCGGCGTCACCGGGCGCTACTTCAACTATCGCAAGGTCGCCATCTATGCCGGGTCGAATGAGATTCAGCGCAACATCATCGCGCAGCACATGCTGGGACTGTAGAAGCCATGGACTTCACCTTCACTGAGGAACAGATCCAGATCCGCGACGCGCTGCGCCGCTTTCTCAGCGAGACCTACACCCTGGAACGTCGCCGCGCCATCGCGCGCGCAGGTACCGGGTGCGATGCGGAGATCTGGCGGCAATTTGCCGAGCTCGGGATCCTGGGACTCTGCATTCCGGAGTCTCTGGGGGGTAGCGGCGGCAACGCGTTCGACGCCATGGTGGTGATGGAGGAGTTGGGTCGCGCTCTCGTCATCGAGCCCTACCTGTCTTCCGCGCTCGTGGGCGCCGGCCTCCTCGTTCGGGCGGGTAGCCCGGCACAGCAGCAGCTGCTGCCCGCAGTCGCCGCCGGCAGGGTCCGGCTCGCGTTCGCGCACGGCGAGCCCGACTCGCGTTGGCGCTTGGAGACGCTCGCGACCCGGGCGATGAGAGAGAACGCCAGCTGGGTATTGAGCGGCCGCAAGGCGATGGTGGCGGATGGCGCGGGTGCTGATCACCTGCTGATCTCGGCCATGACCGCCTCCGGCATTTCGCTGTTCCTCGTGCCCGGCGCGAGCGAGCGGCTGAGGCGCACCGCGCTCATGACTCATGACGGCGCCAGCGTGGCTGAGATCACGCTCGATGGGGTGCGCCTGCCGGCCGACGCGTTGATCGGGGCGGAAGGTGGCGCGCTGCCGCTCGTAGAAGCAGCGAGCGATGTCGCCGTCGCGGGTCTCTGCAGCGAGGCGGTCGGGGCGATGGATGCACTGCTCGCGCTGACGCTCGCGTACGTCAAGACGCGCAGGCAGTTCGGCGTGCCGATCGGGAGCTTCCAGGCGCTGCAGCACCGCATGGCTGACATGCTGTTGCACGCAGAGCTGGCCCGCTCGATGAGCTATCTGGCGAGCGCGAAGCTCGCCGTCAGCGAGGTCACGGAGCGTCGCCGCGCGATCTCGGCCGCCAAGTTCCTGGTGGGACGCTCGGCGCGTCTGGTCGGTCAAGAGGCCGTGCAGATGCATGGCGGGATGGGAGTAAGCGACGAGCTGGCCGCTTCCCACTATTTCAAGCGCCTCACCCTCATCGATGCCAGCTTCGGCGATATGAATCACCACCTGGAGCAGTTTGCAGCGGTGCTGACCGCTTGAGCCGTGCCGCACGCCTCTATGCGCCGGCAGAGGCGGCCAGTCTGTTCAGTTCCTGCTCCTGATCCGAGCCATCGAGCTCGAAGACATGGTTGTCGAAGTCGAAAAAGTACAGCGACGTTCCCGACTCGGACAGAACGAACTCGCAGCCCCTCGCAGGAAGCCCGCGGTTCGGGCTGCATCCCGCACGATCAGTGCGACGTGCGCAATGGGGCCGAGCATGAGTACTCCCTCCTCCTGCGTCACCCGATTTTGGGAGGTACATTTGCGTTCAGCCGAAAGAGGTTATTCGGATCGTACTTGGCCTTGAGAGCCACCAGCCGTTCGAAGTTGGCGCCGTAATTCTCCCGATAGCCTGCCAGCGTGACGTCTGGATCCATGTAGTTGGTGTAAAAGCCCTTGGTCAGCGGCGCCAGTTCGTGCCAGTTCGCGCGCATCTTGGCGGTGTTCTCCTCGATCCCCTCCTTACTCGGCCAGATGCTGTGTGCACCAATCGTGAAAAGCATGTCGCGATTGGGGAACGCCGTCGCCGCGGGCGCCGCGTGCCGGTAGGCTCCGCCGCAGTGATCGAAGAACAGTATGTACCAGCTCGGCATGCGCTTGAACGAGTCGATGATGAGATCGATGCCGTCATCCTTGAGCTGCGTCAACATGCCGCTCTTCAGATAGTAGTATCTGCCGGGCGCGAGAAGCTCATCTGCGCTGGACTGCAAAGCCACGTAGGGCATTGGCGCGATGTCATCGCGCAGCGGTTTGCCGAAAGTGCGCAGCTTTTTGAGCCACGCCTCGCCCTGGACGCGATCTCCAGACCAGCATGCCTCAATCTCAATCACCGCACCGTCGGGCCCCGAGTACAGGGCCGGGTCCAAGTTGACGACATCGGGCGCCTCCACGGCGTTGTCACGGTAAAAGCGCAGCACATCGCGGGCCTGTGCCACAGGCCAGGCAACGTTGCCGCCCAGAATTACCGGATCCATGTCGTGCAGCCGGTATTCAATCGAGGTCACGACACCGAAATTGCCACCGCCGCCACGCAGGCCCCAGTAAAGGTCGGCGTTCTCCCTGTCGTTTGCCCGGAGGAACTTTCCGTCGGCGGTCACGATGTCGAAGGAGGCGGCGTTATCGCATGCGAGCCCAAAGCGCCGACCGAGGCGTCCGAGGCCGCCGCCTAAAGTCAGGCCCGCAGCACCGGTGTGCGACACAGTGCCCGCGGTGGTGGCCAGCCTGAAGGCAGCGCACTCATGGTCGAGCTGCCCCAGCAGCGAACCCGACTCGACGTAAGCGCGCTTGCTTTCCGGATCGACTCGCACGCCTTGCATCGGCTGCAAGTCGATCATCAGTCCACCGTCGCAACTCGATTTGCCTGAATAGCTGTGACCGCCCGCGCGCACGGCGGTTAGCAACTGGTGCTCGCGGGCGAAATTCACGGCTTGCCGGACGTCCGAGGCGCCCGTGCAGCGCGCAATAATCGCCGGCTTCTTGTCGAAGGCAGCGTTCCAAAGGCGTCGCGCCCGGTCGTAGTCCTGGCTGCCCGCCAGCAGCACCTCGCCGCGCAGGCCCGCAGCGAGAGCCTCGATCGCGGAACCAGGCAACGCGACTTCCGCACCGCTGAGGGTCTTCGCGGGTAGCTCGCCGACGCCCTTGAGTACGGAGGTAAATCCACGCAGCGGCCAGGTCGCGGCAAGTGCCAGACCCGAACCGACGAACTGCCGTCTTTTCACGGATGCCCCTTTTATCGATCGACCTCATGGTCGCCTGATGTCTTATTGACCGCGCCGAACAAGCATGAATCCAGCCGAATCAGCAATGCAACAGGTATCCCGCCGGAGTGCCTTAAACGCCCGAGCACCTTCGCCGCCTTGATTGAATCCCGCGGCGATCTGATTTGCCGTCCTTGGCCCGGGGGCGCATGCTTTTCCCAGGCCGCCAGGGGACGTATGCCGGATCCCATGAGCACAGAAGAAGAAAACCGCCGCAGGCCCCTGTCGACCGAGGCCTCACCGCGTGAGGCTGAATCCGATCCGCAGCTGTCAGCCTGCGCGCAAGAGGGGGCGCCTCCTGGGGGGCCAGACGAGACACGGCCTGGCGGGCTGCACGGAAGCGCCGCACGAGCCCAAGCGGGTGTATCCCCCAGCACGGCGCGGCTGGCGGTCGGTCAGCTGCTCGGCGGCCGCTACCGTATCGAGCGTGAGCTCGCTGAGGGCGGCATGGGTGTGATCTACCTCGCCCGTGACGAGCAGGTCGCCGGCGAGGTCTTCGCGATCAAGGTGCTGAAGGAGGAGCTGCGGCCTGAGGCCCTCGCGCTGCTGCGCGAGGAGGTGCGCAAGACCCGAAAGTTGAGCCATCCGAATATCGTCGACGTGCATTCGGTGAATCTGGACGGCTCGAGGGTCTACGTGCTGATGGAGTACCTCGAGGGCAAGTCGCTGGATGCGCTGCTCGATGAGGAGTTCGGCCGCGGCATGCCATTCAGCCACGCCTGGCCGATCATCGAGGATGTGGGTGCGGCGTTGGGCAACGCGCACGACCACAACGTGATCCATAGCGACCTGAAGCCCGCGAACGTGTTCGTCACAACCTCGGGGAGGACCAAACTGCTCGACTTTGGCATCGCGCGGGTATCGCGCGGTCCACTGCTGCACGTGCCCTCCGGGACGCGCGCGCTCACCCCGGCCTACGCCAGCTGCGAGATGCTCGAGGGGAAGGAGGCTGACCGGCGCGATGACATCTACTCCTTCGCCTGCGCAATCTACGAGATGCTTTGCGGGGACCGCCCCTTCGGGGAACTCACCGCGCTCGAGGCTCGGGAAGCGGGTACCCAGGTGCCGCCGCTCGAGGGGCTGTCGCGGGAACAGAATGTGGCGCTCGCAAAGGCGCTGGCTTTTGAGCGTAAGGAGCGAACCGCATCGGTGGAAGAACTCCTTGCAGGCCTCGCCGCTGACAGGAGACCCCGCCAGCGCCAGCCCGTCTGGCGCTGGGCTGCCTCGCTCGGAGCCGTACTGTTGGTGGCGGCCGCTGCTTTCTACTGGTGGCGCAGTCAGGTGAACCCCGTCATGCCCCCTTCGCTCGCGGTACTGCCGTTCGTCGATCTGAGCGTCGGTAAGACCGAGCAGCCCTTCTGTGACGGAGTCACGGAGGAGCTCACCAACTGGCTTGCGCAGATCCCGATGCTGCGGGTCGTGGCGCGTAGCTCGGCGTTCGCCTTTCGCGACCGTCAGACTGACGTGCGCGAGATCGGGCGCCAGCTCGGCACGACGCACGTGCTCGAAGGCTCGCTGCGGCGCGCCGGCAATGTCATGCGCGTCAGCGTTCAGCTCATTGCGACCCGCGAGGGCTATAACGTCTGGTCCGGTTCCTACGATGCCGAGGCGACCAACGTCATCCAGGTGCAGGAGGAGGTGGCGCGGGCAGTTGCCAACAATCTCGAGCTCCGGCTGACGGGCGTGGCGATTGCAAGCATGAGCGAACGGCGCAGCTCCAGTGCACAGGCCTACGCGACCTACCTCGTGGCGCGCCATCATCAGCAGCAGCGGACCAAACAGGACAACGAGCGCGCAATGGAGCTGTACCGGGAAGCCATCAATCTCGATCCACGCTTCGCACTGGCGCAGGTCGGCCTGGCCTACGCTTACCTCAACCAACGCTATTTCAACGATCGGCCCATCGCGGATATCGCGCGCGACGCCACGCCGCTCCTGGAACGGGCCGCGCAGGAGGCACCACGACTCGCCGACCTGTACGTGGTGCGCGGCGCGCTCGAGACCGAGCTGCTGCAGCACGATGCGGCACTCCGTGACCTGCACCACGCCGAAGCGCTCAATGCCAACTCGCGTGAGGCAGCTTCCGAGCTCGGCTTCTACTATCTCGTCAACGGTCAGCCCCGCGATGCACTGCGCTACTACAGTCATGCCGCCGATCTCGATCCGCTGGATTACAATCTCGCCGCGCAACGGTGCACCGCGCTTGCAGACCTCGGACAGTACGACGGTGCAGCCGCAGCCTGCGCCCGCTCCCGCGGCCTCAACCCGCAGTCTGCGTGGCCCTTAAGCGTGTCGAGCGATCTGGAAGAGGCGCGCGGCCAGCTCGTCGAGGCGCTGCGCTGGAATAGCGCTGCCCTGGCGCGCTCGGCCGACGCTCAGGATGTGTATGCGCAGCGCGGTCGCTTGCTGTTGAGCCTCGGTCTTCCCGAGCGGGCACGCGAGAGCTACGACACGGCGGTCGTTGCGACCGGAAATACGGATGTCAGTCCCTGGCTCAGCTCGCTCGGGCTCATTACGGCCTACGCCGCCGGCGGCCTGGAGTCGCTGCACCAGCGGATCGCCGCGCAGCGCCTGGCGGATGCGAGCGACCCTGGCGTGCTCTTCGAGCTGGCGAGCGCCGAGCTGCTCGCGGGCGAGCCGCAGGCCGCGCGAGAGTTCGCCGACCGCGCACTCGCCTCGCCCGAGCTCAAGCCTGACGACCTGGCGAGCCCGTGGCTCGCGCGCACCGGGCGCGCTTACCTGCTGATCGCCGCGGCGGCGCACCAGGCGACCGGCGATGCGGCGGGAGCCGCCCAACAGTTGGCCGCGCTCACGGCGCTGCTCGATCGGTTGGCAGCGGCGGGCATGCGCCGCCACGGTGTGTACGAGCTGCAGGCGCAGGTCGCGGCGCTGCGCGGCGACGCAGAGGGCGCGATGCGCGCCCTGCAGCGCGCTGCCGATCAGGGCTGGCGCGAGGTCTGGCTCGCCGAGCGCGAGCCGTATTTCACCAACCTGCGTCCCCGGGCCGATTTCCGCGCCCTGCTGCAACGCGTGCGCGCTGACAACGAAGCGGACGTCAGAGCGCTTGCGCCGGAGGCCGCGGCAACGCCGCCGCCGAAATCATGAGAGATCGGAGGTCGAGTGTCAGTGCGGAGGCCAGTTACTGCCGCCGCCAGTTGGACCGTCCCCAAACGAGTTGGCCGCCTGCAGCAGGCGGTCAAGGATCACAGCGATCTCCACCAAATGGACCGTGGGCAGTTCACCCTGGTATTCCGTCGGGACCACCGGGGTCGCGGTCGGCCAATTCTGCGCTTGGAGGAACTGCGCAATCCGATCGCCCAGTGAGCCGGGCGCGGCGGCAGCAGGCGGCACCCCGACATACCCCACCGTCATCAGCACGTTCACGAACGTTGCGTAGTCGGCAACGACGTCAATCAGTTTTTGTCCCTTCGTCGGCCAAAGGCGGCCCGCCGGGTCCGGCCATTTGTCCGGCTGACCCGGGTCCTTAATTTTTGTCGGGTCACCAATGAACGCCGCAGTGAAATCCGCCATGAACTGAGTGCGAAGCGGCTTCGGTTGAGAGCCCTGGCTTGCTGGTGTGCCCGTTCCGCAACCACTGACGCTTGCGGCGAGAACCAACGCGCCGCCGGTCAACAAATCACGCCGAGGAATGGTCATGTTCGCAGCTCCAGGCTCAGCCCGTGGCACAGAGACACGTTGGATCCGCTCTTCCTGGATCGAGGTTCTTTCAGTGGTCATCGCTTGCCCCCTTCTTCTTGTTGCCCTTTTCGTGTTGACTGTACGCGCAGTTGGCTCAAACTGCCACGGACCGATCCACTAACTATAAGAAAACGCATGAAAACTCAGTCTCCCGCGTCGGTCGCGTGCTGCGCTGCGTTACTCATCGTGACCGCGCCTCTGATGGCGCGGGCTGCAAGCAAGACCTTGCTGCTGAAGGATGCCGAGCCGCAGTACGCGAAACAGCTGTGTTGGGCCGCAGCGGACGTGCTCGCCGTCAACCAGTTCTACCCGATTTGTCCGACGAGCACCCCTACGGCAAGCCCCGCGCTCTTCCCGACAAGCCAGGCACTGGAAGCCGCCAATAACCGGTTGGCCCGGGCGGGCGCCGGCTCGCTCAGTGATTTCCTGCCGACGTGCGAGCTTAATATCGGGAACTGCAACTTCGCGGACGACCTCTGGGACAGCCCGGACCTCCATCTGCACGGACTCACGGGCAAAAAAGGCTTCACGGGTGCTCCGTCCACCACCGGCGACAACAACGTGGGTCTCAGGTGGGAGGCTGCAAAACAGGAGATCGACGCGGGTCGTCCGTTCCTGTTCATCTGGGACTATCCTGAAGACGACGCCAGCTCGCTCCCCGTGGGCAAGCACCAGTTGGTTGCAACAGGTTACTCGGACGAGAGGGACAGCAGCGGCACGCAGTATCTCCAGATCTGGGATCCCTGGCCCGTGCCGCTGGGGCTGGTGCTGCCGACCAGCGTGCCGGCATGTGGGCCGGCGCCTGGAGTCCCCGTCACCCCGGAACATAGTCGGTGGGTCTATTTCAGCACCTACACTGGTCCGGGGAACGACATGGGGGTCACTGTCACGGCGTTACACGAGTACGACCAGTGGCACCTCGCGAGGGTTGCTCCGGACGCCCCCGTCGTCACGGTTGACGGAGGTCCGCCGCCCCCGGCCCCGCCGCCGTTTCACCCGCAGCCCCCGTCGGGGGCACTGCCGCAGGTGAGCTTCGCCAAGGCACTGAGTGCAGCGCTGCCCCAGAGTCGGCAACTCGATCTGCAGGTATCCGGGGCCGCGCCGCGCACCCTCGGTGTTCCCTTTCCAATTGTAGGTCTCGGCTTCAGGAAGCTCCTGCGCGCAGCGGACGATCCAACCGCGCTCCTCGCCGGCACGACGTCGGCAATCCTGTTTCCGGTCGTGTCGCACGGTGAAGTCGTGGATGCCTTCCTGATGCTGTTCATGGAGGGCCGCTGGCAACGCGGAGGCTATGCCAACATTGAGATCACCCAGCGGCTGGTCAAATTCAGGGCACGCTATACCACGCAAGAGCACCCGCTGGGCAGCTTCTACATGGTCTCGGTGCCGGGCGAGGTCGCGTTCTTCGCGGCCTACGGCAAAGGCAAGAAGGCAATCCTCATCCCGACTTCGACGGATCCTTCGATCGATGCGGTCGCCGGCAAGGCAGTGCCCGCCGGACCGCAGCTCAAGAAGCTGGTAAGCGCTATACAGCAGGACCTGCAACTCTACCCGAATCGCGCCCGCGATTCGCCGCGTCCCGCGCAGTGACGCTCGCACGACGAAGAGTCTCAACCCGCCCCAGTCTCACGCTCCCCGCCTGTGGAACACGAGCACGAAGCGATGAGTGTGACCCAGTATCGGTGGCTCGTAGCTGATGAGACTGCGGTCATCGCTGGCCACATGCAGCACGTCGGTCGTGGCAACGTACTGAAACCCGTGCTTCTCGAAGTCGCTGCGCGCATAGCTCTCCGCAATGCGGTGCAGGCGGCCGGCATCCGCCTTCCCGGTGCCTGACTTGGCCGAATGATCGACGACCAGCAGGACGCCGCCCGGCTTCACGACTCGTGCGATCTCATTCAGCACCGCCTGCGGATCGAGCTTCGGCCACGGGCTATTGGGCCGATCGTCCACCCAATAGAAGTCGTGATACACCTTGATGACGAGCATTGCATCGAGCGAGGCGTCAGGGAGCGGCAGGTGCTCGAGCTCGATCCTGCGATGCTCGACATTCGGCAGGCGGTTGCCCGCGAGGCGCTTCTCCCAGCCATTGTTGCTCCAGTAATCAGTCGCCAGGTCATTGAGCATGAGCACGTGTCCGGTCGGGCCGACAATGTAGCTCGCGAGCTCGCTGTAGTAGCCGTCGGCCGCGAGCAGGTCGCCGACCTGCATACCGGGCTTGAGGCCGGCGAGTCGCAGCACCTCCGCCGGGTGATCGATCCGGTCGCGCTTGAGGTCGGCGTCGCTACGGCCCGGGTGGGCGACGGCGGCGCTGTAGATGTCGGGCTCGGCCGCCGCTCCATTGGTCACGACCGTCATGGCTAAGGCAGCGAGCGCGAGCACGCCCAAGTTCCACAAGACGGAGCGAGTCATATTGGTATTTCCTCACAAGCCGCCTCAGCGTTCCACCTCAGGGAGCTGTCAGCGCTGCGCAGGGTTGCCGAGTCCTGGCACACCCGTACGGCCATCCCAGATGGCGTCGGTCAGGTCACATGTTCGCGTAAGAACGCGAGGGTTCTTTCGTTGAACGCCGGTACGTTCTCGTACAGTGGCGCATGCGAGCAGTCCTCAAAAATGTGAAGCTGGGAATTCTTGATTCCATCCTTCAATCTTGCGGCAAACCGGGTAGAGGTAATCAGGTCGTGGCGGCCGAAGGTGATCTGGGTGGGCGCACGGATTCTTCCAAGTTGCGCAGCGGCGTCGTGTGCCATGACTGCATCGGATTCTTGAATGAACGCGTTAACCGGCTGCTTCGGACGACCGCGCACGAAGTCGCACAGGCCCTGAATGTATTCCGGTCTTGAGGCATACAGCTCCGGCGTGAAACACCAGGGGAATATCCCTTGAATGACCATCTCCGGCACGCTGTTCAGTGCCCTCGCCATAGTCTGCCAGGCACTTACGACGGCCGTGATGTATCGGTCACTCTTGGGCCACCCGCTGTGGAGGGAAAGCGACTTGACGCGCTCAGGGTATTTTGCCGACAACCAAATGCCAACTGCCGCCCCCAGGGAGAGCCCACTGATATGCGCCTTGGTTACGCCGATGGCCTGCAGGAGCGCAGCCACGTCGTCCGCGAACATTTCAGTGGAGTAGACACCGGCCGGCTTGTCTGAAAGTCCGGTCCCGCGCAGATCAATCGATATGCAGGTGAACTCTTTCGAGTAGTCGGCAACCTGAAACGCGTAACAGGCAGAATCCGCCGCGAGGTACGGGATGAGCACGAGCGGCTCGCCGCTGCCCTGCTGCTCGTAGTTCAATGTGATATTACCGACTCGAGCTGTTGGCATAGCACTCTCCCGATCTCAATGTAAGAGACTCTTGTGCGCGACCGAGCGCAGAGACTGTCCGCGTTCCATGCTCGAGCATCTGGCGTAACCCAGCGTCACCCAAAACAGCCTACTTAGACGAATTTCGGGTGCCAATAGGTGCTCCTGGGTGCCGGTGGGTGATGCTCGCTTGGGTACCAAGTGGAAACCAGTGTTCGACTCAGAGGTAGGCGAATGAATCGCGGGCAAACCAGGCGCCCCTGCCCCACGATGCGCGGGCACCGAGGTGATCTCCACAGGCCCAGTCACCCGCGAGCGATTACACTCGGAGTCGTCAGCGTACCCTACACGCGCAAGACGGACTCGTCCAAGCACGCGATGGACGCAGATAGGCCATTGGCCGGCCTGCTCTGCGAGGGTCCGAAGAGCGCGGGAGCGTGCACATGCACATGAGTCGGCTTCTTGCGGCAACGCTATTCGCGGTCCTTCCGGCCCTAAGTCTCGCAGCAAATACCACGGTACTCGCGCTCGTGGGGGGAACCGTAATTGATGTCGACAACCTCGGCGAGACGAGCGCAGATCTCGTTGATTCGACAGTCCTCGTCCGCGACCAGGTAATCGCGGCAGTGGGAAAGCGAAGCGAGATCCAGATTCCACCGGGGACGACGCTCGTTGACGTCCATGGCCAGTATATTATTCCTGGTCTGATCGACGGATTTGCCGCACAGCGCAGCCAAGGGCAGGCGAACGCGCATCTCGCCATGGGAGTCACTACGATCATCGGCATGTCCGACGATCGTCGCGGCCTGTTGCTGGACGAGGATCCGCAGCCGCATGTCAAAAGACTGGAGGATGTCAGCGGTTATGACCTCTCCGGGCTCGATCCCCCGCCGCAATCGATTGGAGAGCTCCGGGCGCGCGGCCGGCGTTTGGGTCCGGCCGAGCTCGCGGCCTATGTAGATGCCAAGGCCTGGGACGGAAACACCGTGCTGCTGTTGATGTACCCGCTCGATATCGAGCAGGTTCACGCGATCGTCGCCGCCGCATCCAGACATAAGATCGCTACCATCGGCGAGCTCGGTCACACCTCATATATCGATGCCGCGAAGGCCGGAGTACAGGCATTCGTCCACACCAGCCGCATCATGACTGAACTGGCACCGCCGGCACTTCGCCGTGCTCTTGCTGACGATCCGTTCCCGCCGGATCCGAGCTCGCTGAGAACCCAATACGGCACGTTCCTGGGCTCCCTCAGCCCGAGCTCACCAGACGTCCGCGAGTATGCGGCAAGCATTGGCCGGATGCGCACGGCGGTGATGCCGACCACAACGCTATACGTGTCCGGCACGGAGCTTGACCGTCACAACCCCTGGGCTAGTGATATCGGAGCACTCGTAGACTCTCACGACGTGCACGCACCCCTCGATCCGGCGACGGGCACGCAACCGCGACTCATGCGAATGCCCCAGGATGCGCGCGATCAGGAACTCAAGGAGGCGGAGGCGATGATGCGCGTACAGTCGGCGTTCATTACGGCGGGGGTTCCCTTCCTGGCAGCGAGCGGTACGACGGCTTTTGGGGTGCTGCCGGGCGATGGGCTGCATTGGGAGATGAACCTACTCAAGCGACTCGGTCTCACGGCCCGGCAAGCGCTCGCGGCGGCGACCGGGAACTACGCGATTGTCTTCGGATGGACTGATCGCGGGCAAATCGCACCCGGCTGCTTGGCCGACATTGTCGTGCTGACAAAGAATCCAGTCGAAAATATCGACAACTCCCGTTCGATTGCCCGTATCTACCTGAGCGGGCGGGAACTCAACCGCGCACAGCTGTTGCGGCATTCGCCCTGAAGGGAGGCACAACCAGCGTGCCGGCGTCGCGAGCGCAGAGCGCAAGTTCCACCGTGCGCCGCTGGCTCCCGGGCACACTCCTGGCACACCCAATCTGAGCTCGACACATTCCCGGCACGCGGGGCTCTACGCGCCGGGCGAGCTTGCCGGGAAGAGTGTATCCGGATACATCCGATCAGCCGCCGCCCTTGCAGCGCATGCTGTTCGCGAGCTGCATCAGCCGCGCGAGGCGCGGATTCGACTGCATCTGAGCGGCCGCGTCCGCTCCGAAGCCCGCGACCTGCGCCTGCATCGCCTGGTGAGTGGGCGCCATCTCCGCGCTCAGCTGGGCATTGACGGCGGCGTCGTGCTCGTTCACGGCCTTCTGTGCGGCATCGAGGCTGTGCCCGCGCGCGAGGCCGCCGCTCGCGAGCTCGGTGGCCGTGTCGGCCGCCGAGGCGGCGTTCATCATGGCCTGATCCTGCGCCTGGGTCTGGGACAGCACGGCCTGCGCATGCTGCAAGTTGCTTTTCTCCTGGGCCACGGTAGCGCTGGCCGCGGCTACCTTGTCTTTGTCCGGCGCCGAGAACTGCTGCTGGTGCAGCTCAGCGGTGATCTGCTCGCAGGTCATCGACTCGTCACCGGGCCGCGCCCCGGCAGCGGCAGCTTGCGCATAGGTTTGCTGCGCCGCCTGCATTTTCTGGCAGTCCGCCACTGACACACCCGCACCGGGCGTGCTGAAGCTGGCCATGGAGCTGATATTGTTGCAGTCGATGCCGCCGGCAGGGGCCCCGGCCTGGGCCGCTGCCGCCGCGGTGCGGTGGCCGAACAATCCGCCGAACGGCGAAGCATGCCCGGTCGCCGGCGCCGCACTGCCGGCAACGGGTCCCGGAGCGGTGCCGGCGACGGCGCGCGCGGTCTGCGCCAACAGCGGGCCGACCACATCCTGACCATCGCTATCCGCCTTGCCGGACAGCGTCTCGGCCTTCACGGCATTCGCGGAGCCAACGGCCTGCAGGCGGTAGTCCACGGTCACCGTGTCGCCCTGCTTTAGCGAATTGAGCGCCGTGGCGGTGGTCTGGGCCGCCATCTGCTGCGACCCGGACATCATCTGCTGCGCCGCTGTCGAACCGGCGGCCGAGGCCGCCTGTTGCATGGCGGCGCCCACCATCGAGCTGCTGCCGCCCCGCCCCGCGAGTGCCCCGAAGGGCAAGGCACCGGCGACTTTACTGAGCCCCCCGAGCCCGCTCAGCATGCCCCCGCTGCCGGATGACTTCTTCTCGACCCGGGTATAGAGGACCTGATCGCAGTGCTTCGACTGGGCCTCCGCCTCGAGCGCTGCACCCGAGGCGGCCGTCAGGGGCACGGCCTCCACGGATTGAGACCGCAGCTGGCTCAGCAGGCTCTGCCGCAGCGATTCGCTGGTCTCCGAATTCGCCGCCAGCTGCCCCTGCGGCAGCATCACTCCCACGGTCGTTGCCGCCGCCAATCCGGGGGCCGCCAGCCATCCAAATATGAGGGCGACCGTGCAGGTCGCGCGTGTTAGCGTCCGGGATCCGATCTTGTGGTACATGTTGTCATCACCTTGCGCGCAGAAGGTCTCCTGTTGACATACGCGCGATCGGGCGGCAATTCGGCTCAGTTACGGGCAATCCGGGCTGGCGATCTGTCAAACCCGGCGGCACGGCGCGCCTCCGCGGTGGCATGATCGGCCCCGGGCAGCCGAACCCATGACCTCCGCCCCCAACCCGAACATCACGCAGCTGTTGCTCGAGTGGAGCGGCGGCAACGAGGCAGCGCTCGCCAGCCTGTTTCCTCTGATCTACGAAGAGCTGCGGGTCATCGCCCAGAGCCACCTGCGGCGCGAACGCTCGTCCCACACCCTGCAGCGCACCGCACTGGTGCATGAGGCGTTCCTTCGCCTCGTGGATCAGAAGTCAGTCAACTGGCAGTCACGCGCGCAGTTTTTCGGGCTGGCCTCGCAGATGATGCGCCGGATCCTGGTCGATCACGCCCGCAGGCGCGGTGCTGCCAAGCGCGGGTCCAACCCCGCGCGGGTCGATCTCGATGAGGCGTCAGACGCTGCGGAATCAGACTGGGACTTCGAGGAATTCGACCGCCTGTTGCAGCGCTTCGAGACGCTTGAGCCCCGCGCGGGGCGACTGGTGGAGCTGCGGTTCTTCGGTGGCCTGAGCATCGACGAGGCGGCGGCCACACTCGATATCTCGGTGGCCACCGCTAAGCGTGAGTGGTCCATTGCGCGCGCGTGGCTGCAGCGCGAGCTACAGCGCGGCTAGCATATTCACTGAACGCCGCGTCATTGCGGCCGCGTCGAGGCCCCGCCTTCCAGCCGCGCGATCTCAGCAGTGCTGCGCGCCAGCCCCGTGACGGCTTGGTCGTAGCCGCGAGCTTCCTTGGGAGTCAACGTGACCTTGGCTTCCTCTTGCAGCCATGCGTAGCGCTTGACGCTCGTGGCGAACCAGTCGTGCGCGGCATGCCAGTGGCGCGCCTGCGCCGCACGCCCGGACGCAGACGCCGCGGTGGCGCGCTGGCTCTCAATCACGCCGAGTCCCATCTCGCAGGTCGCGAGCAGATAACGCGTCTCCAGCGTGTCAACGTGGGGAGCCAGCGCGTTCAGCGCCGCCACACTCTGGCTGAACGCGGCGGCCGCCGCGTCGCTCGACCCCGAGGCAAGGAGCGCCCGCGCGAGATGAAGGGTGACCCGCGCCACATCGATCCGTGCTTGCGAGTTGTTCGGGTCGGTCGCCGTTCTGGCCAGCACATCGAGGGCGGCCCTGGACTGCCCGATGGCGCCCGCGTAGTCACTGCGGTCATACAGCTCGGAGCCAATGTTGTCGAGGTCGCCGCCGATCGCTCGCTGGTACCGCAACGCGTGTTCGGGATCGACGCTCAGCAGGTGCTGGTGCACGGCCAGGGCCTTGCGCCCGAGGGCTTGTGCTTCTTCGATGGCGTCCGGCTGCGAACCTCGCGCGATGACGACCGCGCCGGCATTCATGTACTGAGTGCCCAGGTGGAATTCGAATGTACGGTTGGCGGGCTCCGCGCGATGCAGTGCCTCCATGAGCGTTATCCCCTTGTAGGCGCTCGAGATCGCGGCCTCAGTCTGACCGGACCACATCAGGTGAACCGCATGCGTGCTGTAGGCCGCCGCGAGCTGATCCTGCACCAGCGCCTCGTGCGGCCTCTCGGCAACCAGCTCCTCAAGCAGCGCGACGGACTGCTGCGACTCCGCCGCGACGGCCTGCGGGTCAGCGCCGAGCAGTCCTGCTACCCGGCTGCGCTTGAGGTGGTCGGTCGCGAGCGCACTGCGAACCTCGGGGTCGACAGGGTTCGCCGTCGCAAGCTCGGTCAATTGTGCAATGGCCTGATCGTAGCTCGCCAGGGCCGCCTGCGGCTTGCCGGTGTTGGGGTTGTAGGCCTGCCCCTGGATGTCGGCGACCTTCTCGTACGCGCGCGCCAGCTCGAGTCGCAGATCGCGATCTGTTCCGGACTCCTTGGACAGCGTATCGAGGTACTTGAGCGCCGTTTGCACCAGCAGTTCGCGCGCTGCCGTGGCGCCCGGAAGGTCGCGAATCGACTCGTCCATCTGAAACATGAAGGTATTGGCGAGCGCCCGGACGCTGGCGAAGTGTCGCTCCGCGCGCGCGCGCTCCTGGTTGGCGACGCGCGCCGCGCGGCTCGCGACGACGATGCCCGTGACCAGCGCCGCCACGACCAGAAGAACGGCGGCCAGCTCCACTCGATGCCGACGCGCGAACTTGCCAGCGCGATACGAGAACTGGTCGCCGCGGGCGGCGACTGGAAGGCCGGCCAGGTATCGGCGCAGATCCTCGGAGAGTTGCTCCACCGAGCTGTAACGCTTCTCTGGTTCCTTGCGCAGCGCCGTGAGCGTGATGTCATCCAAGTCCCGGTCCGGCAAGACGCGTACTTGGCCCGCGGCTGCAAGCTGCGACGCGGCGACGCTCGGCCTCATGGGCTCGGTCTCGCACACATCCCGGATCGCGTCCCGCGTCGAGGAGAGGGCCGTGCGATAGGGACTGCGGCCGGCCAGAAGGTGATAGAGCACGACCCCGAGCGAATACACATCGCTCGCGGTGGTGATGTTCAGGCCCAATATCTGCTCGGGACTCGAGAAAGCGGGTGTGAGCGCCCGCATGCTCGTCAGCGAGGCATCCACCGGCGCGCCGTCGGCGGGTGGGGGCTGCAGGATCTTGGCAATGCCGAAGTCGAGAAGCTTCACCGCCCCTTCGACGGTCACCAGGATGTTGCTGGGTTTCAGATCGCGATGCACGACCAGGCGTTGGTGCGCGTAGTTCACCGCGGCGCAGGCTTCGCAGAACAGCCGCAGCCGAGCGGCGATCGGCAACGCGTTGGATTCGCAGTACTCGTCGATCGGCCGGCCATCCACCAGTTCCATGACAAGGTAGGGCTGCCCCTCCGCGGTCATGCCTCCGTCGATCAGCCGCGCGATGTTCGGGTGTTCCAGTGTGGCCAGAATCTGCCGTTCGGTCCTCAGGCGCTGCAGGACAAATTCGCTTGCATGGCCGACGCGTACCAGCTTGATCGCCACCTCCTTGTCGTAGTGCGCGTCCGCGCGCCGTGCTCGCCAGACCTCCCCCATACCGCCTCGCCCGATGCACGCGAGCAGCTCATAAGCACCAACGCGGCGCCCGTGCCAATCCTCAGCGGGCGGCTCGAGTGCGCCCGCTGGCAGGTACTCGACGGCAGACCGGTCAATGATCGCGTCTGCGGCGGCATGCGCCGCCAGCAATGACTCGACCTCGGCACGCAGTTCGACGTCATCCCCACAGGCGCGCTCGAGGCAAGGGCTTTGCGCGGCAGTGTCGAGCGCACTCACCTGCTCGAACACTTCCCGTACGCGTCGCCAACTGTCAGGCGTCACATTCATCGTCCGGCACCGAGCTCCCGTCGTGCACAGCTCCGACCGCCGACCACGTGCAGTCGGTCGTGTGTGCCGGCGCGTGCGAGCGAGCGACCATAGCGCTCAGCTGATACTCGACTCCCGCCGCGATCCGCGCAAGCCGCAATGCGCGCGAGCAGCGTGCTGGCCATGCTGTTGGTTCAAACATCCGCCGGAGAACATCCGCGCCTTCTACGCGGCAAAGCTCATTACGGGCAGCTGGTGTAGCCGAGGATCGCAAGCATATAGCCGGACAGGCTGACCGCCGTCGCGCCTAAGCTGCCCTGCGCCGTCGCAAAGTGCTCGTACGGAAGCTGCGCATTCGGCATCACGTGTGCGCTGCAAACGTCGGCGTAAATCAGCGCCTTGTTCTGGATGAAGTTCGCCGCGGTGCCGAAGGAGCGCGCCGCCGGGGTCGCGAGGTGGCACATCAGGCAGTCTGGCCTGACCACCGTCTGGAAGAGCTCGGCCTGCTGCGACCACGCGGACGGAACGTAGCTGGTCGGCGCGACTGTCCCGGGAGTCGCGACCCCGCCGCCGTATAGCCCGTTGAGGTAGCTGACGACGGCCGGGGACGCACCGGAGGCCGCGACGATGGCATTGAGTGCACGAATCGGCTCCTGGCTCGCGCCGCCGAGCGCGACGAGACCGGGGTCGATCGGCAGCAGCGATGCCCCGGTCACGACGCCCTGGGAATTGACCGTGCCGCCGTGGCAGGTCAGGCAGGCGTTCGGCGTGTACTTGGGGCCCTCGGTGTCGAAGGTCGCCGTCGTCGAGATCTTCCAGCCCCAGCCCCAGCCGTCGGGGTCGTAGTAGGAGTCCGGTTGCAGCAGGTCCGCACCGGCGTTCGGCTTGGTCGGATCGGGTGCGAAGCTGGCGTAGAACTGTTTCCCGACCGTCGAGGTGTAGATCACGCTGTAGGAATAGGGGGCGCCCTGCGCCGCGGCCACGAGCGCTGCCGCGTTCGGCGGCATCGTGCCGGGGGGAGTTCCGTGGCTCCCGGCGAGGCACACGGTCGACATGCCAAAGGCGGCGCCGGCGATCGTGTCCGGCCACTGCCAGCATACGACCGAGCGGCCGAGCCCGAACTCGGTCACGTTCGCATAGCGCGCCTGCGCCGACGTGCCGCGGTAGATCGGCCCCGAGTCGTTGGATCCGACTACCGGCAGAATGCTGTCCATCAATGAGCCGATGGTGTCGTTCGCGTTGCGGCCGTTGGCGAGCACGTGCTGGAGCGCCGTGCCGGCGTTTCCGGCGCCGTTGTTCTTGGTGAGGAAGGGCACGGAACTCGCAGCCGGTGGGCCGTGCACGAGCACGGTCGCCTCCGGCAGATTGTCGGTCCGGTAGCCGGGCGGGTACTCGGTCGCGACCTGGTAGGTGTGCGACCCGGCAGCGACGCCTTGCAGCGCCATCGACGTTCCGGTCACCCGCGCGGGTGGCGCGGTGGACCCTTTCTCGAACATGCGGTACGCAACCGCGCCGGCGACCGGCTGCCAGGCAAGCGCCACGTGCCCCGGCGCGGGCTCCGTCGCAGTGAGGCCGGTCGGCTGCTGCGGCTGCGGCGGCGACGCGTCGACGTAGTCTTTCAACGCCGGCGTGAGCACGCCGGCCGGGTCTTTGCGAACCACACGGAAGACGGTCTGCGGCACCAGGAAGCTCGTCAGGCTGATCGTCTGGCGGAAGTTGCCATGGCTCACGCAGGCGCCGCCAAAGTCGGTCTCAGTGCAGTCGCTCTGCACCGAGACCGTGGCCGGCGGGCTGAGCTGCGCGAACGCGGTCGCGCTCGGATCCCTGCTCCAGACCTCGTAGTTCCAGATGACGTGACCCGCCGGGGTGCTACTGCCGTCGTCGAAATTGATGGCGGGCGAGCAGCCCTCCTCCTGCGGCGCGCACGACCAAAGTACCGTGTGCGCGGCCGGGCCCGACGAGGAGACGGTGAGCCCGGCCACCGCCGGCACCGACGGACCCGTGGCGGCGGTCTGCAACGGCCCGGAGGCAACGGGCGGCGCCGCGGTCGTCGCCCCGATGGGCGTCGTCGCGAGCGACCCCGCGACCTGTGGCAGCCCACCGGACGATCCGATCGATGCGGTGAGCGTGACCGCTCCCGGGGTGAACACGCCGCCTTGCAGCGTGAGATCGCCGCTGAGGGTGACCGGTGGCCCGGCATCGCCCGAGGCGACCACGACCGCCCGGCCGCGTACGGCGGTGACGTTCGAGGCGTTGACCACCTGCAGCCCCGCGAGCGTGTCGGGGACGGCCGGCTGTCCGTTGAGCAAGAGCCAGCACGCCACGAGTGCCGTCGGATTCGGTGCGAAGCGGACGTGAGTGGCGGGATCGGTCAGCTGCTGAGCACTCAAGGTCACCGTGTACGTCTGCGTGCCCGAGTAGGCTCGGCCCGTGATGGGAAACACGAGCGTCGCCTGCTGGCCGACGTAGTGGGACGGGTAGCGCACGAGGCGGTCGAAGCTCGCATACTCGGCGAGCGAATCGCGGTGCGCCTCGACCCAATCGCGTGTCTGCGCGAGCACTCCGCAGACGAGCGCGCCGGTCGTCGCGGCCGGGTGCAGCGCGGTCAGGTTGAGTTGGACCCGCAGTTGCACCGGGACGGGCCCGGTCGTGGGACCGGAGCCGAGGGGGTTGGCGGGTGCCGATACCACCGGCGCGGCGGGGCCCGGCGCCGCGGCCTCGCAGGGCGCGGCAAGCCAGGCCAGGAGAAGGCACCCAAGCAATACCGTCAGCCACAGCCACTGCCGCGGGCTATCCATTGGGAATGCTCGCGCTCAAGAGGACGTACGGCGGCGCCGCGAGTTGCAGCATCGCGTTCGAGCGCGCGCCGGCCAGCGGTTTTGAGCTTTGCAGCGCAAATCCCCCCAGACCGGCGGCGTTCGTCAGCTTGAGCCAGCACCCGACCAGGACGGCGGGCTGGTCGATCAGGCGATTGTTGGCCTGATTCACGAGGTCGTAGCGGGTCACGGTGATCGTGACTGCCGGACTCGCGCCGGTCGCCCCGCCCGAGAGGGCCAGGTCGACGCTCGACTGCTGGCCGAGGTAGTGCGCACGGTACTCAAGGGATGAGGAGAACTCGTCACGCGCCGCCTGACCGGTGAGCGCGGCGATATGCGCGACTTCGGCGTCGGCCGCGGGCTTCGAGAGCACGCGCGCCGAGCAGACCCACGCGGCCTTGGTGGCGGCGGGGGCAATTCCGCTCAGCGAGCCGCTGATGCTCAGCGTCACGGGAAAGCTTCCATCGACCGCGGGCGCCGCGGGGACGGCAGCGGCTGCGGAGGGCTTCGCGATCTGGATCGGCGCGACGGGCGGTGGCACCGCCGCCAGCGCGACCGCCGAGAGCGCCCCCACCACGGCGGCGAGCGCACGGGCAGCGATACCTGAATCGAAGGCGTTGGTGAAGAACTTGCTTCTCAAGTGTGCCCCGGAGGCGTCGCTCCGTGGCAAGAGTTAGTTTGCCTCCGCCCGCGACGACCGTTCTCCCGAAGACGCGCAGACGCCCGTCAAACCGGCTCAGCCCGCCGTCGGCGCACGGATCCTGTCCGGGGGCGGCTGTCGGGACTCGGTTCAGCGACCACCCAGGCGCTGCGCAAGATTGCGGTCCCCGATGTTCGACCTCGGCATCACTGAGGGCGATATCTCAGCGACGCTCGGACACTGATCGCTGTGATGCGCGCCGTCTACTCGCACCCGATGCCGAAGCAGCGGCGCGGCGGCGCAGACGCGATCGCGTCCGCTCTCGTTCTGCTCAGTGTCGCAGTCGGAACGTGGGTTCCGGCGTGGATTTATCGGGCTAAGGCTGGTCCGATTGCAGTCGTCGCTTTTCTCTTCCGATCGAGGACGGTGACGCTACGAGAGAGTGTCCAATAAATATGGGACACTTTACGTCCGTGTCATTCTCGACCAACACATGATCTGAATGGTGGCCAGGGCGGAATCGAACCAGCGAGGGTGCGAGTGCGCCGTTGGCGTAGGTTGCATCGCCTCCGCTGGCCAGCCGCCGTGGCCAGCACCTTGAACCAGCAACACCAGGGTATCGAACGCCTTCGGCGTCTGTGAGACGGGCTTGGCCAATCCCGAGAGAGGGCGCTCGTCGGGTCCTCTGAATCGATAGACCAGATTTCCCAACGCGGACATGCACTTATTCCGATTCTCCCCGCGGCAGGAAGTCTGCCAGAAAACTGCCAGCTAAACGGCAAGGACGCGAGGGCGGCAGCGCGCGAAGGTGCCCACCCATGGACCTCAGACTACCAGACAGATCTGGGAGGAGCTGCTATGCGCCTCACTAGCGGATTGAAGCTTGCGTTCGTCCTGACGCTAACGGTTGCGGCCGCGACGCCGGCAAGAGCGCAGTGGGCTACGCCCACGCTTGATGGCTATGTCGCCCCAGGCGAGTACGGTGCCAACAACCAACTCGACAATGCGGGCAACACCGGCCAGACCTGGTACATAACGTGGGATGCCAGCAATCTTTACGTCGGCATCGTGAACGCGAATCTTGCCGAGGGCGCAGTGATTTACATCGCCGGCAATCCGCAGCGTCCGCCCACATGCTGCATCAATGCCGACGGTAATCTCAGTGGCTTCAATTACGACGGCACGGGTTTCTCCTCACTGCCGTTTCGCGCAACGTTTGTCACTTACGTCAAGGACGGCTATCGCGAGTATCGCAATTCCGACGGTAGCGGCGGCTGGAGCGGGCCAACAGCCGACTACGGGACGTACGCGAGCAACGCTGGCAACAGTAACACGCGCGAGGTTGCCATCCCGTGGAACGCGATCACCAGCGGTGGGGGACTACCTACGAGCTTTGTTTTCTTCGGCTACCTGACGAGTAGTGGCGGATATATCTATGGGCAAGCCCCGGCCGACAGTGATATTGGAGCCTTCGCCGGCACAAACATCGCCGCGACGCAGTATTACTCGGTTGTGAACACCGGCGACGGCACGAGCACGCCGCCGTTTTCGGACGAGCAGCCTTCGGCCTCCCCGCCGCCACCTCCGACTATCACAACGACGCCTGCCAATCCAACCAACCACTCCACTGGCATCTTCACGTTTTCCGATACGCAAGCAGATGTAACGTTCCAGTGTGCCTTGGACAACGGTGCTTTCAGTACGTGCGCTAGCCCGCAGACCTATCCTATTGCTACGGAGGGCAGGCATACGTTTGCGGTCGAGGCTGTCAATTCGGCCCACATCTCAAGCGCCGCTGCCAGTTTCACATGGCTCCTCGACACGACGCCGCCCACGATCACTTACAGTGGTAATACAGGCACGTACACGGTCGACCAGACGGTGAAGGTCACCTGCACCGCGATGGACAATCCGGGGGGCTCCGGTCTGGCCAGCAGCACGTGCGCTAACATCAGCGGTCCCGCCTACTCCTTCAAACTCGGCGCAAACACATACAACGCGACAGCTACTGACAATGCGGGCAACGTGGGTGTTGGCTCAGTGACCTTTACGGTTAAGGACACGACCGGCGGTCTGGGCCACGTGGTGAGCGGGCTTGAAACCAAGCCGGCTGTGGCAGCTGTGATGGAGGTGACCCTGCTGAGCGCGGAGGCTGCGTTCAAGTTGGGCGCAAGGAACCTGGGCGATCTCCTATTGACCTCGTTCATCGCTCAGGTCAACGCGCAGGAGGGCAAGTCGCTGACCGCCGCCCAGGCAGCGACTCTCATCGGATTGGCGACAGCATTGGAGGAGTAGCCGGCCCCCTCGTGTCCGCTTTGTGAAGGTCGAGAGACGAGCGTAACTGACCGCGCATGGAGCAGTATCAGTCCGCGCTACAAGGCATTCGTGCGAAGGATGAACTTACCGGAGTAGCGCTCAGCTTGAACCCCCTGACAACCGGACCGGGCGCTCAGCCCTCGAATGACCGCAGACGGGCGACGTCGTGAATCATGATTCGGCGCCCCTGAACTTCCAGCAGTCCTGCGCCGGCGAGCTCGTGAAATATGCGCGACAAGGTTTCCGGCGTGAGATTGAGCCGGGACGCAATCACCGCCTTGGTTGCGGGGAGCAGAACCTCCACCGGCCCCGATTCGACATCCTCGGCGTGTCGCAGCAGGTAGCCGATCAACCGCTGCGCGCTGGAGCGCATGGTGTAGTCCTCGACGTCCTGAACCAGCGAGTGCAGACGCCTGGCGAGCCCCGCCAACATCGCTCGGGCGAACCCCGGATCACAACTCAGAAGTTCGCTGACGGTCGCTTGCGGAATGGCGAGCACGCTCGCATCGGCGACCGCCTCCGAGAAGACCGGATAAGGCCGATCCATGAACATGAGTGCTTCACCGAAGCTCTGCCCCGGACCGAGAATCTCGACGACCTTCTCGGCTCCCTGGACCGATGGGAAAGCGAGCTTGATTTGTCCGCTGACGACCACGTAAAAGCCGCTTGCGCGGTCGCCCTTTTGAAATAGCATGGCACCACGGGACAAGCTCACGTGCTGCGTCGCAGCGGCGATCCTCCGAAGTTGCTCGTCGGTCAGCTCCTGAAAGAGCGCGATCCCTCGGAGAACCTGAACGGAGGTTGGTGGCAACGGCCGGACTGAAGCGTCGACGGGACCTTGGGCGTTCGGCATCTTCATTGAGCCTCTCGACATACGGGCAGCCGAAGACCGAGACCGACTCGCATCCTATCCTTGATCTGGGTCAATGCGGATCCTCTCATGATCCGAGCACGGTACGGCTTGCAGCCCCGGGGAACGCGCTCTGCCGGGCAGGTGCCGGCTGGGATCAACGTGAGCCCGACTTCGGCCATCCGGAGTGACACCATGACGAAGGTAATTGATGGCCGGCTCCTTACACCTCCCGAGCCGCTCGAGCTGACGTTAGCGGCGCTGGATGATCTCGCCGAAGGGGAAGAGATCGTTCTGCTGCTGAATTGCCAGCCGCGGCCCCTGTACCGCGCGTTGCAGCGTGCCGCCTTCGCCTGGCAGGAAGTGGCTGCGCCGGACGGCTCCTTTGAGATCCACATCTTCCGACGCCCCTGAACACTGCTCTATTTGTTCCTCCTGATGCGCCTGATGGGCTGACGAGCGATCGACCGACGCAGGTCCTGTAGGTCGGTATCAGCTGTAGCCGAGTAAGAGGCCCGGGCGTTGGCGGGGCTGCAGCCTTCTATGCGGCGTCGTCTTGATCTGGATCAAGGCGCTGCTGGTCAGCGGGGGCTATTTACAAACCCGTGACCGACGCCGCGCCCGACGACGTCCGGACACACGCACAAGCAACGATTCCTGCCGCGAGGAGAAGCCATGATCGATTCGCAGGCACCTACACCTTCCGCAGAAGAACGCGTCCCGTTCATGCAACGCGTGCTCGACAATCCGTTTCTCCTGTTGTTCCTCGGCGTCACCATCCCCACGGTGCTCTACATCATCTGGGGAGTGATGGAACTCGTCCAGATTCCCGTCGCCCCGCGCTGAGGAGTTGCGCAGATGGCCATAACTCCGCCGAGCGAGCGCCTGTGGTGGAACCTGCCGGTGCATCGCGTCGAGCTGGTCTGGATCGTCGTTGCGTTCCTGTGGGGGCTCGTCATGTTCGGCATGATGGTCTACTGGCACGCGTATGGGCGGCACAATCTCTCCAACGAGACCTATCGCGTTTCGCCCACCGACTACCTGGCGAAGACGGAGGCGATGATCGCGAAGTACCAGGTACGCGAGGAACAGGGGATCCCAGTCGTGCATCCGCCACCGGGAAGCGACGTGTACCTCGCTGCGCGCATCTGGATGTGGTACCCGTCGCTCGAGTTCGAGAAGGGACGGACCTATCGCCTGCATCTGTCGTCGCTCGACTTGCAGCACGGCTTCTCCCTGCAGCCGATGAACATCAACATCCAGATTCACCCCGGCTATGAGCATGTCCTCACCGTGACGGCCGAGGAGGCACGCGAGTACACGATCGTGTGCAACGAGTTCTGCGGCTTCGGCCACCACACGATGGTCGGCAAGCTCTACGTCGTGGCCAAGTGAGGAGGTTTCATGGCTAGCGCAGTGTCCGGAGCCTTTCGCATCTGCCCGACGACCGGCCTCAGGGTCTACTCCAATGCGCAGAGCCTGATCAAGGCCAACGCCGTCGCTGCGGTCGTGTTCCTGCTGATCGGCGGGCTGTTCGGCCTTTCGGTAGCGCTCACCCGCTGGCCAACGGTCCACCTTCTGCCTCTTGACTGGTTCTATCTCGCGCTCACGGCGCACGGCTTCAACGTGCTGCTGTGCTGGATCATCTTCTTCGAGGTGGCCGTCTTGTATTTCGCGTCGGCGGTGCTGCTGAACTCGCGACTCGCTGCGCCACGGGTGGCGTGGCTTGCGTTCGTGCTGATGATCGTCGGCGCCCTGGCGACTAACGTCGCCGTATTGCGCGGTACCTCGACGGTCATGTTCACTTCCTATCCCCCGCTGAAGGCCGAACCGTCCTTCTATCTCGGACTGATCCTGTTCGCGGTGGGTGCGCTGACGGCGGTGGGCGTCTTCTTTGGAACTCTGGTGATTGCCAGGGAGGAGAAGACCTACCAGGGATCGGTCCCACTCGTAACCTTCGGCGCGATTACGGCGGCCATCATTGCCGTGTTCACGCTCGCCTCGGGTGCCATCATCCTGATACCGACGTTCCTCTGGTCGGTCGGACTCGTCAGCAGCATCGATCCGCTGATGTACAAGCTCGTCTGGTGGGCGATGGGTCACTCATCGCAGCAGATCAACGTCTCCGCGCATGTGGCAGTGTGGTACGCCATCGCGGCGATCGTACTCGGCGCCAAGCCCATTTCCGAGAAGGTGAGTCGCACGGCGTTCCTGCTGTACATACTCTTCCTGCAGCTCGCGAGCGCGCATCATCTGCTGGTGGAGCCCGGCCTCGGCTCCGACTGGAAGGTCTTCAACACGAGCTACGCGATGTATCTCGCGGTGCTCGGCAGCATGATTCACGGCATGACGGTCCCGGGCGCAGTCGAGACCGCGCAGCGCGAGCGCGGTTACACCAAGGGGCTGTTCGAGTGGCTGCGGAAGGCGCCTTGGGGCAACCCGGCCTTCTCCGGGTTCTTCATGTCGCTGGTTCTGTTCGGCTTTCTCGGCGGCATCTCCGGCGTCGTGATGGGCACGGAGCAGATCAACCTGTTGATGCACAACACGCTATACGCTCCGGGTCACTTCCATGCGACGGTCGTCGCCGGCACGACGCTCGCATTCATGGCCGTCACGTATCTTCTGGTACCGCTCATCTTCCAGCGTGAGATCAGGTTCCCGCGCATGGCAAAGTGGCAGCCATATGTGTTTGCGCTCGGGATCGCCGGCATCGCGCTGTTCATGATGGGCGCCGGCACGCTCGGTGTGCCGCGGCGCCACTGGGACATCACCTTCTCGGATGCCCGGCTGCACTATGACTTTCCGCCGGCGGCGTTCCTGATGCTGGCGCTGAACGGGCTTTCAGCGATCATGGCGGCAATCGGTGGCGCGATGTACATCGTCAACGTGGTCGCCTCGGTCCTGTTTGGCAAGCGTATCGATTCGCCGCTCAAGCTTGCGGCGAGGCCACCGCCCGGGTCGGCCGTGGGGACGTATGGCAGCGTGGCACACGTGCGCATCCCGGGCACCGTGGTGCTGGTCAGCGTGTTCTTTATCGCCTTCGTCCTTTACTACTTTGTGAACTGGAAGTACCTCTCCGAAGTCTGGCCGATGCGGTGAGCACGGTGAGCAGCCTGGGCGCCGGTGCAAGCAGCGCAGCGTGGACGCACGCCCGCGCCGGCGTGGGGCGATTCGCCGAAGTCGTCAAGCTGCGGATTGGTCTCGAGATAGCGCTGACTGCACTGGCCGGAGCGGCCGTGATGCCGCGCTCGCCAGGTAGCGGCTGGCGGATTACCTGCGTCGCGCTTGCCGTGCTGGTGTCCGCCTGCGCCGCGGGTGCCTACAATCAGTACGCCGAGCGGGACATCGACGTCCTCATGCGTCGCACCCGTAACCGGCCGTTCGTCACGGGCGCCCTCGGGGCAGGTCAGAGGTGGCCCTGGGTGATCGCCGCCGTGCTCAGCGCCGCAGTACTCGCCGCGGGCTGGGCGACCAATGTCGCCGCGGCGGCTTGGGTACTCCTCGGGGCGCTCACATATGGCGTCGTATACACGGTATGGCTGAAGCGCCGCACCTGGCTCAACATCATAGTCGGGGGATTCGCGGGCACCTTTGCGCTGCTGGCAGGCGCGGCGGCCGTGGATCCGCGTCCAACGCCCGAGGCGACGATGCTCGGGATTGCGTTGTTCTTCTGGACACCTCCGCACTTCTGGAGTCTCGCCCTCTACCACAAGGCCGACTACGCGCAGGCGGGGATTCCGATGCTCCCCGTCCTGATCGGCGATCGGGCGAGCGCGATCGTGATCGCTGTCCATGTGGTGCTGGTGGCCGTCACGTCGATCGCGGCGGGCGCGCTGGGCTTGGGTCCGGCCTATCTCGCCGCCGCCATCGCCGGCTCGGCGTGGTTCCTCGTCGCTGCTGTCGCTCTCGTGCGGCAACCCAACCGCGGGAGCGCCTTGCGCTGCTTCCGCGCTTCGCTCATCCAGCTGACGCTCCTGCTGCTCGGGGCAATCGTCGATGGCGTCGCATCCGCAAGACTGTAGAGCGTCGCCCGCCGCGGCCGGTGTCCCGCAAGCCCTGCTCCCGCTGCTCGGCCTGTTGCTGCTGTCGAGCAGGGCCATGGCCTTCGACGAGGCGGCCGCGCTGCGCGCCAGCCAGCAGGCGATCGGAACCGAGGCGAGGAACGTCAGCCTGATATCGAGCGTCGGCGAGCGGGTCCGGCTCGAGCAGTTCCGAGGGCGTCCCCTGGTGCTCAGTATGATCTACACGAGCTGCGCCGGAATCTGTCCCCTGACGACTCAGCGGCTGGCCGCGGCGGTGCGCGTGGCGCGCGGGGCCCTTGGCACCGACGGTTTCACCGTATTGTCCGTGGGATTCGACACGGCAAGGGACACACCGCAGGCTCTTCGGGAGTTCGCGGCCGAGCAGCGCGTCGGCGATGCTCATTGGATCCTGGCGACGGGAGCGCCCGAGCAAATCGAGACGCTTGCGCATGACACCGGATTCTGGTTCGTCGCCGCAAGCGGCAGCTTCGATCACCTCGTGCAAACGACGCTTCTCGACGCCCGCGGGCGGGTCGTGCTGCAGCTTTACGGCAACGAGTTCAGCCCGCTCGACCTCGCAGAGCCGTTGCGCAAGGCAGCGCTCGGCGCGCCGGTTTCCGGCGCCGCCCCGTGGTCGCTGCTCTCGAAGGTGCGGCTGCTGTGCACGGTCTACGATGCGCGTCTCGGACGCTATCGCACGGATTATTCGCTGGCGCTGAGCATTCTCATCGCGCTCAGTACGCTGATCGGGCTGCTGGTGATCGTATCGCGTGCATGGCGGAACGCGGCACGCGGCGAGATCATGTGAAGCTGATTCGCGGCGCCCTCCGCGGCGTCTTCGAGTTCGCCGATCGATCGCTCCAGGCGGCCTTCGGTCCGCGCGCAAACCCCTTCGCGCAGCTCGGAGCCATCGGCTGGCTGCTGTTCTGGATCATCTGCGGCACCGGCCTTTACCTCTACATCTTCTTCGATACCGGCGTCACGGCAGCCTATCAGTCCGTCGAATCGCTGACGCATCGCCAGTGGTGGCTGGGCGGCATCATGCGCAGCGCCCATCGCTACGCGTCGGATGGCATGGTGCTCGTCGCGGTCGTCCACCTGCTGCGGGAGTTTGCCTACGACCGGCTGCGCGGCGCGCGCTGGTTCGCCTGGGTGACCGGCGCCGGCCTGCTGCCGCTCATTTTCGTGTGCGGCGTGACCGGGTACTGGATGGTCTGGGATCGGCTCGGGCAATACGTCGCGCAGACTACGACTGCGTGGCTGGACGTCCTGCCCCTGTTCACGGAGCCGGTGGCGCGCAATTTTCTCGATGCCAGCCACCTGAGCGGACGGTTCTTCACGTTGATGGCCTACATCCACATCGCCGCGCCGCTCTTCCTGCTGTTGTTCATGTGGGTGCATATCCAGCGTCACAGCGGGCCGCGGGTCAACCCGGTGCGCAGGCTTGCCCTGGGCGTGGGACTCACGCTCCTCGCGCTGTCGCTCGTCCGGCCCGCCGTGAGCCAGGGGCCGGCGGATCTCGCGCGCGTTCCCTCGTCGCTGTCGCTCGACTGGTTCTATTTCGTGGTTTATCCCGTTGTCGACCGCGATGGCGGCGCCGCGGTGTGGGCTGGGACGCTGCTGACTGGGCTCGTACTCCTCCTTCTTCCCTGGCTGCCGCCGCAACGGCAGTCGCCCCCGGCCGAAGTCGATCTGGCGAATTGCAACGGCTGCGGTCGTTGCTTCGCAGATTGTCCGTTCGGTGCCATCGAAATGGGCGTTCGCACGGATGGGGCAGTGTATGCGCAACAGGCGGTGGTCGATCCGGACCGCTGCGTCAGCTGCGGGATTTGCGTCGGCGCCTGCCCAACGGCGACTCCCTTTCGCCGGGCCTCGGCGTTGCGCGCGGGCATTGAGATTCCGGAGCTACCCACGGCGACGCTACGTGATGCGATCGTCGCCGCCGCTGCGACTCAGCACGGACCGGATCGCGCTCTGGTACTGCGCTGCGCCCACGGCGCACCGGTGCTCGGCCGGGAGGCCGCGGCGGCCGTCGTCGAAGTCCCGTGCGTGGCCATGGTGCCACCTCCCTTCCTCGACTTCATTCTGACCCGGCGGCACGCCGAGCGGGTGATTGTGGCGGGCTGCCGGAGCGGGGAGTGTCAGTTCCGGCTGGGCGATCGGTGGACGCGGGAGCGCATCGCAGGGGAGCGAGACCCGGCGCTTCGCCAGCGGGTGCCGCGCGACGCCATCCATCTATCGTGGCGCGGACCCGGGGAACGTGCGGCTCGGCATGCCGACCTCTCCTGTTCAGGGCACCGCGACGTGCTTCCCGGCGGGGTATCGCATGGGAAAGTCGATCGCACGCGGCGTCGCGTCGCGCAACTGCTGATCCAGGGCTGTGCTTACGCGGCATCCGCGGCGGCATTGGGCGCTTTCTCAGTGTGGCCCCGCTACCGGCCGTTGCCGCCCGATACCGCGGTTATCACTTTGAGCTTCAGCCACGCGGGAGCCCGGCGCGAGCCGTGCGTCCAGCTGACGGCGGAGGAGATGTCAAGGCTGCCCATCAACATGCGGATGCAGACTCATTGCCGTCGGGATCGGTGGCCGGTCGCGATAGAACTCTGGATCGACGGGCAGAGACTGTACTCCGGGCTCGAGCGTCCCGCGGGCTTGCACCAGGACGGCCCCTCCGCGATCTACCGGCGATTCCCCGTATCGGCCGGCATGCACTCCGTCGACGTGCGCATGCGGGACTCAGGCCGCACGGAGGGCTACGACGCCCGCTCCGTCCGCGACGTGCGTCTGGTGCCGGGGCAGAACTTCGCCATCGATTTCGATCCGACCGGCAAACGCTTCACCTTACCCTGAGACCGAACCGATGGGCACGAATCTGCTGGAATGGCGCGACGAGTTTCGACTCGGCATCGAAGAGGTGGATTACGAGCACCGGACACTGATTGCTGCCATCAACGCGCTCCACGGGTCCGTGAACGAGCGGTTGCAACCGGACTCGGTCTCGGCGTTCCTCGGCGAGCTTCACGGGCTCATCTCCGCCCATTTCGCTCTCGAGGAGAAGGTCATGCGCGCGCGCCGGTACACCGCCTATGCGGAGCACAAGCGCGATCACGAGCAGCTGCTGGACGAGATTCGCGAGATCATGGATGCGTACGATGTGAGCCATCGCTACGACACTGACGAGCTACGGGATGTGCTCAATGCCTGGTTCGGCCGCCACTTCCGCACCCACGATGCGGCACTGCACACCCTCGAGCGCTCGAACCGCGACACGGGTGACAAACCGCCCGTTTAAATTGCGTCCGCTTGCACCCCCGCCAACAGTCAGATCGTGGGAGGACAGCGGAAACAATGTGAAGTCCCAAGACTAAGGTGACATTCTGGCTCCCTTCTCGATCCAGGGATAGAGAGCCATGACCAAGACCGAACACAACCGCGTTCTCAGTTCAGCAAGTCCGCGCTATCGGGCCGACCAGCGTGATACCAAGACAACTGCTGGCATGACATTCAGACTCCTGCGGTTGCACCTCGTCGTGGCGTGCACAGCAGCCGCGGGAATCGCGTGGGGTAGCAATGCGCATGCCTCGAACTGTGAACGATTGAAGGGGTTGCGCCTATCAAATGCCGCCATAACAGTTGCGCAGACCGTGCCCCGGGGCGCTTTCATACCACCGTCACGGGCGCTGCCTCCGGGCGTACCGGAACCCGCGTACGGGTCGCTGCAGGCCTTTTGTCGCGTTGGCGGCACCATAAGGCCGACACGGGATTCCGACATACGCTTCGAGGTTTGGATGCCGTTCGACGCATGGAACGGGAACTTCGTGGGGGTTGGTAACGGTGTATGGGCCGGCTCTATTTCCTACTTTGCAATGGTCGAACCGCTGTTGCGCGGCTATGCAACTGCGGCGACCGATGACGGCCACCAGGGCGATCCCCTTGACGCCGGCTTTGCGGCCGGTCACCCACAAAAGCTAATCGACTTCGGCTATCGAGCACCCCACCTAATGACGGTCGATGCGAAAGCAACGATCACGGCTTTCTACAACAAACCTGCCGCACACTCACTGTTCGTGAGTTGCTCAACCGGTGGACGACAGGGGCTAATGGAAGCCTATCGCTATCCGTACGACTACGACGGCATTTCTGCGACCGCGCCGGCTAACCCCATGACTGCGCTCATGATTGGTTCTCTTTGGACGGGGTACGCGGCGCTGAAGAGTCCAGCACGCACGATCCCTCCCTCCAAGTTCGCAATGATCCATCAAGCCGTGATTGAGGCGTGCGACGCGAAAGACGGCGTAAAGGACGGGATCGTATCTGCGCCGGAGCGCTGCCATTTTGACCCTTCAACCTTGCAATGCCCCGGCAACGATGCGCCCAGCTGCCTCACCGCGGCGCAGGTTGAGACTCTACGGGACATCTATCGAGGCCCAAGCAATGCTCGCACCGGCCACCAGATCTACCCTGGATTTGAGCTCGGCAGCGAATCTCAGTTTGCGCTGCTGACAGCCGGCCCTGAACCATTTCGCGTAGCCACGAGCTATATGCGCGACCTAGTGTTCGCCAACCCCAGTTGGGACTTTCGTACTTTCGACTACGACCGCGACGTACAACGAGTCGTGCAATTTGGAGAATCCGCATTAGATGTTCCGGCGAGCGGACTTGATGCCTACTTCAAGAAGGGCGGTAAGCTCCTCTTATCGCACGGCCTGGCAGACGGTCTCATTCCCCCGAAGGCCACGCAGCAGTTCTATGCTGCGCTTGCCGCACGTCTTGGGCGTGAAAGCGCCGCCCGGGGGGTGCGACTCTTCATGGTACCTGGCATGGGTCATTGCGGCGGCGGCGACGGGCCCTCGGTAATGGACCTTCTGGGCGCCATTGATGCGTGGGTTGACACGGGTCACGCGCCTGAGCAGATCATCGCCAGCAACTCTCCGAACGCGCCGGCGCGATCGCGTCCTGTCTGTCCTCATCCCCAAGAAGCCGTGTACACGGGCGGCGGAAGTGCAGATCACGCGGAAAACTTCAAATGCCAGGTGCGGTCGGGCCCCGCCGATCAATAACCAAATCAAGTGTGAGAGCAGCGAGCAACGGAGTGCGAGTTGCAGGACAAGTGGTGGCCAGGGGCGGAATCGAACCACCGACACGCGGATTTTCAGTCCGCTGCTCTACCAACTGAGCTACCTGGCCGCCGACTGGGGAAGGCCGCGTATTAGACCGGCCTGCGCGCGGGTCGTCAAGCAATTGCGGAGCTAAGCCGTTGATTCTTGGGCCCGTTCGGAGTCAGGACCAGGCGGCGCCGCGCACAGCGATGCGCCCCTGCCCGCAGAGCGCTCTCTCTAAAGGGTGACCCGGCCGCCTGCCGGTGGGCACGTGCGCGTGGAAGGGGTGTGCGGGCGCGCTAAACTTCTTCGTTACGCACCCGAAAGCTCAAAGCCTGAAGCCACATGGCCGCCAATCCCACCCTGCTTCAATCCACCGACGACTTTCCCTGCACGGAAGAGCTGACCCGCATCAACGAGTCCCTGCAGGGCCGGGAACGCCTCTTGACCGCGACCGCGCGGGCGAGCCGCCTGCTGCTCGAGGCGGTCGACGTGCGCGCCGCAATCCCGGGCGTGCTCGGCCTGATCGGCGAAGCCGCGCACGTCGATCGGGTCAATCTCCTGGAGACGCGCACCGGGCCCCAGGGCGAGCCGCTGCTCGTCGTGGTGAGCGAGTGGACCGCCGAGGGAGTGGCGCCGAGCCTGCACGATCCGCAGAACTGCGCCTGCGATGAGCGCAACTTCTCCGATCTGTGCTCCGAGCTGCGTGCCGGACGCAGTGTCTGCTTCAGCGACAGCGAGACGCCCGACGGGCATACGGCCGGCTTCCGTGGCGTCGGCACCCAGTCCAAGGCGGTTGTGCCCATCTTCGTCGCCGGGGAGTTCATCGGCGTCGTGGGCTTCGACAACACGCGCCAGCGCCGCGCCATCGATGCCGCGGAGCTCGCGGCGCTCGAGACCGCAGCGGGTGTGATCGGCGCGGCGCTGCATCGCGAGCGCCTGGTGGATGACGTACGCCAGGAGCGCGAGCACTCCGCCGAGGAGCGCTTCGCCGAGCTGGCCAAGGCCAACGCCGTGATCCGCGGCAACCTCGAGCGCCTCGCCGGCGAGACCGACCTGCACAGCTTCATGGGCCACATGCTCCTCGAGGCGACCCGCCAGTTCGATGCGGTCTCGGGAGTCGTGATCGTCCTCAAGGACTCGCTGCAGGAGTGGCGCATCATCGCGCACGTGCGCGACGGCCAGCTCGCCGAGCCCTCCTACCCCGCCAGGCTACCGGTCGCGGGCTCGACCTTCACCGAGAGATTCGGACAGCTGCGCGAGCCTCACTACGTGGACTACGCCACCCAGACCGAAGAGATCTGGCCCGGAGTGCAGGCGTTTCACCACAGCGTCGGCGCAGTCGGCGTGGTGCTCTACCCGCTGGTGTTCGGCGCGCGCAGCGTCGGTTTCTTTACCCTCAGCTTCCGGCGCGACGCCCGGGACGTACAGCGCAGCGGCCTTTTGGTGGCGCTCGCGCAGCAGGCGACGCTCGCCGTACAGCTGACGCGACTCGCCTATTCCGCCAAGGAAGCGGCGGTACTCATGGAGCGCACCCGCATCGGGCAGGAGATCCACGACGGCCTGGCGCAGGCCTTCACCGGGATTCTGATGCAGCTCGGTGCCGTCGAGGAGTTCCCCTCCTGCAAGAAGCGCAACTCCGAGCTCGCCATCACGCTGTCCCGCATCCGCGAGCTGGCGCGCGACGGACTCGCCGAGGCGCGCCGCTCGGTCATGGCGCTGCGGCTCGATCAGACGCGGCGTGCAGGACTCGAGCTCGCGCTGCGGCAGTTGGCGGAGCGATCCACCGTGCCCGGCGGCGTCACCTGCACCTTCGAGGGCGGCGGGGTGATCACCGGGCTCCGTCCCGAGCATGAGCACGAGCTGCTGCGTATCGCCCAGGAAGCGGTCAGCAACGCCGTGCGCCACGCCCATCCGCACAACGTGCGCATCAGCACCACCGAAGAGCCGGCCCACTGGATCATGTCGATCGCCGATGACGGCGTCGGCATGGAGCAGTCCCCGGAGCTCTACGCACGCCAGGGTTTCGGCCTGTCGAGCATGCGCCAGCGCGCCGGAGCGATCGGTGGGGAATGGCAGATCGAGAGCCAGCCGGGCGCCGGCACCCGCGTGAGCGTGCGGATGACGAAGCGGGTCTCCTGATGGCGGCAGTCATGAAGAGGGGGATCAGCGTCGTGCTGGCGGATGATCACCCAGTAGTGCGCGACGGACTCGCCGCCATGGTCAACCAGCAGGCGGACATGGAAGTGGTGGCCGAGGCGGGCGATGGCGATGAGGCGATCGCCTGCTATGAGCAGCACCGCCCCGACGTGCTGGTCCTGGACCTGCGCATGCCGAAGCGTGACGGTGTCTCGGTGGTGCAGCGCGTGCTCGAGATCAATCCCAAGGCGCGTATCCTCATCATGACCACTTACGATGGCGATGAGGACATCTTCCAGTGCCTCTCGCAGGGCGCCAAGGGCTACCTGCTGAAGGACGCGCCGCGGCAGGAGATCCTGTCCGCCATCCGCGCCGTGAGCGAGGACCGGCCCTACACCTCGACCACGGTCGCCGCCAAGGCGCTGCAGCGCATGGGGAAGCCGAGCCTGACGCAGCGCGAGCTCGACGTGCTGCAGCTCGTGGCCGAGGGCCGCAGCAACAAGGACATCGCCCGGCGGCTGTCGATCACCGAGGGCACCGCCAAGACGCACGTGAAGGCGATCCTCACCAAGCTCGACGCCATCAGCCGCACGGAAGCGGTCGCGGTCGCGCACAAGCGCGGTCTGATCCACCTCTAGGAGCCTCAGGCTCCCCGACACCGCGCGGTGCGCCTCACCTGGCGCGCCTCCCTGGCACCCTCTCCCACGGCTCGACATCTCCGCGCACCACGCGGAAGAGCGGATGCGCCCTGGGCACTCTCTCGCCGGCCCAGCGACGGTAGAGGCGCGGGTCCCTCCTCGCGAGCTTCCCGAGCAGATGCCGCCACTCGTACTCGAGCTGGCCGCGGGTGGTCTTAAGCTTGAGCCCGGGACGCGCCGCACCGAGCTTACGGCGATTGAAGGCATGGCCGCGCGCCGCCGCCTCGGCCGCGATCGCCCGCAGATAAGTGTTGATCGCGGCGCGGGGCGCCGCGTGCGCGCGAAAGCGGCTGAGCTGCGGGTGGTGGCGGTAGCCGCGGGTCTCGCCCTTGAGAACCGCGAGTGCCAGCAGCCCTTCGCGCCACAGGGCGACCAGGCCCTGGGCATCGAGGTATCTCGGGTGCAGCGTCCAGAGCCGCAAGCAGCGCGCGGCTAGCTGCCTGCGGCCGGCGGCGGCTGGTAGCCCTCGGGAGCCTGGGATCCCGCGCCGAAGAAGAACTTCTCCATCTCGCCCTCGAGGAACTTGCGCGCCTTGGGCTCGATCGGCGTCAGGCGGTATTCGTTGATGAGCATGGTCTGGTGCTTGAGCCATTGCGCCCAGGCTTCGCGCGACACGCCCTCGTAGATGCGCCGGCCGAGGTCGCCGGGATAAGGCGGACGATCGAGGCCCGGCGCCTCGCGCTTCAAGAGCACACACTGGACCACTCGTGACACCTGAGCTCCCGGCTAGATCGCCGCCGCGGCCGCCTCGAGCATCGAGCCCTGCGCCAGGCGCTCGAGCAGCGCCTTGATCGGCGCGGGCAGACCGATGCGCGCCGGCGCGCGGATGTTATACCAAAGGCTCGCGCCCTCCTCCATGACGAGCGCCGCGCCGGCACAGTGGACCAGCAGCGGGTGGATGATCAGCCTGAAGTGGGTGAAGGCATGCACCACGGCGCCGAGCGCGCGCGCCTCGCCCGTGCGCGCCACCAGCGAGTCGCGGACGTAAGCCTGCGCCGCCGTGGTGGTGTCGAACTCCGGCAGGCACCACAGTCCGCCCCACACCCCGCTCTCCGGCCGCCGCTCGAGCAGCACGCTGCCGTTCTCGTGGAGCGCCACCAGCATGAGGACGCGCCGCGTGCGCCGCGGGCGCGCGAGGCGCGACGCCGGAAGCTCCCGCTGGCGGCCTGCGCGCCGGGCGAGGCAGCGCGCCGCGAGCGGGCACGAGGCGCACAGCGGCCGTGATCGCACGCATACGGTTGCGCCGAGATCCATGATCGCCTGGGTGTACTCGGCGACACGCGCGGGCGGCGTGCAGCGCTCGGCCAGCTCCCACAGGCGCCGGGTGCCGGCAGCCGTGGTCGCCCCGCCCGCCGCGCCGAAGTAGCGCGCCAACACCCGCCGCGCATTAGCGTCGAGGATCGGGAGCCGCTCGCCGAAGCTCAACGCGAGGATCGCCCCGGCGGTCGAGCGTCCGACGCCCGGCAGCCGGGCGAGCCCCGCGAAGTCGCGCGGCAGCTCCCCGCCGAGCTCGGCGCAGATCAATCCCGCTGCGCGGTGCAGGTTGCGCGCCCGCGCGTAGTAGCCGAGCCCGGACCAGAGGTGCAGCACCTCATCGACACCCGCGGCGGCGAGCGTGCGCACGTCGGGAAAGCGGTGCATGAAGCGCTGGTAGTACGGCTTGACGGTGGCGACCTGGGTCTGCTGCAGCATGATTTCCGACACCCAGACGCGATACGGGCTTCGGTCGCTCTGCCAGGGAAGGTCGTGCCGCCCGGCGCGCTCGTGCCACTCAAGGAGCAGCCCGGCGATCGGGGACTCGGCAGGATAGGTCGAGGCTTTGCGGCGGGACACGCGCGGGATTCTACGCCCGCGCGCTTGGGCTTCCCGCGCCCTGGTGCTCTTCAGCCCGTCACGGGCGATCGCACAGATCGATCTCGCCACTCATGGTCTTCAGACGCACGTGGGCGCTGCCGCCGCCACGCGTGCCGTTCAGCTTGTGGCCGGGCCCGTACTCGCTGGTGCGTTCGGCTTCGACCTTGAAGCAGTCGCTGATGTCGCCGGTCACGCTGGCGGCCTCGAATCCGAAGCCCTCGTCAGAGCCGGCCCGCACCTTGAGGTCGCCGCTCACCGTCTGCGCGTCGAGGTCCGCCCCGCGCGCCAGATGCCCCTCGAAGCTGATGTCGCCCGAGGTGCTGCGCAGCCGGGCCGAGCGCGCGGGATCGAGCTCGATCGTGGCCTCGCCGCTCACGGTGGTCGCCTCCAGGTCGCCGGCCGCGTGCTTGAGCTCGAGATCGCCGCTCACCGTGCTGACGTGCAGCTTCGCGGGCTGTCCCTTGCCGCGGAGCTTGAGGCTCCCGCTCACCGACTTTGCCTCGACGTCCGACGGGCCGATCTCGGCGGTGAGGTCGCCGCTCACGGTCTTCAGGCGCTGGGTGCCGAGCACCCCGGCGGTGGTGACATTAGCGCTCACGGCGGAGACGTCGAGCTCGCCGTCCTTCGGCACCTTGACGCGCAGGTGCGTCTCGTCGCGGTTCCAGCTGCTGCCGTAGTGCGAGCGCAGGATCACGCGAACGACGGTGTGGTTCCCCGAACCCGTGACCTCGACGTGATCGACCTCCTTGCCGAGCTCGGCCTTGACGCTCACGGCCGGGCGGTCCCAGCCGCTGACATCGATGGTGCCCGCGGTGCTCGAAACCTCCACGACACCGTGCGCATCCGCCGCCACCTCGCGCTCGAAGTCCCCGGGAGTGTCGCCCCAGACCGAAGCGCTGGCGAGCAGCGCGACGGCGGGCAGCAGCCGATGAGTCATTCGCATGGTCAGATCCCCTCGCCAGCGTTGCTGGCCTCGCGCACGTCCGTGAGGACGCGCATCTCATCCTGGTAAGTGTTCACGAGCAGCTCCTGCAGCAGCGTATTGCCCGGATCCTTGCCGAGTGCGCTCTCGAGCTCCTGCTTCGCCTGACGAATCGTCGCGAGACTCGCGAGCACCTTGGCGCGGCTCGCCGGCGGCAGCGATGCGAGCTGCGCGCCGAGCGAGCGCATGAGCTCCTCGTGCTGGCGCTGATAGCGCGGGTCGGTCACCCACGCCGTCTGCATCGCTCCGGACACGGGCCGCGACGCTGGCGCGAGCGGCGCCGATCCCGGGAGGATGCTCCGCCCGATCCACATGCCGACGGCGACGCAACCCACCATGGCCGCCGCTGCCAGCCAGCGCAGCGGCGCGCCCTTGCTGCGGCGCACGGCGGCCGGCGCAGCCGGGGCACTGGCCACGCTGCTGCGCCCCGCGATCTGCGCCTCGATCCGCGGCCACAGGTCCCGCGAGGGCTCGATGTCCTGGGGCAGGTCGCGCAGCGTCGTGACGCTGTCCTTCAGGCCCCTTTCTGTCATGTCAGCCAACCTCCACGTTGAGCCGCTCGCGCAGCAGCTTGCGGGCGCGATGCAGCTGTGCCTTGCACGTGCCCTCCGCCACGCCGAGCATCAGCGCGGCCTCTGTATGCGAATACCCGTAGAGCGCGTGCAGCACCAGCGCATCCCGTGCTCCTTCCGGCAGCGAACCGATCGCCGCCTCGATCTCCTCGACTTCCACCGGCGTCTCCAGCGTCCATTCGCGCGCGACTCCCTCCTCCTCGACCTCCACATCCGGCACCGGCTCATCGCGCGCCGCCTTGCGGCGCCTCGCCAGCGTCACGTTGACCGCGATGCGGTGCAGCCAGGTGCCGAGCGAGCTGCGAGTCTCGAACTGCGCGAGCGCCCGCCAGGCGTTGATGAAGGTCTCCTGAGTACAGTCCTCCGCCGTGTGCGGCTCCCGCGTCATGCGCAGGCACAGTCCGTAAACCCGGCCGGCGTGCTCGCGGTACAGCCGCTCGAAGGCGCGGGTGTCCCCGGCACGGGCCCGCTCAACCAGCGCCCCCTCCCAGTCGACAGTTGAGTCCTCGACCTGCGCAAGTGTCATCGGTGAGTTAGAGAGGACTCGGCCGGTCGCCGTTTAAACCCGGCACGTCGCTGATAGACAACAGTTTTTTGCGGAACTCGGCCACACTTCCCGTCTCCAAGGGGTCTCGAGGGGAAGGAGGGTACCGTGGCCATGCGAGTGGGACAGCTGTGGAAGCCGCCAGAGCAGGCTCTCAACGCCTTTGCCTCGGTGCTGAGCGAGCACTGGCGCGCGGCCCGCGAGCGCACGGTGCAGCTCTTCTGGTCGACCCCGGTCAGCTGGCTCGAGGCGCACAGAGTGCGCGCGCCGCTCACCACCTCACCAGGGGCGGAAGACTCATCAGGTACGCCTCCGGATCCGCATCGGTAGCGAAGCCAAAGCGGGTGCCCCGGTCGTAGACCAGGTTGAACTCGACGTACCGCCCCCGCTTCACCAGCAACCGCTCGCGCGCCGCCTCATCGTAGGGGGTGTCCGTGCGGCGCGCGACGATGCGCGGATAGACGCCGAGCACGGCCTCGCCGACGGCGCGCACGAAGGCGAACTCCGTGCCGGCCGCTCCCGCGGCGAGATCATCGAAGAAAATCCCACCGACGCCCCGCGGCTCCTGCCGGTGCGGCAGGTAGAAGTAGCGATCGCACCACGCCTTGTATTCCTCGTAGGCACCCGGCCGGTATGCCGCGCACGCCGCGGCGAGCGCGGCATGAAATTCCGCGGTGTCCTCGGCAATCGGGAACGTGGGAGTCAGGTCCGATCCCCCGCCGAACCAGGCACAGCTGGTGGCGAGATAGCGCAGGTTGAGGTGCATCGCCGGCACGTAGGGGTTCGTCATGTGGGCGACGAGCGAGATGCCGCAGGCGACGAAGTGGCCCTGGGACTCCGCCGCGCCTGCCACCTGCCCCTGCGCCTCGGGGGCGAGCACACCGAAGACGTGACTCACGTTCACACCCACCTTCTCGAATACCGCGCCGCGCATCAGGCGCGCCTCCCCGCCGCCCTGCAGCCGGTGGCCGTCGGGCTTGCGCCAGGTGCGCGCCGCGAAGCGGCTCGCAGGCTCGAAGGCCTCGAACGCTGCGCAGAAGCGCGCCTGCAGATCGCGGAAGTAATCGGTCGCAGTCGCGGCGAAGCCACCCGCGTCCACCTCGCCGGAGCGCGTGCCGCTAGGGGTGCTCATGCACGAAATCCACCAGGCGCGCCACGGCATCCGGATCGGTGTCGGGCCAGATGCCGTGCCCGAGGTTGAAAATGTGTCCCGGGGCGCTGCCGGCCTCGGTGAGCACGGCCGCGGCCGCCCGGGTGAGCTCGGCGGGAGGCGCGAACAGCGCCGCGGGATCGAGATTGCCCTGCACCGCCTTGCCGGGCCCCAGCACGCGGCGCACTTCGCTGAGCGGCGAGCGCCAGTCGACCCCCACGACATCCACATCGAGACCGGCCACTGTACCCATGAGGGCGCTGCCCTGATTCAGATAATAGATGAGTGGTACTCCGAGGGGCCTCAAGGCCGCGAGCGTGCGCCGCACGGCTGGCAGTGCCAGCCGCTCGTACTCGCGCACCCCGAGCAGCCCCGCCCACGACTCGAACAGCATGAGCGCCTGCGCGCCGGCGGCGGCCTGCGCGGTGAGGTAGGCCGCCATGGCGTCCGCGAGGTGCGCGAGCAGCTGCGCGGCGTCCTCAGGCTGCGCGTACAGGAAGGCTCGCGCCGGCGCAAACTCCTTGGATGGCCGGCCGCAGACCAGATAGCACAGGAGCGTGAACGGCGCGCCGGCAAAGCCGATGAGCGGCGTGGCGCGCGGCACGTCGGCACGCACCAGGCGGATCGTATCGAGCACGAAGGGCACATCGCGCGCCGGCTCGAGTGGCGGCAGCGAGTCGATCTGCCTGCGGGTGCGGATCGGCTCGCGCACCACGGGCGCGGGCTCGAACGACAGGCCCACCCCCATGCCCTGCAGCGGGGTCATGATGTCGCTGAAGAGAATCGCCGCATCGAGCTCGAAGCGCCGCAGCGGTTGCAAGGTCACCTCGGCCGCGAGCGCCGGCGTGCGGGTGAGCGTCTCGAAGTCGACCTTCGAGCGCAGCTCGCGGTACTCGGGCAGGTAGCGCCCCGCCTGGCGCATGATCCAGATGGGCCGATGGCCGGGCCGTTGGCGGCGGCACGCGGCGAGAAAGGCGCTCGCCGGCGGCGTGCGCGTCCCGGCGCCGCGCTCGCTCATGGGCGCAGCCACCGCGCAACCTCGGGCGCAAAGTAGCTGATGATGAGGTCCGCCCCGGCGCGCGCGATCCCGGTGAGGGTCTCGAGCACCGCGGCGCGCTCGTCGATCCAGCCGCGCTGTGCGGCCGCCTTGATGAGGCTGAATTCTCCCGATACCTGATAGGCCACCACCGGTACACGGACGGCATCGCGCACCTGGCGGATGACATCCAGGTACGGGCCGGCGGGCTTCACCATGACGAGATCGGCGCCTTCGGCGACGTCGGCGAGCACCTCGCGCAGCGCCTCGCGCGCATTCGCCGGATCCATCTGGTAGGAGCGCCGATCGCCGAAGGCCGGGGCGGATTCCGCCGCCTCGCGAAACGGCCCATAGAAGGCCGAGGCGTACTTGGCGGCGTAGGAGACGATCGGCGTGGTCGCGAGACCTTCGCAGTCGAGGAGCGTGCGGATCGCCTGCACACGGCCGTCCATCATGTCGCTCGGCGCCACCGCGTCCGCCCCGGCGCGCGCATAGTTGAGCGCGACCTCGGCGAGCGTCTCGATCGAGGAGTCGTTGTCGATCCGGCCGCCGTCCACCACGTGGCCGCAGTGCCCGTGATCGGTCGCGCCGCACAGGCACACATCGGCCCACACGAGCAGCTGCGGGACTGCCTCCTTGATGGCGCGGATCGCCTGGGCGGCGAGGCCCTGCGGGTCGCGGGCGGCGCTGGCGCGCGCGTCCTTCTCGGCGGGCGCGGCAAAGACGAGCACCGCCGCAACGCCGACGGCGGCGGCAGCGCTGGCCTCCTTCACCGCCTCATCCACCGACAGCTGGCAGATGCCGGGCATGCTTTCCACCGGGTGGCGCACCGCGCGACCCGGCACGACGAACAGCGGATAGATGAGCGCGTCTGCCGTCAGGCGCGTCTCGCGCACCATGCGGCGCCAGGCATCCGACTGCCGGGTGCGCCGCGGTCTTTCCTCGGGGAATGGCATGTTCAGGCTCTCGTTTGCATCAGGCGATAGGTGGTGAGGGCGAGTCCGTGCAAGGTCGCGGTCTCGGCCAGAGTCGCGCTGCGGCCGTGAGAGGCGAGCTCGCGCGCGGTGGTGCGGCCGATCGCAACCGGCGGCGCCTGGTCGAGGAGTCTCGCGAAGTCCTTCTCGCCGAGCGCCCGGGCGAGCTCGGCGACGGCGGAGGGGCTCGCGAAGGTCACGGCTCCCAGTGCCCCGCGCTCGATCCAGGCGCGGCACTCCGCGACGTCGAGCCTGGCTGCTTCGGTCCGATAGGCCTCGACCTGAGTCACCTCGGCACCGAGCTCCCTCAGGCCCGCGGCGATGGTGGGCAGTGCCCGCGAGCTCGCCGGGTACAGCACGCGCATGCCGGCGTCGCGCGGGGTCCATTGCGCGGCGAAGGCCGCGATCAGCGCCGCGGCGCTCGCCTCCTCGGGCGCGAGCTGCACCGGCCAGCCGCGCTGCGTCAGCGTCAGTGCGGTGGCGCGGCCCACCGCAGCGACGCGTAGCTGCGCCGGGGGCTCGAGCACCCGCTCGAGCACCGCCGCCACCGCGTGGCGGCTCGCGAACACGATCCAGGCGAAGGACGGCAGCCGCGCCAGGGCCTCATCGAGTGCGCCCGGATCGGCAGCCGAGACGCTCACGGCCGGCCACGAGAGCACTTCGAGCCCGAGACTCTTGAGCTCGCGGCTCAAGGGTCCGTCGGCCGACTCGGCGCGGGTGACCACGACGGGCCGCGTGCTGCCGCTCACGCTCACGGCGCCGCGACCGTGAGCGCCGCGCGCTCGCCTGCGATGAGCGCGGCGGCGCCGGCGGCGAGCAACTCCTCCGCGACCCGCTCCCCGAGTACGGCGGCATCGCCGAGCGTGAGCGCGGCACCCTGCGCCGCGCCCGCCATGGCGCGTGCCCTGAGCTCGCGCGAGCCATCCAGCGTGCACACGGCCGCCTCGAGCTCGAGCGTGCCGCCGCGCGCCTCGGCGAGCGCCCCGAGCGGCACCTGGCAACCGCCCTCGAGACGCGCGAGCAGCGCGCGCTCGGCGGTGACCGCCAGCCGCGCCTGCGGATCATCGAGGGCGCGCAGCCACTCGAGCGTGCCGGCATCGCCGGCGCGCGCGCACACGCCGATCACGCCCTGGGAGACCGCAGGCGGAAACTCCTGCGGGGAGAGATGCTCGGTGACGTGCTGCGTGAGTCCGAGCCGTCCGAGTCCGGCGGCGGCGAGAACGATCGCGTCATAGTCACCGGCGCGCAGCCGCTCGATGCGCGTCGGCACGTTGCCGCGCAGCTCGAGCAGCACGGCGTCGGGACGCGCCCGCGCGATGAAGGCGCGACGCCGCAAGCTGCTCGTGCCGATTCGGGCTCGCGGCGGCAGCGCCTTGAGCGGCGCACCGTCGCGGGACAGCAGCGCATCGCGCGGGTCGGCGCGCGTGAGCGTCGCCGCGAGCGTGAGACCCGGCGCCAGTGCGGTCGGCAGATCCTTCAGGCTGTGGACCGCGACGTCGATCGTGCCCGCGCTCAGCGCCGCGTCGATCTCGCGGGTGAAGAAGGCGCGGCCCTCGCTCTGCCACAGGGGCGTGTCGCGCTGCTGATCACCGCTGGTGCGGATGTGCACCAGCGTGACCGGCGGGGCCTGCGGCTGTGCCGCGAGCCGCGCCTCGACGTGCCGCGCCTGCCACAGCGCCAGCGCCGAGGCGCGCGTCCCGACGCGCAGAGCGCGCGCGCTCACGGCTCCCCCTCCGCGAGGAAGCGGTAGCCCACTCCCCACACCGTGAGGAAATGCCGCGGGTTCGCCGGATCGCGCTCGAAGCGCTTGCGCAGCCTCAAGATGAAGTTGTCGACGGTGCGCGTGGAGGGAAACACGTCGTAGCCCCACACCCGCTCGAGCAGGTCCTCGCGCGAGACGATCTCCCCGGCATGCTCGGCCAGCACCTTGAGGATCATGGCCTCCTTCTCCGTGAGCTCCTGCACCTCGCCGTTCCAGGTGCGGGCGCGGAAGGCGCGGAAATCGACCTCGTTGCCGCCGAAGCTCAAGGCCGCGGTCGCCGCGGTCGCGGAGGCGTTGCGATACCAGTCCCAGCGCTTGAGGATGGCGCGCACCCGCAGCAGGAACTCCTTGAGATGAAAGGGCTTGGCGAGGTAATCGTCGCCCCCCGCCTCGAGTCCCCGCACCCGGTCGGCTGGATCGCCGCGGGCGGTGAGGAACAGCACCGGAGTGTTGTTACCCTCATCGCGCAGCGTGCGGCACACCGCGAAGCCGTCGAGCCCCGGCAGCATCACATCCAGCACGATGAGCGCGCAATTCTCGTTCCTCAGCCACTCGAGCGCCGCGCGTCCGTCGCTCGCGGAGGCGACCTCGTAGCCCTCGGCGCGCAGGTTCTCCATGACGCCGGCGGCCAGGTGCGGGTCATCCTCGACCACCAGCACGCGCCGCGCGTCTTCCGCGGGAGTGCTCATGAGCGTGGCACCGGCGCCGCGGGCCAGGTGAGCACGAAACAGGCCCCCTGGCCGACGCCGGCGCTCTCGGCCGTGACCCGGCCCTGGGCGAGCTGCATCAGGCGCCGGACGATGTAGAGCCCGAGCCCCGTGCCGTAGTGGCTGCTGCCGCCGCCCGGATGGAGACGCGTGAATTTCTCGAACAGGCGCGCCCCGTCGGCGGGCCGGAAACCGACGCCGCTGTCACGCACGGAGAGCTCGACCTCGCCGTTGCCCGCGCGGGCGCTGACCGCGATGCTGCCGCCGCCGACCGGGCTCACGGCCGCGAGCGCGTTCTCGAGAACGTTGCGCACGATCACATCGAGGGCCAGCGGGTCGGCGAGCACGTACAGGCCGGGTGCCACGTCGCTGGTGAGCGCGATGCGCTGCCCGCGCGCGCGCTCCTCGAGCGCTCCGAGCAGGCGCGCCACCGCGCCGGCAAGCTCCACCGGCTCGGACCTGAGGTCGACGCGGCCGCGCTCGAGCCGCACGCTCTCGAGGATCTGCGTGACCATCAGCTCCATGCGCGCCAGGTCCGCGAGCATGCGCTCGATCAGGGTGCGGGCCTGCTCGGGCGCGAGCGGCCGCAGCGCCATCGTCTCGAGCGAGAGCTGCAGGCTCGCGAGCGGCGTCTTGAACTGGTGAGACACGAGCGCGAGGAAGTCATCCTGCTCCTCGAGCACGCGCGCCTCGGCGCGCAGCGCGCGCGCGATGACCGCGATGCAGAGTGCGAGCGCCAGCAGGAAGAACGAGCCCTCCCAGGCATACTGCCGGTAGCGGTGTGCCGCCTCGGTGAGCAGCGCGCTCTCCACCGCGGGGGCGAGCCGGGCCTGTCCGGCGTCGACCACGATGTCGGGCAGGAGCTCGCGCACCCGCGCCTCGCCGGCCCCCGCGGCGAGCAGCGCTTGAGCGGCGCGGGTCTCGTCCGCGTAGAGCGCGCGCGCAGCCTGCGCCTTCTCGATGGTGTAGGCACGCTGATCGAACACCCACCAGCCGACCTGCACCGCGGACACGACGATCAGCGCGAGCGCGGTGAGCTGAAAGACCCGCGTCGCCTTCATCGTGGCGCGTCGCGGCGCTGTAAGCGCGCGCCTCTCATGCGATGCCCGAGAGCGCGCCGCCGAGCGCGGCGGCGAATTCCTCGAGGTCCGCGCGCGAGTGCGCCAGCGAGAGAAAACAGGCCTCATAGGCCGAGGGCGGCAGGTACACGCCGCGCCCGAGCATGGCATGAAACAACGCCGCGAAGCGCCGCGTCTCGCGCTCGCCGAGCGCTGCCGCGGAGCGCGGCGCGCCCTGCTCGTGCAGCGACATCCAGAAGAGCGACCCGACACGCACCAGAGTCAGTGGAAAGGGTGCGCGCGCGAGCACCGGCTCGAGCAGCCGCTCGAGCTCGGCACCGCGCTCCTCGAGCCGCTGCCATCCTGACTCGCGCTCGAGCACCGCGAGCGTCGCGAGCCCGGCCGCCATGGCCACGGGGTTTCCCGAGAGCGTGCCCGCCTGGTAGGTATCGCCATCGGGGGCGAGGCGTGCCATGACGCGCCGCTCGCCGCCGAAGGCTCCGACCGGCATGCCGCCGCCGATCACCTTGCCGAAGGTGGCCAGGTCGGGGGTGATCCCGAGACGCTCGGCGGCCCCGCCGCGCGCGAGGCGGAAACCGGAGATCACCTCGTCGAAGATCAGCAGCGCGCCGTGGCTGCGCGTCAGGCGGCGCAGGGCCTCGAGAAACTCGCGCCGCTGCGGCAGCAGCCCGTGGTTGGCGGGCACCGGCTCGATGATGACCGCGGCGATCTGGGCGCCTTCGCGCTCGAACAGCGCCGCGAGCGCCGCTTCGCCGTCGAGCGGCAGCACCCGCGTGCAGGCGGTAAAGGCCTGCGGCACCCCGGCCGAGGAGGGCTTACCGAGCGTCGCGAGGCCCGAGCCGGCCGCGACCAGCAGGTGATCCGCGTGCCCGTGGTAGCAGCCGGCAAACTTGACGATGAGGTCGCGCCCGGTGAAGGCGCGCGCCACGCGGATCGCGCTCATGACCGCCTCGGTTCCCGAGGACACGAAGCGCACCTGCTGCGCGGCCGGATAGGCCGCCGAGACATGCTCGGCGAGCTCGACCTCCGCCTCGCAGGGAGCGCCGAAGGTGGTGCCACGCTCGAGCGCCGCGCTGACCGCGGCCACCACGGACGGGTGGGCATGACCGGCGATGAGCGGTCCCCACGAGCCGACGAAGTCGAGGTAGCTGCGGCCGTCGGCATCGGTGACGCGTGCGCCGGCGCCGCGCGCGATGAAGAGCGGCGTCCCGCCGACGGCGCGGAAGGCGCGCACCGGGGAGCTCACCCCGCCGGGGATCACACGGCAGGCACGCTGGTAGAGCTGCGCGGAGCGCTCTGGTTCAGTCATGACTCATCCTTTACGGTATCGCCGTGCGTGCGCCCGGACCTTGCCGCATCGAAGAAAGCATCCACGACATCGGCACTGGCGTGCACCGCGGCGGCGCGCAGCCCCGCGAGCGGCAGATGCGCGAGACGATGCGCCACCGCTGAGCCCAGCCGCTCGAGCTGTGCCCGCTGGTGCTCGTCGAGCGTGCGCAGCTCATGGCGCAGCGCACGCGCCACCTCCTCGGCGGCGATTTCCTCGAACCGTACCCGCAGATCCTGCAGCCGTGGGCCGAGCGCCCGCGTGGCGAGCTCCGCGCGCAGGTGCGCGAGACGCTCATCGATCGCCGCGCGTACCGGCGCGAGGCGCAGCAGCTGCGCGAGGCGTTGTCCCTGCGCGACCTCGATCAGATCGCTCATCCCGACGCGGTTGAGTCCGGCACGCCGTGCCGCCTCGGGGTCGACGTTGGGGGGCACGCCGAAATCGATGAGCAGCGGCCCCTCTGCGCCGCTGCCGCGCAGCCGCTCGAGCACTTCGCGCTCGAGCACCGGTGCGCCGCCGCCGGCCGCCAGCACCAGTGCGCTGAGCGGCGGGGGCGCGGCGCGGAACTCATCGAGCGGCAGTGCCGTGGCGGACACCGACTCGGCGAGCTCGCGCGCGCTCGCGAGCGTGCGATTGACGATGAGGAGCGGCGCGCGCGCGCGGTGCAGCAGCGCCGCGCAGCGGCGCGTCATCGGCGAGACACCGAGCAGCGCCGTGGTCCCGGCTGTGCCGGCGAGATGCCTGAGCACCCGCTCGGCGGCCAGATCCCCCAGAGACGGCGCCCGCACCCGGGCGGTCATGCGCCGCACGCGCCGCGCCATTCCGAGCGCCTCGCCGATGAGGCGGTCGAGGATCGGGCCGCAGGTACGGGCGGCGCGCGACTCCTCCCAGGCATCGCGCAGCTGGGAGGCGATCTCCTGCTCACCGGTCTGCGCGGAGTCGAGTCCGCATGCCAGGAGAAACAGGTGCTCGACCGCCGCTTCGCCGGTCCAGGCACGCAGGGTGCGCGCCGCTTCGCCCGGCTGCGAGTCGCGCCCGGTGAGCACGCGGAATACGTCGCCGCGCGCGTCTCCCGCGGGGCTCCCATCCACCGTCGCGTAGAGCACCTCGACCCGGTTGCACGTGCCGACGTAGAGGATCTCGGCGGCGTGGAGGCGCGCGCGCAGCTCGGGCAGGCGCGCCGCGATCTCTGCCCGCGGTACGGCGAAGCGCGCGACCTGCTCGACGCCGGCATGGCGATAGGACAGGCCCACGACGCCGATCTGGTGCATTCGGGCAGCTTAACCGCGCAAAGTGGGGGTGAATGTCACCGAATGGTCACGGACGGGAGTGCGCTCGGTCAGGAGTGTGAAGGCCGTACGGAAATTCAGGCATCCAGCAACGCCCGCAGGAGGCTCAATAGCTTGTCCGCATTGACCGGCTTGCTCACGATGCGCAAGCAGGGATCCTGCGGAAGCTCCTTGACCGCCGAGGACGTGTCACCGGTAATCAGCACGGCCTTGAGCGGCCGGTCGAGCTGCGCCCGCAGCGAATCGATCACCCGCGTGCCGGTCTCGCCGCCCCTCAAGTGATAATCGGTCACCAGCAGATCGATGCGCGGATCCGCTCGTGCCTGCTCCAACGCCTCCGCCAGCGTGGCGACGCCCCTGACCTCATAACCGTCGCTCTTCAGCAGCATGCTGGTCGCATTCAACACCGCCGGGTCGTCTTCCACCAGGAGGACACGAGTCCGGTCCTGGCGCATGGCAGCCGTGGGGGCCGCTTCGATGCGCGGCACGGGGCGCGCGCCTCCGTGACCGGCCGGCAGCGTCAGGGTGAATGTCGAGCCCTTACCCACTTCCGACTGCACCTCCAGCCTGACCTCGAGGAGCGTCACGATCCGCTGCACGATGCTCAAGCCGAGACCGTAGCCCTCGCGCGTGGTGTTGGCGGGGATTCCGACCTGGTAGAACTCATCGTAAATGTAACGCAGCTGCTCCGCGGGTATCCCGATGCCGGTATCGAGGACCTCGATGCGCACGCGGGCGGGCTCGTGCAGACACCGCAGCGCCACGCTGCCGACGCGCGTGTACTTGATGGCGTTCGAGACGAGATTGCGCAGGATCTGTCCGACCAGGGAGGGATCGCTGTGGACGGAGTCATCACACGGGGTAACTTCGAAGGCGAGTCCCTTGTTGCTCGCGATGGCCGCGAACTCCTGCCGCAGCTCGTCGAATATTGCGCTCACCGTGAAATCGGTCGGATCGGGCTTGATGGCGCCGGACTCGAGCTTGCTGATGTCAAGGAGCGCGTTGAGCAGTCGCGACATACCGGTGATCGCCTGCTCCTGTTGTGCGAGCGCTTCCCTGCTTGCTCCATCCATCCAGCGCCGCCGGAGCGTTCCGTTCAGGAGCGACAGTGTCTGCAGCGGCTGGCGCAGGTCGTGGCTGGCCGTGGCCAGGAAACGGCTCTTGGCCTGGTTGGCGCGATCGGCCGAATCACGCGCGGTCCGCACGACTTCTTCGTCCTGCGCCCGCGCGAGGAGCTCGGAGACCAGGCGCATGTAGAGATCCGTCAGCTGCAGCTCCCGGTCCGAGGGACGATGCGGGTTACGAAAATGCGTCGAGAGCATGCCGGTGATGGTCCCGTCATGCGAACGAATCGGGGTGGACTGGACCGCACGATAGTCTTCCCGCGCTGCCACGGCGCGGTGCGGCAGATAGCCGGGGTCTTCTGCGACATCCTCGATGATGACGCGCTCGCCGGCCTGCAGCGCGCGGCCACAAGCGGACGGCTCCTCCATGTCGACGCGGGCAAAGTGCTCGAGAAAAGTCGGGGAGAACCCGCGCTGCGCCACGATCTTCAGTACCCGGCTTGCCGGATCGCACAGCTGAATGTTGCCGAAATCGGCGCGCTGCAAGGCGATGGTCGCGTCCAGGACCTCCTCGAGCATCTCGGGAAGGTCGGCCGCCTCGACGAGCCGCGTGCTCATGTCGCGCAGGCGGCGCATGTCCTCGAGCTGGGCATTCAGCTCAGCCTCGACGCGTTTGCGCTCGGTGACATCGCGAATCGCCGCAGCCACCAGCACACGGCCGTCATGCTCGATGGGACTCAAGCTGATCTCGACCGGAAACTCGCTGCCGTCGTGTCGCCGTCCAAAGAGGTTCAATCCCGCACCCATCGGACGGACGCGCACGTTCCTCACGTACGCCTGTCGCATCGAGGGATGCCGGTCGCGAAAGCGCTCTGGCAGCAGGCACTCGACCAGCTTGCCGATGAGCTCATCGTGGGGGTAGCCAAAGAGTGCCGCCACCTGCCGATTGGCATAGCGGATCGCCCCCGAATCATCGATGATGATCATGGCGTCGGGGGCTGCATCGAGGGCGCTACGCGCAAGTTGCGGGGGCAGGCTTTGCATGGCCTGTGACTCGTTGGCGGTTCGCAGCCGGCTGCAAAAAAGCTTAGCGGTTCGAGTTGGGCCCTTCAACCACGGCTGCCCACTGCGTGGTCCCGGCGGAGATTGGAGCGGGTGATGGGAATCGAACCCACGTTAGCAGCTTGGGAAGCTGCAGTTCTACCATTGAACTACACCCGCGCCGGAACTGTGATCTTACGCCAATCCCCTGCGCAGAGCCCCTCGGCGCTGGCGCACGCCGCAGCCGTCAGCGCTCCGGACTCCAGCGGTAAGTGCCCTCGACACCGAAGGTGCGCGGCGCCCCGGGGGTGTTCCAGGCGATGGTGGGCGCGGGCGCCAGCGGCGCAGCGAAGGTGCCGCCGGTGTAGGCGTAGCGCTGATCGGCGAGATTGTTGCCGTAGAGCGCCAGCTCCCAGCTGTGCGACGGGCTCGCGAGCGCCACCCGCGCGTTGGTGGTGCCGTAGGCGGGCTGGTAGTTGAAGTCGTTGATGACGTTGAACTGGATCTTGTCCTGCCAGGCGTAGTCGGCGCGCAGCATCAGCTCGCCCACCGCGGTCGGTATCCGGTAGACGCCGGCCACCGTGGCCATGTAGCGCGGCGTCTGATAGAAATCGTTGCCCGAGAGATCCACGGGCGGCGCGCCCTCGACGGGCGTGTACGTGAAGGTCTGATAGCGTGCGTCGGTATAGCCGAACGACGCCTGCAGCGCCCCGTGCACCGTCACCTGCCACAGCGTCTCGAGCTCCGCGCCGCCGATGCGCGCGCGGCCCGCGTTGATGACCTGGGTCGTCGGCGTGCCGCCGCTGAGCCGCGCCAGCAGCCGCTGCATGTCGTCATAGTTGCCGTAGAACACGTCGGCGTCGATGCCGAGCGCGCCGCCGAGGAGGTTAGCCTTCACGCCCAGCTCGAAATCCGTGAGCTGCTCGGGCCGGAAAGGCTGATCCTGGATGGTGCTGAGCGGCGCATTCCAGCCGCCGGAGCGCTGGCTGCGGCCGATGCGCGCGTAGGCATTGAGCTCCGGGCTCAGACGGTAGCGGCTCGAGAGCTCCCATGACCAGAAGCCGTAACTGACGCTCTTGTCGATCGGCGGACAGGGACCGGCGATCTGGAACGGCGGCGGCAGCGAGGTGTCGAGGATGGTGCAGTTCTGACCCAGTCCCGGAATGATGACGTAGTCGTTCTCCTCGAGCTCGCGCTTGTCGCCGGTGCGCCGCAGGCCCGCCGCCACCCACCATTCGGGGGTCAGCTGGTATTCGCCGTGCGCATAGGCCGCGATCGAGCTGTTGGTGACGGAGTTCTGCTCGTAGACCGCCAGCGGGGCGAAGAACTGTGAGAGGTTCTGGCCGGTCAGCGCGTCGAACTGCGCGACGGCACCGAGAAATTCCGGCGACGCCGGCGACTGCACCGAGGGCGCGCTGCCGTCGTCGCGGAACCAGTAGAGTCCCGCTACCCAGTCGAGGCGTCCGTCGAGCGACTTGTCGTTCAGCTGCAGCTCGGCGCTCTTCTGGTTCGAGGTGTTGAAGAGCGTGCTGTCGGCGAGCGGCAGGGTCGAGGCATCGACGTCGAGCGCCGTGGTGGTATCGAGATGGCGGTAGCCGAGGATGAGCTTGAGCGCGAGCCCGCTGGCGAGCTCGTGCGCGGCGGTGAGCTGCAGCGTGTCCGTGGTCGCTTGATCGCTCGCCGGGAAATTCCCGTCGGTCTGGTAGGCATTCGCCGGAAAGGCGACCGCCGGCAGCCCCGGGATCGGCACCTGCGCGAAGGCTGCGCCGACCTGCGCCACCAGTGTGCCCGGCGGTGGTCCTGCGAGCGGATGGAGGATCGCGCCGGCCTCGTTGGCCTTGAAGTGCTCGTAAGTGAAGTAGACGTCGGTCGCCGCGTCGGGCTTCCACAGCGCGCCCAAGCGCGCCTGGTAGCGATGCTGGTTCTGCAGGTCGTCCTGTCCGGAGGAGACGCTCGAGCCGAAGCCGTCATGGTCGTTGCTCTGGAACGCAAAGCGCAGCCCGAAGGTGTCGCTCAGCGGCACGTTGGCGATCGCGCGCGTCATGAACTGGGCGTAGTCGCCCACCGCGGTCGCGAACTCCGCCGCCGGATGATCGAGGTCCGGACGATGCGTCAGCAGCAGTATCGAGCCACCGGTGTTGTTGCGGCCGAACAGCGTTCCCTGCGTGCCGCGCAGCACGTCCACCGAGTCGACGTCGAGCAGCGTCATCAGGGCGCCCTGGCCGTTGGCCACGTAGACGCCGTCGACGTACAAGCCCACCGCCGGATCGAATACGATCGCCGAGCGATTGACGGTCTGACCGCGCATCGACACATCGAGCGCCGACACCGACTGCGGTGAGGCGTACATGCGCAGGTTCGGTACGTCGCGCCCCAGGTCGTCGAGCAGCACTGCGGATGCCTCGCGCAGCTCCTCCCCGGTGCGGGCGCTGATCGCCACCGGCGCGTCCTCGATGCGCTCGGGGCGGCGCCGGGCGTAGACGATGATCTCCTGGAGCTGCCCGATATCGGCGGGCGTCGCGGCGGATGCCGCTGGTGCCTCATCCGCGGGCAGCGTCGCGGGCACACTCGCGAACAGCCCGAGTGCAAGCCACGTGACTGTGCAGCGTCGATTCCCCGCCCTGCTGCGGGCGGACTCCGCAGGTTCTCGCTTCATGTTGGGGCCACCCTCCGGTTAAGCGCTCTCGCCGACATTTGCCTTTTTCGACCGGTTGGCCATGCCAATGTAACAGATTGCCCCGTCCTATAATTACACTCAATTGTCCCGATCGAAGGTGCTACCCCATGAGTTCAGCATCCGGGCGGCCGAGCGAGCGGGCCGTGTGCGTCTACTGCGCCTCGAGCCGCACCTCCCATGCCGACTATCGGGCGGCCGCGCATCGCCTCGGTGAGGTGCTCGCGGCGGCGGGCCTCGGCATCGTCTACGGCGGGGGCGCGGTCGGCTCCATGGGCGCGCTGGCGGACGGCGCGCTCGCCAAGGGCGGCCGCGTCATCGGCATCCTGCCGCGCTTCATGGCGGACCTCGAGTGGGGACACCGGGGACTCACCGAGCTCGAGCTCGTCGAGGATCTGCGCGCCCGCAAGCACCTCATGCTGACGAGGAGTGATGCGGCGATCGCACTCCCGGGCGGCTCGGGCACGCTCGAGGAGCTGCTCGAGGCGATTACGCTCAAGCGCCTCGGCCTTTATCTCAAGCCCATCGTGCTGGTGAACACGCGCGGTTTCTTCGCGCCGCTGCTGAGGCTCCTCGAGCACGCGGTCGAGGAGCGCTTCATGGACACCCGCCACCTCGGCATGTGGCAGGTCGTCGCCCGCCCCGAGGAGGTGCCCGGGGCGCTCGCGGCCGCGCCCCCTTGGGGCCCCGAGGCCCGCAGCTTCGCTGGCGTGTAAGCGCAGCGCCTCAGGCGTGCGCGCGCCGCGCGGCGGCGAGATCGAACGGCAGCGTGCGCAGGCGGATGCCGGTGGCGGCACGCACCGCGTTGGCCACCGCCGGCGCGATCGGCGGTGTCCCCGGCTCGCCGACGCCCGAGGGCGGGTTGGTCGAGGGTACGATGTGGACCTCGATGGCGTGCGGCATGTCGGCGAGCCGCAGCACCAGGTACTGGTGGAAATTGCTCTGGTCGACGTGCCCGTCGGTGAGCGTGATCTTGCCCATGAGAGCCGCCGACAGACCGTAACCGATAGCGCTCTGCATCTGTGCCTTCACCACGTCCGGCGTGACCGCGATCCCGCAGTCGACCGCACACACCACGCGATCCACCTTGATCTGGTCGCCGCTCACCGTGACCTCCGCGACCTGCGCGACTACCGTGCCGAAGGACTCGTGCACGGCCACGCCCCGCCCGCGGCCTCTTTCCTGCGGAAAGGGCCGGTCCCAACCCGCCTTGTCCGCGGCGAGCTTGAGTGCCGCGACGTGGCGCGGATGCTTGCCGAGATGCGCCAGGCGAAACGCCACCGGATCCTGGCCCGCAGCCTGCGCGAGCTCATCGATGATCACTTCCTTGGAATACGCCGTGTGCGTGTTCTCGACCGAGCGCCACCACAGCACCGGCACTCCCACCTTGGGCTGCGTCCAGCTGACGTGCGCGTGCTCGAGGTCGTACTGCTCGGCGGCGTTGCCGCCGACCGCGGTGGGATCGAGACCGTTCTTCATCATCATCGACTCGAACGGCGTTCCCGCCATGATCGACTGACCGACCAGGCGCTGCCTCCAGGCGACCTTGCCGTCCTTGTCGATGCCGGCCGTGACGCGGTGGTAGTTGAGCGGCCGGTAGCGGCCTCCGGTGATGTCGTCCTCGCGCGTCCAGATCAGCCGCACCGGGTACCTGCCGCCCGTGGCCTTGGCAATCGAGACGACCTCGGAGGTGTAGTCGGAATCGGGAGTCGCACGCCGCCCGAAGGTTCCGCCCGCCGCGAGCGTGTGGATAACGACCTGCTCGGGCTTCAGTCCCGTGATGGCCGCCGCGGTCGCCTGGTCGAGCGTCTGGAACTGACATCCCGACCAGATCTCGCACTTGTCGGCGCTCAGCGCACAGACCGCCGTGAGCGGCTCCATCGTCGCGTGCGCGAGGTAGGGGAACTCGAACTCGCCCGCGACGCGCTTTACGGACCGGGCCAGCGCCGCATCCGCATCGCCGATCTGTGCTGCGGTGACCGCCTGCTTGCCGCGCGCGAGCTCGCGGTACTCCTTCAGGAGCTGGGCGGTGCCGCGCTTCTCCGCCGCCGACTCGTCCCAGGTCACCTCGAGTGCCGCGCGGCCCTGCTTGGCCGACCACGTGTCGCGCCCGATCACCGCGACGCCGCGCGGGATCTCGACGACATCGACCACGCCGGCGACGGCCTTCGCCTTCGCGGCGTCGAAGGACTGCACCTTGCCGCCGAAGCGCGGCGGGCGGGCAACGACCGCAGTCATCATCCCCGGCAGCCTGACATCGATCGCGTACTGCTGCGTACCCGTCGACTTGGCCCGCGAATCGAGCCGCGGCAGCTTCTCGCGCCCGATGATCTTGAAACTGGCAGGATCCTTGAGGGTGACTGTTGCGGGAACCGGTTGGCGGGCCGCGCCTCCTGCGAGCTCGCCAAAGCTGGCCTTGCGGCCCGAAGGCCCGTGGGTGACCACCCCCTCGCTCACGGTCAGCTCCCCCGCGGACACGCTCCACTGCTGCGCGGCGGCAGCGACCAGCATGGCGCGCGCCGTGGCGCCCGCCCGTCGCAGCTGCTCCCAGGAGTTGGCGATCGCGGTCGAGCCGCCGGTGAGCTGGACCTTGCCGCCCATCGCGAGATTGCCGTACATCGGAACCTGGGCGGGCGCGCTCTCGACACGCATCTGCTCCCAGGAGGCGTCGAGCTCCTCGGCGACGATCGCCGGCAGCCCGGTCCACACGCCCTGGCCGGCTTCGAGGTGCTTGGAGATCACGGTCACGGTGTTGTCGGGCGCGATGCGCACGAACGGCATCGCGAGCGGCGCCGCGGGCACAGCTCCCGCGCCGGCGCCGGTTCCCGCCGAGCCGCAGCCCGGCAGTACGATGCCGAGGGTGAGCCCGGAGCCGGCGAGCGTCGTGAGCTCGAGGAACTGGCGGCGCGTCAGTGCGGTGTTACGCGGGTACATGGCTCAGCTCCCGGCAGGCTTCGGCGCGGCGAGCGCCGCGGCGGCCTGATGAATGGCGGCGCGGATGCGCACGTAGGTGGAGCAGCGGCAGATGTTGCCGGACATGGCGGCGTCGATATCGGCGTCGCTCGGTTGTGGGTTGCCGGCGAGCAGCCCCGCCGCCGACATGATCTGACCGCTCTGGCAGTAGCCGCATTGCGGCACGTCGAGCGCAATCCACGCCTGCTGTACCGCCTTGCCGGCCGGCGTTGCCAGGCCCTCGATGGTGGTGACGCTCTTGCCGGCCACGGCCGACAGCGGCGTGACGCACGAGCGTGCCGGCTGCCCGTCGATGTGCACGGTGCACGCCCCGCACAGCGCCATGCCGCAGCCGAACTTGGTGCCGCTGAGCTCCAGATGATCGCGGATCGCCCAGAGCAGCGGCATCTCGGGATCGACATCGAGCTCGCGCGCCTCGCCGTTCACGGTCAGCTTGATCGACATGGAGACCCTCCCCTCAAGTCCTGCCATCTAAGCCGCGCGCGCCGCGCCGCGCCATCCCCCGCTCGGGAGATTAACCGACTTTAATCATTCGTCCACCGGGAGAGCGGGCCTGCGCGCTCAGATGGTGCTGCCGGTCACTGGCGGGCGGTCGAGTCGATGAAGGCGTCCAGGTCGCCCTTCATCTTCGCGAGCGACGGCGGGTGCACATACATCATGTGCCCGGCCTCGTAGTACTTCATCCGGATACGCGCGCTCGCCGAGGCCGGCACCCCGAGGTGCGTCATCACGTACTCGGTGGCCGAAAACGGCGTGGCGAGGTCGTAGTAGCCGTTCAGCACCAGCACCCTGAGGTTCTGGTCCTGAATGAGCGCCTGGGCGAGATCGACGCCCGAGTTGACGATCGGCTGCTCGCCGTTGTCAGTCTTGTGACCCCACTTCCACTTCTCGCCGATGCCGAAGTTGGTGGTGTAGTAGGTCACCCCCTGTCCGAACTTGAGATCGCCGTGATAGTAGTCGAGGAAGGCGGCGGTGAAGGCGGCGCCGATCGCCGCCGACTGCGGGTCGTAATCCGCCTCCTTCGCCAGCGGGTCCTGGGTGGGCCCGACGAAGCGCCCGTCGAGCCGGCCGATGGTCTGCCGCTGCGCCTTGAGGAGCTCGTGGGCGAACATGATCTCCGAGACCCTCAGGTTCGCGTACTTGAGATATTCGACCGAGAGGCCCGTGTACTCGTGCAGCTGGGCCGCGACCGCGTCGCGCTCGGCCTCGCTCAGCGCGTCTCCCTTCAGCAGCGCCGCCGCGTACGGACCCGTCGCGTAGGCACGCACCTCGGTCAGGAACGGCTCGAGCGCCGGCGGCTGGTGCGCCAGCGCCTTGTGATACCAGGCCACCGCCGCATAGCCCGGCAGGTACACCGAGTAGGGCCGGTCGTTGCCCGGCAGCTCGGCGAAAATCGCCTCGATATCGGTCGCCACCGATACCAGCACCAGGCCGTTGAAGTTGAGCGAGCGGTGCGCACGCAGCCAGTTGACGATCGCCGCGCCGCGCGTCGTGCCGTAGCTCTCCCCGAGCAGATAGCGCGGCGAGGTCCAGCGATTGTTGTCGGAGAGGTACTGAGCGATGAAGCGGCTGATGGATTCGATGTCGGGATCGACTCCCCAGAACTCGTCGTCCTTGTGGTTGCAGACCGCGTGGGAGAGGCCCGTGCCCACCGGGTCGATCATCACCAGGTCGGTCTTGTCGAGCACGCCGTAGGCATTCTCGACGGTGCGATAGGGCGCGCTCGGCGTCGGCTCGGGATCGGAGACGACGACGCGCCTCGGGCCGAGCACTCCCATGTGCAGCCACAGCGACGAGGAGCCCGGGCCGCCGTTGAAGGCGAACATGATCGGTCGCTCCTCCCCCTCGCGTGCCGGCCGGCGTGTATACGCGACATAGCCCATGCTCGCCACCGGCTTGTCCTCGTCGTCGCGGACGATGAGCGTCCCGGCAGTGGCCGTGTAGTCGAAGGACCTGCCGCCCGCGCCGAAGTGATGCTGCGTCACCGAGCTCTGCGCCTCGGGCAGCCGGCGCCACTCGTCCTTGAGATCTCCCTTCGCATCGATATGGCAGAGGAACCTGAGATTCGCGGCCCAGTCGGCCGGCGGCCCGGCGTGCGATTCCGCGCCCTTCGGCGGCGAGTGCTCCGCCCCGGCCTTGGCCTCCTGCGCGTATGCCGAGCCGCACCACAAGCCCGCAACGACGCCCACCCCGACTAAGCACTTGAGCATTGGAACCTCCGCGGCCCTGCCAACCGTAGCGCGCGCTTATATCACGGCGGCAGCCGCCGTGCCTCGCGGCGCGCTAGGATCGCGCCATTGCCATGCACGACGAGGCTCATCCGCGTTCGATCCGCTCCTTCGTTACACGCGCCGGGCGCATCACCCCGGCGCAGCAGCGCGCGCTCACCGAGCTCGGGCCGAAATACGCCGTCGGCTCCGAATCGGGGCAAGTGCTCGAGCTGACGCAGCTGTTCAAGCGCGAGGCTCCGCGCACTCTCGAGATCGGCTTCGGCAACGGCGAGAACCTCGCCGCACTCGCGCTCGCGCATCCGGAGCGCGACTACCTCGGCGTCGAGGTGCATCGTCCCGGCGTCGGGCGTCTGTTGCTCGCGCTCGAGGAGCGGCGGATCGCCAACGTGCGCGTCATCTGCCAGGATGCCGTCGAGGTGCTCGAGCGGCGGATCGCGCCGGGCAGCTTCGCCGAGATCCTCATTCTCTTCCCCGACCCCTGGCCGAAGAAGCGCCATCACAAGCGGCGCCTGGTTCAACCACCCTTCGTTGCGCTGCTCGAGCGCGCGCTCTCGCCAGGCGGTGTGCTCAGGCTCGCGACCGACTGGCAGCCCTACGCGCTCGAGATGCTCGCTGTCCTCAGCGCCTCGCCGGGCCTCACCAATCTCGCCGCCGCGGGCGGCTTCGTGCCGCGCCCGGCGGAGCGGAGCCCGACGCGCTTCGAGCAGCGCGGCGCGCGCCTCGGGCACCAGGTGTGGGATCTGGCCTTCAGCCGGCGCGGATGAGCCTGAGTCAGCTGACGGCGAACGCCTGCCGCAGCCCGTCGAGCACGAACTGCACCGCGAGTGCGCCGAGGATCACCCCGAGGATGCGGCTCGCGACGTTGGCACCCGTCACGCCGATCACCCGCATCAGCGGCTCCGCGACCCACAGCAGTGCCAGCACGATCCCCAGCACGAGCGCGGCAGCCGCGATCAGCCCCGCGAACAGGCCCACCTGGCCGGGGAGCTCGACGCGTCCGAACCACAGCAGGATGGTGGCGAGGGCGCCCGGGCCCGCGATGAAGGGGAACGCCAGCGGAAAGACCGAGATGTCCGCACGGCGGCGGCTCTCGGCGGCTTCATCGCTCGAGGTGCGGGTGCCGGATTCGCGCGCGAAGACCATCTCGAGTGCCAGCAGAAACAGCAACAAGCCGCCGAAAATGCGAAACGCCTCGAGACTGATGCCCATCAGTTGCAGAAACGCCGCACCCCCGAGCGCGAAGAGCAGCAGGATCGCGGCCGAGATCGTCACAGCCTTGGCCGCCATGCGGCGCTTGTACTCGGCGCTGGCCCCGGCCGTGAGTCCCGTGAACAGCGGAATCAGCGACACCGGGTCGACGACCACGAAGAAGACCACGAAGAATTTCAGCGACTGCTCGAACATTGCGCCGCATCAGTCACAAATTAAGTCTTGAAAGCGCCGAGGGCGAGGCGCAACATGAATTGCGTCGGGCACCCCTCTTCAGAAGTGTTCGCCAGGCCCTCTGGGCGGCAGCATAACAGCTGCGCTGCGACGGGCCTCGGGAGGTTGCAACGATGACGGCTCCTCACCCTGGCATCGGCGACTGGTATCGCTTGAGCAGCGGCCAGCTGTTCGAAGTCGTCGCCGTCGATGATGACGACGGCACCATCGAGATCCAGTACTTCGACGGCACGGTCGAGGAGATGGATGTCGAGGACTGGGAGACCCAGTGGGACGAGGGCGGCCTCGCAGAGGCGCAGGCGCCCGAGGACTGGAGCGGCTCGGTCGACATCGAGGCCGGTGACGAGGAGGCGCGCAGCTCGGACAGCCTCAGCGAGGATCGGGATCTGCGCATGAGTCCGCTCGACGGCATCGACCTGTTCGAGTGAGCCCGACTGCATAGGCCGCGAAAGCCGCGCCTTTCGCGGCCGGCAACGAAGCTGCTGTCCGACAAATTCGCAGGAGCGAATTTGGGCTAAGCCATTTTTTCCGATTCAGCAAGTGCGCCGATATCCACCCCGTCGGCCAGCATCACGAAGCCGCTCACCAGCTCGAGCGGCACCGGCGTGAGCGCGCGTCCCGCGCACGGGCCCGCCACGCACAAGCCCGTGAGTTTCTCGAACAGCGCGCCGTGCGAGGAGCACAGGATGAGCGCACCGTCGGGCGTGAAGAAGCGGTCCGGCAGGAGATTGAGCGGGTGACCGGCGTGCGGACAGCGGTTCACGTAGGCGCGCAGCTGCGCGCCCACCCGCACGACGAAGCCCCTCAGCGGCCAGTCGCCGCCGCCGATGGTGAAGGCGCGCGCCCCGCTGCTCTCGAGCTCGGTCACGCGGCACACCACCCGCTCCACATCCAGCGCGCCGACCGCGGCGTTCGGGCGCTCCGCCTCGCTCACGGCTGCTCCCGGGCGCGCAGCTGCTCGAGCGCGCTGATCCTCGCGCGCGTCAGCCACACCATGGCGAGCCCCGGCAGCGCGATCGCAAAGCTGGTCACGTAGTAGACGTACCAGCCGCCGTGGTCGGCGATCCAGCCGGCGGGATATCCCAGGCTGTAGCGCGGCAGCAGCGCGATCGCCGACAGCAGCGCGTACTGGAAGGCGCTGTAGCGCACGTCGCACAAGGCCATGATGAGCGCCACCAGCGCGATGTTGCCCATCGCACCCGCCACGTGCTCGATGACCACCGCCATCACCATGATCGGGTAGCTCTTGCCCGCCGCCGCCATGGCGCAGTAGAGGAGATTGCTGAGGGCCTGCAGCGCCCCGAAACCGAGCATCGAGCGCACCAGCCCGAGGCGGACCATCAGCACGCCGCCGAGGATCGAGCCGCCGAGCGCGCTCGCCGTGAACAGCGCCTTGGCGATGAGTCCGATCTCGGTCTTGGAGAAGCCCACATCCATCATGAAGGGCGTGAACAGCTTGTTGGCGAAGGCGTCGCCGATCTTGAACAGCATGACCACCGCGATGAGGATCGCGGCGCTCGGGCTGTCGAGCAGCTCGCGCAGCGGCGCGACCAGCGACTCGCGCAGCGTTCGCGGCGGCGCGTGCTGATAGTCCGGCTCCGGCGCGCGCCAGCTCGCCACGCAGAACGTCAGCATCAGCGCGGCCAGGGTCAGGTATGCGGCCCGCCACCCGAAGTGATCGGCGACCACGAGCGCGCCGGCAGAGGCGAGCCAGGCCGCGGTGCGGTAGCCGAGATTGTTGGCCGCGGCCGCAGGTCCGCGCTCGCTCGGCAGCGAGACGTCGGTGCGCCAGGCATCGATGGCGATGTCCTGAGTCGCCGAGCAGAACACGATGGCGAATGCGCAGGCGGTGACGGCCCCGAGCGCCACCGACGGATCTTGCAGTCCGAGGAGCGCGATCGCGCCCGCCAGCGCCAGCTGCATGATCAGCATCCAGCTGCGGCGCCGGCCGAGGAAGGGGAGCGGGTAGCGGTCGATCAGCGGCGCCCATAGCGGCTTAAGGAGATAGGGCAGCGCCACGTAGGACATCACCCCGATCGTGGTATTGGTGAGATGAGCGTCCTTGAGCCACGCCTGCAGCGCGCTCTCGGTGAGCTGATTCGGGAATCCGGACGCCGCGCCGAGGGCGAGGATCGCGAGCATCTTCGGGCTCGCGAGCAGCTCCACCAGGGAAGTCCGCTGCGCCGGCCGCCCCGCGCTCAAAGATCGTAATCCATGGTGAGCGGTGCGTGATCGGAGAAGCGCTTCTCCCTGTAGATGGAGGCGGCGCGCGCCTTGCCCGCGAGCGATCCGCTCACCACCTGATAGTCGATGCGCCAGCCGACGTTTTTCTCCCGCGCCTGTCCGCGGTTCGACCACCAGGTGTAGAGGTCGGGCCCCGGGCGCACCTCGCGGAAGGCATCCACGTACCCGGCGGGCCCGAACAGGCGGTCCATCCAGGCACGCTCCTCGGGAAGGAACCCGGAGTTCCTCTGGTTCGAGCGCCAGTTCCTGAGGTCGATCGCGCGGTGCGCGATGTTCCAGTCTCCGCTCAGGATGCAGCGGCGGCGCCCACGGCGCAGCCGCGCCAGGTGCGGCATGAACGCCTCCAGGAAGCGGAACTTCGAGGCCTGGCGCTCGGGTCCCGCCGAGCCCGAGGGCAGGTACAGCGACACGATCGACAGGTCGCCGACACGCGTCTCGAGGTAACGGCCCTCGCGGTCGAACTCCGGCACGCCGAAGCCGCGGATGACGCGGTCCACCTCGTGGCGCGTGTAGAGCCCGACCCCGGCGTAGCCCTTGCGCTCGGCCTCGCTGAAGTAGCTCCGGTACCCGGGCAGCGTCGCATGGTGCCCGGCGAGATCCTCCTCCCGGCAGCGCGTCTCCTGCAGGCAGATGAAGTCTGCCCGTTGGCGCCGCAGCCAGCGGAACAGGCCCTTGGCGGCGGCGGAGCGCAGCCCGCAGACGTTGACGGTGATCACGCGCAAGCCGAACAATGATATGACATGCAGGAATACCAGCTCACCTTCATCGAGCTTGCGCTCAAGCGCGAGGCGCTGCGCTTCGGGCAGTTCCGCCTCAAGTCGGGCCGCGACAGCCCCTACTTCTTCAACGCCGGACTCTTCAGCGACGGCGAGGCGGCTGCGGTGCTCGGCCGCTGCTATGCGGCGGCCATCGTGCGCTCCGGGGTCGAGTTCGACATGATTTTCGGTCCGGCCTACAAGGGCATCCCGCTCGCCACCGCCGCCGCGATCGGACTCGCGGCGCATTACGGGCGCAGCGTCCCCTACGCCTTCAATCGCAAGGAGGCCAAGGCGCACGGCGAGGGCGGCGCGGTGGTCGGTGCGCCGCTGCACGGGCGCGTGCTGATCGTCGACGACGTGATCACCGCGGGCACCGCGGTGCGCGAGTCGCTCGATCTGATCCGGCGCGCCGGAGCCGAGCCGGTGGCGGTGGCGCTCGCGCTCGATCGCGAGGAGCGCGGCCAGGGGGAGTTGAGCGCCGTGCAGGAGCTCGAGCGCGATCAGGGTCTGAAATGTGTGAGCATCATCACACTCTCGGGTCTCATCGAGGCCCTCAACGCGCCGGCGGGCGGCAAGCCGCGCATTTCCGCCGAGCAGCTCACGGCGCTGAGCGCCTATCGGGCCCGTTTCGGGGCGCGCTGAGACTTGCCAGCACAGCGTGCGCGGCAGAAGATAAGCCCATGTCGGTCTGCTCGCCGCGTCTGTGCGCGATTAGCTTGCTCGCCTCGGCCGTGCTTGCCGCCGGCGGCGTGTACGCGGCTCCCCCGCATCCACAGAAGACCGCCAGCGGCAAGACGACGACCTTCCGCTGGGTCGACGATCAGGGCGTGGTCCACTACGGCGACGAGATTCCGCCGCAGTACGCCGGCAGGGACCGCGAGATCATGAACCTGCAGGGAGTCGCGGTGGCGCACGTCGACAGGCAGAAGAGCCCCGACCAGATCGCTGCCGAGGCACGCGACCGCGCGGCGCTGATCAAGCTGAAACAGCACGATACCTTCCTCATCACCACCTACACCTCGGTGAAGGACATCGAGGCGCTGCGCGACGCGCGGCTCGAGCAGCTGAAGGTGCAGCGCAGCGCGGCGCAGCAGTACATCGAGAGCCTGCGGTCGCGCCTCGGGGCCTTGCAGTCGCGCGCCGTGGCATATCGCCCGTACAGTGCCGTCGCGGGGGCGCGCTCCATGCCCGATGACCTGGCGGAAGACCTGGTGCGCACAATCGACGAGATGCGCACGCAGACCGGCGCCCTCGTCAGTCAGGAAGAGGAAGAAGGGAAGCTGCGCTCCCAGTTCCAGGCCGACATCGAGCGCTATCGCGAGCTGCACACGCTGCACTCGAACGACTGAGGCTCGCCTCACTGACCCGCCGCCGCGCCTCGAGGGTGTCGCGGCGGGCGTGCTCAGCCGCGGCCGGAGTGCCCGAAGCCGCCGGCGCCGCGGGCTGAAGCCGCGAAGTCCGCCACGACCTCGAGATCCACCTGCACCACCGGCACCACCACCAGCTGCGCGATGCGCTCGCCGGGGCTCACCGTGTAGGGCTCCGTGCCGCGGTTCCAGCACGACACCATGAGCTGGCCCTGGTAGTCGGAGTCGATGAGTCCCACCAGATTGCCGAGCACGATGCCGTGGCGGTGGCCGAGGCCCGAGCGCGGCAGAATGACGGCCGCGAGCGCCGGATCGTCGAGGTGGATTGCGAGCCCCGTGGGAATGAGCTCCGCTCTCCCGGCATCCAGGGTGAGCGGCGCGGCGAGCAAGGCCCGCAGATCGAGGCCTGCCGAGCCCTCGGTGGCATAACCGGGCAGCGGAAACTCGCTACCGATGCGCGCATCGAGAATGCGCACCCTGAGCGCACGGCGGGTCGCGCTGCTCATGTAAATTATGCGGCGCCCGTGCCGCGCTGCGAGCGGTCGGCACGCGCGGCGAGCTCGCGGGCGATGAGACTGACGAGGCCGCGCGCCAGCGCCGGCTTGCCCGCCCTGCCGAGCTCGTAGCGGGCGCCACGCGCGAGCACGATGAGCTGGTTCTCATCGCTGTCGAAGGCCTTGTCGTCGCCGACCTCGTTGGCCGCGATCATGTCGAGATTCTTTTTCATCAGCTTGGTGCGGGCGTTCTGCTCGACCGATTCGGTCTCGGCGGCGAAGCCGACGACGAAGGGCCGATCGGGACGCGCCGCCACCGTGGCGAGCACGTCAGGCGTGCGCTCCATGGAGACCTCGAGCGTGTCGCTGGTCTTCTTGATCTTCTGCGCCGCCGGCCGCACCGGCCGATAATCGGCGACCGCGGCGGTGGAGATGAACACGTCGGTGCCGGCAAGCTCACGCAGCACTGCGCCGAGCATGTCGACGGCGCTCTCGACATCGATGCGTCTCACCCCCGGCGGGGTTGGCAGGCTCACCGGGCCGCTCACCAGAACGACCTCGGCGCCCGCGGCGCGGGCCGCCTGCGCCACCGCGAAGCCCATCTTGCCGGAGCTGCGGTTGCTCACGAAGCGCACCGGATCGAGGCGCTCGCGCGTCGGACCCGCTGTGATCAGCACGCGCCGCCCGCTGAGCTCGTCGCCCGCCGCCAGCAGGGCCGCGAGCTGCTCGGCGAGCTCGAGCGGCTCGAGCATGCGTCCCTCGCCCGTCTCGCCGCACGCCTGGTCTCCGGCAGCGGGGCCCAGCACCAGTACGCCGCGCGAGGCGAGCCGCGCGACGTTGGCGCGCGTGGCCGCATTCGCCCACATGAGGTGATTCATCGCCGGTGCGACCGCGATCGGTGCCTCGGTCGCGAGGCACAGTGTCGCGAGCAGGTCGTCGGCGAGCCCGGCCGCGAGCCGCGCCAGGAAATCGGCGCTCGCCGGAGCAATCAGCACGACATCGGCCCAGCGCGCCAGCTCGATGTGTCCCATGGCGGCTTCCGCCGCCGCATCCCACAGGTCGGTGCGCACGGTGCGGCCCGACACCGCCTGGAAGGTCGTAGCCGTCACGAACTCGCGCGCCGCGGCTGTCATGACCACCTGCACCTCGGCGCCGCGCTCGCGCAGACGTCGCACGAGGTCCGGGCTCTTGTAGGCGGCGATGCCGCCGGTGACGCCGAGAAGGATGCGTTTGCCTTGCATGAAGATGGGCCCCCGAGAACGCATTATCTCACTGCGGCGCCTGCTGAGCGCAAAAGGACGAGCGATGTGCGAAATCGCGCCGCTTAGGTCCGTTTTGCCCTCTCGCGGAGCGCCTGGCCGGGTCCTTAGACTCGGCGCGGATTCCCTTAGAACCAAACGTGATGGCGATCCGCCACTGGCCCGACGGCGAGCGGCCGCGCGAGAAGCTGCTCGAGCGCGGCGCGCACGCGCTCTCCGACGCCGAGCTGCTCGCGGTGTTGCTCGGCACCGGCGTCCGCGGCCGTTCGGCGCTGGAGCTCGCGCGCACGCTGATCAGTGAGTTCGGCTCGCTGCGCGCGCTTCTGAGCGCCGAGCGCGCGCGCCTCACGCGCCAGCGCGGCATCGGCCCGGCGCGCTACGCCACGCTCAACGCAGCTCTCGAGCTCGCCCGACGGCACTTCCGCGAGGCGCTGCGCATCGGGCCAGCACTCGCGAGCCCGGAAGCGACGCGCACCTTCCTGCTTGCGCAGCTGCGCGACCGGCCTTACGAGGTGTTCTCTTGCCTCTACCTCGACAACCGCCATCGGCTGATCGCTTTCGAGGAGCTGTTCCGCGGCACCATCGATCGTGCCGGTGTGCATCCGCGCGAGGTACTGCGGCAGACGCTGCTGCACAACGCGGCGGCGGTGATCCTTGCGCACAACCACCCCTCCGGCGTGCTCGAGCCGAGCCAGGCGGACGAGCTGATCACGCGACGGCTGAAGGAGGCGCTCTCGCTCCTCGACGTGCGCGTGCTGGATCACTTCATCATCGGCGACGGCGTTTGCTACTCGTTCTCCGAGCACGGCCTGCTGTAAGTCATCTGTATGTTTACTTCCGGGCCGTGCCGCGGGTACGGTGTGCCCGGCATGGGCGCCGCCACGGGCGCTCTTAAGGAGCTGACATATGTTTGCCACGATCCGTCGCGCGCTGCGCGGCCTGGCAGCGGCGGGGTACGCCACGCTCGCGCTCGGCGCCTGTGCGACCGAGACCCATCAGGCGCTGCCGGTCGCGAAGCCGGTGGCGGCGCAGGTCGCCTACACCGGTATGCGCAGTCCCATCGCCGTCGGGAAGTTCGACAACCGCTCGACCTATATGCGCGGGCTGTTCTCCGACGGAGTGGACCGCCTCGGTGGCCAGGCCAAGACGATACTCATCGGCCATCTGCAGGAATCCGGCCGGTTCGACGTGCTCGACCGCGACAACATGGAGGAGAACGCCCGCGAGGCGCAGCTGGCGGGGCGCCAGCAGAGGCTGCAGGGCGCGGCCGTGATCATCACCGGCGACGTCGTCGAGTTCGGCCGCAAGGAGACCGGCGACGTACAGCTCTTCGGCATCCTCGGCAGCGGCAAGCAGCAGGTGGCCTATTCGAAGGTCACCCTCAACGTCGTCGATGTCATCACCTCGAAAGTGATCTACACGGTCTCCGGCGCCGGCGAGTATGCGCTGAGCAGCCGCGAGGTCATCGGCTTCGGCGGCGACTCCGGCTACGACTCGACGCTCAATGGCAAAGTGCTCGATCTCGCGGTCCGCGAGGCGGTCGACCGGCTCTCCTCGGGCCTCGACCAGGGAAGCTGGTCGCCCGCCGGGCAGCAGCATCCGTGACCCGTCTCGCCTGGATCGTCGCCACCACGGCCGCGGTCGCGGGCTGTACTGCCTACACGCCCCACACTCTCTATACCTGGGGCAGCTACGAGGATCTGATCTACGCCACCTACGCCTCGCCCGGCAAAGTGCCGCCGGAGCAGCAGGTCGACATCCTCGAGAAAGACTACCAGCAGGCCCGCGCCGCCAACCGGCGCATGCCGCCCGGATGGCACGCGCACCTCGGCTATCTCTACTATCAGCTCGGCAGGACGGACCAGGCGCGCCAGGAGCTCACCACGGAGAAGGCTGACTTCCCGGAGTCCGGCGTGTTCATGGACCGGCTGCTCGCCAATCTCGAGCGGCGGGATCCGCGGAAAGAATGAGCGCCCGCCCGCTCGGCATGGCGCTCGCTCTCGCCGCCGCCGGAGCGCTCGGCGGCTGCGCCACGCCACAGCCCTACGACTATACGAATTTTCGCGCGCATCCGCCCCACTCCATCCTCATCCTGCCGCCCCTCAATCAGAGCACCGATCTCGGGGCCACCTACGGCTGGCTCTCCACCGCCACGCAGCCCTTGGCCGAGCTCGGCTACTACGTGTTTCCGGTGGAAGTGGTGGACAACTTCTTCAAGGAGAACGGCATGCCCACCGCGGGCGAGATGCACCAGGCCCCGCTCGAGCGGGTGCGGGAGATCACCGGTGCGGATGCGGTGCTGTTCGTCACGCTGGAGCAGTACGGCAGCAAGTACCAGCTGGTCAACACCGCGACCATCGTCAGGCTCCGTGCCCAGCTGGTCGACACCCATTCCCAGGTACTGCTGTGGGAGGGCCACGGAGCCGCCGAGCAGGACTCATCGGGTTCCGGCAACCTACTGGCCGATCTGGTCGGCGCGCTGGTGGCGCAGACCATCAACTCCCAGACCCATCCCGCCCATCAGCTGAGCCGCACCGCCAACCAGAATCTCTTCCACTCGCCGTCCGCCGGCCTGCCCTACGGCCCCTACAGCCCGAAGTACAACCGCGAGCCATGAGACGTCGGTGCGCGAGCCGAGCACGCGCTGCCAACGCGCCCGCCCGGGGGACTGTCTCCTTGAGATCCCGCCGTCGGGCTGGTATAAAGCCCGGCCCGGAGTCGAGCCGGACCGCCCGGCGTGGCCCCTAAGTACCTGATTTATCCCAAGGTTGCATCTATGTCGCGCGTCTGCGAGATCACCGGCAAGAAGCCGGCCGTCGGTAATCGCGTCTCTCACGCCAACAATAAGAGGCGCCGCCGCTTCCTGCCGAACCTGCACACGCAGCGCTTCTGGCTCGAGACCGAGAAGCGCTGGGTGACACTGCGCCTCACGACCAACGGCATGCGCACGATCGAGAAGAAGGGCGTCGACAAGGTCGTCGCCGAGCTGCGCGCGCAGGGCATCAAGCTCTGACGGCCCTGAAGCGGGAGAGACACTCATGCGCGAGAAGATCAAGCTGCTGTCCACGGCCGGAACCGGCCACTTCTACGTGACGACCAAGAACAAGCGCCTGCACCCGGACAAGCTCGAGGTGCGCAAGTTCGACCCGGTGGCGCGCAAGCACGTCGCCTACAAAGAGTCGAAGATCAAGTAATCCCCGCACGCGTCAGCCGCGCGTGCCGGAGCTCCCCGAAGTCGAGACCACGCGGCGCGGCCTCGTGCCGCATGTGCGCCGGCGCCGCATCCGCGCGCTCAAGGTCTACGAGCGCCGGCTGCGCTGGCCGGTGCCGGCGAGTCTGCCCCGCAGGCTCGCCGGGCAGCGCATCCTCTCGACCGGCCGGCGCGGAAAGTACCTGCTGCTCACGCTCGACCGAGGCACGCTACTCGTGCACCTGGGGATGTCGGGCAACCTGCGGGTGGTTGCGGCGGACAGCCCGCGCGACCTGCACGATCACTTCGACCTGGTGCTCGACTCAGGACGCGCGCTGCGTTTCAACGACCCGCGCCGTTTCGGCAGCCTCCTCTACGTGCGCGGCGATCCGCTCGCGCATCCGCTGCTTGCGCACTTAGGGCCCGAGCCCTTTGCGCGCGAGTTCGACGCCGACTACCTGTGGCGGATCACCCGCGGGCGGCGCGTCGCGGTGAAGCAGCTGCTCATGAACAGCCGTCTGGTGGTCGGCGTAGGCAACATCTACGCGAGCGAGGCGCTGTTTCGCGCCCGTGTCCGCCCGCAGCGCGCGGCGCGCTCCCTGACCCGCGCCGAAGCCGCGCGGCTGGTGCGCGCGGTGCGCGCCGTGCTCGCCCAGGCGATCCGCGCCGGGGGCACGACGCTGCGCGA
>Ga0187776_10000003_pt1:0-195000 | contig 196565 bp, 172 predicted proteins | sample 0216_BV02_MP12_2_FD_132426 | JGI IMG/M metagenome (GOLD analysis project Ga0187776, IMG submission 132426) | Tropical peat soil microbial communities from peatlands in Department of Meta, Colombia - 0216_BV02_MP12_20_MG | ecosystem: Environmental > Terrestrial > Soil > Wetlands >...
AGCCCTTCCCACCTGGCTGCACGGCTACAACTGGCATCGACCTCACATGAGCCTGGCCGGCCAGCCACCTACCTCACGCCTGAGCCTCAACAGGAACAACCTGTTGAGACTCCACACCTAGGCCGGGCGCCGCACGAAGGTCACGTAGCCCGCCAGGAACTGTCTGAGCTGCTCCTCGACGCCCGCGTCCTTGAGGTTGCCGGCCTCGTCGAACACCGTGGCGGCGCGCGACACCTGCAGCCGTCCGCCGGTCCAGAACTGCGTACCGAGCGTGCGCAGCACCGGCAGCCAGGCCGCCTGGGCGAGGATCGTGCCGAAGCCGCCGGGCGAGGCGCCGATTACCGCGAACGGCCTGGCTGCAAACACGCGCTTGACGTCCGAGTTCGGGCGCGACAGCCAGTCGATCGCGTTCTTGAACACGCCCGGAATGCCGTTGTTGTACTCCGGGGTCACGAGCAGCACGCCCGCGGCGGCCACCACCGCCTCTTTCAGCGTGCTGACGGCGGCGGGGATCCCCTGGGCCTCGACGTCGCCGTCGTAGAGCGGAATGCCGCGGATGCTCGCGACCTCGAGCGTCGCCTCCTGCGGCATCAGGCGTGTCGCGGCGCGCAGCAACGCCGAGTTGTGGGAGGCGCGGCGTAGGCTACCCGAGATTCCCAGCAGCTTGAGCATGAGGCTTCAGCTCCCCGGCTTCGCCGCGATGCGCCGGTAGGCCTCGCGGAACGGGATGCTCTCCCGCACCGCCAGGCGGTTGGCTTCCTCGGCGGCGTTGATCGCCGGATCGAGCTTGATCGCCTCGCGGTTGAAGCGCATGGCGCCGATGGCCGGTGGCAGGATGGCGAGCGTCGCGAGTGCCAGATCGATGCCGCGGAACAGGGGGACTTTCAGCAGCTGCAGATCGCGGCTGTAGCCCGAGGGGAGCTTGGCGCATATCCCGAGCGCCTCGAGGAGACAGCCCTGCGCGGTGGCCGAGCGGCCGCGGATCAGCTCGAACACGTCGGGGTTTCTCTTCTGCGGCATGATCGAGGAGCCGGTCGTGAAAGCCTCCGGCAGCGTCACGAAGCCGAACTCCCGGGTGGTGAACAGCAGCACGTCGGCGGCGAAGCGGCCGAGGTCCTGCATGAGGAGCGTGATCTCGAAGAGCAGCTGCGCCTCCGCCTTGCCGCGCGAGAGCTGCACGGCGGTGACCGGCTCCTGCACCGAGGCGAAGCCGAGCGCCGCGCGCGTAGCCTCGCGGTCGATGGTCAACCCGGGCGTGCCGTAGCCGGCCGCGGATCCGAGCGGACTGCGCGAGATGCGCCCTGCGACCTCCACGAGGCCCCGCGCGTCATCGCGGAGCTCGGCGGCGAAGCCCCCGGCCCAGAGCGGCACCGAGCTCGGCATGGCCTGCTGCATGTGCGTGTAGCCGGGCAGCGGGGTGCCGCCCTCGCGAACGCCGAGCTCATCGAGCGCCTCCGCCACCTGGAGCGCGCCGCTCTCCAGGTCCTCGATGGTCTCGCGCAGGTACAGGCGGATGGCGGTGAGCACCTGGTCGTTGCGCGAGCGTCCGAGATGAATGCGGGCCCCGGCGGCGCCGATGCGCTCGGTGAGGCGCCGCTCGAGCGCCGTCTGACCGTCCTCGTCCTGGAGCTCGACATGCCAGAGGCCGCGGGCGTGCTCGCCGGCGAGGCCCTGCAAGCCGTCGCGGATCGCGTCGAGGTCGGTGAGCGAGAGCAGCCCTTGCGCATTCAGCATCTCCGCATGCGCGATCGAGGCGCGCACGTCGTAGGCCACCAGGCGCTCGTCGAGCGCGTAATCCTCGCCGGCCGTGTAGCGCAGCACCCGCTCATCGAGCGGCTCGCCCTTGTCCCACAGGCGCGTCATGGCAGCGTGCCCTGCTGCTCGGCGGGGGTGAGCGCGTTGACGTCGGCGACGATGAGCGTGCCGGTGCCCTCGTTGGTGAACACCTCGCCGAGTATGCCCTCGGGGGCACGGTACGACACCACGTGCACGCGGCGGACGCCGCCGCGGATCGCATCCTCGATGGCCTTGGCCTTCGGCAGCATGCCGTCGGCGATCTGGCCCGATTCGCGCAGGCGTTTCAAGCCCGCGAGGTCCGTATAGGAAATGAGTGAGCCGGGATCGCTGACGCTGCCGAGGATCCCGGGCGTGGCGGTGCACAGGATGAGCTTCTCCGCGCCCAGGGCGGCGCCGATCGCCGCGGCCACGGTGTCGGCATTGATGTTGAGAAGCGTGCCGCTCTCATCCGCCGACAGCGGGCTCACCACCGGCATGAGCCCGTTGTCGAGCAGCTTCCTCAACACCGTGGTGTCGACCGCGTCGATGTCGCCGACGTAGCCGAAATCCACCGGGGCGCCATCGGCGCTCAAGCGGACCGGGGGGCGCTTGTGGGCGCGCACCAGGCCCGCGTCCACGCCGCTGATGCCGACCGCGTCGACGTTGAGATCGCGGCACATGGCGAGCACGCGGGTGTTGATCAGGCCGTTGAGCACCATGGTCGTCACGTCGATCGAGCGCTGATCGGTCACGCGGCGGCCCTCCACCATCTGCGTCGGCACGCCCAGCGCCGCCGAGAGCTCGGTGAGCTGCGGCCCGCCGCCGTGCACCAGCACCACGCGCACGCCGAAGTAATGGAGGATGCCGATCTGCTCGACCAGGGAGCGGGTGGAGTCGGCGTCGGCGAAGACTCCGCCACCCGCCTTCACGACGAAGGTCTTGCCCTTGTACATGCGGATGTAGGGTGCGGCGCTCTTGAGCGCGCGGATCGCGAGAGTCTGGTCGCCTCGGTGCATCATCATGGTTGCGGCCTTCTGGGGAGACGTTCAGGACCCGAGCAGCTGGTGGAGCACGGCGGTCTGCACGCTCAGGCGATTGGCGGCCTCGCGCTGCACGACGCTGCGCGGGCCGTCGAGCACCTCGTCGGCGATCGCGCTATTGCGCCGCACCGGCAGGCAGTGCATCACGCGGCAGTCGCGCGCGGTGCGCGCGAACCAGTCATTGCGCACGCACCAGCCGGTGAGCGTGGCGCGCAGCCGTGCATCGCCCGCCGCGTCGCCGTAGCAGTCGGTCGCGCCCCACTCCTTGACGTAGAGGATGTCGGCGCCCTCGAGCGCCTCGTCGCGCAAGGGGGTCTCGCGCAGCGAGCCGCCGGCGGCGGCGGCCGCCCGGCGCGCGCGCTCCATGACCGGCGCGGGAAGCGCGAAGCCTTCCGGGCGCAGCACGATCACCTCCATGCCGCGCAACGCAGCCATGTGCAGTGCCGCGGCCGGCACCGCCAGCGGTAGGGCGCGCGGATGCCAGGCCCAGGAGAGCACGAAGCGCCCGGCGCGCGGCACCGCGAGGTCGTCCATCGTCTTCCAGTCGGCGAGCGCCTGGCAGGGGTGGTTGAGTGCGGACTCGAGATTCACCAGCGGCTTGGTCGTGAGCTCCGCCATGCTGTTGAAGGCCGTCTCGGCGAGATCGGCGGCGAGGTCGCGTCCCTCGGCGAACACGCGGATGCCGAGCGCGTCGCAGTAGGAGGCGAGTGCGGGGATCGCCTCGCGTACGTGCTCGGCCGCGGCGCCGTCCATCACCACGCCGGGCCGCGTCTCGAGCAGCCAGCTGCCGTGTCCCGGGTTGATGACGAAGGAGGTGCCGCCGAGGCGCGCCATCGCCGCCTGGAACGAGGCGAGCGTGCGCAGCGAGGGATTGAGGAACAGGAGTCCGAGGATCTTGCCGGCGAGCGCGCGCGGCTCCGGTTGCCGCTCGAGGCGCCGGGCGAGCTCGAGGAGCGACAGCAGCTCCTCGCGGCTGAAGTCGCCGAGGTCGATGAAGCGCCTCATGGCTCGAGGTCCTTGAGCGCATCGCGCAGCAGGTCGACGTGCTCCTCCTCGAGGATGTAGGGCGGCAGCAGCCGCAGCACCTGCGGGTCGTTCGAGGTGCCGGTGAGAATGCCGCATTCGAGGAGCTCGGCCTGGATCTGCCTCGCGGGCCGCGTGGTGCGCAGCCCGACCAGGAGGCCCTCGCCCTGGGCAGCCGTCACCGGACCCAGCACGCAGGTGCGGCGGATGTAGGCACCCAAGCGCCGCACGCGCTCGAGCAGACGCTGCTCGCGGATGGCGGCGAGCACGGCGTTCACCGCCGCGCACGCCATGGGTCCGCCGCCGAAGGTGGTGCCGAGCGCCTCCGTTCTGAGCGAGGCCGACACCAGCGGCGACATCAGCAGAGCCGCGACCGGGAAGCCGTTGCCGAGCGCCTTGGCGGTGGTGAGCATGTCGGGCCGCACGCCGTAGAGGTTGGCGGCGAAAGGCTCGCCGGTGCGGCCCATGCCACACTGCACCTCGTCGAAGATCAGCAGCGCGCCGACCTCGTCACAGCGCGCGCGCAGCGCCGCGAGGAACGGCGCACCGAGAGCCACCGCGCCGGCGAGGCCCTGCACCGGCTCGACGATCACCGCCGCGGTATCGGTGGTGACGTGCCCGGCGATGGCGCCCGGTGCGGTGCGCGGAATGAAGCTCACGTCGAACGGGGTGCGCGGAAAACCGTACCACTTGAGTTTCGCGCCCCAGGTGACGGCGCCTGCGGCCGCGGTGCGCCCGTGGAAGCCGCCCTCGACGGCGGCGACGTGCGCCCGGCCCGTCATGCGCAGCGCCACCTTGAGCGCGTTCTCGTTCGCTTCGGCGCCGCTGTTGACGAAGAAGACGCTCCCGAAGGGCAGCTTCGAGAAGCGCACCAGGCGGCGCGCCGCCCTGACGCGCACCTGCATGGCCACCGCATTGCTCTGGAACTGGCAGGCCTGCGCCTGGGCAGTGAGCGCCGCCGTCCACTCGGGGTGTGCATAGCCTAAGCCCGCAACCGCGTGACCGCCGTAGAGATCGAGCAACCGCTCACCGCGGGTGTTCATCAGCCACACGCCCTGACCCGAGGCGATCTCGACCGGGTACTGCGCAAACACCTGCGCCTGGAAGTCGCGCGTGGGCGGCTTCACCGCCTTGCGGGTGCCGCTCGCCGTGGCCGTCGCGGCCTGAGGTCTCTTGGGCATGGCGGGCGCCTTTCAGGTCCACCCCGGTGCCGGCTGGGTGAGGCCCGCGGTCTCGGGCAGTCCCAGCATCCGGTTCATCCATTGCACGGCGCCGCCCGCGGCTCCCTTCACCAGATTGTCGATCGCGCACATGACGGCGATCGTACGGCCGTTGGCGGCCGCCGTGAGGTGCGCATAGTTGCTGGCCGCCACTTCCTTCACATGGGCAGCGCGCTCGCTGACGCGCACGAAGGGGGCGCGCGCGTAGTACTCAGCGAGCGCCCCGCGCGCTTGCGTCGTGTCGAGCGCGCGCCTCAGGCGCGCCTGTACCGTGACGTGGATGCCGCGCGCGAACGGACCCGAGTGCGGCACGAAGGCGAGCTCCGCCTCGACCCCGGTCGCCGCGCGCGCGCAGGCGACGATCTCGGGCGCGTGCCGGTGCGTGAGCGCGTTATAGCCATAGAGGTCGCCGTGACGCAGCGGATGGTGCGTGCCTTCGACGGGCTTGCGGCCCGCGCCGGTGCTGCCGGTGACGCCGCTCGCGAACAGCGACGGCTCCACGAGCCCGAGTGCGAGCAGCGGCACCGAGGCGAGCAGCACCGCGGTGGCGAAGCAGCCGGGATGGCCGACGTGGGGAGTGGCGAGGTCCTCGAGATGCTCGGGCAGCGCGCAGGTGAAGTCCTTGAGGCGGCCTTGAGCCGCGTGCGCCTGGCCGTAGACCCTGGCGTAGGCCTCCGCCGAGGAGTAACGGAAGTCGGCCGAGATATCCACCACCCGCGCGTCCGTGCCCGCGCGGGCAGTCTCGCTCAGCAGCGCGTCGATGAGGCCGGCGGAGGCGCCGTGGGGCGCCGCGGAGAACACCGCCGACAGCGGCGTCTCGGCGACGAGCTTCGTGACCTCGCCGAGCGCGCGAAAGCGCGTCTGCGGATAGGCGGACACGAGGTGCGGGAACGCCGCCGCCACCGGCTCGCCGGGCGAGCCCTCGGACATCACGGCGAGGAGCTCGAGGTTCGGGTGTCCGGCGATGAGGCGCAGCAGCTCGCCGGCGACGTAGCCGGTTCCGCCCAATACCACCGCGGGGGTGCGCAACGCGCTCATGCGGCCGCCGCCGCCGCGAGCCCGAGCGCCTCGATCACGCGGTCGCCGAGCGCGGCCGCCGAGCTGATGGCGTTGCAGGCCGGCACGCCCATCTGCCTGGTGATGATCTCGACCCCCACCTGATTGTCGGTGCAGGGCCCGGTCACCACGCAGGGCTCTATATGGAAGCGCTCGCGCAGCAGCTTCACCCCGCCCCAGGCCGCCACCGGATCGTTGGCCGACAGCACCACCCCGGTGAGCGCGCTACGGATGTCGGGACACTCGAGGATGGCGTCCACGCCGTAGGTGCCGAGGATGCCGTCGCCGAGCTCGAACACCAGCACATCCGGCTTGCCCGCGGCGAGCTCCGTCAGCATGGTGCGCGTGAGCGGCGGGCCGTTGGCGCGCGTGGTGGTCACGACCCCGAGGTCGGTGAAGATGGCGCAGCGCCTGGCGCCCGCGTCCTCCATCGCGAGGATGTCGCGCCTCAGGGACACCCCGGTCGCCTTGAAGGCATCCACCGTGAGCCCGCGGTGGCGCATGCGGGCGATGATGGCGCAGGCGGCGGCCGTCTTGCCGGCTTCCATGCAGCTGCCGGCAATGGCCACGACCGGCACGCCGCGCGCCTCGAGCGCCGCATTCGCATCGAGCCGCTGGTAGCCGGCGCGGGCCGGCACGCCGATGCGCTCGCCGAGATAGGGGAAGTTGAGGGCCACGCCGAGCACGCGGCAGTCGAAGGGTTTGCCCTTCTCGGGGTTGATCGAGTCACACACCCCGAGCACGCCGCCGATGTTGAGCATCTGGACGATGTCGCCCGGCTTGAGCGACTCGGGCACGTGCCCGGAATAGCCGAACAGCGCCTGGCGGTGACCGAGGGCGCCGGCGACGATGTCGCCCTTGCCCACCTTGGCCATGCGGCCGCTCACGAGCTCGAGCGTGTTGTAGGTCGACTTGTTGTTGAGCACCTCGACCACGATCACGACGCCTTCCTCCGCGGGGATATCCGCGGAGATGCGCACTTCGTGCGACAGGCCGCAGGCCTGGGTGACGGAGGCGAGCTTGTCGACGATGACGCTGCGCATGCTCACCATCTCAGCGCTCCCCTGCCGCCGCGGTGTGCGCCCCGGCGCGCGTATAGAACACGCCCGGGAGCGAGACGATGCGCGAGAAGCCGAGCGCGTCCGCGGCCGACCACTCGCCGGCCGCCTCGCCGTAGACGCCGCGCGAGGCGGCCATGAGCGAGTAGGGGGACGCGACTCCCTCGATGAAGAGATTGCCGGTCTGGAGCTTGCAATGGACCTCGCCGGTCACGCGCTGCTGCGAAGAGAGGAGCAGTGCCTCGATGTCGCGGCACACCGGATCGAGCAGCTGGCCTTCGTGCACCAGATCCCCGTAAGGCGCCGCCAGGAGCTCCTTGATGCGCTGCTGTCGGCCAGTGAGCGTGAGCTTCTCGAGCTCGCGGTGTGCCGTGAGCAGCACCTCGGCCGCCGGCGCCTCGAATGCCACCCGCCCCTTGGTGCCGATGATGGTGTCGCCGAGATGAATGCCGCGGCCGATGCCGAAGGGCGCGGCGAGCGCCTCGAGCTTCTCGATGATCTCGACCGGCGGAGCTGCCCGGCCATCGAGTGCGACCGGCCGTCCCGCGGCGAAGGCCAGCACGTGTCGCTCGGCGGCGCGCGGCTGCGCGAAGGCGCCGCGCGTCAGCAGCCAGGCGTCCTCGGGGATGCTGCCGTCCGAGGTGAGCGTCTCCTTGCCGCCGATGGTGACGCCCCACAGTCCCCGGTTCACCGAGTAGGCAGCGCCGCTCGGCGGCACCGGCAGGCTTCGCGCCTTGAGGTAGTCGAGCTCCTCCTGACGCTTGAAGGCCCGGTCGCGCACCGGGGCGAGCACCGCGAGGTCGGGCGCCAGCGTGCGCAGCGCGACCTCGAAGCGAACCTGATCGTTCCCGGCCGCGGTGCAGCCGTGCGCGACCGTGTCGGTCTTGAGCTCGCGCGCCATGCGGGCGATGGTCTGGGCCTGCATGACGCGCTCGGCGCCGACGCACAGGGGGTAGAGCTGTCCGCGCCGCACGTTGCCCATGATGAGAAAGCGCAGCACCTGCTCGAAATAGTCGGCGCGCGCGTCGATCTGGTGGTGCGCCACGGCGCCGAGCGCCCGGGAGCGCCCGGCGAGCGCACGCGCCGCCGCTGCGTCGATACCGCCGGTATCGACCGTCACGGTAATCACCGGCCGGCGGTAGGTCTCCCCGATCCAGGGCACCAGGAACGAGGTGTCGAGACCGCCGGAGTAGGCGAGGACGATGGGCGTGGTGCCCGCGCCGGGGGCGCTGCCTGAGCTTTTCGACATGGATCAGATCCTGAAAAGGGCGTGCAGGCGGGCGGTGAGCGCGTCCTGCGCGCGTGCGTTGGCGGTCGCTATGAAGATGGTGTCGTCGCCGGAGATGGTGCCGGCGACCTCGGGCCACTCGGCCTTGTCGATCGCCACGGCGACTGACTGCGCCGCGCCGATGGTGGTGCGCAGCACCGTGATCGAGGGACCCGCGCGGCGCAATCCGCGCACGAACTGCGCGAGCGTGGCGAAATCGCCGTTGGCGCGCGTCAGCTCGTCCGGCGGCAGCACGTAGCGGCCGCTCGCCTTGAGCACGCCGAGGTCGCGCAGGTCGCGGCTGATCGAGGACTGGGTGACGTCGTGTCCCTCCTTCCTGAGGAGGCGCACCAGGTCCTGCTGCTTGCGCACCAGCCCGGCGCGCAGGATGCGCACGATGGCGGCGCGGCGCTCGAGTGGCTCGGTGTCGTTCAGCATGCGCGGGTGCTTCCATGCATAAAGATGCGCATATTCTGCATATTAATGCAGACGAGTCAAGGCCCGCTGAGCGGCGCGCCTGGCTGGCTACTTGCTGATGCTGTAGACGAGGTCGGCGCCGCGCGCCGTGCCGAGCTCGGTGCGCACCACCCAGTGGTCGCCGAGCGTATAGCGGATCTTGAGGGTGTTGAGCGTCTCGGTGAGGCTCACGCCGTAACTCACGTAGATGCGCGGCGAGAGATAGTAGCCGAGCACCAGCGAGGTCTCGTTGGCGAGCGGGTCGGTCTCGAGGCTCACGTCGGGAAGGCCGACGCGCGAGCCGATCTGCGCCGCGAGCAGTGCCGCGCCCTGGCCCAGAGCCGCGTTGCTCGCCGTCTGCGTTGCCTGGGTCGAGCCGCCCGAGAGGATCAGCGACACGATCTGCGACTGCGGCAGCGGCGGATCCGAGAAGAAGGACATGCGCGGCTGCAGCAGGGTGCCGCGCACGTTGACCCCCGCGGTCACGTCGGGGAATTCCTTGACGGCGCGCAGGTCGATGCCCGGATTGTCGATCGGGCCGCCGGTGAAGATGAGCCGGCCGCGCTGAATGTCGAGCTTGCGCGCGTAGGCGAGATACTTGCCGTCCGCCACCGACAGCTCCCCGGTCGCGCGCGTGATGGCGTCGTAGCCGCTCCTGATGGTGACGCTGCCGGTGAGGCGGCCGGTCAGCCCCGAGGTGTCGACCGAGACCTTCTCGCCGAGGGTGAGGGTGATGGTGCTCATCACCTCGAAGCGCTCAGCAGGGCTCGGCGCCTCGCGGCCGAGGACCACCTCGTCGGGCGAGGCGCGCACCGCGTTGGTGATGTCCTTGGGCTGGATCCTCGCGTACGGCACGGCGACCATACCGGTCACCTCGATGCGTCGGCCCTGAACGTCGAAGCTCAGGTTCGGCGAGGCATCGATCTGCGCCTCGGGGGTGTCGGCCACGCGCAGGTTGCTGCCTTCGAGATGCAGCTTGCCGTAGGGCAGGAGGTTGCGCCACTCGAGGTGACCGTTCGCGGTGGCGCTGCCGGCGCCGGCCCGCGCGTTGCCGCTGAAATCCAGGCCGCCGTCGTTGAGGTGCGCTTCGAGCGTCACCTGACGCAGCCCGAGGTTCACCTGGTAGAGATCGAGCTCGCCACCGCTGAGCTTCACCACGCCGTTCAGCTGCGGCGCGCCGAGGGTGCCGGCGAAGTTGACGTCGGCGTGCAGCTCGCCCGCGGTGCGGTCGATGTCGGGGAGGTAGAGCGACAGCAGGCCGAGCTCCGAGGTCTCGGCGTGCAGCGCGCCGGAGAGCGGCATGTCCTGCCAGCGCGCGCTGCTGCGCTGCGCATCCACGCGGGCGCGGATGGTGCCGACCTCGCCCTCCTCGAGGACGGCCGCCACGGTGATCTCGTCCGTCGTGACGCTCGCGGTCACGGTGCCGGAGCCGATGCGGGTGTGCTCGATCTTCTTGCTGAGCAGCCGGTGCGAGAGCACCGCATCGCTGAGCTGCGCGCGCAGCGTGCCGGTGACGGGAGCGGCGGCGCCGCCCGTCGCGCGCAGCAGCAGGTCGACCGTACCTTGGTACTGCACCGCGGGCGTCATGCCGGCGGTGAGCGCGCTCAAGGGCAGCTGGTTGCTCATGAGCGTGGCCGACCAGTGCTGCCGGCTCCAGTCGGCATCGGCGCACATGGCGCCCGGGGTGCCCGCGAGGCACAGCCATTCGACGCGGAAGCGCTGCGCGGAAACGGTGAGTCCCACGGGATGCTCGAGCGCGAGGTCGAGCGCGTCCTTGCCCTTCAGCGCCAGCGCTGTGAGCTGACCCTCGAATGCGCCGTGCGCGTAGGCGCCGCCCGCCTCGGCCGCGAGTGCCAGCCCCACGGCGTGTACATCCAGATGCGCATGGTAGTCCGCCGGGGGGCCGGTCGCCGTAAACGCCGCGCTCTGGATGGTGTGATCTGCGTAGCTCAGGTTGGTCAGACGCGCGTCGATCCTGCTGGCGCGCTGCGGGTCGGCCGCGCTGAAGTCGACGTCGGCGTCGAGGCGCTCGAGCCCGAGTCCCTGGTAACTGAGCCCGCTGCCGTGGGCGCTCGCCACGATCGCCGGCTCCGCGAGCGTGCCGCGCAGGATCCCGCTGGCGTTCAGCTGCCCGCGGCTGCCCGCTCCGAGCAGGCTCAGGTCCGAGCTCGCCAGCGTGAAGCGCAGGTCGAGCTGCTCGCCGGCGCGCCCGTCGAGCGCGAGACTCGTGCCGCCGAGAGCCACGCGCACCCGGTCGAAGCTCCAGGTGCCGCTCGTGCGGCTGACTGCGCCGCCGCCGCTCGCGCGCGCGCCGCGCAGCTTGCCGCTTAAGCTTGCGACCGAGACGCTCAGGTCGCCGCGCGGGTCGAAGCCGCGGCCGGAGGCCGTGACTGCCAGACTGACACTGCCCGGAAGGTCGGCGCGCAACGCCGCCGGGTTGATGCCGGTGAGCTGACCGGCGACCGACCAGCTCTGACGCGGCGCCCAGGCCACTGCGCCACTCACGCTGGCGTGGCCGTCGAGGAGGTCGAGCTCGGCGCGCTCGAAGGAGAAGGCGTCCTTGCCGAGCGTACCGCTGACATCCATGGCGCTGGCGGTGAGGTTCGCCGTGCTGGCCGACCCCTGCACGTGTACCCGGTAGGGCAGCAGTCCTTCGAGTGTGAAGGTGCCTGCGGCGCTTCGCATCGCGGGCTCGGCTCCCACGAGCGGCCAGCGGAAATCCTGCCAGCTGCCGCTCAGATCGAGCCGCGGGCCGTTCGGGACGATGGCGAAGGTGCCGGAGCCGGCCGCGTGGGCTCCCGAAGGATGGCGTGCCTCCATGTGCTTCGCCGTGAGTACCGAGTCGGCGAACGAGCCGTCGAATTCGGCGTCGAAAGCCCCGGCATGGAGCCCTGTCGGGTCGACCTTGCCGCGGCCGCTGAAGCCGTCGCCGTTCCAGGTGACCGCGAGGCGCGCCTTGATCGCGCCGAGAGGCCCCGATACGCCCCAGGCGCGCAGGTCGAAATTCTCGACGTTGGCGTTGCCGACGATGTGCCAGTGGCTGGTGAGGTCGAGCGCCTGGCCGGTGAAATCGGCGCGGAACGGGCTGAAGGCGTGCGCCGTCAGCTTCAGCGCGTTGAGGTCGCCCCTGGCTGATCCGTCGACGCGCCAGGCCGGCTGCCCGGCGGGGGCCCACGCGATGTGCCCCTCGGCCTCGATGCCGAGCGGATCCCGGGCGCGCAGCTCGCCGATCGCATCGACGCGCGCCTCGCCGAAATTGCCCTGCGCCTGGAAGAAGCGGATCGAGCGATGCCGCAGCACCGCGGCCCCGGTGATGTGGGTGGCCTCGAGACGCGCGCCGTTGTAGACCGTGAGCACCGCATCATCGACGGTGGTGTGCTCGGCGCTGATCAGCAGCCAGCGCGGCAGGAACACGGGCGGGGAAGGCGGCACCTGCCGGGTGCGCTGCTTCACCTCGATGAGCGCGCTGTGTACCGTGGCATCGGGTGAGCGGATGGTCTGCAGCAGCAGCGGCGCGAGCGCCACACGGCCGTCTATCCCTTCGAACCTGAGGTGCACCAGCTCGTGGTCGATCTCGACGCGGTCGGCGTGCAGCCCGCGCGCGATCGTGCCGGTGACGCCCGTGATGGTGAGGCGCACGGCTCCCGGGCCCGAGCCGAAGCGCTCCGGGATGTGCCGGATCAGGAACTGCAGCCCCGATTCGGTGAACACCGCGGCGCCGATGATCGCGGCCGGCACCACCACGACCACCAGGACCAGGAGGCAGGCAGTCACGAGGATCAGCAGGCGGCGCACGGCGGTCAGCCTCTCACAGCTTCGGCGAGAAGTTGATGTGCAGGCGCGGGCCCGAGCCTGGGGAGTTCAAGGGCTGTGCCACATCGACTCCGAGCGTCAGCACCGGCGTGCGGAAGCGTATGCCGATGCCTGCCGAATAGAAAAGGTGAGTGCTGCTGAAGCTGTTGAAGGCATTACCATAGTCGACGAAGGTCGCGACCCCTAAGTTCCGCGGCAGCTCGCGCACGACCTCCACCGTGCCGGTGATCATGTCCTTGCCGCCGACCTTGATGTAGCCGGCGACGCTCTGGCAGCTGCCGTCGGCGGTGCGCAGGAACTGGCCGTTCGGCCCGGTGGCGCACACCGGCTCGGTGGGCGAGAGCTCGTTGTAGTAGAAGCCGCGCACGCTGTTGTCGCCGCCGGCGAAGAAGCGGTAGATGGCCGGCAGGCTGGAGAAGCTCGACACCAGGCTCGCGCCCACCTCCTCGCGCAGCAGCAGGTGCCAGGGGCCGCCCAGGCGAAAGACGTTCTCGAGCTCCATGTGAGCCTGGATGAAGTCCGAGTCCGAGCCGAGCGCCGAGTGGGAGCCGCGGATCTCGGCGACGAACGGGTACTGGAACAGCGGCTCGCCGAGATAGTCCTTCGGCACCGAGGCGAGATCGAGCTCCGGCACCAGCAGCCGGTCGGTGGTGGTGCCGTTCAGGTCCTCGCTGGTGGTGCGCACGGCGTTCAGCTTCCACACCGTCTGCCAGCCGCCCAACCAGCCGCCCTTGACCGAAGTGAAGCTCGGCCCGATCGACTGGGTATAGGCAGTCACGTCGGCGAGCGTCTGCTGCTCGATGGAGGCGTTGAGCGCGAAATGCTCGAGCGCCGGGTCGCCCACCGGGAAGATGTAGCTGCTGCGCACCGCGTAGCGCGTGACCTTGGCGAACTGCAGCGTGAGGTTGAAGCTCTGGCCGCTCGAGTTGATGCGGTGGTCCTCGAAGCCGAGCGTCGCACGCACGCCGGTGTCGGTGGCGTAGCCGGCGCCGAAGGAGTAGCGGTGGCGGCGGTTGGGATCGGCGCGGATCGCGACCGCCACGCGGTGCGTAGCCGGGTCCGGCGTGCCTGGCTGCACCTCGAGGTTGGTGAAGTACTGCGCGTCATCGAGCGCGAACTGGGTGCGCAGCACCTGCGTCAGGTCGAAGGGGTCACCCTCGTGGTAGCGCAGGTAGCGCCGCACCAGACTCTCCTTGACGACCTCCTGGGTGATCGTGGTGGGGCCGAAGCGGTAGCGATCGCCGGTCTCGAGCTCGAGCGCGATGCTCGAGGTGTAGTTGGGCGGATCGACCAGCAGCTCGTTGCGCGTGAGCTTGGCGTCGAAGTAGCCGTAGGTGGCGGCGGTGCGCTGCAGGTCAGACTTGATCGTCTCGTAAGCACCCTGGTTGAGACGCTCGCCGCTCCTCAGGGGCAGATGCTCGAGGATGCGCCTGAAGAGCGGATCGGTCTCGCCGGGCCCGGTCACCTTCACCTCGATGCTGGTGACCAGCACCGGCCTCCCCGGCTTGATGTCGATCAGCACCCGCCAGTCGCCCTTGCCGAGATCGGTGACGGTGGAGCTCACCTGCGGCTCGTAGTAGCCGAAGGGGCGCAGCGCCTCCTGAACCTCGCGTTCGACCCGGTTGTGCAGCCGCTCGATCATGTCGGCGTTCAGATCGACGGCACCCTTCTTGTAGCGCTCGAAGCTCAGGTAGGCGAGCACGTTGGTGCGCAGCGTCTCAGGGACTCCGCGGATCTCGACGTTGACGCCGGCGGCAGGCGCGGGCGGCGCGGCGAGCGTGCCGAGGAGCGCAGCGGCGAGCAGGCGCACGCCGGGCGCCGGGCGTCGCCGGAGCCGTCGGCGAGCCCGGGGCATACTGGAGCGCTGCGCCATCTCGACGTGCGGTCAGAAAAATTCAAAGGATTCTAGAGCCTCGCGAGCGCACCCGCTCGCCACTCTTTAAGTCTGAGCGCGCGTGCCGGGTGCCGGTTCCGCTCGGGTGTGAGTCACTTCAGGGCCACTCGCCGGGGCTCAGCCGGAATTGGCTTTCGCCCGCGGGCTCGCCCGCGGAGTCGAAGCGCCGCTCGGCGACAGAGAGACCGCCGCCCCGCTCGGCGAGCACCACGGTCGAGCAGCGCGTGCCGTAGGCCGGGTGCAGCACGAAGGGCGCCGACAGGATCCGCTCCCATTCGCGCGGCAGGCCGCCGGTCGGCAGCGCCCCGTCGCTCTCCGCCGCCTGCGTGCGGTCGGCGAGCAGCGCGAACAACTCATCGGCCGTGCCGTCTGCCTCGGCCAGCCAGCATTGAAAGCGCGCCTTGACGCGCAGCAGCTTCGGCCATGGCGTGTCGAGCAGCTCGTTCGAGAGGCCATAGACGCCGGCGGGGAGCTCGCGCGCGAACGGGAAGGCGCGGTTCGAGCCATACCAGAGCGAGCCGCTATCCGCGAGCAGCAGGTTGAAACCCGAATACTCCTCGGCCGCCGGCTCGAGCCGCTGGAAGAATTCGCGCGGACCGGCCGCGTCGCCGAGGTATCGCGGGACCAGGCCGCCGCGCGACGGCGCCGCCGGCTGCGGCAGTTGCAGCTCGCGGAAGTTGGTGACCACGCCGAAGCGGCGCGCCGCGTCGAGCCCGAGCCAGGTGCCCGCGGCGCGCAGGTCGCGCCCGGCGAGGATGCCGGAAGCCTCGGGCCACTTGGCGAGCGGCGCCGCGGGGCGCTCGTGATACTCGTCGCGGTTGGCGGCCACGACCAGGCGGTAGCGCGGATGCGCAGCCCAGGCGAGCACCAGCAGGCACACGGGCGCGCTACCCGCCTTCGAGCCAGGCCGAGATGAGGCGCCAGGAGATCGAGTGCGAGGGCGGCGCGAGTGCCTCGCCCGAGGTGAGCTGCGCGCGCGTGAACCAGCGGGCATCCTCGAGCTCGCCGCTGACGCGCACCGGGCTTCCGGGGGCGGCGCGCGCCTGAAAGCCGAGCATGAGCGAGGACGGGAACGGCCAGGGCTGCGAGGAGTCGTAGCGCGCCGCCGTGATGCGCACGCCGGTCTCCTCCTCGACCTCACGTGCTACCGCATCCTCGAGACTCTCGCCCGGCTCGACGAATCCGGCGATGGTCGAGTAGCGCCGCGGCGGCCAGCTCGCCTGGCGGCCGAGCAGCGCACGCTCGCCGTCGGAGACCAGCACGATGATCGCCGGGTCGATGCGCGGGAAGAACTCCTCGCCGCAGGCGTGGTTGCTGCAAGTGAGGCAATGGCCGGCGCGGCTCGGCGCCGTAGGCGCGCCGCACACGCCGCAGTGGTGCGTGCGGGTGCGCCATACGGCGAGCGCGCGCGCATAGGCGAGCAGTCCCGCCTCATCGGCCGGCAGCAGCGCCGACAGCGGCCGCAGCTCCTCGAAGCGCATGCCGGCGGGCGGCTCGGCGCCGGGCGCCGGCGGCAGACTGATCAGTACGCAGCGTGTGCCGCGGAACCAGCCGAGGAGCGTGAGGCTCGCGGCCGGCGCCGTGCGCACCAGTGGCTCGGCGCGCGTCAGCAGCGCTGCGTGCGGCGGGTCGCCGTGCAGCAGATGGGCGGTGCCGCGCGCCACCAGATACATGGTGGCCGGATCCGCCCAGGCGGCCGCGACCCATTCGGGGTCCTCGCGCGCCTCCACGCGACGCTCGAGGTACGGACCGGCGAAGAAGTTGGGTCGGGCGGGCTCCATGCGGGCCGTGCAGCGGCAGACGAGGCCGCGCATTCTATCAGTGTCGCGGCATCGTTCCCGGCAACGAAGCTGATGTCCGGCAAAGAGCGCCGCAGGCGACTCTTGCCCAATCAACTAATGTGAGCGTGCCGTCCCCGCGCACAGGTGGCAGCGCTGGTCACGCGCCGGGAAGCGCTCGGTCACGATGACGCAGCCGCAACCCGCGCAGGCGCCGAGGCGCAGCTGGTCGCCGCGGGTCAGCGCGGTGGCGAGGAACACCGCGTGCTCGAACGAGATCTGCGCGGCGGGAATGAGCGCGCGGTAAGCCTCGAACGCCTCGCACAGCAGCGCGCCGCGCATCAGTCCGGGCAGCGCGCTGCCCGCTGCCTGCGCGGGCAGGACGCCGAGCAGCGACAGCACGCTCGCGAGCACCGCGCTCTCCTGCTGCAATTGCTGCGAGCGGGTGAAGTAGGCGACCTGGTGAGGCGATTTCCCGCGGTGGCGCGGCAGCTGGCGGTGCACCTGGCTCATGTAGGAGCGATACAGCTTTCTGATGCGGTCGTCCGACAGCCCGGTCCAGGCGCGGATCGTCTGGGTACGGGCCTCGTGGCGCAGGAAGCGCAGTGCCAGCTCCATCCGCAGCCGCTCGCGGCTGTAGCGATCGTCTGAAATGCGCATGGGCGGACTTCCTCTGGCCAGGCTCGGGTGACATTTTGGGAAAAATCTACCAAAACTCAACAAAAGAAATTTGGTAAAAAATTCCCAAATTCACTCTGGCGCGCGCGCGCCGCTCGGCTACCATGCGCTTCACGGCGGAGGGCGCGTCATGCTGTTGCAGTGCGGGATGGAGGGCGGGGCGGCGGGCGAGGAGACGCGGCTGGCGGCGTCCTGGCTGCGCGCCGACGCGCTCGAGTCGCTCGCGGAGCTCAACGAGCTCGGCCTGGCGCTGCTCGCCGAGCAGGCGGCCTCTTGCGGGACGCAGGCGGCGCCGCTGCTGCGCGAGGTGGGCGCGTTGTGGCGGGTGCTCGATGCTCCGGCGCGGCGCCGCGCGGCGACCTGCCCTTACCTGCTGCTCGACGCCGGTTTTGGCGACCCCGAGCGCTGGCGGTACGCGCCCGCGGCGCTGGTGGCGGATTCGGCTCGTGCCGCCGGCGGCGGCGCGTTCTTCAGCGTGCCGGGCACGGTCGAGGTTGCGCGCCTGCTGTTCACCTATGCCTGGCATCTGGCGCGCGCCCATGGCGCGGCCGCGCGGGTGCTGCTCGGCATGCCGCCCGGGTGCGCGGCGCTCATCGGCGAGCGCACGCTGCGGCAGATTCACCTGCTGGCGGAGCGCCATCCGGAGTGGCTGCGGCCGCGCTGGCCGGCGCATCCCCAGCTATGGCGGGCGCTGCTCCTCGCAGCGCGCTCGGGCGAGGCGCGCGCGCTCGAGTGCGTGCGCCTGCACGGGCTGACGATGCTGGCAGCCGAAGCGCGGCTCAGCGGCCCGGTGCCACCGGCGGTGCGCCTTTAGTGGCCGTGCTCGCCAGGGTCGATGGCCGGGGTGCCCTCGAGCCGCCCGGCTGCAGCGCCGCCGGCCCGTGGACCGTGGGAACGCCTCCGCGGGTCATCGGCCGGTCAAAACCACTCGGCAGAATCTCGGGTATCATTTGCGCCCGGCCCTTCGATACCAGGAACGCCAATAAGATCGGGGGAGAAGCCATGAAGACAGCCGCCACGTCACGCCACTGATTCCGACGCTCGCGGTCGGGGAGAACGACACCGATGCGCCACCTGCAAAGATCCGCCGCCGCCGTCCTGGTGGCGCTCGCCGCCGCACTCGTCGCCGCCCCGCGCGCCCGCGCCGACGTCACTGTCCAGACGCAGAGCAGCTTCGATCTCGCCATCATCAAGGCGCACGGCTCGAGTACCGAGTCGACGACGGCGGACAAGCAGCGGCGCGACACCGAGATGCACTGCGAGGGATTCATGTCGCTCATGTGCGGCAACGCCCAGAGCGGCGAGATCGTGCGGCTCGACAAGGACCTGAGCTGGTCGCTCGATCCCAAGCACAAGACCTATAAGGAAGCACCCTTTCCGACCGCGGAGCAGCGCGCGGAGGCCGAGCGCAAGGCGAAAGAGCTGCTGGCGAAGATCCAGCAATGTCCGGCGATGCAGCAGCACGCGGCGGCGCCGGGTCCCGATACCTCCAAGTGCCAGATGAGCCCGCCGGTCATCGACGTGAAGGCGACGGACCAGCACGCCACGCTCGCCGGCCACGATGCCCGGCTCACGCAGGTCGCCCTCACGCAGAGCTGCAAGAGCAAGGACACCGGCGATGAGTGCCAGTACAGCCTCGCGATGGATACCTGGCTCACGCAGGATCAGATCGCCGGCGTCGAGGAGAGCAAGGCGTTCCGGACGGCCTACTTCAGGAAGCTCGGTCTCGATCCGAGCAACGAGATGGTGCAGCAGCAGATGAAACAGTTCCTCGCGCCGTACCAGAACAGCCTGAAGCAGCTCGCGGCGAAGTCCTCGGACCTCAAGGGCTACCCGCTGAAGTCGACCGTGCGCATCCTGTTCGGCGGCGAGCACTGTGCAGCCGCCAAACAGCAGCAGGGTGCGGGCGGCGGCTCGGCCGTGGGCAGTGCCAGCGACGCCGCCGCCGCTGCGGCCACCAGTGCCGGCGCGAGCGCGGCCGGCACCGCCGCGGGGCAAGCCGCGAGCAACGCGGCCGGCAACAGCGCGGCGAGCTCGATCCTGGGTCCCGCGGCCAGCGCCTTCGGCTCGAACCTGGTCGGCGGCCTGTTCAAGAAGAAGTCCGCTCCGGCTCCGGCGGCTGCGCCCGCCGACAGCGGCATACCCGCGGGCATGGTGCAGGCCGCCTCATTCACGGTCGAGACGACCTCGATCGCGGTCGCCCCGGTGCCGGCGAGCCAGTTCGACATTCCGGCGGGCTGGAAGCTGGTGCCTCCCAAGCTCCAGGAGGAGAAGGAGTTCACCTGCCCCCAGGGCGGCAGCTGAGCCTGCGGTCAGCACACATGAAGCAGGCGTTGCTCGTCATCGATGTGCAGGAGTCCTTCCGCCAGCGACCGTACTTCCGCGCCGAGGAGCTGCCGGCGTTCCTCGCCAGGCTGCAGTCCCTCATTGATCGCAGCCGCGAGCGCGGGATCGCGGTCGTACAGGTGTTTCACCAGGAGCCCGGCGACGACCCTGCGAACCCTTTCACGGGCGCTTCCGGCTTCGTCAGGACGATGTCCGAGCTCGCCCTGCGTCCCGACGCGGTGTTCCACAAGCAGGTGCACTCGGCGCTGTTCGGCACGGATGCTGCCGGCGCCACGCTCGAGCAGTGGCTGCGCGCGCACGGCATCGGCGAGCTGCTCGTCACCGGGATCCGCACCGAGCAATGCTGCGAGACCACCACGCGCCACGCCTCCGACCTCGGGTTCGCCGTGCGCTACGTCACGGATGCGACGCTTACCTTTCCTATGCGCACCCGCGCGGGGCGGGTAGTCTCGGCGGCGGAGATCCGCGAGCGCACCGAGCTGGTGCTCGACGGGCGCTTCGCGCGCATCGTCGCGAGCGCCGACGCGCTCGGCTGATCGCCGCGCTCTTCAGTGGGCGCTGTCCTTAGCGACCAGGAAGCTCACCAGGGGGATGAGCTGATCGGCCGTGCGCACGCCGTCGGCGACGCGGTAGCGGCCATTGACGACGATGCACGGCGTGCCGGGCACCTGCATGGCCAGGATCTGCTCATCGGCCGCGCGCATCTTGCCGTCGACCGTGAAGGATGCCGCCATCGCCAGGAAATCCCCGGGCTTCACCCCGGTCCAGCGTGCGTAGGCGCGTGCGGCCTGCTCGATCGAGGGTTGCGGATTCTTCAGGCGGTGCGTCTGACTGTCGGTGGTGGCGAGCTCACCGGTCTTCCACACCGCATCGTACATCAGCTGGTGGGTGCGCTCGGCGATGCCGAGCGCCTGCGCGGCGAAGTAGGCGCGCTGGAACATCGGCCAGTCCTCGGCCTTGTTGAACGCGGCGGGCAGGTAGGCGAGCTGTGCGTTCGGCGGCAGGCTCTTCTTCAGCAGCTCGAGTGTCGGCTGGAAGGCGTTGCAGGCCGGGCAGCCGTAGGAGAACACCTCCAGCACCTCGACCTTGCCCGGCGGCACGCTGGTGCGCTGCGCCTGGTTGAGCACGAAGTAGTCGCGGCCCTCGGTCCAGGTGGGCGCGGCCTCGGCGCGCAGCGTGGCGAGCGCCGCCAGCAGGGAGAAGAGCAGTCCGCGGTAGGTTCTCATGGTGCGATCCTCGGGAGACTGTACGACTAGTAGATTGCGATCTCGCTGCGGCCGGAGGAGTCGCGCGCACCGCGGTACATGCCCTCGGTGCTGAAGTCCATGACGATGTGCCCGCCACGGTCGACGCCGATTAGTCCGCCGTCGCCGCCGAGCCCGCCCAGGATGTCGTGCAGGAGCTCGGCGATAGCCACCTCGAGCGTGAGGCTCCGATACTCGACCGCCGCGCACACATGGTGCGCGGCCACGGCGCGGATGAAGTATTCCCCGTGCCCGGTGGCGGACACCGCGCAGACGCCGTTCTTGGCGTAGGTGCCGGCGCCGATGATGGGCGAGTCGCCGACGCGCCCGGGACGCTTGTTGGTCATGCCGCCGGTGGAGGTGGCAGCCGCGAGGTTGCCGTCGCGGTCGCACGCCACCGCGCCGACGGTGCCGTGCCCGGGGGGCACCAGATCCGACACACGCTCGCCGCGCTGCTCGTGCTCGAGCTGGCTCTGCCGCTCGGGGGTGCGGAAGTAGAGGTTGGGCACGAGGCCGAAGCCTTCCTCGAGCGCGAACTCCTCGGCGCCGCCCCCGACCAGCAGCACGTGGCGCGACTTCTCCATCACCCGGCGGGCGAGCTCCACCGGGTTCTTGACGTGGCGCACCGAGGCGACCGCGCCCGCGCGCAGATTTCGCCCGTCCATGACGGCGGCATCGAGCTCCGCTGCGCCCTCGCGGGTCAGGGCCGCGCCGCGTCCGGCGTTGAACGAGGGGTCGTCCTCGAGGATGCGCACCGCCGCCGTCACCGCATCGAGACTCGTGCCGCCGCGCTCGAGCACCGCGTAGCCGCCTTCGAGGGCGGCCTCGAGGCCGGCGCGATAGCGCTGCTCGCGCTCCGGCGAGAGCGTCGCGCGCGGCACCGCGCCGGCGCCGCCGTGAATGGCGATGGCGTACATGTCGTCGCCCCTCCGTCCGTCAGTTCGCGTCGCGGTACATGGCAATCTCGCGGTGGCCGCGCGAGTCGCGCACCCCGCGGTGCATGCCGGCGCTGTTGAAATCCATGGCGAAGTTGCCGTCCTTGTCGAGGGCGATCGCGCCGCCCTCGCCTCCGGTACGCGCAAGCTTCTCGTGCATCATGATGCGCACCGCCGCCTCGAGCGGCAGGTGCTGATACTGCACCATGGCGCAGATGTCATAGGCGACCACCTGGCGGATGTAGAACTCTCCCTGTCCGGTCCCGGACACCGCGCACGACTCGCTCGCATAGGTACCGGCGCCGATGATCGGCGTGTCGCCTACCCGGCCGTAGAGCTTGTTGGTGATGCCACCGGTGGAGGTGGCGGCGGCGAGATGTCCGGCGCGATCGAGCGCCAGGGCGCCGACGGTCCCCATGCCCTTCGGGGCGGAGGGCCGGATGGGGAGTGGTGTCGTGGGCGCCCGGCTGGCCGCGGCGCGCCTCTCCTCCTCGAGCTCGCGCACGCGCTCCGGGGTGATGAAGTAGCTCGCAGGCACCAGCGTCACGCCCTGCTCGAGCGCGAATTCCTCGGCGCCCTCACCCGCGAGCAGTACGTGCGGGGACTTGTCCATGACGAGGCGGGCGAGATCGATCGGGTTCCTGACATGGTGCACGCCCGCCACCGCCCCGGCGCGCGGGCCCGAGCCGTCCATGATGGCGGCATCGAGCTCGCAGCGCCCGTCGTGATTGAGCACCGCGCCGCGCCCGGCGTTGAACTGGGGGTCATCCTCCATGGTGCGCACCGCCGCGCCCACCGCGTCCAGTGCCGAGCCGCCGCGCTCGAGCACCGCGTAGCCGGCATCGAGCGCCGCCGCGAGCCCCGCCCGGTAGGACGCCTCGCGCTCGGCCGTCATGCGCGAGCGCTCGATGACGCCGGCGCCGCCGTGGATGACGATGACGAGCGGGTGCTCGCCGGCTGGCAGCGGCGCGACGCGCAGCAACGCGGCGAGGGCGGCGAGCGCCACCGTGGCGAAGGTATTTCCCTGCGGGCGCGGCATGATTTCCCCCAAAGCGGCTATGATCAAAAGTCTTCCCCGTCGGTCCTGCGGTAGATCTTAAGGTGAAAGCCGCCACGTCGCAGCGGATACGCAGCATCCTGGTGGCCAACCGGGGCGAGATCGCCATCCGCGTCATGCGCGCGGCGAGCGAGCTCGGGGTGCGCACCGTCGCCATCTATTCGCAGGAGGACCGCTTCTCCCTCCACCGCACCAAGGCGGACGAGGCCTACCTGGTCGGGCGTGACAGGAAGCCGGTCGAGGCGTACCTCGACATCGCCGACATGCTGCGCATCGCGCGCGAGGCGCAGGTGGACGCCATCCACCCCGGTTACGGCCTGCTGTCCGAGAACCCCGAGCTGGCGCGGGCGTGCGCCGCGGCCGGCGTCATCTTCATCGGGCCGGAGCCCGAGACCATGGACGCGCTCGGCAACAAGGTCACGGCGCGCGCGCTCGCCGTGTCGGCCGGCGTCGCGGTGATGCCGGCCACCGGACCGTTGCCCGCGGACTTTGCCGAGTGCGCGCTTCTCGCGCGCGAGCTCGGCTATCCGCTGATGGTCAAGGCGAGCTGGGGCGGTGGCGGGCGCGGTACCCGTGCGGTGGACGACGAGGCGCAGCTGCGGGAGCTGCTGCCGCTCGCGCGCCGCGAGGCGCTCGCTGCCTTCGGCAACGACGAGGTCTATCTCGAGAAGCGGGTGGTGCGCGCGCGGCATGTCGAGGTGCAGATCCTGGGCGACCACCACGGCAACCTGGTGCACCTGTACGAGCGCGACTGCAGCATGCAGCGGCGCAACCAGAAGGTCGTGGAGCGCGCGCCGGCGGTGTTTCTCACCGCGGCGCAACGTGTGGAGCTGACCGCGGCGGCGCTCGCCATCGGCCGTGCAGCGCGCTACCGCAACGCCGGTACCGTCGAGTTCCTGCAGGACGCCGACAGCGGCCGCTGCTACTTCATCGAGGTGAACCCGCGCATCCAGGTCGAGCACACGGTGACCGAGGAGGTGACCGGGATCGATCTCGTCAAGGCGCAGATCCGCATCGCCGGCGGCGCGCGCATCGGCACGGGGGAGAGCGGCGTGCCGCCGCAGGAGGAGATCGGCGTCTCCGGCCATGCGCTCCAGTGCCGCATCACCACCGAGGACCCGGAGAACAACTTCATTCCGGATTACGGCAAGATCTCCGCCTACCGCAGTCCGGCGGGCTTCGGCATCCGCCTCGACGCCGGCACCGCCTATACCGGCGCGATCATCACGCGCTCCTACGATTCGCTGCTGGTCAAGGTGACCGCCTGGGCGCCGACGCCCGAGGAGACCATCGCCCGCATGCACCGGGCGCTCGCGGAGTTCCGCATCCGCGGCGTGGTCACGAACCTCCGCTTCCTCGACCAGCTGATCACGCACCCGCGCTTCGCGCACGCCGAATACACCACGCGCTTCATCGACGAGACGCCGGAGCTGTACCGCTGGCCCCCGAAGCGCGATCGCGCCACGCGCCTCCTCACCGGGATCGCCGCCACCATCGTCAACGGCAACGCGCAAGTTCGCGACCGCCCGCGCCCGGCGCACTTCACCCTGCCGCAGCCGCCGCCTACGACCCTGCCGGCGCCCCCGCCCGGGACCCGGCAGAAACTCGCGGAGCTGGGACCTGAGCGCTTCGCGCGCTGGATGCTCGCCGAGGAGCGGGTGCTGCTCACCGACACGGCGATGCGCGATGCGCACCAGTCGCTGCTCGCGACCCGGCTGCGCACCGCGGACATCATGGGCGTTGCGCCGTGCTACGCGGCCCTCGCGCCGCAGCTCTTCTCGCTCGAGTGCTGGGGCGGGGCGACCTTCGACGTGGCGCTGCGTTTCCTGCGCGAGGACCCCTGGGAGCGGCTCGTGCAGCTGCGCGAGCGCATTCCCAACATCCTGCTGCAGATGCTGCTGCGCTCGGCGAACGCGGTCGGTTACACCAACTACCCCGACAACGTGCTGCGCTTCTTCATCGCGCGCGCCGCCGCGCGCGGTATCGACGTGTTCCGCATCTTCGACTGCCTCAACTGGGTCGACAACATGCGCGTCGCGATCGACGCGGTGCGCGAATCCGGCAAGCTGTGCGAGGCGGCGATCTGCTACACCGGAAACTTAAGCGACCCGCGCGAGAAGAAGTACACGCTCGACTATTACCTGAAGCTCGCGCGCGAGCTCAAGGCCGCGGGCACCCACGTGCTCGGTATCAAGGACATGGGCGGACTGTGCCGCCCGCGCGCCGCCTACACCCTGGTGAAGGCACTCCGGGAGGAGACCGGCCTGCCGCTGCACTTCCACACCCACGACACGAGCGGCATCGGCGCGGCGAGCGTGCTGGCGGCGATCGAGGCCGGGGCGGATGCCGTCGACGGCGCGATCGACGCCTTGAGCGGGCTCACCTCGCAGCCGAACCTCGGCTCGATCGTCGAGGCGCTGCGCTTCGGCCCGCGCGATGCGGGGGTCGACCCCGAGGGGCTGCGCGCCATCTCCTCCTATTGGGAGCAGGTGCGGCGGCTGTACGTCGCCTTCGAGAGCGACGTGCGCGCCGGGGCCTCCGAGGTGTATGTGCACGGCATGCCCGGCGGCCAGTACACCAACCTGCGCGAGCAGGCGCGCGCGCTCGGCATCGGCGAGGCGCGCTGGCCCGAGGTGGCGCGCGCCTACGCCGCGGTCAACGCGGCTCTCGGCGACATCATCAAGGTGACGCCGACGTCCAAGGCGGTGGGGGATCTCGCGCTGGTGATGGTCACCGCCGGCCTGACGAGCCAGCAGCTGCTCGATCCCGGCACGGAGGTGGCGTTCCCCGAGTCGGTCGTGCAGCTCTTGCGCGGCGAGCTCGGGCAGGCCTACGGGGGTTTCCCCGCGGCGCTGCAGCGCAAGGTGCTGAAGGGCGCGCCGCCCCTCGCAGAGCGGCCGGGTGCGCGGCTGCCGGCGGTGGACCTCGAGGCCGAGCGCAGCCGCCTCGAGGAGCGGCTGCCCGGGCCGGTGAGCGATGAGGATCTCGCCTCGTACCTCATGTATCCGCGGGTGTGGCAGGACTATGCGCGCGAGCGGCTGCAGTACGGCGATCTCAGCCTGCTGCCGACGCCGGTGTTCTTCTACGGCATGCAGCCGGGGGAGGAGATCAGCGTCGATCTCGAGCGCGGCAAGACGCTCATCGTGCGCTACGTCGCGAGCAGCGAGCCGCACGAGGACGGCACCCGCACGGTGTTCTTCGAGCTGAACGGCCAGCCGCGCTCGGTGCGCGTGCGCGATCTCGCCCGGGTCGCGCAGCGCCCGGCGCTCGCCAAGGTCGAGCCCGGCAACACGCGCCACGTCGGTGCGCCCATGCCCGGCACCGTCACGACGGTGGCGGTGAGCGTCGGCGCGAAGGTGGCGCGTGGCGAGGCGCTGCTGACGCTCGAGGCCATGAAGATGGAGACCGCGGTGCGCGCCGAGAGCGAGGGCGAGGTGGCCGAAGTGCTGGTGAAGCCGGGCGAGGCGGTCGATCTGAAGGATCTGCTCATCGTGTTGCGCTCCAGGGTGTGACGCTCCTCACGGTTGCGTGCGTGTCGGTGCCTGGCGTCATCGGTCGATGCCAACACCCTTGTTGTATGCTTCCGGCAGTCGACACTTCAGCGGAGTGCAGGCCGATGCGCGAGCGGCGCACCGATGCGCGGCGATCGAGATTCCGGGCGGGCCTGGCGTGCGCCGCGCTGCTCGCATGCGCGGCGGACGGCGCGCGTGCGGACGACCTGCTGGGTTTCTATTTCGGTGCCGCCTTCGGCAAGGCGACGCTCGATGCCTCGACCGGGCTCGTCACCGGCTTCGGTGAGCACAGCTCCGCCTACCAGATCCTCGCCGGCTGGCGCCCCATCCCGGAGCTCGCCGCGGAATTCCAGTACCTCGACTTCGGCCATTCGGGCGGCACCTCGATCTACCCGAATTCCGACGTCCCGCTGACCAACAGCGCGAGCCGCAAGGGCGTGGGAGCCTTCGGCATCCTCTATCTGCCGACGCCCATCGTCGACTTCTACCTGAAGGGCGGGTTCGCGAAGCTCCATACCAAGGCGCAGACGATCGTAGGCACCTGCCCCAAGGGCGGCGTGTGCCCGCCGCTCAGCAGTCCGCCACCGATCGACGAGACCGGGGTCGGTGTCGCGGGTGGCGGCGGCGTCATGTACCGGTTCCGCAGGATCGAGCTGCGCGCAGAGTACGAGCGCTTCGCCGCCCACGGCGGCAACCCCTATATGGTGACCGGCGGGCTCACCTGGACGTTCTGAGCGCGCGGCGCGTGCGCCCGCAAGATCAAACCGTGTCCTTGAGCGCGACGCCTGCGTCCGCCAGCTTCTCCGGCTGCGGCCGGACGTGCGCCGCGATCAGCTTGCGCGCCGCCATCTGGTCTTTGGGCGCGTTGATGGTGTCGATGGCGATGAGCTCCCCGGCGCGCAGGTAGCAGGCGCTGAAGCTGCGCGCCGCGGGCGAGCCGCGCATCACCACGGCGTCGTAGCCCTGCGCGACGCCCACGATGACCAGCTTCAGGTCGAACTGATCCGACCAGAACCACGGCAGCTTGTCATGCAGCGTCTCGTTGCCCGTCAGGTTGAGGGCCACGGTGGTGCCCTGCTCGAAGGCGTTGTCGACCGACTCGAGGCGCAGGTGCCGGCCGTACTGGCGGCTCAGGTGGCTGGCGCAGTCGCCGGCGGCATAGATCCCCTCGTGCGAGGTGCGGCAGTGCGCCTCGGTCACGACGCCGTTCTCGCATTCGAGGCCCGCGGCCCGGGCGAGCTCATCGGCGGGCGCGACCCCGACGCCGACCAGCACCACGTCGGCTGGGTATTCGCCGCCCGCCTCGGTGAGAACGCTCTGCACCCGCCCGGTGCGCGCGTCGGCGTGGAGCGCCCGTACCTGCTCGTGACAGTGGATATGCACGCCATGGCGTGCGTGCTCGGCCTGGTAGAAGGCCGAGACCTCGGGGCAGGTGACGCGGTTCATCACGCGCTCGGCCATCTCGAGCACCGTCACCTCCATGCCGAGCTCGCGTGCGGTGGCCGCGACCTCGAGCCCGATGTAGCCGCCGCCGACGATCAGCAGCCGTCCGCCGCTCCTCAGGCCCGCACCGATGCGGTCGGCATCGTCGACGGTGCGCAGGTAGTGCACGCCCTCGAGGTCGGCGCCGGGAACGGGCAGGCGGCGCGGATAGCTGCCGGTGGCGAGCATGAGCGCGTCATAGGGCACGATCTGCCCGTCGTCGAGGCGCACGTGTCGCTCGCGCGGCGCGATGTCGGTGACGCGCCGGCCGAAGTGGGTGGTCACGGCGTGGTCGGCGTAGAACTTCGCGGGCCGGATCAGCAAGCGCTCGCGCTCGAGCGCGCCCGCCAGATACTTCTTGGAAAGCGGGGGGCGCTGGTAGGGCGGCCACGGCTCGGAGCCGATGAGCGTCAGCTTCCCTGCAAAGCCTCTGCGGCGTAGTGTATCGACAGCCTGCACGGCCGCCTGGCCTGCCCCGACGATCACGATCCGCTCGAGCATCGGGGAAGAATATCCCAGGAGCGGCGTGCGGGTTGGGCGCACCAGCGCAGGGCGCTCGCGCACCGGAGCTGCTCCGGCGTGGTGCAGCCGCGAGGCGGCGCGGCACCCGGCCGGTGCCGGGCTGCGCGGCCGAGCGCCGATTTCGCCCTGGCATGAAAGCTGCACGATCACCGACACCGCGTACTCAGGCGATGGAGACCGAAGCCTCATGAAACTGATCACTGCGATCATCAAGCCGTTCAAGCTCGACGACGTGCGCGCGGCGCTCTCGGATATCGGCGTGTCGGGCATGACGGTCACCGAGGTGAAGGGCTTCGGGCGCCAGCGGGGTCACACCGAGCTCTATCGGGGTGCCGAGTATGTGGTCGATTTCGTGCCCAAGACCCGCATCGAGGTCGCGGTGCGCAGTGAGCTGGTGGATCAGGTCATCGAGGCGATCATGAAGGCCGCCAAGACCGGCAAGGTAGGCGACGGCAAGATCTTCATCACCGACATCGACCGCGTCATTCGCATCCGTACCGGCGAGATCGACGACTCGGCTCTGTAAAATTGGCGCGAAGCGCCTTCGGCGCCTCGCGCAGGCCAACCCATCGACAGTCTCAGGCCCGCGGGCAAAAGGCGCGGCTCTTGCCCGCTACGCAGCAGGCCGGTTGGCGCAAGCCCAGTGCTTGGGCGGACACCGCCGCGCGGGCTATCCTTGAGGCCCATGCCTACAGCCATCCGCTTCTACGAGCACGGCGGACCGGAAGTCCTGCGCGTCGAGGACGTCGAGCCCGGCAAGCCCGCCGCGGGCGAGGTGCAGGTGCGCCACCACGCGATCGGCGTCAATTACATCGACGTCTACGACCGCACCGGGCTCTATCCCGTCGCCTCGCTCCCGAGCGGCCTCGGACGCGAGGCGGCCGGAGTCATCACCGCCCTCGGCCGCGGCGTCCGCGGCTTCAAGCTTGGCGAGCGGGTCGCCTATGTCTGGCCGAGCCCCGGCGCCTACAGCGAGCTGCGCAACGTGCCGGCCGAGCGGCTGGTCAAGGTGCCGCGCGGCATCTCGGACGAGCAGGCCGCGGCGCTCATGCTCAAGGGCCTGACGGCGCAGTTCCTCATCCGCCGCACCTACCGTGTCCAGCGCGGCGACCCGATCCTGGTGCACGCCGCGGCCGGAGGTGTCGGGCTGATCCTCTGCCAGTGGGCGCGCTCGCTCGGCGCGAAGGTGATCGGCGTGGTCGGCAGCGATGCGAAGGCCGAGATCGCCCGCCGCCACGGCTGCCATCACGTGCTCATCTCGGGGCGCGACGAGCTGGTGGCCGCCGTCAAGGCATTTACCAAGGGCGAGGGCGTCGCCGTGGTCTATGACGCGGTCGGCCGCGACACCTTCATGGAATCGCTCGACTGTCTGCGCCGGCGGGGCATGATGGTCAGCTTCGGCAACGCCTCCGGGCCGGTGCCACCGATCGCGCCGCTCGAGCTCTCCAAGCGCGGCTCGCTGTTTCTCACGCGCCCGACGCTGTTCCACTACATCAGCACCCGTCCCGAGCTCGAGGCCGCGGCGCGCGAGCTGTTCGCCGCGGTGCGCGCGCGCAAGGTGCGCGTCGTGATCGGGCAGAAATACGCGCTGCGCGAGGCGGCTGACGCGCATCGCGACCTCGAAGGCCGGCGCACCACCGGATCGACGGTTCTGGTGCCCTAGTTACCGCCGTGGTAGGGCCGGCGCAGGGACTTTCGCCGGCTGCGCCGCTCACCGCAGGCTCTGCTCGAGCGTCGTGCGGATCGAGTCGCCGAGCGCGGCGCGCAGTGCGCTGCAGTTCTCGATGCTCTCGAGGGCGCGGGCGACCGCGATCTCCCCGCCGTTCAGGGTCCGGAGTCTCTTCCCGAACGTGGTGTCGAATGACTGCCGCTCGGCGGCGCTGCAGAAGCTCTCGCCGACCTGCGCGTAGAAGCTCTGGAACATCGCCGGCATGCGCGCCAGGCTTGCGTCCTGGTGCGCGACGAGCCAGCTCCACGCCGGCGCGCGCGTTGCCGGGTTCGCGATCTGCTGAAATACGATGCGCAATCCGCCCCCCGGATCGAGTGACGGGTCGAGCGTGAAATCGAGAGCCTTCCCCGAGACCGGCGGCTCCGCCCAACCGAGGGCGTTCCAGGCATCGGAGCGCGCCTGGGCCTCGCGGCCGGTCGCGAGCGTCTTCAGCTGCGCAAAGACCGGCGTGCCGCGCTCCTGCAATCCGACCGCCCACACACGCCAGCGCAGCAGCGATTCCACCTGCGCCGGATCAACCACCGACCGCTCGGCGAACGGAACGAGCGCTGCCCGCACCGCGGGGTCGCGCCCGGTGAGGGCGACGAGTCCGATCAGCTGGCGCCGCAGCAGCTGCTGCTCAGGCGGCTCCGCGGCATAGCGTCCCGGAGCCGCGTCGTAGCCGAGCTTTCGCAGCTGCCCGCCGTAGAGCACGACGAGCGCGCGCTCGAGCAGGGGCCGCTCCGCCGGTTCAGCCATGCGGTCGTGGATGGTCGCGAGACGGTAGCCGAGGCTGAGCGCGGTGGTGCGGTCCGGGTGACTGGCCAGCACCTGCGCCGCCTGATAGAGGCCGGCAAACGGCAGGCGCCCGGCATCGAAAGCGGCGGAGGCGCTGTCGGCGAGCGTGACCGACTCGCGCGGTGGCAGCCGCGTGGCCATCGCGAGCAGCGACTGCCAGAGTGTCGCATCGACCGTGAAGCGGTAGTAGCCGGCGCCGTTGGCATTGGGGTGCACGGTCGCGCCCTTGAGCTGCGCAGGCACGGCCAGCGAGCCGGCGGGCGCGGTGAGCATCGTGCACTGCTTGGCCGGTTGTGCTCCGGGCGCATAGAAATCGGCGCAGAACGGAATCTTCCACGTCACCGGGCCCGCGCTGCCGCCCGGCCCGAGCGGCCGATAGCGCGACTGTGCGAGCTGCAGCGAGCCGTCGGCGGCCTGCGTGACGCTGACGAGCGGCACGCCCGCCTGGTTGACGAAGGACTCGAAGGCATCGATCACGGCCTTGTCGCCGCTGCCCTCGGCCATCGAGCGGAAGAACTCGTCGGCAGTCGCCGTGCCGTAGGCATGGCGGTTCAGATGCAGCCGCACACCGCGCTGGAAGCGCTCCGTTCCCAGATACGACTCGACCATGCCGATGACACCGGCGCCTTTCTGGTAGGTGATGTCGTCGAAGGTGGATGAGATCTGCAGGTTGGTATCGACCGGCTGATGGATCGGACGCCCGGCGCGCAGCGCGTCCGTGTTCATGGCCTGCAGCGTGCCGTCCAGCTGCTCCTGCTCGATGCCGAGCTGCGGGCGCCACTCGTCGGCAATCTTGCTTCCCATCCATTCGGCAAAGGACTCATTCAGCCAGATGTCGTCCCACCACGCCGGCGTCACCAGGTCGCCGAACCACTGGTGGGCGAGCTCGTGGGCCGCCACCCCGCCGAAACCGATCTGCTGGCGCGGCGTCGGCGTGCCCTCGAAGGCCAGCAGGTCTTCCGCGAAGATGATCGCGCCGGCGTTCTCCATCGCGCCCTGATGCGTGGGCGAAGCGATCAGATCGATCTTGGGATAGGGGAAAGGAATGCCGAAATACAGCTCCAGCCGGCGGATCAGCTCGGGTGCCTCGGTGAGCGCGAACTGCAGACGCTTCGCATCCCCGCGCGGACCGATCACTCGCAGCGGCAGGGGCTCACGACGCACGTCGTTCGGCGGCACCGGCGCCTGCACGACATCGAGAGGCCCCACGGCGAAGGCGACGAGGTAGGTCGGCAGCGGCTTGGTGGTCTGGTACCTGCGCAGCGTGCCGCCGCCGGAAGCTGCGGCGCTCAGCTGCGGCGCGTTGCTGACCGCCAGATCGCCGCCGGCGGTCGTGACCGACACGTCATAGGGCGTCTTGAAGCGCGGCTCGTCGAAGCCCGGGAACACGCGCCGCGCATCGATGGCCTCGAACTGCGTGAACGCATACCAGTCGTCGCCGACGCGTGCGCGGTACAGGCCCTGGGGGGAATCCTGAAACGGCGCCCGGTAGGTGAAGTGCAGCACCGCCTTGCCCGCGGGGAACGGGGTGCCGGCAGTGAGCCGCGCGACGCCCGTATCGTGATCGACCTCCTCGTAGCGGGCCGCGACGGTGCGGCCCTTCGAGGTGACGGAGGCGCTCTCGACTTTGAGCCCGAGGCCGTGCAGCCAGAGGGTGGACAGCGGCTCACGGATCTCGACGTCGATCGTGGTCTCGCCGGAGAACTCGCTCCGGCGCGGGTCGATCGTGAGCGCCAGCTGATAGTGAGTGGGCTTTACGGTGTCGGGCAGCCGCCCCGCGGGCGCCGGGTTGTCCGCGGCGCGTGCCACCGTGGCCGAAAGGATCAGCAGGGCAAGCATCAGGCAGCCTCTCATGGCAGCTCTCCGTTGTGTTCCGGGTCGCCCATTCTCCCAGAGACGGCGACCGGCGCGCTCCCGCAGCCCGCGAGCTCACCCGCGCGCTGGCACCGCGTGCGTCTGAATCAGATAAACGAGGGCACTCAGCGCTGCGAGCCCCCCGAGGCCGAGAATCTCCTCGCGCGCGGCGAGCGCGATCACCACCAGCATGCTGCCGACCGCGAGCGCGGCCACGGCGGCCAGGAAAGGAAAGTCGAGCGGTGCACCGGCGAGCGCCACGCCGCGGCGCGCGAGCAACCAGGCGGCGGCGCTGCCGCCGGCGTAGACCGCGGCGGCGCTCAGCGTCGCGAGCACGGCGAGCTCGGCGAACGTGCCCGTGAGTGCCAGCACCGCGGCAAGCCCCGCGTAACAGAGAATCGCGACGTGGGGAGCGCGGCTGCGCGGATGAATTCGCCCCAGTACGCGCGGCAGCAGGCCGTCGCGTGCGAAGGCGAACAGCTGCCGTGGGCTGCCGAGCAGATCCGAGCCCAGCATGCCGAACATGGAGAGCGCCGCGCCGGCGAGCATCAGCGCCCGCAGCAGCGGACTGATCCGGCCCATGGCATCGGCCAGGGGCACGCTCGAGTGCGCCAGCGCCGCACCGAGGATGCCTTGCGCGACCACCTGGATGGCCACGTACAGGGCAATGATCGAGAGCATGGCGACCGCGAGCGCCTTGGGGATGCTGCGATTGGGCTCCGCCACTTCCCCGCTGGCGGAGAGCGCGACCTCGAGGCCCGTGTAGGCGAACAGCGAGAGGATCAGGGCACGGCCCACGCCCTGTGCATCGGGCGGAGCGGCGCCGGAGAAATTGGCGGCATGAACGACGGGAGCTCCGACGACCACGAAGATCAGGAGGGGCAGCAGCTTTACGGCCGTCGTTGCCTTGACCAGGACTGCGCCGCGGGCGACGCCGCGGATGTTGACGGCCGCGATGGCGGTCACGGCGCCGAGAATGACGAGCGCGCGAACCGGCGTCGCGAACGAGGGTATGAACAGACTCGCGATGACGTCGCCGAGCGCAGCGGCAACGCCACCGCACGCCAGAACATTGCCCACCCAGAGGAGCGTCCCGGCCACGTAGCCCGTGAGTGGCCCGAACGCGGCTTCGATGTAGCCGTAAGCGCCGCCGCTGGTCGGGACCCGGCTGCCGCCTTCGGCAAAGCAGATGGCGACCGTGCCGATGGCCACCCCGCAGCCGAGGATCGCGAGCGGCGCGTAGACGCCCACGTTGAGCGCGAGGACCGCCGGCACCACGAAGATCGCCGCACCGACCGTCTGGCTGATGATGCTGGCGGCGAGTCCGGCCGGCCCGACCGCGCGCAGCAGCCCCGTGTCGCGCTGACTGGCCCGCACCCGGTGCGCGCTCTAAGCGTCTGCCGTCGCCGGCGGTGCGGCGCGCAAGGCGCGTGCGGTGCGCGGGATACCGAGCGCGCCGCTGCGCACCACCTCGAGCAGTTGTGCGCCGCGCGAGAGATCCGCGACGAATGCGTTGACTTCGGCCTCGCTCGCGGTCAGCTCGACGATGAACCCCTCGGTCGCAGGATCCAGCACCCGGCCGCCACTGCGGACCACGAGCCCGCGCACCGTGTCGGTGTGGCGCGGGTCGACCCGGAGCTTGAGCAGCACCAGCTCACGCTCGAGGTGCTGACCGCGGGTCATGTCGAGCACGTTCACGACGTCGACGAGCTTGTTGAGCTGATTGACGATCTGCTGGATGACGGCGTCCGAGCCGCGCGTGACGAGCGTCAGGCGCGAGACCGTCGGATCGTCGGTGGGAGCGACCGACAGCGACTCGATGTTATAGCCGCGGGTGGAGAAGAGGCCCGCTACGCGGGTCAGGGCCCCCGCCTCGTTCTGCAACAGTATGGCGATGATGTGACGCATCTGGGACGCGGCGGGCGGCGCAGCGCGCCGCAGAGCCTGAGGAGCCTCGGTGGCAAAAAAGCCCGTTCAGAATAAAGGATCGGCCCAAGTTTGCACCACCAACCCAAGCTGTTACGCTCAAAAGTTCTGTCGCCGTCCCAATCCCCCAAGAGGTTTCGCAAAACCCGTCCATGAGCGCGCCGTCCCCGAGCGACCCAGGCGCCGAGCCGCGGCCGGCGGCCCACCCGCTGGCCGGGGTGCGCATGAGCGGGGCCCGCATGATCATGCAGGTGCTCGCCGACGAGGGGGTCACGGCGATCTTCGGCTACAGCGGCGGGGCGATCCTCCCGACCTACGACGCGGTGTTTCTCTACAACGAGGAGTGCGCAAAGGCCGGCCGTCCCCAAATCCCCCTCATCGTCCCGGCGAACGAGCAGGGAGCCGGCTTCATGGCGGCGGGTTACGCACGGGCGAGCGGGCGGGTCGGGGTCTGCCTCGTGACCTCAGGACCGGGGGCCACGAACACTGTTACACCGGTGCGCGATTGCATGGCGGATTCGGTGCCGATTGTTGTGATTTGCGGCCAGGTGCCGCGGGCGGCAATCGGGACGGATGCGTTTCAGGAGGCGCCGGTACCGGCGGTCATGAGTGCGGTCGCGAAGCATATTTTCCTGGTTACCGAGCCCGAGAAGCTCGAGGCGACGGTACGAACGGCCTTTGAGATCGCCCGGACGGGGCGCCCAGGGCCCGTGGTGGTCGACATCCCGAAGGACGTCCAGAACTGGGAAGGCACGTTCCAGGGAGTGGGACTGCTGCCGATCCCCGGCTACCGCAGGCGGCTCGACGAGCTCACCCGCTCCTCGCTGGACGTGGCCGCGGCCGCGCGCTTCTTTGCCATGCTGGGGGAGGCCCAGCGTCCACTCATCTACGCCGGCGGCGGCGTGATCAACGGCAACGCCGCGGCCAGGCTCGGTGAGTTTGCGACCGCCTTTGGCGTGCCGGTGGTGACGACGCTCATGGGCATCGGCTCGTTCGACACTCGTGCGCCGCTCTCGCTGCGCATGCTCGGGATGCACGGCGCCGCCTTCGCCAACTATGCCGTCGACGACTGCGACTTCCTGATTGCCGTGGGTGCGCGCTTCGACGACCGCGTCGCCGGCGTCCCCGATAAGTTCGCACGCAATGCCACACGGATCGTGCACCTCGACGTGGACCGTGCCGAGGTCAATAAAGTGAAGCGCGTGCAGTGGAGCCACGTGGGCCTGGTGGCGGAGGCGCTCGCGGCGCTCACGGCGCACGGGCAGCAGGCCGGGTTCCGGCGCGACTTCTCTGCCTGGCACGCCGAGCTCGCCGAGCTCAAGCAGCGCTACGCCATGAATTACGACCGCGCGAGCCCGCTGATCCAGCCCTACTACGTCCTCGAGGAGCTCAACCGCCGCACGCGCGGCGAGGCGATCATCTCGACCGGGGTCGGGCAGCACCAGATGTGGGCGGCGCAGTACTGCGATTTCGCGGGTCCGCGCCTGTGGCTTACCTCCGGCAGCATGGGCACCATGGGCTTCGGGCTGCCTGCGGCGATCGGCGCCCAGATTGCGAGACCTGAGCGGCTGGTGATCGACATCGACGGTGACTCGAGCATCCGCATGAATATCGGCGAGCTCGAGACCGCGACCACCTACGACCTGCCGGTCAAGGTGATGGTGCTCAACAACTTCGGCGACGGCATGGTCAAGCAGTGGCAGAAGCTGTTCTTCAAGGGGCGGCTGTCGGCGAGCGACAAGTCGCTCCATAAGAAAGACTTCATCCGCGCCGCCCAGGCTGACGGCTTCCGCTACGCGGTGCGCCTCGAGCGCAAGGAAGACGTCCCGCGCGTCATCGCCGAATTCGTCGCCTTCCGCGGGCCGGCCTTCCTCGAGGTGATGATCGACCCGGACGCCGGCGTCTACCCCATGGTCGGTCCCGGGCAGAGCTATGAGGACATGATCACGGGCGAGCACATTCCCTCGCGCACCAAGGTCGACATCAAGACGCCCGGGCCTTCGGAGATGTTCTGATGAGACCGATGCCCGCGCGCGCCTCGGCCTTCGCCGCCGTGCTCGCCGCGGCGTCGGTGACACCGGCCGCCGCGCTCGCCGCAACGGCTGCGGAGCCAGGCGCACGGCAGGACGAGATCCTGATGCTCGGCAACCTGGCCGGGTCGCAGAGGGTCAGCACCGGGAGCGATGGCGTGACGCACGCCGAGTACTCCTTCAACGACCGCGGTCGCGGCGACCATATCGTCGCCACCTGGAAGCTCGATGCCGCCGGCGTCCTCACCGAGTACCAGGGCAGCGGCAACGACTACATGAAGGCGCCGGTGACCGAGAGCTTCCGGCTCGCCGCCGGCAAGGCAACCTGGAGCAACCGCTCCGAGCACGGCAGCGCCCCGGTCAGGGGTGAGGCGTTCTACGTGCCCGTGAGTGCACCGCCGGAGCTCTTCGGCGTGCTGGCGCGGGCGCTCCTCAAGGCCCCGGGGCATCGGCTCGCGCTCCTGCCCGCCGGCGAGGCGAGGCTCGAGAAGGTCGGGCTGTCGGCGGAAGACGCCGCCCACACGACCGGCGGCCCCCACGGCGGACTCGTGCTCTACACCATCAGCGGGCTCGACTTTTCCCCGACCCCGATCTGGCTCGAGGCTGATGGGACGACGGCTGCCTCGATTGCCTTCTCCGGCTGGTTCTCGGTGCTGCCCGCGGCGCTGCGCGACAGGCAGCCGCAGCTGCTCGCGGCGCAGCAGCACGCCAGCGCCGCCTGGTCGGCACGGCTCGCGCAAGCGGCGACGCACACGCCGGCCGGAGAGCTTCTGATTCGCGGCGCGCGGGTGTTCGATCCCCGCGACCTCACGGTCACCGCGGGCACGAGCGTGCTGGTGCGCGGCGCGCACATCGTGCGGGTCGCGCCCGACGCCGACGTCACCGCCGCTGCGGGGACCGAGGTGATCGACGCGCACGGGCGCTTCCTCATGCCCGGGCTGTGGGACAACCACCAGCACTTTGGCGACAACACCGGCGCGCTCGATCTCGCCAACGGCGTGACGAGCGCCCGCGACATGGCCAACGACACCGACGAGTTCCTCGGGCGCGTGGCGCGCTTCGATGCCGGCACCGAGCTCGGGCCGCGGGTGTGGAAGGCCGGCATCATCGACGGCACGGGCCAATATGCCGGGCCCACCAAGATGCGCATCGATAATGCGGCGCAAGCGATCACCGACGTCGACTGGTACGCTGACCACGGCTACGGGCAGATCAAGATCTACTCCTCGGTCCCGCCGCCCATCGTGCCGGTGATAGCGGCCGAGGCGCACGCGCGCGGGCTGCACGTCAGCGGCCACGTGCCGGCCTTCATGAGCGCCGAGCAGTTCGTCGCCGCGGGCGCCGACGAGATCCAGCACCTCAACTTCATCGTGCTCGACTTCCTGTATCCCGAGGTGCAGGAGACGCGCAACATGAACCGCTTCACGGCGGTCGCCGCGCACGCCCGCGACTTTCCGCCCGACAAGCCGCAGGTGCGGGATTTCATCGCCTATCTCGCCCGTCAACACACGGTGCTGGATCCCACGCTGAACGTCTTCGAGGCGCAGTTCTGCGGCGACCCGGCGGCGGTGACCCCGGGGCTCGAGTCGGTCGCGCCGCGCATGCCGCCTCAGGTGCGACGCGGGCTGCTCTCCGGGGCGCTCGTTCCGCCGAAGGGGGAGGAAACCACCTACCGCGAGGCGCTGCCGGCGCTGCTCACCCTGCTCAGGGCGCTGCATGAGGCCGGCGTGACGATCATTCCCGGCACCGACTCCATGCCAGGCTACGGGCTGCACCACGAGCTCGAGCTCTACGCGCGCGCCGGCATCCCGCCGGCCCAGGTGCTGCGCATGGCGACCCTCACCTCGGCGCTGGTGATCGGCGCGAACGGCGAGCGCGGCGTGATCGCTCCCGGCAAGCTCGCGGATCTCATCCTCGTCGACGGGGATCCGAGCGTGCGCATCGCCGATATCGACCGCATCGACCTGGTGATGAAGGGCGGCAAGCTCTACGAGCCGGCGCGCCTCGAGGCGGCGCTCGGCATCACGCCCGTGGAGAGGCGCTGATGGACGAGGGATGAAGCTATGAAGTACCTGCACACCATGGTGCGCGTCACCGACATCGACGCCTCGCTCCGGTTCTACCGCGATGCGCTCGGCCTCAAGGAGCTGTCGCGCAAGGACTACCCGCAGGGCCGCTACACGCTGGTGTTCCTCGCCGCGCCGGGCGACGAGGACGCGCAGGTCGAGCTCACCCACAACTGGGATCCGGAGGTTTACGGCGGCGGGCGTAACTTCGGGCACCTCGCCTACGCCGTCGACGACATCTACGCCACCTGCCGGCGGCTCGCCGATAACGGGGTGACGATCCTGCGGCCGCCGCGCGACGGACGCATGGCGTTCGTGCGCTCCCCGGACAACATCTCGATCGAGCTGCTGCAGAAGGGAACGGCACTCGCGCCGGCCGAGCCCTGGAAATCGATGGCCAACACCGGCACCTGGTAGCGGTCCGCGCCGGCAAGCATGAAGACGATCCCGAGCCTCATCATCGCCGCGGTGTTCGCCACGCTGACCTTCGCGGTGTGGGCGTACCTGAATCGCCCGACACGTGAGCCGCCCTGGCCGGCGCGCATCCAGGGATTCGCCTTCTCGCCGTTCCGGGCCAACGAGGATCCCACGACTTTCAAGATGCCGACCGACGCCGAGATCGACGCCGACCTGGCGCTGCTCGAGGGCAAGGTCAACGCGGTGCGCACCTACTCGGTTGGCGCGACACTCGCCGACGTCCCCGAGCTCGCCGACCGTCACGGCATCAACGTCGCGCTCGGCGCGTGGCTCGACAGTCATCGCGACAAGAACGAGGAGCAGCTGAAGACGCTCGTCGAGCTGGCGGAGTCGCACCAGAACGTGGTGCGCGTGGTGGTCGGCAACGAGGTGCTGCTGCGCGGCGATCTCACGCTCGAGGAGCTCGGCAAGTATCTCGACCGGGCGCGCGCCGCCATCGGCCAGCCGGTCGGCACCGCCGAGACCTGGCACACCTGGCTGGCGCACCCCGAGCTCGCGCAGCACGTCGACTACATCGGCGTGCACCTGCTGCCCTACTGGGAAGGGGTGCCGGTGGACGCCGCGGTCGACTATTCCTTCGCGCAGTTCAAGCGGCTGCAGAAGACCTTTCCGCACAAGCCGATCGTCATCGCCGAGATCGGCTGGCCGAGCCGCGGGCGCACGCGCGAGTCGGCGGTGGCGTCGGTGGCGAACGAGGCCCTGTTCCTGCGCCGCTTCCTCGCGCGCGCCGAGCACGAGCAGATCAAGTACTACGTCATGGAGGCCTTCGATCAGCCGTGGAAGGCGTACATGGAGGGGGCGGTCGGCTCCTACTGGGGCGTGTACGACGTCAACCGGCAGCCGAAATTCGCCTTCACCGAGCCGATCGTGCGCGTGCCGGAGTGGCACATCCTCGCGGCCATCTCGATCGGCGTCGCGCTGCTGGTGCTCGGGCTCGTCTATCTCGGGAGCGACGCGCTGCGCAACCGCGGTCGCAGCTTCCTCGCCATCGTGGTGTACGCCGCCACCACCCTCGCAGTGTGGGTGATCTACGACTTCACGCAGCAGTACATGACGGTCTCGAGCGTGGTCGCGGGCGTGCTGCTGCTGCTCGGCATGCTGGGCGTGCTGCTGGTGCTGCTCGCCGAGGCGCATGAATGGGCCGAGGCGCACTGGGTCGCCTACCGGCGGCGGCTTGGCGCGCCGATGCTGGCCGCCGGCCGGCAGCAACCTAAGGTCTCGGTCCACGTGCCGGCCTACAACGAGCCGCCGGCGATGCTCATCGAGACGCTGGATGCGCTCGCGCGGCTCGACTATCCCGATTTCGAGGTGCTGGTCATCGACAACAACACGCGTGACGAGAACGTCTGGCGCCCGGTCGAGGCGCACTGCGCCACGCTCGGGCCTCGTTTCCGCTTCTTCCACGTCGCACCGCTCGCGGGCTTCAAGGCCGGCGCGCTCAACTACGCGCTCGGGCGCACCGCGGCGGACGCCGGCATCATCGCCGTCATCGACAGCGACTACGTGGTCGAGCCAGGCTGGCTGCGCCAGCTCACACCCGCCTTCCAGGACCAGCAGGTCGCCATCGTGCAGGCGCCGCAGGACTACCGCGATGCGGATCAGAGCGCCTTCAAGGCCATGTGCTACGCCGAGTACCGCGGCTTCTTCCACATCGGCATGATCACGCGCAACGAGCGCAACGCCATCATCCAGCACGGCACTATGACCATGGTGAGGCGCGAGCAGCTCATGCGCTGCCGTTGGGCGGAGTGGTGCATCACCGAGGACGCGGAGCTCGGCCTGCGCATCTTCGAGGCGGGCTACGATGCGATTTACGTGCCGACGAGCTACGGCCGCGGCCTGATGCCCGACACCTTCATCGATTTCAAGAAGCAGCGTTTCCGCTGGGCTTACGGCGCGATGCAGATCCTGAAGGCGCACGCGCGCGCGCTGTTCCTCGAGGGCGGACCGCTCTCGCCGGGCCAGCGCTATCACTTCGTCGCCGGGTGGCTCCCGTGGGTGGCGGATGGCTGCAACCTGTTGTTCAACCTCGCCGCTCTCGGCTGGTCGGCGGCGATGGTATGGGCCCCCGGCAAAGTGGACCCGCCGCTCGTCATGTACTCGGTGCTGCCGCTGTCGCTGTTCACCTTCAAGCTCGCCAAGCTCGTGCACCTGTACCACGTGCGCGTCGGCGCCAGCGTGCGCCAGACGGTGGCGGCGGCGGTCGCGGGGCTCGCGCTCACGCACACGATCGGCACCGCGGCGGTCAAGGGATTGATCACCCGCAGCGAGCCGTTCTTCCGCACCCCGAAGCAGGCGAGCTCCTCGGGCCTGCTGCGTGCGCTCGGGGCGGCGCGCGAGGAGGCCGTCATGGTGATCGGCCTCATGCTGTCGGCGTGGGGCGTCGCCTACACCGGCACGCGCGAGACCGCGGGCCCCGACCGGCTGGCCTGGATCGTCGTGCTCCTCATCCAGTCGGTGCCTTACACCTCCTCGCTCATCGTCTCGCTGGTGAGCGCCTTCCCCTTGCCGGCGCGTTGGCTCGGCACGCGCTACCGCCCGGTGTCCGGCACCGGCCGCGAGGCGCAGGTGGGACCGGCGGCTTAAGCGTCGTGCACGAGCGCCGGCTCCAGGCCATCGCGACCATGATCGCCGCGGTCGCGGTGTTCTCCTTCATGGACGCGGTACTCAAGTTCCTTGCCATGCGCTACCCGCCCATGGAGGTGGCGGCGTTGCGTGGTGCCACCTCACTCCCCTTCACGCTCGCGCCGGTGCTGATCGCAGGTAGCCTGCGCGATCTCATTCCGCAGCGCTGGCCGATGCATCTGCTACGCGGCTGCCTGAGCGTCGTGGTGATCGGGGGCTTCGTCTACGCGGTGCGCTCACTGTCACTCGCCAATGCGTATTCGGTGTTCCTGTCGGCGCCGCTGCTGGTGGCGGCTCTGTCGGTGCCGCTGCTGCGGGAACGGCTCGACTGGCGTAACTGGCTGGCCATCCTCGCCGGCCTCGCCGGCGTCCTCGTCATGCTCCGACCCACCACCGCGGGGCTGGCGAGCCTCGGCGCGGTGGCGGCGCTCGTGGGCGCCACCGCCTACGCCCTGAGCGGGATCGCGGTGCGGGTCCTGACTCGTACCGACACGACGGTGAGCGTCGTCTTCTGGACGATCAGCCTCATGACCGTACTTGCCGGCGCCGTGGCCCTGCCGGGGTGGGTCGCGATCGAGCACGCGCACTGGAAATGGCTGCTGGCCCTGGGGGTCCTCGCCGCGGTCGGCCAGTACCTCCTCACCGAGGCGTTCCGCTCGGCGCCGCCCTCGGTCGTCTCCCCGTTTGAGTACACCGCGCTGCTCTGGGGAGTCGGCATCGACCGGGTGGTATGGCAGGTGCTGCCCTCGGCGCGGGTCTGCCTGGGCGGCGGCATCGTGATCGCGAGCGGCCTCTACCTCATCTGGCATGCGCGCACTGCACCGCGGCACGCCGCTGCGCAACAGTCGTGGCAGTGAGAAGCGCGTCGAGGCAGAATGCGTGCTAATCCTCGACGGCGCGTATCGTCGGCGGCTGCGTCCGGCGCCAGTGCATCGTCGACGGTCGCAGGTCATGCGCTGACGGGTCGTTTGCTAACAAGAGGGAACAGGCCATGAGCAATGCCGATATCCGCGGACGTTTCGTCTGGCACGAGTTGTTGACGACTGACACGGCCGCCGCCGCCGCCTTCTATCCCAAGGTCGTGCCGTGGCGGACCCAGCCCTCCAGCATGCCGGGCTACACCCTGTGGATGGCCGGCCAGAGCCAGGTCGGGGGGCTCATGGCATTGCCTCCCGAGGCGGCGGGAACGCCGCCGCACTGGCTCGTCTACATTGGCACGCCGAATGTCGATGCCACGGCCGAGCACGCCCAGCGCCTCGGCGCCCGCGTGGTGAAGGCGGCTGCCGACATTCCCAACGTCGGCCGCTTCGCGGTGCTTGCGGATCCGCAGGGTGCGACCTTCGCGCTCTATACCCCGGGGCCGACCGGCGGCGGTATCCCTGCGCCCGGAGCGGGCGTGTTCTCCTGGCACGAGCTGGCGACGACTGACGTCGCCGCCGCACTGCGTTTCTACGGTGAGCTGTTTGGCTGGACCAAGGGGCCGGGCCACGACATGGGAGCGATGGGCATCTACCAGATCATCGAGCGCTTCGGAGCACAGATCGGCGGCGTCTGCAACGTGCAGGGGCCGGCGACCGCGCCTTCGTGGCTGAGCTACGTGCAGGTGGCGGACTCGAGCCGCGCGGTCGCAGCCGCCAAGGGTGCCGGCGGACGGCTGCTGCACGGGCCGGTCGAGGTGCCGGGTGGCAGCTGGATCGCGCTCTTCATGGATCCGCAGGGCGGGGCGTTCGCGGTGCACGAGATGCCACGCGCCGCGGCCGCAAGGCCGGCGGCGCCGCCGCCGAAGCCGGCCACGGCTCCAGCGCCGAAGCCGGCGGCAGCTCCAGCGCCGAAGCCGGCCGCCGCTCCAGCGCCGAAGCCGGCGGCAGCTCCCGGGCCGGCAGCCGCGGCGGCCAGGCCTGCAGCGGCGAAAGCCGCCAAAGCGCCGAAGAAGGCGGCGCGCAAGGCGCGCCGCACGGGGCGCAAGGTCGCACGCAAGGTGCGGCGGGCCGCCCGCAAGACGGCGCGCAAGGCCCGACGTGCCGTCGGCCGCAAGACGGCGCGCAAGGTCCGGCGCGTGGGGCGCAAGGTCGCGCGCAAGGCGCGACGCGCTGGACGGCGGGTGGGGCGCGCGCGCCGCAGGCGCTGATCAGGAGCGGGCCACCCCGCCGGTCATCGGCGGGGGCTTCGCCGGTCTTACCGTCAGAGCTTCACGAGCGGGCGGCCGAAGTTGTCGCCGCGCAGTGCGCGCATCAGGTGCTCCGGCGCCATGGCGAGACCCTCGACCACGTGCTCCTTGACCGCGATCCGGCCGGCGCCGTACCAGGCGATGGCCTCGCGCAGGAATTCGCCGCGGCGATGCTCGTAGTCGCGCACCCGCGCGCGCAGCACCTGGATACCGTCCTTCTCCGCAAGGTAGCCGGCCCGCAGCAGTGCCGGCCCCGGATCGGAATCGCTCAGGCTGTTCTGCACGATGCGCGCGCCGCTTGCCAGGTGCCGCTCCGTGATGATGGTCTCGAGGAGCTCGCCGCCGGTGTTATCGAAATACACGTCCACGCCGTGGGGTGCGAGCTGGCGCAGCCGGGCGCTCAGGGGCTCCGCGCGGTAGTTGATGCAGGCCGTGAGGCGCGCGTGGCGTGTCACCCAGTCGCACTTCTCGCGCGTGCCGGCGATGCCGATCGCGCGTGCGCCCTTGAGCATCGCGATCTGTCCGGCCATCGAGCCCGCGGCGTTCGAGGCGGCCGACACCAGCACCGTCTCCCCGGGCCGCAGCTTTGCGAGGTCGAGAAGCCCGAAATAGGCGGCCATGCCGGGGGCGCCCAGCACCCCGAGCGCCGTGGAAGCCGGAGTCTGCCCCGGATGCACGAAGCGCGCGTACTCGCCGTCGGACGCGGAAAGCTGCTGCAGGCCGGCATCCAGCACCACGACGCTGCCGACGCCGAACACATCGTGACGCGACTCGATCACCTGGCCGACGCCGCGCGCCGGCACCACGTCTCCCGGCCTGACAGAACCCGAATTGCCGTTGGCGGCGTGCGCCATGTGGAACGGGTCGAGCGCCAGCCACAGCGCGCGGCACAGGAACGAGCCGTTGGTGAGCTTGGGAAGCGGGGCTTCGACCAGCTCGAAGTCGCTCGACCTGGACGGGGGATGTTTGATCCGGATCTGGAGGTTCTGCACGCGCGGCCTCGGGCGTCTGGCGGCTACCTGGCGGCGGTGTCCGCGGCGGCGCGTTCGCGGTCACCCGCCGCCTGGCTGGCCTCGACCTGCGCGCGCACGCGTTCCTCCGTCCTGCGGGCCTCGGCCGCCTGCTGCGCGCCGGCGGCGTCGCCATTCGCCGCGGCCGCGCCGGTCTCGGCGAGCCCGCAGCCCCCGAGCAGGGCGCTTAAGCCGAGGAGCACCAACGCGCCTTGCATGAATGCCAATTTACGCGCCCGCCTTGCTTACGCAAGAGCAGCGGTGAACGTGGCACTATGTCGCGCATGTCAAGGGGTCCGCTCAAGGCGCAGCGCGTGGAGATGGAGCCGCGGGTGCGGCGCGGCTACTTCGAATGCCGCTACGGACAGCTGCACGTGCATCACGCGATGCCTCCCGGAGGCGGGTTCGAGGAGGGAACGCCGCTCATCTGCCTGCACGGCGCCCAGGGAACGGGGCGGCTCTTCAAGGAGTTTCTGGCGCTGATCGGGCGCGACCGCTCGGCGTACGCGCCGGATCTCCCGGGCTGCGGCGAATCCGACGGACCCGGGCAAGGTCTCAGCGCGGCAGACTACGCCGCGGCGGTCGGCGACTTTCTGGACACGATGCGGCTGCGCGAGGTCGATGTGCTCGCGCACGCCGCCGGATCGGCACTTGCCACCGAGCTCGCGCTGACGCGCGCAGTCGAGGTCCGTCGCCTGGTCCTCGTCTCGGTGCCGCTCAATCCGCCGGGTCCGCCGAGAGCCGCGACCGCACCGGCCGACGGCCTGGCTGCCGCGGCCGCCGCGTATGCGCTGCGCGAGCGGCTCGGGCGGGTCTCGCAGGCGCTCCTGGTCCTGCGGCCCCGGGACGAGTGGTGGGACGCCGGCGGCCGGGTACGGGAAGTCCAGCCGGCAGCCCGGGTGCTGGACCTTCCGGACCATGGGCCCGATCTCCTCCGGTCGGCCCCGGAGGCGGTGGCGGAAGCGGTTCGCGCGTTCCTGCGCGCTTGAGGGAAGCTTCAGTCCCCCGCCCGGAGGCCTTTTTTCGCGATTCCCCTCACATAATTGCACCAGTTCAGGGGGATCCGGCGCCTCTGCGGGGCTAGAATCCGCACCAAAGCGATAAGGGAGCCAATCCCAAATGGATCCGCGCCTGAGGCAGCCGCCCCAAGGGTCCCCACCCCGTGCAGCTGACCTCGACAGCACCGATGAGCTTCCGGTTCTCGACCTGAAGGCCTACGAGGCCGCTGCACGCGAGCGGCTGGCCGACACCTGGATTCAGCCGGGCCTGGAGCCGGGCGATGCGGGATCCGAGTCCGCCGCCGCGGCCGAGCTCGCCGAGGACCCGTTGCAGACGGCGGTGGCCAACCTGCGCGAGGCGCAGCACCTGCTGACGAGTCGCGGGGCGCGCTTGAGCGAGATCGAGCGCTCGCTCGAGGAGGCGCACGCCGCGCGGACCGCTGCCGAGCGGCGTGTGCAGCAGCTCACCGAGGAGCTCGCCGCAGCGCGCGCTGCGGTGGCGCAGCGCGACAGCGAGCGCGCCGCCGCCGAGGCCGAGGCGCGTGCCGCCGCCGAGCGGCGCGAGGCGCAACATGCCGGCGATCTCGCCCAGACGCGCGCCGCCGCGCAGCAGCGCGAGGCCGAGCTCGCCGAGGAGCTCGTCCGGGCGCGTGCGGCCGCGGGACAGCAGGCGAGCGACCTCGGCGAGGAGCTCGCCCGAGCCGCTCGCGACACCGAGCAGCGCGAGGCACAACACGCGCGGCAGCTCCTCGAGGAGCGGGCGGCCGGCGAGCAGCGGCTGCTCGCCGAGCGTGAGGCGGCGGCCGAGGTGCAGCGCGGCCGCGATCTCGAGCGGGAGCAGGGGCTCGCCGTCCGTGACCTGGCGCAGGCAGCGCTGCAGGGCGAGCTGCAGGAAATGCGCGTCCGCGCCGCGAGCTACTTCGAGTCGCTTCAGTCGGCCGAGCGGCGCCGGTCGCTGTTCGAAGGATTGCTGTCGGACCTGCAGGACGAGGTCGACGCGCACGAGACCGGCCGCGCCCGCCTGGCGCGCGAGCTCGCCGGGCGCGACGTGCATGCCGGGGAGCTCGAGTCGGACCTCAGTCAGCGCGCGGCGCGCATCGCCGATCTCGAAAGTCAGGTGGCGACGCTCGGCGCTGCGCTCCAGCAGCGCGACGTCGAGCTCACGCGGCTGCGAGCCGTGGAGGCGAGTCTCGGCGCAGCGCTCGAGGCGGGCCGCGCCGCCACCACCGCGGTCACCACGCGCGCCGGCGAGCACGAGGTCGCGCTGAATGAGGCGCGCACGCGGGTCGCGGCGCTCGAGGCGGAGCTCGCCGCCGAGCGCAGGCACGGCGCCGAGCGCGAGGAGGAGCTCGCCAAGGTGCGCGGCGACATGGAGGAGTGGGCCGGCGCGCTGCGCAGCGCCCAGCTCGAGCGCAGCGGTCACGTGGCCAGCATCAGCGCGGGCGAGGCGCGCGTGAAGCAGCTCGAGGAGCGGGTGGCGGAGCAGGTCGACATGCTGCGCACGCTGCAGACCGCCTCGGACGCCGCGGTCGCGCGCACCCAGGAGCTGGAACAGGACCTGCGCGCGGCCGAGGACGGCATCGCGCGGCTCGAGTCGCAGCTGCGCGGCCGCAACGCGCGGGTCGCGGAGCTCGAGAAAGCCAACCAGCAGTGGCGCCACACGCTGGATGAGACCCGTGCGGCACATGTCGACACCGACACTCACCTGGCGCTGCGCGAGGCCGCATACGCCGCTGCCGCGGAGGGCCTGCAGCGCGAGCCGGCGCCGGACGGGGCGACACGGCTGCTGATCCGCAGCGATGGCGAGCGCGAGGTGGTGCACGTCCTCGCCCGCAAGACGACCATCGGTCGTACGCCCGACAACGATGTGCAGATCGACGCCAAGCACATCAGCCGCCACCACGCGGTGATCCTGGCCGGTCCGGCCCACACCATCATCGAGGACCTGAACAGCACCAACGGCGTCACCGTGAACGGCCGGCGCATCACGCGCCAGGTCTTGCAGGACGGCGACCAGGTGATGATCGGGCGTGCGGAATACCGTTTCGCCGTGCGCCGCACCGACAGGCGCTGACAGGGACGCGGCGCGTTCGCTAAGCTCGTCCCGGTGGCGAGCCCCTACATCGAGAGGATCCTCAAGGCGCGTGTCTACGACGTGGCGATCGAGTCGCCGCTCGAGGCGGCCGCGCGCCTCTCACGCCGGCTCGGCAACGAGGTGCTGCTGAAGCGCGAGGACCTGCAGCCGGTCTTCTCCTTCAAGCTGCGCGGCGCCTACAACCGCATCGCGCACCTGGGCGAGGCGGCCGCCAGAGGCGGCGTGGTGTGCGCCTCGGCCGGTAACCACGCGCAGGGAGTGGCGCTGGCGGCACGCCGGCGGGGCATCCCCGCCGTCATCGTCATGCCCGAGACCACGCCGCTCATCAAGGTGCAGGCGGTCATCGATCTCGGCGGCGAGGTGGTGCTGCACGGCGATGACTACGACAGCGCGCTCGAGCGCGCGCTGCTGCTGGGGCGCGAGCGCAGTCTGGTGTTCGTACACCCCTTCGACGACCCCGACGTCATCGCCGGGCAGGGCACCATCGCGGTGGAGATCCTGCGCCAGAGCGGCGGCAAGCTCGACGCGATCTTCGTGCCGGTGGGCGGCGGCGGACTCCTGGCCGGCATTTCCGTGTACGTGAAGTACCTGTACCCCGGCGTGAAGGTGATCGGCGTCGAGCCGCGCGACGCCGCCTCGATGTACGAGTCGCTGCGCGCCGGGCGCCGCGTCACACTCGAGCGCGTCGGCATCTTCGCCGACGGCGTGGCGGTGCGGCGTGTCGGCGAGGAGACCTTCGCGCTGTGCCGCAGCCACGTCGACGAGATGCTGCTCACCGACACCGACGAGATCTGTGCCGCGATCCAGGACGTGTTCGAGGACACACGCTCGATCGTCGAGCCGGCCGGAGCGCTCGCGCTTGCGGGCCTGAAGCAGTACGTGGCGCGCGAGCGCTGGCGCGGCAAGCGCCTGGTGGCGATCAACAGCGGCGCCAACATGAACTTCGACCGGCTGCGGCACGTCGCGGAGCGTGCCGACATCGGCGGGGAGCGCGAAGCGCTACTCGCGGTGGTGATTCCCGAGCAGCCGGGCAGCTTCCTGCGCTTCTGCGAGGCCATCGGCCGGCGCAGCGTCACCGAGTTCAACTACCGCTACGCGGGCCCCGAGGCCGCGCAGATTTTCGTCGGCCTGGCACTGTCGCAGGGGCGCGCCGAGAAGGATGCCGTGTCCGGGCAGCTGCGCGCCGCCGGCTTCGCCGTCACGGACATGACCGACGACGAGATGGCGAAGCTGCACGTGCGCTACATGGTCGGGGGACACGCCCGCGGCCTCGAGCACGAGCTGCTCTACCGCTTCGAGTTCCCCGAGCGTCCCGGGGCGCTGCTGAAGTTCCTGCAGGCGATCGGCTCGCGCTGGAACATCAGCCTGTTCCATTACCGCAATCACGGCTCGGACTACGGGCGGGTGCTCGCCGGCATCCAGGTACCGCCCGCCGATCGCGGCGACTTCCTCGAGCATCTGCGCGAGCTGCACTACGCCTACGTGGAGGAGACCGCCAACCCGGCCTACCGGATGTTCCTCTCGTCCTGATGGCTCTCGTGCTGCCATTCGCGCCAGATCGCCAGCAGCACCGCGAGGATGACGGGCCCGACGAACAGGCCCACCAGCCCGAAGGCGGCGAGTCCGCCCAGCACGCCGAACAGCACCACGAGGAAGGGGATCTGCGCCTCGCGGCTGATGAGGAACGGGCGCACGATGTGGTCCGTCCAGCCCATGACGACGGCGCCCCAGATAAGCAGTCCCACCCCCGCCACGGTGCTGCCCTCGAGCAGCAGCCACGCGGTGACGCACACCCAGATGGTCGGCGCCGCGAACGGGATGAGGCCGCACACGGTGGTGAGAGCCGCCAGAAACACCGGCGCGCCGACCCCGGCGAGCCAGTAGCCGATCCCGACCAGGACACCCTGCACGAGCGCGGCCAGCACCAGCCCGTAGACCACCGCCTTGACGGTCTGGCCGATCGCCTGGAGGTAGTTCTGTACGCGCGGACCGAGCATCTGCTCGAGGGCGCGCGCCAGCTGCGCCGCGACGCCCGCGCCGTCGCGATAGACGAAGAACAGGCTCACCACCGTCAGCAGCAGTTTCGCCGCGTTGCGGCTGATGCCGCCGACCACGTGCGCGATCTGGTCGAAGGAGCGGTCGGCGATTCTCCGCAAAGCTGCGCCGAGCGCGTGCGGGTCCTGGGCCACGTGCGCCGACAGGTCCCGCAGCGTGTCGCCCACCCACGGGAGCTTGAGCAGCACGGGCGGCAGCTCGCCGCCGGCGAGCAGCCGCTGCGTCTCGCCGTAGGCGTGCACCAGCTCCAGGCGCACCACCACCGCAAGCCATGCGAGCGGCACGATGACCGCCGCGCTCACCGCAGTCGTCATCGCGAGCGCGGCGAGGATGCTGCTGCCGCCCCACTTGCGGCGCAGCCACTCGTAGCCCGGCCAGGTCACGTAGGCGAGGATCGCCGCCCACACCACCGGCACGATGAAGGGGTCGAGCACCAGGAAGCCAAGCAGCACGAGCCCCGCGAGCATCACCACGATGAGGAGGCGGCGCAGCCCGAGCGCGGTGGCGAAGTCCTCCGTCACAGAAGACCCACCGCATCGGACGCGATCATGATGAGGGCGAGCAGTGTGCAGGCCGCGAGGCTCAGGTTGCGCCGCAGTGCGAGGTAGGCGGACGGCAGCGCCGCACCGAGCGAGCGGTGCTCATAGAGCCAGAAGACTCCGAAGCCGGCCACCAGCAGCGCGAGCGCGCGCTGCCCGCCGATGAGGATCGCAGCCGCCGCGACCAGGGTGGGCGCCGCCGCCGCTGCCATGCGTGCCGGGCTCGACGGCGCGCGCCCCGCGAGCGCCAGTCCCCAGTGCACCGCGCCGGTAAAGGCGAGCAACACTGCGCCCCAGGCGATCGCGCCGCGTTGCGCCAGCTCGCGGCCGGCGTAGCCGGAGTGCAGCGCCACCCCGGCCAGACACACGATGAGCGGCGCCACCGCCAGGTAGCCGGTGAGCTCGGCGGCGGTGCCGATCCGGGCGGGGGCCGTCTCATTCTGGGTCTGGTTCACGGCCCGCGATCATGCCACGCGGCGCGCCACTGTGACGTCTTGACGGCGGGCGAGCCGGGCAGGCAACCTTCGCGCGGCGTGAGGTGCTCGACCCGAGAGGGAACGAGTAAAACGGGAAGTCCGGTGCGGATTCGTCCAAACCCGGCGCTGCCCCCGCAACGGTAATCGAGATCAGGCGGATCACGAGCCACTGCACCCGGTAAGAAAGGGGTGCGGGAAGGCGATCCACCCGCAAGGCGCAGGCCTTGGCTCGAGAGCCCGGAGACCGGCCTCGCGCATCACCGTTGAACGTCGCGGCGGGCGACGCTGGTCGAACGGTGTGCGCCTGCCGGAGGCGCAGACCTGCACCAGCTCCTGACACGACGTGCACGGGCACGGGTGTGTGCTGTCTCAGGAGCTTACGGATGTCTCAAGGTCTCAGCGAGCGCCGCGCGCCAGCCTGCGCGGCCATTCTGTTGGTCTCGTGGGTGCCGGCGGCGTGGTGTCAGCAGCTGCTGCCGCCGTCCGCATCCGCTCCCCCCGAGCAGCTGCAGCAGGTGATCGTCACCGCGGCGCGCGCGCCGGAGCCCGCAGACGAGTCGTTCTTCTCGGTGACCGTGCTGACGCGCGCCGACATCGAGGCGCGCCAGGCGCCCTCGGTGCAGGATCTGCTCGCGGATCTCGCCGGCATCAACATCGACAACTCGGGTGGCCTCGGCCAGCAGAGCTCGGTATTCATCCGCGGCGCAGACTCCGACCATACGCTGCTGCTGGTCGACGGCGTGCGTGTGGGCTCGGCGACGCTCGGCATTGCGCCCTTCGAGATCATTCCGCTCGAGCAGATCGACCACATCGAGGTCGTGCGCGGGCCACGCTCGACGCTCTATGGCTCGGACGCGGTCGGGGGCGTCGTGCAGATCTTCACCCGCCAGGCGGGCGAGCCCGGGGTGACCTGGGGAGGCAGCGCCATGACCGGCAGCTACGACACCCATGAGTTCACCGGCTACGTGGCGGCGCGCGGTCGTGAGGCCTGGGGCAGTATCTCGGGCGACGTGCTCACCACGGCCGGCATCGCCGCCTGCCTGCCGTCGGCCATCGCCGGCTGCTTCGACCCGGGTGCGCCGCAGGTACCCGACGGTCACCAGAACCGCTCCGCCTCGCTCAACGGGGGCGTGCGGCTCACGGATCAGCTCACGGCATCGGCGGACGTGCTCTACACCCACGGCTGGACGGCCTTCGACGGCGCTGGGTTCGACGACCGGCTGGATTTCGAGGAGAAGGTCTTCAGCGCGCACCTCGAGCAGGCGCTCGGCGGCAACTGGCACCTGAAGCTCATGGCGGGACGCGATGAGGACGACGAGCGGGATTTTCTCGATCCCACGCCGGTCGGCACCTTCGATACGGTCAGGAGCAGCGCGAGCCTTCAGGCCGACGGCAGGCTCGGCTCGGCCGTGTGTCTCGTGAGCGGCGTCGACTACGAGGACGTGCACGTCGACAGCGACACGCCCTATGAGGTGACCTCGCGCACCACGCGCGCGGTATTTGCCGAGCTGCACGCGGATCTGGCCGGCTGGTCGGCGCTCGCGGGTGCGCGTTTCGAGGACAACGAGCAGTTCGGTGATCACTGGACCGAGAACCTGGGGCTGACGCGCACGCTCTCACCGGGCCTGCGGCTGGTCCTGACCTGGGGCACGGCATTCCGCGCCCCGACCTTCGATGAGCTCTACTTCCCGGGCTTCGGCAATCCGGACCTGAAGCCGGAGACCTCGCAGTCCTACGAGGCGGGGCTCGACGGCGAGCAGGGCGCGCTGCGCTGGTCGCTGCATGCCTACCAGACCACGATCGATGATGAGATCTCGATCGATCCGCTGACGTTCCTTCCGGTGAACATCCACAAGTCGCGCATCCGCGGCGTCGAGCTGCAGGGCGACTGGCACAACGCCGACTGGGTGCTCGCCGGGCAGCTGACCGGGCTCGAGCCGCTGAACATTTCCCCGGGCGAGGAGTACGGCAACCTGCTGCCGCGGCGCGCTGAGCAGAGTGCCAGCGTCAACGTGCGCCGCCTGCTGCGCAGCGCGCCATCCGACGGCGCGGACGGATCCGTCGGCGTCGTGGCGCGCTGGCAGGGGCGGCGCTACGACGACCTCGCGAATACGCTCCCCATGGGCGGTTATCTGACGGTCGATCTGCTCACCGACTGGAGGCTCGCCGCCAGCTGGAGGCTCGAGGCGAAGGTGGCCAACCTCTTCGACCGCAGCTACCAGACGGCTGCATACTATGCCCAGCCGGGCCGGAGCTACGGCGTCACGATCCGCTACCGCTCCAGCCTGCATTAGGGAGGGGTCCACATGAGCGAGCCCGGCGCGGCTCCGGCGCCGGGCGCGGCGCCGAGTGACAACGAGCGCACCTGGGGCATGTTGGCGCACCTCGCGGCGTTCGCGGGACTGGTCCTGCCGCTCGTCGGCAACGTGGTGGTGCCGCTGCTCATCTGGCACAGCTGGCGCGAGCGCTCGAAGTTCGTCGGCGAGCAGGCGCTCGAGAGCCTCAACTTCAACCTCTCGGTGTCGATCGGCGCCCTCATCTGCTGGGTGCTGGTCGTCGTGTTCGTCGGCTTCCTGCTTGGCACGGCGCTGTTCATCGCCTGGCTCGCGCTCACCCTCATCGCCGCGATCAAGGCGAGCGAGGGCGTGAATTACCGCTATCCGTTCGCGCTGCGGCTCGTGAAGTGAATTGCCGGCGGGGCCGCGCGGGCACCAGTCAGTAACCATCAATTAATTCAGCGGCTTAGAATCTTGACCTGGCTATACTGTATGGGTTTACAGTAGCCGCGTGGCCCGCATCGACGACCGTCCCCGCGCCCGCAAGGGCCACGGGGCTCTCAGCAATCCGCCGCCGCGCTTCGACCTTCACCAGCTGAGCGTCGTCGACGACGGTTGGTATCAGGAGGAAGTGCCCGACAGCGTTGCTACGACGCTCGAGCCCGATCGCGCGCGCGGCGTGATCACGACCAACGATTCGCCCGATATTCCGTTCGAGCAGTCGATCAATCCGTATCGAGGATGTTCGACCGCTTGCGTCTACTGCTATGCCCGCCCGAGCCACGCGTACCTGGGTCTCTCGCCGGGACTCGACTTCGAGACCCGCCTTTTCTACAAGGCCGACGCAGCCAGGGTGTTGGAGGCCGAGCTGTCGCGGCCCGGTTATGTCTGTAAGCCGATCATGCTGGGTGCCAACACTGACCCATACCAGCCGGATGAGCGCCGCACGAGAGTCACGCGCTCGATCCTCGAGGTGCTGGAGCGGACCCGGCATCCGGTTGCCGTCATCAGCAAACACTCGCTCGTCCTGCGTGATCTCGACCTGCTGACATCACTGGCGCGCGACGGACTCGTGAGTGTCTCCATCAGCGTCACGACGCTCGACGACGACCTCAAGCGCCGGCTCGAGCCGCGGGCCGCCTCCCCGGCGGCACGGGTGCGGACGCTCGCGGCACTGGCCGCGGCGGGCGTGCCCTGCGGGGTGATGGTCGCGCCGGTAATTCCGGCGCTCACCGACCATGAGATGGAGGCGATTCTCGAGGCCTGCGCAGCCGCCGGGGCCGGCTGGGCGGGCTACGTGCTGCTGCGCCTCCCGCATGAGGTCAAGGATCTCTTCAGGGAATGGCTCGCCGAGCACTACCCCGACCGGGCCGCGCACGTCATGTCCCTCATCCGCGAGATGCGCAGCGGGCGCGACAACGACCCGCGCTTCGGCTCGCGCATGCGCGGCACGGGGCCGTATGCCCTTCTGCTCAGGAGCCGCTTCAAGCTCGCCTGCCAGCGCCTGAAGCTCAATTCCGCCGCACGCGGCTCGCTCGACACGACACGGTTTCGTCCCCCCGGCCACGCCGGTGCCCAGTTGCGCTTAGGTCTGTAACAAAGTTGAGTCTTGCCGCAGCACACGGCCACTCGCTAAGCTGCGCCCACAAGAGCGCGTGCACGGTAACGGGGGATACCGATGTCGAACGGCACGACGAAGGTTGCGCTGCTCGCCGGGGCGAGCGGTCTGACGGGTGGCTATGTGCTCGACGCGCTGCTCGAAGCCCCGGACTTCAGCCGCGTGATCGCCGTGACGCGCCGGCCGCTCCCGCGCGAGCACGCGCGCCTCGCCAATCGCATCGTGCAGTTCGACCGCATGGAGGCGCAGCTGCAGGGCGTCACCGCCGACGTCGCGCTGTGCTGCCTCGGCACCACGATCGCCCGCGCCGGCTCGCGCGAGAGCTTCCGCGAAGTCGACGTCGACTACGTGCTGGCTTTCGCCCGCACCGCGCTCGCTGCGCGCGCGCAGCGCTTCGTCGTCATGTCGAGCGCCGGCGCCGACCCGCGCTCGCGTAATTTCTACCTGCGCACCAAGGGAGAGATGGAGGAGGAGCTCGAGGCGGTCGGCTTCCCCGCGCTCGACATCCTGCAGCCGGGGCTGCTGCTCGGGTGGCGGCACGAGACGCGCCCGCTCGAGCTCGCGGCGGCGGCGTTCATGCCGCTCGTGAATCCCTTTCTGGTCGGCAAGCGCGCCGCCTGGCGCGCCATCTCCGCGCGTACCGTGGCGGCGGCAATGGTCGGTGCGACGCGCTCGGGGCGCAAGGGCGTGCAGCGTCACGTGAATCCGGGCATCCAGGCGCTCGCGCGCCTGACCCCGCCGCGCGGCCCTGCGGCACCGCCGGACCGCAAGCCGGCTCGCGCCCGCTGATGGCGGGAGCGCACCCCGCGCGTGCGGCGGGTGCGCTGCTGATTGCGACGCTCGTGCTCGCCGGCTGCGCGAGCCACGCACGCCGCCCGAGCCCGCAGGCCGACACCGGGGCCGCAATTGCCGCGCTCGCGGTCTCGCTCGTCGGGGCGCCTTATCATTTCGGTGGCGCAGACGCGGCGGGTTTCGACTGCAGCGGGCTCGCGCTCTACGTGCACGAGCGCTTCGGTCTGGCGATTCCGCGCACGGCGAGCGAGCAGCAGCGTGCGGCGCGTGCCGTGCCTCTCGGCGCGATCGCGCCGGGCGATCTCGTCTTCTTCCGTATCCATGCGCGCGGCGTCGATCACGTGGGCATCTACGCAGGTGCCGGACGTTTCATTCATGCGCCGCGCGCCGGAGTCGCGGTCGCGTACGGCGAGCTGAGCGACGGCTATTACCGTGCGCGCCTGGTGGGCGCGGGCCGTTTCTGGGACGGCTCTTCCGCGGGCGCGGCACCGCGGTGAGACATAAGCTTGCCCGCACTGCAGCCATGCACCATATGTCAGGCATTTCCTCGCAACTCTGCACACAATGCACTTGACTGCAAACGGCGACGCTTTGACACTTGGTCGCGTGATAAGGGCAAACCCGTCGAAAGACGGGGACGCAAAGCCACCGGTCTAACGGACGTAAAGGTTCTACGACGGCGGGGCTGCCACGATCGCGAAATGGAAATCGCGACGCTCGCACTCCCTTCCCCGTCACGGATCCCTAAAGTCCCATATGTCCGGGGACGTTATCAGGGATTGGTTGAGTTCCGGGGAAGCTATGACACCACAGCCAGAGCTGGCGGCCGACGCGATGTCGGGCGCCTCAGCCGGGGAGCCGGCGCCGTCCGCAGCGGCGACGGGTCCTTTCGTTCTCAATCTGTGCTCATCGACCACGCCGATGGCACTGGCGCAGACGGAACTCCCCGAGCTGAAGCGCTTCAATTTCTTCGTGAGCCGCCGCTTCGAGGAAGGGCGCGAGCGCTTTCGCCTCCACATGGGTTACTTCGCGACGCTCGCCGAAGCCGAGGAGTGGCTGAGCGTCGTGCGCGAGATCTATCCCGGCGCATGGGCTGGCGAGGCGCCTGGCCGCAAGCTGCGTGAGCGCGCCGCCGCCGCCGCTGCGGCCCAGGCACAGCACGCGGCGGGTCCGCAGTCGCGAGGTGTCCTGGACACTGCCCGGACTGCCACGCGCGTGGCGGTACCCGCGCCGCGGCCGGCGCCGGCCGGGCCGCCCCCCTCGGTTCGGGTGCCGGTGGTGCACGCCGCCCCGCATGCGGCGGTACGCGTATCTCCCCGCGCCGCTCCGGCCGGCGCACCCGCCGCGCGCCGTCCCCCCCAGCTGCCGCCCGCCGCCAGAGTGGCCGCGCCGCCCGCGGGCGTACGCAAGGCGCCCGCGGTCGCACCCGGTCCCGCGCGTCCCGCGCCGCTCAGTGCGCCGAGCGCACGAGCCACCCCGTCTGTAAGGCCGGCGGCGGCGCCTCAGCCGCGTCCGCCCGCGCCGGCTCGCCCGCAGGCACCGCCTCCCGCCGCCGCCGCGCGCCCGCCCGCCCGTGCACCCGCGAGGCCCGTATTCCGGGATTCCAACGTGCGTGAAGTCCTCGCCGCGCTCGGTGAGACCAGCTCGACCGGCGAGACGCGCCTGATGCGGCTGCCGCCGCCGCCGCGCAGTGCACCGCCGGCCGAGGGCACGCTCAGCGACACCCAGGTGCTGCGGGTCCTCGAGGAGCGGCGGCCCGAGGATGCCGAGAGAGCCGGCGACGCCCGGGCAAGCAACATTCCGCTGCTGAAGCCTGACGACACCGGTACCCGCCGGGCACTCAAGGAGGCCGTGGTCAGCAATGCGCCGGTGTGGTTCGCGGTGCAGCTGCAGTGGTCGGTGCAGCCGGTCGAGCTCGGGAAGGTGCCGCCACTTGCGATCTTCAGCGCCTACACTCTTTATACGGTGGAAGGCAGCCGCGACGGCCGCCACTGGTATGGACTGCGCCTCGGGTTTTTCAGCGACGCGATCTCCGCCAAGCAGGTCGCTTACTACGTGCGCTCCGAGTTCGGCTCCGTGGCGGTCGTGCCGGTGAGCCCGCAGGAGCGCGCCCGCGCCACCGACGACGAGCGTGCGGCGGCGGCCTCGGTCGCCGCGCCCGGCGCCGCGCCCCGGGTCGAGGCCGAGGAGTTCAAGCTCATCGACGTCGACGAGGAGCTGCAGCTGCCCGCCGCGCGTCCGCTCGCTGAGCGACCGCCTGCCAAGGCGCCCGCCCCCGGGCGCGCGCCTGCCGAGGCGGCCCGGCCGCGTGCCCGCCGCCCGGCCAGGGTCGGCATGCGCGAGCGGCGCGGCGGACCCACGCTCGAGGAGACTCTGGAGATCCTCGGCGCCAGCGAGCTCACCATCGAGGACCCGCGCGGCGAGATCCTCAACGACACCGGCGTACGGCACCTGCGCGTCGAGGTGCAGAAGAACTCCCCGTTCTCGCGGCTGCTCGAGCGCTTGAGCGAGCGCGTCAAGAAGCCCTGAGAGCTCAGCGCTTTCCGAACAGCCGCTCGAGCTCCGCGCGCGACTTGTCGATCTCCGCCGTGTTGGGCGGAATGTAGGCGGCGGCGCGCGGCTTGAAGTGGTCGCAGAAGTTGGCGCGCGTCTTGTCGCTCACCTCCTCCGCCGTAGGCTCCCGGCAGTGCTTGGCGACGCGCGTGTCGTAATCGACGCACATGCGGCACACGTGCAGCTCCGCCCGGCACCGCGGGCATTCGTCGAGGCGCCGCAGCGGCAGGCTGAGCTCAGCGAGCGACGCGCCGCACTTCCAGCAGACCAGGTCGTGGGCCATGCGCCGCTAGCGTACTACTGCGCGGACCGGCAGGCGCGGGCGCGCTGGCGCAGGAACGGCTCGAGTACGCGTCCGGTGTGCGAGTAGCGCCGGCGGCGCGCGATCTGCGCCGGCGGACCCTGCGCGACGATGCGCCCGCCGCCGGCGCCGGCCTCGGGACCCAGGTCGATGATCCAGTCGGCCTCGGCCATCACGTCGAGGTTGTGCTCGACCACCACGGCGGTGTTTCCGGCCGCGACCAGCCGGTGCAGCACCTGGATCAGCTTCTCGACGTCCGCCATGTGCAGGCCCACCGTCGGCTCATCGAGCACGTAGAGCGTCTGCTTCGGGCCCGCCTTGCCTGGGCCGGCATCGCCGTCGCGCACCTTGGAGAGCTCGGCGACCAGCTTGATGCGCTGCGCCTCGCCTCCCGAGAGCGTCGGGCTCGGCTGTCCGAGCGTGAGGTAGCCGAGGCCGACGTCCTGCAGGAGCTTCAACGCACGGTGCACGCGCGCATGGGCCGCGAAGAACCCGACCGCGTCGTCCACGTCCAGAGCCAGCACGTCGCCGATGCTCTTCTCGCGCCACAGGACGCTGAGCGTCTCGGCATTGAAACGCCGCCCGCCGCACACGTCGCACAGCACTTTGACGTCGGGCAGGAAGCTCATCTCGATGGTCTTCACTCCCTGACCGTCGCAGGCCTCGCAGCGCCCGCCCGCGGTGTTGAAGGAGAAACGGCTGGCGGTATAGCCGCGGATGCGCGCCTCGGTAGTGCCGGCGTAGATGCGGCGGATCTCGTCCCACAGGCCGATGTAAGTGGCGGGACACGAGCGCGGCGTCTTGCCGATCGGTGTCTGATCCACCTCGAGCACGCGGTCGAGTCGCTCGACGCCGTGGACCGCGGCGCAACCGACCGGCTGGGCGCCGTTGGCGCGCGTCCGGCGGCCGCGGTGCTGCGTGCCGAGGAGGCGTTTCAGGCTCGCGTACAGCACGTCGCGCGCCACGGTCGACTTCCCCGAGCCGGACACGCCGGTGATCACCACCAGCCGCCCGAGGGGGATGCGCACGTCGCTGCCGCGCAGGTTGTGCAGCGCCACGCGCTCGAGCGTGAGGTGCACGGTGTCGTCGGTCACGGGGCGATGCGGCCGCGCCGGATGGAGCAGGGGCTCGCGCAGGAACCGCCCGGTCGTGGAGCGCGGATTGGCGATGAGGTCGCGCACCGTGCCCGAGCCGACGAGCTCGCCGCCGCGCACCCCGGCCTGGGGACCCAGGTCGAGCACGTGATCGGCGCGGCGGATCGTCTCCTCGTCGTGCTCGACGACCACCAGCGTGTTGCGGTGTCCGGCGAGCTCGGCGAGCGAATCGAGCAGGATGCCGTTGTCGCGCGGATGCAGGCCGATGGTCGGCTCGTCGAGCACATAGCACACACCCTGCAGGTTGGAGCCGAGCTGCGCGGCGAGGCGGATGCGCTGCGCCTCGCCGCCGGAGAGCGTGGGCGCGGAGCGGTCGAGCTGCAGGTAGGAGAGGCCGACGCGGGTGAGGAACCTGAGGCGCGCGCGGATCTCGGCGAGCAGGTCGCGGGCGATCTGCCGCTCGCGCGGCTTCAAGCGCAGCTGGGCGAAGAATGCCGCGCTCTCCGCCACCGAGCCGGCGGCCAGCGCGGCGATCGAGCGCCCGCGGAAGCGCACGTTGAGCGCGATCCTGTTCAGGCGCTGTCCGTGACAGGCGCTGCAGGGCGCGGGCTCGCGCTCGTACCACTCGTTCCACCACAGCTCCTCGCCCGACTGTTCGGCATCGAAGCCCGGCATCTCGACCCCGGTGCCGTAGCAGCTCTCGCACCAGCCGTGGCGCGAGTTGAAGGAGAACAGGCGCGGATCGGGCTCGGCGAAGCTGCGACCGCAGGCGGGGCAGGCGCGCTTGGTGGAGAACACGGTGACGCCGGCGGCCTTGGCACTCAGCACGTGCACCAGCCCTTTGCCGAAATCGAGCGCGCGCGTCAGCGCCTGGTGCAGCGCCACGTCGGTCTTCGCGCTCACCGCGAGCTCCGCTACCGGCAGCTCGATGGTGTGCTCGCGGAAGCGCGAGAGACGCGGCCACGGCGCGGTCGGCGTGAGCTCGCCGTCGACGCGCAGTGCGCGAAAGCCCTTCTTCTTCGCCCATTTCGCCAGATCGGTGTAGTAGCCCTTGCGCGCCACGACGAGCGGCGCGAGCAGCGTGATGGACCTGCCGCGGTAATCGCGCAGCAGCCGTGCAGCGATCGAGCCTGAGCTCTGCGGCTCGATGGCGACCTCGCAATCCGGGCAGTACTGCGTGCCGAGCTTCACGTAGAGCAGCCGCATGAAGTGATAGATCTCGGTGAGCGTCGCCACGGTGCTCTTGCGGCCGCCGCGGCTGGTGCGCTGCTCGATGGCCACGGTCGGCGGAATGCCGAAGATCGCGTCCACGTCCGGCCGTGCGGCCGGCTGCACGAACTGCCGCGCGTAGGCGTTCAGCGACTCGAGATAGCGGCGCTGTCCCTCGTTGAACAGGATGTCGAAGGCCAGCGTCGACTTGCCCGAGCCCGAGACGCCCGTGATCACGGTGAAGCGATCGCGCGGAATCTCCACGTCGATAGCCTTCAGGTTGTGCTCGCGTGCCTTGTGGATGACGATCTGCCCGCGCGCGCGGCCATTGCCGCCATAGGCCGCGCGCGGCTCGGCGACGCCCGCCTCGCGCACCCGCGTCACGGGTGCCGGCGGCGCTCCTTCGGCGAGCGCCGCCCGGTACGCGGCGAGCGCCCGGCCGGTGTGGGAGGCGGGCGCCGCGCACACCTCGGCCGGCGTGCCGGTGCAGACGAGCTCGCCGCCGCGCTCGCCGCCTTCGGGACCCAGGTCGATGATCCAGTCGGCGGCGCCGATGACGTCGAGGTTGTGCTCGATCACCAGCAGCGAGTGCCCGGCGGCCAGGAGCTTGCGAAAGGCCTTGAGGAGCTTCGCCACGTCCTCGAAGTGCAGCCCCGTGGTCGGCTCGTCGAACAGGAAGAGCTTGCCGCGGTGGGTGGTGCTCGAGAGCACCGAGCCGGCGGCGGCGAGATGTCCGGCGAGCTTCAGCCGCTGCGCCTCGCCGCCCGAGAGCGTCGGCACCGGCTGGCCGAGCTTCAGGTACTCCAGTCCGACGTCCGCGAGCGGCGTGAGCCGGGTGGCTACTTCCGCGGCATCGGCGAAGAAGGCCGCGGCCTCCGTGAGCGTCATCTCGAGCACCTCGGCGATGTTCGCGCGGCGGCCATCGGCGCCCTCGCGGCGGATGTCGAGCACCTCGGCGCGATAGCGCCGCCCGTTGCAGTCCGCGCAGCGCAGGTACACGTCGGAGAGGAACTGCATCTCGACGTGCTCGAAGCCGTTGCCGCTGCAGGCCGGACAGCGGCCGTTGCCGGAGTTGAAGCTGAACGTGCCGGCGGTGTACTTGCGCTCCTGGGCGGCCGGCTCGGCGGCAAACAGGGTGCGGATCGCATCGAAAGCGCCGACGTAGCTCGCGGGGTTCGAGCGCGTGGTGCGGCCGATGGGGTTCTGATCGACCATGACCACATCATCGATGAGCTCGGCGCCGGAGAGGCCGGTGAACTGCCCGGGAGCCTCGGTGGGCTTGCCGCGGTAGCGGAGCAATGCCGGGTGGAGCACGTCCTCGACCAGCGTCGATTTGCCCGAGCCCGAGACGCCGGTGACGCACACCAGGCGCTTGAGCGGGATGCGCACGTCGACGTTCTTCAGGTTGTGCTCGGTGGCGCCCTTGAGCTCCAGCCAGCGGTTGGAGCGCGCCTCGGCCACGACGCCACCGTCGCCGCTCGCGCGGGTGGGCGGTGCGGCCGTCGCGCCGCCGGGCGCCGTTACGACCGCCTTGCGCCCGCTCAGGTACTCGCCGGTGAGCGAGCCGGCGCTCGCGCGCAGCTCGGACGGGCTCCCGTAGAAGACGATCTCCCCGCCGCGCTCGCCGGCGCCCGGACCGAGATCGAGGATGCGGTCGGCCTCGAGCATGATCTGCGGGTCATGCTCGACCACGACGAGCGAGTTGCCGGCGTCACGCAGCCGCTTCATCACGCCGATCACGCGCTGCATGTCGCGCGGGTGCAGGCCGATCGAGGGCTCGTCCAGCACGAAGAGCGTATTGACGAGCGAGGTTCCGAGCGCAGTCGTCAGGTTGATCCGCTGCACCTCGCCGCCCGAGAGCGTGCGCGACTGGCGGTCGAGCGTCAGGTAGCCGAGGCCGACTTCGATGAGATAGCGGAAGCGGCCGCGGATCTCCCCAAGCAGCAGATCGGTCGCCTCATCGAGGGGCTGCGGCAGCGTGAGCGCCAGGAAGAACTCATGGGTGCGCTCGACCGGCAGCAGCATGACATCGTGAATCGACAGCCCCGGGAGCGCGGCGAGCTTCTGCGGGCTCCACTCGGCGCCCTGCGGGCGAAATGGCGGCTGGGCGCCGAGCGCCCGCGCGGCAAGCTCCCGGCTGCCGATGCGCCACAGCAGTCCCTCGGTCTTGAGCCGCGCCCCCTCGCAGGCGCTGCACGGCGTGTAGGCCCGATAGCGCGACAGCAGCACGCGTACGTGCATGCGGTAAGCGCGCGTCTCGAGCCAGGCGAAGAAGCGCTTGGCGCCGTACCAGACCTTGCGGCTCCAGGCGCCCTCGCCCTCGATGACCCAGCGGCGCGCCTCGGCGGGAAGCTCGCGCCACGGCGTATCGAGCGGCACACCGCGCAGCTTGGCGAACTTCTCCAGGTCCTCCTGGCACTCGGCATAGGACTTGCTCTGCCAGGGCTTGATCGCGCCGCCGCGCAGCGACCTGCTCTCATCCGGTATCACGAGCCCGTAGTCGATGCCGATGGTGCGGCCGAAGCCCCGGCAGGCGTCGCAGGCGCCGAGCGGGGAGTTGAAGGAGAACTCGCTCGGGCTGGGCTCGTGGTAGGCGAGATCGCAGTGCGCGCAGTGCAGCTCGCTCGAGTAGCGCCAGGTGTCTTGCACTCCGGGCGGATCGGACTCATCGACCACGTGCGCATTGATGCGCCCGCGCCCGACCCGCAGCGCCGCCTCCAGGGACTCGAGCACCCGGCCGCGCTCGGCGCTGCCCGCGCGCAGCCGGTCCTGCACCACCTCGAGCACCTGCGCGGGGGCGCGCGCCGTCTGGCCGCGCGCGCGCCTGCCGCGTCCTTTGTCGGCGCTGGCCGCAACCTCCGCGGCGGCCGCAGCGGGCGGCGGGGGCACGGATTCGAGGAAGCGCGTGTAGCCCTGCCGCGCGAGGAGCTCGCGCACCTCGGTCCCGGAGAAGTTGCCGGGCACCGGCACCGGAAAGCAGAGCATCAGGCGCGGGTCGCCGGCGGCGCGGGCGCGCCCGCTTAAGTCCGCGTAGATGCTCTCGGCGCTGTCGCGCCGCACGGGCTCGCCGCAGCGCCGGCAGTAGAGCTGCGCGGCGCGCGCGTACAGAAGCTTCAGGTGGTCATTGAGCTCGGTCATCGTGCCGACGGTCGAACGCGAGGTGCGCACCGGGTTGGTCTGGTCGATGGCGATCGCGGGAGGAATCCCCGCGATCGAGTCGACCTGCGGCTTGTCCATGCGATCGAGAAACTGCCGCGCGTACGGAGAGAAGGTCTCGACGTAGCGGCGCTGCCCTTCCGCGTAGAGCGTGTCGAACACCAGCGAGGACTTGCCCGAGCCGGAGACGCCCGTCACGACCACGAGCTCGTTGAGCGCGATGTCGAGATCGAGGCTCTTGAGGTTGTTCTGGCGCGCGCCTCGCACTCGGATGGCGTCGCCGGAAGCGTCGGTCATTCCTTCACCGTCGGTACAGAGAGTCGGGGGGTGCGCCAGGCAGACGCGGGCCAGGGAATTCTAATCGATCCGGCCACGCCAGCGCCTCCCTCGGGGCGCCCCGGCAATCCAGCAGCAGCCGTGCCGGTCTACTGGATGAGCCTGCGCGCTACAATCGCGCAGCTACGCGAGATAGCCACGAATGCTGACCCGCCCCTCTCTCGGTTTTGGCTTAGGTCTCAGGGTCGATCACTACGAGGCGGTCCTGGCCGACCGCCCCCCGGTCGACTGGTTCGAGGTACTCACCGAGAACTATCTGGTGCCGGGCGGCAAGCCCCTGAGCTATCTGATGCGCATCCGCGAGCGCTATCCGCTCGCGATGCACGGCGTGTCGCTTTCGATCGGCAGCACCGCCCCCCTGGATCGCGAGTACCTCCGGCAGCTGAAGGCGCTCGCCGCCCGCCTCGAGCCCGCGTGGATCTCCGATCACCTGTGCTGGACCGGCGTGGCCGGCCGCAATACCCATGACCTGCTGCCGCTGCCCTACACGCGCGAAGCGGTCGAGCACGTGGTGGCGCGGGTACGCACCGTACAGGACGTGCTCGAGCGGCGCATCCTCCTCGAGAACGTCTCGAGCTACGTCACTTTCCGCGATGCACCGCTCACCGAGTGGGAGTTCCTCGGCGAGATCGCCGAGCGCGCCGACTGCCTCATTCTCCTCGACGTCAACAACATCTACGTGAGCGCGGTGAACCACGAGTTCGATCCGCTCGAGTATCTGAACGCGGTCCCGCCGGCGCGCGTGCAGCAGATCCATCTCGCCGGGCACGAGGACCACGGCGACTACCTGGTGGACACCCACGATCATCCGGTGCGCAGCGCGGTATGGGAGCTGTATGCGAGCGCCGTGCGCCGCTGCGGGCCGGTGTCCACCATGATCGAGCGCGACGATCACATCCCGCCGCTGGCGGAGCTGTGCGCGGAGCTCGACCAGGCGCGCGTGCTCGCGCGGCGCGCGCTCGCGGAGGCGGCCGGCGCCGCGGGGCCCGCACGCGTCGCGCCGGCCGTCACCGTCGGTGCGCCGTGAGCGAGCTCGCACGCGTGCAGGGCGAGTTCCAGGATTACCTGCTGCGCGGCGCGCGCGCCATCGAGCAGCGCGTCGTCGGCAGCGCGCGCTTCGCCCTGGAGACGCGCCTCGGGATCTACGCCGGTGCCTACGGCAGCCGGCTGATCGATGCGCTCGGGAGCAGCTACCCGGCGCTCGCGGCGCTGCTCGGCGAGGAGGATTTCCGCGCGCTCGGCGCCGAGTACGTCCGCACGCACGACTCGCCATACTTCTCCATCCGGAACTACGGCGATGCGCTCGGCGAGTTTCTCGTCGAGCACGCCGACTACGCCGACGTCCCGCTGCTCGCGGAGCTGGCGTGCTTCGAGTGGGCGCTGTGCGCGGTGTTCGACGCCGCCGATGCCGAGCCGCTGAGCGCCGCCGCGCTCGCGCGCCTCGCGCCCGCAGACTGGCCCGAGCTGCGCCTCACGTTCCACCCGAGCTTGCGGCGCCTGGCGCTCAAGTGGAATGCCCCGCAGCTGTGGAAGGCGCTGAGCGAAGGCGCCGAGCGGCCGGAGCTGTGCGTGGAACCCGAGCCGATCGAGTGGCTCCTGTGGCGGCAGGACCTCACGAGCTGCTTTCGCTCACTCGGGGCGGACGAAGCCGCGGCGCTCGATGCGGCGCGCCAGGGGCAGAGCTTCGCTGAGCTCTGCGAGCTCCTCGCCGCCTGGCACGGCACGGAGCGGGCGCCGCAGGATGCCGCGGCGCTCCTGGCCGCGTGGCTCGGCGCCGGACTGATTGTCGCCGCCGCCCGCGCCTGACCGTACAATCTCCGCCACCAGCAACCCGGCCCGCGCGGCTCCGGGACTCGAGGGCGACGCGCGGCAAGCGCTGAAGGATCGGACATGTCACCGCTCAGCTACGGCAATGTGCTGGAGATGATCGGCCACACGCCGCTCATGGCGGTGCGGCGCATCGATACCGGCCCCTGCCAGCTGTTCCTCAAGCTCGAGAACCAGAATCCCGGCGGCTCGATCAAGGACCGCATCGGCCTCTATCTCATCCAGGCCGCCGAGCGTGCCGGTCACATCCGCGCCGGCAGCGTCCTCATCGAGGCCACGGCCGGCAACACGGGCTTAGGCTTAGCGCTCGTGGCGGGCCAGAAGGGCTATCGCCTGGTGCTGGCGATTCCCGACAAGATGAGCCAGGAGAAGATCTTTCACCTGAGGGCGATGGGCGCCGAGGTCGTGATGACCCGCTCGGATGTCAGCAAGGGGCATCCGGAGTACTACCGTGACGTCGCCGAGCGCCTGGCCGGCGAGATACCCCAGGCGTATTTCGTCAACCAGTTCGGCAATCCCGTCAACGCCCAGGCGCACGAGGAGACCACCGCCCCGGAGATCTGGGAGCAGATGGACGGCAAGCTCGATGCGGTGGTGTGCGGCGCCGGCACCGGCGGCACTCTCGCCGGGCTCTCGCATTTCTTCGCGCGCACCGCGCCGCGCGTCGAGATGGTGCTGGCGGATCCCGTGGGCTCGGGCCTCGCCGCTTACGCGAGCACGGGCAAGCTCCCGGAGAAGATGTCGCCGTGGCTGGTCGAGGGCATCGGCGGGGACAGCGTGCCGCCGGTGGCCGATTTCTCGCGCGTCACGAGCACGTACAGCATTCCGGACCCCGAGGCCTTCAACACCTGCCGCGAGCTGCTGAGGCAGGAGGGCATCATTGCGGGCACCTCGACCGGAACGCTGCTCGCGGCGGCGCTGCGTTACTGCCGCGCGCAGCAGCAAGCGAAGCGCGTCGTGACTTTCGTGTGCGACAGCGGCAACAAGTACCTGTCCAAGGTCTACAACGACTACTGGATGCTCGACCAGGGCTTTCTCGAGCGCGAGAGCTACGGCGACCTGCGCGATCTCATCGTGCGTCGCCACAAGGATCGCGCCTCGGTCACCGTGAACTCCACCGAGACGGTACTGGCCGCTTACCGCCGCATGAAGCTCTACGACGTCTCGCAGGTGCCGGTGATGCAGGGCGGGCGCATCGTCGGCATCGTCGACGAGGAGGACATTCTCCTCGAGGTCGTCGATAACCCGCAGCATTTCAACGAGCCGGTCACGCATGCCATGGCGAGCCACCTGGTCACGGTGCCGGTCGATGCACCGGTCGAGCAGCTCATGGAGATCTTCAAGCGCGGCATGGTGGCGATCGTCATGCACGGCGGTGAGTTCCAGGGGCTGGTCACGCGCATCGACCTGCTCAACTGGCTGCGCCGCCGTCTGCCGCCCTGAGCTGCGCGCCGTGCGCTCGCTGATCCGACTCCACCGATGAGAGACCCATGAGCAATGAGACCTCCGCGCAGCACTTTGCCACCCGTGTGATCCACGGCGGCCAGCGCCCCGATCCCCTGACCGGCGCGGTGATGCCACCCATCTACGCGACCTCCACTTACGTGCAGTCGAGCCCCGGGGTGCACCAAGGCTACGACTATTCGCGCAGCCGCAACCCCACCCGCGACGCGCTGCAGGCGGCGGTGGCCAACCTCGAGGGCGGTGGCGCCGGCTTTGCTTTCGCCTCCGGGATGGCCGCAAGCGCCACGCTCCTCGAGCTCATCGATGCCGGCTCGCACATCATCGCCATGCACGATCTCTACGGCGGCAGCTACCGGCTGCTCGAGAACGTGCGCAAGCGTTCCGCCGGCCACGGCGTGTCGTTCGTCGACCTCACGGATGCGGCGGCGCTCGAGGCGGCGCTGCGCCCCAACACGCGCCTCGTGTGGGTGGAGACTCCGACCAACCCGCTGCTCAAGGTCGTCGATCTGACGGCCGTCGCGGCACTGGCGCACCGCCACCGCCTCATCAGCGTATGCGACAACACCTTCGCGACGCCCTTCATCCAGCGCCCGCTCGAGCACGGCTTCGACCTCGTGGTGCACTCGACCACCAAGTACCTGAACGGCCACTCCGACTCGATCGGCGGCGCGGCCGTGGTGCGCGCCGGAAGCGAGCTCAGCGAGCGCCTTGGCTTTCTGCAGAACGCGCTCGGCGCCGTGTCGAGTCCCTTCGACAGCTTCCTGACGCTGCGCGGCATCAAGACGCTGGCGCTGCGCATGGAGCGGCACTGCGCCAATGCGCTCGCGGTCGCTGAGTTTCTCGAGCAGCACCCCGCGGTCGAGCGGGTGTATTACCCGGGGCTCGACAGCCACCCGCAGCATGCGCTCGCGCGACGGCAGATGCCGGGCGGCTACGGCGGAATCGTGACCGCGGTGCTGCGCGGCGGGCTCGCCGCGGCGCGCCGCACCCTCGAGCGCTGCCGTCTGTTTGCGCTCGCCGAGAGCCTGGGAGGCGTAGAAAGCCTCATCGAGCATCCCGGCATCATGACCCACGCCTCGCTTCCCGAGGCGACGCGGCGCGCACTCGGCATCAACGACGGGCTGATCCGCCTGTCGGTCGGCGTCGAGGACGTCCGCGACCTGATCGGCGAGCTCGGGCAGGCGCTGCGCCCGTGAGCATCACGACGCGCCGGGCGTTCCTCGGGGGTGCCGGGCGCTGCGGCCTCGCGGCACTCATCGGCCACACCGTCCCGCGCGTGGTGCGTGCGCTGCCGCTCGGCGGCCCGATCGGGATCCAGCTGTATGCGGTGAAGGACTCGCTGCAGGCGAGTCCAGCCGCGACGCTCAGGGCGGTGCGCGCGATCGGCTACGGCGAGGTGGAGACCGCCGGCTTCGGGGAGCGGAGCGCGCGGCAGTTCCGCAAGCTGCTCGATGAAGCCGGGCTCGCGTGCCCGAGCGCCCACTTGAGCTTCGACCCCGGCAATCTCGGCGCGGCGTTCGAGGACGCACACGCGCTTGGGGCCCGTTACGCGGCGAGCGGGAGCCTGCGTGCGCAGGTGCAGCCTGACCTCCCGGCCGGCGCCGGTGGGCCGTCCGGCATGACGCTCGAGGAGGCGCGGCGCACCGCCGAGCTCGCCAACCGCATCGGCGAGCGCGCCGCGCGGGTGGGGCTGCAGTACGTCTACCACAACCATGATTTCGAGTTTGCCGACCAGGGCGGCGAGACAGGCTACGACCTGCTGCTGCGCGACACCGACCCCGCGCTCGTCAAGTTCGAGATCGACTGCGGCTGGATGATCCTCGGCGGGCGCGATCCGCGCGATTACTTCGCACGCCACCCGCATCGCTTTCCGATGATCCACGTCAAGGATTTTCAGCCGCCCCCCGCGCAGCCGCCCGCGGCCGAGCGGTCAGCGCGGCCGGGTGCGGAGCTCGGGCACGGCATCATCGATTACCGGCCGATCCTCGCGGCCGCGGAGAAGTCCGGGCTCAAGCACTACTTTGCCGAGCAGGAGGGTCCCTTCACACGGATGACTGAGCTCGACGCCGCGCGGCAGGCATACCGCTACCTACAGAGCCTGCCTTAGTTGATTGGGCAAAAAGCGTGGTTTTTGCCGGCTGGGCATCAGCAAGCGATTCCGGCGGACATCACTCCGTTGACCCGGGCGGCTGTATGATGCCGCCCCGCACGCGCAACTCTCGAGGATCATTCCATGCCGCAGCCGTCACGGTGTGCTCATGCAGCGTACGCGTTGTTGTCCGCCCTGTTGCTGACCGCGTCTCTGCCGCCGCCCGCGGTGGCGGCCGAAACTGACACACAGCGCATCGAGCGGATTCTGACGCAGACGCCGCTCATCGACGGCCACAACGACCTGCCGTGGGAGATCCGCACGCGCTTCGCGAGCGACCTCGCCAGGGTCGACCTGAGCCGCTCCACCCTCGCGCTGCCGGCACCGGAGGGCAGCCCGCCGCTGATGACGGATATTCCGCGCCTCAAGGCCGGCCATGTCGGCGCGCAATTCTGGTCAGTGTTCGTCCCGGTCGAGACTCAGGGGCCCGCGGCCGTGCAGATGACGATCGAGCAGATCGACATCGTCAAGCAGATGTGCGCGCGCTACCCGAACGATCTCGCGATGGCGTACACCGCGGCGGACGTCGCGCGGGCGCACAAGGCCGGCAGGATCGCCTCCCTGATCGGGGTCGAGGGTGGCCATCAGATCAACAACTCACTGGACGTGCTGCGCGCCTATTACGATCTCGGCGCGCGCTACATGACGCTGACCCACTCCTCCAATACCGCGTGGGCGGACTCGGCGACCGACAATCCTGCGCACCACGGGCTCACGCCTTTCGGCAAGGAGGTGGTGCGGGAGATGAACCGTCTCGGAATGCTCGTGGATCTCTCCCACGTGTCGGCCGAGACCATGCGTGCGGCGCTCGCGGCGAGCGAGGCGCCGGTGATCTATTCCCACTCGTCCGCGCGCGCGCTGGTCGATCACCCGCGCGATGTGCCGGACGACGTACTGCAGCTGGTCGCCGCGAACGGCGGTGTGGTGATGGTGAATTTCTTCCCCGGCTACGTGTCGGAGGCGCGCCGCCGCTGGGATGCGGACCGGGCCGCGGAGCAGGCGCGCTACAACAGCCCGCCGTTCGGCGGTCTCTACATTGGACAGCCGGAGCGCGCCAAGGTGGCGCTCGGTGAGTGGGAGCGCGCGCACCCGAAGCCCGCGGTCGGCATCTCCGACGTGGCGGACCACATCGAGTACGTGCGCAAGGTGGCCGGCGTCGATCACGTGGGCGTCGGCTCGGACTTCGACGGCATACCGGAGGGACCTCTGGGTCTCGACGGTGTCGACAAGTACCCGGCACTCCTGCTCGAGCTCGCGCACCGCGGCTGGAGCGATGCGGATCTCGCCAAGGTCGCCGGCGGCAACGCGCTGCGGGCGCTGGCCCGGGCCGAGGAGGTGAGCGCGCGGCTGCGTGCCACGCGCCGCCCCTCGGCGGCTACGCTGGCACAGCTCGACCGGCCGCCGCCCCCGGCGCCGCACTGACCGAAACCGGAGGATTGACGCCGCGGTCCGCGCGGCGTCCGCTCAGCGGCGCCGGCGCCTGCGGGCCGGTGCCGCGGACCGGCGGGACTCCTCGGCCCACGGACGCCCGGCGCTCGCAGCGATCAGCTGCGTCTCGGGCGCTGAGCACAGCGACAGCACCCGGCACGGGCCGTCGCTCGCGGCGATGTAGGCATGGCCCATGCCGCTGTCGAAATAGATCGAGTCGCCGGCCTTGAGACGCACGGGCGCGTACATGCTCGTGTAGAGGTCGACCTCCCCCTCGAGCACGTAGGCGTATTCCTCGCCGGGATGGCGGATCAGCTCGCCGAAATCCTCGAGGCTGCGCGCATGCAGCTCGGCCACGATCGGAATGATGCGCTTGTTGAGCAGATCCCACGCCGGGTAGAGGTGCGAGTAGTTCCGGGTCTCGATCCCCTTGCCTTCGCCGGCGCGCACGATGCAACGGCGTCCGCCGGCGGCCGGCTGACTGTCGGCGCCGGCGTCGCCGAACAGCGCCGAGATATCGATCTGCAATCCGGTGCTGATGCGTGCCAGCTTGTCGAAAGTCGGGGACATCCTGTCGTTCTCGATCTTCGACAGGGTGGACGCCGGCAGGCCGGTGCGCCGGCTGACGTCGGCGAGCGTCCAGCCGTGCTTGCGCCGCAGCGCCTTGAGCGCCGCGCCCGGCTTGGCGACGCGGCTGCCCGGCGCGGGCTGATCCGTCAGCGCCGCCTCCGCGATTCGATTGGAGGTGGACCTCGAGGCCATCGCGGCCATATTACCCGCGCCGTCCGTTCGAGAAAATAATTTGCCAAATTAGAAATATTGTTATCATATTGGATAAAACCTGCCCAAGGGGGACCAATCATGTACCGCTCGCCTCGCGCTTCAGCGCTGCTTCCGCTCGCCCTTACCTCCGCTCTCGCGGCGCCGGCCGTGCAGGCCCAGCAGGCCGAGGCCACGCAAGCCGCCGCGGGGGCTCTGCAGGAGATCGTCGTCACGGCGCAAAAGCGCACCGAGAAGCTGCACGACGTGCCGATGGGCGTCACCGCCGTCACGACCGAGGACCTGACGAAGCAGCAGCTGGTGAGCTTTGCGGACCTCGAGTCCAAGGTGCCCGGCCTGATGGTCGAGCAGATTCAGCCCGGCCAGAGCCGCCTTGCGATCCGCGGCCAGAACGTCGGTGGCGTCGGCTCGACCGTGACGACCTACATCGACGACGTGCCGTTCGGCTCGAGCAATGCGCTTGCCAACGGCTCGATCGTGACCGGCGACTTCGACACCTGGGATCTGCAGCGAGTCGAGGTGCTGCGCGGGCCGCAGGGCACGCTCTACGGCGCGGGCAGTGAAGGCGGACTGCTGAAGTACGTGACCAATGCGCCCGACCCGTCGCGGGAGGCCGGCGCCTTCGAGCTGGGTGGCATGGACCTCGCGCACGGCGACACCGGGCTCTCGACCAAAGGCATGCTCAACATGCCGATCGGCTCGAGCGCCGCCATTCGCCTGAGCGGCGTCTACGCGGGGGTGCCGGGCTGGGTCAACGATCCGAGCCTCGGCAAGAATTACATCAATGAGGGCTATCGCGAGGGACTGCGTGCCGACTTCCTGTTCAACGCGACCGACAACTTCTCGATCCGGCTGAATGCCTTCGGCCAGAACCTGCACACCGACGGCACGCCCTACACCGACGTGATCGGCGCCGCGGGCACCCCGCTGACGCCGCCGCCGAACCAGCTGCAGCCGCAGAACGGCTACTACAACCAGACGCGCTTCACCGGCGAGCCGAGCACCTTCGAGTACCGCATCTACAGCGCCACGCTCGACTGGAATCTCGGCTGGGGCCATCTGGCCTCGATCACGAGCTACGGGTCGAGCGCGCAGAATCTGTACGTCGACGCGACCTCGGTCCCGCTCGTCCCCGGATTCACCTTCGGCGACCTGGCGAGCAGCGTGACCGGAGTGCCGACCGGCGTCGCGGAGACCAACGATCTGTCCGTGGGCAAATTCACCGAGGAGCTGCGCCTCGCTTCCTCCGGCTCGCAGGCGCTCGAGTGGCAGGTGGGCGCCTTCTATACGCGCGAGCTGTCGACTCTCGACCAATCCCTGCCGACCTTCCTGATCCCGAGCCAGGCCAACACGGGGCTGCCGGGACTCGAGACGGTCGTGCTCGACGCCACCTACAAGGAGACGTCGGTATTCGGCGAGGCCACCTATCACTTCAGCCCGGCGTTCGATCTGGCTCTGGGCGGCCGCTGGTCAGAGAACAAGCAGGAGGCCAGCCAAACCATCGGCGGCCTGCTCGTCAACCCGCCGCAGCTCAGCAGCGGGAGCTCGACCGGGACGGACTTCACCTACTCAATCGCGCCGCGCTGGCATATCAGCAACGAGACCATGGCCTATGCGCGCGTCGCGACCGGCTACCGTCCCGGCGGTCCGAACGCCCTGGCGCCCGGCACGCCCGCGGGGGTACCTACCTCCTACGAGTCCGATTCGACCGTCAACTACGAGCTCGGGACCCGTACGGCCCTCATGGACAACCGTCTGTCGATCGATATCGCGGCCTTCCTGGTCGACTGGAAGAAGATCCAGCTGCTGCAGATTGTCGACAACTTCGGCGTCAACGCCAACGGCGGTACGGCCGAGAGCAAGGGCATCGAATGGACCTTCGGGCTGACACCGCTCCAGGGACTCAACTTCACGCTCACCGGCGCCTGGGTCGACGCCTACCTGACCGAAGCGGCGCCCGCGGCCGGCGGCAACGACGGTGATCCGCTGCCGTACGTGCCGAAGTTCAGCGCCTCGCTCGACGGCTCCTATACCTGGCGCGCCGGCGGTGGCTATGACGGCTTCGTTGGTGCCACCTGGAGCTACATCGGCTCGCGCTGGGACGACTTCTCGGCGACCGACACGGTGCAGGGTGGCGTCATCGTGCCGGTCCCGAATCCGCGCCTCGAGCTGCCGGGCTACAACACCGTGAACCTGCGCGCCGGCTTCGAGAACGCCCACTGGACGTTCCTCATCTACTGCAAGAACGTCGGCGACACGCGCGGCATCACCACCTACGCGAGCACGGGTACGCCGAACAACGGCGGGTCGATCGGGCTCTCGCAGCCGCGTACGCTGGGCGCGACCATCACCGCGCGCTTCTGAGCGCCGATCGGCACCGGCGAGGGACTACGCTGATGGTCGAGCGCGCTTCGGGCTCCGTGCGGGAGGCAGTCGCGGGGGACTCCGCGCGACTGCCTTACCCGTACCTGCTGTTCCTCGGCGACGCCACCGAGCCGGCCTTCGCCAAGACGGCGTTCGGACTGCGCGACTGGATCCCGGAGCGTTGCGTTGGTGAGTGGGCGTGCGCAGAGGCGACAGTTTCCACCGGGCTCCCGCGTCTCGCTCCCGCCGCGGCCCACGCCCGCGGCGCGCGCGGCCTCGTCATCGGCGTCGCCAACGTCGGCGGCATGATCGGCGAGCGCTGGGTGCCGCTGCTCATCGAGGCGCTGGAGGGCGGACTCGACATCGTGAGCGGCCTGCACGCCAAGCTCGCCGATGTCCCGGGCCTGGCGGCGGCGGCAGAGCGCTGCGGGCGCAGGCTCATCGACGTGCGCATCCCGCCGCCGCGAATTCCCATCGCCACGGGACGCAGGCGCTCGGGCAAGCGCCTCCTCACCGTCGGTACTGACTGCGCGCTCGGCAAGAAGTACGCGGCGCTCGCCCTCGCGCGCGCCTTCGCCGCGCGCGGCCGCGCGGTCGACTTCCGCGCCACCGGCCAGACCGGCATCCTGATCGCCGGCGGCGGCATGCCGATGGACGCGGTCGTCTCGGACTTCGAGGCGGGAGCCGCGGAGATCCTCAGTCCCGATGCCGCCCCGGACCACTGGGACGTGATCGAGGGACAGGGATCGCTGTTTCATCCGGCCTACGCGGCCGTGTCTCTCGGGCTGCTGCATGGCAGCCAGCCCGACGTGTTCGTGGTCTGCCACCTGCCCGGGCGTGAGCGCATGCTCGGCTACCCCGACTACCCGACTCCGGGCATCCCCGAGACGATCGATCTCAACCTGCAACTCGGCCGACGCACCAACCCCGCGATCCGTTGCGGCGGCGTCTGTCTCAACACTTCCCAGCTCGAAGCCCGGGAGGCTCGTGATCTGCTCGCGCGGGAGAGCCACCGGCTCGGCCTGCCGGTGGCGGATCCCCTGCGCCCGGGACAGGAATTCGAACGTCTCGTCGACTCATGCCTCGCTTAAGCCCCGACCCGAAGGATCCAGTTGTGAACACTCAGCTCGCGCGCGCCTCGGTGCGCATCAGGATGGCGCTGCTCCCGGCGGCGGCCGCGGTATTGCTCACTGCGGCCATGGCGATCTTCACCTTGGGCATTGCCCGGGGGGCGCCGGGTACCCCGGCGGCGTCCGCTCCGCCGGCTGCGGCGCCCGCTGCGGCTCCAGCCGCAGCTGCAGCGGCCCCACTCACGGCCGAGGATCTCGACGCCTGGCTCGACGGCTACCTGCCGTACGCGCTCAAGACCGGCGACATCGCCGGTGCCGAGATCGCCGTGGTGAAGGATGGCGCGATCGTGACCGAGCGGGGCTACGGCTTCTCCGACGTCGAGAAGCGCACGTCCGTCGATCCGAAGCTCACCCTGTTCCGCCCAGGCTCGGTGTCGAAGCTCGTCGTCTGGACGGCGGTCATGCAGCTCGTCGAGCAGGGCAAGATCGATCTCGACGCCGACATCAACCAGTATCTCGACTACAAGGTGACGGGCCTCGGCGGCAAGCCCATCACCATGCGCGAGCTCATGCAGCACACGGCCGGCTTCGAGGAGCATGCCCGCGGGATCATCTCCGCGAAGCAGCTGCCGACCTTCGAGGCGATCCTCAAACAGGGCGTGCCTACGCCGATCTTCCCGCCCGGCTCGACGCCCGCCTATTCCAACTACGGCGCCTCGCTCGCGGGTTATATCGTCGAGCGCGTATCGGGTGAGCCCTTCGACGACTATCTCGAGAAGCACATCTTCCAGCCCCTCGACATGCAGCACTCGAGCTTCCGCCAGCCGCTGCCGGGGGCGCTCGTGCCGCTGATGGCGACCGGCTACCGCCTGGCCTCGGGGGAGGCCCAGCCCTTCGAGTACGTGGGTCCGCGGCCCGCCGGCTCGATGTCCGCCACCGCCGAGGACATGGCGCACTTCATGATCGCGCATCTGCAGAACGGGGAGTACCACGGCAACCGGATCCTGAGCGCGGCGACTGCCGAGCTGATGCACAACAGCCCGTTTGCCGATGCGATCGGACCACTGAACCGCATGGAGCTCGGGTTCTTCGAGACCAACATCAACGGCCGCGAGGTGATCGGGCACCTCGGCGACACCGACTGGTTCCACACCTCGCTGCACCTGTTCATGAAGGAGAGCGCCGGCCTCTACGCCTCCTTCAACAGTCCCGGCAAGGAAGGCGCCGTGCAGACGCTGCGCACCCAGCTGTTCCAGGACTTCGCCGACCGCTATTTCCCCGCGGCCGTGCCGCACCCGGTCACGGCGCAGGTGGATGCGAAGACGCAGGCGGCGCACTCGGCGCTGATGAGCGGCTCCTGGGAGGTCTCGCGGCGCGCCGACACCAACTTTCTGGCGGCGCTCGAGCTCATCGGCCAGACCAAGGTGGGTGCGAACAAGAAGGGCGAGCTCATGCTCCCCTTCCCGGGACCGAACGGCAAGCCGCGGCACTGGGTCGAGATCGCGCCGTTCGTCTGGCAGGACGTCAACGGTCACGACCGCGCCGCCGCCAAGCTAGTCGACGGCAAGCCGGTGCGCTTCAGCTTTGACTTCCTCTCGCCCTTCATGGTGTATGACCGGGCGCCCGGGTATGCGAGCAGCGGCTTGCTGATGCCGCTGCTGCTCGCGAGCGTCGCGGCACTGCTCCTTACGGCGCTCGTGTGGCCGGTCGCGGCGATCGTGCGCCGCCGCTACCACGCGCCGCTCGCGCTCGATCCCAAGTCGCTGCACGCCTGGCTCTGGAGCCGCATCGCCGCGGTCGCCATCGTCGCGGCGCTCACCGTGTGGGGAGTGTTCGTGATGATGATCGTCAAGGACACGGGCACCCTCGGCGGCAAGCTCGATCCGCTGCTGGTGTTTGCGCAGCTGCTCTCCATCGTGGCGTTCCTCGGAGGCTGCGCCGCGATGCTGTGGAATCTCGCGGTCGTGTGGCGCGGCCGGCGCCGCTGGCCCGCTAAGCTGTGGAGCGTGGTGCTGACGCTCGCCGCGCTCACGGTGCTGTGGGTGGGGCTGGTAGCCAAGCTGATGGTTGTCGGGACCGACTACTGATGCCGGCCTTGAAGCTCGCGGTGTCGGTCGAGAAGCTGGCGTTCTCGGCGCCGTTCCGTATTGCCGGCCGGGTGTTCGAGCACCAGGACGCGGTCGTGGCGACGCTCGACGACGGCGCGCACCGCGGCCGCGGCGAGGCCTGCGGCGTGTTCTATCTCGAGGACGGGGTGCCGCAGATGCTGGCGGCGATCGAGGCGCACCGGGGCACGATCGAGCGCGGCATCGATCGCGACGCGCTGCAGCGGCTGCTGCCGCCCGGCGGGGCCCGCAATGCACTCGACTGCGCGCTGTGGGAGCTCGAGGCGCGGCGCACCGGGCGGCCGGTGTGGAAGCTCGCGGGGCTCAAAGCCCCGCGGGAGCTCACCACGACGTTCACGCTCGGCGCGGACGAGCCGCAGGTCATGGCCGCCGGCGCCCGCCGCTACGCCGAGGCGCGCGCGCTCAAGCTGAAGCTGACCGGAGACCTCGAGCTCGACGCAGCGCGCGTCGCGGCGGTGCGCGCCGCACGGCCCGACGTCTGGCTGGGGGTCGACGCCAACCAGGCCTACGCCATCGGCCAGCTCGCGCAGCTGGTCGAGATCCTGGCCGCGGCGCGGGTCGAGCTCCTCGAGCAGCCGCTCGCACGGGGACGCGAGGCGGATCTGGAGAATTTCGACTCGCCGATCCCGATCGCAGCCGACGAGAGCGCCTTGAGCCTCAACGACATTGCCGGACTCCTCGGACGCTTCGATACCGTGAACATCAAGCTCGACAAGTGCGGGGGTCTCACCGAGGGGCTCGCCATGGCGCAGGAAGCTCGGCGCGCCGGGCTCGACGTCATGGTAGGCAACATGATGGGATCGAGTCTCGCCATGGCGCCGGCCTTCGTGCTCGGGCAGCTGTGCGACGTCGTCGATCTCGACGGACCGACCTTCCTGGCGCACGACCGCACGCCCGCGGTGCGCTACTCCGGCGGCCGCATCTGGTGCGATGAGGCCGTTTGGGGCCGAGGCGCGGCGGTGCGCGGCACCTGAGCCGACCGGCTCAAGACGCACCTTCCCGCCGCGGGCCTGACACGCGTGTCCACCTGGTTCCAGCGCCGGCTGCTTCCCGGTCTCGCCTTCAAGGCGGTGGTCATCGGGGGCGGCTACGCCACGGGTCGCGAGCTCGCCGAGTTCTTCCTGCCGAGCGGCCCGTGGGGCGGGATCAAGGCCATGGCGCTCGCGATGGTCATCTGGAGCGCGATCTGCGCGGTCACGTTCCTGTACTCGCGCGCCAGCAACACGCGCGACTACCAGAGCTTCGTGCGCTCGCTGCTCGGGCCCGCGTGGATCGCCTTCGAGGCGGCCTACGTGCTGTTCGTGGTGCTGGTGCTCGCGGTGTTCGGCGCCGCGGCCGGCGCCATCGGCGCGGCGGCGCTCCATCTCCCGACGATCGTCGGCACGCTGGTCCTGATGGCGGCCATCGGCCTCGTGACGGCTTACGGCAACGCCTCGGTGGAGCGGCTCTTCACCTACGTGTCGTTCCTGCTCTACGGGGTGTACGTGCTGTTCGTGGTGTTCTCACTCACGCACTTCGGCGCGCGCATCGTCGCCGGCTTCGCCCGTCCGGCGGCGCAGCCCGGCTGGGTGGCGGGGGGCGTCGCCTACGCGAGCTACAACGTCATCGGCGCCGTGGTGATCCTGCCGGTGCTGCGCCATCTGACGAGCAACCGCGACGCCGTGATCGCGGGTGTCATCGCCGGGCCGCTGGCGATGCTGCCGGCGCTCATGTTCTTCACCTGCATGATGGCCTACTACCCGGAGATCGCCGCCGCCACGCTGCCGTCGGACTACCTGCTGCAGCGGCTCGACCTGCCGCTGTTCCGGTACCTCTTCCAGCTGATGATCTTCGCTGCACTGCTCGAGAGCGGCACCGGCTTCGTGCACGCCATAAACGAGCGGGTCGGCCACGCCTGGCGCCGCCGTCGTCAGCTCGAGCTGTCGCGCAAGGCGCGCTTCGGCGTCTCACTCGCCACGCTGGTCTTCTGCATGCTGATCGCCGAGCACTTCGGTCTGGTGACGCTCATCGCCAGGGGCTACCGCGCGTTCGCGGTCATCGTGCTGGTGGTTTTCGTGTTGCCACTGTTCACCATCGGCATCTACCGGCTCAGGAACGGCAAGGTCGTACCTCAGGGGGTCGCATGAACTCGAGAAACCTGATCGCCGCCGCGGCAGCCGCCGCCGTGGTGAGCAGCCTGGCGCTCGCCGCGCCACCGCAGGGCTTCGAGCGCCGCGTGGAGCAGGCGCGCAGCGACATCGGGGTGCCCGGCATGGCGATCGCGATCGTCGAGAGCGGCCGCGTGACCTTCGCGCGCGGTTTCGGCGTGCGCGCACTCGGCGAGCCTGCGCCCGTCGACGCCGACACGATCTTCCCCACCGGCTCGACCGGCAAGGCCTTCACGGTGGCGGATCTGGCGATCCTGGTCGACGCCGGCAAGATCGGCTGGGACGACCGCGTAACCGATCGCCTGCCGGGATTCGAGATGTACGATCCCTGGGTCACGCGCGAGATCACGATCCGGGATCTGCTGGTTCACAGGAGCGGCCTCGGGCTCGGTGAGGGCGACCTGATGTTCGTGCCGCGCTCGAATCTCACGCGCGCCGAGGCGGTACGCCGGCTACGCTACCTGAAGCCCGCCAGCAGCTTTCGCTACGGCTTCGCCTACGACAACGTGCTCTACATGGTGACCGGCCAGCTCATCGAGGCCGTCTCGGGCGAGAGCTGGGAGAAGTTCACCGCCGAGCACGTTCTCAAGGCCGCCGGGATGCTGCACTCGACCGCGGACGAGCCGGAGCGCTTCGCCAACGCGGACCGCGCCTATCCCCACGCGCGCATGGACGGCGGGCTGCGCGGCGCCGGCACCCAGGAGCGGCTCAACGAGCGCGAGGAGCTCGGCCGCGCCGCCGCTCCCGCGGGTGGGCTCACGGTGAGCGCCAACGACATGGCGCGCTGGCTCATGATCCAGCTCGACCATGGCGAGCTGCCGGGGCACTCGGGAAGACTGTTCTCCGAGGCCGCGCACCAGCAGATGTGGAAGCCGATGGTGCTGCAGCCGGTGCAGCAGCCCCCAGAGCCGCTCAAAGCCACCCAGCCGCTCTTCAACACCTACGCGCTCGGCTGGGATGTGACCGACTACGCCGGCACGAAGATCGTCTGGCACGGCGGCGCGGTGCTGGGATTCCTCACCGCCGTGGTGCTGATCCCGGAGAAGCACGTCGGCTTCTCGATCGAGATCAACAGCGAGGATGGCGAGATCATCCGCGGGCTCATGTACGAGCTGCTGGATCACTATCTCGGGCGGCCGCACGTCGACTGGGTGGCGCGCTACCGCGCCGAGAAGCAGCGGCGCATCAACGCGGCGCTCGCGGCGCTCAAGACCGCGGCGGCGAAGCCGGCTCAGGTCGGCCCCTCGCTCCCGGTCGCGGCCTACGCCGGAACCTACAACGATCCCTGGTACGGCAACATCGAGGTCGCAGCGCGGGACGGCAGGCTCACGATCGACTTCAAGACCACGCCGCGCATGAGCGGCACGCTCGAGCACTACCAGTACGACACCTTCACCACCAACCTGGAAGACAAGACCATCGAGCCCGCCTACGTGACCTTCAGCCTCGATGCCGACGGCAAGGTCGACCGCGTGACGATGAAGGCGGTCTCATCGATCGCGGATTTCAGCTACGACTACCAGGATCTGCTCTTCACGCCGGTGAAGGAGCAGCGGCCGTGAGGGGCGCGGTGGCAGGGCGCCTCGCGCTCCTCCTCACCACGGCGGCCGTGTTGGGCACGGCCGGCGGCCCCGCGCTGGGCGCCGGGGCGCAGCTGCACGACGTGGTGATCAGGCACGCCCTGATCTACGACGGTGACGGTGGTGCGCCCTATGCGGGCGAGCTCGCGATCGACGGCGATCGCATCGCCTACGTCGGCGCGCAGGCGACGGGAAAGGGCCGCCTCGAAGTCGACGCCCGGGGTCAGGCGGTGTCGCCCGGATTCATCGACATGATGGGGCACTCGGAAGAGTCGCTGCTGGTCGATGGCCGCGGCGTGAGCGCCCTCAAGCAGGGCGTCACGCTCGATGTCTTCACCGAGCTGTCGATGGGGCCGCTCACGCCCGCGATGGCGCAGCTCATGAAGGCCCGCCAGGGCGACGTCAAGTTCGAGGTGACGTGGTCGACCCTCGGGCAGTACCTCGATCATCTCGAGCAGCACGGCATGTCGCCCAACGTCGCGAGCTTCGTCGGCGAGGGCGAGGTACGGGTCAATGTGCTCGGCGAGGGTGACGTGCAGCCGACCCCGGCGCAGCTCGAGCAGATGCGCGCTCTCGTACACCAGGCGATGGAGCAGGGGGCGCTCGGACTGACTACCATGCTCATCTACGCGCCGAACCACTACGCGAAGACGCCGGAGCTCATGGCGCTGGCGCGCGAGTCGGCGCGCTGCGGCGGCATGTACACCGCGCACATGAGGAGCGAGGGCGATCACATCGAGGAGGCGGTCCAGGAGACCATCGACATCGCCAGGGACAGCGGCGCGCCGGCCGAGATCCATCACTTCAAGTTCATCGGCCGCGACAACTGGGGTAAGCGCGACCAGGTGGTGGCGATGATCAGCGCGGCGCGCGCCGCCGGCATCCGCATCACGGCCGACATGTACACGTACACCGCGGGCGGGACATCGCTCGCGGCATCGCTGCCGCCGTGGGCGCACGCCGGCGGCCCGGAGGCGCTGGTCAAGCGTCTCAAGGACCCGGCCGAGCGCGCCCGGATCATCGCCGCGATGAAGGAGCCACACCCCAGGGACTGGGAGAACCTCTACCAGCAGTCGGGCGCCGGCGGCATGCTGGTGCTCGCAGCGAAGACCCCCGAGGTGAAGCGGCTCATCGGCAAGACCATCGCCGAAATTGCGCAGGAGCGCCACGTCAGTCCCGAGGATGCGATCGTCGATCTCGTGATCGAGGACGACGCCGGGGTGGGGGCCGCCTACACGATCATCAGCGAGGCGAACATCGCCAGGCAGATCGTGCTGCCGTGGGTGAGCTCGGGGTCGGACGCCGAGTCGAGCGCGCCCGAGGGCGTGTTCCTCCTCTCATCCACCCATCCGCGCGCCTACGGGAACTTCGCGCGGCTGTTCGCAAAATATGTGCGCGAGGAGCACCTGCTGAGTGTGCAGGAAGCGGTCCGCAAGCTCACCTCGCTCCCGGCGGACGTACTGTCGCTCGAGGGCCGGGGACGGCTGCGGGCCGGCAATTTCGCCGACGTCGTCATCTTCGACCCGGCGAGCTTTCAGGATCACGCCACCTACGCGAAGCCGATGCAGTACGCGACCGGGGTCACGGACGTCTTCATCAACGGCCAGCTCGCCTTGAAGGACGGCGAGCCGACGGGCGCCCACAGCGGACGCATCCTGCGCGGACGCGCCTGGACCGGCGCGCCCGGCGGCGGCTGCCGGAAATCGAGCAAGGACTGGACCTGGATCGATCAGCCGCCGCTGTAGTATGCATTCCTCGCATCGGACATCCTGCCAACCTAGGGCCCGATTCCCGCGCGGCTGGTGAGATAGACCGCGAACGTTCCGAGCCAATGGCCGCCCTCGTAGTACTGGCCGGTCACCGCGGGCAGGGCGGCATCGGCGTGGCGGCGCGCCGCACTGCGCAGCGCCGCAATGCGCACATCACCCGGCGGCAGTCCGTGCGCGATGCCTTCCAGCATCCAGGCGCGGCTCAGGTTCAGCCCGTCGATGTGCGCGAGCTTCGGGTCCGAGCGGTCGGTGACGATGCCGGGCTCGAGCCAGCCGCGCGCGCCGGGCGCCGCCGATGCCGCCGCGGGTGCACGCGGGATCTGCGGCAGGAACTGTGACAGCCAGGACGCGAACTCGGGCGGCGAGAGCACGCGGCGGATGAAGTCGGCCTCGGCGAGGCACGGCGACAGAAAATCCTCGCCCGAGGGCTCGTAGGCGAGCGGACAGTTGCGGTCGTGACGGTAGAAGCGTTGCGCCGCAGCGGCGAGGAGCTTGCGCATCTCGCCATCGCCCGCGACGCCCGCCCAGTCCCAGATCAGCCCGAAGGCGAAGGCCGTCTGGTCGTGCTCGCCGACGCGGATCGGGTACTGGAGTTTCGGCAGCCAGCTCTCGAGCCGTGCCACCACCTCGGTCTCGAGCGGCGCGAGGATCCCTGACCAGCGGCGCGCATCCGCATCGTCCGAGCGGCGCAGCTCCGCCGACAGCTCGAGGAGCCAGGCGAGTCCATAGGGACGCTCGAAGGAGGCACGGCCCGCAGCGCGCAGATAGCTCGCCTCGGCGTCGATCTTCGCGCTCGTGAAGCTCTCATCGAGCGCGGCGCGCGCTTGCGCTGCGAACGGCGCATCGGGATAGAGCCGCAACAGCCGCACCAGCAGCCAGTGCCCGTGAACGTCCGAGTGCCAGTCGAGGCAGCCGTAGAAGGCCGGTGTCAGCTCGTGGGGCGGACGCGCATCGGCGAGGCCGTTCAGGGTATGGCTGAGGTGGTTCGGGTACTCCTGGTGCAGGCATTTGAGCGCCAGCGCCGCGAAGCGCGCCGCGGCTTCGGGCGCCAGCGTCGTCGCGGACGGCACGGGGGCCGCGCGCGCGCCGGCGGTTGCGATCAGAGCGAGCACGAGGGTGGCCATGGCCGACGGCAGGCGGCGGCGGGGCGCGATGGGGTGTGGCATGGCCACATGTTACGCTCGCCCCGGTGAGCGAACCTCTGCCCGTCGTGCTGATTCCGGGATTGCTCGCCTCCGCGCGCCTCTTCGGGCCGCAGATCCCGGAGCTGTGGCGGCACGGCCCGGTGATGGTTGCGGATCACACGCGCGACGACAGCATGGGCGCGATCGCGCGCCGCATTCTCGCGAGCGCTCCGCCGCGCTTCGCGCTCGCCGGCCTGTCGATGGGCGGCTACATCGCCTTCGAGATCCTGCGCCAGGCGCCCTCAAGGGTGGCGAAGCTCGCACTGCTCGATACGTCCGCGCGCCCCGATACGCCCGAGGCGAGCGCCATGCGCCAGGCGCAGATGAGCCTCGCCTCGACCGGACGCCTCGGCGAGGTGGTCGAGACGCAGTTCGAGCGCACCGTGCACCCGCTGCATCGCAGTGATCCGCGGCTGCGCGAGCTGAATAAGCTGATGGCCGAGGATGTCGGCCCCGAAGGCTTCCTGCGGCAGCAGAACGCGATCATGCGGCGGCCGGACTCGCGCCCGACTCTCGCCGCCATCGGCTGTCCGACGCTGGTGCTGGTCGGCGAGCAGGACGAGCTCACCCCGCTCGACCGCGCGGTCGAGATGGCGCACGGCATCCGCGCGGCGCAGCTCGTCACGGTGCCGGAGTGCGCGCATCTCTCGACCCTCGAGCGGCCGCGCGAGGTCACGCGGGCGCTGCTCGACTGGCTCAAGGGCTGAGTGCAACCCTCCATGGTCTGCGCAGCGCACCGTGCACTGCTGCTCGCGCACCCCGACACGCCGGGCGAGTGGGTGTGGGGCATCAGCGCGGAGGTACGGCTCGAGCCGGCGGCGACACTCGTCTGCCATTATTCGCTGTGCGGGGAGGTCGACCGGCTGCGCGTTCCGGCCGCGCGCACCGGCCACCGCGCCGAGGGACTCTGGCAGCACACCTGCTTCGAGGTGTTCGCCGCGGCGCGCTCGGGTGACGGCTACTACGAGTTCAACTTCTCGCCGTCGCTCGAATGGGCGGCATACCGCTTCAGCGGGTACCGCGAAGCTATGACGCCCGCGAGCTTGACGCGCGCGCCCGGGCTGCAGGTGCGCCGCACCCCCGACCTGCTCGAGTTGACCGCGCATCTTTACCTCGAGGGACTCCCCGAGCTCGCGGCCAGCGCGGCGCTGCGCCTCGGGCTCAGCGCGGTGGTCGAGGACGACGGTGGTAGGCTCTCCTACTGGGCGTTGTGCCATCCACCGGGCAACCCGGATTTCCACGACCCCGACTGCTTCGCGCTCGAGCTCAATACCTCATGAAGTTTGGCATCGACCGGCTGATCGAGGATCCGGCGCTGCGCGCGCCGCTCGCGGGCAGGCGCGTGGCGCTGCTGGCGCATCCGGCCTCGGTGACGCGCGACCTGAGGCATTCGCTCGATGCCCTGGCGGCCTTCGGGGACCTGAGGCTCACCGCCGCGTTCGGTCCGCAACACGGGCTGCGCGGCGATAAGCAGTACAACATGATCGAGTCGCCGGACTACACCGATCCGGTGCATCACATTCCGGTGTTCAGCCTCTACGGCGCGGTGCGGCGGCCCACGGGCGCGATGCTGGACACTTTCGATGTGCTGCTCGTCGATCTCCAGGACCTCGGCTGCCGCATCTACACCTTCATCACGACGCTGCGTTACGTGCTGGAGGAGGCGGCTGCCAGAGCCAAGGCGGTGTGGATCCTCGACCGCCCGAACCCGGCGGGCCGGCCGGTGGAGGGGCTGACGCTGCGGCCGGGATGGGAGAGCTTCGTCGGCGCGGGCGCGCTGCCGATGCGCCACGGACTCACGATGGGGGAGCTGGCGCGCTGGTTCGTGGCGGCGTTGCGCCTCGATGTCGATTGCCAGGTCGTGCCGATGGAGGGCTGGAGGCCCCAGGCGGCGCCGGGTTACGGCTGGCCGCTCGGTGAGCGCACCTGGGTGAACCCGAGCCCCAACGCGCCGAACCTGTGGATGGCGCGCTGCTACGCCGGCTCGGTGCTGCTCGAGGGCACGAACCTCTCCGAGGGCCGCGGCACCACGCGGCCGCTCGAGGTTCTTGGCGCGCCGGACCTCGACGTGCCGGCGCTCCTTCAGGAAATGCGGGCGCTCGCGCCCGAATGGTTGCACGGCTGCCGGCTGCGCCCCTGCTGGTTCGAGCCGACCTTCAACAAGCACCTGGGCCGGCTGTGCGCGGGGCTGCAGGTGCACGTGGAGGATGCGGCGGGCTACCAGCACGAGGCATTCCGGCCGTGGCGGCTGTTCGCGCTGGCGCTCAAGGCACTGCGGCGCCTGCGGCCCGACTATGCGCTGTGGGCGGATTTTCCCTACGAGTACGAGACCGGCAGGCTCGCGATCGACGTGATCAACGGCAGCGAGCTGCTGCGGCGCTGGGTGGATGATGCGGCGGCCACCCCGGCCGATCTCGATGCGCTCGCCCGCGCCGATGAGTCCGCGTGGGTCGCGGCGCGGCGCGCGGTGCTGCTTTATTGAGTAATCGATTACCTCGCGCTGCAGCTCGCGTACGGCGGCCCTTCGCCGGGCACGATCGGACAGAGCTGCACCGGGCCGAGCTGCGCGAGACGCGCGGTCCAATACCTGCCATCGAGCGTGAGCGGGTGACCCGCATCGGGCCCGCGCTCGGTCCACTCGAGCGCGTAGAAATCGTCGGATCCATTGATCGCCAGCATCACCGAGGTCTCGCTGTGCGCCTTGCCGCCCGAGCTGACGCGTCCGCAGCTCACCACGGTGGCGAACGACGGCTCCCGCGCGATCGGCTGCGAGCCGAGATCGAGCGCGACGAAGGTATCCGGGCAGTGCCGCTGGAATCCGCGCGCCAGCGCCTTGAGGTATCCCTGCGGCGTCGCCTCGGGGTTGTAAGCCATGCCCTGCACGCCCTGCAGGGTAATCATGCGCGACCACTCGTCCACGGTCTCCCCTTCCGGGACATGCTCGCGGACGTAGATGTTGCCGGTGGTTCTCTCGAATTGGAGCTTGAAGGGCGCGGGCAGCGAGAAGGCCACGAGGCGGTGAAACACCGGCGTGATCACCCGCTGCGTGGCGCCGGGCCTCGAGGGCGCGTCCGCGCCGGGAGCCGGGGCCCCTGCGGCGAGCACCAGTAGGTACGAGGCAATCGTCAGCGCGCGCGCGTGGTGCATCGGTCAAGCATAGCGCAGGCCCCCGAATGCTTGTCTTATTCTGGCGAAGGCGCGGGCGGCTCGCTGCATAAGCCGCGGCCCTGCGTCTTACGGTAAGTCCGGCCACCGCGCGCGGCCGGTTCGCGCACAATGGGGCTGAGGACGCCAGGGGTTTGCTCACCGGACGGGTGAGCCGACAAAAAAAGAAGGGAGTGGGGTCATCGTCTCCGGACCGGGACCGTCGCGCGCGGCGCTGGCTGCGCTCGCGATATCTTTATCCATCTGCACCGCGCCGGTGAGCGGCGTGAGCGGCGCGCCCGCGCCCAGGGCCTTCGTCGTCCGCACCGATCTCGGGCCGCTGATCCGCGCCGCGGCTGACTCGCCCGTGCAGTTTGCCGTGCCGGTGCCGCACACGGCTTCCACCCTCAGCTCCGGCAGCTGGTCAGTGGCGGGCGGCGAGGCCACCTGGAGTTATGTGGTGCAGGTTCCGACGGCGGTGTCGCTGTCGTTTCATGCGCTCGCGCCGTCCTTACCCGAGGGCGCTACCTTACTCGTGAGCGGCGGGCGGACCACGACGAGCTATCGCGCGAGCGACCTGCGCCGCGGCGAGCTCTGGAGCCGCATCCATCCCGGGGACACGCTCGCCATCAGTCTGACGGTTGCGGCCGCCGACCGAGCGGCGGTCGACCTGAGGATCGTGAGCCTGCAGGCGGGCTATCGCGCCATCGGCGCCGGGGTGGGGGATCACCCGGTCTACAAGCGCCGGTTTCTGGGCAGCAGTGACAATGCCTCCTGCGTCAGCAACTACGAGTGCGAGGTCACCGCCGGCAACGCGACAGCGGCCGCCGCCACCGTCGCGCTCGTGGTCGAGAACCTCTATCAGTGCACCGGAACGCTGATCAATGACGTGCCGGGCGACAACACGCCCTACGTTCTCACCGCACGGCACTGCGAGACCGGTCAGCTCGGCGGTGGCAATCCAGCCGCCGCTGCGGCCGTCACGGTGTACTGGAACGCCACCAGCGCCTGCGGGACACCCCTCGGGTCGATCTACGACGGCACCCTCGCGAGCCAGACGGGCGCGCGCACGGTGATCGAGCAGCAGGACGCGTGGCTCATCCAGCTCGACACCGACCCGGTGGTGGCCGATGCGCAGTTCGCGGGTTTCGATGCCTCCGGCGGCGCCGTCGCCGGCGGTTACACGATCCATCAGGCCCAGGGCCGTGACAAACAGTTCGTGAGCTGGTCCGGCACCGCGTTCGCCCTCGAGGAGCGGGACGCGCTCGGCACCGCCTACGTGTCCAATCTCCTCGAGACCGTCAATCAGACCGGCAACATCGGGCCCGGGGCTTCGGGCAGCGGCCTCTTCGACCGCGACAACCACCTGGTGGGCGCGCTCGCGCTCGGACGCAAGAGCACCGATCCTTCCGGCTACGGCGCCTGTCCGGTCACGCCCCCACCGGCGCCGAACGGCTCGAATGGCGTCGCGGACTTTAGCTCGCTCGCGGCCCTTTGGGCCTCGAGCGTCGACACGACGAGCAGCACGGGCGGCGTGACGCTTCAGTCCGTGCTCGATCCGGGCAACACCGGAAGCCTGGTGGTGCCGGGCAAGCCGGTCGAGAACGTCGCCTACAACACTCCGCCGCCGCCGGCGCCGCAGATCACTTTCAGTCCCGCCACGGTCACGGCCGGGCAATCCTTCACCGCCGGCTGGTCGGCGACCCACGCGGCGAATTGCACGCTGACCGGGGGTATACCGGGCGGCAGCTGGGGCGGCAGCGGCGAGTCGCTTCCGCCGAGCGGCTCGATGACGGAGTCCGGTCCCGCCGGACACTACACCTTTGGCCTCATCTGCCAGAGCGTGGAGCCGAACAGCCTGCCGGTCTCGACGCAGGCGACACTCACAATTACACCCGAGACGACGGCGCTCGCGGCGAGCCCGGCCACCGAGCCGGCGGCTGCGGGCGGCGACACCGGCTCGGGAGGGGGAGGCTCGATGGGGGTCCTGGAAGGCGCGATTCTGGCGGCGCTACTCGGCTTCAGCCTGCTATGGACGACGCCCCGTGGCCGGCGCTGGCTGATGCGTATGCAGCCGAGCCCGGTCAGGCGCAGGCTCCGGCAGCAGGAACGTACGCCGCGCCGCTTCTGAGGCGAGGCGCTCGGGGCGGTACCAGCGCGTCAGCGCCGACTTCTCGAGCAGGTCGGTGTTGGCGCACGCAAAGGCGGCAAAGTCGGCTGCGCCGTCCGACTCCATCCGCTCCGCGATCAGCGACAGGAAGGCGATCGTGACCGTCTGGTGGAAGGCTTCAGGCTTGCCGGCCCGCTGCGTCATCACGCGCAACGCGCGGCTGTAGTGCAGCACGGTCTCGGGGAAGTCGTAGCGTCTGAGCATCTCGAACGCCATGCGCACGTGCGCGTGGTGCAGGAACTCGGCCGCGGGGATCTCGCCGCGCACGAAGCGCAGAAGCTCGGGGCAGTCAGTCGCCATGCTTGCCTGCCTCGCGCATGCGGTGCGAGTCCCTCGCGGTCAGGTGCAGCCCGTACACGGTCCGCAGCGCCCTGATCTTCTTCAGCGTGGCCGGCGAGAACGGCGCCTTGGCCTCGAAGGCATGCAGCACGATCCCCTCGAGCAGGTCGCCGAGCGACAGGTCGAGCTCGGTCGCCAGCGCCTTCAGCACCTTGAGCAAACGGCTTTCCAGGCGGACCCCGGTCTGGGTGCGGGTGATGGTCTTCACGCTCTCAATGTTACCATGGTACCAAAGTACCAGGATAGGCTGAGCCGGCCGCTGCGCCCGGGACGCTGGCTGCCGCGGGAGCTCTCCCGGCGGACCCGCCACTGCCACGCCCACGGCCGTGCTGGCCGCGGCCGCGCAAGCCCGCCCGCGTCGAGCGGAAATTCCCGATAAACTAACCGGCTCCATGCAGACCGCCCGCGACATCACCGGCTACCGCAAGTACTGGGCCGAGCGCTTCGGCACGGCGCCGTTCCTGCCCATGTCACGCGCCGAGATGGACCTGCTCGGCTGGGACAGCTGCGACGTCATCATCGTCACGGGCGATGCCTACGTCGATCACCCGAGCTTCGGCATGGCGATCGTGGGCCGGGTGCTCGAGGCCCAGGGTTTCCGGGTGGGCATCATCGCGCAGCCCGACTGGCACAGCGCCGCGGCATTCGGCGCGCTCGGGCGTCCGAAGCTTTTCTTCGGCATCACGGGCGGCAACATGGATTCCATGGTCAACCGCTACACGGCCGAGCGCCGCGTGCGCAGCGACGACGCCTACACGCCGGGAGGAGTGGGCGGTGCCCGCCCCGACCGCTCGGTGATCGTGTACGCACAGCGCGCGCGCGAGGCGTTCCGCGACGTGCCGATCGTCATCGGCGGCATCGAGGCATCGCTGCGGCGCATAGCGCACTTCGACTACTGGTCGGAGAAGGTGCGCCGCTCGGTGCTGCTGGACGCCAAGGCGGACCTGCTGGTCTATGGCAACGGCGAGCGGCAGATCTGCGAGATCGCACACCGCCTCGCCGGCGGCGAGACCATCGGCGAGATCACCGACGTGCGCGGCACGGTGTTCGTCCGGCGCGGCACGCCCGCGGACTGGATCGAGATCGACTCGACGCACCTCGATGCGCCGGGTCCCCTCAATCCGCCCGTCGACCCGTACGCGACCCCCGAGCCTGGCCCCGCCGGCGCACCCCCGACCGTAGCCGGCAGCGCGCCTGCGGAGCCTGCCGCCGAGCACGTCGTGCGCTTCGTACGCCGCGTGAAGAATGCCGATCGCGGGCGCAGCGTCATCCGCATGCCGGCCTACGAGGCGGTGGCGGCGGACCCGGTGCTGTACGCCCACGCCTCGCGCATTCTGCACCTCGAGTCGAACCCCGGTAACGCCCGTGCGCTCACCCAGCGCCACGGCGATGTCGATGTATGGCTGAATCCGCCACCCGTGCCACTCACCACCGCCGAGATGGACTGGGTGTACGAGCGGCCCTACGCGCGCGCCCCGCACCCCTCGTACGGCAAGGCCGACATTCCCGCCTACCAGATGATCCGCTTCTCGGTCGCGATTCAGCGCGGCTGCTTCGGCGGTTGCACTTTCTGCTCGATCACCGAGCACGAGGGCCGCATCATCCAGAGCCGCTCCGAGGATTCGGTGCTGCGCGAGATCGAGACGGTGCGCGACAGCGTGCCGGGCTTCACCGGCGTCATCTCCGATCTCGGCGGCCCCACCGCCAACATGTACCGCCTCGCCTGCAAGAGCCGCGAGATCGAGAGCGCCTGCCGCCGGCCCTCGTGCGTGTACCCGGGGATCTGCCCGAACCTCAACACCGACCACGCGCCCCTGATCCGCCTCTACCGCCGCGCCCGCGCGCTCCCCGGGATCAGGAAGGTGCTGATTGCCTCCGGGGTGCGCTACGACCTCGCGATCGAGTCTCCCGGGTACGTGAAGGAGCTCGCGCAGCACCATACCGGCGGCTACCTCAAGATCGCGCCCGAGGCGCTCGCCGAGGGGCCGCTCTCGAAGATGATGAAGCCCGGGGTCGCGGCCTACGACCGCTTCAAGGAGCTGTTCGACCGCTACTCGAAGGAGGCGGGCAAGGAGCAGTACCTGATCCCGTATTTCATCGCCGCACACCCCGGCACCTCGGATCAGGACATGCTCGAGCTGGCGCTGTGGCTGAAGAGAAACGGCTTGCGCGCCGACCAGGTGCAGGCCTTCCTGCCCGGGCCCATGGCCAGCGCCACGGCCATGTATCACTCGGGCAAGAACCCGCTGAAGCGCATCACGCGCACGAGTGAGGAGGTGCGGATTCCTAAGGGCCTCAAGGTGCGCCGCCTCCACAAGGCGTTCCTGCGCTATCACGACCCCGACAACTGGCCGCTGCTGCGCGAGGCGCTGCGGCGCATGGGACGCGCCGACCTGATCGGCAGCGGCCGCCACCAGCTGATCCCCGCTTATCAGCCGGCGGGCACGGGCGGCCCGGCGCGCCCGCGGGCGGCAGCCCGCGCCCGGCCCTTCCGCACCCAGCACACCGGACTGCCGCGGATGCCGCGCCGGCGCGGCTAGCGCCACCTGCTCGCTTATACTATACCCCCCACCCTATATTTCCCGGATGACGGGCGATGACGAGTTTCGTGAGCCTGCTCGAGCAGGGGAATTCCTGGCTGTTCGTGCCGAGCGCCGTGCTGCTCGGCGCCCTGCATGGCCTCGAGCCGGGACACTCGAAGACCATGATGGCCGCCTTCATCGTCGCGATCCGCGGCACGCTCGCCCAGGCGGTGCTGCTCGGGCTCTCGGCCACGGTGTCGCACACCGCGATCGTCTGGGCCGTCGCGCTCACCGGGCTGTACTTCGGCCGCAACTGGAACAGCGAGACCACCGAGCCTTACTTTCAGACCGTGTCTGCGGCGGCGATCATCGCCGTGGCTGCCTGGGTGCTGTGGCGGACGCGGCAGGAGAGTGCGGCGCGGGCCGACTACCCCCCGGTACACGATCACCATCATCATGGCCACGATCATGATCACGCGCATCGTCGCGACGGCGCCGCGGAGGGGCGCCGCATCGACACCGGGCACGGCATGGTGCGGCTCGGGATCGTCGAGGACGGCGTGCCGCCGCGCTTTCGCCTCTACGCGGAGAGCGGCTACTCCTGGCCGGCCGAACAGGTGCAAGTCGAGACCGAGCGCGCCGATGGCAGCCGGGAGCTCTTCAGCTTCCGCCGGCACGGCGGCCATCTCGAGTCGACGCAGACGATCCCCGCGCCGCACGAGTTCGTCGCGCGAGTGCGCCTCGGCTCTCCCGGGCACCGTCACGACTACGATCTCGAGTTCGTCGAGGGCCGGCACCGCCACGCAATCTCCGGCTACCAGGGTCTCGACGTTGCGGCGCCCGGCTATCAGGACCCGCACGAGCTCGCGCACGCCAACGACATCCGTCGCCGCTTCGGCAACCGCAACGTGACGACCGGCCAGATCGTGGTGTTCGGCCTGAGCGGCGGGCTGATCCCGTGCCCGGCGTCGATCACGGTGCTGCTGCTGTGCCTGCAACTGAAGAAATTGGCGCTCGGTGCGACGCTGGTGCTGTGCTTTAGCATCGGCCTCGCGCTCACCATGGTGGCCACGGGGGCGGTGGCGGCGCTCGGCATGCGGCACGCCGCCCGTCGCTTCAGCGGCTTCGGCGGGCTCGCGCGCAAGGCGCCGTACTTCTCCGGCACCGTGATCATGCTGGTGGGATTTTATCTCGGCTACCAGGGGCTGAGCGCGCTCGCTGCGGGCCGGATGTGAGCGCGCCGTGAGCAAGCCGCGCCCGCGCCCGGTGGAAGATTGCGGATGAAGCCGGCGCGAGAGTAGGGTGTTGAGCATGATCCTTCTCCTGCCGCGCGCACTCACCCTGGTGGTCCTCGGCTGGGCGCTTGCCGTGGCGCCCGCTGCTTACGCAAACGGCACCGCTGCACCGACCGCTGCGCCCGCCGCCGCAACGCCGGGTGCGGCGGACCACGCCGAGCCTCCCGGCACGGCCATGGTGCTCGAGATCAACGGGGCGATCGGACCTGCGACCTCGCACTACGTCGTGCGCGGCATCGAGTCGGCGCGCGAGCATGGCAGCCGCCTGGTAGTGCTCGAGATGGACACGCCGGGAGGGCTCGACAGCTCGATGCGCGACATCATCCGTGCGATCCTCGCCTCGCCCGTACCGATCGCCAGCTACGTGGCGCCCTCGGGGGCGCGCGCCGCGAGCGCCGGAACCTACATTCTCTATGCGAGCCACGTGGCCGCCATGGCGCCGGCCACCAATCTCGGGGCCGCCACGCCGGTCTCGATCGGCGGCGAGCCGGAGGCTCCCGCGCCGCCGGTGCCGTTGCCGCAGGGCAAGCCCGCGGACAAGGGCGGCGGCGATGCCGGCGAGGGCAGCGCGCCGCAGAGCCCGCCGGGAACGGCCATGGAGCGCAAGGTGGTGAACGATGCGGTCGCCTACATCCGCGGCCTCGCGGAGCTGCGCGGCCGCAATGCCGACTGGGCCGAGCAGGCGGTGCGTGGTGCGGCGAGCCTCACCGCCAACGCGGCCCTCGAGCGCAAGGTGATCGATGTCGTCGCGCGCGACCTCCCGGATCTGCTCGCGCGCATCGACGGCCGCGAGGTACGCCTCGGCGAGCGCACCGTGAAGCTCGCCACGCGCGACCTCGCGGTGGTCGACGTCAAGCCCGACTGGCGCACCGAGCTGCTCGCCGTCATCACCAACCCGACCGTGGCCTACGGACTCATGCTGATCGGCATCTGGGGACTGCTGCTCGAGGGGTACAATCCGGGGGCGGTACTGCCCGGCGTGGTCGGCTCGATCTGCCTGCTGGTGGCGCTGTTCGCGTTCCAGATCCTGTCGGTGAACTACGCCGGCCTGGCGCTGCTGGTGCTCGGTACCGCGATGATCATCGCGGAGTTCTTCTTCCCGACCTACGGCTCACTCGGCGCAGGAGGTGTGATTGCGTTCATCGTCGGCTCGCTCATCCTGTTCGATACCGACGTGCCCGGCATGCACATCGCCCGCTCGCTGATCGCCGCGATCGCCACGGTCGGCGCGCTGGTCATCGCCGGCATCGTCTATCTTGCGACCCGCGCGCAGCGCCGTCCGGTGGCGACCGGCGCGCAGGGCATGGTCGGTGACGTGGCCGAGGTGGTGGCGGACTTCAGCGGCAAGGGCCGGGTGCGCTACGGCGGCGAGCTGTGGAATGCGCGCAGCAACGCCGCGCTGCGTGCCGGCGACACGGCGCGCATCGTCAAAGTGGAAGGTCTAACATTGTGGGTCGAGCCGCAGTGAGCGCGCCCCGCCCCTGACTGGAGAGTCCCATGCCTTTCGGCGTCGCAATCCTCATTCTCTTCATCGTGCTGGTGTTCAGCTCGCTCAAGGTACTGAACGAGTACGAGCGCGGCGTGATGTTCACGCTCGGGCGGTTCACCGGCGTGAAGGGCCCCGGCATCATCTTCGTATGGCCGGCCGTGCAGCGCATGCGCAAGGTGGACCTGCGCGTGATCGTGCTGAGCGTGCCGAAGCAGGACGTGATCACGCGCGACAACGTCTCGGTCAAGGTGAACGCGGTCGTGTACTTCCGCGTGGTCGATCCCGGCAAGGCGATCATCCAGGTGGCCAACGCCTTCGATGCCACCAGCCAGGTCGCGCAGACGACGCTGCGCTCGGTGGTGGGCCAGCACGAGATGGACGACCTGCTGGCGCAGCGCGAGAAGCTCAACGTCGACCTGCAGCGCATCCTCGACCAGAGCACCGAGGCCTGGGGCATCAAGGTGTCCACCGTCGAGATCAAGGACGTCGACCTCGACGAGACGATGATCCGCGCCATGGCGAAGCAGGCGGAGGCCGAGCGCACCCGCCGCGCCAAGATCATCAACGCCGAGGGCGAGCAGCAGGCGGCCAAGACACTGGTCGAGGCGGCGACCGCGCTGGCGGCTCAGCCGAGCGCGCTGCAGTTGCGCTACCTGCAGACGCTCGCCGACATCGCGCATGAGCGCACCCAGCTGCTGGTCTTCCCGCTGCCGCTCGATCTCATCAAGCCGCTGCTCGGCCCGCGCGGTGAGTAGCGCCCGGGCTCTGGCAGCCGCCGGCGTACTGCTGGCGCTCGCCACGGCGTGCGGCGCCTTTGGTGCCCACACACTCAAGGGCCAGCTTCCGGCCGAGCGGCTGCAGCTGTGGGACACTGCCGTGCGCTATCACTTCTTCCAGGCGCTGGGACTGATCGGCGTAGGACTGACGCTGCGGGCTCTCGCGGGCGGCCCCTCGGGGTTGCGCGCTGCCGGTGCGCTGAGTGCCGCGGCAGCAATGCTCGTAGGCGGCATCGTTCTGTTCTCGGGAAGCCTGTATGCGCTCGCCCTCGGCGCGCCGCGCGCCCTCGGCGTGCTCACCCCCCTCGGCGGCCTCGCGTGGATCGCTGCGTGGCTGCTGTTCGTCTCAGGCGTGTGGCGCGCCGGAACCTGAAGCTCACACGGAGTCGATCATGTCGAGTCGAACGCTCGCCGCCGCACTGCTGACCGGTTGCATCGCTGCCCTCGCCGTGGCTGCCAGCTCCTTGAGCCGGCCCCCGTCCGCCGAAACATCGGGTCATGCCCAGATCGGCAACTTCGGCCTCAACCTCTCGGGCGGCGATCCGAGCGTGAAGCCGGGCGATGATTTCGCGCGCTATGCCAATGGCCGCTGGCTCGATACGGCACAGATTCCGCCCGACCGCGCCTCCTGGGGGAGCTTCGCGCTGCTGCGCGAGCAGTCGCTGCAGCAGCTGCGCGAGATCCTCGAGGCACTGCCCGAAGGCGGTCCCGCGGGCAGCAACGAGCAGAAGCTCCATGACTTCTACCGCGGGTACCTCGATACCGATGCGATCGAGCGTGCCGGGCTCACCCCGGCGAAGCCCGTGCTGGACGCCATCGCCGCAGCGAGGACCCATGAAGATATCGCCGGATTCATGGGTCGCCCGGAGCTGCGCCTCAAAGCGCCCGTGAGATTCGACATCGATCCGGACGAGAAGGACCCCGACCATTACATGGTGTTGGTTTTTCAGGGGGGCCTGGGACTTCCCGACCGCGACTACTACCTCAAGGATGAGGCGGTCTACCAGGAGCTGCGCGCCAAGTACGCCAGGCACATCGAACGTTTGCTGACGCTCGCCGGTCAAGCCGATGCGCCGCAGGCGGCCAAGTCGATCGTCGAGCTCGAGACGAAGATTGCGAGCGCACACTGGCCACGCGCCAAGACGCGCGAGCGCGACCTGACCTACAACCCCTACACCCGCGAGGCACTCGCCGCCTTCGCGCCCGGCTTCCCCTGGCCGCAGCTCCTCACCGGAGCGGAGCTCGACACGCAACCGCGCTTCATCGTGATGGAGCCCGACGCGCTACAGGTACTTGGCACGCTGTTCAGGCAGGTTCCGGTGGAGCACTGGCGGGAGTACCTGACCTATCACTACCTGGCGGGCAACGCGGATGCGCTGCCGAAGGCCTTCGACGATGAAGTGTTCGACTTTTACGGCCGGACGCTCCATGGGCGTCAGGAGCAGCAGGCGCGCTGGAAGCGCGGCGTGGGGGCCGTCGATGCGGGCCTCGGTGAGGCGGCTGGCGCGCTGTACGTGCAGCGCTACTTCCCGCCCTCGTCCCAGGCGCAGATGCTCGAGCTCGTGGAGAACCTGCGCGCCTCCTACCGCGAGCACATCGAGAAGCTCCCCTGGATGTCTGCCGGGACCAAGAAGGTCGCTCTGGAGAAGCTCGCCGCATTTCGCCCGAAGATCGGCTACCCGGACAAGTGGCGCGACTACTCGGCGCTCGAGATCAAGCCGGGCGATGCCTTCGGTAACCTCGGGCGAGCTGCCGCCTTCGATTGGCGGCGCCAGGTGAAGCGTCTCGGGGGACCGACGGACCGGGGCGAGTGGGGCATGACGCCGCAGACCATCAATGCCTATTACAACCCGACCTTCAACGAAGTGGTCTTTCCGGCGGCGATTTTGCAGCCACCCTTCTTCGATCCGCACGCGGACGCAGCCGTGAACTACGGCGCGGTGGGCGGTGTCATCGGGCATGAGATGGGACACGGGTTCGACGACCAGGGCGCCAAGTCCGATGCGCGCGGCGTGCTGCACACTTGGTGGCTGGCTCAGGACACGGAAGCTTTCCATGCGCGCGTCGATCGCCTGGCGGCTCAATACGACACGTACACGGTGCTTCCCGGTCTCAACATCAACGGCCGCCTGACCCTCGGCGAAAACATCGGCGACCTCGGGGGCCTCTCGGTAGCGAACGATGCCTATCACCGCTCGCTGCATGGTAAGGCCGCCCCGCGGCTGAGCGGCCTCAGCGGCGATCAGCGCTTCTTCCTCTCGTGGGCACAGGTGTGGCGAGAGAAACAACGCGATGAGGACCTGCGCGCGCAGGTCACGAGCAACCCGCACAGCCCGGCGAACTTTCGCATCAACGGTGTCGTGCGCAACATCGACGCCTGGTACCGCGCCTTCGACGTGCGTCCGGAGGACAAGCTCTACCTGCCGCCGGCCGAGCGCGTCCGCATCTGGTGAAATCGGGGCTGCCGATCGATGCAGGGCTGCCCGCGCTGCGCGCAGCCCTGAGAACGCATGTCGCCGCGGTGCTCGAGGCACCCCCCGGCGCCGGCAAGAGCACGGTGGCGCCGCTCGCGCTGCTCGATGAGCCCTGGGCGCGCGGCAAGCGCCTCATCATGCTCGAGCCACGGCGCCTCGCGACACGCGCCATCGCGCAGCGGCTTGCCGCCTCACTCGGCGAGGCCGTCGGACAAACCGTTGGCTACCGCATGCGGCTCGACACGCGCGTCTCACACGCCACGCGCCTCGAGGTCGTCACCGAGGGGGTGCTGACACGCATGCTGCAGGAAGATCCGGCGCTCGAGGGGGTCGCCGGGCTCCTCTTCGACGAGTTCCACGAGCGGAGCCTGCAGGCGGACCTGGGGCTGGCGCTCGCTCTCGATGCGCGTGCGCAGCTCGCGCCGGAGCTCCGGATCCTGGTGATGTCGGCGACGCTGGACGGCGCCGCGGTGGCGCGGCTCCTCGGGGGTGCGCCGCTCGTAAGCGTGCCCGGGCGGCTCTATCCCGTGGAGACGCATTTCGCGGGCCGGGGTGCGCCGGCGCTCCCCGGCGCGCACGCAGGTGCCGGCGATCCGCCCGAGAAAATCGTCGCGCGCCTCACGCTCAGGGCGCTGCGCGAGGCGGCGGGCGATGTGCTGGTGTTCCTGCCCGGGGCCCGCGAGATCCGCCGCGTGAGCGAGCTCATCGAAGCCGACTCGCCCGGGTCCGGCGTACGTGTTCTGCCCCTGTACGGCGATCTCACCGGGGAGCAGCAGGATGCGGCGCTCGCGCCCGCCGCGGCCGGCAGCCGCAAGGTGGTGCTCGCCACCAACATCGCCGAGACCAGCCTCACGATCCCGGGCGTGCGTGTCGTGGTCGACTCCGGCCTCGAACGCCGCTCGCTCTTCGATCCCACCACCGGCATGAGCGCCCTCGTGACACGGCGTATCTCGCGTGCCTCCGCCGAGCAGCGCCAGGGACGCGCGGGGCGCCTGGGCCCCGGGGTCTGCTACCGCGCCTGGAGCGAGGGCGCGCACGAGAGTCTCGCTCCGTTCACGCCGCCAGAGATCATCGAAGCGGATCTGACGCCGCTCGCTCTCGAGCTCGCGAGCTGGGGCGCACGCGAGGCTCGCTCGCTCGCCTGGCTCGACCCACCCCCGGCGGCGATGCTGGCCGCCGCCCGCGCGCTCCTCGAGCGTCTCGGGGCGCTCGACGGCGAGGCGCGCATCACGGCGCACGGACACGAGATGGCGCGCCTCGGTCTGCATCCGCGGCTCGCGCACCTGCTGCTGCGCGCTCGCGGGCTCGGCTGCCTGCGGCTCGGCGCTGAGCTCGCGGCGCTGCTCGCCGAACGCGACCTGCTGCGCGGTTCCGCCTCCGCCAGGGATGCCGACGTCCGCACGCGCCTCGAGCTGCTGTACGGCGAGGGGGCGCGAGCGGCAGTCGACCGCGCGGCGCTCGAGCGTGTACGCCGCGCGGCGCGCGATCTCGAGCGGCAGCTCGGAACTGCCCCGCGGCAGCAGGCCGCGCGCCGCGCGCACCCCGGCGCCCGCCGCGCTGCGGACCACGAAGTCGGGCTGCTGCTCGCGCTCGCGTATCCCGACCGGATCGCGCTGCGCCGGGGCGCCGGTGGCGCAAGCTTCACGCTCACCAACGGCCGGGGCGCGGCGTTCGCCGAGGCGCAGCCGCTCGCACGGCGCGAATTTCTCGTCGCCGTCGACCTCGACCTCGCTGATCGTCTTCGCGACGCGCGGATCAACCTCGCCGCGCCGCTCGAGCGAGCGGATCTGATGGAGCAGTTCGCGGCGCGCATCCGCCGCGTCGACTCGGTCGCCTGGAGCACGCGCGAGCAGGCGGTCGTGGCACGGCGCACGCTCGAGCTGGATTCGCTGGTGCTCGAGGAGAAGCCGCTCGCTGAAGTTCCCGCCGAGGCGCTGCGCGCGGCGATGCTGACCGGTGTGCGCGAGCTTGGGCTCGCGGCGCTGCCCTGGGACCGCGAGGCGCGGGATCTGCAGGCGCGGATCGAGTTTCTGCGGGCGGCGCCGGCACGCGGCGCCGGCGAGACGCCCTGGCCCGTGGTGTCGGACGCCGCGCTCGCGGCCTCACTCGAGGCCTGGCTCGCGCCGTGGCTCGAGGGCGTGACGCGCCGCGAGCATCTCGGGCGCGTGCCGCTCGCGCAGGCGCTGCGTGCGCTCCTGAGCTTCGAGCAGCAGCGCGAGCTCGACGAGCGCGCCCCCGGGTATCTGACCATGCCGAGCGGCTCGCGCATCCGCGTCGATTATCAGGGGGACGACGCGCCGGCGGTCGCGGTACGGCTGCAGGAGGTCTTCGGCCTCGCCGAGACCCCGCGCGTCGACCGCGGGAGAGCGCCGGTCACCTTGCGGCTGCTGTCGCCGGCGCAACGCCCGGTGCAGGTGACGCGCGACCTGGCGAGCTTCTGGCGCAGTGCCTACCGCGAGGTGCGCAAGGACCTGCGCGGCCGCTATCCCCGGCATTACTGGCCCGAGGATCCGCGCGCCGCGGAGCCGACCCGCGGCGTGCGCCGTCGGCGCTGAAGCCCCGTGGCGGCGGTTGGCTTTCCGCCGCGGCTCCCGGTACGGTGACACCATGACACCGGCACTCACCGCGCTCGCAGCGCTTCGTGACGGCAACCGCCGCTTCGTTGCCGAGCTCCGCGAAGCGGGGCCGGCACGCACGCGCCGGCGGGAGCTGCCGGCCGGACAGGAGCCGCTCGCCATCATTCTCGGCTGCTCCGACGCGCGCGTGCCCGCCGAGATCGTGTTCGACCAGGGGCTCGGCGATCTGTTCGTCATCCGCGTGGCGGGCAACATCGTGGCGCCCTCCCAGGTCGGCAGCGTCGAGTTCGCTGCCGAGGCCTTCGGCACCCGCCTGGTGGTAGTGCTGGGCCACTCCAACTGTGGCGCGATCCACGCGACGCTGGACCAGCTCGCCCGCCCGAGCAGGGATCAGTCGCCGAATCTGCGCTCGATCGTCAACCGCATCCGCCCCGCCGTCGAGGGACTCATCGAGCGCGGCGCCGGCGGCAATCGCGACGCCCTGGTGCAGCAGGCGGTACGCGCCAACATCCGCATGTCGGCTGATCACCTGCGCCATGGCTCGGAGGTGCTCGAGCAGGCGATCGAGAAGGACGGCCTGCTGGTGGTGGGCGCCGAGTACTCGCTCGAGAGCGGGGTGGTGGACTTCTTCGACGGCGTGCCGCTGGAGAAATAAGCAGCCCCGGTGCGGCAGTGCCGCAATGGCGGCCGCCACACCGGGGCTCGAGTCTCAGACCTGTTACTTGGCTTTGGCCTTGGCGGCGTCGCAGTCGACCTTGGTCATCTCGAGGAAGCCCTTGCCCTTGCAGGAGTTCTGTCCCTTGCAGGAGTTGTTGGCGCTCTTACACGCCGATTGACCCTTGCAGGAGTTGACCCCTACGCAATGGATCTTGGCGGCGTCGGCCTTGGGGGCATCCGCCGCCGAGGCCGTGCTGGTCAAAGCCGTGCCGAAGAGCATGGCCGCCGCGGTCGCGAGGGCTACGCCGGTGCTGTTTTTACGCATTTGGATTGACCTCAGGGTGAAGTGAATACGTATTGACTGCCGGGCTCGACGCCCCGGTCAGGTGAGCAGACCGGGGCGGGGCGTATTTTCTTACGCCCGGCCGATTTATGCACCCGCTCCCGAGACGGGACGCCCGCCGCGCGGGCTGAAGCGCCGCTGCAGCCACCGGTCGAGCGACAGCGGCCCCGGGCCGGCGATTGCGATCCAGAGGAACAGCGCCAGATATTCGAACTCGTCGAAGCCGAGCAGCGTCTCGAGCGAGTCGACGTCGGCCCACTTGGCCGAGCGGATCGCGACGATCATGGTGACGCCGAGGGCGCCGGCCGAGATGCGGCTCAGGAGCCCCGCGAGCAGGAACAGGCCCCCGAAGAACTCAATACCCGACACAAACGGGGTCAGCAGCTGCGGGAAGGGGATCCCCCAGCCGACGAAGTTCTCGGCAACCTGCTGCAAGTTGTTGAGCTTGCCCCAGCCGCTCCACAGGAAAACCCAGCCGACGGTGATCCGGGCAAACAGCGGCGCGAGCCAGCCGAGGTGTCTCGCGACGCCCTCGGGCCAGTCGATCAGCCATTGGACGAGTTGTTTCACGGCGGCACCTGCGGGTAGCAGAGGTGACTGGACGTACAGACCGGGCGGGCTGGCGTGATATTGCCACTGCCCGCACGCGGCGCACATATAATCGCCGCGGTTCAAGTCAGCTGCGGTCAGGCGCAATCTCCCGTTGCAATCCCCGGTCTCCTCCCTTGGTGAGCGGCTTCGCGGAGCGGAGGCGCGCGCGACTCTTACGGCGCTCATCGAGTCGATGCGCCCGGATCTGCTGCGCTTCGCGCAGTGGCTGGCGCGCGACCGGTCGATCGCCGAGGACATCGTGCAGGAGGCGCTGCTGCGTGCCTGGCGGTCACGGGACGCTCTCAAGGAGCCGTCCGCCGCCCGCGCCTGGCTGCTGACCATCGTCCGGCGCGAGCACGCGCGACTCTACGAACGCAAGCGCCTGGAGCTCGTGTGCCTCGATGATGCGCTTGACCTACCCGATGGCTCCGCGGCAGCGGTGGCCGACGCCCGGCTGCTCACGCTGCGCTACGCGATCATGAAGCTGCCGCTCGAATACCGCGAGCCGCTGGTGATGCAGGTGCTCGGCGGGTTCTCGACCGAGGAGATCGCCCGCGAGCTCGCACTCACCAACACCGCGGTGCTGACGCGTCTGTTCCGCGCGCGCCACAAGCTGCGCACTCTCTGCGGAGCGAGCCCCGCGCCGGACGCGACACCCGGTGAGGAGCGGGCATGATCTGCGAGGACGCGCGGCTCGCGATCGGTGCGGACCCGGAAGCCGCGGGAACGGAGCTCGAGGAGCACCTGCGCGTCTGCGCAGGCTGCCGGGCATTTCGCGAGGAGATGCGCCGGGTGAACGCCGACATCCGCCGCGCCTTGGAGGAGCCTCCGGACCTCCGCGTCGCGGCGCCGAGGCGCGTGGCGCCCGCGTGGCGCGAGTACGCGCTGGCGGCCGGGGTGGTGCTGGCCGCGGCCGCGGCCATGCTGGTGTGGCTGCTGCGCCCGACGGATTCGCTGGCGCGCGACGTGGTGGCGCACATCAAGGCCGAGCCGGACAGCTGGCTGAGCACGCTCAACGTGAGCGCCGGCTCGATCGATCACGCGCTGAAGAGCTCCGGCGTGGGGCTGGACCTGGCTTCCGATAAGATCGTCTACGCGCAGAGCTGCTGGTTCCGCGGGCACTACGTGCCGCACCTGGTCCTTCAGACCGCGCACGGCCCCGCCACCGTGCTGATCCTGCGCCACGAGCAGGTCAAGGCGCGCGACAACTTCCGCGAGGGCGGCATGAGCGGCGTCATCGTGCCGGCGGGGGACGGCAGCATCGCGGTGCTGACCCGCGGCCGCGGCCCGGTCGATGAGCTCGCCGGCGAGCTGCGTCAAGAGGTGCACTGGCTGCCGGAACCGGCCACGCGCTGACCCGAAGCAACCGCAGGACTTCTCATGAGCGGAATCAATCGTCGTGCATTACTCGCCGGCGCTGCGGGCGCCGTCGCGGCTGTGCTGACGCGCCGCAGCGAGGCCACCGGGGCTGCCGCTGCCGGTGCCACCGCGGGCGCCGCGGCATCGGCCGCGTCCGCCATCCCGCCCGCGCCGGCGGCGCGTGTCGCCGCCGTGAGCGATACCTACTTCGGCGAGACGCTGCGCGACCCTTACCGCTGGATGGAGAACGACCAGGACCCGGACTGGCTGCCGTTTCTCAAGGGACAGAACGCGCATACGCGCGCAGTGCTCGCCACCATCCCGGGCAGGGAAGCGCTGCTCGGGCGCATCCAGCAGCTCTCCGGAGACACGGCGCTCACGCGACGCGTGCAGCGCGCAGGCGGCAAGCTCTTCATCGAGCAGCGGCCGGCGGGCGCCGACAACTATCGCCTGTACGTCGAGGAGCGGGGCGTGCGGCGCGTGCTCATCGATCCCACCGCCCTGAGCAGCTCGACCAGCCACGTGTCCCTCGACTGGTGGCACCCCTCGCACGACGGCTCGCACGTGGCGTACGGGCTCTCGAAGGACGGCAGCGAGGACTCGGTCCTGCACATCCTCCAGACCGCCGACGGCAGCGACCTCCCGGAGCGCATCGCCAACACCGAAGGAGCCAACCCCGCGTGGCTCGACGACGGCAGCGGCTTCTTCTACAACCAGCTCACCGGCAAGGTCGACACGCCCGAGCGTTACCTCGACAGCCAGGCGCGCTTCCACCGCCTGGGGACCGACCCGCAGAGCGATCCCATTCTCATGAAGCGCGGGCTGGATCCGGGCGTCGCGTACGAGAAGATCCAGGCGCCGGTCATCGCGACCTTCTACGGCTCGCGCCACGCGCTGCTCATGCTCGAGGATGTGCGCAGCGAAGCGCGCTTCCTCATCGCGCCGGTCGCCGACGCCGCCGCCAACCGCGCCCGCTGGGTGCCGGTTGCCGAGTTCGGGGACGAGGTCACCGACGCCGTGATCGACGGCGACACGCTCTATCTGCTCGCCAACAAGGATCACCCGCGCGGCCGCATTCTCCAGGCCTCCGTGAGCGCACCCGCCGTGGCGACTGCGCTCGAGGTGGTTCCACAGGGGCCGGTGGTCATCCAGGACTTTGAGCGGGCGCGGGACGGCCTGTACCTGCGGATGATGGATGGCGGCATCGCGCGGCTGCGACGCCTCGGCCGCGACGGCAAGCTTGCCGATGTCGCCTTGCCCTTCGATGGCACCCTGACCGCGCTCGCCACCGACCCGACGGAAGACGGCGCACTGTTCTCCTTCACCGGCTGGCTCGAGCCGGCGGACATCTGGTCGGTGGACGCACAGGGCAAGGTGACCGCGACCGGCTTGACGCCGCGCCCGCCGATCGACGTGAGCGGCTACGACACCGAGCGGCGCTTCGCGACCGCCCGCGATGGCACGCGCATTCCCTACTCGCTGATCTTCAGGAAGGGCCTGAAGCGCGACGGCTCGACGCCGGTCTGGATCTCGGCCTACGGCTCTTACGGCTCTCCCGGGTACACGCCCGCGTTTGCCGGCCGCACACTGGCACTCATCGACGCCGGGTTCATCGTCGGCTATGCCGCCGTGCGCGGCGGCGGCGAGTACGGTCGCGAGTGGCACAAGGCCGGGCAGCTCATGAACAAGCCCAACACCTGGCGCGATCTCATCGACGTGTGCGAGGACTTGTGCCGGCTCAAGTACACCGCGCCGGCACGGCTCGCGATCGGCGGCCGCTCCGCCGGCGGCATCACCGTCGGGCGCGCGCTCACCGAGCGCCCCGAGCTCTTCGCGGCGGTGACCGACGGGGTCGGCTGGTCGAATCCGCTGCGCTACGTGGCCGAGCAGAACGGCTACGGCGAGGAGCCCGAGTGGGGTGCGATCAGCGAGGAGTCGGGTTATCGCGCACTCCGGCTCATCGACAGCTATCAGGCGGTAAAGGACAGCGTGGCCTACCCCGCGGTGCTGCTCACGACCGGGGTGACCGATCCGCGCGTCGCGCCCTTTCACGTGGCGAAGATGGCGGCGCGGCTGCAGGCGGCCTCCAGCTCCGGCAAACCCATCCTGCTGCGCGTCGACTTCGACGCAGGCCACGGCATCGGCTCGACGCGCTCGCAGCAGGACCGCGAGGCGTGCGACACCTACGCCTTCCTCCTGTGGCAGACGGGCGTGAAGGGCTATCAGCCGGCGTGATGCTGCCGCGGCGCCGCGCTGGTGCGCGCACGCAGCTGACCGGCAAGCGTGACCGTGAGCGGCACGGGCATTCAGCTCTAGTTCATGGGGGCGGTGCCGGAATGCAGGGCCTCCAAACCGGAACCTGCGAAGGGAGGCGGCATGCGCAATTTCATCGCTGGATTGCTCGCCGGCATTGCGATGCTCGCGTGTCTTTCGATGGCGGGCTGCGGAGGCGGCGGCAGCTCGGGCGGCTCCGGCGCCATGATGAGCCTCTCGGTTGGCGATGCGCCGGTCGACGGGGCGGAGAAAGTGATCGTCGTCTTCTCGGGCGTGGAGCTGATTCCGAACGCCGGCGATCCTGTCTCGATCAGCTTTCCAACACCCCGGACGATCGATCTGCTGAACGACAGCGGCACTGCATCGGCGGTGCTCTTCACCCAGCCGATTCCGCCCGGCAGCTATGGCCAGGTTCGCCTGCTGGTCACGGCCGACGGTGACCCGAGCAACTCCTACATCGTGCTCTCCGATGGCTCGATGCATGGCCTGCAGGTGCCGAGCGGCTCGCAGACGGGCCTGAAGCTCGTCTCGGGCTTTACCGTCCCGAGCAGCGGGGTGGTGGACTACACCATCGACTTCGATCTTCGCCAGGCGATCGTCTGCCCGCCCGGCCAGGCCCCGGCGTGCTTCCTGAAGCCGGTCGAGCGGCTGGTCGACAACACCACGGTCGGCAACATCCAGGGTCAGGTCAGCAACACGCTCGTGCCGGGCGGCTGCACGCCGGGCGTCTATCTCTATGCGGGCACCGTGACGGCGCCGGAGGACATGAACAGCACCGCAGCGGCGGGCGATGCGAATCAGCCCATCGCCTCGAGGGTGCCGGTCGCGACCTCGACGCCTCCGTATTACTACCAGTTCACCTTCCTCGCGCCGGCCGAGTACACGGTGGCTTTCACCTGTGAGGCCGCCCAGGACAACACCGATCAGGCGGACCCGGCCGTCAAGTTCGGTCCCGTGAAGACCGGGATTGCAGTCACGGCAGAGATGACCACTACGGTCGATTTCCCGTGAGCTGAGCGCGGGGGCAGGTCGAGATCCTCCCTTGACGATCGGGCGCGTCGCTACGGCGGCGGCACGTAGATGGCGATGCCCTGCGCGACCTTGCTGGTCAGGGCGAAGGAGCCGCCGGCGCCGGCGCCGGTCGAGCTGCCGGGGCCGTAGCTGGTGCTGCCGCCGCCGACTCCGATCGATCCGGACTGCGTATCATGCATTCCCTGCAGCAGGATGCCGTTGGCGCCGAGCTTGGCCGCTTCCTCTTTCAGCCGCTGGATGGCCAGGTCCGTGTTCTGCTGGCTGGTGAGGGCGAAGGATCCCTGGCTGGAGGCGTTGACGGTGGCGATCTCCTCGTACTTCGGCGGTGGCTGCAGGTATACCTGCACGCTCTCGGGCGCGATCGGTGGCCGCGCCTTGCCGACCAAGACGTGCGAGGAGGTCTCGCAGCCGGCGGCGCACATGAGGAGGGCGGCGAGCAGCCAGCGAATTTGACGCGCCATGACACAACTCCTCGAGTCGAGTCCCAACGGTACGCTTTATAGATTATAAGTAAGCTATCGGGGAAGCTCCGAGCGACGCTCGGAACAAACGGAGCTTGGCCATGACGCACCCGCGGCGAACTCTGTGGCGCAGCCTGAGCTTGGCGCTCCTGGCCTGTTCGGCCATCTCCCCTGCCGATGCGGGAAATCTGGACTTCCTCAAGAAGACGCCGGCCTACTACTTCAAGCCGGAAGACACAGAGCTGATGCAGAAGAACGCCTACGCGGTCCTCGATTCCGCCGAGCCTGCCGCCCGGCGGGAATGGAGCAACCCGAAGACCGGCGCTTCAGGGCTTGCGGAAGTCCGCGGGCAATTCACCGCGACCGACGGAGCACCCTGCAAGCGGCTGCGCGTGGTCAACCGGGTGAAGAGCGTGGAGTCCGATGCGACTTACACGGTCTGCAAGTACCCCGAGCGCGGCTGGATCGTGAACGTCGATGCGCAGCCGGCGCAGTGATTCCGGGGTTCTTGCGGATGCGTAGTTCTACTGATGACAGCGGCGGGCGTGCCATGCGAAACGGGGTCAGAGCCGCTGCCACAGGGATAGTGCATGCGCGGTGGTCCGGCAAAACAACGCCAGGCAGATGAACGCAGTGGAATCCGCTTACCGCGACGCTTACCGGCGCGCGCAGCAGGACCCCGAGGGCTTCTGGGGAGAGCGCGCGGCCGCGCTCTCCTGGGAGACGCGCTGGCAGCGCGTGCTCGACTCGAGCCGCGCGCCGTTCTACCGCTGGTTCACCGGCGGACGTCTCAACACCTGCTACAACGCCCTCGACCGGCACGTCGAGCTGGGCCGTGGCGAGCAGACGGCGCTCATCTATGACAGCCCGGTGAGCGGCACGGTCGCGCGACTGAGCTATCGGGAGCTCACGGATCGTGTGGCTCGCTTCGCCGGTGTGCTCGCTGCGCAGGGAGTCATGCGCGGCGATCGTGTCGTGATCTACATGCCGATGGTTCCCGAGGCGGTAATCGCGATGCTCGCCTGCGCCCGCATCGGCGCGGTGCACTCGGTGGTCTTTGGCGGCTTCGCGTCCCACGAGCTCGCCAAGCGCATCGACGACGCGCGACCGGTGATGGTGGTCTCGGCGTCCTGCGGCATCGAAGGCCAGCGGGTCATCTTCTACAAGCCGCTGCTCGATGAGGCGCTCAGTCTCGCGAGCCATCGAGTCGGGCGCTGCGTCGTGTTGCAGCGGCCGCAGGCGAGCGCCGAGCTCACGGCGGGCCGCGATCTCGACTGGTCCGACGCCGTGCGGCGCGCGCAGCCGGCGCCATGTGCCTCGGTCGCGGCAACCGATCCCCTGTACATCCTCTACACCTCGGGCACTACGGGTAAGCCGAAGGGCGTGGTGCGCGATCACGGCGGGCACGCGGTCGCTCTCGCCTGGTCGATGCAGGCGATCTACGGCATGGCGCCCGGCGACGTGTTCTGGGCAGCTTCCGATGTCGGCTGGGTCGTCGGCCACTCCTACATCGTCTATGCGCCGCTGCTCGCCGGCTGCACCAGCGTGCTCTACGAAGGCAAGCCGGTCGGGACGCCGGATGCCGGTGCCTTCTGGCGCGTGGTCTCCCAACATCGGGTCAATGCGCTGTTCACGGCACCCACGGCTTTTCGCGCCATCAAGAAGGAGGATCCCACCGGCGCCTTGATCGGCCGCTACGACCTCGGCAGCCTGCGCACCTTGTTCCTGGCCGGCGAGCGCTGCGACCCCGACACGGTGCACTGGGCCGAGGAGAAACTGCGGGTGCCGGTCATCGATCACTGGTGGCAGACCGAGACCGGCTGGCCGATCGCGGCCAATTGCCGCGGACTGACGGCGCTGCCGGTCAAGCCGGGCTCCGCGAGCGTGCCGGTGCCCGGCTACGACGTGCGGGTGCTCGATGACGCCGGTGCCGCGGTGCCGGCCGGCCGGATCGGCAACATCGTGATACGGCTGCCGCTGCCGCCGGGCACGCTGACCACTCTCTGGCAGAACGATGACGGTTACCGTGACAGCTATCTGACACGCTACCCCGGCTACTACCTGACTGGGGACGCGGGCTACATCGATACGGACGGTTACGTGTGGATCATGTCGCGCATCGACGACGTCATCAACGTGGCCGGGCACCGGCTGTCGACCGGTGCGATGGAGGAGGTGCTCGCCGGACACCCGGATGTCGCGGAGTGCGCCGTCATCGGCGTCGCCGACGCACTCAAGGGCCAGCTGCCGCTCGGCCTGGTGGTGCTCAAGGCCGGGGTCACGCGGGCGCACTCCGAGGTGCTGGCGGAGCTCGTGGAACGGGTGCGGCAGCACATCGGACCCGTAGCCGCGTTTCGCCACGTCGGGATCGTGATGCGCCTGCCGAAGACGCGCTCGGGCAAGGTGCTGCGCGCAACGATGCGGGCGATCGCCGATTCCGAAAGGTACAACACGCCGGCGACCATCGAGGATCCGCAGGCTCTTGATGAGATTGCGGTCGCGCTGCGCACGCTCGGCTATGCGGCAGCACCGCGGCCGCCGGGCGGCTGAGGCCGGAGCGCGGGCGGGAGCGCCGCGTTCCTGGAGTACTGTAACGGCTATGCGAGATTCCTACGATCGGCAAAGGAAGACCTGGCGCTGCCTGGCGCGGCGCACCGGCTGGTGTCTCGCGGCGTGTTGCGCCGTGCTGATCGCCGGCGGTGCGATCGCGCAGCAGAGTACCGGTCAAAGCGCGCCGCCGAAACGTCCGCGCATCGCGCTTGCGCTTGCCGGAGGCGGCGCCAAGGGCGGGGCGCACATCGGCGTGCTCAAGGTGCTGGAGGAGCTGCGCGTGCCGGTCGACTGCATTGCCGGGACGAGCATGGGCTCGCTGGTAGGCGGCGGCTACGCCTCGGGCATGACGGCGGCCGAGATCGAGGAGTTCGTGCGCAGCGTGGACTGGAAATCGGTCGTCGGCGGTGTCGGCAGCCGTCCGCTGCAGCCCGTCGAGCAGAAGCGCTACAACGACCAGAGCGGCATCGAGCTGGGGCTGAAGGGCGGCAGAGTTCTCGCGCCGCGCGGGCTTATCGCCTCGAGCCGCATCGAGGACGTGCTGCGTACCTTCGTGGCGAAGTCGCGCTCGGTCGCGGACTTCGACAAGCTGCCGATTCCCTACCGCGCCGTGGCGACCGACATGCTGACCGGTGACATGGTGGTGCTGAGCCACGGCGACATCGCCACCGCCATGCGGGCCAGCATGGCGCTTCCCGGCATCTTCGCGCCGGTGGTCCTCGATCCCTACGTGCTGTCGGACGGCTACGTCGTCCGCAACCTTCCCATCGACGTGGCGCGTGAGATGTGCGGGGACGTGGTGATCGCCGTGAACCTCGCGAAGCGCACCGTGACGGCGAAGGATCTCACCGGCCCGGCCAGCCTCATCTCCCGCAGCAGCGACATCATGATGGAAGCCAATGAGCGAATCGAGCTGCAGACGCTCACCGACCGGGACGTGCGCATCGATGTCGACACGCGCGACGTGACCGGAGGAGACTTCGAGCGAACCCCGGAGACCATCGCCTTCGGAGAGGAGGCCGCGCGCGCCGCTGCCCCGCGCCTCGCAGCCCTTTCAGTCAGCCCGGCCGAATACGCTGCCTGGCGGCACCGCGTCACCGTCAGCCAGGACATCAAGATCAAGATCGCCGACGTTCAGTTCGAGGGGCTGAAACACGTCAACGCCGAGTACCTGAGGGGGATGACGAAGGTGCGTGCCGGGGACACGGTGGACGTCGCTGCGATCAGTCGCGATGCCGCACAGCTGGCCGCCCTCGAGGATATCGAAGGCGTCGAGTATCGCCTGAGCGGCGATCCCGACAATCCGACCCTGGTGTGGCAGCCGACGGAGAAGCAGATCGGGCCGGATTACCTGCGGCCCGGCCTCGGGCTGTATGCCGGAGGAGGCGGCGAGCTGCGCTTCGAGATCTCAGTGGAGTACGTGCGCCGGTGGCTGAACTCCTATGGCGCGCAATGGCGCAACACGGTAGAGGTCGGCACGACTACGTTCCTCGGAACCAGTCTGTACCAGCCGCTCGATACTGCGCAGATCTTCTTCGTCGAGCCGGGTCTCGGAGCGGGGCGCTCGCTCGAGGACCTCTACAGCGACTACAAGCGGGTCGCTCGCTACTTCTTCAACGACGCCGGCGGGCAGCTCGACGGTGGGGTCAACCTCGGCACGCGCAGCCAGCTGCGAGTGGGGTACTGGGCCGACCGGCGTCAGACCGAGGTCGACATCGGCCCAACGTTCATCCCGAAAGGTGAGTTCACCGACGCCGGCATCGCCTCGGCGCTCTTCTATGACAGCCGCGATGCCGCGACCTACGCCACCAGCGGCACCGCCGCCGAGATTGACTACCGGCGTTCCGACAGCTCGCTCGGCGCCAACCGCGACTGGGAGGTGGTCGAGGCGGCTGTGCGACAGGCGCTGCGGGTCGGCAGAGCCTCCGTATGGCTCACCGCGGCGGGCGGATCCGATCTCGGCAGCGCGCTGCCGGCCGACCGCGCATTCTCCCTCGGCGGCCCGCAGAGCTTTCCCGGATATGCTCCCGGCGAGGTGCGCGCCGGCCGCTACTGGACGCTGCAGAGCAACGTGCTCTGGCGCGTGGCGGACATCCTGCCGATCGTCAATCAGACCCTCTATGGCGGGGTGGGCCTCGAAGGCGGTCATGTGTGGGAGCGCGTCGATCCCGTGCCCGACGGAGACCTTTATGGCTTTTCGCTCTACCTGGGCGGGCGCACGCCTCTCGGCACCGTCACGCTCGGCGTCGGTAGGGCGACCGGATCCTGGGCGGGATGGCTCACGCTCGGAACCCCGGTGGGGCAGGGATCGATCCTGGACCATCCGCTGTTCCGGTGATGACGGCGAATCTCAAGCGGGTCTCCGCAGCGCTCGGCGTGGTCCTGCTCGCTCTGCTGATGCTCGGCATGACCGGCTGGGGGGTGCTCGCCCTGCGCTGCTGGGATCACGCGAATCCGACGCTGCGCGACAGCCTGGCGGCGGCCTTCGGGCTCGCGGGTCTGCTGCTTCTCGGCGGATTCGCACTGCGGCGCTGGCGCTGGCGTGCCTTCGGCGCCTTCGCGGCCTTGTTCGCGGTGCTGCTCGGCTGCTGGAGCACCATTGAGCCCTCCAACGACCGTGACTGGGTGCCCGAGAACGCGGTGCTCGCCTATGCAACTTTCGACGGCGATCGCATCACGGTGCACAACATCCGCAATTTCGACTACCGGACCGAGAGCGACTTCACTCCCGCCTATTACGACCGCACCTTCAATCTCCAGCAGCTCGACGCGGTGGACCTCTACGCGGTGTACTGGATGGGGCCGGCGATCGCGCACGTGTTCGTGAGCTTCGGCTTCGCCGACGGGGCGCATCTCGCGTTCTCCATCGAAGCGCGCAAGGAGCGCGGCGAGGGCTACTCGTCGGTGCAGGGATTCTTCCGCCAGTATGAGCTGTACTACGTCGTCGGCGACGAGCGTGATCTCGTGCGCCTGCGCACCAACTACCGCAAGGATCCGCCCGAGCAGGTGCATCTCTATCGGCTGCAGGGCGAGCCCGCCGCGGCGCGCGGCCTGTTTCTCGAGTACCTGAGCCGGATCAACGCGCTCAAGGAGCACGCCCAGTGGTACAACTCCGCGACCGACAATTGCACCAGCAACATCTGGCTCAACTCGCGCGTCAACCCGGGACACCTGCCCTATTCATGGAAGATCCTGCTGAGCGGCTACGTTCCCGAGTACCTCTATGAGAATGGCCGGCTGGACACCCGCGTGCCGTTCGAAGAGCTGCAGCGGCGCTCCGAGATCAACGCGCTCGCGCAGGCCGCGGACCGGGCCGCGGACTTCTCGCAGCGGATCCGCGCCGGGCTGCCCTAGTAGACCGACGTGACATCCGCGCGCAGCTTCGACGCGCCGCGCGGCGGGCAGCTGGCTTTCGGTATTGGTACTTTTACTGATGCCGGCGGCGGATGCGCTGTGCGAAACAGTCACGTCTGCCGATTGCGGCATCCACGCGTATCCTTGGGAGGACAAGAAGGATGAGAGTTACCAGAGTCGTCATCGCCGCGCTGACGGGCGCGGGATTTATCTTCGCTTCATCACTCGCCGCGCAGGCGCAAACAGCGCCGACCGCTACGGGTGTGGTCGCCACGGGCCCAGGGACTGCGGCAGGTGCAGTAACGCTCGAGGCGACGGCAAAGGTGACGGCCGTCGACGCCGCCAACCGGACGATCACGTTCAAGCGTGCGAACGGCAAGACTGACACCATCGACGCGGGCAAGGAGATCAAGAATTTTGATCAGATCAAGGTCGGCGACACGGTGCGTGCCAGGTATACGGCGGCACTGGCGCTCGAGCTGAAGAAGGAAACGGGGACCCACCCTGCGGGCGAAGAGGCATCTCATCACCCCGCGACCGAGGAGACGGCCGCCGCTACGGCGCCCGCGGGCTCGAAGCCTGGGGTGGTGGTGGGCCGCAAGGTGAGCGTGATGACCCATGTTACCGCGGTCGATGAGCAGAAGAAGGTGGTGACGCTGCGTGGGCCAGGCGGCAACGAGTGGGACCTCAATGTGCAGGACCCGGCGCAGCTGAAGAACATCCGGAAGGGCGACCATGTCCTGGCGACCTACGTGGAGGGCCTCGCGATCTCGGTCGAGGAGACCACGCCCGCCGCGGGCAGTGCGCCAAAGAAGAAGTAACCGCGCGGATCCAAATGAATCGGAGGAAACAATGAGCGGCGCGACAAGAGCTGTACTTCTGTCAATGGCGATGTCCCTGGCACTGAGCGGCTGCGGCGGCACCGAAGTGGTCAGGCCGACCGTGAGCGTCTCGGTCGGGCAGCAGCTCATCGATCTGAAGAAGGCGCATGACTCCGGCGCATTGTCCGACAAGGAATACCAGAGCCAGAAGGCGCAGCTGATCAACAGCGTGCAATGAGCTGCGGAGCGTATGCACATGAACATGAACACCAAGATGCTTGCGGCGGCCCTGGCTTCCCTCACCCTGCTCGGCGGTTGCGGGGGTGGTTCCAACGTGAAAGTGCAGGGCACGACCACGATCTCCAAGGGCCAGGAGTTGTCGGATCTGCAGCGTGCCCTGACCGAGGGCGCGATCACGCAGAAGGAATACGACGCGCTGCACGCCAAGATCATGAAGCGACCGGACTGACGGCGGCTTCAGATGAAGCTTCTATCGATTGGACTGCTGGCCTGCGCGGCGCTCCTGGCCTCGCAGGCGGTGAGCGCCCAGGGCAGCGGCCCGAGCGCCGGCGCGTGGGAGTTCACGCTCGGCCCGGTGTATACCCTCTCGAAGAGCGTGAACTTCGAGGGTGGCTCGTCCGCGAAGCTGGAGAGCAGCGTCGGAGGCCGGTTCGGGATTGCCTACTACCTGACCGATGAGTTCTCGTTCGGCGGCGATTTCGCCTACGGCAGGCCGAATCTCACTGCCAACGTCATCGGTGCCAATGGCACAGCTAACTTCGTCGAGAATGGCCGCGCCACCATCAACAGCTTCAACTTCACGGGTACCTATCATCTGCTCGACGGCGCGATCCGGCCCTTTGCACTTCTGGGCGTCGGCTGGAACTGGGTGAGCACCGACATCGCCTCCGGGCCGCCGGTAGCGGGCTGCTGGTGGGATCCCTGGTGGGGCTACATCTGCAGCGGATATCAGCCGACCCACGGTGCCAGCAGCCTGACCGGCCAGCTTGGTCTCGGCGTCCAGCTCAACTTCAACGAGAGTTTCGCCGTGAACGTCGACTACCGGGAGACCTGGATCCAGCTGCAGAACGCCAACGGCACCCCGGGCTTCGGCAACATCGAGGCGCTGTTCATCTGGCGGTTCGGCGGCGGCTACTGAGTCCGCGAGTCAGTCGTGCGCTTCGACCGTGTGCAGCAGCGCGCTGCCGCGCTCTAGGCTAGCCTGCTGCACCCTTGTCCGCACGAGGGTGATGTGATCACGCAGGTCGTACAGCAATGGGGCAAAGGAGTTCGGCACGTGTAGTCGATCGGCGTGATCCTCGAGACGCTGGAGCCGGGTGATCAGGTCGCGCCGAGCCCCGGATTTTCGGCTCTCGGATTCGAGCTCGATGAATTTCAGTTCACCGTAGAGGCGGAAGATTCGCCGCTGCATGTTCCATCCGTAGATTGCGGGGGCGATACGCAGCAGCGGATAGGCAACGCCTACGAGGGGAATGAGCAGCACCAGAAAGCGATTTGCCAGGACAGCCAGCCAAAACGGCAGATAGCGCTGCAGGAGCGGCTTACCGGACCGGTAGAACTGCCGTGCCTGCTCGGAAAGCGGCAGATCGAGCGTTTCAGCCGCGGGAAACTGGGCGGATTTCTGGAAGATCCCCGGCGCGGAGTGAATCTCAGAGGCAGCCTCCAGCAGCAGGTACTGAATCGCAGGATGCAGATCGCGGCGCACGAGCAGATTTGTCTTCGGCGCGATCAGATTGAGGTCGGTGGCAGGGCGATTCGTGGCCATGTTGCCAACGCCCTCCGGTAGGACGAGCTTGGTGACGAAGGGGTACAGCGCCGCGTATGCATCCGCGCGGGCAAATCCCAAAACATTGATCCCTGAGGCCGCCAACAACCGCCGTACCACCGGTGCATCCCAGGAAGCCACGATCATGGCCACATCGATCTCGCCACGCTGGAGCGCATCGCCACTCTGCTCCATGGTGAGGGGCAGCAGCTGAGCGATGTTCTGGTCGAAGCCATTCAGCCTCAGGAACTCGAGTGCCAGCGCCTCGGTGCCTCCACCCGGCGGGCCTACGGCCACCCGCTTTCCGCTCAGGGCACTACGCAGGTCCCTGGGAGCTTGGCCGCGGTAGAAGAACCAGAACGGCTCATAAGACACGGTCCCGAGGGACTCCAGATCGGGCGACTGTGCCTCGCTGGTGAGCCCGCTCTGCGCGAAGCCCACTTCGACACCCGACGTCGGGTCGTTCAACCGCCGCAGATTCTCCACGCCTCCTGCGGAGGGGAGCAGGCGCAGGTCGACGCCCGAGTGATTGAGGATGGCCTTGTAGCGCCGGGCAAACAGTTCGTAGTCGCTACCCGGCGTTCCGGTGCTGATAACGACCGTCTTCGGAGGAAGCGGACCGAGCCAGGCAACAGTCGCCACAACCGCGAGGACGATTACCCCGGCAGCGGCCACGTAGAGCCACCGCACCGTGCGTGCGAGCGCCGTAACGTTCACCTTACCTGGGATGGTTGGTCAGGTCTGCTGCACGCTAGCTCGTCGCGGCATGGGGCTGAATCGGGGTTTGTGCGTAGACTGATGGGAATTGATATGGGCCCGGTAGGATTCGAACCTACGACCAAGGGATTCACTTTGCCCCGGAGTTTCCGCCGGGAGTGGACTATCTCTTCACCCGTGCACCAAGCCGTGCGTGTGGGTGCGGGATGCTCTAAGCCTGTCATCAAGGGCGCTCGAGCCCTCAGGTAGTCTCTGCACCTTCCGCCGGTGTACCGGCGGCTCGGCTCAGGATTGCCATGCGCGCGAGCGCCGCGGCTCCCGCGCGCGAAGGTTTCCCTGAATTCATCCCGTCCACTTCGCGCGTTTCCGCGCGAAGGCACCGTGTCGATGAGTCCCCTGCACTAACCGCTGTGCTACAGGCCCAACCGCGGCGATTGTAGCGGATTGGCGCCGGGGCGACGCCGCCGTGATCAAATGCGACCTCGCCGTAGAAACCACTTTGCCATCGCGGCGCGCCCCGTTAGCATGGCCCTCCCGCGGGCGCCCGCACGGCGCGAGCCGCGCAGCACAAGGAGAGCGAAGCCATGAAGCTTTACTACCTGCCTAACGCCTGCTCGCTGGCCTCGAACATCGCGTTGCGCGAGGCCGGGCTCAAATTCGAGTTAGTCAAGGTGGACCGCAAGACCAAGAAGGCCGCCGACGGGCTCGATTTCCGCGAAGTGAACCCCAAGGGCTACGTGCCGGCGCTCGCGCTCGACAACGGCGAGGTGCTCACGGAGAACGTCGCGGTGCTGCAATACATCGCTGACCGCAACCCGGCCGCGAAGCTCGCGCCGGCCGCCGGCACCATGGAGCGCTACCATCTGATGGAATGGCTCAGCTACATCAACTCCGAGATCCACAAGACTTTCTCGCCGATGTTCCGCCCCGATGCACCCGACGGGGCGAAGGAGTACGCGCGCAACTACCTGCCGCAGCGGCTCGACTACCTGCAGGGCGCTCTGGGGTCGAAGAGCTACCTGATGGGGGAGCAGTTCACCGTGGCCGATGCGTATCTGTTCACCGTGTTAGGCTGGGGCAGCTACGTCAATTTCGACATCGGCCGCTGGCCGCAGCTCAAGCGCCTGCACGAGCGGGTCGGCGCACGGCCGCATACAATCGAAGCGCTCAAGTCCGAGGGTCTGCTGAAGTAGAGGAAGCAATGGCTACCAAACTCAACAAACAGCTCAAGCGTGAGATCGAGGTGGATGGCAAACCGTACATGATCACGCTGTCTCCCGAGGGCGTGAAGCTCACCGAGAAGGGCAAGCGCCTCGGGCGCGAGCACACCTGGAAGGACCTGCTCGGCGGGGCTGGCGGCGGCGCGAGCGGAGCTCCAGGCGGAGCATTCGGTCCGGCAGCCTAGCCCGCCGCCGCGACCCCATGAGCGAGAGCCGACTGCGTGAGCTGCTCGCGCGGCTGCGCGAGCACCTGAGCGCCGGAACCCCGTCGCTGCGCGCCGAGGAGCGTGAGCGGCTCGACACCATGATGGACGCCATCGGTGCACCGGGATCGGCCACTCCCGGCGCTTTGCTGCGCCTCGAGCGGCTGGCGGTGCGGTTCGAGGCGAGCCACCCGGCGCTCGCCGAGACGCTGCGCGAGATCATCGACACGCTCGGCAAGGGCGGCATTTAGCTCGGCCTGAAAAAGCAACAGGCCCGGTGTTGTCACCAACACCGGGCCGTTGTCGTTTATGGGCGGAAATCGCCCGCCGCCACCGGCTGGTTGCGGCCTGTTCAGTCGTCCATCAGGAAGCTGCGCAGCTGCTCGCTGCGGCTCGGATGGCGCAGCTTCCTGAGCGCCTTGGCCTCGATCTGCCGGATGCGCTCGCGCGTGACGTCGAACTGCTTGCCGACCTCTTCCAGTGTGTGGTCGGTGTTCATGTCGATGCCGAAGCGCATCCGCAGCACCTTGGCCTCGCGCGGCGTGAGCTGCGCCAGGACCGAATGCGTGGTCTCGCGCAGCGACTCCATCGTGGCCTGATCGATCGGCGAGGCCACCGAGGTGTCCTCGATGAAATCCCCGAGATGCGAGTCCTCGTCATCGCCTATGGGCGTCTCCATGGAGATCGGCTCCTTGGCGATCTTGAGCACCTTGCGCACCTTGTCTTCGGGCATCTCCATGCGCACCGCGAGCTCCTCGGGGGTCGGCTCCCGGCCCATCTCCTGCAGCATCTGCCGCGAGATGCGGTTCAGCTTGTTGATGGTCTCGATCATGTGCACCGGGATGCGGATGGTGCGCGCCTGATCGGCGATCGAGCGGGTGATCGCCTGGCGGATCCACCAGGTCGCATAAGTGCTGAATTTGTAGCCGCGGCGGTATTCAAACTTGTCGACCGCCTTCATCAGGCCGATGTTGCCTTCCTGGATCAGATCCAGGAACTGCAAGCCGCGGTTGGTGTACTTCTTGGCGATCGAGATCACCAGGCGCAGGTTCGCCTCGACCATCTCCTTCTTGGCGCGGCGCGCCTTGGCCTCGCCGATCGACACCTCGCGGTTGACTTCCTTGATGTCGTTGATCGAGAGGTGATAGACACCCTCGAGCTGCTCGAGCTTCTTCTGCCGCCGCTCGATCTCGTCCTTGAAGCGTGCCAGCGGCGCGGAGTATTTCTTGCCGCCCTTGATGTGGCGCGCCAGCCAGCGCGGGCTGGTCTCATTCTTCGGAAACGAGGCGATGAAGTCCTTGCGCGGCATGCCGGCGTCGCGCACCGCGATGATCATGATCTCCTTCTCCAGCTGGCGGACCTCCGCCACGTGGGTACGGAGATTCAGGATCAGCGCGTCGAACATGCGCGGCGACAGCCGCAGCTCCATGAACTGATCGGCGAGCCGCTTGCGCTGGCGCAGCGTCTTGGCGTCCTTCGCGCCGAGCTTGGCGATCGAGCCGAGCACCTGGTTAAAGCCCTTGGCGATGGAGGCGAAGCGCGCGGCGGCCTCGGCCGGATCCGGGCCGGTGTCGATGACCTCCTCCTCGCCATCGCCGTCCTCGTCGCCTTCCTCGTCGTCGTCCGACTTTTCCTCGGTCGCGACCAGCTCCACCTTGGTGGGATTCTGCGGCTGCGCGATCACGTCGGGCGCATTCGGGTCGATGAAGCCGACGATCACGTCGACCAGGCGCGCCTGGCCGGCCTTCACCGGCTCATAGGCCCGCAACAGGAACTCATGGGTGGCCGGATACAGGGCGAGCGCGCTGCGCACCGCATCGAGTCCTTCCTCGATGCGCTTGGCGATGCGGATCTCGCCCTCGCGCGTCAGCAGCTCGACCGTGCCCATCTCGCGCATGTACATGCGCACCGGGTCGGTGGTTCGGCCGAGCTCGGCATCGAGCGCGGCGAGCGCCGCGGCCGCCTCCTCGATGGCCTCCTCGTCGGCGGGCGCGGAGGGCTCGCTCGCCAGCAGCGACTCGGTGTCCGGTGCCTTCTCGTACACCGGGATGCCCATGTCGTTGATGGTGTTGACGATGTCCTCGATCTGCTCGGGATCGACGATTTCGGACGGCAGGTGGTCGTTGACCTGCGCATAGGTGAGGTAGCCCTGCTCCTTGCCGCGCGCAATCAGAAGCTTCAGCTGCGACTGCCGGTCCTCCGGCATGACGGGCACGCGCCGCTCGAGCGCCGGCGCCCGCTTCTCGCCGGCCGGCTTACCCGGCGCAGCCTTGCCTTCGGCGGGACGCGGGCTGTCATTTACTTTGCCGTGCGTGATCGATGCGCGCGGCTGGACCGCGCCTTTGCGGGCGGCCAGTGCCGCCGCCTTGGCACGCTCCTTCTCGCGCAGGCTCGCGACCGCGGCGACCGCCTCGCGTGCGGCAGCCGACTTTGCGGGCTTGTGGGAGTGTGTAGACGGGCGCTTCTTGTGCGAGGTCTGGGGCTTGTGCTTGCGTGTCATGTGTCCGGGGGGCGCGGTGGGCTTCGTTCCCCTATGTGCCGCCGAAATGAGGCGACTCAAGGGGCTTCATAAGGCAAAGCGTGCAATTTTATTTGACAGGAGCTCAAACGCAAAATTCAACTAGCCGCGCCGAGCCTCCCGGGCGCTGACTATGGACATAAGTCTTTGAAATTCCTTGAGTTCATCTGCGTCCAAAGCGCCGGCTCGGCTCTTCTCCTCGAGCGCCTCAAGACGCCGCTCGGCGGCCAGAATCGCGAGCTTCACGAGTGCCGCCTTGAGCTCGCCGGCCGCGGCCGCGGCATCCGTGATGACTTCCTCGCGCTCGAGGAGCTTTTGCAGCGACTCGCCACCCTCGCGTCCTGCCCACCGCTGGATGACTTGCGCGGAGATCTGCGCCGGCTGCTCGCGCAGGTTGTCGAGGAGCTCGCGCAGCAGCTTGATTCCCGCTTCTTCCGATGCGTCGAGGCCGGAGCGCTCGGCCGGGCTCACCTCGGCGGCGATTGCCGGGAAGTGCACCAGCCGGACGATCGCCTGGCGCACGAGGCTGCCACGGCCGGCGCTGGTGCGCGTGCGCTCAGGCGCGCGCGCTGCGGGTGGCTCGGCGGATACGGCCGGTGCGCCTGGCGCCTGGCGCCACAGCTCCTCGAGCCGCTCCGGGGCAAGACCCACCACCTGGGCGAGCCGACCGAGCAGCAGCTCGCGGTAAACACCCGCCGGCACCTTCTGATAGAGCGGCCGCGCGCTTTCGGCAAAGCGCGCCCGGCCGTCGGCGTGCGAGAGCTCGCTCTGTTCGGAGAGCTCGCGCACGAGGTACTCGGACAAGGGCAGCGCCTCCGTGAGGCGCTGCTCGAAGGCGGCGCGCCCTTCGGCCGCTACGAGCGTGTCGGGATCGTGGCCCTCGGGCAGGAACAGGAAGCGGATCTGGCGTCCCTCGCGGGCCTCGGGCAGCGCCTGTTGCAGCGCGCGCCACGCGGCCGCCCGCCCGGCACGGTCGCCGTCGAAGGCAAACACCACCTCGGGGACCAGGCGGAAGATACGGCGGAAGTGTTCGGAGGTGGTCGCAGTTCCGAGCGTCGCCACCGCGCAGTCGATGCCTTCCTGATGCAGCCGCACGGCGTCCATGTAGCCTTCGACGACGACCAGACGCCCGAGGGCCGAGCGCGCGCGCCGTGTCTCATAGAGCCCGTAGAGCTCGCGTCCCTTGTGGAACAGCACCGTCTCGGGCGAGTTCAGGTATTTCGGCTCACCGGCGTCGATGATGCGGCCGCCGAAGGCGATCACCCGGCCGCGGGCATCGCGGATCGGGAACATGACGCGGTCGCGGAAGCGGTCGTAATGGCGCTCGCTGAACTGCGTCTGGCCGCGCTCGCGCTCGATGATGAGCCCGGTCTCCTGAAGGCGCCGGCGCTGCGCATCGTCGCCGCCAAAGCGCCTGAGCACCTCATTCCAGGAATTCGGCGCATAGCCGATCTGGAAGCGCTCGAGGGTCTCGCCCGTCAGGCCGCGGCGCGCGAGGTAATCGCGCGCGCGGGGCTCGCGCGGCAGGCTCTCCGCATAGAAACGCGCCACCCGCGCCATCAGCTCGTAGAGCGGCTCGTCGGCGCGCGGCGCTGCAGCCTCGGTGCCGCCTTCGCGCGGCACCTCCAACCCGAGGCGCGCGGCGAGCTCCTCGACCGCCTCGGGGAAGGCGAAATGATCGTAGTCCATGAGGAAGCCGAGCACCGTGCCGTGCTTGCCGCAACCGAAGCAGTGATAGAACTGCTTCTCGGGGCTCACCCAGAAGGAGGGCGTCTTCTCGCTGTGAAACGGGCAGCAGGCCTTCCACTCGCGCCCCGACTTCTTCAGCTGCACCCGCGAGCCGATCACCTCCACGATGTCCGCGCGGGCGATGAGCTCGTCAATGAAATGCTGGGGAATGCGTCCCAAGGTCCTCGAGGGCGCGGCCGCGAACGCCGCGCACCTTTGGGGAGACTATAAAGGAATCAGCCGAGCTTCTGCTTGATCCGCGCGCTCACGGCGCCCATGTCGGCGCGCCCCTGCGCCTTAGGCTTCACCAGCGCCATCACCTTGCCCATGTCCTTCACCGAGGTGGCGCCGGCGGCGGCGATCGACTGCGCGATGAGCTCGTCGAGCTCCGCCTCGCTCATCTGCGCGGGGAGATAGCTCTGCAGCACGCCGATCTCGGCGGTCTCCTTGGCGACCAGGTCGGAGCGACCGCCGGTCTGGAACTGGGTGATGGCCTCGCGGCGCTGCTTGATCATCTTCTCGAGCACCGCGAGCACCTGCGTATCGTCGAGCGTGATGCGCTCATCGATCTCGCGCTGCTTGATGGCGGCGAGTGCCAGGCGGATGGTGGCGAGACGTTCCTTCTCGCCTGCCTTCATCGCGGCCTTCATGTCCTCGGTGATGCGATCTTTGAGCGCCATGGCTACGCGGCCGCCGTGAGTAGGCCGTAGAGGTCGGTGATCGTCGGAAACTTGCTGGGCGCGCAGCCGCCGCGTCAGCGGGAGCTGCGCATGCCGTCGCGGGAGACGCGCTTCATGTGGCGCTTGATTGCCGCCGCCTTCTTGCGCTTGCGCTCCTGCGTGGGCTTTTCGTAGAACTCGCGGCGGCGCAGCTCGGTGAGAATGCCGGCCTTCTCGCAGGCGCGCTTGAAACGCCGCAGGGCGGCATCGAAGTATTCGTTCTCACGCACTCGCACGCTCGGCATCGAAACCTCAAGTCATTGACGGATAAGGAAATATCTCCGCTGCTCCCGGGAGTGTCCAACGGCACGCCGCACGGGGGCGGGGGATTCTACGGGAGCGACGCAGCAAAGGCAAAAGGGCGTACGGCCGGACCGGACCGGTGCGCTACGGCACAACGCCGTTTCTCGCGGCCTCGTCGGCGATCTTCGGAGCGAGAGCGGTGGCCGCCGCCACGTCAGCCTGGCCGGCCGCGGACTGGCCGAGATGCTGCCTGGCGAGCCCCCGCCCGTACAGCGCCCAGGCAAGCTTCGGATCGAGCGCGAGCGCCGCGTCGTAGTCGGCGATCGCCTTGTCATACTTGCCCTGGCGGAGGTACACGAGTCCGCGGCTGTCGAAGAACGCCGCCACCTTCGGGTCCTTACGCAGCGCGAAGTTGCAGTCGTCGAGCGCCTGCTCGAGCGAGCGCCCGGTGAGCGCGCGTGCCGAGCAGCGCGCGTGCCGCGCGCGCGGCATCTGGATATCGTCGCGGTTGTGGGAGTCGATCCAGTGGTCGTACTGCGCGATGGCCGCCGGGTAGTTGCCGATGCGTTGATACAGATTGCCGAGCGCCAGGCGCATGTCCCCTTCCTTGGGTGCCGCGCGGTCGGCAGCGTCGAGGTCGGGACTGATGGCGTCGGCGGGATCGTTGCGGCGTACGCGCAGCTCGGCGCGCGCCAGACGCGCCGGCACATCGCCGGGTTCGAGCTTGATCGCCTGGCTGAAGTCCTCGAACGCCTTGTCCGTCTGGTTATTTGACCCGTACGCTCGGCCGCGCTCATAGAAATAGTCGGCCTGTGTCGGATCGAGCGCGATAGCCTTCGTCAGGTCGGCGAGCGCGTGCTCATAGTCGCGGCGCGAGGCGGAAGCGCTGCCGCGCCGCGCGTAGCCTGCCGCGTCGAGCGGCTCCGGTTGCGCCGGCTGGCTCGCGGCGGCCGCGGCCGGACCCGGCTCGGTGCCGCTCGCTGGAGCCGGCTCCGCGGCGGCCGGTGGGAGCGCCCTCATCGTCGTCAGGTTGAATACGGGCCCGCCGTTGTAGGTGAAGTAGAGCTTGCGCTGGCTGCTCGCAACCAGGACGTGGTGGGAGAGGAAGAAATCCGCCCCGATCAGCATGTCGGTCCGGGGCAGCTCCACATCGCCGATGCGAAGATGCGTGTTGCGGATCTCCTCGTCGCCGATCTTGAAGCTCGCGAACGGGGCGATCCAGGTGCGCACGGTATGGCGGCCGATGCCGCTCGATGTGCCCCCGGCGGTGACCCCGGGGGCCTCGGGCGTAATGCCGGCGCGCTTGGCGGCGTCGAGGGTCAGCACGGAGGTATTGGCGCCCGTGTCGAACAGGACGCGGATCTTGCTGCCGTTCACGTAGGCCACACCGGTCGTGTGCGGCCTTTCGGGACTGGCAAAATCGATGTCGATTACCGAGTAGGGAAGATCCCGGGCATTGGCCCAGTAGGCCAGCGAAGCCTTGCGGCAGTCGCCATGCGTGCGCAGGATGCTGATGACGCCGTTCGCGAGGTCGTACTCGACATCGCCGAGCCTGAAGACGTTCTGGCCCAGCAGCCCGATCGCCCCGTGGCCCAGGTCGTTACCCGCGACGAGAAACGGGACCCTGGTGACGTCCATGTCGAAGATGGTGAATTTCTGCACCGTGGTGTGCCAGACCTGGGCGCCGCCGCCGACACCCACGAGGCCGAAGCCGGGCGGCGCGGGCTCCAGAGGCAGGTTGAACTCACGCGCGGCCGCGGGCGTCAGCATGCTGAAGAAGGCGCCGCTGTCGGCGACGAAGAGTGCGTCCCTGCCGTTGATCGCCGCATGCACGAGCGGCCTCATGTCCTCCATGGTGACCGGCAACTCGGCCGCGCGCGCCAGCCTGCACGGCTCGGCGGCCGCCGATGCTGCGGCGAGACCCAGAAATGCATTCGCCAGAGCAACGGACGCCGAGCGGGAATGCGGCGGCAGGGTACGCGCAATCCACGAGCGCGTGCTGGGGCACATCTGCGGACGACTATAGCATCGGCGCGCGGCGCTCCGGCTGCGCAGCCAGCGGATCGTCTAGAATTTCCTCATGCGCGTGCTCGCCATCGAATCCTCCTGCGACGAGAGCGCCGCCGCCGTGCTGGACGCGGACGACGGCCTGCTGGCGCACGAGCTCTACAGCCAGGTGGAGCTGCATCGCGCCTACGGGGGCGTAGTGCCCGAGCTCGCCTCGCGCGATCACGTGCGCCGGTTACTGCCGCTGGTGAAAGCGGCGCTGGCGCGCTCCGCCACCGGCCCCGAGGATCTGTCCGGCATCGCCTACACGGCCGGGCCCGGCCTGATCGGCGCGCTCCTCACCGGCGCCTCGCTCGCGGCGAGCCTCGCCTATGCCTGGAAGCTGCCGGCGATCGGCGTGCATCACCTCGAGGGCCACCTCCTGGCCCCGCTCCTCGAGAGCGATCCGCCGCCGTTTCCGCACGTCGCGCTGCTGGTCTCCGGCGGACACACCCAGCTCATCGAGGTCGCCGCGATCGGCCGCTACCGCCTGCTCGGCGAGACGCGCGACGATGCGGCAGGAGAGGCCTTCGACAAGACGGCCAAGCTCCTGGGCCTCCCTTACCCCGGCGGCCCCCAGCTCGCCGAGATCGCCCGGCGCGGCACTCCCGGCGTCTACACCTTCCCGCGTCCCATGCTCGATCGCGGCGGACTCGAGTTCAGTTTCTCGGGTCTGAAGACCGCGGTGCTGCACGCGGTACGCGCCACCCCCCTCACTGAGCAGCGCCGCGCCGACATCGCACGCGGCGTCGAGGAGGCGATCACGGGCACCCTCACCGCCAAGGCGCTGCGCGCGCTCGAGTACACGGGCCTCGGCGCGCTGGTGGTCTCGGGTGGAGTCGGCGCCAACCGCACCCTGCGCGAGCAGCTGAGCGCCGCCGCCCGCGCGCGGGGGGCGCGCGTGTACTATCCGCGCATCGAGTTCTGTACCGACAACGCGGCGATGATCGCGGTGGCCGGACTCGCGCGTCTCGAGGCCGGGCAGCACGACGGACTGGCAATCGAGGCGCGCGCGCAGTGGCCGCTCGCCTCGCTGCCGGGGCTGGCGGCCTGACCCGGACTCACCAACGTCATGACACAGCGCTCCGGCGACCGCATCTTCCTGCACGGGCTGACCGCCGAGTGCATCATCGGCTTCATCGACTGGGAGCGGCACGTCCGCCAGACGGTCGTGGTCGACCTCGAGATGCCGGTCGATTGCCGCCGCGCCTCGGTGAGTGACGAGGTTGCTGACACGCTCGACTACAAGAAGGTCGCCAAGCGTGCGCTCGAGTTCATCGGTGCCTCGGAGTTCAAGCTGGTCGAGACGCTCGCGCACCGGCTGGCGCTCGTAATCCTCGAGGAGTTCGGCCTCGAGTGGGTGCGCGTCTCGCTCAACAAGCCGGGTGCCATCCGCAACTCGCGCGACGTCGGCGTGGTGATCGAGCGCACGCGCGCCGACCTGGCGCGCTGAGAGCCCCGATGCCCGAGGTCTACGTCGCGGCGGGCAGCAACGTCGAGCCCGAGCGCCGCATCAGTCAGGCGGTGGCCGAGCTGGCGCGCGAGTTTCCGGGCGTACGTTTCTCTTCCTGGTACCGCAATCGCGCCGTCGGCTTCGAGGGCGATGACTTCATCAACCTGGTGGCGGGCTTCAGCACCGTACTGCCGGTGCGCGCCCTGCTCGGGCGCTTGCACGCGATCGAGAGCCGCTGCGGCCGCGAGCGCGATGCACCGCGCTGGGCGCCGCGCTCGATGGACCTCGACGTGCTGCTCTACGGCGACCTCGAGTGCGACGAGCCGGGACTGAAGCTGCCGCGGCCCGACCTGCTGAAGCGCGCCTACATGCTGGGACCGCTCGCCGAGCTCGCTCCCGAGGTGCGGCACCCGGGCGCGGGGCTCACGATCGGCGAGCTGTGGCGTCGCTTCGATCAGAGCGCGCACGCACTCGAGCGCGTGCCGCCGCCGCGCGGCGCCGGGGACTCCTGATCGGGAGTCACCAGCCGATGCTGCGCCCGCCATCGACTGCCAGGACCTGGCCGGTGACATACGGCGCCTCGGCGGCGAAGAACAGGCACGCGCGTGCCACATCGACCGCGGAGCCGGGCCGCTTGAGCGCGGTGCGCTGCAGGATCTTCGCCTGCAGCGCCGGATCGACCGCATCCTCCGGCCACATGACCGGGCCCGGTGCGATGGCGTTCACCCGCACGTGCGGGCCGAGCTCACGCGCCAGGGACAGGGTCAGCATGATGACGCCCGCCTTGGCGACGCTGTACACCGGGTAACGGCGCAGAGGCCGCATGCCGTGGATGTCGGCGAGATTGATAATGAGTCCCTTACGCTCGTGCAGCGCGGGTGCGGCGGCCTGCGCCAGGAACAGCGGCGCCTTGAGGTTGGTGCCGAGGAGATCATCCCACTCGGTCTCGGTGATGTCGCCGACCGGGGTTGGGTAGAACGTGGAGGCATTGTTCACCAGGATGTCGAGCCCACCGAAGGCCTGCACCGCGCCGGCGATGAGCGCGGCATGCTGCGTCACATCGAGCAGCTCGCCCTCGGCGAGGCGCACCGAGCCGGCGCGTGCGCCGTTGAGCTCGGCGGCGAGCCGCTGCGCATCCTCGACGGAGCTGCGGTAGTGCACCACGACGTTGGCGCCGGCGCCGTGCAGCACGCGCACGATCGCAGCTCCGACGCGGCGTGCAGCGCCGGTGACGAGCGCGGTCTTGCCGGCGAGCGCCTGGCTCGGTGCCGGCAGGGCGGGATCCGGGTCGGATTTGCCTCGCGCCATGGGAGCCGATTATGACCTCATCGGCCGCACGCTCAATGCTTCCCGCCCTGAGCCCCGAGGAGCTGCGCCACAGCGAGGCGGTCGGCTCGCTGGTGCGCGCCGAGCTCGCCGCAGCCGGCGGCTGGCTGTCCTTCGAGCGCTTCATGGAGCTCGTGCTCTACGCGCCCGGCCTCGGCTACTACAGTGCCGGCGCCTGGAAGCTCGGCAGCGGTGGGGACTTCGTTACCGCTCCTGAGGTCTCGGAACTCTTCGGCCGCTGCGTCGCGCTCCAGTGCGCCGAGGTGCTGCGCGCGACCGGCGGGGATATTCTCGAGCTCGGCGCCGGCAGCGGCCGCATGGCCGCCACGATCCTGGCCGCGCTCGGGGCGCAGCAAGCCCTGCCGGAGCGCTACGCGATCCTCGAGGTGAGTGGCGATCTCGCCGCCCGCCAACGCGCGCGGCTCGAGGCCCTGCCGCCGCCGCTGCGCGAGCGGGTCGTGTGGCTCGAGCAGCTGCCACGGGCGCCGCTCCGTGGCGTGATCCTCGCCAACGAGGTGGCCGACGCGCTGCCCGTGCGGCGCTTCACCGTGCGAGCGGGCGCGGTGCTCGAGCTCGGCGTCGCGCTCGGGCCCGGCGACACGCTGCGCGCAGCCGAGGGCCCGCCCGATGCCGCGCTCGCCAGGGAATGTGCGGCGATGTTCGGGGCTCCGCCGCGCACGCTGCCCGAGGGCTACACCTCCGAGGTGAGCCTGCGGCTCGGGCCGTGGATCGCCTCGCTCGGCGCGAGCCTGGAGCGGGGAGCCGTGCTGCTCTTCGATTACGGCCTGCCGCGCGCTCACTACTACCACCCGCAGCGCAGCGCCGGGACGTTGCGCTGCCACTTCCGTCAGCGCGCTCACGACGACCCACTCATCAACCTGGGGGTCCAGGACCTCAGCGCCTGGGTCGACTTCACGCGCGCCGCCGAGGGAGCCGCGCTCGCGGGGCTCGAGGTCGCCGGCTTCGCCACCCAGGCGGCCTTCCTGCTCGCCCTGGGAATCGACCGGGAGGTGGCGTCGGCCGCCGACGCCGTGGGGCGGGCGCGTCTGGCCGGCGAAGCGCGCCGGCTCATCATGCCGGAAGAGATGGGCGAGGCCTTCAAGGCCCTGGCGCTGACGCGCGGCTACGAGACGCCGCTGCAGGGCTTTGCCCTGCAGGACCTGCGTCGTCAGTTGTGATCTGCCGCTCACGTCGGGAGCACGGCGTCGCCGGGCTCGCCCTCTCGGGCCGCCGGCTGGTTAAGATGGCGTCCCCGTTTCAGCAGGGAATCCAGGCCGGTGTCCGAAACTCTCAGTACGGTGATCCTCGGCATCATCGAGGGCATCACTGAATTCTTGCCGATCTCGAGCACCGGACACCTGCTCATAGCCGAGCGGTGGCTGGGAGCGCGATCGGAGCTCTTCAACGTCTCGATCCAGGCAGGCGCGATCCTCGCGATCGTGCTGATTTACTGGCGTCGCCTCGTGGATCTTCTGACGCATTTCAATCATCCCGCACCGCGCGACTACCTGGCGAAGCTCGTCGTCGCATTCCTCATCACTGCGGCCGGCGGCTTCATCGCCACCCGCCTGGGGTGGAAGCTGCCCGAGTCGGTGCTGCCGGTTGCGGTGGCGACGCTCCTGGGCGGCGTTCTGATCCTCGTCATCGAGGCTTACGTCGCGCGCCGCCCTGAGACCTCGGCGGTCACCTGGAACGTCGCGATCTGGGTCGGCCTGTGCCAGATCCTCGCGGCGGTGTTTCCCGGCACCTCGCGCTCCGCCTCGACGATATTTGCGGCCATGCTCGCCGGTCTCACGCTGCGGCCCGCAGCGACTGAGTTTGCCTTTCTGGTGGGGATCCCGACCATGTTCGCCGCCACCGGGTACGAGCTCCTCAAGGTGCGCGGCCAGGCGAGTGGTGAGGACTGGAATGCGGTTGCGATCGGCTTCGCGGTCTCGCTGGTGGTGGCGTTCATCGCCGTGAAATGGCTGCTGCGCTACGTGCAGTCACACCGCTTCACGATCTTTGCCTGGTATCGCCTCGCGCTCGGATCCATCCTGCTGGCGGCGGTGGCGGTCGGGAAGCTGAGCTAGGCCACGAGGCCAGCGCGCGCGCAGTGAAGCCCGTTGGCTTCAGCCCGCCGCCGCCTTCACGGCGATCACCGCAGCGAGCCGCCGCCGCCGCATCTCCGCGCCGATGGCCGGTCCTGCGAGGCCGCGCCGCTCCTGCTCCGGGATCGTCACCGCGGCGGCCGCGGCGAGTGCCGCCCTGAGATACGGCGCCTGCGGGTACGGCGCCGCTTCAAGTCCGGTGCGGCCGCGCGCATCGGCCTCGCAGGCCTCGAGCAGCTCGGCGAAGCGCTCGCTGCGGCGGAAGGCGTCGCACTCCTGCAGCAGCTTCAACACCGTCTCGGGCCGCAGCTCGAGCGCGCGGTGCACCAGCGTGTGCTCGCGCGCGGCGAGGATCGCCAGCTCGCGGTGCGTGGTGGGCACTCTGAGCCGGTCGGTGAGCGCTTCGATGAGCGGCACGCCGGCCTCTTCGTGCCCCGGGTGCGTCGGCCACAGCTCGCGTGGCGTGCGCGCCTTGCCGAGATCGTGCAGCAGCACCGCGAAACGCACCGCGGTGGAGGCACCGCGGCTCGCGGCATAGGCGAGCGCGAGCATGACGTGCACGCCCGTGTCGATCTCCGGGTGCCACTTCGGCGGCTGCGGCACGCCGTAGAGCGCGTCGATCTCGGGGTAGATCACCGCCAGCGCACCGCACTCGCGCAGCGCCGCGAAGAACACCTCCGGGCGGTCCTCCGCCAGTGCCCGCTCGGTCTCCTGCCATACGCGCTCGGCAGTGAGCGCGCTCACCTCTCCCGAGGCGGTCATGCGGCGCATGAGCTCGAGTGTCTCATCGGCGATGCGAAAGCCGCGGCCGGCGAAGCGCGCCGCGAAGCGCGCCGCGCGCAGCACCCGCACCGGGTCCTCGGTGAAGCTGTCCGACACGTGGCGCAGGAGGCGCGCGGCCAGGTCGGCCCGGCCGCCGTAAGGGTCGATGATCTCGCCGCCGTCGCCCTCGGCCATGGCGTTGATGGTGAGGTCGCGGCGCCTCAAGTCCTCCTCGAGCGTCACCTCGGGAGAGAACTGCGTGGTGAAGCCGCGGTAGCCGGGCGCCACCTTGCGCTCCAGCCGCGCCAGCGCGTACTCCTCGTGGGTGGCCGGGTGGAGGAACACCGGGAACTCGCGTCCCACCGGCAGATACCCTTGCGCTTCGAGCTCCTCGGGACGCGCGCCGACGACGACCCAGTCGCGCTCGCGCACCGGGAGGCCCAACAGGCGGTCCCGGACTGCGCCACCGACCAAGTAGACTCGCATGGTGCGCATGTTAACCGAGACCCCGGAGGCCAGCGCGGCGCGGCCGGGCGCGGCCGGCGCGCTCCGGGCGGCGCGTGTGCTGCTCACCGGCGCGGCGTGCGCGCTGCTCGGCGGCTGTTATCTCATGCAGGCGGCGAGCGGCCAGTACCGCGTGCTCAACGCGAGCGTGCCGATCGAGCAGGTGATCGCCGATCCCGCCACGAAATCCGAGCTGCGCGCGCGCCTCACCGAGGCGCGCGCGGCGCGCGCGTACGCCTCGCAGGAGCTCGGACTCCCCGATAACGACAGCTACCGCAGCTACGCCGACATCGGCCAGCCCTTCGTCGTGTGGAACGTGGTGGCCGCGCCGCAGTTCTCCCTGCAACCCAAGCACTGGTGCTATCCCGTGGCCGGCTGCGTCGCCTACCGCGGCTACTTCCACGAGCAGCGGGCACGCGATCTGGCGCTCGAGCTCGAGGCGCGCGGCTTCGATGTGGTCGTCGAGGGCGTGCCGGCCTATTCGACGCTCGGCAAGTTCGCCGATCCGGTGCTCTCGAGCATGCTGCGCTACGACGACGACGAGCTCGCCGCGACCATCTTCCACGAGCTCGCCCACCAGCTGATCTACGTGCGCAACGATTCGGCGTTCAACGAGGCGTTCGCCACCACCGTCGAGGAGGTGGGGCTCGCGCGCTGGCTGGAGCATCAGGGCGCAGCGCAGCGCATCGCACGCTTCCACGGCGAGCAGCAGCGCGAGGCGGCGCTGCTGGCGGAGCTCAAGCCGGCGCGTGCGCGGCTCGCCGAGCTCTACGGCTCGGGGGCCGCCGTCGAGGAGATGCGCGAGCGCAAGCGCAGCATCCTCGCGGAGCTCGCCGCCGACATCCGCGTGCTCGAGAGTCGCCAGGGCGTGCACTACCCGGTGTACGACCAGTGGATGGCCGCCGGCCTCAACAACGCGCAGCTCGCCTCCATCGCGACCTACTATGAGTGCGTGCCGGGATTCAAACGACTGCTCGCCGCCGAGGACGGCGACCTGCCGCGCTTCTATGCCGCGGTGCGCGCGCTCGCGCAGCAGCCGCGCGCGCAGCGCCACGCGGTGCTGTGCGCGGCGGCGGCACCTTAGAGCTGCGGGCGTGCGCCGCGCCCGCCCGCTCGCCCGGCCTAGCGGTCCGCCGTCCTGCGCAGCAGCGCGAGCTGCGTCTCCAGGTCGTCGCCGCCGAGATAGGTCGGCAGCACCGCGAGCATGTGCCTGGGTGCGATGCCGAGACGCGCGCAGCCGTCTTCGCGGCACACGCAGTCGACGGTGAGCGAGCGGAAGTTGTCGAGTGAGAAGGGCTTGCCCGGCAGCAGGCCCATCACCAGCCCCTGGACGCGCGCCACCGGGTCGGGGAGCGGCACGAGGTGGCAGCGGAGACGGGCGATGCGCGCCGTGAGGCGCACCGTCTCAGCCAGCGTCAGCACCTCGGGCCCACACAGCTCATAGGTCTGGCCGAAGCTCGCGCGTGCGCCCAGCGCGCGGCGGAATGCCTCGACCACATCGAGCACGTGAATCGGCGCAAAGCGCGCGTTCGCGCGCGCCAGCGGCAGGACGCCCGCCGTGAGCCGCAGCAGGCTCGCGAAGCGGTTGGTGAGCGAGTCGCCGGCTCCGAAGATCACCGACGGGCGGAAGATGGTCACGGCCGGCTGCGCCTGCGCCGCATTGGGCGCCGCGGCGCGCAGCTGCGCCTCGCCCGCGCCTTTGCTGCGCAGGTACTGGCTCGGCCCGCGCTCGTCGGCGCCGAGCGCGCTCATGTGGAGCACCTGGCGAACGCCGGCGGCGCGTGCCGCCGCCAGGATCTTTCCCGGCAGCTCGGTGTGCACGGCGTGAAAGCTGGCGCCGCGTCGCGGATTGAGGATGCCGACGAGATTGATCACGGCGTCGCAGTCGGCAAACAGCTGGCCGAGCGCCGGCGGGGCGTGCACGTCGGCGACCCGCAGCTCGACCGTGTCCAGGACGCGCAGCCGCTGTGCGCGCGCGAGGTTGCGGGTGGGCACCCGCAACCAGTGTCCTTCGAGGGCCAGGCGCGTCACGAGCTCCGTGCCCACGAAACCGGTTCCGCCGAGCACACAGATATTCACGACCCCTCCCTTCAGCCCCCCGGCGCGGCGGCGATCGCCGCGGTGACCCGCGCGGGCCTGCCGTCGCGCAGCAGCTCGATCTCGATGCGGTCGCCCACTCGCAGCAGCCCGATGGCGTTGCGCAGCTCGCTGTTGGATTTTATCGGCTGCCCGTTCACCGCGGTGATGACGTCGCCGACGCGCAGCCCGGCCTTGTCGGCCGGCGAGCCCTCGACCACCTGCGAGACCAGCGCGCCGGCGGCGCTGGCGAGCCCGAGCGAGTGGGCGATGTCGGGGGTGACGGTGTACATGGAGACGCCCAGCTGGCCGCGCCGCACCGCGCCGTACTGGATGAGCTGCTCGACCACGCTGCGCACCATGTTGACGGGGATGGCGAAGCCGATGCCGACGTTTCCGCCGGTGCTCGAGAGAATCTCGGTGTTGATGCCGATCAGCTCGCCGCGCAGATTCACCAGCGCGCCGCCGGAGTTGCCGGGATTGATCGAGGCGTCGGTCTGAATGAAGTCCTCGTAGCCGTCGGGATTGATGCCGGTGCGGGACAGCCCGCTGACGATCCCCGAAGTGACGGTATGCTGCAGGCCGAAAGGATTGCCGATCGCCACCACGAAGTCCCCGACCTCGAGGCGCGAGGAGTCCCCGAGCGGCATTGGCGACAGTCCGTCGGCGCTCACCCTGAGCACCGCCACGTCCGAGGGCTGATCGCTCCCGACCACCTCGGCCTTGAGGTCGCGCCCGTCCTGGAGCGTCACGGTGATCTCGCTGGCGTTCTCGATCACGTGCGCGTTGGTGACGATGTAGCCGCGGCGCGCGTCGAAGATGACGCCGGAGCCCGCGCTGCGGAACGGGTGCTCGCGCGGCGCCGTGCCGGGGGGCAGGTCGAAGAAGCGGCGGAAGAAGGGGTCGTTGAGCAGCGGATTCTGCGGGCCGCTATCGCGGACCGTGCCGCGCGTGGCCACGTTGACCACCGCCGGCGAGGCCTTGCGGATCATCGGCGCGAGCGACGGCAGCGGGGTATCGCCGACCGCCGGAGGAACCCCGGCCGGCGCTGCGGCAGCGCACGCGAGTACGCTCAAACCGAGGGTGAGAACCACGGCTCTCATGGGCGGATTCTAGCTGGCACCGTGGGCCAGGCGGAGCCGTCAAGAGCTCGCGCCGGCGGCGCCCGGGGGGGCGCCGCCGGATGAGCGGTTGCGGAAGTCTCAGGCGGCCTGGACTTCGATGCGCCGCGGCTGCGCCTGCGGCCGCTTCGGAATGCTCACCTCGAGCACGCCGTTCACGTGCGACGCCTTGATGGCCTCGGCGTCGGCGCTCTCGGGGAGCGTGAAGCGGCGCAGGAAGGTGCCGCTCGCGCGCTCGAGGCGCCCGTAGCCCTTGCCCGAGTCCTTCTTCTCCGAGCGGCGCTCGCCGCGGATCGTGAGCACGCCCTTGTCGGCCGTGATCTCGATGTCCTTACCCTCGACGCCCGGCAGGTCGGCGGCGACCACGAAGCGATCAGTCTCTTCGCGGACGTCGACACGCGGGATCCAACTGATGCCCGCGGCATCGGTATCGCCGAAGGCCTGATCGAGCTGCCGCTGCAGCCGCCCGAAGAGCGCCCACGGCTCGTAACGAACGATGGTCATAGAAACTCTCCTCTTGGAAGCGAGATGGAAGAATTCGCTGCGCAATCTGCGCTCAGCCTCGATGTGCGGATGGGCGCTGGCGGTTTCAAGGGCGGGGGCGCCGCTTGCTTGCGAGCCGCGCGCACCTCGGGACGAAGTCACTGCGCGACTTCGCAAGCGGAGGCAGCATTGAAGGTCGACTGCAGGTCGACTGCAGGTGCGTGGTGCGAGAGCTCGCGAATCGCGCATGCGCGCTGAAGTCCGCGGGGCGCAACCTCAGGTCGGAAATAACTCCCGGATCGCTCTCCTGTGGGCAAGTCTGTGCAAAAGCTGTGCTCGACCTGAGCACAATATATTGAGGTCTGAGCTTGACTTTCGAGACGCCGCATTTCCTCAAGAATTATCGTGCACTTTGCTGCGGAGAATGCTGTAAGACTATGAAATCACTTAATAAAAATGACAAGACAAAATATGGTTTCCAATCTTGACGCACCCGGGTACGGTCATTAGGCTTTTGACCCCGACACAAGATCTTGTGTTCGCGAGAGCGACGAGGGTCAACGCAGTCGGGGGGAGGTTTCAGGGCCCTGAACTGTTCCACTGAAGTCGAGGACAGTCAGGTACCGGTCAGGCTTGCGGTTCCTTGAGCGCCGCCTTCTGGCTGGTTTTTCCCTGTAATCCGTTGGACTGGGCGTCAATAAGATTTCCGGAGCGCCGCGGATTCCATGAACACTGTAGTGAAGATTGACCCGAAGGACATCGATGCCATTTCGTTCCAGGAAGCATCGCTCGACATCTGGGACAAGAAGTATCGTCTGAGCGCCAAGGATGGCACGCCCATCGACAAGACGATGGACGATACCTATCAGCGCGTCGCGCGCGCGCTCGCCGACGTCGAGAGCCTCGAGGCGCGCGAGCACTGGTACGAGCGCTTCCTGTGGGCGCTGCGACGCGGAGCGATTCCAGCAGGACGCGTAACCTCCAACGCCGGCGCGCTCGAGCACAAGCCCGCCACCTCGACCATCAACTGCACGGTGTCCGGGACGATCCACGACTCGATGGACGACATCCTGAAGAAGGTGCACGAGGCGGGACTCACGCTGAAGGCTGGATGTGGAATCGGCTATGAGCACTCGACGCTGCGGCCGCGCGGCGCGTACGTCTCGGGCGCCGGCGCTTACACCTCGGGTCCCCTGTCCTTCATGGATATCTTCGACAAGATGTGCTTCACCGTCTCCTCCGCCGGCGGCCGCCGCGGCGCGCAGATGGGAACCTTCGACGTCGGCCACCCGGACGTCATGGAGTTCATCCGCGCCAAGCGCGAGAACGGGCGGCTGCGCCAGTTCAACCTGTCGCTGCTGATCACCGACGAGTTCATGCAGGCGGTGCGCGAGGATCGCCCGTGGAAGCTCGCCTTCCCGCTGACGCAGCGCGAATTCGAGGCCGAACGCCCCGATCTCGACGACCCGCGCAGGTTCGTGTGGCGTGAATGGTCGATCCACGAAGGCTACGTCGTGAACGACGAAGGCCTGGTGGCCTGCAAGGTCTACAAGACACTGCCGGCGCGGCGGGTATGGGACGTGATCATGACGTCCACCTACGACTTCGCCGAGCCGGGCTTCATCCTCATCGACCGCGTAAATGAAATGAACAACAACTGGTGGTGCGAGAACATCCGCGCCACCAACCCGTGCGGCGAGCAACCGTTACCGCCCTACGGCTCGTGCCTCCTCGGCTCGGTGAACCTGACGCGTTTCGTGCGCCATCCATTCACGGATTTCGCCGAGTTCGACTGGAACGAGTATCGCGAGGTCGTGAAGGTCTTCACCCGCATGCTCGACAACGTGGTGGAGGTCAACGGCCTGCCGCTCGAGAAGCAGCGCGAGGAGATCCTGCGCAAGCGCCGTCACGGCATGGGCTTCCTCGGCCTCGGCAGCACCATGACGCTGCTGCGCATGAAGTACGGCTCCCCCGAGTCGGCGCAGTTCACCGAGGAAGTCTCGCGTGAGATGGCGCTCGCCGGCTGGGAGGCCGCGCTCGAGCTCGCCCGCGAGAAGGGCCCGGCGCCGATCATGAACGAGGAGTTCACGGTCACGAGGGAGATGCTGCGCAAGCGCCCGGAGATGGCGCGCGACGGCTGGCGGCCGGGCGCGAAGATCGCCGGGCGGCTGCTGCACGCCAAATACAGCCGCTACATGCAGCGCGTGGCCGAGCTGGCCCCGCGCCTGGTGCACGAGCTGGCCGAGACCGGCGCGCGCTTCACGCACCACAGCTCGATCGCGCCCACCGGCACCATCTCGCTGTCGCTCGCCAACAATGCGTCGAACGGCATCGAGCCTTCCTTCGCGCATCACTATTTCCGCAACGTCATCCGCGAGGGAAAGAAGTCCAAGGAGAAGGTCGACGTCTATTCCTTCGAGCTGCTCGCCTACCGCGAGCTCGTCAATCCCAACGCCACGCCGGGGGGCACGACCGATGCTGAGAGACTACCCGACTACTTCATCGCCTCCGAGGACATCACCCCCAAGGAACACGTCGAAGTGCAGGCTGCGGCCCAGAAGTGGGTCGATTCATCGATTTCTAAGACGGCGAACGTGCCTACGGATTTCCCCTACGAGAGATTCAAGGACATCTATCTGTATGCACATGAGCAGGGACTCAAGGGTTGCACCACCTTCCGTTTCAACCCCGAGGCGTTCCAGGGCGTGCTGGTGAAGGAGCAGGACCTGAAGAACACGATCTACAAGTTCACGCTCGAGGACGGCACGGTGGTCGAGGCGCGCGGCGACGAGGAGATCGACTACGACGGCGAGATCCACACCGCCGCCAATTTGTTCGATGCGATCAAGGACGGGTACTACGGTCGCATGTGAGGGCATGAGGAACATGGCTATCAAGATCGAGCGCAGGATCGTCAGGTACCAGGTGCACAAGCCGGAGGACAAGGCGGCGGACAGGCCGGCCGAGAAGGACAAGGCGCCGGAGCGCAAGCCCATGGCGTCGTCGGCCGAGCCCGAGACCGTGCGCGACAAGAGCGGGCGCACCGCCAAGGTCATCCGCATGCACGAGAAGCTCGAGCGGCCGGAGATGCTGATCGGGCAGACCTACAAGATCAAGACGCCGATTTCCGATCACGCGATGTACGTGACCATCAACGATATCCTCCTCAACGAGGGCACCGAGTACGAGCAGCGCCGGCCCTTCGAGATCTTCATCAACTCGAAGAACCTCGATCACTACCAGTGGATCGTCGCCCTGACGCGCATCATTTCCGCCGTGTTCAGGAAGGGCGGCGACGTCACCTTCCTGGTGGACGAGCTGAAAGCGGTGTTCGATCCGCGCGGCGGCTACTGGCAGCCGGGCGGGAAGTTCATGCCCTCGATCATCGCCGAGCTGGGCCACGTCATCGAGAAGCATCTGCAGGCGATCGGTCTCATGAGAAAGCCTGAGCTCGACGTCCACCAGCGCAAGCTCGTCGATGAGAAGCGCGCCGAGTACGAGGCGCGCGCCAAGCAGGCCGATGCCTTTGCCAAGCCGCATTTCCCCGAAGGGGCACAGCTGTGCGCCCGTTGCAGCACGGCGGCGGTCGTCATGATGGACGGCTGCATGACGTGCCTCAATTGCGGCGAGTCCAAGTGTGGTTGAGCGACTCCGTACGACAGACCAACGGAACTGACAGGCCAGGTATTTGGTCCACGAGGCAGCCACGATGGCTGCCTCTTTTTTTGCGGTGGCAAAAAAAACCCCGCTTGCGCGGGGTTGTCGGTCGCTTGCTTGTGTGGAGGAGCGTCTTCTCGTTGTTATACGGTGCGCTCGGTATCCGGCGAGTTGCTTTTGTTCCGGACCCGGCGTTTCTTCGTCTGTTCCTGGCTCGCTTGCTTCCCAAGAGGCGGCTGCGCCGCTGATGTGTATATATGAGCAACAGCCGTGCCACGCGATGAAGGCCCTGAAGCGATGCGACATCTTGCAGCCGGAGCGCTGTACAAATGTGACACGGCGCACACTCGGGCGCCGATTCGCGCCCTCCGGGCGTCGGCATCGGCTCGGCTCCCCGACCCACGATCCGGCTGCCGACACCGGAAGTGTCAAGATACCCGACGCTCTCGACGGGTTCCGCTTCCCGATCAGGAGATCGGATGAATCATAAGTCTTTGAATTTCATAGAGAGCTATGGGTTTCCAGGGGTGTAAATGAAGCCGACACCCCCTCAAACAGGCACTCGGGCGGGTTTTTTCGCCTGGGCGTGCCTCTTATGGCTGTCGCCGGCGCTCGCCTCGGAGGCAGTGATGCCGCGGCCCGCGGCGCTCGAGCCCGACGTACAGTTCTGGATCCGCGTGTACACGCAGGCCGATACCAACGCCGGCTTCCTCCACGATCAGTACAACCTCGCGGTCGTCTACGAGACGCTGCATTTCGCGTCCGACTCGACGCAGAGCGCACGCGAGCACGAGGTGGACGCGCAACGCGAGCGCATCGCGGCGGCGTTGCGCCGCATCGCCGCGGCGGGCGACGCGCCGCTCTCTGACGAGGATCAGCGCATCCGCAACCTGTGGGGGGCGGCGAGCCCGGCGCGGCTGCGCGAGGCGGTGGACGACATCCGCTTCCAGCTCGGCCAGGCGGACCGCTTCCGCGCCGGCCTGATCCGCGCGGGCGCATGGGAAACGCACATCGCGGAGACGCTCGCCAACCGCGGCTTGCCTGCCGAGCTCGCGGTGCTGCCGCACGTCGAGTCCTCCTTCAACCCCGCGGCCTACTCCAAGGTGGGTGCGGCCGGCCTGTGGCAGTTCATGCGCTCGACCGGCCGGCGCTACATGCGCATTGACAGCTCGGTCGATGATCGGCTCGACCCGTTCCGCTCCACCGAGGCCGCCGCGCAGCTCCTCGGTTACAACTACCGGGTGCTCGGCACCTGGCCGCTGGCGCTCACGGCCTATAACCACGGCACAGCCGGCATGCTGCGGGCCAAGGAATCGCTCGGCACCGATGACATCGTCACCATCGTGCGCCGTTACAACAGCCGCACCTTCGGCTTCGCTTCGCGCAACTTCTACGTGTCCTTCCTCGCGGCTCTCGACATCGATCACAACCCCGAAAAGTACTTCGGGGCCGTGCAGAAGCAGAGCGAGGCCAGGTTCCAGGTGGTCCCGGTGCCGGGTTATGTGTCGATGGCGACGCTCGAGCGGGTGCTGCGTGTCGACACCGACGCGCTGCGGATGCTGAACCCGGCGCTGCTGCGCCCGGTGTGGGATGGACAGCTGCGCGTGCCGCGCGACTACCGGCTGCGGCTGCCGCCGGAAGCGGAGCAGTGGACGGCCGAGCTGCTCACGCATCAGCTGAACTCCCACGAGCTCTACGCCGGACAGCCGCAGCCGAAGCGCTACCGCGTGCAGGATGGCGACACGCTCGCCAAGCTTGCCGACCGCTATGGCGTGCCCATCGAAACGCTGGCGCGGATGAACCGCCTGCGAGTGAGCGCCGCTCTCAAGGTCGGGCGCAGCATCAATCTGCCGGAAGGCGCGACCGTGCAGGTGGCCTCCACTGCAGCCCCCGCCCCGGCCGCGGCTGGTGCGGCGGGCGCGGTGTCGACTGCGGTCGCGCAGCGCGAGAGCGCCGAGGACGCGGCGGCGATCGCTACCATTACGATCACGGCGAGCCGCATACAGCCGGTATCGGCCGCGCAGGCCGAGGCCCTGAGTCCGGCGCTCGGTCCCGCCGCCGATGCGCAGCAGAGCGTCGATCCCACCGATTACGGCGTGGGCGCCGACGACTCGATCCGCGTCGCCGCCGACGAGACCCTCGGGCACTACGCCGACTGGCTCGGCGTGAGCGCGCAGCACCTGCGCGACCTGAATCACATGAGCAAAACCAAGCCGGTGCTGGTCGGGTATCGTCTGAAGCTCGATTTCCACAAGGTGTCGCACGATGCCTTCGAGCAGCACCGGCGCGAGTATCACCAGGAGCTGCAGGCGGCCTACTTCGCCGCGCACCGCATCTCCGGCACCGAGATCTACATCGCCCGCCCCGGAGATTCGCTCTGGACGGTGACCAAGCGCGCCCGGCAGCTGCCGGAATGGCTGCTGGTGCAGTACAACCCGGACGTCGATTTCTCGGAGCTGCGGGCCGGGATGCAGATCGTGATCCCGCGGGTGGAGGAGGTGGGAAACAGCGGGTGAAGGCTGTGATCCGGGTACATGTGATCCAGGTACATACCGCCTGGCGGGGCGCTGGCTATAATCCGCCCAGGCTCGTCGATGAACTACGGAACGTCATGAATTTCAGGAACTTGGCAGTGGCTCTGCTCCTCTCCGGCGCGGCAGTCGCCGCGCGCGGGGACGCCCTGTCGGTGACCGAGCCGGTCTCACTCACCAGCGAGACGCTGCCCGCGGTCGATCGGGTGGTGGTGAAGAAAGCCGAGCGGCGCCTGTACCTCATGCACGGCGGCAACGTCGTACGCTCCTATCGTGTCGCTCTCGGACTCTCGCCCGTCGGGCAGAAGGAGCGCGAGGGCGATTTCCGCACGCCCGAGGGCAGCTACCATCTCGACGTGCGCAATCCGCGCAGCGACTACTTCCTCTCGATCAAGGTCTCCTACCCGAACGATGCCGACGCGAGGCGCGCGCGTGCGAGGCATTGGGATACCGGCGGCTCGATCATGATCCACGGGCTGCCGAACCTCATGAGGCACGATCCGGAGTACTACGCCGACCACGACTGGACCGACGGCTGCATCGCCGTGTCCAACGCCGACATGGTGGAGATCTGGATGCTGGTCCCCGACTCCGTGCCGATCGATATCGATCCCTGAGGGCCGTCGCCACCCCCAAGCCGTGGCCAGCGAGCTCTCAGAATTCGTCGACGCGCGCGTCGGTCCGCGCGGCAGTCTCGAGAACCTTTCCCAGGCGGAGGTCGACAAGCTGCTCGACGCCGGGCAGGGAGGGCTGTACCCGCTGTTCCGCCGCTGCGCCCTCGCCGTTCTCAACTCCGGGGCACGCACCGACAACGCCAAGGAGATCTTCGACCGCTACCGCGAGTTCGAGATCCGCATCGTGCGGCACGCCTGGGGCGTGAAGCTCGAGATGCGCAACGCCCCGGGGTCCGCCTTCGTCGATGGGCAGATGATCCGGGGCATCAAGGAGCACCTGTTCGCGGTGCTGCGCGACGTGGTATTCACCGCGAACGAGATCATCCAGAGCGGCCGCTTCGACCTCGGCGACTCCGCCTCGATCACCAATGCGGTGTTCCACGTGCTGCGCAACGCCCGCATCCTCGAGCACAAGGCGCGCCCCAACCTGGTGGTGTGCTGGGGTGGTCACTCGATCACTCGCGAGGAGTACCAGTACACCAAGGACGTGGGCTACGAGCTCGGACTGCGCGGCCTCGACGTCTGCACCGGCTGCGGCCCGGGCGCCATGAAGGGCCCGATGAAGGGGGCGACCATCGGCCACGCCAAGCAGCGCATCGAGGGCGCGCGCTACATTGGTATCACCGAGCCGGGGATCATCGCCGCTGAGCCGCCGAATGCGATCGTGACGCAGCTCGCGATCATGCCGGACATCGAGAAGCGCCTCGAGGCCTTCGTGCGCCTGGCGCACGGCATCGTGGTGTTCCCGGGCGGCGCCGGCACCGCCGAGGAGGTGCTGTATCTTTGCGGCATCCTGCTCGAGCCGGCCAACCGGCAGCAGCCGTTCCCGATCGTGCTCACGGGCCCGAGGGACAGCGCTGCCTATTTCGAGCACATCTGCCGCTTCATCGGCGGCACGCTCGGCGCGGAGGCGCTCGAGCGGCTGACCGTCATCGTCGATGACCCGCCGGAAGTCGCGCGTCGCATGGTGCGCGCCATGCAGGAGGTGCGCGAGCACCGCCGCAAGCGCAACGATTCCTACAACTTCAACTGGCTGCTGCAGGTGCCCGCCGAGTTCCAGCGGCCTTTCGAGGTCACCCACGAGTCGATGCGCGCGCTCGAGCTGCGGCGCGACCAGCCGGTGCACCAGCTGGCCGCGAACCTGCGGCGCGCCTTCTCCGGCGTGGTCACCGGTAACGTCAAGGACTTCGGCATCCAGGCGATCGAGCGCTTCGGCCCCTACGAGCTCGCCGGCGATCCGGCGATCATGCGGCTGCTGGATGAGTTGCTCGCCGCTTTCATCGCGCAGAAACGCATGCGCCTGCCGGGCAGCGCCTATCGCCCCGTGTACCGGCTGGTGGCCTGAGGGCGCTGTCGTTACATAACGCTCTGCCTATCGCACATTCTCCCGGCGGCGTACGAGAGCTGTGTCATAGCCGTAGTCGCATGGCGACAGGCTTCGGTTTGTATGTGACCCAGGTCCTGCGCTCACTGAGCGAAGACCGTACGCTCGGGTACAAGTAATCAGGAGCTTTCCATGAGCTCATCCAACAGGAGCCGGGACGACGTCTCCGCGGACCACGAGGAGCCCGCGGCACAGGGCGGCAGTCCCACCGGAGGCGCGGACGCCTACGCGACGTGGCTGGACCGCATGCAGCGCGCCCGCGCGCGGCAGGCGGCGATCACCCGCAACCTCTACACCTGGTCGAACTACAAGAGCTGGGCGGATCAGGTGCGCGATTCCTGGCAGGGCGGCGATGGCGGGTTCAAGGCCGCCACCCCTGCGCCGAAGTCCTCGAAGAAGTAGCACCGTACCGCGCGGCGGACCGTGGGGCCCTCAGCCCACCTCGACTGCGCGTTCCTCGGCACCCTCCACCGCGGCACCCGTCGTCCCCTCCTCGGGCGGCACCTGCGCCTGCGGTACGCCCGCGGCAGACCCGGCAGCCCCCCCAGCCGGCGCCGCTTCTGAGGCCTCCTGCGAGCCTCCGGCGGGCGTTCCCCGCGGGCTCAGCGTGCTGTCGGGAGTCCCCGTGAGCCAGGTGATGAGCGGCGCCCACTGCTCCACGTCGTCCTGGGCGACGTAGCTCTTCATCTCGTGCACGCCGATGCCGGCCTCGGCGGCGCGTACGTAATTCTGCGAGTCGCGGATGATGGCGACGATCGGGATGCCGAGCGTGTGCAGGAAGCGGATCAGCGCCTGGTACATGAGGGTGTTGCGACGCACCCGGTTGGCGATGACGCCGATGCGGTTCTCCTCGCGGCGGATCTTGGCAACCAGCAGCAGGTCCCCGATGCAGCGCGAGCAGGTGTGGATGTCGATATCCGAGGGCAGCACCGGCACCAGGATCTTGTCGGCATCGCGAGTCATGTCCGGGAGCTGGCGTGGCTCGACCGCCGCCGGGGTGTCGACGATCACGTGAGTCGCGCTGTCCGGCACCCGCAGCTGGAACGAGCGCGTCGTGCGGCTGTCCTTCTCGAAGGCGGCGATGGCCTGGATCGGCGCCTGCGCCGCCTGGCGCTTCTTCACCCAGCGAACCGACGAGCCCTGGGGGTCGAAGTCCATGAGGACCGGCCTGTGGCCGCGCGTGGCGAAGTAGCTCGCCAGGTTGATCGCGATGGTCGTCTTGCCGGAACCGCCCTTAGGGTTCAGGACGACGATGCGCTGCATGGTGGCTTGGTTCTGTCATGTCGGCACGACACGCGTCTCATCCAAGCCTACGCACCGCTTCCGGGGCCTGCAAGCCGATGCGTGATTGTGAGCGCGCGCACGGTAAGGGCGTGCCGCGGCCCCGTAGAGTCCGCCAACGATGGAAGTCTTCCTGCACCTTTGGGACGAGCTCGATGATCTGACCGGTGTCTGTCGCCACGTGGCGACCAGCACCGCCTCCGAGCTGCTCGAAGGCAGCACGCCGCTTCTCGCGGGTGCTTCGGCGCTCGGGGTGTGGATGCTCGAGGGCCTCTACCGCCAGCTGCTGCGCCTCTCGGCCTAAAGGCCCGCCAGGTCCGTTCCCCCGCTGGTCGGCCGCCTCACGGGCGCTCGCGCGCAGGCCGCAGCGCTGCGCGCCGCACGCGGAGCTTGAAAATCTCCCGCTGACTCCCAAGATCGCCGGACGGAGCAGCCGCACACACAAGCGGCGGACGGCGAGCATGCAAGCCACAGAGAACCCTCGGGCCGGCGCGGATCGCGCCGGCGGCAGCGACTCACGCGGTGGTCCGGGCGCGGGCCGCCAGACCCACGGCTTCCAGGCGGAGGTTCGCGAGCTGCTGAAGCTCATGATCCACTCGCTCTACAGCCACCGGGAGATCTTCCTCCGCGAGCTGATTTCCAATGCCTCGGATGCCTGCGACCGGCTGCGCTTCCTGTCGATCGGCGACAGCGCGCTGCTCGCCGGCGATCCGGAGCTCGGCATCCGCATCGACGCCGACTCGAAGGCCGGCACGATCACGATCACCGACAACGGCATCGGCATGACGCGCGAGGAGGCGGTCGCAAACCTCGGCACCATCGCGCGCTCGGGAACCGCCGAGTTCTTCCGCTCGCTGCCTGGAGATGAGCAGAGGGCATCGCAGCTCATCGGCCAGTTCGGCGTCGGCTTCTACTCCGCCTTCATCGTATCCGACCGGGTCGAGGTGCGCTCGCGCCGCGCCGGCGCGCCGCCCGAGGCGGGAGTGCGCTGGGAATCGAGCGCGGACGGCGAGTTCACCGTCGAGGACGTGACCTTGGCGGCGCGCGGCACGGCGGTGACCCTGCATCTGAAAGAGGATGCGCGCGAGTTCGCCGACGCGCTGCGCCTCAGGGCCCTGATCCGCCGCTATTCCGATCACATCGGCTTCCCGGTGCGCATGCCGAAGGAAGGGGAGGCGACCCTCGACTACGAGGTGGTGAACCAGGCGAAGGCCCTGTGGACGCTGCCGCGCACGCAGGTCTCCGAGGAGGAGTACCGGCAGTTCTACCAGTATCTGGCCCACGACTTCACCGACCCGCTCGCCTGGAGCCACAACAAGGTGGAGGGCAAGCGCGAGTACACGAGCCTGCTTTACTTACCGGCGCGCGCGCCCTTCGACCTCTACCAGCGCGATGCGGTACGCGGACTCAAGCTGTACGTGCGGCGCGTGTTCATCATGGACGACGCCGAGCAGTTCCTGCCGCTGTATCTGCGCTTCGTGAAGGGCGTGGTCGACTCGAGCGACCTGCCGCTGAACGTCTCGCGGGAGCTGCTGCAGCAGGAGCCGGAGGTCGAGGCGATCCGCTCGGGCCTCACCAAGCGCGTGCTCGACATGCTCGCCCGCCTCGCCAAGGACGAGCCGGAGAAATACGCCATCTTCTGGAAGGAGTTCGGCGCGGTGCTGAAGGAAGGCATCGCCCAGGACCAGGGCAATGAAGCCACACTCCTGCCGTTGCTGCGCTTCGCGAGCACCGCGGAAGGCCACAACACGCCGTCGGTGAGTCTCGCCGACTACGTCTCGCGCATGCAGCCCGGCCAGGAGCGCATCTATTACGTGATCGCCGAGTCGCTCGCCGCGGCCCGCGCCCATCCCGCCATCGAGCGCCTGAAGGAGCGCGGGCTCGAGGTGCTGCTGCTCTGCGAGCGCATCGATGAATGGGTGATGGGACAGCTCGAGAGCTTCGAGGGCAAGCGTTTCAAGGACGCCGCGCGCGGCGACCTCGAGCTCGGGGGTCTCGCGAGCGAGGCCGACAAGGCGCGTCACGACGCCGAGCTCAAGGAGAGCAAGGGCCTCCTCAAGCGCATCAAGGACGCACTCGGCGAGCGCGTGACGGAGGTGCGGGTCAGCGACCGCCTGAAGGAATCGCCGGCGCTGCTGGTGCTGGGCGAGCACGAGCTCGGCGAGCGGCTGCGGCGCATCCTGAGCGCCGCCGGCCAGAAGGTCCCCGAGGGCAAGCCTCTTCTCGAGGTGAACGTGACGCACCCGCTGGTGAAGTATCTCGACGGCCGCGCCGATCCCGGACAATTCGCCGAGCTCGCGCAGCTGCTCTACGAGCAGGCGCAGCTCGCTGAAGGGGCGGTGCTCGAGAATCCGCCGGACTTCGTGCTGCGCCTGAACCGCCTGCTGGTGAGGCTCGCCGCCCCGGGGTCCTGAGCCTCGATCAGCGCGCTTACAATGCGCGCATGGTGCTGAAACCTCCGCGCGCGGAGCGAGTGACGCTCGAGGGCCCCGCCGGCACGCTGCAGGCGCTCGTCGAGACACCGGTGACCGACCAGGGCGAGTCGCTCACCGTGCCGGCCTTCGCCGTGGTGTGCCATCCGCATCCCCTGTTCGGCGGCACCATGGACAACAAGGTCGTGTATACGGTCGCGCGCGCCTGCGAGCAGCGCGCGGCGCCGGCCATCCGCTTCAATTTCCGCGGCGTGGGCGGCAGCCGCGGCGCCTACGACGAGGGACGTGGCGAGAGCGACGACGCGCTCGCCGTCATCGCCTGGGGCCGGCAGCGCTGGCCGCAGGCGCCGCTGTGGCTCGCGGGCTTCTCCTTCGGCGGCGCGGTGGCGCTGCGCATCGCGGCGCTCGCGGGCCCGGAGCGCCTGATACTGGTGGCGCCCGGGATCACGCGCCTCGAGCGCGCCGACTTCGGGCCCGCGCGCGCGGCGCAGCCGGCGTGTCCGTGGCTCATCGTCCAGGGCGATGAGGACGATGTCGTGCCCGCGCCGGCGGTGCTCGCCTGGACGGCGGCACGCGAGCCCCTTCCCGGCGCGCCGCGTCCCGAAGTGCGCGTGCTGCCGGGCGCGGGCCACTTCTTCCACGGACGCCTCAACGAGCTGCGCGAGGCAGTACTCGCCTTCGTGCCCTGAAAAGCGAAAGCCCGGGCGGAGCTCTTGCTTCCGCCCGGGCCTCTCACCCCCGCTGCGCGCGGGAAAGCCCGTGATTTACGAGTTGACCATCGCCTTGAGGCTCTTCAGCGGCAGGCAGCGAACCTTCTTGCTCGCCGGCTTGGCCTTGAACATCATCTTCTCGCCGGTGAACGGGTTGACGCCTTCGCGGGCCTTGGTGGCCGGCTTCTTCACGACCTTCATCTTCAACAGCCCGGGCAGGGTGAACAGGCCATTGCCGCGCAGGCTCTTCTTGATCACGCCCCCGAGCGAATCGAAGACGCCTCCGACCTGCTTGCGGGACAGCCCAGTCTCCTTGGAGATGTGTGTCAGGACTTCCGACTTCGTCGGTGCGCCACCCTTTTTCGCCATTTTGTCGTACTCCTCGAGGATTTTGGTTGGGTACCACGCGCGCCGTTTGCCGCCGCGCGAAGAGAATCGGCGCGGAAAATAGCACATGCGCGCGCTTTGGCAAGCGGTTTCTTCTCGTCGCTGTTCGTGAAATGCCTTTTTTCTTAGGGTTTCCCGGCGCACGCGCGCACCGTAACGGCGTGCATGCGGGCTCCACGATGCTGCGATTCCCGATGCGAAGTGCGCGCTAAGCGCGTGTTCCGTCAGCGTGGATGCTGCGCGTCAGCGAATCAGGATGAGGATCGCCTGGATGGCGATGGTCGCCCAGAGCGGCGAGAAGTCGAGACCCGCGATCGGCGGAATGATGCGGCGGAAGGGTCGCAGCACCGGCTCGCACAGCGAGGTGAGCAGCGACTGCAGGGGGGAATAGCCGCCGGGGGCGATGAAGCTGAGGAGCCAGTAGATGAGGATCGCGTAGCAGTAGGTCCAGAGCAGCGTATGCGCGATCTCGAGCGCGAGCGCGTCCAGCCAGGTGAGCCAGTCGGGCAGCCCCGCGCCGTGCAGCGCCGAGAGGACCGCGACCTCGATGCCCGCGACCAGGATGACCGCCACGACCGAGGCGGTATCCACCTTGCCGATCGGCGGCAGCACGCGCCGCAGCGGCACGATGAACGGGTTGGTGAGCTGCACGACCGCCTGGGCCAGCGGGTTGCGGAAGTCGGCGCGCGTCAGCTGCAGCAAGAGGCGCGCCAGCACCACGAACAGCGCCAGCGACATCAGCGTCTCGACGATGTAGATGACGGCGCTCATGGAAGGGTGCTCACGAGCGGTATTCGGCCGCGGCGCCGAGCTCGCGGCCGCGGCGGGTGGCGGCCTGGAGAGCGCGTGCGACCGTCCCCCTGAGGTCGGCGGATGCAAACACCCCGAGCGCGGCTTCGGTCGTGCCCCCCTTGGAGGTCACCTCGGCTCGCAGCCGCGCGAGGTCCGCATCGGCCGCCGCGGCCATGAGACCCGCGCCGTGGAGCGTGGCGGCGGCGAGCCGCTTCGCGACGGGTTCTGCGAGCCCCAGTCCCGCGCCTGCCTCGGCCATGAGCTCGGCGAGCAGGAAAAAATACGCCGGCCCGCTCCCCGAGAGCGCGGTGACGACGTCCAGGAGATCCTCCGTGCTCACCCAGACGAGCTCACCCACGGCGCGCGCGATGCCCTCGGCGGCTGCACGCAGCCCGCTGCCGACGGATGGCGGGGCGTAGAGCGCGGTGACCCCGGCGCCGAGCAGCGCCGGGCGGTTGGGCATGGCGCGCGCCACCGGCACCCCGGCGCCGCACCAGGCCTCGAGGGAGCTGATGCGCACTCCCGCGGCCACCGACAGCAGGAGCGGCCGCTGCGCGCGCAGCAGCGGGCCGAGCTCGGTGACGACTGCTGCCGCCTGCTGCGGCTTCACCGCGAGGACGACGACCGCGGCCCCGTCGATCGCGCGGGTGTTCTCAGCGCTCGCACTCACCCCGAGCTCGCGCTCGAGCGCGCGGCGGGCGGCTGCGGAAGCCTCGCCGACGCGGATCTGCGCCGGAGGCGTGCCGGCGCGCACGAGGCCGCTGATCAGAGCGCGGCCCATGTTGCCGCCACCGAGTACGGCGAGGGGCTGGTCGGGCATGGCGGGATTATAGGGGCACTCGGTCCCAGGGCACTCAGCTAAGGCCGCGCGCCGAACAGCGCGGTTCCCACGCGCACGATCGTCGCGCCTTCCTCGATCGCGGCCTCGAAGTCGCCGCTCATTCCCATCGAGAGCGTGTCGAGCCCGGCGCCAGCTGCGTTGAGCTCCGTGTACGCCTGCCGCAACTCGCGGAACCAGGTGTGCTGGCGCGCCGCCTGCGACTCCTCGGGTGGGATGCACATGAGGCCGCGGAGCTTCAGGCGCGGGAGCCGCGCCACCGCGCGCGCGAGCTCGGCGAGCTCGCCCCGTGCGACCCCGCCCTTGCCGGCTTCGTCCCCGAGGCGGACCTGCAGGCAGACATTGAGCGCCGCGGCATCCTGGGGGCGCTGCTCGGAGAGCCGCGCAGCGATCTTCAGGCGGTCCACCGCGTGCACCCAGGCGAAGCGTTCCGCGATCGCTCGGGTCTTGTTGGCCTGGATCCTGCCCACGAAATGCCAGGTAAGCTGGCGATCCCGCAGCGCATCAAGCTTCCGGAGCGCTTCCTGCAGGTAGCTCTCGCCGAAGTGCTCGAGCCCGCAGTCGGCGGCCGCGCGCACCACCTCGGGCGGCTGGGCCTTGGTCACGGCAAGGAGTGTGACCGAGTGCGCACTCCGGCCGGCCCGGGCGGCCGCCTGCGCGATGCGCTCCTGCACGGCGCGAACGCGCTCGGGTAAATTCTGCGGACCCCGTAACATATTGGACGTGTGACCCCTCCGCTATACTGCCGCCGCTCAGGCGCGCCCTTTATTTGTCGCTTTGCACCGCGCCGGAGGCGCCGTTCCAGGGAGCATCAATGGCCGTCGACATCGCGCAACTCCTGGCGTTTGCCGTCAAAAACAACGCCTCGGACCTGCATCTGTCCTCGGGGGTGCCGCCGATGATCCGCGTCGACGGCGATATGAAGCGCATCAACATGCCGCCGCTGTCGCACAAGGAAGTGCACTCCATGGTGTACGACATCATGAACGACAAGCAGCGCAAGGCCTATGAGGAGTTCTTCGAGACCGACTTCTCGTTCGAGATTCCAAAGCTGGCGCGCTTCCGCGTCAACGCCTTCAACCAGAACCGCGGCGCGGGCGCGGTGTTCCGCAACATTCCCTCGGTAATTCTCTCGCTGGATGACCTGAACGCGCCGAAGATCTTCCGCGACCTGTGCATGCTGCCGCGCGGACTGGTGCTGGTCACCGGTCCCACGGGCTCCGGAAAGTCGACCACACTGGCCGGCATGGTCAACCACTGCAACGACAACCGGCCCGACCACATCATCACCATCGAGGACCCGATCGAGTTCGTGCACGAGTCGAAGCGCTGCCTGGTCAACCAGCGCGAGGTGCACCGCGACACGCTCGGCTTCAGCGAGGCGCTGCGCTCGGCGCTGCGCGAGGACCCCGACGTCATTCTGGTCGGCGAAATGCGCGACCTGGAGACCATCCGCCTGGCGCTCACCGCCGCCGAGACCGGTCACCTGGTCTTCGGGACGCTCCATACCAGCTCTGCCGCCAAGACCATCGACCGCATCGTCGACGTGTTCCCCGGCGAGGAGAAGGACATGGTGCGCTCGATGCTCTCGGAATCGCTGCGCGCGGTCATCTCGCAGACGCTGCTGAAGAAGGTCGGCGGCGGCCGCGTGGCGGCCCACGAGATCATGATCGGCACGCCGGCGATCCGTAACCTGATCCGCGAGGGCAAGATCGCGCAGATGTACTCGTCGATCCAGACCGGTGGCGCACAAGGCATGCAGACGCTCGACCAGTGCCTCTCCGACCTCGTCACCAAGGGACAGGTCAGCAAGGAAGAGGCGCGCTACAAGGCGCAGAACAAGGATGCGCTCTAGGCGCTGCGCGCCGGACTCGACCGGGTTCGCCCAGAAGGCGAAGCCGGAGCATGATGCGAAGACTTGAAGGGCAAGGGACCATAGCAGGTAGACATCAATGGACCGCGATCAGGCCATCAAGCTGATGCAGGATCTGCTGCGCCGGGTTACGGAGCGCAAGGCCTCGGACCTGTTCATCACCGCCGGCTTCCCGCCGGCCATCAAGATTGACGGCGAGATCCGTCCGCAGTCCGAGCGCGCGCTCACCGCCGAGCAGTCGGCGACGCTGGTGCGCGCCATCATGAACGACCGCCAGACCAAGGAATTCGACGCCACCAAGGAGTGCAACTTCGCGATCGCACCGCCCGGCATCGGGCGCTTCCGCGTCAGCGCCTTCGTGCAGCAGGCCGCCATCGGCTGCGTCATCCGCCTCATCAACGCCAAGATCCCGACCTTCGAGGAGCTCGACCTGCCGCCGATCCTCAAGGAGGTCGTGCTGTCGAAGCGCGGGCTGGTCATCATCGTCGGCGGCACCGGCTCGGGTAAGTCGACCACGCTCGCCGCGATGGTCGGCTACCGCAACGAGAAGACGCGCGGCCACATCGTCACCATCGAGGACCCGGTAGAGTACGTGCACACCCACAAGGGCTGCGTGATCACGCACCGCGAGGTGGGCGTCGACACGGAGTCGTGGCACAACGCGCTGAAGAACACCCTGCGTCAGGCGCCGGACGTGATCCTGATCGGCGAGATCCGCGACCGCGACACCATGGAATACGGCATCCAGTTCTCCGAGACCGGCCACCTGGTGCTGGCGACGCTGCACGCCAACAGCGCCAACCAGGCGCTCGACCGCATCATCAACTTCTTCCCCGACGAGCGCCGCGATCAGTTGCTCATGGACTTGTCGCTCAACATCCGCGCCATGGTGTCGCAGCGCCTGATCCCGCGCGAGGCGGGCACCGGGCGCATCGCCGCCATGGAGATCATGCTGAATTCCCCGCTCATCCAGGACCTGATCTTCAAGGGCGAGGTCGCCAAGATCAAGGAAGTGATGTCGCGCTCGACAAGGCTCGGCATGAAGACCTTCGACCAGGCGCTGTTCGAGATGTACGAGACCGGCTTCATCTCCTACGAGGATGCGCTGCGCAACGCCGACTCGAAGAACGAGCTGCGGCTGCGCATCAAGCTCGAGGGCAAGCGCGAGGTGAAGACGGTCGAGGACGGCGCCGCGCTGCAGGTCGTCGAGGAAGAGCACGGGCGCAGCATCTGATGGCCAAGGAGGCGAAGGCACCGTCCCTGGAGACCACGACGGGGACGCAGGCGGCGCTCACCGGCGCCGAGGCACTGGCGGCCGTCACCGCCAGCGCCGGACATCCGACCCTCAACACCAAGCCGCTCTTCAAGCTGATGGTGGAGAAGAAGGCCTCGGACCTGTTCTTCACCTCCAACGCGCCCATCAAGATCAAGATCGAGGGACAGATTCTGCCGGTGAACCGCCAGGTGCTGACCCCCGAGACGGTCAAGCAGACCGCCCTGGCGCTCATGACCGCGGAGCAGCGCGAGTACTTCACGCGCGAGTTCGAGCTCGACTTCGCGGTCTCCGAGCCCGGGCTCGGACGCTTCCGCGTCAACGTGTTCCTGCAGCGCGGCTACCCGGCGATGGTGATGCGCTACATCACCGCCGACATGCCCAGGCTCGATGCGCTCGGCCTTCCCGAGGTATGCGCCGAGCTGGTGCTGCTGAAGCGCGGGCTCGTCCTGATGGTGGGCGCCACCGGCTCCGGCAAGTCCACCACGCTCGCGGCGATGATCAACCACCGCAACGAGAACTCCTCCGATCACATCGTCACCATCGAGGATCCGCTCGAGTTCCTGCACACCAACAAGCGCTCGATCGTCAACCAGCGCGAGGTGGGGCTCGACACCAAGTCCTACGCCCGCGCACTGCGCGGCGTGGTGCGCGCCGCGCCCGACGTGATCCTGATCGGCGAGATCCGCGACCGCGAGAGCATGGAGGCGGCCATCAACCTCGCCGGCACCGGTCACCTGGTGCTGGCCACCATGCACGCCAACAACTGCGCCGAGTCGCTCGACCGCATCATCAACATGTTCCCGCGCGAGCAGCACAACCAGATCTTCCTCGACCTGTCGCAGTACCTGCGCGCCATCATGGCGCAGCGTCTGATCATCGGAGTCGACAACAAGCGGCTCGCCGCGCTCGAGGTGATGATCAACACACCGCACATCCAGACGCTGGTGAAGAAGGGCGACGTGGTGGCGATCAAGGAGGCCATCAACGCCTCGAGCGAGCGCGGCATCCAGAGCTTCGACCTGGCGCTCTTCAATCTCTACCGGGCGGGGCGCGTGCCGCTCGAGGAGGCCCTCACCAACGCCGACTCGCGCGCCAACCTCGAGGCGAAGATCAACTTCGGCTGAAGCGCACTCCCCGGAGAGGCGCCGCCGTGCGTGCCCCGTTCCGCGGGGCCGTTGCGATGGCGTGCCGCCGCTCCGTGAGCCTGCCGTAAGCGAGCTGTAAGTGCGCCGTCCGCCGCGGGCCTCAGGCTTGCCTTCCGACGGAGGGCTACGGCCATGCAAGCGCGACCACAGAGCAGATTCGGCAGCCGGCGGCTGTCCACGATCATCGGGGCGGCGGCCCTCGCCTCGTGCGGCAGCGATGGGTTCGGCTGCGGTGAGCTCGGCGTCGGCCCATGCGGACCCCCGGTGCAGATCGAGGTCACGATCGACGTCGCGGCTGCGGATTTCAACGGTGACGGGCGGCCGGACGTCGCGCTTGCCGTCGACGAGGGAGCCAACACCCCGGGCGTAGCCGCGGTGTACGAGCACGGCCCTGCGAGCGGCCAGGGATACCTCTCGAGAGTCGACTACCCGGCCGGCGTCAGCTTCCCCTCGCGCATGGTCGCTGCCGATCTCGACGGTGACGGGCGACCCGATCTGCTCCTGCTGACGTCGGAGTCCGCGAGCAGCATGGTCGCCGTGCTGCTCAACAGCTCCGGCAAGCCCGGCAGCTTCGGCGCCCCGCAGCTGCTCAGCGTGCCCTTTGCAAACGATGTGGCGGTGGCCGATCTCGACGGGGACGGCCGGTCTGACCTCATCATCGCCGGCAGCACGCTGATGGTCGCGCTGCAGAATGCGGGCGCGCCCGGGACCTTCGCCGCGCCCGCGACGCTCTATTCGGGGAGCGGCGCGGGTTTCGTCGCGGTCGCCGTCGGCGATCTCGACGGCGACGGCTCGCCGGAGGTGGCGGTCGCCGACGAGCTGGGAGTCAGCGTGCTCTTTCTGGCTCCGGGAGCGGCCACTCCGGCCGTGGCGAGCGCTGCGCGCATCTACAGTAACGCGGTCCCGGGCCCCAACACCGGCCAGAATGCGGTGGCGATTGCCGACGTCGATGGGGACGGGCGCAACGACCTGGTGGTCGTCGATCCGGTGAATTCCGAGGTCGCGGTGATTCTGCAGAGTCACACCACGCCCGGGCAGTTCCTGCCGCCGGTCCGCTATCCGCTGCCCGCCGGCGACGGCTTGAACCGCCTCGTCGTCACTGATCTGAGCGGCAAGGGCGCGCCTCCCGGCATCGTGATCGCGGCGAGCGATGCGGTGCTCGTATACCTGCAGAACCCCGCACGGCCGGGAAGCTTCGGCGCCGCGGTGAGCTACCCGGTGCCGATCGGCGCTGACGGCGTCGCGGTGGTCGACGTCGACGGCGACGGTTTTCCGGACATTGTCACCAGTTCGGGCGCCACCGTTCCCTCATTCGGAGCGCTCCCCGCGCCGGGCGTGCTCTATCAGGATCCCTCCAGCCCCGGGCACTTCCTGGCGGTGCAGGACCTGCGGATCACGTGATCAAAACACCGCGTAGGCGTCGAACACCGGCCCGTCGACGCACACGCGCTTCATCGCCGGGCCCTCGGGCGTGCGCACCTCGACCGCGCAGCCGGCGCAGCCGCCGACCGCACACGCCATGAATTCCTCGAGCGACACCTGGCAGGGCACTTGATGGCGCCGCGCCACCTGGGCGGTCACCTCCAGCATCGGCGTCGGCCCGCAGGCGAAGATCTCCACCTCGGAGAGCTCCTTCGGGCCAAGGGACTTCAGCCACGCGTCCGCGAGCTGCGTCACGAAACCCGGGAAGCAGCCCGGGAAGTCCGCTCGGCTCGCGAGCCGGCTGGGCACGCCCCACTCATCGAGCAGCGGCATGCAGGCGATCGTGCCCTCCGGGATACCCGGAACGATGAGCGTCGAGGGGCGGGTACGGAACGGGAACGGGATCTCCGATCCCATGAGGACCAGCGGCCTCCAGGCGGCCGCGGCGCCCGTGGCGCGGGCCGCCTCGTGCAGCCGCTCGGCGAGGAACACCATCGGCGGGATGCCGACGCCGCCGCCGACGAGCAGCGTGCGCGGCCGCTCGGGGTGGGCGCTGAAGGGGCGTCCGATGGGGCCGAGCACGCTGAGTGTATCACCGGCCTTGCGCGCGGCGAGCGCGCGCAGGCCGCGTCCCTCCACCTTGTAGAGGATCTCGATCCAGCCGGCAGCTGCGTCAGAGCGCATGATCGACAGCGGCCGTCGCATCGGGATGGCCGCATCGCAGGTCAGATGCGCGAAGCTGCCGGGCTCGGCATGCGCGGCGCACTTCGGCGCGGCGAGCCGCAGCACGAATTGCTCGCCCTCGTACGCCAGCTGGGAGATGACGCGCGCCTGCTCGAGGAAGATGGTGCCGCGCGCCGCGGAGCTCATGTGCGCCCGCCGGCCAGGACCTCGGCCAGCACCGCCATGCGCACCGCGACACCGTTGCGCACCTGGTCGCGGATCACGGACTGAGGGCCGTCGGCCACCTCCGAGGCGATCTCGATGCCGCGGTTCATCGGCTGCGGATGCATCACGATGGCGTCGGGACGCGCGAGAGCGAGGCGCTCGGCGGTGAGGCCCCAGGCGGTGAAGTACTTGTCGCCGTCCGGCATGTCGGCATCGCCGAAGCGTTCCTTCTGGATACGCAGCATCATGATGACGTCCGCACCCCTGAGGCCCTCGGCGAGCTTCTTGTAGCGGATGCAGCCCTCGAACTCATCCGCCGCCGGCATCAGGGCGACCGGGCCGATGATGCGCAGATCCGCGACGCCGAGCGCACGCAGCGCGTGCCACGCCGAGCGCGCCACGCGCGAGTGACGGATATCGCCCACGATCGCGACCGCGAGGCCGGCGAAGCGCTGCTTGCGCTGGTAGATGGTGAGCGCATCGAGGAGTCCCTGCGTCGGATGCGACACGTGCGCCTCGCCCGCCGAGAGTACGCTCACGTGCGGCGCCACATGAGCGGCCACCAGCTCCGGGACGCCCGCCTCGGCGTCGCGGATCACGAGCGCGTCCACGTGCACCGCCTGCAGCGTATACACGGTGTCGAGCATGCTCTCGCCCTTGACGCGCGAGGAGAGCTGTACCTCGAGGTTGACGACCTCGGCGCCGAGGCGCTTGGCGGCGAGCTCGAAGCTGACGCGCGTGCGGGTCGAAGGCTCGGTGAAGAGATTGGCGACGGTGAAACCGGCGAGCGCCGCGCTGCGCGGCGGCCGCTCGCCGAGCGGCCGCACGAAGGTCTGTGCGCGGTCGAGCAGACGCTCGATCTGCCCGCGCGAGAGCGTCTCGAGCGTGAGCAGGTGGCGGAGCGAGCCGTCGGGCCGCAGCTGTTCAGTCATTACTTCCCCTCACCGGCGAACCAGCGCGCGAGAATCACCGCCGCGGCTGCGCTGTCGACGTCCGTGCGCCTGAGGCGCCTTCGGCGCTCGCCACTCGCGCGCTGCGCCTTCAGCCGCGCGCTCGCCTCGAGAGAGGAGAAGCGCTCGTCGACCAGGTGGACGGGTAGTGCGAAGCGGCGTTCGAGCTCGGCGGCGAAGCGGCGCGCCGCCTGGGCGAGCGCCCCCTCGCTCCCATCGTCATTATACGGGGCGCCGACCACCAGCCGTGCCGGCGCGAGGGCGCGCACCTCGCGCTCGATCGCCGGCCAGTCGGGCCCGGAGGCGCCGGCCGACACGGCCGGCCGCGGCGCGGCACCGCGCGTCAGCGTATCGCCGGAGGCGATGCCGATACGTCTGAGTCCGAAGTCGAAGGCGAGGACGGTATGGGCTGCCGTCATGCCCGCAGCGGTGGGTGGGCGAGGCGCCAAGGGCCGCGCTCAGGCATGACCCGCCTCGTGGCTCAACCGATCGACATCGATGCCCATCAGCCGCCAGGCCCCCGCCCAGCGCTCTTCGAAGGGCAGCTCGAACACGACCCGGGCATCCACGGGCATCGATGCCCAGGCATTCTCCTTCAGCTCGCGCTCGAGCTGTCCGGACTCCCAGCCGGCGTAGCCGAGCGCGATGAAGGCGTCCGAGGGACCTTCGCCGCGCGCCATGGCCGCCAGCACGTCGCGCGAGGTCGTCACCTGGATCGTATCGGAGACCTTGTGGGTGTGGTCCCACTCCCCGCCGGGCCGGTGCAGGACGAAGCCGCGGTCGGTGTGCACCGGGCCGCCGCGCAGGACCGGCTGCTCGCCGATGTGCTCGGTCGAGGCCTCGAGCTTCATCTGCGAGAGCACGTCCGAGAGCTTCATCGGCAGCGGCTTGTTGAGCACGATCCCGAGCGCGCCCTTGTCGGTGTGCTCGCAGATCAGCGCCACCGTCTGGGCGAAGTTCGGATCGTTGAGCTGCGGCATGGCGATCAGCAGATGATTGGTGAGGCTCCCGGGGGCGCCGTCGGTGAAGACCGGGGAAGAGCTGCGAGGCTCGCTTTCCGAGCCGCCCTCGGAAGGCGTGGCGCCGCCGCTCGATGCTTGCTTGCGGACCATGGCCCAAGTATGGGCACGGCCGCCCCGAGTCTCAAGGAACCGTGGATACGGAGCCGCGCTGCGCACGGCCACCCACGAACTGCCATTCGTAGGCAAAACGCAACACGCTATGCTCGGCGGCAAGCTCGGGGGGGAACGGATCGAAGGGGCTTGCGAGCTTCAGGATCGCGAGGGCCGCCTGGTCGAGCTCGGGGTTGCCGCTCGAGCGGCGGATGACGGCGCGGTCGAGAGTGCCGTCGGCGGCGATCCCGACCTCGAGGACCGGGCTCGCGGTACCCAGGGCCGTGCGGGCGGCGGCCGGGAAATTCAGCGTGCCGATGCGCTCGACCTTGCGCCGCCAGGCATCGAGATAGGGCGCAAGTGAGGTGGCGCGGGTATCGGCCGTGACCCAGAGCTCGTCGCGCTTCGGACCCGTGAGCTGCGCGGGACCCGGCTCGTCCGGGCCCGGCTGGGCGGCGGGCGGCTCGTCGACGAGCAGCGGCCGATTGCGCTGGGAGCCGGTAGTCCCGGCATCGGCGAGATAGCGCACGTCGGTCACCCAGGCGGTGGTGGCGAGGACGCGGTCGGCCTCGGCGCCCTTCATGTCGCCGCGGCTCGCGAGCGAGTCGCCCTGCGGGGATCCCGGGTGCTTCAGGGCGGGGAGTGCGCTCGGCGGGCTGTGGGGCGCCGCCGGCTCGCGTGTATTGCCGGAGCCGAGCTGGGTGCGCTGCGCGAGGTACCTGGCGGCTGCGTTCGCCGACGCCTCGGGCAGCTCATCCGAGACCAGGAGCACTTTGAGCCCTGGCGCGCCGCTGTCATCGCCCGCCTCGGCGTTGAAGGTGATGCCGAGGATCACGAGCCCGTGAAGCAGGCCGACGAAGAACACCATGGCCAGCAGGCGGTCCCACGCCGGCGGTCGCCCCTCACGCAGTGCCAGTGCCCGGCGTGCCATGGGCTCTAAGCGCTCCGGCGCGGCGCGGCCTCCAGGCGCCGCCCGATCGCCTCGATCAGCAGCGCGCCGATGTCGGTGCCGAACTGCTTGTCGAGCTCGCGGATCCCCGTGGGGCTCGTCACGTTGATCTCCGTGACGTAGCCGCCGATCACATCGAGGCCGACGAACATCATGCCCCGAGCGGCCATCGGCGGTCCGATCTCGCGCGAGAGCCAGCGATCGCGGTCGTTGAGCGGCCGGCCGACGCCCCGGGCGCCGGCGGCAAGATTGCCGCGGTGATCCTCGCCCGCCGGCATGCGGGCGAGCGCATAAGGCGCCGGCTCACCGTCGACGAGCAGCACCCGTGAATCGCCCGAGGTCGCGATCTCGGGCAGATACCGCTGCACGATCGCGAAGCGCTGCCCGTAGTGGGTGAGCGTCTCGAAGACGACGCGCGCATTGGGGTCGCCGTGCTTGAGTACGAAGATCGAGCGTCCGCCCATGCCCTCGAGCGGCTTGACGACGATGTGCCCGTGCTCGCGCAGGAACGCCCCCATGCCGGTCATGTCGCGCGTCACCAGCGTCGGGGCGCAGCACTGCGGAAACCACGCGGTGTAGACCTTCTCGTTCATGTCGCGCAGCCCCTGGGGCCGGTTGACCACCAGCACCCCTTGGTCCTCGGCGCGCTCGAGGATGTAGGTGCTGTAGATGTACTCGGTGTCGAACGGCGGGTCCTTGCGCATCAGGATGCAGTCGAGCCGGCTGAGGGGCTCGGTGACCGGCTCGCCGAGGCTGTACCAGCCCCTGGGATCGGCCCGTACGGTGAGCGGCCGGGTGCTTCCGAAGGCGATGCCGTCGCGCAGCATGAGATCGCCCTGCTCCAGGTAGCTCAACGCGTAGCCGCGCTGCTGCGCGGCGAGCAGCATCGCGAGCGTCGAATCCTTCGCGTAGGCGATGGCCCCGATCGGATCCATCACCACGCCGAGTCGTCTGGCCGTGCTCATCGGGGGCCGATTATGCTCAGGGCGGCGTGAATATGTCTGCCCCGGGCTTGGTGCGCCGGCGGCGGCGCCCTCCGATCTTCGAAAAACGTGACGTGCATGGCATAGCGGGGGGTATACCGATATGTTAAAACCGCCTGCGCTTGCCTCAGCGTTAAGGGGCCCGTGAAACTACGGACGCTTGTCTGGACGGCGCGCCGCCGGTGGCTGTTCCAACCTGATTTCGTGGCGTACTTTCGCGGCGATTCTCTAGGCCGCCATGCCTCGCCGGCGTGGCCTGTGAAGGAAGGAGTTGCCTGAGCGTGACCGGCAGCAACGCGAAGCTCCAGGGACTGAAAGTACTGGTCATCGACGACAGCAAGACGATCCGGCGCACCGCCGAGACGCTGCTGGCCAAGGAAGGTTGCGAGGTATTCACGGCGATCGACGGCTTCGACGCCCTCGCCAAGATCGCCGACCACCAGCCCGATATCGTATTCGTCGACATCATGATGCCGCGCCTGGACGGCTACCAGACCTGCTCGCTCATCAAACACAACAAGGTCTTCCGCGCCATCCCGGTGATCATGTTGTCCTCGAAGGACGGACTGTTCGACCGCGCGCGCGGCCGGATCGTCGGCTCCGAGCACTACCTCACCAAGCCCTTCACCAAGGACGAGCTGCTCTCCGCGATCGAGACTCATATCGGGAGATGATGGCCATGCCCCTGATCCTGATCGTCGACGACTCACCAACCGAAGTGCACGTCATGCAGAAGGCGCTGGAGAAGCACGGCTACCGCACGGCGGCCGCGGCCGACGGCGCCGAGGGAGTGCGGCTCGCGCGCGAGATGAGTCCCGACCTGATCTTCATGGATATCGTCATGCCCGGCATGAACGGCTACCAGGCCACGCGTGCGCTGGCGAACGATCCGCGCACCCGCACCATCCCCATCATCATGGTCACCTCCAAGGGCCAGGAGACCGATCGCATCTGGGGCCTGCGCCAGGGCGCGGTCGACTACATGGTGAAGCCCGTCTCGCCCGACCAGCTGGTCGCCAAGGCCCAGGCGACCCTGTCCGCGTGAACCGCGCGCTGGTCGCGTGTCCTCAAAAAGATCCTAGCGCCCATGCCCGAGCCGGTAAGCAGCAGCGAGATTGATCTGAAGTCCCTCAGGGACCGGCCGTTCGAGCTGCTCGCCGAGCTCGAGCGCCGCGGACGTGCGGTCTCGGCGCAGGTGAACGAGCAGGCCGCCACGGGACGCGAGTGGGTCGGGGTCGCGCTGCGCATGGCCGGGGACCTGTACCTGGTGGCGCGCGAGGAGACCCGCGAGGTCCTCGGCGTCCCGAACGCGACGACGCGCGTGCCGGGCGCCAAGCCCTGGATCCGCGGGCTCGCCAACGTACGCGGGCAACTGCTGCCGATCGTCGACCTGCGGCAGTTCCTCGGCAGCGGGGTCACCCCCGTCACGCGCAACACCCGCGTGCTGGTGGTGAATCATCGCGAGATTCCCGCGGGACTCCTGGTGGATGAGGTGCTCGGCTTCCGCCGCTTCGCCGAGAGCGAGTTCTCCGGGGATGCGCCGCCGACCGTGGCGCGCTGCGAGCGCTATCTCGCGGGCGCCTTCCGCCACGCCCAGGAGCAGTGGCCGGTGCTCTCGCTGCGCTCGGTGCTCGAGAGCGCGGCGTTCGCGGAGGCGGCGGCATGAGCCTGATCCCGCTGCTCATCCTCGCGGCGCTGCTGGTCGCCGGCGGCGGAGCCGCCGACTACCTGCTCTACCCGCCGACCAGGGCTCCGCTCTCGTGGGCGCCGCTGATCCTCGCGGCCGCGGCGTTCGTCGCGCTGCTCATCGCCCTCATCGTGGCGCTGCGCACGGGGCGCACGGTCGAGCGGCAGCGCGCCTCGGCCGATGCCCGGCTGCAGGAGAACGACCGCAACCAGCAGGCGATCCTGCGGCTGCTCGATGAGCTCTCGAGCCTCGCCGACGGGGATCTCACCGTGCAGGCGACCGTCACCGAGGACATCACCGGTGCGATCGCGGACTCGATCAACTACGCGGTCGACGCGCTGCGCGGCCTCGTGACCACCATCAACGCCTCCGCGATCCAGCTCGATTCGGCCACGCGCCAGACGCAGGCGCTGTCGCAGCACCTCGCGAAGGCGTCGGGGGCCCAGTCTAAGCAGATCGCCTCTGCCACCGAGTCCGCGGCCAGCATGGCCGGCTCGGTCGAGGAGGTCTCGGGCAACGCCGAGCGGGCCTCGGACGTCGCACGCCACTCCGTCGAGGTGGCCCACAAGGGCGGCGATGCCGTGCGCCGCACCATCGACGGCATGAACACCATCCGCGAGACAATTCAGGAGACCAGCAAGCGCATCAAGCGCCTCGGCGAGAGCAGCCAGGAGATCGGCAACATCGTCGAGCTGATCAACGACATCGCCGAGCAGACCAACATCCTGGCGCTCAACGCCTCGATCCAGTCCTCGATGGCGGGCGATGCCGGGCGCGGCTTCGCCGTGGTGGCGGACGAGGTGCAGCGGCTCGCCGAGCGCGCCGCCAACGCCACCAAGCAGATCGAGGTGCTGGTGCGCACCATCCAGACGGACACCAACGAGGCGGTCGTCTCCATGGAGCGCAGCACCACCGACGTCGTGGGCGGCGCGCTGCTCGCCGAGAACGCCGGCGCCTCCCTCGAGGAGATCGAGCAGGTGTCGAACCAGATCGCGAGCCTGGTGCAGAACATTTCCTCGAGCGCGCGCGCCCAGACGAGCGCGGCGCAGGGGATCGCCCGCAACATGCAGGTGTTGAAGGAGATCAGCGCGCAGACGGCGGAATCCACCAACGCCACCTCGGTTGCGATCGCCAAGCTCGCGGAGCTGTCGGCCGGGCTGCGCAAGTCGGCGGCGGGCTTCCGCCTGCCGGGGAGCGGCGCCGCCGGCAGCAGCGTGCGCCTGAAGAAGCTCGAGGAGAGCACGCTCACCACCGCCAAGCTGCGGCAGATCTCCGCGCTCGGCGGCTCCTGAAGCTGACGAAACCTCAGCTCATGCCCGAAATCGCCTCCCAGACACTCGAGCTCGTCGGCCGCGAGATCACCGCCACGCTCACCGAGGCGCGCGGCGCGCTCGAGAACTACGTCGAGCAGCCCGAGAACGTACCGCTGCTCGAGCGCTGCGCGCAGGACCTGCACCAGGTGCAGGGCGTGCTGCGGGTGCTGGAGATCTACGGCGCGGCGCTGCTCGCCGAGGAGATGGAGCACGTGGCGCAGTACCTCATCGCCACGGTCGACGAGCGCAAGGGCCAGGCGGAGAGCCTCGACGCGCTGATGCGCGCCATGGTGCAGCTGCCGAGCTACCTGGACCGGGTGCTGGCCGGGGGGCGCGACCTGGCGCTGGTGCTGCTGCCGCTGCTGAACGACCTGCGGGCGGTGCGCGGCCATGCACTGCTCTCCGAAGGCACGCTGCTGCTGCTGAACCTGAAGTCCGACAAGCAGGCGCAGCCGCAGCCCGCCACGGCGGGCGAGCCGCCCATGACGGTCGAGCAGTGGGCGCGGCGGCTGCGCGCGCGTTACCAGATGGGGCTCATCGGCTGGATCCGCGGGGAGCGCCCCGAGCAGAACCTCGAGGTCCTGGCGGCGGTGGCGCACAAGCTCGAGCAGACCGCGACCCGCCAGCCGGTGTTCCAGCTGTGGTGGGTGATCGGCGCTGTCATCGAGGCGCTGCAGCACAACGGGCTCGAGGGCGGCCAGTCGGTGAAGCGGCTGCTGGGTCTCGGCGACCGCGAGATGCGCCGCCTCTACGAGCAGGGCGAGGCGCGCTATGCGCAGAATCCGCCGATCGAGCTGCTCAACAACCTTCTCTATTACGTCGGCCGCGCGGAGTCCGCCGGGGGTCGGGTGAGCGCGGTGCGCGCCTCATTCCGGCTCGCGGAGCTCCTGCCCGTGGACGAGAGCATCGAGCAGGAGCGCGAGAACCTGTCGGCGCCCTCCGTGAAGCTCATGCAGACGGTGGCCGCGGCGATCCGCGAGGACCTGGGAAAGGTGAAGGATGTCCTCGACATCTTCGTGCGCCGCGGCGCCGGCCAGCCGGCGGAGCTCGCGCCGCAGGTGGAGATGCTGCGCAAGATCGGCGACACCCTCGGCGTCCTCGGCCTCGGCGAGCTGCGTAGCAACGTGCAGAACGAGACCGAACGGCTCGAGAAGATCGTCGAGGGAACGCTGCCCGCCGATGAGGCGTCGCTGGTTGAGATCGCGGCGACGCTGATCAGCGTCGAGGACCGCCTCGACGACCGTCTGGTCGGGCTCATCCTTCCGAAGGACACCGAGGCCGCCCCCGCCGAAGGCGGCGACGACACCGAGTTCCGGCAGGTGCAGGCGGCGGTGCTGCGCGAGTGCATCGTGAACCTGGCGCGCATCAAGGAGGCCATCACGCAGAGCGTCGGCGGCACGCTCGACGCGGCCGGGCTCGACAGCTGGCAGGACCTGATGCGCGGCATGAAGGCCGGGCTCCTCATGCTCGGTAAGGCACGCGCGGTCGAGGTGATCGAGGGGATCACCGCGCAGTTGAAGCGCGTCATGCAGCCCGGCATCCATGTGCTGCCGCCCGGATTCGTCGACCGGCTCGCCGATGCCATCGTCAGCGTCGAGTACTACATGGAGACGCTGCAGGCGGGACGCTCGGATCCGTGGTACATGCTCGACAACGCCCAGGTGTGCGTGAATGCGCTCGAGGAGCAGCCGACGCCCTCGGTGCCGACTGTCGAGCCGCTGGACGCGAACGCCTACGCGCGCACCGTGGCGATACCCACGGCGGCGCCGCTGCGGGTTGCGGCGGCGGACGCCGCGGGCGCCCACGCGGCGGCGCCCACGCTCTCGCCCTCGGCGACCGGCAAGCTCGCCGCGCTCGCCGAGAGCGCCGACCCCGAGCTCGTCAAGCTCTTCATCGAGGAGGCGCGCGAGGAGCTCGAGAAGATCCAGCGCGGCTTCCCTGCCTGGGATCAGAATCCGCTCGAGCACAACGCGCTGGTGACGGTGCGCCGCTCTTTCCACACGCTCAAGGGCAGTGGGCGCATGGTCGGCGCGCGCGAGCTCGGCGAGTTCGCCTGGGCGATCGAGAATCTCCTGAACCGCGTGCTCGACAACACGCTCACCCGCTCGCCGCCGATCCTGGAGGCGCTGCGCGCCGCAGTCGCCGCGCTCCCCGAGCTCATCGAGCAGCTCGACGGCGGGGCACCGCCGCGGGCCGATACCGCCGCCATCGTGGCGCGCGCCCACGCGCTCGCCGCCGGCCGCGGAGCCGCGGCGGCGGCGCCTGCGCCGCCCGAGGCGGAGGAAGAGGTCGCCACGGAGTCGCCCACCGCGGTGTTCGTCGCGACGCCGGCCGTGCAGCCGCGGCCGGTGCCGCCGCAGCCGGGCCCATCCCCGTCGCGAGCGCCGCCGGCCCAGACCCGGGCAATGCCGAGCGGGCTGATGGACCTGCTGGACGGGGCCAACACGCTCGTCGGCGACGAAATCGCGCCCGTCGCACCTGCGCCGACGGCGGAAGCCGCGCTCGGCGCCACGCGGCCGGGGCTGCAGGACGACACGCTGCGCGACATCTATGCGCGCGAGACGGCGACCCACATTGCGACCGTGCGCGCCTATCTCGCGCGCGAGGCGGCGCTGCCCGAGCCGCACCTCCTGCCCGAGGAGGTCTATCGCGCCTGCCACACCCTCTCGGGCAGCTCGAAGATGGCGCAGGCCCGTCACGGAATCCGCCTCGCCGAGCCGCTCGATCGCTGGCTGCGCCGGGTTTACGGCAGCGGCCTGGGGCTCCGCGGCGAGGATCTGGTGCTCGTCGGCGAGTGCATGGCCGCGATGCACGCCGTTGCGACGCACCTCGACGAGCCGACCGGTTACTTCGTCAGTCACTGGCACCTGCTCGAGCGGATCGAGAAGGCCGAGCGCAACCTCGATCAACGCAGCGCCGCGGGCGGCACACACGCACCCCCCGCCGCCGCGGGAGCGGCCGCCGCGCCCCCCGCTGCCACCGAGCCCGAGGGCGAGCCGCCGGATGAGGCCGCCGATTTCGATCCGGAGGTCGCGGCGATCTTCACCGACGAGGCCACCGAGCTGATCGATGCCTCGGAGCACGCGCTCTCGGACTGGCGCTCGCACCCCGGCAGCGCCGAGCTCCGCCTGGGCCTGAAGCGTCCGCTGCATACGTTGAAGGGCGGTGCGCGCATGGCCGGCATCCTCCCCATGGGCGATCTCGCCCATGAGCTCGAGTCGCTCGTCATGCAGGTCGACAATGGCTCCGTGACGGCCGACGATGCGGTATTCGACGTGATCCAGGCGAGTCTCGATGAGCTCGCACGCATGCGCGAGCACGTCGCCGCGGGGCAGCGCGTGGTGCCGGGCCGGGCGATGCTCTCGCGCATCCAGGCCTTCACCCGGCCGCCGGCCGCGGCGCAGGCGGCGGCGCCGCCGCCGACGGCTCCTAAGCCGACGACTCCTGCGCCCGCTCCGCCGCCGCCGAGCGTACCCGCGCCCCGGGCTGCGGCGCCGCAGGTGGCTACGCCCAAACCGACAGCTGCTCAGGCGCCCGCACCCGCACCCGCACCGCAAGCCGTACCGCCGGCTGCCGTCGCGCCGGCGCGCCCGGCAGCCGCAGCTCCCAAGGCAGCTGCGGCTCCAGCACCCGCGGCCGCGCCCACCGCACCGCCGGCACCGGCCTACAGCCCCGTCTTCCCGTCGCGGCCGTCGGCGGCCGCACCCGCGCGGCCCGCGCAGCCCTTCATCCCGGCGGTCGCCCGGACGACCGCGCCAGCGGCCGGCCCCACGCCCATGAGCGACACCGGGCTCGCCCGCATGAACGAGGAGCTGGCGCAGGGCGCCCCCGCCGAGGAAGGCCTCGCGCCGGCGCAGCCCGTGCCGCCGGGCCGCGAGCCCGTGCAGGCCGGCGAACGGCAGGAGATGGCGCGCGTCGACGCCGAGCTTCTCGATCAGCTGCTCAACATCTCGGGCGAGGCGAGCATCGCGCGCGCGCGCCTCGAGCAGCAGCTCGGCTCCTTCGATTTCAACTTAGGGGAGCTGTCGCGCACGGTGACGCGTCTCAAGGAGCAGCTGCGGCACCTCGAGATCGAGACCGAGGCGCAGATCCTGCACAAGCACGAGGACGAGGTCGGCTCGCACCGCAGCGAGTTCGATCCGCTCGAGCTCGACCGCTACTCCTCGATCCAGCAGTACTCGCGCGCGCTCGCCGAGACCGCCAACGACGTGGCGAGCATCCAGCAGCTGCTCGAGAACCTCGCCAAGGACACGCAGAACCTGCTGCAGCAGCAGGCGCGCACCATCACCGAGCTGCAGAACGGGCTCATGCGCACCCGCATGGTGCCCTTCCAGCGCCACGTGCAGCGCCTCGCGCGCATCGTGCGCCAGGCGGCCGCCGATACCGGCAAGCGCGCCGAGCTCACCGTCGAGGGCGCCTCGGGCGAGCTCGACCGGCAGGTGCTCGAGCGCATGTTGCCGCCTTTCGAGCACATGCTGCGCAACGCGGTCGTGCACGGCATCGAGAAGCCCGAGGAGCGTGCCCGGCGCGGCAAGCCCGACACCGGCAGGATCCTGCTCGAGCTGCACCGCGAGGGTGCCGAGGTCATGGTGCGCCTGACCGACGACGGCGGCGGCATGAATCTGAAGGCGATCCGCGAGAAGGGCGCGTCGCTCGGGCTCATCGCGCCGGGGCAGGCCCTGAGCGATGAGGATGCGATGCAGCTGATCCTCGAGCCGGGCTTCTCCACCGCCGGCTCCATTACCCAGCAGGCCGGACGCGGCGTCGGCATGGACGTGGTCGCCACCGAGATCAAGCGCCTGGGCGGCGCGCTCCACATGGAGACCCGGGCGGGCGAGGGCACGGTGTTCACGGTACGCCTGCCCTTGACGCTCGCCATCAGCCACGCGCTCGTGGTGCGAGTCGACGAGGAGTACTACGCACTGCCGCTGCCGACGGTCGAGGGTGTGCTGCGCCTCTCGAAGACCGAGGTCGCGGCTCACCTCGGGCGCGATGCCAGCGTCTTCGAGTACGGCGGCGCGAAGTACCGCTTCCAGCACCTCGCAAGCTTCGTCGGGCTCGAGCCGGCGCCGCTGCCGGTGCAGGACGTCACCATTCCGGTGGTGCTGGTGCGTGCCGGCGAGCACTCGACCGGCCTGGTCGCGGACGAGCTGGTCGGCAGCCGCGAAATCGTCGTGAAGTCGGTCGGGCCGCAGATCTCGGGCATTCGCGGGATCTCGGGGGCCACGATCCTCGGCGACGGCCGCATCGTCATCATTCTCGACATCGGCGCGCTGGTGCGCGCCGAGTGGCGCACGCGCGCGGCGGCTCCCGTGTCCGCACCCAAGGAGCGCGGCGACCGCCGCACCTTTGCCATGGTGGTGGACGACTCGATCACGGTGCGCCGCGTGACGCAGCGGCTGCTCGAGCGCAACGGCATGCGCGTCATCACCGCGCGCGACGGCATGGACGCGGTGGCGCTGCTGCAGGACAACGTGCCCGACGTGATCCTGCTCGACATCGAGATGCCGCGCATGGACGGCTACGAGGTCGCGGCGCACGTGCGCAACGATCCGCGCCTCAAGGACGTGCCCATCATCATGGTGACCTCGCGCGTCGGCGAGAAGCATCGCGCGCGCGCCATCGAGCTCGGGGTCGACGACTACCTCGGCAAGCCCTACCAGGAAGCGCAGCTGCTCGATGCGATCGCGCCGCTGGTCGAGCGGCGCCGCGCCGCGGTACGGCAGGCTGCCTCGGGCAGCTAAAACGTGGCCGAGCGCGTCAACGAGATCTACAGCCTGCTGATCCCGCTGGTCGACGGGCGGCTCATCATTCCGCGCGCCTGCGTCGCGGAGGTGGTCGGCTTTCAGACGCCGTCCGAGATGACCGGCGCGCCCCCCTGGTACATCGGCACGGTGCCCTGGAACGGCAAGGCCGTGCCGCTCGTGTCCTTCGAGGGCACCTGCGGCCAGATGATCCCGCCGGCGAGCGGCCGTACCCGCATCGTGATCCTGCACGCGCTCGGCACACGCGTCGAAGGCGGCAACTTCGCCCTGGTGGCGCAGGGCTTTCCGCAGCTGGTGCGCGTGAGCTCGGACGTGGTGCGCCCCGACAACTCACGGGTGTTTCCGGAGCGGGCGCCGATCATCTGTCAGATCCGCATGGTGAACGAGACGCCGCTCGTCCCCGACCTCGAGCGCCTCGAGGAGATGATCGCGGACGAGACGAGCATCGGGGCTTGAGCGGCGCCCGCTCACCCGGGCTTGCGGAACTTGAAGACGATCTGATCCGTGCGGTGGCGGATCGCGGGATCGAACACCCGCAGCAGATGGGAATCGTCGGGATTGCGCAGCACCGCGCTTTCCTCCTCAAATACGAATCCGGCGGCCGTCACTTCCGCGCGGATGCTCGCCGCATCGATCCGGTGGAGCGTCTCCGTGTCGCGCAGCCCCGAGCCAGCTTCCGCCGCGTGATCGATGATGAGGTAGACGCCGCCCGGCTTCAGCGCGCGGAAGATGGCGGCATTCAAGGCGGCGATGTCGATCGGCTTCATGAACGAGTCGTGCAGGTCGTGGTAGTTCTGCGCCGTCCACACCATGTCGACGGGCTCGGGCACCGCGAATCGATCGGCGGCGTCGATCAGCACCTCGACGTTGCCGTAACGCCGGTCGCGCCCGAGTGCCCGAGTGCCGGCGGTCTCGCTGGCGGAGCAGTTGGCCAGCTGCTGCGCCGGAACGAACGCGTACACGCGTCCGGTGGATCCGACGACCCGGCTGAAGATGCGGGTGAAATAGCCGTTCCCCGACATGAAGTCGATGACCCGGTCGCCGCTCTTCAGTCCCGCGAACGCGATCACCTCGGCGGGCTTGCGCAGCGCATCGAGCCTGACCTCCGCGGTTGGGCGCGCGGGATCCGACAGGGCTGCGGCAAGGGAGGCGGCGGCTGCCTCCGGGGCGGCGGCGGCCGGCTGTGCTGTGACGGCGGCGAGCAGGGCGAGCAGCGCGCCTGGCACGGGTGAGAGTTTCATGTTCCGAGCTCCCGATCCTGTTGTGGTCGCTCGAGCATACGAGTTAAAGTGCGCTTTAAGTCAAGCAGGCGGGAACGGGAGCGCGCGATGCCCTCAGCGATGCCGATCGGACAGGTGGCGCGAGCCGCAGGTCTTGCCCCGTCCGCCATCCGCTACTACGAGAAGGCGGGTCTCCTGCCCAAGCCCGCCCGGCAGTCGGGCCAGCGGCGTTACGGTGCGCAGACCGCCGCGCGCCTCAGGATCATCCAGCTGGCACGCGATGCCGGCTTCACGATCGCCGAGACACGCACCTTCCTCTCCGGGTTCCCGCCGGCGACGACCCCCGCGGCGCGCTGGCGCGCGCTGGCTGAGCGTAAGCTCGCAGAGCTCGAGCAGCAGTCGCAGCGTATCGCGCGCATGAAGACCCTGCTCGAGTCGAGCTTCCACTGCGGGTGCCTGCGGATCGAAGACTGTGAGCGGGCCATCGCGGCCTGCGAGACGGCACGCAAATGACGCTCATGGTCAAGGCGGCAGCGCTGCTCTTTTCCACCTTGCTGGCAGCTGCGGTCCTGGCAGGCGCGCAGTCGGGCGCGGCCGGCGACTGGCCGCGGGCCTCGCCCGGCGACAGCGGCCTCGCGGCGGACAAGCTCGCGGCGCTCGCCACCGATATCCGCGCCGGTAAATTCGTGAAGATCGGCAGCGTGCTCGTCGCTCGCCACGGTCGGCTGGTCTATGAGGAATACTTCGACGGCGGGGCGGACACGCTCCGCGACACGCGCTCGGCCACCAAGAGCGTTACGGGCGTGCTGATCGGCATCGCGATCGAGGAGCGGAAGCTCCGCGGCGTCGACGCGCGCGTTCTCGAGCTGCTGCCGGACCGCGCCGCCAGGCTTGCGAACCCCGACGCGCGCAAGAGTCGCATCACCGTCGAGGACTTCCTCACCATGAGCTCGCCACTCGAGTGCGACGACTGGAACGACGCCTCGCGCGGCAACGAGGAGCGCATGTACCTGGTCGAGGACTGGGCGCAGTTCGTGCTCGATCTGCCGATCCGCGGGCGCATGCACGTGGGCGAGAATCTCCCGGCCGTGCCGTTCGGCCGCTATTTCAGCTATTGCACTGGCGGCGTCTTCGTCCTGAGCGAAGTGCTGACCCGGGCGACCGGGATGCGCACCGATCGCTACGCGCAGGCGCGTCTGTTCGATCCGCTCGGCATCACGAACGTGTCGTGGGTCTTCTCGCCGCTCGGCATGCCGCAGACCGGCGGCGGCCTGCGGCTCACCTCGCGCGACCTGCTCAAGATCGCGCAGCTCTACCTCGACGGCGGCCGGTGGGCGGGCAAGCGGATCGTGAGCGAGGCGTGGGTCAAGGCCTCGACCACGCCGCACGCGCAGATCGACGAGGCCACGAACTACGGCTATCTGTGGTGGCTGAAATCGTTCGGAACCGGCGGCAAGGCGCACGCCGCCTTCTTCATGAGCGGCAACGGCGGCAACAAGGTAGTGGCCATCCCCGACCTCGACCTCGCCGTGGTCGTCACGTCTACGAACTACAACACGCGCGGCATGCACGAGCAGTCCGAGAGGATCCTCGACGACTATGTGCTCACTGCCGCGGAGAGATGACCTTCACTTGATCGGATTGCTGTCCTCGGCGTGGCCGCTCTGCCCCGTGCCGCCGAGGCGGGCGGCCGCGCCCCTGGCGAGTTGGATGAGATAGAGCGTCGCGAGCACGCCGGCGATCCCTCGCACCACTGGCGGCACGTCCTCGATCGCAGGGAGCATGAAGAGCAGCGACCAGATCACCACGGTCCCGGGGATGAACACGGCCGCCGCCAGAAGCTTGCGCGCGAGCCCCGCGCCCGTGTCGCCCTCTGGCTCGATCGGTGAGGTTGTGGCGGACGGCGCCGCGGCGGTATCACTGCGCAGCGGCCCGCGGGCGCCGACGGACGGCGGGATCGCCGGCGGCTGATGCCTGGCGGCGGAGATGCGCAGGTAGCGCACCAGACGAAAGATCGCCCAGGCAACCGTCGCTGCGAGAAAGATGAGCCGTTGTGGTTGCTCCACCCGTTAGCTCCCTCAGAGGTCGCCGAACTCCCGCTGCAGCAGCGCCAGCGCCGCGATCGCCGCGGTCTCGGTCCGGAGCACGCGCGGGCCCAGGCGCACTGCGGTGAACCCCGACGCCACCGCCGTCTGCTCTTCTGCGTCCGTGAGCCCTCCCTCGGGGCCGATCAGCACCGTGACCCCGCCGGCCGGGCGCTTCAGGTCGCGCAAGCTCACGGCGCCAGCGGGCGACAGCAGCAGCCGCAGGTCCCCGCTCCCGGCCGCGGCGGAGCCATTGTCCCGGAGGAACTCTGCGAGCGCCACGGGCGGTGCCACCGACGGCGGACGGTTGCGTCCGCACTGCTCGCAGGCGGCGATCACGATCGCCCGCCAGTGATTCACCTTGCGGTCGGACTGCTGCGCGCTGAGGCGTACGATGCTGCGCTCGGTCAACACCGGCACGAGGCGCGCCACGCCGAGCTCGGTGGCCTTCTGCACCACGAGATCCATGCGCTCGCCGCGCGAGACGCCCTGCGCCAGGGTCACCGGCAGCGGGGATTCGCGCTCGGTGTCGGTGCGTGTACCGACGGCGACGATCACCTCGCCGCCGTGCGCCTTGTCGATGCTCCCCTCGTACTCGCCGCCGCTGCCATCGAAGAGGATGAGCGCGGCGCCCACCCGCAGACGCAGCACCCGGGTGATGTGGCTCGCGGCATTTCCCTCGAGCTTGACGCGCGTCCCGCTGAGGAGCGCGCCGGCGACGTAGACGCGCGTCAAGCGCATGTGGCGAGCCCGATGCCCTCCCGCGCGACCTCCACCATGAGATCGATCTCCTCCGGGGTGACGACGAAGGGGGGCATGAAGTACACGACGTTGCCGACCGGGCGCAGCAGCACGCCGCGCTCGAGGGCGTGGCGGTAGACGGTGAGGCCACGGCGCTCCTGCCAGGGATAGGGCTGGCGGCGCGCCTTGTCGCGTACCACCTCGATCGCGACGATCATGCCGCGCTGGCGCACCTCGGCGACGTGGTCGTGGTCCTCGAGCTCGCGGGCGCGGGAACCTAAGTGCGCGGCGAGCGCGCGGTTGCGCTCGAGCGTGTTGTCCTCGCGGAAGATCGCGAGCGTCGCGCGTGCCGCGGCACACGCGAGTGGATTGCCGGTGAAGCTGTGCGAATGGAGGAAGGCGTTGAGCTTCACGTACTCGTCGTAGAAGGCCGCGTAGATCGGCTCCGTGGTCATCACCACCGACAGCGGCAGGTAGCCCCCGGTCAGTCCCTTCGAGAGGCACATGAAGTCGGGGCGGATGCCCGCCTGCTCGCAGGCGAACAGGGTGCCGGTGCGCCCGAAGCCCACCGCGATCTCATCGGCGATGAGGTGCACGCGGTGATGGTCGCAGGCCTCGCGCAGCTGCGTGAGATACACCGGATCGTACATGCGCATGCCGCCCGCGCATTGCACCAGGGGCTCGATGATCACTGCTGCGGCCTCGTGCGCGTGGCGCGCGAGCGCGGCCTCCATATGGGCAAACTGCGCGCGCGAGTGCTCCGCCCAGGTCACTCCCGCGGCGCGCTCGTAGCAGTCCGGCGAGGGCACGGTGATTACGTCCATGAGCAGGGGCCGGTAGATCTCCTTGTAGAGCTCGACGTTGCCCACGGCCAGGGCTCCGAGCGTCTCGCCGTGATAGCTGTTCGAGAGGGTGATGAAGCGACGCTTGCCGGTGCGGCCGAGGTTGCGCCAGTAGTGGAAGCTCATCTTCACCGCCACTTCCACCGCGGACGAGCCGTTGTCGGCGTAGAAGCAGCGGGTGAGCCCGGGCGGCGCGACGGCGGCGAGCTCCTCGGAGAGCGCGATTACGGGCTCGTGGGTGAAGCCCGCGAGGATCACCTGCTCGAGTGCCGCGAGCTGCGCTTGCACCGCGGCGTTGATGCGCGGGTTCGCGTGGCCGAAGAGATTCACCCACCAGGAGCTCACCGCATCGAGATAGCGCTTGCCGGCGTAGTCCTCGAGCCACGCGCCGCTGCCGCGCCGGATCGGGATCAGCGGCACGCGCTCGTGATCCTTCATCTGCGTGCACGGATGCCACACATGGGCGAGATCGCGCGTGACGTAGGATGCGTTGGCGGAAGTCATGCCGGCGATTGTGGCAGAATCGGCCGGCCGGCATGACCATCACCGCCGCCACCATACCCGTCAGCACGCCGCTGCGGATCGATTCCGCCACGGGCCTCCTGGTGGGCGCGCGCCAGGTCTTATCGCCGCATTACGATGCCCGCCCGTCCGGGATGAAGCCCGATCTGCTGGTGGTGCACGGCATCAGCCTGCCGCCGGGAGAATTCGGCGGCCCGTGGATCGATCGCCTGTTCACCGGGTCGCTGCCGCTCGATGCACACCCGTACTTCCGCGCACTCGCCGGCTCGCGCGTCTCCGCGCACGCGCTGATACGCCGCGACGGCGAGATCGTGCAGTACGTTCCCTTCGGCGCGCGCGCCTGGCATGCAGGGCAGTCCGAGTACGACGGCCGGCGATCGTGCAACGACTTCTCGATCGGCATCGAGCTCGAGGGCACCGACGAGACGCCCTACACGGATGCGCAGTATCAACAGCTCGCCGGGCTCGCCGCGGCGCTCTTCGATGCCTATCCGTCGCTCGGCCCCGAGCACATCGTCGGCCACAGCGACATCGCCCCCGAACGCAAGACCGATCCGGGGCCGCTCTTCAACTGGCGGCGCCTGCGGATACTGGTGCAGGAGCGCACGGCGCTGCGCTGAGCTGCGGGTCCGACGCGCCGCCTAGGATTTACCGCCCCGCTGGTGCTTCCACAGCACCTCGGCGCCGCGCTCGTGTCGCGCCAGTACGCGCGCCAGCACGAACAGCAGATCCGACAGGCGGTTGAGGTACTTCAGCAGCTCGGGGTTGACGCTCTCGGCGCGCGCGAGCGTCCAAGCGCGCCGCTCGGCACGCCGCGCTACGGTGCGTGCCAGGTGGCAGGCCGCGGCGGCCGGGCCGCCGCCGGGCAGAATGAAGTCCTTGAGCGGCGGCAGCGCGTCGTTGAAGCTGTCGAGCGAGCGCTCGAGGCGTGTCACCTGCTCAGCCCGGATCATCTGGTGGCCCGGGATGCAGAGCTCGCCCCCCAGGTCGAACAGCTCGTGCTGTACCTCGGTCAGGCAGTCCGTGACCTCCTGCGACAGACCCGGCACCGCGAGCAGCACGCCGATGACGCTGTTGAGCTCGTCCACGGTGCCGTAGGCCTCGACCCGCGGGCTGTCCTTCGGCACGCGGCTGCCATCGCCGAGGCCGGTAGTGCCGTCATCGCCGGTGCGCGTGTAGATCCTGCTCAGGCGGTTTCCCATTGGTCGTATCCTAAGCCATATGGCATCGAAAGAACTCCAGGCAGCGCTCTCGGCCGCGCGTGCCGCGAGCGAGGTCATCCGCGCCTATTACCAGAAGAGCCCCGAGGTGCGCCTGAAGTCCGACGCCTCGCCGGTGACCGAGGCCGATTTGCGCGCCGAGGAGGTCATCCGCGCCAGCTTGAGCGGGCAGTTCCCGGGCTACGGCTTCTACGGCGAGGAGAGCGGCCAGCACGCGATGGCTGCGGACAACATCTGGCTGGTCGATCCGATTGACGGCACCAAGGCGTTCGTACGCGAGATCCCTTTCTTCTCGACGCAGATCGCCCTCCTGCGCGAGGGCAGGCTGGTGCTCGGGGTCTCGAGCGCCCCGGTGTATGGCGAGCTCGCCTGGGCCGAGGAGGGCGGCGGCGCGTACCTCAACGAACGGGCGATCCGCGTGAGCCAGGTCGCGGCACTGCGGGACGCGGCCGTCTCCACCGGTAATTTGCGCAGCCTGGCGGACTCGCCCCGCTGGCAGCGCTTCGGTCGGCTGGTCGGCGCCGCGGGCTACCTGCGCGGCTACGGTGACTTCGTCCACTACCACCTGCTGGCGCGCGGCGCGCTCGAGGTCGTCATCGAATCGAACGTCAACATCCTCGACATCGCCGCGCTCACGGTGATCGTGCGCGAGGCGGGCGGAACCATCACCGATCTCGCCGGAGGCGCTGTCGGACTCGAGACCACGAGCGTGCTCGCCACCAACGGGGTATTGCACGCCGAGGTGCTCGGGATCCTCACGCGCTGACGAACACCCGCCGTCCGTGCTGATCGAGCTCCATCATCGGGGCGAGATAGAGCTCGCTCAAGCTTGCGGCGGTGAGCGCCTCGCTCACCGGTCCGAGGGTCCAGCGCCCGTCGCCGTGCAGCAGCAGCGCCCGGTCGGCGAAGCGCGCCGCAAGCGTCGGATCGTGCAGCGTCGTGATGACGGTGCCACCGGAGCGCGCCAGGTCGCGGAACAGGCTGAGCACGACCAGCTGGTGATGGGGATCCAGGTGATTAGTCGGCTCATCGAGCAGGAAGATGCCGGGCTGCTGCGCCAGCAGCGCCGCCACCGCCACGCGCCGCTGCTCTCCGCCCGAGAGCGTGTCGGTGCGCCGCGCGGCGAAATTCCCCATGTCGACCGCGGCGAGCGCGGCGCGTGCCAGCCGCTCGTCCTCGGCCGTCTCCCACTGCCAGAGCGCCAGGTGCGGGTGGCGGCCGATCAGCACCGTCTCCATCGCCGTAGTGACGAACGCATCCTCGAGGTCCTGGGGCAGGAGACCGAGGCGCAGCGCCACGGCGCGGCGCTGCAACCCGGCGAGCGGCACTCCATCGAGCGAGATCTCCCCGGCCGCAGGCCGGCGCAGGCCCGCGAGTGTATGCAGCGTCAGCGTCTTTCCCGAGCCGTTGCGCCCGAGGATCGCCAGCAGCTCGCCCGGGGAGAACTCGATCGACAGCTCGCGCACCAGCTCGCGCGCGCCGGCATGTACGCTCAAGGCTCGCGCGGCGAGCCGCGCCGCGGGCGCGGTGCGCACTGCCGCACCGTTGCCGCTGCTCAGGGCTGCGTCCAATGGATCTCCAGCGCAGTCGCCGGGCCCGCCACCACGCTCCGGAGGCTGCGCGGCATCTCCGACTCGCGCTCACTCAGCGCGCGGCGCACCGCCATGATCTCGGCCTCGGCCTGCGGGTAGAGCGGCTGCTGCTCGGCATCACCATAACCGCTCGGATAGACCGGCTCGCCGGTTGCGGGATCATATTTGTCGAGCGCACCGACGGTATGCATGAGCTCGTGCGCGATCACGATGTCGTTGCTGCCGGTCATCGCGCCCGCAGCGAAGGCATGCACGACGCCGACCAGGCCCTTCTGCAGCCCGTGCGAGTCGGGTGCCCGCTCGAGGGTCGCGGGGTCGTGGTAGAGGACGAACAGGCGGACGCGCGACGGTACGCGCCCCGGCACGCTACCCGCATGCGCGGCGAACCACCGGAGCCGCAGGCTCCACCAGGCGATGCCGAGCGGTCCGGCATCGGGCGCGAGTGCCGGCGGGAGCTCGCCGCCCTGCGGATAGAGCTCGACGTGCACGGGCTCATCGAGCCTCACCCCGTAGCGATGCGCCTCGCGCGCGAAGAAGCTCTCGATGGGCACGAAATCCGCGCGCGTCAGCGCCTCGATATAGCTCTGGGCCGTGCGGCTGCCGTCGGCGTTCAGCGGGTAGATTCCGACCCACAGCGTGTCGTGCCAGCTTTGCGTGTGTACGCGGGCGAGCCACTGCTGCAGCGCCACCGCAGCGAGCACCAGCAGCAGGGCGGCGATACGCACGGTTCTCCACATCGCATCAGGGCTGCAGCCGCGTGACCTGCCACGCGCCCGGCTCGAAGGCGCCGCCGGGGGCGTGGTGCAGCGCGCGGCTCCAGCGCGCGCGGTCGTGGATGCGGCCCTCGCTGCCCTCGACCCAGAGCTCGACTGCATCCGCCCACAAGCGATACCCGCCCCAGTGCGGCGGGCGCGGGATGCGGATGTCGAGCGCCGCATCGGACCCTGGCGCGCCGGGTACCGGTGCGCCGAAGCGCCTGGCGGCGGCCGCGACGGCCGCCTCCAGCGCAGCGCGTGAGGTGAGCGGCTCGCTCTGCGCGCTGGCCCAGGCGCCGATGCGCTTGTCCCAGGAGCGCGCGGCGAAATAAGAGTCGCTCTCGGCGGCGGGGCTGCGCACCACGCTGCCCTCGATGCGCACCTGGCGGCTGAGCGCGTCCCAGTGCATCACCGCCGCGGCGCGCGGGTTGTCCTCGAGCTGACGGCCCTTGCTCGAGTGATAGTTGGTGTAGAACAGCACGTATCCCGGTTGCGGCGCGATGTCCCGACACAGCACGACACGCGCGGACGGTCGGCCATCGCGGCTCGCGGTCGCGAGCACCATGGCGTTGGCATTTGGCTGGCGGCCCGCTGCCCAGGCGTCCGCCAGCCAGCGCGCCACCACGGTGAGCGGCTCGGCGGGCAGCGGATCGGGCAGGAGTTCCCCGGGCTCGGTCATGGAGTTGGTGCAGCGTCACGCGATTCGGTAGGCTCGGCGCATGATACCGCTCTCGCGCACCGCGGGCCGCATCCTCAGGTGGATCGGACTCGTGGCGGGGAGCCTCGCGCTCATCGCGCTCGCGCTGTGCACGCTGGCCTTTGCCATCAACTGGCGCGACGAACCGCTCACGCCGCAGGCGCGCGCGCTGCGCGCGCCGCCGCCGAACCCGTTGAAGCCCGAGGACAACATCTACATCGCCATGGCGGGATTCACGGCTCCGGCGGGCGCCTCGGTGATCGCGGCCGGGCAGGACCGTATCGGGCACTATAACGAGCGCCTCGACGCCGTGCTGCACGACCCTTCCGCGCCAGCACTCGATTCTCTGACGCTGCGGATTCCGGGCACGCTCGAGTTCCGGGGTCAGGCGGAGTTCGTGCGGCCGCTTTCCGGCTCGCTGTGGGACGAGGCGCCCTCGCACCGGGAGCAGATCGAGGCACTGACGGCGGCGAACAGCGAGCTCTACCAGCGCTATCTGGCGCTGCAACGTCTGCCTGGTTACTACGAGACCGCGCGGCCGAGCTACCTGGCTCCGGCCATTTTTGTCCCCACCGAGGTGCGCTACCTGTTTCTCGAGGACACGGTGCTGCGGCTGCGCGGCGCGAAGGCGCACGAGCAGCGCGCGGCACTCGTTGAGCTCCTCGCCGACGTCGCCCTGTGGCAGCGCGTCCTCATCGGGCAGGGACTGCTGATCTCGAAGATGCTGGCGCTCGCGTACCTGCAGTCCGACTGCCTGGTGCTGGCGGACATGATCGCCGACCCGCACGCGGCCGTGCCCGAAGGTCCCGGCGACGCCGACGACGTCGCGCCGCTCTTCGCGCTCGAGGACTTCAGCCTCGGCGGCGCATTCGCCGCGGAGTTTCGCGTGCAGGCATCGCTCCTCGAGCAGACCCAGTACCTGTACACCATCGGCTGGAGCCCGCAGCCGGCGGACGACGCCGCGCCGCGCCGCTGGACCGATCGGCTCGGGAGCCTGATCAGCGCGCATTTTTTCAAGCTCAATGCGACGGTGAATCTGTTTGCGCAGCAGGCCGAGCGGCTGACGGCGTTGCGACCCGGTCCCGGAGTCGCCGCCGCGGACAAGAAGCTGGCGGACTCGAGCCTCGCGGCCTGGAGCCTCGTCGGGGCCTACAACCCGATCGGCAAGCTCCTCGCCGGGATCGCAGCCCCGGCGGGCGTGACTTATCCACTGCGCGCCTGGGACGCGGCCGCGTTGCAGCGCCTGGTGCGCGCCGGGTACGAGATCCGCCGCCAGCGCATCGCCCCAGCCGACGTCCCGGCGTTTCTCGCCCGGCATCCCGAGTGGTCGACGCACCCGGGCGACGGGCGGCCGTTCGTGTGGCAGCCCGGCACCGCCGAGATCCGTGTGCAGACCATCGGCGAGCAGCCTGAGGGCCGGCGCTTCTCGATCCACGTGTGGCGATCGCCGGGGGCCGGTGAAGCACCCGGCTGATTCGCGCCGCCGCCCCTTGCACCGCCCGCTCCGCCCCGATAGAAAGGAGGCGGACTTCCGCCAAAGGCACCCCTTCCCATGACGCGCGAGACCGTGACGCTGGAGAACCTGCGCCAGCGAGTGACCGATATCGACCGGCAGCTGATCGCGCTGGTCGCCGAGCGCAAGGCCGTGAGCGAGGAGGTCGCGCGGGTGAAGCGCGCCACCGGCCGCTCGACCCGCGATTACGAGCGTGAGCGCGAAGTCATCCTCGGCGTGCGCGCCTTGGCGGAGGAGCGCGGCGTGTCGCCGGCGCTCGCCGAGCAGCTGCTGCGGCTCCTGATCCGTTCCTCCCTGACGACGCAGGAGCACGCCAGCGTCGTGGCGCGCGGTGCCGGCAGCGGGCGGCGGGCGCTCGTCATCGGCGGCGCGGGCAAGATGGGCGGCTGGTTCGTCAACTTTCTCGCCTCACAGGGCTTCGCGGTCGAGGTCGCGGACCCGGCGTCCTCCGCCGCCGGCGCGCCGCACGTCGCCGACTGGCACAACACCGATCTGAAGCACGACTACATCGTGCTGGCGACCCCGCTCGGCATCACCGATGCCATCCTGCGCGACCTGGCGCTGCGGCGCCCGCCCGGGGTGATCTTCGACGTCGGGTCGCTGAAGTCGCCGCTGCGCGCGGGGCTGATGGCCCTCAAGTCCCACGGCTGTAAAGTGACCTCCCTGCACCCGATGTTCGGTCCCGACACGGAGCTGCTTTCCGGACGTCACGTCATCTTCGTCGACCTGGGCCACGCCGCGGCCCTGGCGAGCGCCCGCGAGCTGTTCTCCTCGACCATGGCCGAGCAGGTCGTCATGAGCCTCGACGATCACGATCGCCTGATCGCTTACGTCCTCGGACTCTCGCACGCGCTCAACATCGCCTTCTTCACCGCGCTCGCCGAGAGCGGCGAGGCGGCGCCGAAGCTCGCGCGCATGTCGAGCACCACTTTTGACGCGCAGCTCGACGTGGCGGCCCGCGTCGCCCAGGACAGTCCGGAGCTGTATTACGAGATCCAGAGCCTCAACGACTACGGCGCCGAGTCGCTCGAGGCGCTGTCGCAGGCCGTCGAGCGCGTGCGCACGGCGGTTCTTTCGCAGGACCACGATACTTTCGTTGCTTTGATGCGGCGTGGGCGCGATTATCTCGATGATCGGCGCACGGTGACGGAGCGCCGCGCCTGAGGGATCAGGAGGAGTCCAAAGTCTTGGTGCGCCGACCGAATGCCGAACAGCGCGCGAGCGCCGTGGCCCCCGATCTGAGTGACTCGCTCGAGCGCGAGAATGGCACGCTCAAGGCGCGCCTGGCCGCGCTCACCGAAGAAGCGAGCCGCAACGCCGCGCTGCTGCGCAAGTCGCAGGAGCGGGAGCTGGAGCTGCTGCGCGCCGGCTCGCTGCCGCAGCTGTTCGAGCGGCTGATCACGGGATTGAAGACCTCCTATCAGCTCGAGGGCGTGACGCTCGTGCTCAACGACCCGCAACACGAGATCCGCCACCTGATCTCGGGCGACGACCTGGCGCACGACCCGCTCGCCGGAGTGATGTTCGTCGATGCGCTGATGACCGTGGCGCCGCAGCTCGCCGCGCTCGAGCGGCCGTGGCTCGGGCCCTACCGGCGCGCCGACCACGAGCTGCTGCTCCCCGGCCAGGCGCACGCGGCGAGTCTCGCCTTGATTCCGCTGCGCCGTCACGATGCGCTCGACGGTGTGCTCGTGTTCGTCAGCAACGACTCGCTGCGCTTCACCAAGGAGCTGGCGAGCGACTTCCTGGCGCACCTCGGGCTGGTGGCGGCGATCTGCGTGGAGAATGCCGTCAACCGCGCGCGCCTGCTGCGCAGCGGGCTCACCGATTTCCTCACCGGCTTTCACAACCGCCGCTACCTGCACGCCCGGCTGCGCGAGGAGCTGGCGCGCACCGCACGCGCCCGCTTGCCGATCGTATGTCTCATGATCGACGTCGATCACTTCAAGCGCATCAACGACCAGTACGGGCATCTGGCCGGCGATGCGGTGCTGCGCGAAGTGGCGCAGCGTATCGATGCCGAGATGCGCATCAGCGACACCGGCGCACGCTTCGGCGGCGACGAGTTCGCCATGGTGCTCTCCCAGGCGGACATCGCCGACGGCGAGAGGGTCGCCACCCGGGTCCTGAATGCGGTGCGCCGCCAGCCGATCGCGATCGGCGCGGGCACCAAGGCCGCCAGCGAGACCGTGACGCTCTCGATCGGGGTCGCCGCCGCGAATCCCGGCCCCGGACCGCACGACTACAAGGCGCTCGCCGAGCGGCTGATCGCGGAGGCGGACGCGGCGCTCTACCGCGCCAAGAGCGCCGGGCGCAACCGGGTCGCGACCTCGCCGAACGTGGTGCTCTAGGCCCTCCACCGCCTTGCACCCTCACGCGGCGGGTCGTGCGTATTTATCGAGGCATGACCCGATTCCGGCTGTCGCCGAGGGAGACACCCATGAATGCCCGCTTGCTCGCCGTAGCTGCCGCCTGCCTGAGCCTGCCGCTGCTCGCTGCCGCCCAGGGGCCGCAGCTCCGGCTCCCCTCGTTCCCGGGCTTGAAGGAGCACGCGGCCGAGTCGATCGACCTGACGCTCGGCTGGATGCCGCTGCATCTGATGTCGTGGCTGATGAGCGACGGTGATCCCGACAGCGCCGAGCTAAAGCAGACCCTCAAGGGACTCAAATCGGTGCAGATACGCAGCTACCAGTTCAGCGCCGACTACGCCTACCCGCAGGCGGACATCGATCAGCTGCGCGCACAGCTCGCGGCGCCCGGCTGGAGTCCGCTGGTGCAGGTGCGCAAGCGCGGCGACCAGGCGGGCAAGGACAAGGAGAATGTCGACATCTACGTCGCCCTGGAGGATAAGAAGGTGAACGGACTCGTCATCATCGCCTGCGAGCCCCGCGAGTTCACCATCGTCAGCATCGTCGGCACGATCGACCTTGAGCAGATCGCGAGTCTTCGCAAGACCTTCGTGCCCCCGGGGAAAGGGCTCGCTCAGGTACCGCCTCAGGCCTGACGGTAATCGAGCCGCGGACCCGATGTGAGCGGGGACGAGCCATGCACGAGTGGCGAATTGCTCACGCAGGCCCTGGCCGGCGAGCGGGCGGCGTTCGGTGCGCTGGTGCGCGCCCATCAGCGCTCGGTTTACAGCCTGGCGCTGCGCATGCTGTCGGACCGGCACGCGGCCGAGGATCTGGCCCAGGAGGTGTTTCTGCAGCTGTACCACAACCTCGCCTCGGTCAGCTCGGAGGCTCACCTGGGGTTCTGGCTGCGCAAGGTGACGATGCACCGGGCGATCGATCGACTGCGCCGCACGCCGAGATACGCGAGCGCCGCGCCCGAGGAGGCTGCGGCGGCGGCGAGCGACACGGAGCACGCCGATCCGATGCTCGAGCGCCGCTTGCGCAGTCTGGTGAGCGAGCTGGCTCCCGCCGCGCGCGCGGTGGTGCTGCTCAGATACCAGGAGGATCTCGACCCCGTGGAGATCGCCCGGACTCTCAAGATGCCGGTCAACACGGTGAAGAGCCACCTGAAGCGCTCGCTGGCGCAATTGCGTGAGCGGATGAACGAGACGGCGGATGCGCTGACATGAGTCCCGACCTGGAAAACGAGGATCTGGAGCGGCGCCTGCACGGGGCGCTCGAGGCGGTGGATCCGGGGGAGCGATTCGTGCCGGGTGTGCTGGCGCGCATTGCGGCCGAGCCGGCGCACGCGCAGCGGCCGCCGCGCGCCGCAGCGGTCGTCAGCTGGCTGGCATTCGGGCTCGCGGCTTCGGTGGTAGTCGCTGTCCTTCTGGCCCATGAGTGGCAGCTACGGCGCATCGAGGAGGGGCGCGAGGCGCGCCGCCAGCTGGTCGAGGCGCTCAGGGTGACCGACGAGAAGCTCAATCTGGCGTATCGGGCCGTGAATACACAGCAGCAGGCCGCTCCTGCGGAACACTCGGGTGCATAGGTGATGAAGGTCTCCTCCTCAATGTGGCGGTGGCTCCTCGGACCGGTGGCGGCGTTGGGTGCGTCCGTGGCGCTGGCCGCGCCGCCGGCGAGGCTCGTGCTCCCCGACTTCGAGGATCTGGCCGCCAAGGCCACCGAGTCCGTCAACATCTCGCTGGATACGGCGCTGCTCGGCCTGGCGGCGGGCTTCCTGGACTCGAGCGACCCCGAAGACGCGGCGACCAAGGAGCTCATCGGCGGGCTCAAGGGCATCTATGTCAGGAGCTACACTTTCGGCGCGGACTTCGCCTACCCGTCGGCACAGGTCGACCTCGTGCGCAAGCAGCTCGCGGCTCCTGCCTGGCAGCGGCTGCTCGAGGTGAACAGCTCCAGGGAGCACACGCACGTCGACATCTACGTTTCCGTCGATCGCGGCGTGGCCAACGGGCTCGCGATCATCGCGAGCGAGCCGCGCGAGTTCACCATCGTGAATATCGTGGGCTCCATCGACCTCGCCAAGCTTCACCGCCTCGAAGGCAAGTTCGGCGTACCGAAGCTCGCTCTGCCGCAGGGGAACGACGGCGGCAAGGACGACAGGCAGCCGGACAAGTGAGCCCCCGCCGCCGCGCCCCGCAGGCCGGGCGACCCGCGCCTAGCGCGCGCGTCCCCTCAGGATCACCACAAAGAGCGGCGCGCCGACGAGGGCCATGATCGCCCCGACCGGGAGCTGGCGCGGGCTCGCCAGGGTGCGCGCCACGAGGTCGGCCAGCGCCAGCAACATTCCGCCGGTGAGCGCCGCGGCAGGCGCGACGATGCGGTGATCGCTGGTGCGAAACGCGAGGCGCACCGCGTGCGGGGTGATGAGTCCCACGAAGCCGACGGTACCGGCGCTCACCACCGCGATGGCGGTGAGCGCGGCGCAGCCGAGGAACAGCACCGTGCGCCACGCCTCGAGCGCGAGCCCGACGCTGCGCGCGCGCAGCTCCCCGGCTGCCAGCACGTTGAGGGGGCGCGCCACCAGCACCGCGGCCACCACCGCCAGCACTGCCGCCGCCGCGCTCGCCCAGGGCGTCACCGCCCACTCGAGGTCCCCGGCGAGCCAGAACACCATGCCGCGCACGCGCGAGGTGTCGGCGAGCGACAGCAGCACGCTCACCAGAGCTCCGCAGGCGCTCGCCAGCACCACGCCGGTGAGCAGCAGGCGCGGTGTGCCGCCGCTGCGCGCGAGCAGGTAGACCGCAACCACCGCGGTGAGCGCTCCGCCGACTGCGGCCGTCTGCACCGCGAGCGCCGCCAGCCCCGCCATCATCGCGAGCAGCGCTCCGACGGCGGCGCCGCCCGAGACGCCGAGCACGTAGGGGTCGGCGAGCGGGTTGCGAAACAGCGCCTGCAGCAACACGCCCGAGAGGGCGAGCAGGCTTCCCACGCCGAAGGCGGCCAGCACACGCGGCAGCCGGACGGCGAGCAGCACGGTGCGCGTCGCCTCGTCCCCCGAGCCCGTGAGCGCCGCGAGCGAGCCACGCAATCCCGCGCCGGAGCTGCCGACGAGCAGCGAAACGCAGAAGACTCCGGCCGCCAACACCGCGAGCAGCGCGAGGCTGCCCGGGCGTGCCCGCTCCGACGGGCGATCCCGCGCCATCACCGTCGACTCCTGCGCGTCCGCGGCCATGGGGCGCTAGCCTACATCCTCTTGAGGCTCACGGCGGGCGCGCCTTGTGGCAGACTCGCCCTCAATCATGAGCGATGTCATCGATCCGGACGGTTTCCGCGCCAACGTCGGGATCGTCCTGATGCACGGGCCGCAGGTGTTTCTCGGACGCCGCACCGGCGGCCGCGGCTGGCAGTTCCCGCAGGGCGGCGTGCGCGTGGGGGAGACGCCCGAGGAGGCCGTGTATCGCGAGCTCGCCGAGGAGGTCGGCGTCGAGCGCCACGGTGTCGAGCTCCTCGGCTCGACCTCCGAGTGGCTGCGCTACCGGCTGCCGCCTCGCTACGTCCGCCGCAACCAGCACCCGCTGTGCGTGGGACAGCGGCAGCGCTGGTTTCTGCTGCGCCTCACCGACGAGCAGGTCGAATTCGACTTCGGGCGCACCGCGGAGCCCGAGTTCGATCGCTGGCGCTGGGCGGGGTGGTGGGAACCGGTGCGCGAGGTGATCTACTTCAAGCGCCCGGTCTACGCGCGCGCGCTCACGGAGCTCGCCGTGCGCGCCTTTCCCGAGGGTCAGAGCCCGCCGCTCCCCGGCTGGTGGGACAGGGTCATGGCGAAGGGCGGCCAGCCGACGGCGGCGTCCGCTTCGCAGTAGGTGCGCGCCTTGGGCTGGGTCGCTGCGATCTTCAGCAGGGGCGAGGCGGTGCCGCAGATCGTGCATCGCGGCTCGCAGGCGCGCCGCATCCTCGTTGGACTCGCGACTACCCTGATCGGCGCCTTCGGCGTGTACGTGGTCTACGAGCTCGGCCGTTATAACGCCGGTTACGACCGCCAGGCCGTCGGGCAGCAGCGCACCGAGCTCGAGGTGAAGATCGAGCATCTGGAGGCCGACAACCGCACACTGCGCACCCAGCTTGCCGAGCTCGACACGATCCGCGTGGGCCGCGCGCGCGAGCAGGCCGAAGTGGCGCGCGCGCTCGGGGATCTGCAGGCGCAGGTGGCCAAGCAGTCCCAGGAGCTCGCCTTCTACCGCGGCGTGGTGGCGCAGGGCGCGGCGAATCTCGGCGTGAAGATCGAGGACCTGCGCATCACCTCGAGCGCGCAGCCGAACGTATACGTGGCGCACATGGCGCTGGTGCGCTCGGGGCGCGCCGAGACGCTCGCCGCCGGGACGCTGCTGCTGAGCGTCGACGGCGAATTCGCCGGCGGCGAGAAGACTCTTGACCTTCCGACCCTGACGGGCGGCCGCCAGCGCGACCTGCGTTACGACTTCCGCTATTTCCAGGACTTCGACCAGGAACTGACGCTGCCGGCGGGCTTCAAGCCCGCGCACCTGGTGGTCGAGGTGCACTCGAACCGCAAGGATGTGACGCCGCTCTCGCAGACCTTCCTGTGGAGCGTCGAGGCCTCGCCTTAGAATATGCGGCCATCGGAGGCAGCCATGTTCAGCCGCGATTCCCGCCCGCCCCCCATCGATACGCTGATCGGCAAGGGCGTGCGCGTGCAGGGCGACATCGCCTTCGTCGGCGGGATGCACCTGGACGGTGCGATCACCGGCAACGTGCGCTCGGACCTGGCGCCGGGCTCGACGCTCTCGGTGAGCGAGACCGGCTCGATCGAGGGCTCGGTGGAGGTGCCGAGCGTGATCCTCCAGGGTCACGTGCGCGGCGACATCCGCGCGGCCGAGCGCGTGGTACTCGGCGCGACGGCGCGCGTCGAGGGCGACGTCTACTACGGCGTCATCGAGATGACGCTCGGCGCGCAGATCATGGGCAAGCTGGTGCGACTCACGCCCTCGGCCCCTGCGGAGGCGGCGGCCAAGACTTGAGAACGCAGCCGCCAGGTCCCATATCACGGGCTTGACGCGCCGCTGGCGACGCGGACGATACTGTGTGAAGTGCGCCTTTGACCGGAGTCCCCGCTCGCTTCTAGACTGGCTTCTCGAAGGAGACCATGACTACCACCGACACCCTCCAGGACGCTCCTGCGGCGCTGCTGTTCACGGATGCCGCGGCCCGCAAGGTCGGCGATCTGATTCGCGGCGAGGGCAACCCCAGGCTCATGCTGCGTGTGTTCGTGCAGGGTGGGGGCTGCTCGGGGCTGCAGTACGGCTTCGAGTTCGACGAGCAGCTGCAGGAGGGCGATACCTGCATCGAGAATCTCGGGGTGAAGCTCATCGTCGACCCGATGAGCGTGCAGTACCTCACGGGCGCCGAGATCGACTACCGCGAAGGACTCGACGGCGCGCAGTTCGTCATCCGTAACCCGAACGCCACCACCACCTGTGGTTGCGGCTCCTCTTTCGCAGCCTGACCACCGGCGGTGCGCGTGAGCCCGGTTGCCACCGCCCGAGCCCCCGAAACCAAACCCGCCGCCCGTACCGCCCCCCGTCCCGTTCCGGACGTTCTCGCAGCGGTCGACTTAGGCTCCAACAGCTTCCACATGGTCGTGGCGCGCTACTCCCACGGCCAGCTCGTCATCATCGATCGACTGCGCGAGATGGTGCGCCTGGCAGCCGGAGTCGAGGAGAGCGGACGGATCGACAAGGAGGTGGCGGCGCGGGCGCTGGCCTGCCTCGAGCGCTTCGGGCAGCGGCTACGCGACATGCACGCCGACAGCGTGCGCGTGGTCGGCACCAACGCGCTGCGCATGGCACACCGCAAGCAGGCCTTCCTCGAGCGCGCGCGCGAGGCGCTCGGCCACCCGATCGAAATCATCGCCGGCATGGAGGAGGCGCGCCTGATCTACGCGGGCGTCGCGCATACCATGCCGCAGGAGCCCGGACGGCGGCTGGTGGTCGACATCGGCGGCGGCAGCACCGAGCTCATCATCGGCGAGGAGATGACCCCGCTCGAGCTCGAGAGCCTGCAGATGGGCTGCGTCAGCTTGAGCGAGCGTTTCTTCCGCGACGGCAAGATCTCCGCCAAGCGCTTCGAGCGGGCGCGCATGGCCGCGCGCCTCGAGCTGGAGCCCGTGCAGGCCGCATTCCGCGCCCGCGGCTGGGAGACCTGCGCCGGCAGCTCCGGCACGGTACGCGTGATCGGCGATGTGATCCGGGCGCTCGAGCCCGCGGCACTGGCCATCACGCCGGCGGGACTCGCGCGCGCGACCGAGTACTGTGCCGACGCCGGCCACACGCGCGAGCTGACGCTCGAGCCCATCACCGAGGATCGCCGCGCGGTGTTCCCCGGAGGCCTGGCGATCCTCGCCGAAGTGTTCAGCGCGCTCGACATCAGGGAGATGAAGATCGCCGAGGGCGCGATGCGCGAGGGCCTGCTGTACGACATGCTCGGGCGCTTCCGCCGCGAGGACGCGCGCGAGCGCACCGTGCGGGCGATGCAGCAGCGCTATCACGTGGACGTCGCTCAGGCCGAGCGGGTCGAGGCCACGGTGCGTGACTTCCTCGAACAGACGCGCGAGAGCTGGAGGCTCGAGGAGCCGCTCGCGCACCTGGCGCTCAAGTGGGCTGCCCGGCTGCACGAGATCGGGCTCGATGTCTCGCACTCGGGCTATCACCGCCACGGTGCGTATCTCCTCGAGAACGCCGACATGCCGGGCTTCCCGCGCGAGGAGCAGCGCTTGCTCGCGCGCCTGGTGGGCGCGCACCGCCGCAAGCTCTCGCTCGATGGCGTCGAGGAGCTGGTGCCGCCGTGGGACCGCAGCGTCGTGTATCTCATCCTGCTGCTGCGCCTCGCGGTGCTGCTGCACCGGGGCAGGAGCCCGACCGCCCTGCCGGCGATCGAGCTGTCGGTGACGCCGCGCTCGGTCGAGATGCGCTTCCCGGCGCGCTGGCTCCGCGACCATCCGCTCACCTCTGCGGACCTTCAGCAGGAGGTCGATTACCTGCGCGCCGGCGGCTACCGGCTGCGGGTGTTCGGCGGGAGCTGAGGCCCGGCGCTCGCGCGCGAGCGCACCTCAAACCGCGGTGCCTGGTCCCGCCGCGTAGGCGGCCAACAGCTCCGTCTGTGCGCTGACCGCCTTGGCTTCGCCGCGCTGGATGCGCTCGTAGCTGCCGTCGGGCCTGAGGCTCCACGCCTGGCAGTTGTCGTGCAGGCAGACGTTGAGGTCGCGCTGGATGCGCTCTTCCTGGGCCTTGCGGCGGATGGGGAAGGCGACTTCCACGCGGCGGAAGAAGTTGCGCTCCATCCAGTCGGCGCTGGCGCAGAATATCTCGGGCTTACCGCCGTTCTCGTAATAGAACACGCGTGAGTGCTCGAGGAAGCGCCCGACGATCGAGCGCACCGTGATGTTCTCCGAGACGCCCGGCACCCCGGGCCGCAGCGCGCACACCCCGCGCACGATGAGATCGATCTTCACCCCGGCGCAGGAGGCGCGGTACAGCGCCTCAATCGACTCCGGGTCCACCAGCGAGTTCATCTTGGCCATGATGCGTGCCGGACGCCCGGCACGCGCATGCTCGGTCTCGCGCGCGATCTTGCCGAGCACCATGTCATGCATGCCGAAGGGGGACTGGGTCAGGCGATTGAGCTTGGGCGTCTGCGTGAGGCTCGTCAGCTGCAGGAAGAGCTCATGGACGTCCTGGCCGATCTCGTCGTCGCAGGTGAAGAGCCCGTAGTCGGTGTAATGTCGCGCGGTGCGCGGGTGGTAGTTGCCGGTGCCGAGGTGGCAGTAGCGGCGGATGCCGCCCGACTCGCGGCGCACGACCAACAGCAGCTTGGCGTGTGTCTTGTAGCCCACCACGCCGTACATGACGTGCGCGCCGGCCTCCTGCAGCCGGTTGGAGAGCTCGATGTTGGCTTCCTCGTCGAAGCGCGCACGCAGCTCGACGATCACCGTCACGTCCTTGCCGGCATTGGCCGCCGCCACCAGGGCATCGACCAGCGGCGAGTCGTGGCCCGCGCGGTAGAGCGTCTGCTTGATGGCGAGCACCTGCGGGTCGGCCGCGGCCTGGCGCAGGAAGTCCATCACCGGCGCGAAGCTCTGGTAGGGGTGGTGGAGCAGCAGATCCTTCTGACGGATGACGGCGAAGAGATCCGTGGTCCCGACGAGGCGCTTGGGCAGCCCGGGCGTGAAGATCGGGTACTTGAGGTCCGGCCGCTGCACCAGGTCGTAGAGCGCTGTGAGGCGGTTCAGGTTCACCGGTCCGGGCACGAAGTAGGTGTCGAGGCCGTTCGAACCGAACTGCGCATGCAGGAACTTCACCATGTCGTCGGGGCATTCGCTCGCCACCTCGAGTCGCACGGCCGCGCCGTAGCGGCGGTGGATGAGCTCGCCCTCGAGCGCGCGCCTCAGGTCGTCGATCTCCTCCTCGTCGACGAACAGGTCGCTGTTGCGGGTGACGCGGAACTGGTAGCAGCCCATCACGTGGATGCCGGTGAAGAGCTTCGACACGAAGGTCTGCACGATGGTCGAGAGCAGCACGCAGGCGCGCCCCGTGCCCTCCTGCGGCAGCGGCACCACGCGCGGCAGTGAACGGGGCGCCTGCACGATCGCGAGCTCGCTGTTGCGGTTGAAGGCGTCCTTGCCCTCGAGGCGCACGATGAAATTCAGGCTCTTGTTCTGGATGCGCGGGAAGGGCCGCGAGGGATCGAGCCCGAGCGGCGAGAGCACCGGCTCCACCTCGCGCTCGAAGTACTGCTCGAGCCACTGGTAGGCGGCGGGGCTCCAGTCCCGGCGCTCGAGCAGCGGGGCCCCCTCCCTGGCGAGCGCCGGCAGCAGCAGGTCGTTGAGGCAGCGGTACTGGTCCGCCACCAGGCGCGTCGCGCGGTCGTGGATCGCGGCGAGCTGCTCCGGGATCGACATGCCGTCCGGAGCAGCCGGCTGGCCACCGCCGAGCTCGGTCAGCTGCTTGAGGCCCGCGACGCGGATCTCGAAGAATTCGTCGAGATTGCTCGAGGAGATGCACAGGAACCGCAGCCGCTCGAGCAGCGGCACCGATTCGTCGAAGGCCTGATCGAGGACGCGCTGGTTAAACTCGAGGAACGACAGCTCCCGGTTGATGTAGTGCTGCGGTGCCTTGAGATCCGGAGCGTCCATGAACCTCTAAGGATACCAGCCGCGCGCGACGCTTCAGTGAAGAAGCGCGCGCTGGGAGTCGGGCCGTCAGCGGGCGACCAGCATCGGCCCCGCGGCCGGGTCCAGGGACTGAAGCAGCGGATCGGTGTGGGCGTGGAAGTCGGCGCTGTAGCTTGCGTTGATCGGGGTCGCCGCGGGGAGCACCACCGTCTGGGGGTTCTTGAAGACCCCGTTGACCCGGTACTCGTAGTGCAGGTGCGGTCCGGTCGCAAGCCCCGTCATTCCGACGTAGGCGATGACCGTCCCCTGGCTCACGTGGGTCCCGGCCCGCATGCCGTGGACGAAATGGGAGAGATGTCCGTAGACGGTGGTGATGCTATGGGTGTGCTCGATCTCGATCAGGTTGCCGTAGCCGCCCATGACGCCGGCGAAGCGGATGACGCCGTCGCCCGCGGCACGCACCGGCGTGCCGGTCGGGGCGGCGTAATCGACACCCTTGTGGGCACGGATGCGGTTCAGGATCGGGTGCAGGCGCGCGCTGTTGAACCCGGAGCTCACGCGGCTGAACTCGAGAGGCGCACGCAGGAACGCCTTGCGCATGCTGTGCCCGTCGGGCGCGTAGTAGCTGGTGATGCCCGTGGGATCGGTGTAGCGCACCGCTCGATACTCGCGCCCCTGATTCACGAATGAGGCGGCCAGCACCGGCCCGTCCTTGAGGTAGTGCCCGTCGCGCCAGATCTCCTGGTAGGTGACGACGAAGGAGTCTCCGGGCCGCACGTCCAGCACGAAGTCGATGTCCCAGCCGAAGATGTCGGCGAGCGCCACCGCGGTCTGGTCGTGGGCGCCGGAGTTCCCGACCGCCTCGAAGAGCGAGCTGGAGATGCGTCCGCCGACGGTGTGCGTGCGGGTCTCGAGCGGGTTCGCGACGACGTTGGCCTTGAGGCCGTCGCCGGCCCGCGTGACCTCGAGCGTCTCGGCGTCATTCAAGCGCCGCTCGAGGCCGAAGAGCTCGCCGTCCCTGTGCATGAAATGCAGCGATTCACCCGGGCGCAGGCTGTCCAGGTGGGTCTTGAGTCCGGGCAGGGCGCGCAGCGATGCGAGGTCGGCGAGGCTGAGCTTCAGGCGGCGGAAGATCCGGTCGAGCGTGTCGTTGCGGCTCACGATGACGTCGATCGAGGTGAGCGCGAGCCGCGCCCCATCGAAGCCCGTGGCGCCGGCGAGCTGCACCGCAACGCCCGCGCCGCTCGCCGGAGCGGCGGGTGAGGCGACGGAGCCGGCCGGGGTACCTGCCGGGTCGGGAGCCGCGGGTGTTGGCGCGGTTGCCGTGCCGGCGTCCTTAAAGGGATTCGAGGCGGCGGAGTCCGGCGTGCTCTCGGCGCTGGCCGGCTGCGTGCCGCTGGAGGTTCGCGGGGCGGTCAGGCCGCCGTCCCACACCGACCAGGCGACGACGGCGCAGGCGGCCGCCTGGAGGAAGAAAGCGAACGAAGGCTTGGGGAGACGGAAACGCAGTGCCATCGACTAGACTTAGGTGAATGTTCTGCCGGAGCTTCTAAGTTAGGCGCGAACCGTACCGGGCTTAGGACGCCCGGTCAATCTATGTAGAGTGTGCGGGAGCGAAGCTTAACGGGTCCATAACAGGCTTCACGGGATCGAGGATGAACTTCGAGCAACAGATCGCAGAGCTCGTGCGCGGCGCGAGCGAGGTGCTGACTCTGCCGGAGCTGGAGAAGAAGCTGCGGCGCGGCACGCCGCTGCGCGTGAAGACGGGATTCGATCCGACCGCGCCGGATCTGCATCTCGGGCATACGGTGCTGCTGAACAAGATGCGCCAGTTCCAGCAGTTCGGCCACGAGGTGACCTTTCTCATCGGCGACTTCACCGGGATGATCGGCGACCCGAGCGGGCGCAACGTCACACGCCCGGCGCTCACGCTGGCCGAGATCGAGGCCAACGCACGCACCTACGAGGGCCAGGTCTTCAAGATCCTCGATCGCGAGCGCACCCTCATCGACTTCAACTCCCGCTGGCTGTCGCCGCTCACGGCGGCGGACGTGGTGCGGCTCGCGGCCCACTACACCGTGGCGCGCATGCTCGAGCGCGATGACTTCGCCAGGCGCTACAAGGCCGGCCAGCCGATCTCGATCCACGAGTTTCTCTACCCGCTCGCGCAGGGCTACGACTCGGTGGCGATGCGCGCCGACGTCGAGCTGGGTGGCACCGATCAGAAGTTCAACCTGCTGGTCGGGCGCTCGCTGCAGGAGGACTACGGCCAGGAGCGCCAGGTGGTGATGACGATGCCGCTGCTCGAAGGGACCGACGGCGTCAACAAGATGTCGAAGTCCCTGGGCAACTACATCGGCATCACGGAGGATCCCGACAGCATGTTCGGCAAGGTGATGTCGATTTCCGACACGCTCATGTGGCGCTACTACGAGCTGCTGTCTTTCCGCCCGCTGGCCGAGGTCGCCACCCTCAGGCGCCAGGCGCAGGAGGGCCGCAACCCCCGCGACATCAAGCTCGAGCTCGCCAGCGAGCTGGTCGCGCGCTTCCACGATGCGGCGGCCGCGGCGCGCGCGCAGAGCAATTTCATGGCGCGCGTCAGCGAGAAGGCGGTGCCGCAGGACCTGCCCGTGAAGGTGATTGCCATCGAGGGGCCGGGGCTGCGCATCGCCAATCTCCTCAAGGAGGCGGGACTGGCGGCCAGCACCTCGGAAGCGAACCGTAAGATCGACGAGGGAGCGGTCAAGATCGACGGCGCGCGGGTGAGCGATCGGGGGCTCACTCTCAAGGCCGGTGCCGAG